>Ga0302280_1000004_pt1 | contig 441498 bp, 603 predicted proteins | sample III_Fen_E1_1_FD_198771 | JGI IMG/M metagenome (GOLD analysis project Ga0302280, IMG submission 198771) | Peat permafrost microbial communities from Stordalen Mire near Abisko, Sweden - III_Fen_E1_1 | ecosystem: Environmental > Terrestrial > Soil > Wetlands > Permafrost | place: Sweden: Abisko... | reverse complement strand
AGTATACCTCTTGATTTTTTATTGGGGATTCTCAGTCTCAAAAATGGCTTGAATGATTTTTGACAAAAAGGGATAATTCCTAATTTTGTCATTATCTGTATCTGCTACTGTTTTTGCACTACGTAAATCCCCACGCTCTAAGTAATTGACAATTTCACGTACACAAAAAACGCCACGACCATCATTCTCAAGGCTTTGAGCTTGATGAAGAAGCGTTGTCTTGTCCCTTAGAGTCATGATCTTAGTATACCTTAATTTCCTTTATTGGGGATTTTTAAGAATTCATCAATTACCAAATTTCCCTATTATTCATGATCCGTTTGATCTATACACTAATATTCTTAAAAATTATAATATGAGGCTTAAATAAATAAAATTAAAAGAGTAGGATTTTAACTCTACTCTTTTAATCCTTAACCTACGTAGGCGAAACTTTCGGTTCCTGATTCTGTTAATTCAACCGTTTCGATAGTGGTTCCAAGAACGTATTCTACTGCTTTTTGGGCTTGACTTACAGCCCATATAAAGTTCTTAGGGTTGGATTGAATCACACTCCACCACCCCTTAATGTAATCAGCAGATTGTTGAATTTGATACTCTACTCCAAGTTCTGCCATCGCGATAGCTACTCCAATTTCCGCAACCATTTCCTCAGTTGCATATTTCTGGTCTTTGCCCTCTTCCATACTCTTTCGGTTCAAGCGGTCCTTATGTCCACTACAATGAATCAGTTCATGGATGGCAACAGCCAGATGCAATTCTGGTGACTTAAACGTATCAGCGGGTGGCATAATCAGATAATCGCCACTAGGTGAATATGCGGCTTGATTCCCGCTCTTGACAGTAATGCCCATTTTTTGAATTAGTGCATTGACTTCAGGAAGGGCTTTTGTGCCATAAGTTTCAGTATTTGGGATATCCCAACCGTCTACTTGAGTAACACTAAACACGGACCACGTTTGCATGTACGGTATTGAAACTTCCTTGATAGTGCCATTTCCCATGTCCTTATCTTTTTGGAACATTCCGTATTTAATGATCATGCTTCCCTTAGAACCTGCCTTAATAAACATCGACTTGACTTGCTTCTTGGAGAATTCTTGCAACTGCTTGTAGGTGACGAATCGGTTTTCTCCATCAAATTCGCCCATCTTCCAAGTTAGAAGTAACCAATTGATTCCGCGATATCGCGTACCACTAATTGGATTCTTAGGTTGTCGTCGCATCCAAGGGCAATTCCAAGGAAGTAAGTCGCCTTTTGTCAGTTCAAGAAGTTTCTCTACTACGTCTCTCGGTGTGTCTTTCGATTGTGCCATGAACATAGTATACCTTGCCTTGACTCATTGGGGATTTCTAATTGAATCAATATTGCAATTATTCTAGATGATAGTCTTACTCTTAATTAGTGTATAGATAGACCCAAACTAAGAAAATAGGGAAAAGGAGCTTTCGCCCCTTCTCCTTAGATTTCTTAGAAGTTGATGATATTTTCCAAACCACCCATGAACAACTTCATTTCTGTGTCATTAGAAACATTCGACAATGCCGTGTTAAGTTCGCGAATCAAGACTTCTGCGATAGCGCAATCTTTGTACATTTCCTCCAGAGTCTTCAACCCTCTACGATGTCGAACCAAATTTCGTCCATAGAGTGTGAGTTTGTAACCGTCGATTAGCTTTGTAGCTTCGTCTTTGTTGATTTTGGTCGTTTCCATGATTTGAGTATACCTCTTATTCTTTTATTGGGGATTTTCCATCCCCTTAACGATACTTCATATCATGACTCATAATATGATTATCGTCAAAAACTCCTTCTACTTTACTTGTTGCAGTTGCCCATTGTAAAAGTTGCGCTTCTGTCATGAAAGCATCAACCAAATTCTTATCGAAGTTTGAGTTTAATAGTCTCATATTTTCAAGTGCAAGAATCTTAACTTCTTCTTTGGTGAGTCCCTTTCCAAGACTGTCGCGTAGAACTCGATTTAGTGAACGTCGGCTTTTCATAAATAGAGTATACCTGTTAAACAGGCTTTGGGGTTTTCTTACGTGGCAATCCTTGCTTACGGTTGTAGATTTTCAAGCCATTATGTACCGTCTTATAGCTTGTTTCGCCCTTTTCCGCGTACATAATGATAGCTTGACACTTAGCAAGCTGAAAATTACTACTCTCTTTCAGAGTCTTGATGATATGATTGACTGTTCTGCCAGAGAAAATCAAATCATCAATAATGACATACTTATACACTTTCGTTGTTGTGGCTTCAACTCTAAAGCTAGAATGAGAATCATCCCCCGATTTTCGAACCATTACAAGTTTCTTACCTGTGAGTTCTGCAATTTTTGGAGCCATTAGTGCCCCAGACATTCCAGTAAATGCAATAGCATCGCAATCTACCAGTTCCAACGCTCTACAGATGAATTTGATTGCAGCAGCATTAGATCGTTTGTCGAAAACTGAATTCAAATAGCTCGTGTGTGCCATGTGTGCCATGTGTGTAGTATACCTCTAATCTGAGTGTTGGGGATTTCTCAAACCCAATAGGTTATGTCTTTCCCTGTTTCTTCATCACAGTTGTAAAAGCTAAAGTTTGCAAGATACCGCTCAAAAGCTTCTACGCTAGGATCTTCCGAATACAATGGAACTGAAGTAAACGTATTTTCGCGAATGCGCCAACCTTCCACTTCCATTGCAAACATTCCATTTGGGTCCATATTGGATGCGCAAATGGTAAAAACGTTGTCATCCGCATACTCTCTGTTTGCTTTGAAAAGTTCTAGAGCTTGCTCTTTTGTGATCTGCTTCATGAATAGAGTATACCTCTTATTCTGTTATTGGGGAAATCGGAGTTCGGAGCTTTCGTAGCTTTCCCCATTTTCCCCGAACGTGTACATCTATACACTAATACTCCGAAAGAATAGATAAGATACATAGAAACCTAAAAAGAAAATAAGGAACTTTCTGAAAGTTCCTTATTTTGCTTAGTAACCAAAATCGGGATCTATTTGTAAAGTTCCCATTGCCCAATTGTCATCAGCCGTGCAATCTGGTTCATTTTCGAAAAAGTTTTCGAATTCTTCCCTTTCGAATTCTTCCCTTTCGTCATCATCTTCAAATTCATCATCAGGGTCACGTCCTTCTTGATCGTTGAATACTTCCCTTTCTTCAAATCGGTTGTAGTCGTCAATGCTATCTAAAGCATCCTGATCGCCATATTCGCTGAAATCTCCAAAGTCTTCCATGTTTTGAGTATACCTCTAATTAGATCGTTGGGGATTTTACGTAACTTCCCAATCCTTCTTCTGCGTCTTGCCAATCTGCTGCAAGATAATCTCTTTGCATATTAGCGTACTCAGTAGCACAATCGCAATCTTCTTTACATGGGCAAATTTCTTCAAGTTTCAACCATTCGCCACATTCAGGACACATGCCTGATTCCATTCTTTCTCTGGCATCAAGCCAGTAACCAGGAGAACGATATTCATTTTCGAAATGTGACATGATCTTAGTATACCTCCAATTCTTTTATTGGGGATTTCTCCCCCTTACGAGTGATCGTAGTAAATGTGATAACATTTCTTCTTCGCAAGAAATGCGATATCAAAAACCACACGATTCTCTAGATGCTCCGAGTCGCCTGAATTCCAAGGACGGCACGGATTATTGCTCCAAGTGTGATACTCTTTTGCAACAATGTAGTCCAATTCATCCTTTGGAGTCTCATGCTCCCAGATTGTTACAACGTTGTTACCGTTGTAGTTCTTGCCGATTAGCTTACCAGCTTCGGCAATAATCGCGTCCCTCTCTTTTGCCCAAACCTTCCAGGTTTCAGGCTTGCGAAAAGTCAAAACAGCCGACGCATAACGATTGAGAAGCCGCTCAATCTGTTGTTCCCTCGTGATTACCTTCTTAGGGGCTGGATTCTGATAGCGATTCAAACCGGCGAGAACGATGTTCGGGAGAGTGTTCATGTTTTAAGTATACCTCTTAATTTTCTATTGGGGATTATCGTAAAGCACTATTGCGATATTCTTCGAAAGTTAAAGTTGCAATAGCTGGACGATAACCAAGTTCCTGTCTTGCGCTTTCTCTGTCACAGTAAAAAAGTTTCATGTACCAAGCAATGTTTTGGTTCTCAAAAATGACTGTACATTTTTTGGCACTTTCGATAGTCGATGACAAACGCTTCTTTCTTGCTTCAATCATCTGTTTGAATGGCAATTTACTTTCATCTTCAATAGCTTTTTGCTCTTGTTCCTGTTGATGCGCCCAACTATTCAAATAAGGCGTATCCACGGTGACCTTTTGTTTTTGTGCCATGATCAGAGTATACCTCTTATTTCTTTATTGGGGATTTTTGAAGTCGTAGTTGCTTGATCGCTTCAGCAGCCAAAATATGGAAATAGTTGTCTGACTTTCGCAATAATAATTCAACGCGATAAGGTGACAATTTTGGATCTTCTACTTTCACAAACCATGCAGAATCAACATAGCTTTCTTTAATATATTTTCCAGTGATAGCTCCAACACAACGAGCGCCATATCCAGAACCATATCTTTCAGAAGGGTAAATAGATTCTATTTTTAACAGTAACCCAGCATATTCACCATGTCGGCTAGAGACTATATCTCCAACCTCAAATGGTGGCTTAGATGGTGTAATTGGTTTCTTTCCCATGAATAGAGTATACCTTAAATTCATCTATTGGGGATTTTAAGTGTACGTTTTAATGTTCCTTATTAGTGTATAGATAAGGAACTCGAACCGAAATAGGGAAACTCCGAAGAGTTCCCCTATTCTTACTTCTTTGCAGTGATTTGATAGATACAATCCCCGTTTGTGAACGTGAATTCATAATAGTAATGATTACTATCAGGACTTAGAATTGCATCTGCCGCTGTACGTAACAAATTAGCAAAATCCTCTGCCTTGTAGTCTCCACGGAGCGTATCTTGTCCAATTTCGGTTACTACACACTTGATGATCGCTTTAGGATCTGGAATTTGTTCAAACATTACAATATTGAAACTGTAACCAAATCCCTCTAGAATATGATAACTATTACAACGTCCAACTTCTGTTCTTGTGACAATATAACTTTCACCAATTACTAGTCCCGCATCTTTAGCGCGTTGAATGTCACCATCATAACCATCGTTGGCTTTAAAAGTTACTTTATCACCTTTAGATGCAAATCCATTTTTTCGTTGCCATTCTGTTGTTTGCCATAGATCGTAGTTATTCATAGTTTTCGATTTCCTCAAATATAGTATACCTCAATTAGAGGCATTGGGGATTTCCCCCTTTAGGGGGAGTCATTGTCTTATTGTTTCTACAGATGACAGATATAAACTTACTTGATTTCGCCCCGGAGATACTTGCTTACCATCTTTCGCGCATTCTCCAGACTCTTACCTGCGTCAATTCCAACCTTCTTGCCGTCGTACATTCCTGTCAGAATGTAGTTTTCTGTATCTTCAGGACGATGAATCGTGATCTTTGTATTATCCTTTTGTCTTGTTTCGGTGCCACCATCGACAAATCCGTAAGCAGTGAGTAGTCCTTTTCGATCTCTTGTCTGTGTTGAAAGTGTTTTCATGTTCTAAGTATACCTCGGTTTTCCCCATTGGGGATTTTTATTTATCAGTCAAAATTGGATTAGTAGGCAGGGGATTTTCAGGATGGATTAATGTATCCCACTCAAAATCAGCAATGTGCCAACAACCACCATCAGCCCATTGATAATGAACGTATGGCAAATATTTATATCCTAAATCTATTGCACAAGCTAGTCTATGATGTCCCTGACAATGACAGAATTTTCCAGTTCGATCTTGAATTTCGTAAACCAAAGGCATTCTAAACCCCTCTTGTTCAATGATAGGTCTAATCTCTTCATATTCACACTCTTCACGTTTTCTTGTAAGTAGTATCTCCCATTCTTTATAGGTCAACTCTTTTGAAATGTCCGTAGATGTTTTAAGTGCTTTACTATCAATTGAAAGCCAAGAGTTTAAAATCTCTTCAATTGAAACCCAATGCACGTCTTGCAGAGTAGGAAAATTAGCCATGAAAAGAGTATACCTTCGATTTTCTTATTGGGGAAAACTAGTCTGGTGGTATCAGGTATTTGCACATAAGTACACTTAGACCCAACACCAAAAATGCAATAGTAAGAACAAGAAAACAAGTATCTTGTTTCGAATTTGTTCCCCAATACATTAAGTAAGAGATTGTTGAAATAGTAAGCAAAAAGCTTGAAGTTGCATACTTGTAATTGGCGGTGGGGTTTCTGGCATTACTTCTTTTTCCTTGCTTTAGCCAGCATTTGTCCGAACGTCTTACGTGGAATTCGTGTACCGTTAATGTAGTAAGCTACCCTACCATCAGGGAAAACAGCCGCAGGACCATTAAGATTATGCATAAAATCATCCTTATACCATCGTTGAACACCGTGCTTGTCAACAATGAATCCTTGTCGAAGAGTCTTTTTAATCATGTTTAGAGTATACCTCTAAAATTCCTATTGGGGATTTAAATTAAGAAACCTAAAAATCATTTTACATAAATTCATTGATTTTTCAATTACAACAACATTGTCAATACCTTCGATTTCCTTCATTAATTGTTGTTTACTTGAACCTGAAACTAAAGCGATAGGTACAGTAAAATGTTTTGACCTAAGTGCTTTAATATAATCTACTCCATTTCGTCGTCCGCAACCATAGTCATAATCTGTCAAAATGAAGTCAGGTGTAAAACCTGCCTCAAGATCATTCATAGCAAGATCATTGTAAAGAAAACCATGTACTTCGATATCATAACGCTCTAAATAGCGAACCATACTATCTAAAAGATTTTGGTCATCATCAGATATTAAAACTTTCATGTTTAGAGTATACCTTTAAAATTCCTATTGGGGATAATTCTTAATTTATTGGATATAATCCATGAAGATACTCAACCTCATCAACGTTAACTTCTTCAATATGTAAAATCTTACGACAACAACCGCACTCTACTAAAGGACCAAATTTGCGCTTCTGAATGAAATACATTTCACAATCAGCTTTTGAATACCAAGCTAGTGTATGATAACCAAATTTACAAAGCGTAGATTGTTTACATCCAATAGCTTTGAGAATCTTCTTTAGAATGTTCATATTTAGAGTATACCTCTAATTTTTTTATTGGGGGATTCTACGCATATAAGTATCCACCCACTCGAAACCAAACTTATTGTAAAAAGCTGGAAGATCCTCTACTATGTCTATTTCATCAGTACCAGAACCAACTTCTAACTCAATAGGTAAATTATTCCTATCAGCAATTGCAGTTAATTCCTTTAAGAATCTAGTAGCGCGTCCTTGCCATCTAAACTCAGATTTAACATCAAGTCTATATAATTCAATTAAATCTGAATGAAAACCAACATCAAAGCTAAGTCCTTCTGCTTGTGATGCTTCAGTCAAACATAGTTCATCATACAGTTCATGTTGTTTCATATATAGAGTATACCTTCGATTTTCTTATTGGGTATTTTTAAAGACCTAAAATCAAAGCTAAAAGGATATTCAATCCAAAGCCAGCAGCCAATGCTGCAATTAAGGTTCCACAGATTAAACCAATCTATTCGATTCTTGCGTCACTCATGTTAGTAGTATACCAGATCCTTTTCAAGCATTGTACGTAAATTCTCCACTGCTTCTAGATCTTTACCATCAGAATCAAGAACATGTAATAGTAAATTTAAATATTTACGATCAGTGTGAACCTTTTTAGCTAAGACTTCACCATACAACGACTCTAATAAAGCCTTAGTAGCCGCTTGACGTTGATGTAAAGCGGCTAGAGAAACAGACCCACCGGTATTGAAGTTTTCCATACCGGTAGTATACCTTAATTCCCCCTATTGGGGATTTATCAAGGCTTACGACGCTTTTCTTTTGGTACTAGTGTATTAACCCCTGTCTTACTTACCCCGTAATAATCACCCCAATACCAATCATTAATGGTGTCTAGAGTGCCGTATGCTCTCTTAAAATTGGGTTTCTTCCAACTATCCGCGCCATAGATGATTCCAGTATTTTTTTCAACAAAACTGTGAATAAACTTGTCACCTTGTGCTTCTTTCCACACTTTGACAAACTTCAATCCTGGTTCACAGGTAAAGTAATAGTATGCCCGTCGTCCTGCCTTTTCCGCACTTGCTAGAAGACTGTCATAACCTTCCATATGCATTCGGTGTTGAGTTTCCTTTTCAGCTAGAGCGAGAAAGTCTTGAAGTTTCTGATTAAAGTTTTCCATGTTTCTAGTATACCTCTAATTCTTTTATTGGGGATTTTGAGCATGAATCTGCAACACTATTGGATTTTGGAAAGAGATAAGATGCTGTTGCACTTTAAATGCACCACCATTAGTAGGAGCAATCCAGAATTCATAATCGTCACTTACTGTCTTTTGCTCTTTTAGAGAGTTTATGACCCTTGCTCTATCAGGTCCTGAAATTCCACCAGTTACATATGGATTATTCGTTGTTCCTTTGACAATAACCAAATCTCCAAGATTGTATGTTTTCATGGATATAGTATACCTCTAATTTGAGTGTTGGGGAAAATGTGATAAGGATATACATTTATTTTAATAGACGCTACTCTATCAATCTTTCTTCTTTAGTTATTAGAATATTCTTTTATTGGTTACTAACCAACGTACAGCTTTTGCAAAAATAAACTTAAACCCTTATCTTTTTGGATGATAACTATTCATCACATTTAGAGTATACCTTAATTCCCCTATTGGGGATTCTTAAATGATCTTCTCCACTCCATATTCCCTAAAACCAGGAATGATAGTCTGTAGGTCTTTCAAGATACTGGCAATTGCATTGCTGATCATTTTCTCAGTTGGTTGCTTTGACCAATTACGATAAACTGAACCCTCAATGATAGTCCATTCACCATTCTCAAACTTGCTAACTGTTGTCTTGAATCTCATAATTGGAGTATACCTGTAATTCTTTTATTGGGGATAAAAAGTTAAAGGGCTGACTATACGATTTAAGCCGCACAACAACCCTCATTACCTTTCTATTTATAACCCATAAATGGGCTAAAGGATCTTCATCAGTTCTTTACACATTTAGACGATACGTGGTCAACGATCATATCATGGATATACATGGATTACCTTATCTGGGAGATTTGCCATCTCATTGGGGATTTTGACCTTATTCACTAGGGTAGATTCTAAAACGGGATAAAACTCTCACTGCATCTTATTCGTTGAGCCACAAAGATTTATCGTGTACATTGAAAGGTGTGTACGATTTTAACCCGTCACCGCACACCCTGAAAGTTACTATATGTATTCAATTCTAAATTAGTTTATAGACTTTTGGGGATTTCCTTTCAGCCACCTTACCGTCTTGTACGATCTTAGTATACCTCATTTTTGATCATTGGGGATTTTTACTGATCATTATTTCCCCATTTTCATAATTCCTATGCATCTATACACTAATATATAGGAATTATGAATCGTGGAAGCAAAAAGAAAACCGGATTCTCTCCGGTTACTCTTTTACTCTTGTGGGATCAAGAAATAACAAGGCTTACCATATAGCTGTGATAAAAGTGCAGTAGTCACACACTTTATCTTACTGAGTTCGTCATCTGGATCATAAGAAACTGAGAACTCAAAATTCATTGCATCAATTTCATGAAAGTAATAATCTTCCAGATATCGGAATCGAATATCAGGATTATAATTGATACCATAAGTTCGATAGAGAACATCAAGCTGTACCCAAATTTCTGTAATGGTTAGCTTATAGTGTTCGATACCAAATCGCGGAATGTAGTCAGATCGGTGAGCCATTCGCCAAAGGCTAATGAGAATTTCACCTTCTGTGGCAATCTCTTTAAGGTTCTGTCGATAAGTGTGAATTACGTTCATGATGCTAGTATACCTCAAATTTTTCTATTGGGGATTATAAATCCGACGACCATAACCCAATAATATTGTATCTGGATATCGTTCTTGATATTGTTCTAGAGTGAGTAAATTCGAAGTTTTTGTAATTTCCACAATCTGATCTGTTCGATTTTCGTTAATCCAAACTATCCCAAATGTAGGAATATAGACTTCTCTTTTTTCCACCATAATAGCTCTATGGGTTTCTGAAAAACACAAAGGTATTAAGTTTGCTTTTTCGAAAACATCAATGTCAAAATTTTGTTCACACCACAATTTTCCTTCTTCAATATTTCTGACAGAGGACTTAATTTGATCTAGTGGTGATGCATAAGAAGGTTTTCCAGTAGGATACACAAAAGCGGTGAAGTTGCCATGTTGATGAACGTATGCAACTTTTACATCTCTATGATAACCTTCGTTACCAAATGCATCTCTCCATTTAATCTTCGATTCAAGCATGATCTAAATATACCTCTAATTCTTTTATTGGGGACAAATAGAGAAAGGGTACCATCGGGTACCCTTTCGATTTTGTCAAAGGTGATTTACTTGCTGTAGTTCTTAGCGGCGACTACAATCATAAGCCATAAGGTAGCAAGCCAAGTCTGAAGCGTTACCGCAATATGGAGTCCAAACAGGAGGTTGAGAGCGCCGATTGTCCAAATCGGACCAATGTAGCACAGGAAAATAACTACCGCAATGACTACCAAAGCGAGAAGTCCCTTGAGAGCGGCATTACCACGAGATCGCTTCGCGGTGAAAGAGTTGGCAGTGGCGAGAATGTTCTTAAAATTCGTCATGTTCTTCATGTTGTGTTAAGTATACCTTCGATTTTCTCATTGGGGAAATCCATGAGCATATTCCATTAAATTTGCTTTTTCAAACATCTTCTTACTCCAATGCCATGCAAGTTGTCTAGGTCCTGGTACTTGAATATAAGGTAGTCTTTTGAAACCTAAATCAATTGCCGCCGCTAGGCGGTGATGACCATTGCCGTGAAAATACATTCCCTCGTGGATAATGTAATTACCTGGCACTAATAAGCCATTTGCCTTAACACTAGCTAGAAGTTTGGGGTACTTTTTATCTTCCCGCTTCAAGTCAAGAAGTTGTTTCCATTCTCTTTCGTTAAGCATAATGTATCTTTGAAAATCAATATCAATTTCTTTACTATCAACACTACCCCAACCATTTTCGGTAATATCTTCGATGGAAATCCACTCTATTCGTTCAATTAACCTTGACATGAATAGAGTATACCTCTAGTTCAAGTATTGGGGATTATGCGTATTCCATCCATTCAAGCAGTTCATGACGTTTGGCATCATTAATGTGATAAGTTTGATCTTCATATAGACTCAAGACGCCAATCTTTTGCCCAAACTCTTCAACATCGCTCATGTAGATATCAAAAGGATTCCGAAACTCATGCCAAGGATAACCTTCAAGGTCTACTAATCCACTGGTATTTCGGGTAACTTCAAGTAGAATCCACGCTTTAAGACCAAAGGTAAGCCTTGATTTAAGTTGTCTACTAACGTGTTCATCAAACACTTCATTCTGTTCTTTAACTGTATCCATGAATAGAGTATACCTTTAATTTATTGGTTGGGGATTTTCAGGATGAGCAAAATTAAAGTGACTAAAATCCTCATAAAAATCCACCCAAATATCTTTTACTTTAGATCGTTTGATATAGGGAATGTATTTATATCCTAAATCAATAGCAACAGTTAAACGATGATGACCATCTAGATGGAGTATTCTTCCCCAATTATTGCAAAAGACAAGTGGCTCATTAAAACCCTCTTTTTTAATAATCTCATAGAGTTCTTTATATTTAAGTTCTTTACGTTTGTAATCTAGAAGTACTTGCCATTCTGATTCAGTAAGCATCTTATTGTCAGGGTAGTTTTCTCCAGCACATTCGCTATCACAACTTCCCCAAGTGCTTAAAATTTCCGTAATTGATATCCAATGAATTTTCTTTCGAGACTTCATAAACCATCACCTTAATGTTAAATTGAGCCAAAAATCAAACCCGATGCAACTCCAAATAAAAGCATGGAAATACCAAAACAAAAAGTAGATGCAGGTTTATTATTTTTGTCAGTAAACATAAAGTTTCCTAGCATAAAAAGCATACCTACAATAGTCAATATAAAACTAATGATAATATTATTCATTTAACTCCAAATACCAAACAGACAAGATAAGCAACAAAACTAATCCAGAAAAGCGCAGTAAAGATTTTCTGAAAGTTTGTAATAGGCTTAGGTCTACACGATAGCACAAAACAAACCGCTGAGAAAATAAAAATCACTGTAAGCATGATCAGAGTATACCTTCGAATTTCTTATTGGGGATTTTAAATTACAAGGCAGTTTTCAGTGGTAAGCACTACATTTTTATAGACAACATGCCATTGATCTTCATATTGCTTTTGATTTTCCAATAGACAAGTAATCCAAAAAAGTTCATCAGCACTAAAAACTTGATCAGCAGGACGATGATCTTTTAGAATCTTATTGAAGCATTTAATCATAATTAGAGTATACCTTCGAATTTCTTATTGGGGATTATCTCCTTTCCTTATCTCACGAAATGAGTTTCTGTAATCTTTTTTCCGAAAATCAAGAATAGTGCTTGAACATCAGGGTTAGCAATAGCAATCTCTCTTGCTTCTTCAAAACTCTTACGAGAAAGATCCGCAATTACATTGTTATCTTCTCTAAAGATAATTGCTTCCTCAGAATTAATGAATGTAGCCAATCCTAAGAGTGAAGTGTCAAATTCAGATTGTGGACTTGCAATAGATAAATAATTTCCATCACCTAAATATAGCAACACTAACTGTTCTGGAAAATTAGTCAATGAAGATGATAAAATATCATCAGTGCTTCTATCTGATAGCTTTATAAATCCAGGTGGGTTTGGAGTGTGTTTAATCATATTGCCTATAGTATACCTCAATGTGTATCATCTTAACAAATCATTAAGATCATCTAATACGTAAGAATCCTCAAAAAGACCTTTCGGATCACGGTATTTATTCATCGAATGACCATCAGTAATACCTTGACCATGACCTTCCACATAAGCTTGTTTAATCAAAGCCAATACTTCTTTATAGGTGTATGTACGTTCCATAGATTTAGTATACCTCGAATCCCTTTATTGGGGATTATGGAATGAGAATATTGTGAGCGCAACAATACAATGCAACTAATTCACCAATAAATATAATGGCAAAAAGTATACCCCAAGATAGATTAAAGGCTTTAGTTCCAATTGGAATATTACGTCTACTGATAACCACAGACGCAACAACACATAAGAAAAAAATAGTACATATAATCATTCTCTTTCCTCCTTATACATTGTTGTAGAATGTTTGCGACTAATATAGGTAAGTTCTACACTATACTTCAAATTGCTAAATCCAATATATTCCCAATTATTATGTTTATTTGAATTTTCTTTCAAATCTTCAAGTCCTATATAAAACTTTTTTCCCCTTGGAGCGCGAAAGAAGTGAATATGATGTCCAAGACTAGAAGATAGATCATAAAGAAAATGAACATATTTATTAGTACAATGTTTATTTGATTTCCAATCAATAACAATTCGTAGATAGTCATTAGACTTTGGCATATAAACTCGCGTTTCTGTAATCGAATAATGGCAATCCGTTACGAATCTAATTCCAAGTTTCTTTTCAAGTTGTTCAATCGTCAAGTTTTCCATAAATAAAGTATACCTCGATTCCCCTTATTGGGGAAATTGAAGACCTAAAATTTCTCTTGCTAAGAGTGTTTCTCCAGCATCAGATCCACCATAAAAAGCATCATCAGTTTGACCACCAGCATAATCATCAATCATAAAATCGGGATTATCACTCCAAATTTTTCTTGTGGCTAATTTTTCGAGTTTAACTATCATTTCTGCGGAAAGTTCCATAATCAGATTATACCTTAGACTTCAATATTTATAGATTCATTAATAGCTAAACAACGGAATTCTGTATTGCCAAATTTCCATGTTTTTTGCATATGCCAATGCCCGCAAAACCATCTTTTAGGTTCGTGCATTTTCCACATTTCGTATAGTAATTTTCCTGTATTAGTTTCAATAGGATAACTACCAAATAATACTGAAGCAAAATTCATTGGGGCTTCATGTGACAAAACAACCTCAACACCGTCTTTAACTTGATCCCATAAATCTAAACAATCATTCATTTGTGACCATGATAATTCTTCTTCTTTCCACCAATTCCATCCTTCAATCCTTCTGTCACGATCTATAGACCATGCACCACGCACAAAAAAGACTTTACCATCACTTTCAGGTAATAATCCAAAATTACCAAGGAAATAAGGAATAATATCAAGTGATCTCATAGCGCCATAATCATCGTGATTACCACCAAGTATTCTTAATCTTGCAGGATCAAATTTATTAAGATGTTTATATGTATCGCGAAATCCAAAATCTCCCAATTGAATTAGAAGATCATAACCCTTGATAGTATCATCACGCTGAGCGTAATTATAGATTACTGGTTGTATAAAACCGTGTATATCACTTAGGAGACGTATCTTCATGTATTCTATTATACATAAAGATAGGTGATCACACACATAAATCGAAAATCCAAGAAAAAAAGATAACAAAAGCCAAAAAGCTGAGATACAATACGAGGATAGTACATGGCAATACCAAAATAACAAATAACCAAATCGGTATACTAATCATCTTCTATGTTTGCTCCGGTTGCTTCTGCGATGTCGAAAGCTAATTGTAGTCGAATGTATTCCATGTTTTTATTGTACCTCAAAGTTGAGCGAGAGGGGTTTTCATAGTCCTGTTGTATTCACCAGTGACAAATGCATTCACCTTTTCAGTGATTTCTTGTTCGTTCCAACCAGTTGCAATTGTAAGCTGAAGTCGAGTTGGGAACATAGTAGACCATTCTGCCTTACTGTTCATGCCTAGATGAACTTCAATCCATTGCTTAAAAGCTTTCTTACGCTTCACACTGTCAACCAATTCTTCTGGTACTTCTACGTTGAAAGTGTAGGTGGTGATATCGCCTCTAGTAATCTTAACCATGATCTAAGTATACCTCTAATTATTCTGTTGGGGATTCTTGCTTGGCACGTAGAACATCTTCATCTTCGATTGTGTCATGACCATTGCTAGACATTTGATAACGCAATAACCAAGGTTTACCATGCTTTTCCTGTATCCAATCCCAACAAATTGCAGTGACATATTTGATCCTAGCTTTTTTCTTATCGCTATATTTTCGCTTGTAAACCACTTCTTCATTAGGATAGTATTGTGGTGTTGGCAAAGTAATATCCTTAACTGGAATATAAATAGCCTCAGTTTTAAGCTTAATTGAAGCACCAGGTATTTTCAAGGTAACGATAAAAGTCTCATTCCAACCAGTACTCATAAGATACACAAATGAATGCCTACCTTCTTTGGCATTCATGCACATACCACTATACTTATAAACAGTGGTCCCTTCTGGCAAAGTAGGAATATATTTCTTGACTGTCTCTAAAATATGATCAGCTAATTTCTGATCCCATATATCTCTCTTAGGGATTGTTTCCATGAATTAAGTATACCTCTGGTTTGGTTATTGGGGATTATCCCATACCTAAGATAATCTCTTTGTCAGTGGTTACTCCAATGTCAGCACTGCGTTTAGGTGATCCAAGAACACCACCGCAAAACAAACAAAGATCTTCTTCTGTTGTATCCCAACCGCATTTTGGGCAATATCCGCATTTTGGACAAGTAACCTTCTCTCTTCCTCTACGTACACCTACTGTATCAATGCTAATAGTGGTTTCTTTGCCCTTAATTCCTTCTGTGTTACGTTCTACCCATCCATCGGGTTTAATTACATCACCAGTCAAATCTATGTCGTTCTGAATGACTTTAAAGCCTTTATCGCGTAGAGCATCTTCTATGATTTTAGCTATTGTGGTCTTACCTGTTGCCGCTTGACCTGTGATTGAAATAAATAGTTCCATACTTTATTATAGCATGTTCTCGGAGATTTTAGCATGTTGTCGGAGATTTCCCCATTTTCGTCTATCACTTCGATCTATACACTAAAACGTATAAAGGATTTGAATTATACGCTTAAATATATAAAAATGAGACTGAGAGATTATTCCCTCAGTCTCATTTCGTTAGATTGTGGCTTAACCTACAATCTGGTACTGCTCACCATTGAGTGAGATGTTACGAATGTTTGCAAGTTTGATCAAGAATACTTCAGGTACCCCTTCAGCCTTAGCGTAAAGATGTTCCTTTACCAAGTCTGAGTCAACATCTACACCATCAGAAGTGTAGAATGACTTTGCAAAGTTGTTACCAGTTGGTGAAACCCGCAAGTATTCTGTACCGTTGGTCTTATGGCGAACAAGCCAGTTTTGACCGTCAATGTCCTCAAAGTAAGGGTCTACGCCAGCAGGTTGTTCACCTTTAGCCGCCAAACGGTTAGCGTAGTTAACACCAAGCATAACCGTACTTTGAGTATGCTTCTGAAGATTTGCGAACGGGCAAGACTTCTTTACCTTTGGTTCGGTAGTATATTGCACTCCGATGATCCGTGTTCCCTTTGCAGTGTCCTTTAGCTTTTCAGCAATCGCATTTCGTGAAATTGTTTTCATTGTACTCCTAGTATACCTCTTAATTTTCTATTGGGGATTTTTTGGTCTATCTCTTAACCACTCATAACGAGAATAAATATCAGCGTGTTTGCCACATTTTGGATCTTCTGGATCATGTCCACCCCAAGAACCACAATCTTCTGACTCTAGCATCTCAATCAAAGCTGTTGCGTTTTCACGACATTTAATAGCTAATTCTAGACTACTCAATGACTTCCATTGTTTAATTTGTCTCAAATGATTATTAATCAATTTGAGTACCAAATCTCTGCTAAAGGTTTCTGTTCGCTTACTCATGCTTTTAGTATACCTCTTAATTTTCTATTGGGGATTTTCTCTAATCCTTGATTTATTATAATTCAAAGATTAATTTTAATGCACTTACTCTGTCTTGGACTTTGGATCAGTCCAAACTTGATGCAGTACCGCCATCCAAGCAAGTACAGTACAAGCCATTGTGAACATACCGAATTGATATGCATATTGCACGTCATGTGCAAGAGACGTTTCTTTCAAAGTGAAAGCAAGGGCGAAAAAAATGAATGTCCAAAGAATGCTGTTCGCGGTTTTCATAGCAGTGAGCATTACAGCCTTTGAAGGCATCATCCAAGCTGGAAACTGTGGGAATTCGTTCATTGTGTTTTTAGTATACCTCTTATTTACTCGTTGGGGATTTATGGCGCGCATCCAGTATTAATACACCTTTACTGAATCGCAAGTAGTATTTTGAGCATGATGCAATCCTAGAATAAATCCTCTCCATTGTATTTATCTGTAATTTGACGTTGATGTTCATTGAGAAGCCAAATAACTGCATCATTTTCAGCGTCAGGATGTTGATATTTTTCACGCACTACTTCAATTAACGCAATCTTTGGAGAATCACCAACGAGATTAATTTCTCTAGTGTACCAGTAAATATGTTGTGTTTCAATTGGAGCTTTATTTGTATTAACAAAAACAGCTTGAAAATTTGTTTGATTAATTGTTTCCATGATCTGAGTATACCTCTTATTTACTCGTTGGGGATTTTAAAAAATCTTTAGCAAAAATTCCAACAGATTAAGTTGTTTTGGTTGTGGAGATTGTACAGTATCCATAACTTTTTTAGGTCTTATTTTAACCTTAATAGTCTTAAAAGCATATTGTGGTGTATTAAGACAAGCTTTTGCAACCCTCTTTTTAGAGAAGGTTGCATTATTAGTATTGATCTTTTTAGACATTATCCCCTTCAGTGTAATAGAAGTCATTTGCATCAAATTCAGGATAGAACTCCGAAGGATTCTTAGGAAGTCTGGAACTGCAAGAACCTGGAACCTGATAGGTGTAATCAGTAATGAACTTCTTGTACATAGCCTTAGTGTAGCGCAACTTATAGCACCATGCCTTAGCCTCTTCGTAAGTATACATTACTGTATTAATTGGGCGATCTTCGAAGATATTGGTACTTTCTTTATCTTGATCCCTTTCTTCTTTAGGACGATTTACGCTACCTGCTGGTCGTCCGCGACCACTGGCAGTATAGCCTAGAAACTCAGGAAAGCCTTCCCATTCGTCCTTATACTTAATATTGGGAGCGGCAGGGATATTGTCAGGTCGTTTGTTCTTACTGCAAAAGTCCTGCCATTGGGCGAGACTTCGGATACCGTTCTTTCGAACATAAACTTTAGCATCCTGGTAAGACATAAAAGTGAAATCTAGTGGTTTTCTTCCGCGTGGCATGATCTGAGTATACCTCTTATTCGAGTGTTGGGGAAATTGTGAATCGAAGTTTGCCATTATGACGGATAAATTCCATGATGATACCCTGATCCGATAGTGCTTCTTTTACATATTTGTACTTTACAGATTCATTGTAGATTGGTGAAGAATATGGTCCTTCAATCTTTGTAACCAAACCCCATTGATCACTAGTATCTATTGAGTTGTTTGTGAGAAAATGTTTTCGATTTTCCCATAGAAAATCTACAATATTAGGATTTTCATAGTCTTTCCGAAAATCTGTAAGTCGTTGACCGATTATCATGATCTTAGTATACCTCTTATTCCGCTATTGGGGTTTTTGGATTTTTGGATTTGTAGGCAATGGATTTTCAGGATGAATCAAAGACCACAATTCTGAATCTTCAAATTCATGTATATCATAGTATGCTGATTGTCCATCTACAGCTTCAACAAATGGTATATACTTGTAACCCAAATCATACGCCGCTGTTAAACGATGATGACCATTAGGTAAATATAAATTTTTATTGTATGTTCGGAAAGCTAAAGGACGAAGAAAACCTGTTTCAGTCAACAAAGGTAAAACTGTTTCATATCCCCTATTTTTTCTTTTATAATTAAGTAAGTTCATCCACTCTTCATAGGTTCGTTCTTGCGGACCTAACTTAATTTTAGAACTATCAATTGATAACCATGAATTAAAAATATCTTCAATTGGTATCCATAAAATATTAGAAAAATCTGGTAAATCCGTTCTCATATTAGGAGTATACCTCTTATTCGAGTGTTGGGGGTTTTAAAATTATTGTAATTTTTTACCAAACCACACAAAGTATTTAACACTTGTGTCAATAGGTTCAATTAATACTTCAAATTCGCTTAATTGGTAATTACTACCAAAACGACTAAGGACATTACCATTTTTGTCATAAATTAGAACATCCATATTTTTAGTTTTGTTATAAACATAGATTTTACAATTTTTAAATTGTTCTTGAATCTCGCTAAAGGTTTTACCTTGATATTTTAGATTATATACCTTTTGATCTGTACCACTTCCCAACCAGTTACGACGATATTGATGTTGGGCATTAAAAAGCAAAACCATGTAATCGTTAGAAATTTCCAATATTATTCACTCCTTTTTGATAACTATAAAAGCATTGCCAAAACACCACAAAAGCACCATACAATAAAATAAATAGTGGCAACAATAATTATGTCAATTAAATGTAAACCACAAGCAGCAAGAATTGCTGACAAAAATAGCGTAGCGATAAATTTAAAACGCAAATTTGAGAAAAAATATTTTTTAAAGATTTTCCATAAGTTCATGATCAAAGTATACCTTTTAATTCTTTGTTGGGGATTTTCTACGTTCTTTATAGTAACCAATGATGCCATCAAGTAGACACAAAACACATAGAAAAATCAAGAAACTAGTAAATGCAATTTTAATACTATAGACACCTAGCATTAGAATAGAGACACATACCGTAATAGTTGCATTGTAAACGATGTTTTTAAACAGATGATAAATAAACATTATTTCTTATTCTCCATTAATTTTTTAATAATTCCTTGCATTTGATTATTCTCTTCAATTAACTCAAGAATCTTTTCCAAAGGAAAACCACATTGTCTAGTAATTCCACCGTCTTTTTCAGATAGAATTAGCCAACAAGAATAACCTTCAGGAAGTGCTTCCCTTATTTCAAATTTGGTGCCATACTGATCAATGTAGCTATAAAGTACTTTCATTCTGGATACAATGCTCCATCACCATTCAAATCATAAGTCCAGAATCGTTCGCCAGTTTTAATATCCTGAAGATGATATTTCATTTCATTTTCATCTTCTATCATTGATGATTTTACATCTGTATATTCTACACTTAATTCTCTAAACGTCCTACCACGGTTGCTAACTTGTAAAGGAATAGGTAAGATAGGACCATGTTGTTTAATATATCCAGCAAGATTAATCGCAATCACAATTACAAATGCCATGATAACTAAATTCCATTTATTAGCTTTGATAAAATTCAACATTATCGTGTTTCTCCACAACCTTCAATACAGGTAATAATAGGATTACTGTTATAGTCTACTAGGAATAACTTTCTTATCTTATTTCCTAGAATAACTTCAAATGTCACACCTTCACCTTCTACTACCTTATTTTGAGCAGTTGGGAAAAGAGTGTTAGCTAGTGTAAGGCTGAATGTTGATCGTGATTCATCTCCACAACCCAAAGATGTAACAATACTAAGAAGTAAAGCAGCAGATAAAATCCAATAACGTACTTTCCAATTCATAATCTTAGTATACCTCAAATTTTATGGTTGGGGATTTCTTTCTAGCCACTGTTCAAATAATTCTAGTCCTTGAATCGGAATAGGCTTACCTTGATGCTCAAATAAACTTCTAGCCATTGGAATATCGACTAAATGAACAGCTTGAGTTTCCCAATCAAACTTATTGGGACTTCCACCAATTGCAACACCAGTGTAAAATCTATTATTGAGAACATCGCCAACATAACCATCAATAGTGACAATTAAACCGCTTTCTTCCCATACTTCTTTAAGTGCATTCTGTTGGGGTGTTAAATGCTTTTCTAGCCTCCCCTTAGCGAATGAATAGTGATATCCGCTAAAGTGATTAAAAGGTTCTACAATCCAAATATCGTGACCATGCCTAATAATAACACCACTACAATGAGGTATGATTTCTGGCTCATCATCAAAGTAAACTTCTTTATGTTTGAGATAGAATTCCTTATCTGTAACAGTTGATAGGTGTAAAACATTCCCATCTTCATGTGTAAACGTAATCATAAACAAAGTATACCTTAATTTTGATTAATGGGGATTTATGTTTCCCCATTTTCAGGAAAACCTTTCATCTATACACTAATCAATCTGAATCCAAGATCCTGATTCATCTTTTCGTAATATCATAAATCCTGTACTATACTCAGGATGTTCTTTGTTCATAATACGAAAAGCTTCTCTAATGTTTAAAGCTTCTACATCAACATCTACTAATGTTGCATCAAAATGAAAACGGAATATATGAGTTTTTTTCTTCTTCATATATTCCGTTATACATCACTTCTTATGGTTATTGTGATAACATGGTCCTGGTTGTTCCAATTCATCAACAATTTTTCTTTGCTCATACTTTGGGATTATAGTCACAAGATAGTGACATTTTAATGGTCCAATTCCCCAAGGATGCAAAGCTGGAATCACTTTAACACAAGATGCAATCATTGGCAGTAACATTACTCCCAATATAATAGTAATCACCAATTTAATGGTGAAGTTATGTACTTTTTTAAGCATTTTGTGCATTCCTTGCTTCCCATTCGGCAAGCAACTTAGGGTATTCCTTTGGAGAATACAATGAAGCGCAACAAACTAGACCAGCAAATTTATCATCTTTATAGACGTGTGCATGATTCATTATATTACACTTAGGACAACCTGGTAGATTCTTAACTACCACAAGATCACCTTTTACTAGGTCTGTTCTACCATCGCAAACATCCAAAAGACAAGGGTGATAAATATAACTCGAATTAGCTCTTACTTTCATGATCAGAGTATACCTTAAATTTCTTTATTGGGGATATATTTAGTCCAACCTTGAGATGATTTTCTTTTACCGTTAAGCATTCTACTAAAACTTGTTGAGTCTAAATTGTTATCTTTACAAAATTTCGATTGATTGCTAACTATAATAATTTCACCATTTGGAGATATAACAAAAAATGATTTTGTAACTTTGGGTATATAAAGTCCTTTTAATGTTGTTTTATTCATAATGATTTTATCAATCATATCACTGATAAACTCAGAATATCTATCAGTCATAGAATACTTTGGATGATCACGTAATATACAAATAAGGCGTTTTATTACCTGATGATTAATATTAATAGTTACACATTCATCAGTTATACTATTAGGACGATCTGTTTGCTTGCCGACATATCCATAAGCTCGTTGTGCAAAAAGTTGTGCGTTTTCCATGATAAGAGTATACCTCAAATTTCTTTATTGGGGATTTTCAAAGTCAGCTTTACGTTGATTACAAGCATAACATAGCACTTGATAATTCTTTGGACTATCAGAACCACCTTTTGATCTGGGTAGAATATGATCAATGGTTAGAGGTACATTGTTCTCAGAATACAGAATCATTTGAACATGGTATTTTTTAGCTTCTAATCCCCACTTAACACCCTCTATTCCACAATGTTTGCAATAGGGATGAGATATTAGTAGTCTTTTGCCTGTACGTGATAGTTTCTTAGCTTGGAATACTACGTTATAAGGATTTTTCCCCATACGATAGGTAAACTCCAATCGTGTTTTGTTTAACACTAGATCAGCACCTTCTTGAAAAGAATAATCTCCTATTTTAATATAACTGCTAAATAGTTTTTTTCTTGTGAAAGCTGAATAAAATGCTTCATCTAGCATGATCTAAGTATACCTCTTAAACTCGTATTGGGGGATTCTTTCGAATCCCTCAATACTTAATAGTAGTCAATATTTGACAATACACCACCCTTGAAAGGGGTAACTTTAAATGATATAATAATTTCATCATCAGGGTAACAACTCCAAAGATAAGCATAAGGATTTGTGGTATCCCTAATGTACTGTACTGCTTCTTCTGGAGTTTCAGCAAGTACAGAAGTGTAACCTTTTGACGTTTTTTCGATTGTGTAAATATTCATTACTTACCTAGAAGTCCCATGATGATAGGATTATCACCCCATTCAACCTTTTGAGTTGTCATATTGTAGCAAACCCAATCAGTATGTTCGACTTCATAAACCGGTTCCAATTGTCCCCAACCCTTATTGGTAATCATAACTACCTTAGAGTTGCTAATTGCATCATGAGTCGTAATCAAGATCAGATTAGAATCATCGCCACAAGTTGCCACATACAACAACCATTCAGATTCTTTATTAATCTTTCGCTTATAGATTCGGAACTTATTGAAAGAACGAGTGACCATATTAGTCCAATCACGGATTAGACGATCTTCGCATTCAATCTTTACAGTACCAAATGTAGGGTGATTTGCCGCAAGGTCGTACTTTGCGTATCGCTCCAAGTTGTCGGTGATCGTGTAACCAAGCGAAGTCAAGAATTTTGTAGTAGCATTCTTAGCGCGGGTGTCTCGAATCACGTTTGCAGATGCGGCAGTCGCATTGTAAGGCTTATTGTCGTGTACTTTATTTTGAATTGTATTCATGTTCCTAGTATACCTCTCTTTTTGGTGTTGGGGATTATCTAAATTATCCCATTAATCTCTATCGCTTGTATTTTCACCAAAAACCATACCAGATCCAACAAAATTGCTGATTGTTATATGTGAAACTAATTCCTTATCATCAAAATTGTCCCACAAATAACCAAACTCACTTTTTCGAATCATAATTATTGCTTCTTCTAGTGTGTTTGCTATTACTACCGTGATTCCAGTAGAACGCCTGTAAAGTTCGAAAATCATCATGTTCCTAGTATACCTCTCTTTTTGGTGTTGGGGATTTTAAGTCCATTTTTTAATTTCATTGATTGACATTGTTAATTCATATTTATTTTTATTAACAGAGAAAATAAGTTCTAAATTATCATCGAAAATAAAAATACAATCATGAATACAATAAAATTCATATGCACCATCATCACCATTTTGAGATGAAACCATTAATGAATCTTTATGTCCCATTGATAGAATCATTTGAGTAAGATCATTGGTTTCAATTTCAAAAATACCTTTCATTGTTAGAGTATACCTACAATTTTTGTGTTGGGGAGATTCAAATAGAGTTGATGCTCACCACTAAATGCCTCAAAGAAATTATTGACACGAAATGTTTCTTGCAATTCTGATTTATCTTTTTCAAACACTAACTGTGATTTAAACTCCAAGACATAATCTTTAGAGACATTGTATATAGCCACTACATAACTATGTCTTTCAAATTTTTCATAAATGTAATGGAACCAATCATGCAACTGTTCAATCGTTCGAAATCCCCAATAATGTTTATCTTCTACCTTCTTATAGTTGTTACATCCTGGCAATTCATCATTTCTGCATGAAGGATGGGTTACAGCATCATAAAGTATTTGTGGTGCATTACGTTCTATGTAGGGTCCTACCCCGCTAACTGTCTCTACGCGATACACAATCATGCATGGATTTTACCCCTGATTCTTGATAAAAGTCTAGGGGACATTGTGTTTTTTTTAGGATCGTTTATGTGGCAATCTGTAAAATCAGCAGGAGTTAATTGTCTACCTAATCTTTTTTCAAGATCTTGAACACATAACATTCCCTTATTGCTACCAACTGCTTGCATCCATAGGTTGGTGTGAATAAAATAATGTTCACACAAACCTTTTGATCCACAATCTTTACCACAATCAAGGCAATGCCACTTACGTCTATTGTTAGCCATTATATTTGTTCTCTACAAATTGAATTGCTTTTTCTTCAGAATCAAAAGGTTGATAACAAATTGGATTTTGACTTGTTTTGTTTTTATGTGCTTTAAATTTTGTTCTCCAAGTTAATTGATACACACTCCAATTATCCCCATTAATTGTTGTTGTCATTTCTCTAAAATTATTAGGATGAATAATCTCTTTCCATTCGATTTTAACCATAATCTGAGTATACCTCGGTTTCCCCTATTGGGGAATTTTACATAATGATTCTATGATCTAGAATACAACAAAGTGTATAGAACGAAATGCCTAAAGCAATAGCAACACAAATCAAGAAAATCAAAAGATTCGTTAAAAATTTTGTCATATGTTTAGTATACCTAATATTATGAATAAATTGCGACCAAAGCTTCAACAATCTGATCATATTGAGGCAGAACTACAGGAACATTCTCATGGAGTTTCTTTACATCAAATTTCAGTCCTTCGATTATCTCAATATTCCTAGTGATAAAATCTGCATTAATCTGATCATCAGGAGTGTACTTCTGTTCCAATAGATAATCTGCTACATTCTTATTATAGTCAGCAATCTTTGGTGCAAAATCACCTGTCAATAGCAACTGTTCTGCTTGACATAGAATACGGATACCAGCTACAGAAGCTTTTCGAATTCGATTCCTTGCATTAGACTTATCTAATGCGGTAGGATCTTTTTCGACTTTCTCTAAAAAGTTTTCTAGCTGAGAATCGGCATAACCAATATGAGCATTACAGATACCCTTTGTATTCAAGAACCAGTGCTTATTGTCTTTGAATACTTGAAAGTCTGGTGACGTTGTGTATTGATCACTCCAAAGGATTTCGTATGCGGTACCGTTGCCTCCACATAACATCTTCAAAAAATGCCTTAATTCAAATTCTTCAACATCTTGTCCATCTTCTAATACCTTTTTTTCTTCAGGTTTAATAAAAGGATCAAGAATATCTTTCAGATCCATTTTATAAATCGTTCGATAATCATAATCAGAATTTTCGGTATTTAATCCATGCATTCGACTACCAACAAGGGAACAGTGTACGACATTCATAATGAATATATTATACCCTTAAAGATTATCGAAAAACTTTTGACATGGGTTTTTAGTTTTAGATTTTCGCAACACACTATCATAGGTGATTTTCGAATTTACAATATTTGTTTGATGTACACTAAAACCATCATGGAAAACATTTTTAACAAGTCTGAAAACTTCACCGTTCTGTGGTAGTGGTTGCTTATAACCGATTTTAACGATTGAATTATAACGTTCTATTTTTTCCATAGATTTAGTATACCTCGAATTCCCCTATTGGGGAAATATCCTATTTTTAATCCCAGTTCTCAGCTAGAAACCACCCACTCTGTTTTAACTTTCGAATTCCATCAATGTACTTAAATCCATTAGGGGAAAGTTTCTTACCCAATCCTTTAACAATCAATGGTCCCTTAATGTTAAGTTCTGGTACTTCAAAATAAGAGAATAAGAATTTTTCTAATGCAATCACAGTTTTTTCTTCTTCATTAATGTGGATACCAATGGATGCCGTTCCCATAGACCCATTATCATACAAAGCAAAGAGATACTTACGTGCAGTAAAATCTAAACCTAGAAACGGATCTAAATTCTTCAATTGCAAGCTTTTAGTAAGAACCTTTATATCAATTTCGGTTTGATATGCTTTCGACACCTTAACTAACGTCCGAATCATGTTTACAGCGTATCTAGGAGTGCCACGCACTAGATTAGACATCTTATAAGCCAGTTCATTATTAATATTAACATCGAATTCACTCGCAGCAGTTTCTACGATAATGTTAGTAAGTTGATTTCGAGTGTAAGGGACCATTTCCGCAATGTCAGTAAAACGGTTCTTTAAGGCTTCATTTAGATCACCTACATGAGTAGTGGCACCCCATAAACTAAACTTAGGCAGTTTATAGGTTATAGCACTACCTTCAACGATATCATCAAAAGTAAAATTCTGTAAGATGTTATAAAAGTTATTTTGGAACATAGGTCTAAGAGCATGAATTTCGTCAATGAAGATAATATCATTCTCTTGAACTCTAGAAAGCAGTGCGACCACTTCAGACCACTTCTTAATACGATTACCTAAAATCGGATAGAATGGCAGTCCTAAATCAGCCGCAAAAGCGTTAGCAAACTTTGTCTTACCCAATCCTGAAGGACCAGTGAATAGCCAGTGCCCTACACTACCCTTAGAGTTGTTATAGGCATCTATTTGAATTTGTAACATCTCCTTTAGATTTTCTTGACCCTTAATTGAGTTAAGATAACTTACCTTATTACCAGTAGAAGGAATTGTATCCCGTTCTTGAAAGGTGGCTAGTTTCTTCTGCTTCACAGGTAGTACTACCTGTGGAGATTTAAGTTTTGCTTTGGTTAGGGTTCCAACGTGGAATCTTGAACTCATAAGTGCAGTATACCTTTAATCCAATCGTTGGGGATTAACCAATAAGCGTAACCAAAGCAATGGCGATTGCGATCACCAAACTAACAGCCCAAACCATTGTCAAAACCTTCTTCATCTTTGGATCATCGTTTGACCAAATCTTATCTTCAATGTGTGTGTTCATGATCAGAGTATACCTGTTATTTTTTTATTGGGGATTAATTTTCCACTGATTTATAGCTACCGCTAATATCAACTTGTTTACCTTTATCATCAGTACATTGGGCAAGACCACTTTCATAGAAAGTGCAATCTTGATACTGATAGGTTCTACCATCAATGGTAAAGGTGTAAATTATCGGTGTTACATTAACGGAATCTTGAGTACCAAAACTACAACCAAATAGCAAAGCACCAATAATGCTAATAGTCATAACGAAGGCAAATACTTTTTTTGTCATGATGTTATTATACCATAAATCTCGCGTCCCGAACAGGATTCGAACCTGCGACCCACAGCTTAGAAGGCTGTTGCTCTATCCACTGAGCTACCGGGACAAGTTTCTAGTATACCCTCAATTCACCTATTGGGGATTTTACGTGGACAACAGATGTTGACAAACCAGTTAACCATAGCAAACAATAATAATAATACCCCAATGCCTACAACCCAACCCAATACTAATATTGTCATGGTGCTGACTGCAACCCCTATCACGACCAAAAACAAGCCCACTGCTTTAGCTGTGAGTAATTGACTTATCAATGCTGGGATTTCGGAGGTTTCCCCATTTTCGGGGAAACCTTTTATCTATACACTAATAGAGTAGATGGTTCTCAATAAAAAGCTAAAAAATTAATTCAGGGAATTTGCATTCCCTGAATCTTAGTTTTTGTCATTTGGGAGATTAAGTACTTTTAGTGTTTTATTAACTGTACCCTTCATTGTGCCATGACTAGCGAACAAGATGACTCTTTTGGACTTGTGCAAGACCTTATCATTAAAGCATAGCTTACACTTAGTGCAAGTAATCTCTTTATTAACTTGATTGCGACAAGGGATACCGGTGAATCCCTCACCTATATCATAAGGCTTATCAGATTCAAACTCAGATACAACCATTGCACTTGCATAATCATCGCTATGTGCTTGCTTGACTTGCGCGATAGTCTCACAACTACGTAAGATACTCACGCTACCCCATGACTCACGTTTAACATCATGAGCATGAGTATAGGTCCAAGCGATTTTGCCATCTTTTGACATAAAATCCTTTGCCGCATCTGAAACAATCTTAGCTGTTTCATCAGTCTTACAATCCCCAACCGTATGGATTCTTAGATTGTAACAACCTGTCAAAGACCGGATTCCTTCAGCTTCTGCCTTAGCAATCTCAACAATGTCAGTAACGCCACTTCGGTTTAATCGTTTAGTGTGAATACCTGTTAGACCCAAACCTGCATAGCAACCGTTATTATAGAACATACAAGTCTTAGGACAAGATTCTTGCGAAGCATAAGTAGTAGATGCAATTCCAATTTTCGAGTTGGACGATTTTTCAATTGCTGCAACCGATCTAAGTGTTTTCATGTTGGCAGTATACCTCTTAATTCTTTATTGGGGATTTTTAAAATCACTCATGAACGTGACCACAATAAGCACATATCAACTCTCCAGTATGATTAAAATGTTTATATTGATGGTCGCAAAAGCTATACAGATTATTAATCTGTTTAAGAGTGTCATTGATGATTCTCTTATTCTCTTTTTGATTTTTAGACAATTCAATCAATTGCTTATCTAGCTTCTTAATCAATTGCTTCTGTTCAAAGGTTAATCTCATATGTCCCATAAAATAAATATACCTCGAATTTTTCTATTGGGGATTTTTAAATCCAACCCTGAACAGTCATAGTGATTAAATCTTCTGAACGTTGTAATTCAATAATTTCATCTGTAATATTAATTATTTGACCACCATCTTCAATGCCATTAGATAAAGAATTCATTAACTTATCAAATGTACTTGGATAATAAAATTGAATAACAGTAATTTTATTATCGGATTTATCTTTTTCGTGATTTCTTCCCCAATGTTGATATCCATCAAACAAACATAGTAAATAATCAATCACTTTAGAATTCTTCATAAAATTAATATACCTCGAATCCCCATTGTTGGGGATTTTCTTAGAATCTAGACTGTCAGTGAGACTTGAACGGTATCCTCTAGTTTTGATTCTTGAACTGTATTTGCAAGTGCCTTAGCTTCTTGATCGACTACCCAAAGTCTTAGGTATTCCTTCTTACCCTCAACTGAATAGCTAAGATGCTGCATTAGTGGGAATTGTGTAGCATATTCAACACGGATATCTTTAACATCTTGTGAAAGAGTTGTAGTGTCCTTATTGTGTGATTCTGGCAAACTCACTCCGATCTTATAAGCCAATCGCTGGAAAGTGTAGTAATCCATCTTCCATTCCCAGGTTGAAGGAACGATAACGTCAGCCTCAATCTTTGTAATCTTCTTGCATATGTCACCATTCTCAGTAACCGGATTCAAAGCCAACACTTCTTTGATCTTCAACAATTCTTTAATTACATTAGTCTTGAGATAGTCCTTACTTGCATATTCCGCAAGAGGATACTTATCAAGATACTTCTTTAGTTCCACCTTGAAAAGATCATAAATGTTTACCCAAGCATCTGAATTTTCGACTAGCTTCTTAGCAGGACCACGAACGCCATACACTGTTGTAACATCGTAGCTAGTGCATTCTCTCATAAATCGCACTACGTTATCGAAACTAGTGATCTCTTCATCTTCAAATTGTGGCTTTTGTCCCTTCAGGTCAACAAAGTAGTAAACCGGTTCGCTCTTAGGTAGAACGCAGTCGTCCCAACGATAGTAGCTTAACTTCATAATGTGCTTATTGCAGAATTCGATTTGATCATCAAAGTCCAAATTCTTATCCCGTCGCATTCGTGGAGTTCTTACAGGAATGTCAAGCGTTGAAACCCTAGTGATCTGATCTTTTGACAGTCCAAAGATTCTTTTAGCATCCCTGAAGCTTACCCCGTCAATCAATACTACTTCATTTGAAGTCTTATGAGTTCTAAGGTGGAAGTTCATTCGACTATGCGTATGTTGTGGCTTTTCAAGATCATTGAAATAGAACGTTGTATTACGGGACGAATCTCCGATATAGAAACTTGTAATATCCTGTTTCTTGTGAAGCTTCTGATCGTGATTTCGGACATAAAGTACCATTGGTGTCTTAGTGAACTTAACACGATTATTCCAGAGTAGAGTCATACCGTGATATTTGAAATCATGTCGCTTAACCAGAGAGTGAGACTTTTTGAAATCTGCAACAAGATGTCTAGCTTTCCAAAGACTACCGGCATTGTTAACCTGTTCCTCTAATGAAACAACAATGCTCTGCTTAAAGTCTTCAATTCGCTTGACAATTGCGGCAACCGTGTTGTTGTCCAACTCCAACTCTTCACGAGATGCAGTAAAGTTGACTTCGCCAAGATCGCATTCGAAGATCAAATTGCTATATTCTGCAATCTCTTCAAAAGCCTTATTAGGACCATCATAACAGTTCACCTTATAGGCGATATTCCCCATTACTACATGGAAGTAACCACGACTAAACAGATTACCGTATGTCTGATCTGACAGGAACCAACCGTTACCCTTAGTTTTACCTTCCATGTAATTGGTATAAGATACCGTTTGTCCAGTTACTACAGGACGCTCAGCCTCAGTCCAGAAGGAATAAAGTTTCTGTAGTTCGTTTCGGAACGTACCAAAGTCGTAGACATTGACTCCAAAGCTTACCTCCAATCCGGTGGGTTCATCAGAAGGTTCACTACCGACTAGGTTAACGTTTGGCATATCACCATCAAGGTACATAGCGTACACTGATTTTAGACCATCAAAGTAAGAGGTTACAGTGAAAGACGTAACATAAGCAAATGGGGATTTAGTACCCAATCCAAGACAACCAATCTGATCTGCCTCAGATTCCTTAGTTGAAAGAAAATACGTAGTGTAAATTCCTTGAATGTCCAATTCCTTATCGCCCATAATTTGCAGTTTAGACAAACCTGGTCCAAAGTCACGGACCACGAAATGAGGATTAAGATTGTTAGGAAGTTGAACCTCGAAAGGACGGTCAACATTGAACTTGCGATGAATGTCAATTGCATTAGTGCTAAGTTCACGAATTGGGGCAAGAATCTTATTCTTATAAATACCCGATGACAAAATCTTGAATGCTTTCGCGGATGCAAGGATTGCAAATCCTGATTGCGCGTTCATTCCTACTACTGTTGCGTTACCTGCTGTGTCTTTTTGAATCATATTAATAGTACCGTTCAAAGTCTCCTATTTTTCTTCTCGTTACTGAGAATGTTTCTTACATTCCCAGTATACCTTGATTTTCCCCATTGGGGATTTTTACTTAGGTAGGAACCTACCCTTACTGTCACGTTGTGGCAACTTATTTGTTGTCAGTGTTACCCCATTAGGGAATTGGTTAGTGACAACATGAAGTGCATCATATTTTTCCTTAGAGATAAAGTGCCCCTGCTTGTCCCGATACAACTTCTTTTCAGTTGCAACAACTGGAGTAGGAGTTGGAGCCAATTGTGTTACTGTTGATTCTGCAACAAAAGCAGGAGTTACCCCGTCCTTTCCAGTGACATCAGCAATAACCAAGTATTGACATACACGCATCTTTCCTGCATCAGACTTAGGTACAGATACACAATCCGTTGGGTCTACCTTTACAAGAATAAGCTTATTGTCATAATTGTTACTAAACCCATAAGCAAACTTGTAAGTTCCAACATGAAGTCCATGAGAACAATCTTCATCTGCATTATCGTCGCATTCGTTACGATCCATCCAAGGTGTTGCACCTACACTATTGTCAAACGTACCGGTTCGCAAGTCAGTGTAATTAGACCTTACCTTCTTATATGCAAGGAAGTAACCATCATCGGTAATGTGCAAGTCGTTCTTCTCAAGAAAGTTGAAAAGTTCAATTTGTGCCCTTTCTGAAGGGTTAGCTTGAAGTCGTTCGAAAAACTTAATAAGGTTGCTGATCGCATATCCCTTATGAAAGAATTCTACAATACGATCCGCCAAGGTTGTGTTGATGACGGTATCCTTGTAATACAACTCATTGTCAACAATGGTAATGTAGTTACTGAGATGACTGGTCAAAGCCGCTCTTACGTCAAGTGCGACAAGTAGATCATCAATCTTAGTCGCGGTATCGCTTTTGAGAATTTCCATAACCTTCTCATAGTTTGGCGCTTCAGCGTTAACATGATAAGGATTGAAGTTCACATAAACTGTAATGTTGCCGTTTCGGGCGATTGTATATGCTAGTTGTTGAATCATTTTGTTTTCGTATTCTCCGTTCGTTGTGTTTAGTATACCTCAATTTTCCTTATTGGGGATTTTCTAGGCAATATTTCCGACTAATTCTTTTGCAACGCCAATAGGTATATTAAGATCAATATGCCAATTTCCAGTTTCATCCATGCTAATTGCACTAACCTCTAAAGAAAGTTCAGGTAAACCTAACTCTTCCTTAATGGCGTCAAAAATCTTATAACGCAAGTCATACTGAGTAATGGTAGTCATAACTCTGACTTTACCAGGTTGATTACAACCTGATAAATTAATTAATTGGTCTTTAAAAATCTTCATGTTTCGAGTATACCTCAATTTCTTCTATTGGGGAGAATTTCTAAGTGTATATAAAAGTGTTCTTCTAACTTCTGATAATGGTGCTAATTCATAACCTTTCATAACTAATTCAATCGGCGCTTTACCATCATAATAATTTAAACCCACATGATTACACCATGATCTAATTCCGCTATCACAGGAACCTACAGTATAAGCATCTTGAAGAGTAACATAAAGATGATTATTTTGTTTTACTTTTTTTGACAACGATGAATTAATAAGTTTTAATCCCATTGCTAATTTTTCTTCTTTAGTTAAAGATAATTTTCTTTTTAATCCAGAAATAGCAGAACTAGATGTCAATGCATGACATGATTCATTGTCTTTTACCGCAATAAAACCTTTATGGACATTTAAATTATAACCACGACCTTGAGAAATCCACATTGCAGAATATAATTTAAAATCACCTTTGGTTTCACAAGGAAAAGCGTCTAATGTAAACATGTTACCTAAATTACTAATTCCTAACTTATCCACTCTTAGTCGCCAATTACTAGGTACTGTAATAGTGTTATAATGTGTTGTCTCTGGGTATCTTCCACCATAATCAGTAGTAGAAGTATGAGTTGCATTAAACTTATTTGGGTTATTAGATAATACAATTTTTAGATTAGATGTTCTAAGAACATTTTTAACATTATAACTAATAGTCCTAATTTTTAAATCATTAAGTTTCTTAACTATATTTGGAACTAAAGTATATCCCTGTTTTTTAGAATTTATCTTTAAACTTAAATTATATCTATTTGTTCTAATTTTGTTTTGAATAGAAACATATTTCAAAATTTCTTTAAGATCTTCTCTCTTTAAACCAAAAGGCTTAATGTTTTTATCAAAAGCACCTAAACATCCTTTTTTAATACCGTAGCTATCACATAAAGAATAAACTTCATTAGCTGCTTTAATTAAACTAATTTCACGAGAAAATGTTTTTGTTTTCATGATCAGAGTATACCTCAATTTCTTCTATTGGGGATTTCGAATTGTTCGAATAATTCAATTAATTAGTGTATAGATAAACACCATCCAAGGAAATAGGGAAAATAAAGGAGATCTCAACGCTGAGACTTTCCCTTACTGAATGATTTCTTCAATAGGAACTAAACCATCTTCTGTGTTAATGTATTCATCACCATCTAAATAGATATTAGAAGTGAACATATCACCAAACTTAAATTGTAATGGAGTGAGTGGCTTTTCCTTAGATGATTTCTTTGTTAAGAACTGAATTTCTTCATTAGATACTTCCGTGAATTCCCTATCAATAACACCATTTGTGTAATTAGCATCTAATTTTAAAATGTACGCATAAGTTCGAAACATGACTATTCTCCATACTGGGAGTATACCTCGAATCCCAGTATTGGGGATTTCTTTTAAAGCATTATAAAATCTTTTACCATATATACCATTAGGATATTTTTTGCAATAATTAACTCCACCAAACATAGAAGGAACAACAAAACGATCTATAATATTGCTGTTGTTATCCCAAATTGTGATTCTACATCCACGAATACCATTAGCCCTATTGCCGTTCATTTCAGTCACTCTTTTCATATTGGGAGTATACCTCTTGTTTGTCTATTGGGGATTTTCAAGTAAAGCATAACGAGTAGCACAAATTAGTGAAGGTGCTACTTCATTAATTGGACAATGAGCAAAATTTGCATATTCAATAATAGCTGGAATAATATGTTTTAGTTCATCTTCGGTAGGAACTCGAATTTCTTCCAATGTCAATCTACATGCTTCAATAATTAAATCTGTTCTAAAAGCCATTTTTACCGTCTTAAAAAACGTTTGATATCATCAGCCCAAAATTGCTGACCTGAACAAAAATCTAAAGTTCTTTGGGTGTTGATAATCTCATGTAGTGTTTCTTCGAATTCTGGACTAAATTCAATTAAATCATCTATTATCTGCTCATAACTAACAGGCAAATTTCGATTTTTCAAATTATAGTCTAGCTCTATAGTTAGATCATTACTTGTAAATCTTACCTTGTTATGTAGAGATAAACGTTCGATTACATAGATATTAGCCATTTCATTATCCTTGTTCTTCTGTTTTTGCAAGCACTTCATAGTATACATCAACTGTTAGCCAATCCACACCTGGTAATTCTCTGTGTATTGCATCTAATGTAATATCTTCGAAAATCGTATTTTCTGGATCGTCTTGAAATACATCAACTACAATTCTAGTTTCTTGCACAATGGTCTTTTTAATTCTTACTATATACTTCATCACTCTTAATATACATAAAAGGATGACCTTCTGGATGATTACCAGAACCCATATAGACAAAATGACGTTTAGTTGGCTTATCATCAAAAATGAGTGCAACATCCTCTCCAGGGAAAAGTGCATTCAATCTTCTAGTGATAGATGCCATTGTCGAATTCTTATCTACAGTAAGTTTAATCATAATCTCCCCTTTGTGCCTTTCTTGCTTCAAGTCGATTGCTAACACGATTATGCTTGCTAGTTCCCTTAACATGAAGACCGTAACCGCTGTAAGTAGTGTGCGATCCACCAGCAAATGGATCAACAGTAATTTTGATGATTAGGGTTTTCCCTCGTTTTTCGACCTTCGCTTTTTTCATAGTCTTAGTATACCTCGGTTTCCCCTATTGGGGATTATTTAATTATATGCACTGTCTTGAATCAATTCCGCTCTCTTGTAATAAGCCTCATTGCGTTTTGCAAAAATGTTTGCAATTCGAGCCTTTTTGGGCATTCTGTAAAGTGTTGATCTGCCGACTTGTTCTCCCTGCACTGTGGTTGCAAACTTTGGGCTTGAATTAAAGCACACGATCTTTACCAATTCCATGCAAGGCTTCGAAGGGTATCGGCGAGTTGGCTTGCTCCAAGTTACTCGAATTACGGTTTCGTCAGCATCATTTTCGAGTGCATTTTCAGCTCGTTCAAGTTCAGTGAGAACATTCTTGATTGCCGCTGCTGACTTAGCGCACAAATTGTAAACCTCTTCGACAGAGGTCACTGCATACCCCTTCCCCTTGATGCTGATAATAAGACTTTCGCCTAGTTGCTGAGTATTTGGTTTGAGAGTGTTTTCCATTAGATTCTCCTTGCCGATCCTTTCGGCTTATGGATTTATTATATCACGCTTTTCGTGATTTGCAACCTATTTTGTGAGCGAAGTATATAAATGCCTTTGATTATCCCTTTTTAATTCAATGAATCCAATAGGAGTTCTATTGCACTCTTGAGGGAAAATACCGTGGGTCAAGTTTGGGTCCACGATCAGAGTATACCTTGATTTTCCTTATTGGGGAATTTTCTTCCCACAAAGAATACACACGTTCTCACCATCATTGAATTCGTGAATGCAATACCTTTGAATTTCCTCAATTCGCGCTCTAATCCGTTTAAGAATACGTTCACTACGTGTGATATATCCTAGATGATCCTTTTCACTAACTAGGAGATTATCAAGCCGTTTAATTTGAGATTTAGATAGTCCTGTCATTATAGTGTCACCGCCATTTTGTCATATTGAAACTTAGTACCACCTTCATTCCAATCTAATTTTTCAGTAATCTCAAAAGGAACACCAATAAAGACTCCAACTAGATCATAGATACTGTCTTGTGCTTTGTCTTTTGTTCCATGTTGAGAATAGCAGTTTTCGAATTCATCAATTACTGAAAATGGTTTATCCATGATTAGAGTATACCTTTTATTCCTTTATTGGGGAAATCCAAAACGCGCATTAGCTTCATCAATTCGTGCATAGACATTAAGAATATCTATAGCTTCTGCTGCATTAATCCAACCTGAAACAAAAGCAAACCAATGTGTTGTTCCCATTAATCTCTTGCGTTGAGTTTGGTCTAAGGTGGAATTATCACGCTGATTATCTAAGCGATTCTGTTTAATACGATCCATAAGCAAAGTATACCTCGGTTTCCCCCATTGGGGAAATCAAATTAATAGACGAACTTTCGTGCATCCTCAAGACGAGTCGAGTCAAGCCAAATCTCAGTTACCGTTTCCTTTGGAGTAACACGATAAGGGATTGGACCACCTTCAAGCTTGGAATACTCAAGTACCTCAAGAATCAAGGCGATGTCAGGACTGTCCTTTGGAAGTCGATAGAAGAACGAATACGAATCTGCTTTTAGATTGGATGCCATGTTGTTTTGTTTTTACCTGCTTTTAGATTTCATCTCAGAGTTCTTGCGATGATGATTTTATTATACCCTATTCTGTATAGTTTGGGTTGTGTCTACCACAAACTGATTGTGTATCTGGATGAATTTTACATACTGGACAATCTCCGAACTTGTCCAAATCTGCACGATTGCAAAATGATTCATCATGATACCAAATGAACTTATCTGATCGGTGAGTTAAAGCCTTTTCTTCAACTTCTTCAACTACAACCAATGGTCGTTTAAAAAATGCCATTAATGCAGTTGAATCACTAAAACTAACTACATTTACTAGTTCCCAACCATTTTTACCCACTTCATCAATTGTTGAACTTAGTTCAACATAGCCCATTCTTAAAATTATATATTCCCACTGTTGCATTAGTTCTCTCCTGTTAACTTAGCTCTTTCTTCAAAAGGGCTGATATATGGAGGATAGATTGACTTCCAAATACCAGCGGTGAAATCCTTACCATCAAGCCATGCATACATGTATGGTGCAACATCCTTAGCATTAGCCTGAATCCACAATGCTTTATCCTTTCGCTCAGTTAAACCTGCGAACGCAAGTCCCATCTGAGCAATCTGCACCTTGCTTTCAATTGCATCAAACTTATCCTGAAGTTGTGTTTTTGTTTTAGTTGCGAATTCATAAAATTCATCTGGTAAAGCAGATGCAATTTCTTCTAGAGATTTTCCATCTTTCATTAATTCCCAAACTTTTCTAGAACTCAATCCTGTAACAATTCCATGAAGTGACATATAAGTTTTCATCTTCAGTTTCATACGGAAACCGTTAGAAAATCTAACAACAAAACCTTCTTCATTTGGAATGTCTAATGATTTCATTGTTTCAATATCAAGACCATCATATCGCTTAACAATATTGAAATGTTTAGGGAATTGATCATATTCAACTTCTTCTAATGTTCGCATATCATACATTGTTAAAAGAACAACATCGCTTTCTTTATATAACACCACAATACGATTTTCTAACCCGATATATTCGAAAATATAAGTGTAATTTGGATCAAAATCATTAATGTTATACTTTTCTTTTAACAATAAATGAGCCATTTGTGATTGCGGTGATTTAAATGAGCCACGAGTGTTCACAAGAAGTTCATCACCTAATCGTCTCACAATGATACAAGAACCGTCCAATTTTGTAAATGCATCAAATGGAAGATGATAAGGAATTAAACCTTCAGTGACTTCGAAATCATTAAAAAATTTTTCCATAGGTTTTGAAATGATATTGTATTCATTATCAATAACCGTACCACGACTATTAAGAGTTTCAAAATTCCACACCTTTTTGAACGCAGCCAAAGGCGTATAATTTAATAGATGATATAATCCATTTTCATGAGGAATCTTGTGAATATATCCCTCAGTAACCATTTTCTCAAGATTTTCTACATTAAACATTTGTTGTCATCGCCTTTTCTATATCCCAATTTCGATATATCCTTTTGTTTAGTATACCTCAAATCAGGGTGTTGGGGATTTTTATTAATCGACTTCAATTCTAAGAATTGTAAGATCCTTCATGCGTTCATACATATCAGTATGCATTTTAGCCATGTCATCACGCACTTCTTTATCAACACTATCGTTAGCTAACCATTTCATTGCTTGTAGAAGTTGATATGTTTTAGCCGAATTAAGATATTCATCTATATGTTGGATAACACCACACAAAGCATCATCTTTCATGTGTTGTCCACCACCTTTTGTATATACCTTTTGTTTCTTGGGGATTACAAAATTCCCATCAGGAATTTCAAAGGTCACTCTAATCATTATTCTGCCTCAAACAAAGATTCATCATATGAATAGAGTATACCTAGATTTTCCTTATTGGGATTTTAAATACTACAACAACAATCATCATTAGAAATCTCAAATGGACAATTATCACCGCAAACACTTCTATTACTACGATCATACACAAAGTAGATAATAGAATCTTCCATCTCTAGTTTATCAGTATCACCACCTAAACCAGAATAGAATAAATACTCAGTACCTGGGAAACCACCAAAGTCTTTAGGTGACTCAATTACCCAAAGACATTTTCTATCTTTATTTGGATAATCTCCAAAAGGAAAATCATAAGGTTGATCTTCAGGATGCCAAATTCTAATACAATTTGGCTGCACTGAAGATTCTTTAACGTCGTATAAATCAATGTTCATGACTTATTATAAGTCTTATGATTCAGAATTGATTACCTTCATCCAATGAATAGCGGTAACCCCTCTTCTTGCTCTAAATCGTTTTGCACAGCGTTCTACATCTGTAGCAAATTTCACTGTAACTTCTCTAACAGAAGCATGAGGATGTTTCTTTACCCATATGTACCACTTGTCAATACGTGGCTTATAAGGTTCCTCATTAAGTAAAATATCTATGTTGCGATCTGCATTGTATAACCAATGATCAGAATGATCACTTAGTAATTGGAATAACCCCTTACAACCGTAATATTCATCTTTTGGATTAAATTCAGATTCATGCCAAGCATTAACCCAAGCGCCTATAATAGCCCTCTTGTCATTAATACCTCTCTTACGAAACCGTAACTCAATCTTCTTGGCAATGTTCTTGCGCTTGTCGAATGTTTTACGGTCATCTATCTTTACAACTTTAGAAGTTAACTTCTCATAGAGTAAATGCGTTTTCTTTATTGGATGAGCAGTAAATGATAATTTATGTGTTTGACCTTCGGACAAGGTACTTCCACAAGATAATGTCAATAATGCAACCACTGGTAAAAATTTTGTCAATTTCATTGTTCTCCTATCGTTTGATCCAACTTCTTATAATCGAAATTAAATCATATTGTTGTGCAACACTGATATGACAACACTCACTTACCTGGGAGCGTCGTTCATATTCTTTTGTGTGCTATCCCTATCCTCATTGATAAAGATTAGTTACTAATAAATTAATAACTTCTATTATTATACCCCAATGAGATAGTAAAGTGCAAGTAGAGAATTTTTTTAATCCCTAGCTTGCACTTTATTGTTGTTATTTACGCTTGATTAGGCGACGTTTGCAGCTTCTTGCTCAGCAAGAACTTCAGCAACTACGTCAGGAATATTATCAATGAGATTGATAAGAACAGCATCCTCAATAGTCGTAACATCACCAGTAGCAACTTCAGCAGCTTCATCTCCAACAACTACAGAAGCAGCATAAGTATCAGCAGCGTTGAGAACTTCAGTAGTGACTACATCAACTACTGTATTGTTCTTGCTACCAAGAGGACGACCACGACCAGAAGCAGTGTAACCAAGGAAATCAGGCATTCCAACCCAACCATCCTCACGATAAGTTAGACCAGGAGCAGCAGGTACACTCTCAGGTCGCGCATCAGTCTTGCACCACTCATTCCATGCCTTGATAGAAGTGATATTTAGACCCTGTACATATGCCTTTGCATCCGCAAATGAGAGAAAACCGATGAAGGTTAGAGGCTTTCGCCCACGTCGAGACTTTTCCGTAACAGTTGTAGTATTTTCCATTGTGTGTCCAGTATACCTCAAATTTTTGTGTTGGGGATTTTCTTTAGTCGCCTTGACTTCCGAACATCCCCGCATGAGATTGTTTTTAGTATACCACAAATTAATCATTTGTCAATACTTTTATTGACTTTTTTAAAAATCCCCAACACTCAAAATTAAGGTATACTTATATCATGAACGAACAACTAAAAAAACTTCAGAGACTCTATGATCTATTGGAACCATCTAATGTGGTAGGATCTACTGCTATTTTACTTAAAGATGCACGATACGTAACCAATTGTAAAAATTAGGGAAGCTCTAGCTATTAGTATTCTGGGATGGTCGGAAAGGGATGAAGATGAATGAGTTTCCCCATTTCCCCTAAATGATTTTATCTATACACTTATTACTCAACGTGTTTATGATAACCTTCTGAATTAACCGCATTCCAATTGCGCTTAGTGTTCTTATCTTGCTTATACTCTAACATTTTAATTAACTCATGAGGCGTGAAACCTGCCCTATGTACTCCATCAAATGCTAATAGTATTAAATCAATCCATTCTTCTAAGTCATCAGGTTTAGCTTTAATCTCTTTTATCTCTTCTACAATATGATTGAGAACACCATCAACAGTAACTGTTGGAAATGTTTCTTTTGACCATCTATTCTTTCTAGCTAAAAATCCAAATAATTCCATTATTTTTTATCCTCTATAATAATTCCAACCTCAAAATAATTAACATGACCTAATGTTGCAGGACGTGGGGTTTCACTACGCCATATTAATTCACCTGTTTCATCATTGTAATGTTCTTTAATTCCACCTTGAGAATCAGCAGGTAAACAAGTAATTTCATTAATGTGGATTTTACCACTCATTCCTAATTGTGAATTTTTGACAATTTCATCAGTAGTGATAGTTTCCGCATCTGAAAAATTAATTTCATAACCAGCTTTATTTGCAGCTTCAGTAAACTTAGCTAATAATTGTCTTAATAAAGAATTCTTAACTCTTTCTACACCATGATTATTCCAAAGCTTTACCCAGTTCTCTTTATCATCAAATTTAACTGTGGGATAACAAGCAATTTCTACTAATGGAAGAACTTTACCTCTATCTGCATTAGTGGCATACTCAAAATGAGTATTACCTAATATACAATCTAATGCTTTTAAATAAGGCTCCATTGCTTCATTAATTCGTTTACAAAATGATTGAGCTAAAAATACACGTCCATTAAGAGTTGTCATATAATGACAAAATTTTTCTTCAATACTTCCAGGTAAAATACCAATATCATTCATACTCTATTATAAACACAAAGACCCTAACTAGATAATCCTAGTTAGGGTCTTTTCGAATTTTCGAATTTCTAAATCTTTCGATTTTCGAAAATCTAAATTAGAACTCTAAGAGTTCTTAGAACTGGCGTCCTACTGTGAATCCAACAACAAAGTTCTGGAATTTAAGAGTTTGCGCTGAGAATGGCTGAGTAACGTCCCAACCCTTATATCCACCAAGTAGATTAACTGACCAACCACTTAGAGGCTTGCCTAAAAGATCGTACTGTAAAGCACCACCAACCCAAGCTTGACTTGTAGTACCTGTCTTAACCAATGGAGTAACAACTAGAGCATCTAGGCTCAAACGAGGAAGCAATTGTGTAACTTGACCAGTTACACCAACCATACCTTGATAACCATCATGAAGATAGGTTAGACTAATTCCATTAGAATTAGTGGTAACAGCAATAGACTGTTCCTTGACTTGTTGATTTGACTTAGCAACATAAACAGTTGGCTTAGCATTTGTTGTGGTCGTGACAACCTTTGTTGTGGTTGTTGTGGTTTGGGTTGTTGTTTGGGCAAAACCCATAGCTGACAACGCGAGTGTAGCGATTGCAACGAGACTTAATTTATTCATGTTTTTATTTTTCTCCGTATCTTATTATAATTCAGTAGTGAGTTAAACTACATACTGAATTTGAGGATTGTCAATATTATCTAATAAGAAAATACCAACAATTGGATCGCCCTTAGCTTTAGCTTTATCTAAAGCATCATCTAATGTTAATTTAGTGACCTTACTCCCAGGTGGAACATCCCCAACTAAGTGATCCATGTACATTATAGCACGACCTTCTGACGAAAAGCAAGCTATACCACGATCACCCTTATGGAAATATAATGCATATAAATTGCCAGGGTACTCAATCAAATATACATGGTTGGGAAATGATGGACCAAACAAACTATCAAAGCCGCTTGGAGTATTTTCAAAATCCTCAATTCCTGGTCTTACTTTAACGTGGGGATCTGCTACTAACATACAAACCTATTATACCGTATCTTCAATGACTTTATCTTTCGATTCTTTCGAATTTTCACTTTCTAGAAGTTTACTTTTATTTAATAACTCTTTTATAAAAGGTTTAGCTATTTGTAATCCTTCCATCTTAGAACAAATGAAATATACATTTTGACCTTGACGAAAATAATACTTAGTGTCTAATGACTTTAAAAAGTTTTCGAAATCTACTGCTGTGGTTTCATCATTGCACACAGCAGTATATTCATATAGATTCTTAATCTCTTTCTTGAGTAACATAATCTCCTATTTTCCCTAATCTGATTATACAACCAATGCTAACTCTTGTTCACTCTGATTGTAATATGCAACACTCTTCTCTTTGATCTTGCGAATCAAATTTAATGTCTTGCGATAATCTAAAGATAACTCTGATGCTACCTCTTGAGCATTCATCTCTTGCTCAAAATGATATTCGAATATCTTACGCTCAACATCTGAAAATGTTTCTTTCATGTTATTAATCAAAATCCGCAATGTTAATTGTTCCTCATTTAAAACGTTTGGATCTTCAATTAATAATTCATGGGACTCTTCATCATCATTATCCATTAAATCAGAAAACATAGCTGGAGAATCTAATAACTTTACACGCTGTAAAGCTAATGCAATGTCACTGTCATTTACCCAATTGCGCTGACGCTCAAATAACTCTTTCTTCTCAGGATCACTATCATAACCACCAGCAGCATATTTAATGTCTTGACGTAAATGAGAATTGGAACTTACCATCCTGGCTGAATAACGCTGGTTGTTTGCAAATGGATAAGCGTTGCTATGAATCCATGTGTTTAAACTACTACCCTTCTCAATTCCTGTTTCGAAATCGTAAGTTAAAAGAGCATATAAAAATCCCTGACTTGCAAAACCTACGAAATCCGCATACTCAAATTCATGGGGATTAGAATGACTTAACTTGTGAGCAGTCTTGTGAAAAAAACGATCATACTTTTGAACTAAGTATTGTAAAGCAATTTGACCATTTGGATGATCATACCAACGAATGAAATGATACCATACTTCTATATCTTTCATCGTCGCTAAAACATTAGCACCTGGAATGTGATTGCTGTAACTAGTAGGGAAACCCTTTACTTGATAAGGGGCTTGATCCCCTTCGGATTTTATGATACCACGTATCTTTGAATTATTTTTCATTATTTTCCTTACTTCACTGTTAAACCTATTGACTTTAAAAATCTGCGGTCTATATTGGGGAAGCCTGTTATTTGTACAGTTTTTTCTAAAGAACTAGAATGAATTTCAACACCTTTATCAATTTCTTCTATGTCAGATAAAGTAATAATACAATTACCCCTATCTTCCTTTTTCGAAAAATGAAATCGTTGATTAGAACTTCCAGCTATAGAATCTACTGTCTTTAAATTTTCTACAAATTTCCCGTCAATTAAAACATCAAGCAGTCCTAGTAGTTCTTCCGATCTTTCGAATTTCTCAACCTCTTCGATCTCAAAACCACTATAACAAATAATTCCGTATTTTAATATTCCTTGTAATACATATGGCTCTAATTGAATTATTAATTCCAATAACGCCTCTCGCTGTAATAATGGCTCACCACCACTAATAGTTAAACCATCACAACCACTCGCTAATATATCTTTTACTAACTCTTCTACTGTCTTTAAATAACCACCAGTAAATGCCCAAGTACTAGGATTGAAACAACCAGGACACGCAAAGGGACAACCCTGTACCCAGAATACATAACGACCACTCTCAGTTGGACCATTTACAAAAGATTTACTAATCTCTGAATGTAATTGAAAACTACCCAAACTTAAATCTCCATTTCGCAATACCACTCTTCCTCAGTACCTATAAATAAACTCTTACTTAAAGTTACTTCACGATCTTTTTGATAATCTATCTTGTAATTAAACAATATGCACTCAACATCAATAGATAAGATATCATTAACAATAGGTGTACTGTCATTGAATATCGTTATCCAATATTTACCAGGATGTAATACTATTGGATCTAGTGCTGTGTAATCTGAGGATATTAATTCGTCCTCTAAAAGAGGATATAATTTAGTAACTCCTTTCGAATTTCGTAATTCTAGCCATACACCTTCAAGGATTTGTAAGGTGGGGAAAACTCCGAAGTCTGTTAACATCATCAATCTATTATAGGTTCAATCAACTAAGATTTACCTTAGATGCGTTCAATAACTCAATGATTTTCGAATCTTTACCCTTGATAACATTATTTAATTTTGTGACCGAATTACTTAACTCAATAACACTGTTCTTTAAATTATCTATTTGAGTTCCTAACGTAAATTCAACATTCGCTTTCGCTGCGTCTTTCTGAATGACCATATTATTATACGTAGTCTGAAGCGCATTACGTTCCTCACAACGTAATGATTCTATTAAGGATATCTCTTTATCATAGTCTGATTTTAACTTTGATATCTCAGCAGCATGAGCGGAATTTAAAGCGGCAATTTCAGCAACATGAGTATCTATTGCATTTTGTAAATCAGTAACATAAACACTAATGGCAGAATTAATAGCATTTTGCTGATTACCACTTATTGTGCCAATTTGCTGAGCCATCTCATTTTTTAAGTCCTGCAATTGTTGTGAAAGTGATTCTACTGTATCAGTTATTGCCATATTCTACTTTATACAGATTAATACTTTCGATATCAGACCATCGTGTGTTTTTTAATTTTTTACGGTGAACACGAAAAGTACCCAAGAACTCCAAAAAACTTACAAAGTTTATATAAAAACAACCTCTCAAAAACCTTATCCAGTCTTTCGAAATTCAATATTGTTTTTTGAAAAACTTTAACAGTAACAAGTTCATTTTTATATAGTCAATTCAAAAAATTACATTAAAATTGCTCCGGTAGCATCTATTAAAGTTATTTTTGAAAACTTTCTCTCATTTTTTGAAAAAACAACGTTTTCGCAGTTATATTCTCTTGATACCTTAATTTCAAAAAATTTATTATCTTAGTTCATATCAGTAATATCATTTTTTAGATCACTCAAGCTTAAATTAATACTATTTTTAATACATTCTCAGCAAATCTATAAAATTATATAAACTTCAACGTCTCGGAGTTGAATTTTATATCAACTTTATTCCCATGTTTTTCCCATGAAATTCCCAGATTCGCCCAGGATTTTCCCAGAAAGTTTTAGGAGTTCTAAGAGTTCTAGGAGTTCTAGGAGTTCTAGGAGTCTTCTTGATCTTCTCCATTTTCTGAATTAATCATTTCATGTAGTTCATCAGTAAATGCCACATTATCAAATTGGTTCCATTGAATAACTTGATAGAATCCTTGATCACTGATTGGTGTTTGCAATCGGAAGTAAGGATTCATAGGATATTCTTTAATATACCTATCCATGTATTTATCAACATGTTGAATAATCTTATTCATTTTCATTTGCACTTCAAGTTCTTGTTTAGCTTTAGCTTTCAGTGCTTGTTGTCCTATGAAGTCATCAATATTAATAGTGTTGGTTGTATTGGTTGTATTGGCGGTCATCATAATAATTATACTATCTCGCTTACTAGATTTCCTAAAGACCTAGTAAATACTCCTAATACTCTGAAAACTCCTAATACTCTGAAAACTCCTAATACTCTGAAAACTCCTACTCTATTCTACTTTACTCTACTTAACACGCTTTTATTTGTTCTGGAGTATATTTTCTAGTGAACACGAGATTGATACCATTTTCTCCAATCTGCATTCTTTACAGTTAGTGCATCCAGTTCTTCGATCATTTTTTCCACAGTAGTTTTCTCAGGAATATTTGGTTTCACATAGACCCACCACGGACCCTCATATTCTTTATCAATTTCGATATTGACTTTATTAGGTCTAGCGAATCTATATTCCAATTGTCTTTTAAATTCATCTTGATCATTAAATTGATAAGGATTCACTTTAAGTTTACATCGAAATTTTGAATCAGGTCTAACTCTAACATGTCTTCGAATATGTTTATAGTAATAGTTTTCAATTCTTTCGATTTCTGCAATCATGATTGCTAGTTCTTTATCAACCCATGCATTAACCCAAGATTCTGTTGTTGTCATAATCATTCTATTTCCTTTTCTTTAGTTTGCAAAAATAAAAAGAATAACAGCGATAACCACTGCTATAATCAGTCCAAATTTTGCATCTTCTATCATTTATGCTTTTGTTTTCATTTACTCCTACTCTATTCTACTTAACACGCTTTTATTTGTTCTTGTTCTGGAGTATATTTTCCAGTGAACACGAGATTGATACCATTTTCTCCAAAGAGTTTAGTCAGCATTTCTTCTTTCTTCTCTAGTGTAATTAGTTTACTATCATTAATGTTAACAGCTTCCGAAACCCAATTCAATGACCTTCCTGTATCTTCTACATCAACCAAGAGATTAATAAATTCAAGTTGTTTATAATCTTCTGGAAAAGTAATTCTAGATGGTATTGTCACATATTCGTTTAGTTTATGTGACAACGATGGTAGTAGTTGTTCTGTAGCAAATCCAAGACAGCATTTCAATCCTTTATGATTTCTAAGACATGTAGGACCGAAGTTGTAAGAATTCCGTACCCCTCCTGTTCTCCACTTAGGTCTATCAATTGTCACTGTAGGAGTATTAGGAGTATTAGGAGTATTAGGAGTATTAGGAGTATTAGGAGTTATAGGAGTTATATCCATTTAAACTTTAATCCCTGCTTCTGTAAAAGCTTTAATTTGTTTCTTTGCTTCTGTAAAAGCTTTAATTTGTTTCTTTGTATAGTCGCCTTTAAAGACAAGATTGATACCATTTTTCAGGAACAGATCGGTAAGCATTTGTTCTCTCATTTTCTGAGTAATGGAATCATTATCATTAATTAGAAAAGCCTCTGTGATCCAGAGTTTATCATGTGGTCGAATTCTGCTATCACAATATCCCATTGATGTACCTGTAACAAAATCAAACAGTAGTTTACTATTTCGATATTTGGTCACATTTTTATAATCGAAGTTAATATCTTCTGGTGTTCCGACATCTTGGATATCTTTTTCTTTAATTTCTGGCATCAACTGTTTACAAGCAAATCCAAGGCAGCACATATGTCCTTTCGTTGTAAGTAGTGCAGTATCTCCAAAGATTTCATCTAGATAACATCCTCCTGTTCTCCATTTTGTTCTATTAATTGTTACTGTAGGAGTTGTAGGGATTGGTTTTGTATTCATGATTAGAGTATACCTTAAATTTGATTGTTGGGGATTTTATCGAAACGATTGACTATCTGCTTGTTTAAGTAGATCAATCAATTTATCTGCATTGGCTTCATTCTTGCTAAGATTTCCTTCTTCAGCGAAGAAGCAGAATTGTTTATTATTGATATAGACATAGACAACTTCTCTATTATAGTCTTTGGTAAAAACGGTTGATTGTGGATTTTTCATTTTTTTCTTTCCTTAATTCCTTTAAAGGAACAGAATTGTCCAATTACTGTATTGCCCTTTTCTGGACCCACCAACAGTTTAACTTCCATTTTCGCATCTTCGATAGGTTCTTTAGCGATATGCAGAAGTTCAATATTAGGAAGGTTTTTAAGATCGGTTATCATGTTCAGAGTATACCTCGAATCCCCTTATTGGGGATTATCTCTTCTCTTGTTTTTTTTGCTATCCTATCCTATCCTATCCTATCCTATCCTATCCTATTCTTTTAGTGCTTGTAATTGAATTTTCGTATAGTGCTTGTAATTGAATTTTCGTATAATTGCCAACAAATTCAAGATCAATATCATTTTCTTTAAACAAGTTAATAAGTTTTTGTTCTTTTTCTGGCAATGTCAAATCCAGTTGATCATTAATTTCAACTGCTTCTGCAATCCAGTTCTTTTCCATAACTGCATTACCTTCATCATAAAGATCAAACATTAGTTCAATATTTTTATATCTTCCTGGTGACGAAGGAAAGTCAATTTTATATGGCATATCACAAGTTTTCAAGTGTTTTACTGAAATAGATGGAAACAGTTGATTTGCGGCAAATCCAAGGCAGCACTTATATCCTTTTTCTGTAGCTAGAGCGGTTCTACCGAATGCATAAGCTAGTGATTTAGCGTCTCCACCCATTCTCCATCTAGCACGATTAATTGTAACTTTAGTCATTTAATTTTATCCCAGCTTGTTCAAAAGCCTTAATTTGTTTCTTTGTGTAGTCTCCTACAAATTCGAGTGTGATTCCATTTTCCTTAAACAGTTGAGTAAGTTGAAATTCTTTTGCTTCGATTGATTTAGCTGCACTATCATTGATTCGAATGGCATCATCAATCCAAGATTTCTTAATAATCGAATACTTACTTTCATCATCTGAATATCTATAATTATTATCTTTAAAATCCGCAAAGAGTGGAAGATTCTTATATCTTTTACCAGGAAGTGGAAAAGCGATTTCTGCTGGTTCTGTAGCATCATTAATGATTTTATGAGTCAATGATGGCATTAATTGCTTACATGCAAATCCAAGGCAACACATATAGCCTTTTTCTGTAACAAGGCTAGTAGTGCCAAAAAGGTCTTCTAGGACATGGTTTTGTCCTGTAAAGCCTGTTCTCCATTTAGCACGATTAATTTTGACTGTTGGGGTTTTCTGTAGATTAGGATTAGTTTTCATTATGCTGTTTCTCATTATATCGTTTCAAGGCATTACCAGTAAGTCGAACATGGAAATCACCATCATTTTTAATAATGTTTTCACAGATAGCAATAAGTCGATCTTTTGGTTCAAGATGTTCATATAAAAAGCTTGCTTTATAGAATACTTTATTTTTAAAACTACCGTTAAGATATTTAGCTTCAAAAGCATTTTCGATTATATTAAGTTGTCGCCTAGTAAAGACACCATCCAAACTTGAGACAAGTCCATCATCCCCAATAATTCCACTATCTGAAAAATCCTCTTTCAGATTTTGGTCCACTTTACAATGGTTGAACTTTGCAACTTTTACAACGAATAAAGCACCTTTAGCACAACAATTACAGTAAGGAAGCTCAAGAAGGATAGTTTGCATATCTTCCCCAAACTGAACTTTATTAAAATTATAATCCGCAAGGACATATGATCCTACTATTGGATTTATAAATCCAACTTGAATAGCTTTAAGTGTATCCTTAGCTACAGCAACTCTACGTTGTGCAGGGGTCATTTTAGCGAAAGATTTATTATTCTTAGTAATTTTTTCGCTAAGGTCTTGGATATATTTGGTGGTTTTCATTAAGCAGAGTGTACCACATTTTCAGTAGGTGTCAATAGATTTTCAGCCAACAAATCAATTCTGCTTGAAATTCTTGCAGATTCTTCAGCGGTTTTCTTTACCTGTTGTTTTCTTTCTTTCGTTTTTTTAATTTTCTGTTTCTTAGCATAGACTACATCTTGATGTCCTTCAAGAATATCAATAGGAATATCTTTAAAGCTTTCTGAGCCTTTAATGCTCACAGTAGTTTCAGTAACGATCAGATCGCCTCTAATGACTACACCTTTACGAATACTGAATCCGTCTTGAATCCAGTCTTGTATAAATTTATAACTATTCATGTTCTCTTAGATTCTCACACATAAGTCTAATCATTTCAAGTTGTGTTTCATTAGCACCTTGAAAAATTCTAGTAGCTTCGAGTTGTCGCAATCCATTTCCATTTTTAGTTTTTGTCTGTTGGGGAAGTTTTCAAAAATAACAGATTACCTTAACTATGGTTTCGTCTTTAGCGGCAAGCCATCTATGATGACCGTCTATAATTCTATATTTATCACCAATTAATTTATATATTCCAATAATATCGCTATAACTATAAGATTCACCATTACATCTTCGAAGATCAATTGGTGTTAAGATATCACTATATTGAATATATTCAATAAAAAATTCAGTATTTTTTAAATCATCAGAGATATAACCATATTCCTTATTTAAGATAAATCTAATTTTATCATTATCATTAAGAGCTAACATTTCTCTTGCATCATCATAAAATTTGACATCATCGTTATATGCAAAATAGGCATCACCTAATTCTTGACCATAATAACCACCTTCTATGGCGATATCGTACTTTTCTGGTTTGTATAGTTTATGAATAACAAACAATCTTTCGATACAATAATTCTCTATATCTGACCAAATAGGCTTAGGTCTTTTACCGGGTTTTAATGTTGATTTAAGTTCTTTAATTATTTCTTCATTAGGAACTTTTGTAATGACTAAATCTACAATCTTACCGCATCTACAATAATCATCTTGACAACAACTTGAGCCATGTTGACATTCATAGTAATAATCACAATTATATTCAAAAGCGTAGTGGTTCATGATTATAGTATACCTTAAATATGTCTGCTGGGGGATTTTAAATGGAGAGAGGGTAGGTTCGAACTAATCTGTATTAAAATTCTACTTTACTAAACAAATATATAATTGAGACTCTAACTCACTACTGCTTTCACCCATGAATTGCTTCATGCTTACTTTATGCTATTATAACCATTAACTAACTGCTTATATATTCTTCCCTCTCGGAATTGTCCGTTAAATCGTTCCAGTATGTTACCATTTAAACAGGTTTACGACATCGTTACAACTCGGAGTGGGCGCTAGAGGACTCGAACCCCTGATCAGCTCCACTACAACTTTATGTCATAGTGGAACTGCCGTTAACCAACTTCGGCAAACGCCCATTTTCTCGTGAGAAAGATAGGAATCGAACCTATACACTCTTCTTTTTCTATTGAATTTAAAGAGAAACTTCTGCGCTTTCTATGTACCACTTATAGCTTTCTTTCTCGTGCGCAGGAAAGATTATTTCAGCTTTCCTATTATATACATTAGGAGTTCAGCCTAATTCATGAAATAAATTTCATCCTACCATCAACGTAGTATATATATCCGTCTCGTACCCGATGAAGGTAATGCAATTAGCCTTTCCGGTTCCCATTTCGGAACTTGACCATATTTATCTCGTTGGCTTATGGATGTATTATACCTCGTTTTTCATACTCTGTCAAGGAATCGAAAAGGAATCTTCGATTATTTTAAGAAGATAGATTTATGAACACTCCATTATCTAATAATATATCAATAGAATATTTAAATCAATTTAAAGGTGATCCTCAAATTGAATTAATTTGTTATGCTTGTAATTTATATTTTATAAGAAAGAAATCTCAAATAAATAAAACTCTTAAAAGAAATCAACCACTTTATTGTTCTACAAGGTGCATGACATCACAAAAAAGTATAAAATATAGAGTTCCTAAAGAATGTTCATGTTGTAGTAAAAAAATAACAGTAAGATTAGGAGCAATAAAAAAATCAAATACTGGAAGATTTTTCTGTAATCATAGTTGCGCCACCACCTACAACAATAAAAACAAAACACATGGCAATAGACGATCTAAATTAGAGGTTTATCTTGAAGAACAAATACAATTACATTACCCAGAGTTGAATTGTGAATACAATAAACATAAGGCGATTGATTCAGAATTAGACTTTTATTTTCCAACACTGAAATTAGCTATTGAACTTAATGGTATTTTCCATTATGAACCAATTTACGGGCAAGATAAATTGAATAAAATTCAAAATAATGACAAACAAAAATCTATTTTATGTAATGAAAATGGAATAGAATTTTGTACTATAGATTCATCTAAATGCAAACACTTAACTCAATCTCATAAAGATGAATATTGGTCTATTGTAAACAATTTAATTAAAAATATTTACAATAGACATATTTAACGCGAGCCCGATGTAGGCATCGAACCTACACATCAAACTCACCAAACACCACTACGTTACTTACTCATTATCTTAGAGGGTGATTAACATTACGTACTCTAAGCCTCACTTGCTTTCTCTTTATGCTACTGTCTTCTTTATAAATAACTGTGTTAATCTCAGTTATCTATTTTCCATTCAGCGTGTCCCGTTATTCTTCTCATTGCGCAATGAGTGAATCAATATAGACATCTACTTGTTAAGTCTGCGTTAACCCAAGCTATCGGGCGCTTGCTTTCTTTCTTACTCATTCATTATACCTATCTTGAAGTCTTTTGTCAAGCTTTCTTGAAGATTTTCCTGATTGTGTTGTCTAGAGTATACCTCTAATTCTCCTATTGGGGATTTATTTGTTCGATCTAATAAGTTCGTACATATTATCGAACATTAAATTATCTGGCAATTCATTAATATCAAACCATTTCCATTCTGAGAATTTATCTGGTTCCATTCTGACTACATCAGTTGACCAACATTGATTAGTTAGTTCGCAACCAATATAAAGTGTAATGTAGTGTGAGTTTTCGAAAACATTGCTTGCCCATCCTAAATCCCAATTATCACTAATGATAACATCTAGATTGGTTTCTTCTTTCGTTTCTCTAACAATAGCATCAATTGGATGTTCTGCGAATTCCACATGACCACCAGGGAAACCCCACTTACCATTAGCTCTTTTACCTGCTCTTAATCCAAGTAAGACACAGCCATTATGCTTAATCATTGCAGCTACGCCAACTTTAGGTCGATTGTCTTCATTCATGACTTGATTATACCGTTCTTCCACCAGCAACTTGTGCTGTACATCTTGCATCATTAGCAACACGATAAGCATTATCGGCTGTTTGTTGCGCTCTTTGCGCCTGTCTTTCTACATCATTAATAGCCATATAGATATTGGATATAGTATGACACATACCATTAAGTAAAAATAGTTCGTTTTCCGTAAATGAGTTCAGTTTGGCGTCATCGAATTCATAAAGATCATAACCAGTGGCGTCTTCTTCTGGTCTAGGTTTATAAAAACTTAAATTCATGAATTTAAGTTCACTATAGAATTGCTTTTTAATAGATTCCACAGTAATAACATCCTGTGCCATCAAATGGCTATAAAGTCCACACATAAGAAGATCACGAAGAAATAATTCATTTCTTATTTCTTCTGGTGTTCTTATTTTTTCAATTCTTTCTTCAATTCTTTCTTTAGGTTTCATTGTTTATCACTAAAATATTCTTTCTCAAGTTTTAAGAGTTTTTTTGCTGCAAAAACACATGTAGTCAAAAGTACAATAGTAATGGCGAAACAAGCTGGCATATGATATAAATTTTGAAATCCGTGTTTTATATACGCAGCCCCACATATAGCTAATAGTGTACCTAAACCGTAAAGAGCAGTTATCAAAGTTAGGATGCGATACCACATTATTTGTCCCCATTTATCTTTCATAATCTTAGTATACCTTAATTTTCTCGATTGGGGATTCCCCAAATAATTATAAACCGCTTTGTTTATCCAATCGAAGACTAACCATTTTACGAACTTTTTCTGCGATTTTACTAGTAACATCTTTAGTAGTAAGTCCATTAGATTCTAATGTGTCGGTTTCTTCTTTAATTACATCTGCCATTACCCAACGAATGATATCACCCATTTTTTGAATATCTAGACTATTTTTACAGACAGTATCAATAGCTTGATCTAGTCGATTTTCGGTAACAGCATAATCAATGAATTCATTAATTCCGTTAAGCTTTTCAACGTCTACACTAGCTAAGGTTTTTACTTTACTTACTGAGTGCTTTTCACCTTTAACCTTAAAGATATAACGCTTTCCATTATGAATTGCTGACCATACAGCACCTTCACCCGTACCTGAGAAGCCAAAAGCTTTACCAACTGGGCATTCATCTTCGATTCCAATTGTAATATCAATTAGATCATTTTGTTTTAAAGCTGGGTTATTAAAATCAATATCCATAGTCCAATTAGGATAATCGAAAATATTATAAATACCATTATCAATATCTCTATATGGAGTAATATCAATCCACTCACGAGTAATCTCTTCTTCATTTGTATCAGAAATACAAATATCAAAGATAAAGAAAGATTTAGGAAGGTTAGCAATGGCTACACCCTTTTGAATGTTGCCACCGCACCATTCGGCGTACATATAAATCGTTTTTTCCGTAGGATGATTTGTTAAAATTTGATCAAAAATATTCAAAAACGCTTCTTTATGTTGCATTACAAATGAAGCAAATCCAGCATTATCTTTCTCTGGTGTAATATTTTGTGTACGAGATTGAATTGCAATTTCACCATTATGATATGCAACGCAACTATTGGTTCCGTGAAGCTTGACTGTCCCTCTAAAAGTAACAATTGGCTTAGGTTTAGTGCGATCATAAACTTTATTTCCATCTTCATCTAAACCAATAAATTCAGCCTGACTAAAATCTTTAATTACGGAGCGAAATTGTTCGATTGACGGATATTCCAAAAACTTGATCATTATATTTTTATTTCCTTATATGTTTTGTTGGTTTTAATTCCCATTACTATTAGTTTGTGGGCGTTTTGTGTCATGGCTTATTATACCTTATTGGGAAGTTAAAGCAATCTAAAATCAAGATGCCCAACTACCATATTTTGTAACATTAATTTGTTTTTTATAGAATGCACCACTTTCTTCAATACCAGGATAACCTATTAGTTCCTTGTTGACCATTTTTTTACTTTCATTAATCAATAAGGTGCCTATACCCATTCTTCTATATTCTGGTTTTACATAAATACTTAATCCGTAACTATCATAATGTCGATAGTATTTACCAAATATTACACCAACTGGGATTTTATCATTTAAAGCTAAAATAACAAAATCATTCTTTTGGGGATTTTCCAATGAAGATTTCAAACCCCAATTTACATTATGATACAAATTATGGTTTAATGCCATCAATGCATTTTTTGCATAATCATTTTTTAAGATTTCAATCATGAGATTAGAAAGATTATACCTTGTTTGGGAAGTTTTTAATTCGAAATACTTCTAGTTCATCTGCTAGTTTTCGTAAATTTTCAGGAGTAAAACAAACTGCATTTAGATTTAGTGATACGGAATTACAATAAGACTGCAACTCTAATTCTTGATTAATACAAAGTCCATCAATTAGGTCACCTGTATCTGCATAAATCGTTGATAAAGATAATTGTTCCCCACCATTATCTTGTGGGTTAAAAATAAAAACATGTATGGCTTCTTTAGCGGTTTTCATGGATTTAGTATACCTCAATTAAGCCGTAAATAGTTTTCCTTCAGAAATTCCCTTAAAAAGCGCCGTAGGATCTTCTATAGATGTTTCTCTATCATGATTTTCTCCACGACCAGATGTTGCCACAATATCGTTTTCTGCGGTTAACAGATAAGCATATTTATTTGGCACACAACCAATTAAAATTGGACAATGTGTTTTAATTAATAGAGTTTTAAGATTTGGATAATACAAAGAAATTCTTTCAAACAACATTCTTCTTTCGATGATATTAAGCCAACGTTCCGGGAATGATATTGTGATATTTACAATATCATCTTTAATGATACGTTCTTTAAAACAATTGTGCATAATACCCAATCCAACATAGCTTTCATATTCAAAATCATCAGCCAGAAAATCAGGTCGTCTAAGTACGATAACTTCTACTTTATCAAGTGAATTAAAATAATCTCTTACATCAAACATTATAATCAGAGTATACCTTAAATTTGATTGTTTGGGAAAAATGTGAATCTTTCCCAAGGTGAAGTTCATCTAGTGGAATGTGTTTAATTTTAATATCATTCGCATTAATGTAAGCGTATCCATAGTCCCCAAAGGCATGAATAAAAAACACAGCATCGCCATCTTTGGTAATAAATTCTGCTTGAGAGTAGCGAAAAGAAGTATTAGCCTTGACTAGCCTTCGCTTATATTTCATTTTATGGCGCATCGAAATATAAGTATTTCTTTTAACGTTCACATGATACCATTCGTCTTTAATTAATTCCATTATTCACCTTATTTATTTGAGAAATGATTATCAAACTCTACAGGATCAAAATTAGTGTTACACCAATCTTTCCCTTCACAAAAATCCTTAACTTTCTCATATCGTCTGACACCAACTAGCCAAGCATAACCATGAGGATAAAGTTCGGCAAACGTGTCACCATGTTTATGAACATAAGCAACAAGTTTATCCTTGTAATAACCTTGTTGCTTGCCTTCCTTTGTTTTCCATTCAATCATATTATCACTTCATTCTAATGTAGCTACACTTGTCATAGTATTCATCCATGTATTCCACTAATTGCACAAATAATGGATCATTAACGACTTCTAACAAGTGCGGTTCAGTATCCCATCCACAATAGATATCCTTATCCCTAAGATCACTTTCCGTAAATGTATTATAACTATTAGGTCTTGGGGTAGTAAAACTCCAAGAACCCATACTGTTATTGAAATTCTTTAGAAATGGATACTTAGTTTGAATTTGACCAACAAGATCCTTTAGATAATTTGTTGCCAGTTTGGTGATCTTACTTTGAAGTTCGTCAATTTCTTTTCCAGGGTGTGTCATTTATCTTACCTCATTTTTACGTAATCGAATTAATGTGTTTCGATCATATTGTGCAATATCAATATTAATTGTTTGTTCAATAAATCGCTTCGCAACATCGGAATTCGTCAATGATTCTTCAACCAACGGCTGTAATAAATTAAATATTTCATCTGTCAATTTACTTTGTCTTTTATTTAATCGTTTTAAGCGTTTAAGTTGATCATCTGTCATGGTTTAAGTATACCTAAAACTGGTTTGTTGGGGATTTACCAACAAACCGAGATGATATATTCTCCTGGTTGAATATGACCATTAATGCAAAGGTCATGAAGAAGTGTGCTGGTCATATAATTATCTGCACTATCATTTTCCTTCCATTCGTTTAGTTCGTCTTGCTCATAGTCTTCTAATTGTTCATTAACCACTGTAAAGGTGTGTACGCTATCATTACCACATTCATTATCAGCAATGAAGCTATAGCTTTTAGTGCCATAGACACTTTTAACGAATGCATCAAGATCAAATGCGTTTACTTCAATAACGGTTTTAATTTTCGATTTAAGTTGTGGTGTTTCCATATTTATCTCATTAAGGCGTTAAACTGGTCTTGAATTTGTTGTCGTCCTTCTCTAATCCCCTTATCTTCACTTCTTTGAAGCATGGTAAACAGTAGATCAGGGTATTTATTTAGTGTTTGAATCAGTGATTTTTCGCAGAATTTTCGATATTCCGCATCGGTTTTACATTTTTTAGCAACTTCAAAACCCTTACCAAAGATAATAATACTTTCATTACAGAAGCTAAGCCACGCTGTTGGTTCTGATCTGTGTCCATCTTTAGTCCAACCATTTGTAGAACCTAGTGACAGATTAAATTTATCATCCTCATATACTCTTCTTGTACAAGTAGCACTACCTTTAGTATATACGTATTCTTTCTTACCGATTTCATAGTTATTCATTGATCAGAGTATACCTTAATTTTCCTTATTGGGGATTTCTGTCTTTGGAAATTCGTCATAAGGAACCAATTGAATCATTCCTTTTGCAAACATCATTTCAATTTCTTCTACAACTTCAGTGACAATGTTGGCTTCTCTCCAAGTTTTGTGATATTCTTTGAGTTGTTCATCAGTCCAATCTTCTCTATAAATAAAACTATTTGGATTGTCACCAGGGATGTAGTTTTTTAAATAGCCCTCTTTTTTATTCATCCATAGGTAATAACATCCAAACTCTACTCCATTTTTGTCTGGTGCAGGTTGATACCAATTAAGATGCTCTTTATTTTGAATTGCAAGAAAAAACACATAAGAAAGATCATGAAAATCATCTAATTCTACATAGCCTTCATAATGTTTCCAAATTCTCAATTCTTGACCGTGCTTTGAACCATCAGGATTTTTAGCGTAGAACTCATATTCACGAGCAAAAGCCTTACCATATCTCCAATTCAGAGATTCCAATTCGTCATAAGTACCTGTAAACTTGACAAAATACTTAGGTTGGTTCTTTTCATTCATGATCGCAGTATACCTCGAAATCCCTCATTGGGTATTTTAATCGAATTTTACTTTTCGTTGTGCAAACATATCATTAAGGAATTCATCCATTTGTTTTTCGCACAATTGTTTTAAATGTTCTAAATCGTTATGATACCCATGTGTTATTTCTTTATTTAATAAACTAGAAAGACAACTATTTGTAAAGCCACTCCAGCCACAAATCCAAAGATCACCAACAGAATAAATATTAGCTATTCGGATTTTACCAACAAAATAATGATATTCTCCATTATATTCAATCCAATATTTTTTAATATCTTCCTTTTTAAGTTCTTTCATGTTTAAAATCCTCTACTCGTATAGTGTTGCAAAAGTATATTTATTACTTGTTTAAGTTCATCTAAATCACTTCTTAAACTGGTTACTTCATCCAATAATGCTTGTGTAAGATCACTACTAACCATTTTAGTTTGACAAGTTTTACAGAAGAACTCATTATCTTCAATGAATTCTCCTGTATCAATTATTTCTCTGTCTTTATGACACTTTCTACACCAAGCTAACATGATAGTATTATACCTCAATTGGAAGATTAAGCAACCGTCTTTCTTCAGCTACCTTAGCTTCATTACCTCAAGATCATACTCTTGTTTGAGTGCCAATAGTCGATTCTTATAGCCATACAAACGTGTCCAAGCTTCACTTGCATCATCATCATAAAGACTAGTGTAGGTATCAATAAAATTAAGTACCAACTGATTGAATACTGAAGATGTTTTCCAATCAAGTGTATTGGATTCAGACATTTGATATTTGTAACCCTTTAATAGTTCAACTACTTGCTCAATAAATGGAGTGAGATTACGGCACTGTTCTAAAGCCGAAATATGAAGACCAGTGATTCCAATGCCATCATGCAAACTAATACTTTGTTTATCTGCATCAATTGTAAGTTCGCAAATTCGAGTTGCATAATAGACTTTTGTGCCTGTTTTAAATTCGTTCATGTTTTGAGTATACCTGATTTTCGCGTGTTGGGGATTTCCACCCCAATCTTATTTAGTCGTAGCTGTAACCGTTAAGGTTATTAAGTGTCTCTTCGATAGCTGCAACGATTGCAGGATTACCGACAACATCAATACCTTGCTCAAACAGATTAGTAACCAAGAATTCGATTACGCTGACTCCATCATTCCAGATGTTGTCATTGTCATTTCTGACGAATGCAACACGAAGGTCTGAGGTTACAGTCTTATTATCTGGTGTTAGTTCTACACTAATGTAGTTACTATTACCTAGAGGTAGTGTGAAGTTGCCGTAATTCATTATCTACGACCACTCCTAGAACTTGAACCTGAGCTAGAACTAGATGAACCTGAGCTAGATGAACCTCTCCAACCGCCGCCCATTGAGCTAGAACTAGAGGAACCACCACGCCAACCGCCGCCACTTGAACTAGGAGTTGAACTACGAGTAGAAGAACTACCGCCTCTCCAACCACCGTTACTAGAACTGGAACCTGAAGAACGACCTGTAGTACCAGCAGAACGAGCCATTGTAGTACTTTGTGCGACACGAGTGCGATAACCAGTATAAGATGAACTTACACCATAGCTACCATTGCTACTACGAGAATAGACGGAGACTCCAACAGCAGGAGTAGAATAGATTCGGACGTATGAACCACCCTGCATAATATAGACAGGATTGGCGTTATAGTCATAGACGGGCTGCTGATAAGCATAACCATCATTACCATAACCATCGTTATAGTTAGATGTACAGCCAGTGACGAAAACGCTTGCTACAACAGCAAAGAGTGCGAGAAGTGTGAGTTTGAAGTTTTTCATATTTACTTTCCTAGTATACCATATTCACGTTGAGATATTCACCATATTGTTCGGCATATTTATCTCTAAATTCTTTCCAATTCGATTCATTGCATTCATCGAAAGTAATTGTCTTAATCCAAGGGAATTGATGATTCAATTCTGGAATGATTTTATCGACAGATGATTCTAATTCAGCCATATCTACAGTTGTTCCTAACATGTATTCTGCAAGTTCTCTAATACCCTCTTCCTTTTTAGGAGCAAGCATATGATTTGAACATGCAGTTAAGATATCGCCAATATGGAATTTCCCTTCCACAAGATAAGTTTGGCAATTATCCAATTGCTCTGTCAATTTCTTATCTTTTTCAAGTAGTTTTTGATTTTGTTGATATGACTTATAAGCAATAAGTACAACAACAATCAAGAGTGCCAAAACAAAAGCCAGTAATACAATCGCCATATTTTAACTTCCTGTATCTTTACGTGGACTACGATCCCCAACCTTAGTTGGACCCTTTTCACTAATGTTTTTTTCGCCAGTGTCTTGTTTACCGGGAATATGCATATTAACGTCTAGTTGAGTATTGGGGTAATTCTTGGGATTGACAGCCGCATCATTAACATTTAAATCTGGATCGACATACATCTTTAAAGCATTATCCTGCGAATACAAAGCTTGTGATTGATTCTGTTTATATGCAGCTTTATCAAGAGCATGAGTAATAAGTATAACACTTACTAGAAGACTAAGTACGTGAATTATTTTCATATCTGCTATTATACCTCAATTCCGGCTAGTTTGTGTTAAAACTCTCTAAAAATGTAGTAAGTTCAATACTTGGCTGGTGTCATTTAATCGCCCTCAATGTTGTTAGTGCTTCTTCAAGAAATCCAATACGCATCTTTCTAGCTCTTTCATAAGACCCTCTACATAGAGCATCACCGTACTTGTCAAGTTCTTCAAATTCTGGTTTTGGCTTCATTGAATTCATCTTTTCCTTACTAGTCATCTTAAAGAAAGATTTACATACTGGAAATCGTCTTTTAGAAAATTCAAGATCAACAAATTCAGGTACATCTTCAAGTGTTAAACTCCAATCTTTAAGTATTTGTTTTGCGGTTTTGCCACCTTTGACAATACTCAGAAATCTTTTCTGAAAAATCACGAGCATATTGATTATAAGCCATATTTTCATGACCATATGGAGTGTTATTGTAATAGTCCAAAGATGCTTGCATGACATCAATCATCCCTTGTCGCCAATCAGGTTGAATCAACTTAGGATCAATTTCAGCATATGCCCAAGATTTCTCACAGAATGGATAAGGTGCAAAAAAGTTTCTACTACCTGCATGATGCTTAATAAAATCACGATGGGTTTCTACTTCAATTAAATACTTAGGGTTAACCAAATTCAATTGTTCGGGTGCGAATAGAAACTCATTTTTACCAAAAATTTTAATATGAAACTCAGAATTGTCTTGAACAAATATGCCATCTTTATATCTGTAATTTCTTTCAATAGATTCGGATAAGAGTTCTTGTGGCAAGTCGGAAAGAAAACCCTCCCATACTGGTTGGGCATTATAAACAGTATGAAGTAAATCAAAATTTTTAGGATCAAGAATGTTTACCTCAATCCAGTCATCGGTAAAAAACCTATCAATATCAGGACCTGTATATTTTTCCTTACCATATGGCTTGTCTTTTACTCTAGTCCATTCACCTTTACGCTTAACACTCTTTGGGTGAACCATATAACCACCAGTTTTAGAATCGCCAGTTTCAGCCCATTCCATGCCATTACCGAGTACTAAAAAAGTATGATCAAGAACGTGCAATCTAGATATTTCATAATCAAATCCGACATATAGACCAGGATATCTAGCAATATTATCTTTTACATAATCTTCGAGTTTCATTGTCGTTAGTATACCTGAAATTAATCAGTTGACAACACTTTGTGAATAGTGATTTTGAAATCATTTGCTTTCATGTAGTTAACCACTTCCTGATAGGATTCCTTAGCATCTTCCATATTAAGAGAATTGTAATAAAATTCTACATCATGATCAAAATACATTTTATACTTAATTGGCAGTGTTAACTTCTTGAGATTTTCAATAGCTTCTAATTCTTGATTAGCAGATTCATTTTTTTCGTAAGCAAAAATAAGTGGATAAATTTCGTAATTTTTGTTTTTACGATCCTGAAAACAAGCTTCAATTGTGTAGGCATAAAACTTAATCATAATAGAAAAATTTTCATTAACAATCTTATCAGCAAAATTACCAAAAAAATTAAATCCATTTTGTTTTAAGTAATCATACAATAATGGAAATTGTTGATATCTCTGTTCTTCTTCGATTTTAGCTAATTCACTTCGGAGTGATTTCGCCTGTTCTTCTAGACTTTGCTTCATGTTTTATTATACCTTAAAATTGAACATTGGGGATTTAGAAACCATGCCTTAGTAAAGTGAATTTTGTTATTTGGGCATTTCCTCATTTTGTTAGTATACCTTATATTAAGTTCTTCTTACGTAATGCTGTGCGAATCTCACATTTTTCGAATCCGCAAATTTCCATATTAAGTGTTTGTTCACAAAATTCTAGACCTAATTTGTCATCAGCCATCGCTTCCTCAACAATAGGTTTTAGAAAATTATATGCATCATCAAAAACTTTATTCCACTGTTTATCTAACCTTTTGAGTTTAATCATTTCATCATCAGTAATAACAGGAATATGATTATTGGATAACTTTTCAAAATCTTGTGGAAAATCGTTAATCCAAATGCGTAATTGAACCCTATGCCACGCACCGCATTGAACCAAAGACAATTGATCTAGAAGATATTTTGCTTCTTCTAATGTGCTAACTGTTTTATAAGCAGATTCAATTAGATCATGTATTTGATTAGATAATTTTGTGTGTTTTTTATCTAATTTTTTAATATGAGCCAATTGATCTTCTTTCATGATATTAGTGTACCACAACCTGTTGATTCGAAACTTCTTTTAGTTCATCAATTGCCGCTAAAATTTCCATGATTTTTATGCCAGGAAAATTCTTTTGATCAACACCATATTCTTTAAGGTCTTTATCAATTTGCTGTTGTGTTAATATATTTTCAACATGACGTTCCACTTCTGCGGGTGTGACCATACAAGCTTGCACTTCTTTATAAGCTTGATTGTATGCTTTCTTTAGGTCATTTTGAGTATAGTTTGACATTGGTTTATACCACATTAGTTGCCTCTTTTAGTTCATTAATTGCCGCCATTAATTCTTCAAACTTAACACCTGAAAAGTTCTTTGGCTGAATACCGTATTCTTTAAGGTCTTTCCTAATGTGATATTGACGCGAACAGGCTTCTAGATATTCCTTATAGGTCATAACTGAACCATCTTTAATTAATTGTTGTGGTGTTTTGCTCTGATATAATCTTGGCATTATTTTCCTCTTTATTCACTTTTAAATCATACATAAAATCAAACAAATATGAATTAGCCAAAGATCCTGGTCTAACTTTACAATCACCAAAATCAAACGGAACTAAATCGTCATCATCCTCATTATCTGTAGGTAAATCAAAGGGATTCGTATCTTGTTTCCAAGGAATATGCTCCCATTCTTTACGATCTGGAATGTGTTTACATGGTCTACCACAATTAGTGCAAATAGTACCAAGTTCTTCTTTAAGATCAATCCAAGAAGGTACTTCACCTACTATTTCAAAAGGTTTAGCTGTTCCCCAGGTTCCGTCTCCAGCGTCATAGTGATATTCTGTAGCCAAGAATTCATAATCAAATTTATTACGAACGCCAATAAAACCTTGTTGACCATCGAAGACACCAATGCTAAAATTTCTTGCTTTAATACGGTATATTTTACCACGTTGGCAGTCTTCCAGTTTGATATATTCCATGACTAGATTATACCACTTCTTTCTGTAAATCATCTTCACAGATATGAATATTTTCAACAGATATTCCAACTTGTGATTTAATATCTTTAATCATGGTTTATTATAATGATGTATTAACATGTTAGTTTCCTTTGTTGTCAGGTGTTACGTACTGTAATCCTGGTTGTATAGTGATGTCTTTAATCTTAGGTGGAATCACATTATATTTGACATCAGTTACAACATGATAATAGTTTTTAGTAGTGGTTTTGGTGATAAAAGATTCCTGTGGAAACTTATAAACAGCATAGTCATGACTGTAAATTGGTTCTGCTCCATTAATCTTAAACACTACACCATCGGTAAACCTTTGATATTCGAATTGGTTTTCAGGAATAAATACAGTTTCTTTATCTGCATAGATAAAATAACCATAAACACCAAAACCCAATAGTACATCAAAAAAGATAATCATCATTCCGAATGCCGCTTCAATAGCACCATCTAGTTCGCCTTTTTGATAACCATTACCAATACATATAAAACCTAAAATCAAAAGTATCCAAGCAATTATCACATTCTTAGTATACCTTATTTTGTCGTAGTTGATGCTTCCACGTGATAACTAGTCCATTCATGGTTATAATAATTGACGTGAACCGTTTTATAGAATTTTACCTTTTCTGGATGATTACAAATTGCATAATCTGTACTGGTAACAAAGACATCAGGTGGGAAATTAAATACTACACAAGAATCAAACTTGGTATATTTGTATTGGTCTTTAGTTAAAACATAATCAATATGTTTCATATCAGACAGACCATATAGGATAAATCCCCATACGATATCCAACATAATAATCATAATACCAAGTACGATATATTCACATTTTTCTATATCTATAAAGCAAACAATAAGTCCTATAATAAGAATTACAATCGGAATAATCATATCTTATTCTACCTTAGAATCCACAATAGATTGCAATTCTGCACGTAATTCTTCTGCTCTAGACCATTGTTCTTCAGTAAAATTATCACTAACAGAATGGATACCTTGCACTTCAGCAGTTAAGACACCAAAAATAATATATTCATCGCCTGGTTTTAATGTAATCATAATTATTTTACCTGTGTTGCTAGTAAGGAATATCCAAACACCCATAATAGTGATACGAGTGCAATCAGTATTTTAGTTTTTGGTATACCTATCTTACTAAATAGATACATCATCAAAATATGTCCACGCAATATCAGCCAACCACCAAACCCCAAACCAACCGCAGTTGCTATTATAAAAAGAACCAACCAAATCATTATTCAACCTCCACAATATCTGAAACATAAAAAAAGCTAGTAAATGATTTACCTGGAGCAATATCTAGACAAAAAAGTTCATACATATAATCAATTTGCGTATCATGTTTCATTAAGTAATTTTCAAATGTGCCCATTTCACCTTCTTCAGCATCTGCAAAATAAAAAGTAGCATTCTTAAAAATTCGATGAAAAACATATTCCATACGATTGTGAATCAATCCTCTAATAAATTCTTTACGTTCAACTGACTCAGTTGAGAAAAATTCATGCCATGTTTGTAGTGGAATTTTAGCCATGTTTTTAGTATACCTCATAATCCCACATTGGGGATTATTTCACTGCTCCCCAAGCGTAATTGTAATCAGTAGACTTCTTAATGGTATCAGCATAAAAAGCCTTAGCACCTTGATTGTATTTGAAAAAAACCCAATCCTTATCAATTCGCTTAACAGCCTTAACAAGTCTTGCACCAATACCCTGACGCCGATACAGAATACCAACATAGGTTCCAATCTTCTTCTGTCCATTACTAAGCCAGTCATCAGAAACATCTGATACCATAGACCAACCAACCGCTTCATTAATTCTTGTATCAAATGCAACATAGATAATGTAATTATCACTCTTATTTCGCTTTAGAGCGGTATACCATTGATGCATAGATGCACAGGGTCCATGCGTCAAACTGAGTAGTGTATATTCCAACTTTCGATTTTGTGAAATCTGATTGATGTACATGCGTTTAATCTTAATATAATCTGGTGCCTTTTGTGCCATGAATGATAGTATACCTATTTTTTGTATGTTGGGGATTTATGAGACGCCAAGTAAATCTTTAAGACTGTCTAATTCAGAATTTAGTTTTGCCAATCGTCTATTCGCAAAATCAGCACAAGCTTGATAACCTTTAGCAAAATCATCGGTGCTATCATCTTGCATTTGTCTTGCTGAAATAGCCAAATCGCTCATAATGTTTGACAATCTTCTTATTTGATCAGGTGTAAAATCTTCCATATTAACCATTCACCTTAGACCAACTATAATTAAATTCAGTGGATTTCTGAATAGTTGCACCATAAAAACTGTCAGCTTGATTGTTACCTCTCCAGAAAAGAAACTCTTGATTAACCTTTTTCATTGCTTCTACTAGTTTAGCTCCAATACCCTGTCTTCGATAATATTCATTGACATAAGTTCCAATCTTATTTTCACCATTATACAAATGAGAATCAGGAATATTAGTAGACATAATCCAGCCTACAGGTTGATTCTGACGCTTATCAAAGGCAACATAGATAATATAGTCTTTCCCACCTTTACGTGCCTGTATGAGCCATTCAGCCATAGTGCCATAGTAATTTGTAAGAGTAAGTAGTTTATCATAGATGTTATTAGCCATTGTTTCAGCATACATTCTTTTGATAACGATATAATCAGGAGCAACTTGCATTATTTACCTCTTCTTGTAACGACAAATTCATTATTAATATAGTTGATTTCACCCATATGGTGTGTTTTCTTACTTGATGGATTACGCCACTCTACAGTGACTTCATGAGTTGTGAAAATGTCCCAATATTTATTTACAGCATCTTCAATAGCTTTTTCGTGGCAAGCAAAAGTAACAATGCCACCATCCATTTCAACAAATAGATCAATAGTAGGGTTATTGGATACATACCAACATTTGGTGAAATCGCTCCACATAATTGAGAACCACAACTTATCATTGATGATTTTTATACTAGACAGTTTTTGAAATTTTTCTTGCCAATTCATGGTCGTAAGTATACCTTAATTCCCCCTATTGGGGATTTATACGGAAATAACAATTCCTTTAATATATTTATCGTTAATATCATCATTAAATCTAATAGATAAATCATTTACTTTTATATAACCATAAGGTGTCCCTTCCCGTTTATAAATAAAAATAGGAACATCCAGATATTCTGGATATTTTTCCGTCAATTGTCTAAGTGTGATTTTCTTGTTCATTATTGACCTTTTCTTCGATATCGTGTTGAGCCTGGAGTCCAACCAGTTTTAATACGCCATTCATCTCTGCACTTATTGCACATTGTTTCATCATCCATGATTGCACTAGACATCAATTGATACTCTGTAAATTCTACATCAACACCACAGTCAGCGCATTGCTTTATTACTGGAATGTACTTTTCTTTTTTAATTGGTTTAGACTTCATGCCAACCATCCGAAAGGAACTAATTTTGAAGGTAGATGACCGCAATTAATATGGTTAGCATCATATTTTAGATCAAGCCAATGTGATACAATAGCAGCACCTTTATCAGTTAGCTTGTACCAATTCTTAAAATAGTGATTACCATCAGGTTCCATTCATAAATAGAATATACCTCGAAATCCCTTATTGGGGATTTACCTGATTCCATAGGTTGTTGTAATATATTGAATTAGGCACGTTTTCCTTATAAAAATTTCTTGCATCGTATTCACCTTTCCAATAAATAAAACTCTTTTCTTTAGTCTGAACTTGTCTAACCAATGCAGAACCAATTCCTCGTCTTCGGTAATCACGATCAATGAAAGTTCCAATTTTATTTTCCCCATTATAAAGATGCCAATCAGAAATAGAAGTTACACAAACCCAGCCAACGATTTTATTGACCCTTGTATCTATTGCCATGTAACTAATATAGTTCTTACAACCATTTCTTGCGCCATTCAGCCAATCAATCATAGAACCACCATCTTCAGTCAATTCTGCTAGTCTATTGAATACACCAGCAGAAGCAGAACGAATATAGATTCTTTTAATTTGAATATAATCAGGTACTTGTTTCATGTTTAATATGTATTTTTAGCAAAAGGATTCGATTGCATCTTGTGACGGAATTCGTAATCCCTAGAGGTTAAAGCGTCTTCTAGTTTCATTTTGAGTGCTTCTGTAATTTCTTCGTCTGTCTTGTTTTCCCATTTCTTCATGAATGCCAATACCTTAGCTAGTCCGCTCAAATTAATATTAAGATTAGCAACCCAAGGATACTTAGATCCATTCTTTAGAATTAGAACACCCTTAACAATAGGAACACTTGGATGATCTGTTGCAAAAGTTCCATTGAACACGCTTTCTTCATCATCTTCAATTTCCTTCATAGCATCCCAATCAATGCCAGCGTCAATATCAGCTAATAGCTTCTTTGCCAAATCAACGCTAAATTCAGGACCGCTACCGTAATAGCTCCAATATGAATCTCTATCAGCTTTTCTAAAGGTAGTCATTTCATAATCAAAAATGCTCTTTTCCTTAGTCTTACCGTATGGATTACGTGAATGCACCCAATCACGATAATCAGACCAATCCATTAGATAGACAGGACCACCATGCATTAAAGCAGCAAACCAACAGGTTCTCTTAATTGTTTGTGAAATATTCATATTAAACCGCCTGAAGATCATGATAATGACCTTGACCAATACACACTGCATCATCATAAGTTGGCTTACGATTAGGATCAGTAAAGACCTCAGTAATCTCCACAACTGTACCATCTAGCAATTGATAGAAAACCTCTCTATACTTTGCCCTAGATGCGACCATCTTAGCTTTGTGTGTAGCTGAGAACCAACAATACTTTGGCAGATTCCAAGGCGTCTCAAAAGTTTCCTTAACTGCTCTCAGTGCCCGACGCTTAATTCTTTTCATAGGTGATGATTTTGACATGATCGTAGTATACCTCTTATTCCACTGTTGGGGATTTTACCAATCCCCTGAGAAATACAATGACAATCCAGATTTGACTTCGTGTTCAGTCCATTCATTCAGGTAATCATCATCGGTATATGGTGTTTCTATTGTAATAGTATCCCAACGTGCTGGAATCGCCCCAAATATTTCTGAAATATCAGTTTTATCTTCTAATTCTGTATCAAATGGTTCAATAATACCATGTGACCAAAACTTTTGAAGTCGTCGTAGTTTAATGACGACACCATTATATGTAACTTCTGTAGGAAAGAAAGCCACCTTTTGACCGACTGTAAATTCACTAGAATTTGTAACAACTTGCCTATCATCATTTACGAAGTGGCAAACATATAAACTAGTATTAGGAATCGGTTCAACAGTTTTAAGTGTTTGCACTGAGGCATAAAATCGCCTTACACTTTCATGTCGAACAAAAGTCTTATTTTCTTCTTCACTCCACCAACGCGGATTAAGGGTTTTCATGATACGAATTGCGTCTTCTCTATCGTTTGCAATAAATACACGACCACCAGCCCAACCCAAATCCTTACTATAAATCTTCATGCGTTCAGTATACCTTCTTTTTCTCTATTGGGGGATTTCTATTGCAGTTAATTCTTCTATATGAGTATGAACAATAAAATAAATAACAACATTCCCTCGAAATCCCTTTTGGGGATTTGCCGCTTGGCGCAATAGGTGGTATTCTCCTATTTAGCAGCTTGCCCATCCGTTTTCATAACCTATTTTAAATTACCAGTTTAAAAGTTAAATCGGTTATTGCCACCATTTCAGGTACGGACTCGCAAATTTAAATGTGTTTTAAAAATTAAGCCAATCTCCGTTCGTCAAGAAAATCATAAAACTTGTTTACTTCTCCAAAATCTTCGATGAAATTTTCAACCCATTTTGGAATGAGTTCGTCATCATCATGGTGTCTAAACCATTCATCTTTAAAATATTCATAATCACCAGCATAATCACTAAAAATAGTGTCAGTTGGACCAAAATATGATCTACCCGTATCTAATGTGGTACAGAACCAAATTGAGCCATTGCATATACAAAATTCATTAATATATTCATATTTAGCAACAATTTCATCAGCCATATCCTGAAGGTGTTTATGTGCCAAATCAATTACTTTTTCAAGTTCTGTTTCAACCAATTTCATTGAGTTTTTGATATTCATGATCGGAGTATACCTTAGATTACGTCATTGGGGATTAATTCTCCCTTCTTACGTAATCTATTAATTTTTCTATTCAACTTCTTTTGTCCTGGTGCGGCAGTTCGGAAAGACATATCATCAAATCCATGTTGTTGCGCTACTACCTTGTCGCCACCAGTTGTATATGGCATCATATTAATTGTGGTTAAGACATTACCCATATACATTCGGATTTCTTGATAACAATTGAATGGATCTAACAACTTAAAGAATGAATACTTATTGAGGGGTGGATTCTTAATAATGTTTAAGCCACTCTTACCTGACTCACTCACAACAAAATAAGGTGCATCCATTTCAATAAAGATTTCACTAGGTACTACCACTGTTTGTAAATGCTTTTCGAGAGCAATCAGTCCCTTTTCACTAAAGTTGAAAGAAACATTTCTCCAAGTCTTTTCAGAACCATTCACGAACTCTAGTGCTAATCGGTTGTGAGGCTCTTTAATTAGAATGGCGTGTTGTTCTTCAATATAGTCCGTAACAGTGCCATACAGAGCAGTACAGCCCCAAATACGCACTAATGGATATACTTTACCACAGAAGAACAAGAAGTAAACCGTGTTGTAATAATCATGACATAGACTTAGAATACTTTGGATGTATTTATAATCATTACGTGTTTTGGGAACTTCGATTTCCTTAGTTTCGCGCACAAAAAGCAAATCAGGATCAAATCCGTATTGCATTCCTGAGTCATAGTAGTCCTTATATTGGGAAATTATCTTTATTTTTATTAACCTCGAATTTCCCAATAAAGGAAATATTAATCACCATACCATATTTCTTGCATTTTTTGCCAATTATCTAAATCTCTATTAGCATCATACCAAGCTTCACGCCACTTATCATGTTCATCAGATTCAACTTCATAAGGATTAGCAGTAACCGGTTTACCATCTTCAAATGCGTGATAACCTTCCAAGAAAATATCTGTCATAGCTTAATTCTACCCTTATGATCTGAATGAGTTCTAGTGTTTGCGTTCTTTTTCCACTCATAAGTTGTACATTCGATGTCGCCAAAGGTGACTTGAACCTCACACCAACCACAACCCTTATGAATCCACTTACCAAACTTCTGAATGGTGCCAACAAAAATATCTTTACCGGAATCAGCTACAGCACACTTATCGCCAATATTAAGCACTGTACCTCTAAAATCAGTAACAGGATGAAGTTCCCAATATTTTTCAACTTCTTCGACATGCATTAGTACATCTTTATTATTAACGGTTTTAAGATAAACCATAATACCAGAAACTTTAACAACTGTTGCATAACCAAAATCTGTCCAATCCAACAATGTCTTAACATTATGCTGTTCTTGCCAAGTACCTGACATGCTCAAAAATACACCAGCTTTAATATCGTCTCTATTCATGATTTGAGTATACCTCTTAATTATCTGTTGGGGGTTTTGGATGTTCTACAGCCGCATCTAATGCACCCATCATCCATTCATCGTATTCATTAGATTCATTAGATTCATTAGAATATGGATTATCTAACGCCCACATATTAATGTTTTTAATATTGGGGGCATCCTTATATCTCTCTAAACACAACATATAAGCATCATATCCTTCTTTGCGCACAACTTCGTTTTTCATTTATCTCTTGACCTTAAATTGATGTTCCTCATAATTTCTCAATACAAGCCAAGCGATTGCCAAACCGATAATTACCCATCCAGAATGAAACACAAATAGACCCAATAAACCCCCAATCCAAAGCCATCCAAGAATTGTAATGATTAGTTGAAGGAATTTTAACGATTTAAAATATTCAGGTTTTGTAGATGTTGTAGATTGATTGTCCATAATAATAGTATACCACATTGTTATAGTTCTTTGTTTAAAGATTTATAAATTTCATATAATTGATTATGAGTTAATTCATCACCAAATTCTTTAGACTCAATAATTATAGTAAATAAAGAATCTAAAGAAGCCTTAGTAGGTCTAACACTATGTGAAACTCTATAAAGACATTTAGTGTAATGTTCTGGACCAGATACAATCAACCAATTTCGAAGCGAAATCATATCATCTTTCCATTTAAATGGATCAGGCATTACTTCATTTTTTTCTGTATACCAATCTTCAACTGCTAAATGATAACCAGTAAGTTCTGATAAAATACCCCAATGCCCCATACAACATGTACGATATATTTTGCCATCAGGAGCAATACAAGCATTAGCATTAAATCTCATGATCTGAGTATACCTCGAATTTCCCCAATGGGGAAATATTACTCTCCGTTTTTTAGCAAGAACTTATTAGAAATAGTCTTAAAGGAAAATCTTCCGATTTTATCATCTTTAGACTCAACTAATGGTCGCCAAACCAACCCCTCTCTTTCCTGGTTAGGATTTAAAGCCGATGGACCTTGCGCTAACAACAATAGTTCTTCAACTGTGGTGTTTTCAGTAATAACATAATCCATCACCCAAGGACACCACTCTAAACCTAATTGTTGAGCAACATACTTTGATTCAAGATCATGCAAGTATTCATCTTTATCAATATCAAACACATTAAACAATCTAATCGTTGTTTCTCTAAGATTATATTTGTTACCTTGAATGCCAGGACCGATTAGTTCGCCTTGGATTGCAAAATTATAATCTGGGAAACAATGTTTCATCATGGCTTCAACTTGGAACTTCATAGCTATTTCCCAGAAACTATTACCTTCAGTGTGCTTTAAATTCAAATTTCTAGAACATACTCCAAAATCACCATTGCGAATATACATAGTACAACTACTGCCGTCGAGCTTTTCGTGTCCTCTAATCGTTGTACCAATGTGTCTTTCTAATAAATCAGGAATAGCCTGAATCCGACATTCATCCGTCTTATGCAACCAACTTGGAAAACCACCTCTAGCTACTCCCCGTAATTGTGCAGGTACAACTGGTTCATATTTGGTTACACCAATCCATTCAGTAACATCAGTTCCTTCAGCAAGAAAAATAGCAGGATTTGAATCATTATTCATATCTTGAAGTAATAGCAAAGGCGATTCTTCATTCCACATATCATTAATGTAATCATAATTATCATCCAACACTTCGTCACCAATAATTTTGATGTTATCATTCCACTTTAAAACTGACAATGGAAATACAATGCCTTGGCTTACCTGCTGTTTTAATCGAATGGTTTTGATACGATAACCAGTCTTAGAAAGAAATTCATATTCAGGTCTAGCAGGGAATAAACTGTCGATTTCAGCGTATACAACTAATTGCCCAACTCTATACTTTCCTTTTTCTACTACGACCTTCCATCCCAAAATTGTAGCTGTTTCAATACGATCCGCACCTGGAATTGGTTCCAAGGCTAAAATCCTTTGAATACTAGCTAATTTTCTAGATGTTTCATTAATTTCTTCTGTAAATTCTTCCATGTTTATTAGTATACCTCATTACCTTTTGTTTTTTACTCTAATTTCCCAAAACGCCCTAGAATGTCGGCTACGTGTTTTTCGATAGATTTTACCATTAAACAGCCAACATAATAACTTGGCATAATAAAAATTATCAGTAGCGAAATAGCGTGTATTAGTTAATTTTATAACCGATGAAAAGCCTAAAAGTGTCATCAACTTCTGTTTTAATTTATAAATCATTTTCTTGCTCTCCAATCTGGTGGTAAATCCTTTCGATAGTCTTCTACAAACTGCATTCTCAGTTTTACCAACTGTCCATTATAATCAGTATAGTATACCTTATTAATACCACGATCAAGCAATGCGGTAAAACAAGTTTTACATGGCTTAGCTGCTGTAAATAACCCTTTACTATTAACTCTTACCACCATTAAAGACATTCCATTTAGAACATCATCAGGAATATTAAGTAACACATTCATTTCAGCATGACGAGTTCCATATTCATTATACTTAAGAATGTCAGCGTGAATTTTAGTATTATTACAAGCAGTTCGGAAAACGCTTCCACCCTTAAATAACACCGCTCCCATCTTAAATAGATGGTCACTCTGCATTGCTGCACTATAACCGGCTCTTAGAATCGTTTTCGTTGCCATGACGACAGTATACCTATGAATCCCCTATTGGGGATTTTTTAGATATAAGAAAAAATTTCCATCAAAAGATCATGTAATGAATATTCGCTACCATCAGATATATCAGTAATGATCCAATTGTTTCCAACATCATTCTTTAATGTTATTCTGGAATAACCAGGATCTACGGTGTATTCTGAATAATAATGTTCGTCTTGATGTTCAATAACAATATCATAATTAGCTGTTTTAGAATATTCCCAATGATATGAATGATTCTTTTTGAGCCAATTAAGTGCCCATCTATTAATTTTATTTTGTAGTGTTTTATCCATTTTAATTCTTAATTACGATACAATTTTGAGATTTCATCTGAAATCTCAATCATGCCCAAGTCCAATAGTTGTTCAACCGCCGCAATAGCGCGAGGGGTTAAAGTGATGTTTCGATATTTATTTCTGTATTGCTGAATTTCTTCATCACTTTTACCTGAAGTATGCATTTTAATGGCAACAATTTCAGGACTATCCTTATGGTTTTCTTCACCATGATGCATAAATGTACAATCTTCCGTATTTACATAAAAATGATAATTTTCATCAGTACGTTCAAAAAAACTATAATACAGTCTCTTCCATTTTAAATGTTCCTTGTTTTGAATTGCTTTAACAAGTAAATATGAATATTCTTGAAAGTCATCTACATCAACATAACTACCACGATGTTGCCATACTGAAATCATTTCGCAACCTACAACATCTTTAGTATAGAGTGAATAAACACGATAATTACTAGCAAAAGCCTTCCAAAAACAATAACCGAGTGGCTTTAAATCTTTAAACTTCCCAGTGAATTTTACATAGTATGATGGTCGCATAATTAGAGTATACCTATGGATTCTTTGTTGGGGGTTTTCTAGATATAAGCAAAAATCTCCATCAGAAGATTGTTCAATGAATAATTACTATCGTAAATATCTTGAATCATCCAAACTTGACCATCATCATTTTTTAACATAATTCGGGTATAACCAGGATCTACGGTATATTCTGAATAATGATGTTCGTCTTGATGCTCAACAGAAACATCATAATTTGCCGTTTTAGAATATTCCCAATGATACGAATGATTCTTTTTAAGCCAGCTTAATGCCCATCCATTAATTTTATTTTGTAGTGTTTTATCCATATTAATTTATTTCCATTTTTTCTAACACTTTCATTTTTTTACATCTTAATTTAAAACCATTATGCACTAATGCTCCAATATCATCTATATGGATTTTCACTTTATATAATTCTCCTTTATTATGATATTTTAAAGCTTTATCATATGTCCAAGCTGATAATCCAAAACTATTTTCATTATCAATATTACAATTACAATGTGCTTCATATTCTTCACTGACTTTATATTGATATTGATAATTATAAATAGAATATCCATCTTCTCTTGTAGATTTATAAGCAAGAATATAATCATCAATAATTTCATATAATCCACATTTCTTGATTATTGCTAATTTTTCTTCTTTAGAAATATAATTCCAATTATTAATTGGTTTAGTTAAATTGTATTTTTCAATGAATTCTTCAGATAATTTTTGATTACTGGAAATATAAGCCCAATCAACTTTATCTTGATATTTCTCAATGAATTCTTCAGATAATTTTTGATTATTGGAAATATAAGCCCAAGTAACTTTATCTTGATATTTTTCAATGAATTCTTCAGATAATTTTTGATTATTGGAAATACTAGCCCAATCAACTTTATCTTGATATTTCTCAATGAATTCTTCAGATAATTTTTGATAAATAAAAATATAAGCCCAAGTAACTTTATCTTGATATTTCTCAATGAATTCTTCAGATAATTTTTGATATTCGGAAATATAAGTCCAATTAACTTTATCTTGATATTTCTTAATGAATTCTTCAGATAGTTTTTGATAAATAGAAATATAAGCCAAATTAACTTTATCTTGATATTTTTCAATGAATTCTTCAGATAGTTTTTGATAAATAGAAATATAAGCCCAATTAACTTTATCTTGATATTTTTCAATGAATTCTTCAGATAATTTTTGATTATTGGAAATATAAGCCCAATTAACTTTATCTTCGAATTTGTTAATAGTACAATTAAAATTAAAAATTTTAATTAATTGTTTGATTTCTTGTTCTAATGTCTTTGTCATGTTTATAGTATACCTTAATTTCCATCATTGGGGATTAATCGCAATTATCCCAAGTCAAAATCGCTGGTCCAGCTAATTCGCCACTTAATACATTAATATGCACAAAAGCTTCTTCGATTTTTTCATCTAATACTTCAACATCAAGACCGCAAATTGATTTAATTGCTTCTATGATCCAAGTGTTATATGTAGACATTGGTAGTATATCTTTAATTGCAGCTTCTTGTAATTGTTTATGCAATATACGATGTTCTTCGAACCAGTTTACGCCAATTACAAATTCATGTTTATTTAAATCAACACCATAAGTGTCTTTAACCCACTTATGATGAATTTCAAAAGGACAAGTGTCATCTTCACTATAATCAATAGTTTTTAATACTTCCATTGGAATTGGTAAGAATGTATTATCTGAAAAAGTGGTATGAACATACCAAAAATCACGATTAAAAATCATATATTTCTGTGCATTATTAGTGGTTGATATTTTATAAAAATCACCAACGACTTTATGGAGATAACAGCCACAGCCACATGTCTGCAAAGAAATACCCTCAGATTGGTGTGGAGAAAGTTCTTCACCCTTAATAATGTATACACCATCAGGGTAATTTTTAACTTTGGTGAGTTTTGGTTTTGTCATTATTTACCTGCAAACTTTTTACTTAATCTTTCGAATTCTGCAAGTTCTTTAGCTTCACGATTTTTAGCAACTTGTCTTTCGAATTCAATTTGTGCTAATCGTGCTTTTTCAGCTTTAGCTTCTTGCTCTGCAACAAGGATGGCGTCCATCTTGTTATATAGTTCCTTTAGTTCTGGTTCTAAATAATAATATGAAGTTGAAAAAATATCAGCATTCATAAGACGATACTTAGGGTGCGTTGAAGGTTCATCAAAATCATATTCACCATCACATTCACCAACGAGAATTCTAATATTCTCATAACCATCTTCACCACTTTCTAGATCGTGATTGTACTTGTAAATCTTAACAAGCTGTTCCAATAGTGCTTCTTCAGTAATATTTTCTTCTGAAATAAACTCACTAGTATAACTAGCCATGTGACAACCACGACAGTAATCTGCACTGCTAGGTTTGTAAGCGTATAAACAATATAACGTCGTATTCATATCGTTAGTATACCCTAAATATTATCCACCCATTGTATTTTTGCTGAAGGATAATAACGAAATTGTAAAACATATGGCGAAAAACGCTTAGTCCAATTACTCACATAGATAATGTGCGAAAAGGAATAAAGACCAAAAACTTTATATTCAGCAAGATGTACAATGACATCTTCATCAGGTTTCCAATCATATCTAAAACGAACAACTGTATAACCTTGACGGTTATACTTCTTTCTTCCTATTTTATATAAAAATCTATTTATTAATTGCATTTGCACTCGTAATCCCAGAGGGATTAATCAATCTTAGTTAGGATCAACGATGTTCCTTCTTTCTCAATACTAAACTGCATGACTTTAGCTTTATAAAATCTCCTGAGATAATCCATTAGAAATTTACAATGCATAATGGATTGACGCTCATTCCATTCCATGCGAAACGATCCAAGTTCTTCTTGATTAGAATAAATCAACCGAACCTTGCCGTTTGTCAAGCCAACCTTAATATATTGATAGCTCATGATTTTACTATCACTAATTAAAGGTCCATTAAAGAACATATTTCCATTTTCCCTAATAGACAATCTATTAGGGATTTCTGGAATTGCGGTTTCTAAATACACACTCTTGAAAGACATTATGCTCCTAGATTGATAATAAAGGCAGTGTTTTCACGAAGTGTAGTGACTTCAATTTGCGTATGATTGAATGTCTTAGCTTCAGTCATTAGCTTCTTCAAAACTCTTTGAAGACGTGGAGAGGTAATACAACCGATTGAATTGATAGTCAAACGCTGGTTGTTCTTAGTGACGTGTCGTATGAATGCCAAACGATTGTTTTCCGCATCGTAAGCAAAATCAAAGTGTGGATACTTTTTGGTTTCCATTTCCTTACGCAATCCAACACCGAAATACACAGTGCCAGTACGAGGATCAATACGAAGATGATTTTCTATTCGGGTGATGTCTAATAGTTCAAACATGATCTAAGTATACCTTAATCAATTATCAAATTCAAGTCTTTCAATGAAAGATTTTCAATTTGATCTTGTTCTTTAACCATCGTTTCATAAACTAAACATTCTTGATAGTGTTGCCAAAAGTCTTTAAACCAACTTTCCTTAACATAATTAATTCTCTCATTATAGAAAGAAATATTATCTTTTTTTTTGGCATTTTCCATATTTTCAATAAGATCCCTAATCCAATACAATGCCCACTCAGGGCGATTATCTGGTTCAGTATAAGCACCTTTCAGAAAATTTCTTTGTTCAATTTCTTTTTGTATTAGCATAATTAATCTTCTTTGTATCCTTCAGACGAAATACGATCATCTGAACCTTCGCTGAGTTTTCCATAACTATCAGGTACAACTGGTGGAAGGGTTAGCTTAACATGCAATAAATCATGAAGCTTGCCACTATTACCATGAAGATAATGAACAAAAGAATTGAATTCTGGATTCTTACTATAGACATTCCAGTTGGCAGAACTAACTGCAAAATCTTTAACTAGATTAGATTTCCATAAATCAATGACTTCTAATAGTTGCTCTTGAGATTCAAAGAGTCCGCTGAAATTAACGAGTAGTTTTTCTTTCATACTTCTATTATAGCTTTTTCTGATCGTAAATGGTTAAGGTTTATCCTGAAATATGAGTTCCATGATAGCTAAATCTTCCTTAAATTTTTGCATTAAACTACAGTCGTTCCATCCAATTTGTCAAGTTTTATTTTCTTCTGAATCAATATCATAAGGATTATCAGAATTATCTTTAAAAGCCAAATAGCCCTCATTATAAATTTCTAGTGTCATCATGTCAATAAGTACCTTCTAGAGTCGGGAATTTACTATCCCACTCTTTTTCAAAATCCTTAAATTCAATCATGCAAAACCCCTTCTACAATATCTAACCATGTTTCAAGAATTTCAATTTGGATATCATCATCAAAACCGTCCCATTCTTGTCTCCAGCCACGTCGATCTGTTACATCATCAAGTAATTTGAAAATTATAACTCTAGATTTTGGATAATTAGTATTTCCACCAATGTAATCATAATATTGGTCCATTAAATTTAAAACTTTATCTGCTGCCATATTTAAAGTATACCTTATTTCACTGTGATTTCTACAGTCTTTATAACTTCCATAATAACTACTGGTCTTGACATAATTTCTTGTTTATGTTCTAACGAAAAACAATCATTAGGTTCTTCTTCTTCTTTTCTATCAAAATCACTTTGATAAAGTTCACGATATTCATCACCCCTAGTTTCTACAATATGCACAAAATCCGAATCAGCAGGATCAGTATATGTGGTACAACCCATAATAGTAGGAGGATTAGTCCATCTTGTAACCATTGCATAACCTGTAACCTTGGGTTTGATTGGTACTGATGGTGCATCTTTGATTAGATTAAACTCATTAAATTCATTCATACTAGGATTATACCTTTAATTTACTGGTTAAAGTATTGGTGATTCTAGCCTTAATATATCCAAGGGTGTATTTATGCACCTGAATCAATTCTTCCATAGATAGAAACGGAAGCCAAGCACTTGGAATTGGTTGACCTATTCCTGGTTCTTCAGCGAAACCAGCAGCAATGGTCTTCAATAGCAAATCGTCGTGTTTATAATGTCCCATGATCGTAGTATACCTCAATTTACCCTGTTGGGGAAATTCTTATCATTAATTAAATTTTGAGATAATTGTTTCAGTGTTTCTATGAAAGATTTTGAATCTTCAATGTATTTTAAATAATGATCCATTTTACCATCAACAACATCTTGTAAAGAAAAATTATCAGTCCAACCACCTTCACGATGATTTCCTACTTGACCAGATACTTGATATTTAGATGAATGAGTTTGACGTATTGTTACAGTGTTCCATATGCCATCAGTAAGTGTAAAAGTTTGATTTTCTTTATGATATTCATAAACATATTTCATAATTTAAGTATACCTCAATTTACCCTGTTGGGGAAATTTTCAGGATGCCCATAGTTCTTGATAAAATATTCAAATGTACTTGAATAGCCATTAGGGGAATTACGTTGAGCATTTGGATCAAGTTCACCATTCCAATCAAGGACTGTTTTATCGTCTTTCGTGAATTCATAAAGCAATCCATCAACCTCTTGATAAGGTGCAAAAGAACTAGGACGCTCCATTACTCTCCTACAACGTGTAGAAAGAGTTACACCATTGTATTCACAAGTAAATACTTTAGCATTGTAATTGCTATCCATTTTCTCCAGATTATCTCCAGTCAGCCAAGCACGTAGAATAGCTTCTTTGTCGATAATCATTAATTTGTTGTTCATGATTCGAGTATACCTCTAATTGAGGCATTGGGGAAATTTATCAAGATCGCCATAAGCTTCTAAAAATTTATCAAAAGAACCACGATAGCCTTCACATCTCATAATATATAGTTAACACATGATTAGATATATTCCTTTGTGTTTAATATATAATTCTCGCGGGCGGGTGGGACTCGAACCCACACGTTTTTCAACGAATCTTTTTAAGAGATTTGCGGCTACCATTACGCCACCACCCGATTTATTTAAATACACTTTAATTTTTCAAAAATGCATATTTCTTATTAGCTTCTAGTTCATTTTCTAGTTGCGCCAACTTCTCTATTATACCACTCAAAGCAACGTTAATGTTGATCACTTGATCACAATTATCACAGAAAAAACCATAACCGTCATTTGTAGTCAATTTTGTTTTTCCACCGCATTTATCGCAAGTCACTGTTATCATTCGCTTTCCCTTATTACTTCTTCTATTGTAACTGGAATTTTAATCCAAGGATTTGTATCAACAATAACTATTCCACATTTACTACAAGTAACACCAGAAAATCGTTTATCTGTTTGTACATCATGTTTACAACGCTGACAATACATTGTATCAGGATATTCCCAACTTGGTTTATATTCGCTTACATGTTCATAGACCATAATCCTACTCCTGTATATTTTTCACAATCATTAGCACGTTGCATAATCTCTTCAATTGTAATGTCGTCATTTACAAAATCATTCATTAGTTTTCCATTGAATCTGTTTATCCATCCTTTTATCCATCTAATACTACTATGAACCCAAACGCCTTTACCAATAAATATTAAATCATCAGAATATTTGCACTCAAGATTTTCGGTTGGTGTAGCTAATGTACAGATTAAATAATCTCCATTTTTATCACAGTAAGTTACTGTACCATATTCTTTTTCCATTGTAGGAGAATACCAACAGTAAGATTCATTTTCGATTTTATATCCATTTAATGCCATATTATTACTCCATATCCTTTACGGTAATGGAAACACCATCAAAATATGGATCGTTGTGTTCATTTATACTATAACCAGTAAGACGACTTCCATACTTCCAATTAAAACTAATAGTTTGCAATCTGGGACTAAAATTCCCAGCTTCTGTAAGCTTCTCAGTGAGAAAATTTTCCAATTTAGTCTTATCTAAAGTATACGTAGTTTCAGTTGATTCAAACATTTTTTTTCTTTCCTTTCCTTTTTTTATCGTTCTCTGATGAATATTTTACCCAAAGCTGAAGGTCAAAATCTGCTATGCAGAGATTATTTTGTTCACAATATTCAACAAAAAGTTTTTCTAACTGCAAATATCGTTTTCCGCTTGGGGTTTGCTTAGGTGCTTTGGGGTCTAAATTCTCTTTAATAAATTTCAAAATATGCGTATCAAGTGCCGCAATCCTTTGATTAGGGCGTGAGTGTAATATAAAAAATCTAGACGATTTAGGACCAATACCTTTAATCTTTTCCAAATCCTCTATCGTACACGTATGCAAATCTAAGCCACTATTCACTAATTGAGGCAAAGACTGTAATAATAACTTATACTTACCGATTTTAGAATGCAATAAAGCACCATAAAGTACATCATTATTCATCAACTTCTGAATGAATTCAAATGGCATTAGCTGATCATTTATGAAAAGAAAATGATCTAATTTAGGTGCCATCATTTTAGCTTTTTTACCAGCAACCATAATAGCAAATAATAGAAAACACTGAAGTTCTTTTTCTGTGCGATTGTAGTTTGTAATATGATCTGGATCTATAAGCATTTGCTAAGTATACCTCATTTGCGGATAATTTCGCCTAACATGCTTGAATTATACCTCTTTTAGACTATCTAATTCTGCTTTTGCTTCCTTAATTGCCTGGTTTAAATCCTGAAGTTCTGCTTCTAATTTCTGTTCTTTGGTAATACCCTTATTAAATGTACGGTATGTCCAATATGCTAAAAACTTAAATAGCAATTTAAGCATATAGAATGGATATAACAATAAAAATTCAAACACATAGCTTTCGTCAATGTCTTTAGTTTTTACAACTTCTAGTCGATTCGTAATAGGATTAATTTCTAGATCGTATTCTTGAGACGAATCATCAATTTTGCATTCAGCGAATTCATAAGGGTAGAATTTTAACACCAGCACAAAAGAAACTAATACAAACAATACATATAAGATAAAGTAAATCATATTGTCAGTATACCTCGATTTCCCCTATTGGGGAAATATTTAACCGCCCTTCGTGAAGAAGAACACATTGACGACATAGGCAAAGAACCACATAACAGTGATAACCATAATACCAATACCCCAAAGTTTAACGAAATGCCCAAGAACATCCCATCCTGTAAGCAATTGTTCATCAGGAATATTCAAAGCCTTCTTAATCTTATTAAATTCCTGTTGAGTACTAACGTGCAACACATAAAGACCGGAAGTGATAAATCCAGAGAGTGAACCGATAGCGGCAGCGTGCCACATAGTAATTGCTTTTACGCCAAAGAGAACAGGCATGAACCAATTCCAGATGTCAGCAAAAACATAAGCGTTGTACATTGTCATGTAATACCAAACGAACGGTGTAAGGCATAGACAAAAGATTAGAGTCAAACAACCAGAAGCTTCCATTTGCTTTTCAGGTGTGTCTGATGTTTTTAGATTTAGATTTCCCATTTGATCTTATTATACCTCAGTTTTCGTTTCTAGATCAATTTCTTCATCTTTTTCTGATATTTTGGGTGGCATATTATATCCATACTCTTCGAAATATGGCTGAATATCTAAAATAGCTTGTTCGATAGTATCACCTTCACCAGTTAGAACAATATCAGTTGATTTTACTGGGAAGACAAAGAATTGTGCTAGATACTTACCTTTAATTTGTGGATTTTGACCATCATTGATAAAAGTGATAATGCGTAAATCATTATCCAAGGCTGCTTGTAAAATTTCTATAGCTGTCATCATGCTATTATAAACAGTTTTGCCCCACCTTGTGGGTAGGGCAAATTGAAATGAAAGGGATACAATAACCAAGCAACTACTACAATTGCTCCAGAAGATTCTTACAAACAAATAACAGAATGGTAAAAATGCAAAAGCGTTCATGGTAGTACATGACTCTTTCTTTTGCGGTTTAGTGTTGATGTTCTTTATGTTTTGTTAGATAATCCAATCAAACAGTCTGTAAAAATCTCGTGGGATATACCCATTAACGTCGCTCCCGAAACCAACTATGTTTGCAAGCGGAATCTGCGATCATATAAATCTCGTTAGGAATATTAATTCCTTTCACTATAATTCGAAAACTAACTATATAGTTATAGCCGTTACTTTATTTTGGCACCAGGTTGTTTAAAAGCCGATAGCTCTAGAGCGAGTGTTATTCCATATTCAGTTTTCAATTTAGAGATTCATTAGACTGTATGTTTACCCTATAAAAACGGATAGGCTATCACCCTACAGCTAGGTACGCAACTTATAAATATTGCGGTTTTGCCACCTAATAAATCTCGGAGTGCTAGAATTAATTAATTTTCCACAACTAAGTTGGTGTACTTTTATAGTATTTCTAACATCTCGCAAGGGAAGTTTGCCACCTTCCCGATCTTGACATCCTTAATTCGCATGGGTGCCCAGTGAACTATTATTTCTAACTTCTTAATTCATCGTCACAACTACTGTTGCAGACTCCAAAAGCGTTTATTCGGTCTATCCCATCCCTATTTTGTTTTTCAACAAATCTCGTTGGAAAATTAATTCCAAGATACGTTCATATTTCTATTTCGTACCCTACTTTAATATGTATCGCGTCGGTGGACTATCTTATTCTTTCTTTCCCCTTAATGATAGTAACTGACTAAGCAGTTAATGATTTCCGTATTATCTATTTACTTTCATGTTTTTACCTGATTAGGTGACGGATTTAAATTTACTAAACTTCAATTTTACCGTTCTTTTCCGATATTTATTGAGCGCGGCTCATATTCAATTTTCAATGTTCTTTTGTATAACTTATTATACCATCATATTTTCTCGTTTTCCCTCATTTCTGAGGAAAATTCGCAAAATAAACTACTTACGCCATTTATAATATTTGCACTTTTTACTTTTACGCATAGTTAATCAGTCGCTTAAACTTGCGGAGTTGGTCAACCCAATCTCATGGGACAATTATTTTTCGTTTACTTTACTTCATACTTCATAGTTGGTACCTGGAGTCCGAGAACACCCCACTATTTTTCTGCGTGATCGTTAGACGATCTATCTCGGAAGGAGCTTGTTTTTTCGAGAACCCAACAAGCAAGGCAATGATTGAACTTAAAATCAACTCTCGGTTCCTAGTTTTTCGAGAACTTCTACCAGGAAAGAAGCCATTAATACACCTTCTCGGTTCTTAGTTTTCGAGAATCCTACTAAGAAAGGTTACAATCGCTGAAATCGAACAGCCCCTCGGTTTCTAGCTTTTTCGAGAACCCCCGCTAGAAAGAGGTCTGCTAAGTTATGGGTCATTCCTCTCGGTTTCATGTTGGATTTTTACAAGGAATCCAACCAAACCTTTTTAGGAGGCTCCAGCTACAGTCTCTCAACCCTGCAACGTATTCATTATACCCATCTTCCTAGTCTTTGTCAAGCTTCTGAATCAGATTTTTCACTATCTTTTTCTTCGTTCTTGAGATTGATAAGGTCCTCATAATAAAGGAACTTCTTCAATCCTCTCAATTGATAAGATATTGGATCACGTAGAAGATAATGCAAGTCTCCCCAATTAGCCAATACTCTGATGTAGCCCTTTTTATTATCTACATCAACCAAAACACAGATAACACAATCCTTCTTATGTTCTGGGAAGTTCTCAAATAGCTTATCGGTTCCACCGTTGCCACTCTTGTTCTTAAATTGAAATGCCCATGATTCTGGTTTATCACTTGGAGCATAAGCCTTAACATGGAAATTCTTATTTCCAAGTCCTAATGACTTATAGGGGAAGTCCGCATCCCAACTTTTGGTATCTCTAGTGTAAATGCGGAAGTCTGGTTCCATAACAGGTTGTTTCAAATGTCGTACAAGGAACTTAGCGGCAACTAGCTCTCCTAGTTTTCCGAAAACAATCTGTTGTTTGATTCGATCTGAATCAGTTTGGTTGCGCTTCCAATAGTCGTTTGTAGAAGCATCTGCGAATTCTTCACAACGCTTGATTTCAGCGTCTGTAATGGAGAATGTGTATTCTTTATCAAATGTATATAGCATATTATGGGTAGTAAATTGTCGCGTCAATATTTAAATGTTCAATATCATTCTGAACGTGCATTAAACTAGTTTGACCATCATCATATTGTACTTGGTTCCAATCAACATTGGGATATCTTTTTTGCAATTCATTAAGAAAACTAGGTTTTCCAATTACTTCTGCAAGCAAATCATAAATCTTAGTTCTTTCATTAATTCTTTCGTTGATTTTTTCAGAGCTATAATAATTCTTCATGTGAACAAGTATACCTCAAATTTTCTCGTTGGGGAAGTTTAAACTTCCCATTCCCTATATACTGGAACATATTCTGGATCATATTCGTGGTGTGTAATATATTCTTCAATAATATTACCAGCTTGAATATCTGGATTATAAACTGATTCTACGCTCATTAAGCGCACTGGTCTTACTGAAATATCAATTTCACAGTTTGCAGAAATCCTTAGTCCACTATCCCACACGGTAACATATTTAGCTTGAATTTTCTTCATTTTCTTCATTATCGTTATTATACACCTTATTGATCATCTTCCCATGCAATTTCCCAACCTTCATCCCAACCATCATTTGCCACTAAAACAATATGAGGATTATTTTCACGTAACACAGCTTTATGATAGGCTTCATAGCCTTCATCCCATGCTGCATCAAAAATAGCATTTTCTTTTTTTGTGAGTTTTTTCATATTTTTCTCGCGTCTTAGCGGAGATTCGAACTCCGTTATAGGGATTTAGAGTCCCTTGCATCACCAAAATGCTTCTAAGACATGCTTTAATTATACCTCACTTTGATAAGCTTTTATCCATTTTCGAATAGTATTATCTGATACATTGTATTACCATTACGTAGTATGAGTTCGAATTGTTCTAGTTTGTGGTGTTACGTATTTTTGATAGAAATCATCATCAAAAGAGTGATCGACTTCCTTAATTAATTGTTTTTGCATAAGCTATTACATCATCCAAATCTATAGTTTCTGGTTTATTACTAAGAATAACTTGTGGTGGCATAGATTCCAGCCAAGATTCAATGCGATAATATTCTCCGCTTGGGAGTTTAACGTGCGAAGCATTAAGATCGTAGGCGTTTTCTGTTATAGAATACCTTAATCCGTTTTTGGTAAAGCATATGTCTGTGTTCATATACGCAAGTATACCCTAACCTGCGAAGTGAATTACAACCCACATAAAGAGTAAACCAACAAAAAACATAATACTTGTTAAGTACTTAGGATGTTCATGGTGACACTCAGGGATTAAATCAGATGCACCAATATAGAGAAAGAATCCTGCAAAACAAGCTAAAACCAATCCCATAACATGTGCAGATAACACAATGAACAAAGTAAGAATAACACCAACAATTGGAGCTAATGCATCTATAAACAACCAGTGTAAAGCTTCCTTAAAGGAACCACCATTTTTAATCACCATATTGGTTGTATTGATACCATCAGAAAAATCATGTGAGATAATACCACATGCCATTGCAAGACCCAATATTGGTGAAACATGAAATGTCAAACCTAAAGCAACGCCATCAAGAACACTATGAAGTGATAAACTACCTGCTCCGAGAATGGTTTTGTGTTTTTTGTTTTTACATTCATCATTACTGTGTGAAGTCAAACTAATCCAGTTACTTATAGTAAAGTAAATTCCAAAACCAAATGCCATCACTAATAAAACAGTACTGAAATCGTAATGCCCTTGGGTGGACACTAGTGCTTCTTTAAGTAGATCAAACAAACAGACACCAATTACCGCTCCTGCACTAAATGCACGAATAATATGCCTATAGTCTGAAAACCTCAAACTAAATAGTCCACCCAATATTGTTGCTATAGCAGCAAGTATCGCAAAAATGATCATTATCTTTTAATTATATTACCACAATGAGTACATATAGAATGAACATATGTGCTTTTATCTTCTTTTGTTTTCATAGCCATAATGTTTTCAGTAGAAAAATTTTGAAATTTCATACCATCTGGTATGTAACTTTTATGTTGTGTGTCATATATTGCAACGTAATTATGATGGGTGTCGTAGTTTTTACTCCACCTTCGCTTTCTAGGAATACAAATTTGTTCATTCATCTATAAAATCCTCCGAATTGGCATTTGCGGTAAGTTGTGTAACTTCAGGAATATATAAATCACCTTTTGCAAACAACACATGATTTAATTCTAATGATGATATTACACTACCACATTGTTTGCACCATTTAATCACTGTAGATTCTCCATTGCCATGATCTTCTTGATGAATTTCTACAAATTCATGCATATCAAAACAACATCCAGTCAAAGGACGTTGTAACTCATGTAAGATGTTATGCAGGGGTGCCTGTATTCCATTCATACTGTCCTCCCTCTGTGTATTTTTCAATCCATGCTAGATAATCATCTGACTCACCTTGTGTTTCATAGGTGTATTCTTTACCACGACAATCAATAGCTTTCTTTTCAACCATTGGACAACCAGTAAGTGCCCTCACCATTTGATCATTGCACCAATCTTTATGATGACTACCATCATATTGGCTACACCGGAATGACATGTCTAGTGCTTTCTCAATTCGTCCATCAAAACCACCTTTAATAGCCCACATGCTATCACTAACTATATCACGTAAGACTTCAAAATGTTTAACACGACTATCGAAAAATTCAACATCTTTTTGCAGAATCTTGATATCATCTGGATGATCTAAAAATTCTGCGGCTTCTGCCGTTTTTACTTTATATTCCAGGTTTCTTGCAATTTCTGCACACAAAGATAAATACAATCGCTGTTTCATGTCTTTTAAGATGAACATGGCATCTTGAAGTGGATCGTTGGGAGATAGACGTTCCTTTTCTTCTTGGCTGATTCTCATTTCTATAATCATAGATTGAGTATACCACAAATTAGCTTGCATGTACTGTTCTTGTGATTTCTGGACACTGTAAATCGCCTTTATTCATCAATCTTCCATCACATTCAGTAACAATGATTACACTACCACACTCAGTACACCATTGTACTATTTTGTCTGATCCATAACCATTGTCAACACTCATAATATTTTTCCAACAGTGTCGCCCCTGATAACATCCTTTAATAATTTTTTTCATTATATACACAGAGTATACCTCAAATTATCGTGTTGGTGGAATATATGGATTGATTTCGTAAGACGTATATTTTGTGCCATAATGATTGGTTTCTACAACATACCAAACAACAGCCTTATCAGGATTTAAACAAGTCAAGTAATCTTTTGTTGTTTGCTTATTTTCCTTATTAAAAACAAAGGTTACACCATCTTTAAGTCGTTTAATTTCATAATTACGTGGAGAAACATAAGTGTAAACAGTTTTATCACCATCAGGTTCAAACCCATAACCACAAAATCCACCCGTTACTACATTCATGAAACCACCAATAAGTCCAAGCATAGCAACATAATCCCAAAAATAAAATTTATTAGATTTAGGATTATAAGTCGTGTTATGATGTTGAGATTGTTCGGCACCCAGAATAAACAAAACACCAAAAAAGAAGAAAAGCAAAACTACTGTGATCATTTTTTTAGTATACCCTATTTGAATTCTACTGTATACTTCTCTTTTTCTGTCATTTGATAACCATATTGATTATAAGAAATGTTTTTAACCAAAATGGCTCTTTCGGGATTTAGCTTACAACGATAATCCTCCGTAAAAGCTTGTTCATGAGGATTGAAAAGTAAAATCCCTGTTTTGGTTTGGAAATATTCATATTGTGAACGTGGAATTTCTACTTGTTGTGTTCTGCTTGTACAAGAAGTACCATAAATTAAAAATCCAAAAAGTAAATCTAATACGACTAAATTGATACCTTGACCGTATAGCTTGTTTGACAATACTTTGTCCTTAGAAACCCAACTAACGATAATCAATAAAATGCCAATAACTAATAAAATGATAGGAATAATCATGCTTTATTATAGCACAAAGATTAACTGTGTTGCCAAAGTTCTACAACATCACCAGCTTGCATACCTGTCATTGTAGGTGTTCCCGAAACTGAAACCCAAGTATTAGGTGAACTTGCAGACACTAAAGGTAAAATAGTAGATGTTGTTCTAGTTGTTGGTAATTGAGCCGTGACGACTTCGCTAAGACCACCAGTAGACTTATAGAAAGTACCACTAAAATTTAAAATTGAAGGACTTCCAGCAACACCAGTTACTCTTAATTCAACTGTATCTGGTAAGACCCAAGTAATACCTGAAGGTGAAAAAGGTGAAGTACCTGTAAAGGTTCCAATTTTTTGTGGCAATTCCGCATTCATTGCATTACGCCATAATGCGGTAAAAGAAGATCCCCAAGCTGGAGAAGGTGTACCTGAGAATGCATAAGTAGCTAATGTACTTCCGTATGTATTCTTAAAATAGTTATTAAGAGCTACACAGGCATTAGTTAAAATACCAAATAAAGCAGTTGCTACTGGAGCGTTTGCTGTTGCTTGATAAGTTGGGTCAATATAAGCATTACTAGGTGAAGCAGGAGGGGTTAAATTCTTTTCTATTGTTCTAACAGCAGTAAGCAAAGTAAGGAAATTATCAAATGCCGCAGCTTGTTGGACTGTAGGAGAATCACCTGGATTTGGTAGTAAACTCTGTAGTTCACTACGTGCTGTAACCATAGCATCTAATGCGTTAGTTAACACAGTAGGAGTTAGTGCATTAGTGTAAACTGCATAAACTGCTCCTAAATCGTTTGTAAACGATAATGCGTCGGATGATGATTCAATAGCCATACTTTTATTTTAAAGCATAGCTATTGAGTTTCCTTCCTGAATCCATAATTTCCACCCAATAAATTTCAAATCACTTTAACATTGATATTGCGTTGCATTTGTTTTAGAATATCAAGTTTAACTCTGTACATCGCTTCTAAATCTTTATAGATATCATTGCCTGTTGTAGCACCATCAACCATTGCTTGTTCAATCAATGAGTGTTGATTACCTATTGCATGATGCAATATATCATCAATAGTAGCTTGACATCGTTCAGTGTCATCATTAGGTAGCCAATCGTTTTCGTTTACTAAAAAGGAAATTTTAATCATTTGATATCTTATATTCGGTTGCCGCATCCCATATTTCGCTATTTATATCTTCACCAAAAACACCAATGATGCCATGATTCACTAGAATGCTTTGGTAGATAACATAATCTACTTCGTCATAGAATATTCGTCCAACCACTTTATTGTAAATTTTTGTGGAAATGCTGGTGTTATTCCAGCTAAACTTGTCTCCGTTTTTTAATTTTTGCACTAATTCTTGTGTCATATATTTTCCGGTTCTGTAATGGAATATGCGGTGATTGGCAATCTCTCCCAATATTCATAATCTTCTTGAAGATCAGATAAAATCCTTTCTTTAAGACATTTTTTAATGTTATTGAATTCAGGTTTTGTACCTTCAGAAATAACAAAATATTCATCTCTTTCAAAAGTGATAGAGAGTCTTTTCTTTTCAATTTTCATTGAATTATAAAACCGTAAGAAATCTTTATATTTATCAAAGTTCACATGATAAATAGGGCTATAAGGTCTTTGAGTGGGACATATACAAACGTTAATATAAGGTCCAAGGGTAAACCTGTCACCAATCTCAATATTAACACCTAATGTTTCAAATTTATAAATTGAATGCCCTTCGTAATTGATAGTCTCTGTATATCCAGCTTCCAATAACAAAGTTCTAATTTGTTCACCCCAAGTCCAACCCTTTTCTTGTTTTTCTAACTTTTTTAAAGCCTGTCTGTTGGCTCTCAACTGTGCATCTAACACACTTGATTGATCAATTAATGTTTGTTTATCCATATTACTTCTTATTATAGAAATCTTTTCTATATTCTGGTGGAATTTCCGAAAACATATTGCGACCATGAAAACTATCCCATAGTTGATATACATGTTCTTTGGTTACCTCTTTATATCTTAAACATTCATTATCTAAAATGTTACCAACCCAAGTAGCAATTCTGATATATTCACCAGCATCTTTAAAACACTGATCAGATTCATCTTGATGAACTTTATTGTATTTCTTAGATTTTTCCATTAAGTAAGTAGCACAAAGATCAAGTACAGTGGCAGTTTTCCCATTACAAGAACCAGACATGATCTTAATTTTTGACCACATTTTGCTTCACATGCAATTGTATAGCTAAGTTTATCTTTGTTTTTTAAATGCTTAATAAATCCAGTGCTATCACACTCTGATTCTTTCCTTCGATGACAATATTCACCCCAAGGAATGCGTTCTGTATCCCAACTATTTTTAGGAAAACCACAGGGAATAATCACCTTGATATCATTATTTTCTTCCTGCCATTCTCTAGCAGTTTTACAATCCCAATTAGGCTCAATATTGATATCTCTACCTATTTGTTCTAATGATGGTATTTGATAATTCAAATCATCAGCAATAGTTTTAACCCAAAAATAACTAGATTCACTAAATGTTCTCTGACCAAAAATCTTTTCGATCAACATAGTTTCTTCGTTTTGTTGTGAATAAACGTTATAAATATAATCCAACCATTGTTCAATGTGTTGAGTTGTGGGTTTCAGAGAATAATCTCTTTCGTCACCTACAACTAGATTAAGAAATCTATGTTCATAAAAACCATCCATGTGGATATTATACGCTTATTCCACAAAATCAAACAACATATTTTGATAATCCAAATCTTGCAGTCTAAGAGTAACTTCAAGACCATGTAAGTCTGTTTTAATAGCAGGAACATGGGAAACATCATAATGCGTAGCATTCATATCTCTATCTATAGTAGAGTGATCTTGCCAATATAATGCACAAACCTCTTTGTGCTTATCTGGGAACTCAATTTCAATCAACCTTCTTTCTTGAGTCAATGGCTGATCATCAAGAAAGAAGGTATAGATATAACAAAAATCAACTTTTAGTTTTTTCATTTTTTCTTCGCTGGATATAGGGTGACTTTATATTTTGCACCCAAGTTTGTAAACATTGGAAATACATTAGGATTGCTTACAGTAAAACCAAAAGTAACCCAATCATATTCCGTACCTGATTGTGCTTTGAGTTCTACAGATAAGTAATCTTCTGACTCTTTATTAAGCTTAGTTAGTATGTATTTACCACTTGAATCAGCTTCGGTATCAATATACCAAAATTGACCAGGTTTAAATTCACAAGGTTGACCATACTTAACACTCAGAGACATAGAACCACTTGGTGTATACTTCCAAAATGAATTATTTTCAGTCTCAGGATCTGGACTGTAAGATGCATTTAAGTTGACTTTGGACCAAGTTCGTCCTTCTTCTTCGTTTTCAAAGCCATGATGGGCTTCGACAGTGACCGACGATACATAAAATTTACAGCGTGTTATTGACATATTTATTTTTCCTTGCAAGTCTTCACGCTGTTAAGCCACGATCTTAGCATGTTTATTATACATTATCTTCAATCTTTCTAAGCACCCAATTTGGTGCATATGTTCCATGCCCGTTTGTTCTGCCACGGTGATCAACTATATAAATAATATTATTATCTTCATATTCTAAGTCATCAATACGGAGTTCAATACCAGCATAATTATTCAAACTGATTACGGTTGCTTTATCTCCCTTATCTGTTTCATAGACTTCATTATCGGAATAGTCTTCAATAAACTCAACACGATCCCCGTCTTTGAATTTAGGATTATATCTAACTTCAAAGGTTATGCTATAATCTTCAGGAATAGTGTAATTTTCCTCTAACCATTTTTTTATTGTTTCTAGATTGTCTGTTTTAAAATTTATTTCCATAATTACCACTCCACATAGAACTCAACGCGACGATTTTCACCTTCACCAAATTCTGATAAGAAATACTCTAAGATTGTCTTTTGGAAATCTTCTTCACATGTTTCAAAATCATAATTACTCAGTTGAAAATATCCACCATTATTGATGCTATTATTTTCAACAATCCAATGCCAAAAATCTTGATATGGAGGTTGGAGTTTTTCGTATTCATCAAAAACATTTCTAACACTAATCATTAATTTATCGCTATCTGGATGACTAGGGCTAAAACCATTACGTATGAGTTCATAAGGATGACCATGTTTGACACATAGCTTTTTAAGTAAAGCATCATTCTTTTTAGGATGCTTATAAAATCCACCAAAATCACGAATATCACACTTATATTTATTTTCGATGTAGTCACGGCAAGCATTATAATCTTGCGATTCTTTAACGATTTTACTTGGCTTTTGTAATATTTTTTTACCCATTAGTTTCCCGCCTTTGACATGTCTTGAAGATCCTCATTAGCTGACCAAATCTTAAATTCTTCAAACTGTTCATCATTAAATTCAAGAATGGTATCCCAATCAACATACCTATTGGTTTGCTTGAGATTGTTATCTAGACGTGCAAGAAGAACTTTTTCTTGTCTTCCTGCACAATTGAACATAACAGCCTGATAAGTCGTTCTGCCGTTTTTAATTTTAAAATAACCATGATCCCAACCAATCATTTGTCCTGCTGTCATTGTTGCCATTGTAATTTTAGTATACCTTATTTTAACTCATTGGGGATATTCCCAGTAACACTCATTTCTAGCAATAATTCTTGAGCATAGCTCACAGATAAATCATTATTTTTAAATAATGTTGCAAACTCAGTTGGAGATTTCTTCGGAAAATGTAATAAAAACATTTCTTTAGCTAATTCAGAAGTGCAATTTTTAATTTCTACATGTTTATCAAATCTACCAGGACGAATCAAAGCTGCATCTAATTTATCTTTATGATTAGTAGTTGCAAACAAAACAATACCTTCTTTAGAAGTTAAACCGTCTAAGCTATTTAAAAAATCACCAAACACTTTATGTGTGGTTAATGTTGGGTTTTCAGTAGTAGGAATAGGTGTGTTTTCATCAGCCCTGGACACAGTAAATGTATCAATTTCTTCAATTAGAATTAAACATTTTTCATCAATATCAATAAGCATTTTCCCTAATGAATCTGCATGAGTGAGATTTACAACATAAATAGGCAATTTTAATTGCGATGCAATACCAAACACTAAACTAGTTTTTCCATTACCTGGTTCACCATATAGAATATAACCTCTACGCCAAGGAATTCCCTTATTTCTATATTCTTCTTGTTTCTCAAAAAAACTAAGACAATCTTGAGTTAAGTCTTCTAATATATTATCCGCATAAAACAAAGTTTTTATAGGTCTTGGAGCCTTTTTACCCGATAATCGCCACCAACCATCATAAGTATAAATTGATATAAAATCTTTATTAACATTTTCTTTAAGTTGTTTAATTTCTTCTAAGATTTCATTAACGTCTTCTCTGTTTCCACCTAAAATCTTAATACTTATCTTTTTATTGATTGCTCCAAATACAGTTGGATCTAAACTTGAAATGGTTAACATTAAAATTTTAGTGTTCCATCTTAAAAAATAAATTCCATCAGCAGGAGAGGTTTCTCTATTATTTGAAGTGTAGTTAACATGATTTGTAGTTGTAGAAAATCCTAAACTTTCTAACCACATTAAAATATGATGAAAACCAGGATCGGTTGAAGATGCAGTTAATGAAGCACATAGTTTTTTCCCAACACAGTCAACTGCTAATGATAAGTTTGTTGCTACGGTTTTTTCAAAAACATCTAATGCCATACCAAACTTTGAGATTTTATTCATGCTCTATTATACGTCACAATGCGTTCATGGCTTCGGTAATTTTATCCATGTTATATTGATGGAAGGTACGAATTTCATTCATAATAGCTAAAGCAGAATTACAATTTTTAAGACTGCATAGAAAGACGACTGTGTATTGTGTAGACCGAGTATTACCATCAACCAAAACAGTATGACGCCAATTAGCAGACTTAATCAAAGTGCCAACACGAAAAGTTTTTAGCTCTTTAGACCAAACTAAAACTCTACTACCTGGAACAATATCATTACGATCACCTAACATACAATCAGGTGCCATTTTCATGTATGGCGAATCATTGGAAACAAGTTCACTGGGTTTCATGGGTTTATTTTACCTACTATTTTCTCTAAATATTGACAATAACTACAGTTTTCTCCGCTTTCTGGTAATTTTTCTTGCGCGATCAAATCCGCAATCTCACCTAAGAAATCTAAAAATCCATCTTCATCAACTGGAATATCTAAATATTCATATCCACCAAGTAAACAAACCTTTTGTTCAGCTTTCTTAATCATGAAATTGTTAGGTTCAAAACAAATCAATCCCAATTTATTGACAGGTGTAATCAATGGTGAAGGTTTTCCAAATCTATCAGTACCAGGATGTTCCAAACAGAACTTATAAGCGTGTTGTTGTCTAGCGTATTTTTGAACGTGTTCTGGTTTTGGTTTTGTTGTTTTATAATCAAAAATACCATAACCTGAACCATCAACAAATTCTGATAAATTGTCAAGTTTACCTAGAATATATAAACTAAAATCATATTCTGGAACTTGAAATGGTTGAGAAGTTAAATACTTATCTCCCCAACCATCTAAACTACGTAGAGCAGGTAAATCTGGAAAATATACAGACAAATCATCCTTACTAAAAGTTTCCTTCATAGCACCATCAATAGCTGTAAAGATGTTTGCTAGTGGAGTTCTAGGTGGAGCTATATTAAGCTTCACCTTCCGATAAAAGCATCTTTTGCATTCATGATACAAAAAAGCGAAATCAGAAGGTGACAATTTGTATGATATTTTAGACATGATTTATTATACTTCAGTTGAAGTATTTGCTACATTTATAATCCTTTTTGCAATCCAATAAGCTACTTGAAATTCGGTGCAATCCATATCCATATAAGTATTTACTTCACTTAGAAGTTCATCAAGACACGCTTGAAGTTCAGCAGAAGGATTCTTTAGATTGCAAACATCCAAAATAGCCAAGACCATGAGAAAACAAACATCTTCACTAACAATTTCCGCACTTACTTGAAGAAAAGGTGTCATAATCGTAATCAATTCCTTTCGAGTCATGTTGCCTTCGTCAGTGTATTCGCCAAGCATATCAGGAATGACAGCCATAAAAGTACTATCAAAAATCTGATTAAAATCCAGATCGGGAATTAGCTCAAGAAGAATATCTCCCAGTCTCCTACCGATGTTATATGCGTCTTGTCTACTAGTTGGCTTAGTGCCAAGAATTTGTGCCGTTTCAATTTTGGTTAGTTCCATAACTCTAGTATACCAGATCCTTTTCAAGCATTGTACGTAAATTCTCCACTGCTTCTAGATCTTTACCATCAGAATCAAGAACATGTAACAGTAAATTTAAATATTTACGATCTGTGTGAACCTTTTTAGCTAAGACTTCCCCATACAACGATTCTAATAAAACCTTAGTAGCCGCTTGACGTTGATGTAAAGCGGCTAGAGAAACAGACCCACCGGTATTGAAATTTTCCATACCGGTAGTATACCTTATAGATCGTCCAAGAAGTCGTCTAGATCATCCTTGCTGATTTCATTTGCACGAGACATATAAGCTGACCAAAGACTCTTAACCTTCGCTTCTGGAGCATCTAGCCCAGGAGTCATAATCATTGAAGCTGTAGCTTCAATCTTACGCTTATCTTCACCCTCAAACTTCTTAGCTGTATGAGCTAGAGCAGAAACAAGGTTATAACCCGTCTTAGCATCACCATAGAAGTTATGGTAGTTCTTATACCATTGACGTGCAACGTTCTTACTGATAGATCGTTCCTTAGCAAGAAGGAAAATCAATTCTGGAATTGTCTTAACCTTAATATCCTTGAGATAATTAAGTTGAGTAATCAAGTTTTCACCTTCAGTAAGAACCGTTTGAACAACCGTTACTGCACTATTTTGTAGAACAGCACGATCAATTTCACCACGATGCTTAACGTTAATCTTAAACTTAGAACTTGTCTTTTCCCACATAAACGTATTACCAGTGTTGGCTTCGAAAATACCAGGAGCAAGAACAAATGTGTACTTAGTAATTTCGCTGTTCTTGAGTCCAACAATAACACCATACTCAGCGTTTTGATTTACCTTAACATAGTCAGGGAGAATGATATCGCAAATCATATCATCACCATTATCATAGCTGTAAGATGTCCTAGCATCCTTAAAGCTACCAGCAGGAAGTGCCTTCTGTAGAATTTCAAGAGTTTCGATGTTGTTTAAAATCGCATATTGATCGGTAACGACAACACGACAAACCGTATCGCCCTTGTCATCAAGTCGATTTCGCATCAAATACTTCTTAGCATATCGCTTAGAATCTGAAGCATCAACGGTAGCCTTACGAGTATCAAGTCCCCAATTAGCTTCATAAGCAAGACGACCAAGGTCAGGGTGAATATTCATCAAATAATCAACTACCGTGGTAGGGATAACAGTATAGCCAACCAGTGACTTAACTGCAAAATCATTAAGATAAACGCCATTTGGAGCAACCAACTTGTCGTTCTTAGCTGAAAGTCGTAGCCATCCTTCAGTTGGCTCCATATAATCGCTCTTATAAAGAGAATTTTCACGAACTCTGTTCATGAAGATATCAAGAGGTACGGTTACCTTTTCAACCTTAATATCTGTAATGCGCTTTTGCGCTGGTGTATTAATCTTGACAGGTGTTCTAATTCCTGTAACGTCTGTATAAAGTGAGGGTTGTGCCATTTTAATATCTTTCCTTAACTGTGTAGATCAGTATACCACATTTTCAGCTATTGGGGATTTTTATTGGACTTGAGTTGATTTTACATTGCAACCACCACTATCACAATCTGCTTTTATTTGTAAAATTTGTTGACGGTTATCTTTTTTTGATATTCTGGCACTACAAATTGTGCCCCAACCCTCACTACAAGTTACACCAATAACAGTGTAATCAGGATAGAGTTCTGACATAGTTTTTTTCATTTGCTTAACTGCAAATGAATCTTGTTCAACTTTTACTTGATCCTGATTTATTTGATTTGCATCAGCTTTATATGCATCTGAACTATCACAGCCTAGAACACCAAAACTTAAAACGGCAAGAGGGATTAATATATATTTATTCATAGTCAATTCACTTTATTAATAGATGGCACACTGTCTTTATAAACAATGCGGAAATTTTGTTGTTTAGAATTCTTTTCGATTTATATGTTATATGGGAAATAATGACCTTCTAAGTTCTTAGATCTAGCAAAAGCATATACTTCTTCTTTGTTTTTACCTTTAAGCGTAATAGTTTTATTGAGAGCATTATCTTGGATAACATACTGATAAACACCTTTTGGATTTGTGGCAACTATCATTTTCACAGTAAACCGACGTTCTGAATAAGGAAATCCATGATTATCCACTAAACAGGCAACAGAAGCAGCTTCTTCTTTCGGATTAACAAAATCAATAAAATCTTGTTCACTTGGGAGATTATTGATCCAATCAGGCTTGTGTGATGGTGAAAATATTCTAAAACTTTCTTGAAGACAATTTGCTAATGACTCTCTTTCTCTAATGGATTGAAGTTCTTCTTTTTCTTCAAATCCAATTGCATGACCATTAGCCCAAGCCAAATGTACAATTGCAGTAATTTTATCTATTGCCTGATTAGTGATATTGTCACCAATGCCAAGTGCAATAATTTCTCCTATTGTGTAGTCTTTAACGTCTTTCATTTTATCTTGATTCTCGCCTAGAATATGAAAAACGCACTAGGGACACCCAATTTTCATAAATCGTGCCTAGAACACATTTTATTACTTATCAGCAGTATAGCAACGCCTTCCATATCTAGCTTCACATAATTGCTTTACAGGGACACCCAACTTTCATAAATCATGCCTAGAACACGACTATTACTTATCAGCAGTATGAATAAACAACTCAGAAGTAGTTATGCTTGTATTATACCAATCATTCAATCAAAAGTCAAGCCTGAAGTGCTTTAAGTTGCTTTTTAGTATAATCCCCTTCAAATTGAAGAGTGATACCATTTTGATCAAATAAATCAGTTAGCCTTTTTTCTCTTTCTTCTAAGCTATACGAACTATCATCATTGTAAGCAATAGCCGTTGCTACCCAATCTGGATCAATATTTTCATCAACAATCAACAAATTAGCATGTTTATATTTGCTAACAGGTAATGGTAGTTTTATCGAACAAGGAAAACAATAATTTAAAATATCATCATTTTTTAATGAAGGAATAAGCTGTAAGGACGCAAATCCCAAACAACATTTATATCCTTTTTTATTACAAAGACATGTGTCTCCAAAAATATCCCTTAAATTTTCGTCTACACCTACTCCACCAAACCGCCATTTTGCTCTATTAATTTTTACTACAGGTTTACTCATTTGATATTTCCTCATGCTCATTGTACCAAGTCCAATTATAATCCTTTTTGCAATCATCGTTACGTAGTACAGCACCATCTGCAAAAATAAATTCTAATACACCATCACCATCCCAAAAATAACGCATTGTGATTGTTTCATTGCCAATACGCTTACAATAAACTTTCCAAATATCAAAATCTGCATCATTGACAGGTTGCATACCCAATTCGCAAACACCATCATGAAGTTTAAAGATTGAATAACAACCTCTTCCTACATAAGTGTCACCATGATACTGGACGAAAAATTCATTACGCAAATGTTCACCGATAACATTCGGTTCTTTAGTTGTGAGTGTGTATATCTTCATTATTTCACCTTACCTAAAGCTTCTTCAAGCCAAGAACCAATAAAATCAATCTTATCGTTTTGATCCTTATTCTTTCTACAAAATTCTCTAATGTTTGTTAGATAATTCTTTACTTCAGAAATTTGTTCAACGAGTTCTACGTTTCTTAAATTGGCATCTTTTTGGCTTGTAATTGCTTCTACAGCGGCTTTTGCCACTGCTTCACTAGAACATGCCACGTACCAAGTTGGACGACTTGTATTGTCATTCCAGCGTTCATACAAGCCTTGATATCGACTTCCTGTAATCTCAATTGTTGCTAGTTTAGCTTGAGTATACAATTCGCCATTTGTCATAAAACTACCAACCTCATAAGAATTCAAGGTTAATGAAATTCCATCACAAGGTTCATCGTTACCAGTAATAGAAATCCAATTCCATCCATGACCCATATCTTTAAAACGACCTTCGTCTATACTTTGAAGTAGCCAAGTCAAATGTGGAGTAACCCAAAGATCACCAACCACAAGCGTTTTGTTTTTATTTGCCAAAGCATAATTTGTTCGATCTATTTTCATTTTTGCTCCTGTGGTAAGTCCTTTGTGACTTCCGCTTTAACAACAGCACCTTTAAATGCGGCGTTAATATTGATACCAGGAATTAGGAAATCAACACTATACTGATCACTACCATAACAATTCCTGCCAAGTTTGCGTTGAGTTTCCCCAATGAGCAAGTCAATAATCTCTTGTTTGCTCCATGAAACGATTTGAATATCTTTACAATTTATCAACATGATCTGAGTATACCACAAAATTAGCCCAAATTAACATAAGCACATTTATCATGATGACATTCAATTTGATCCCAATATTTATCTGTCAATAAGATCGCTGACACAACTTCAAAAGAAATACTTTGTGTATGTAAATTGCCAATCGCATAAGTCAATGTAGCGCGATCTGAACTTTGATGTTGTACGGTAAATGTTTTTTTGTCTAACCATTCTATAACCTGTGATAAAACTCTTTTGGCGAGTTCTTCACTATCACAAACCTTATAATTTTCAAATTTAGTTTCTCCAACTTTACGGAAAATCCAAATTTCTTTAGAAACTGGAACATCATTAGCTGGAAAATGTTGATGATTCATAAAACCTAGACCATTAACACTTAAACAATTTTCACATAATAGACCACCACAGATAAAAGCACCTAAAGTTTCAGGGCACTCACGATTCGCTTGTTGACCACAGCGACACTTCAAGCCTTCGTGGATTGAACAAAATTCGCCTTCAGTTTCAGCATTACAATAGCCACGCCAAGCAATATTAAATTTACACTTATTCATCATCATTCTCTTCATCTGAGCGTACTCATAAAACATTTTTCTTATGTTTCTCCACATATTATACTTGATACTGTACAAATAATGATATGGACATTACCCTAGACAGCGTGTATATCTTATGGAATAATGATGGCATTATTCTGTCTCACACTTCTAATGTGTCTGGATTAGTATGTTTTCGCTCAATGATAGATTATGAATTCTTTTTAACCAATAGTATGCGGCTATTTAATGATTTTAATGATTACTTAGACTATAAATCACCAATCAATTTCGATAGTTGTTCTATAGATGTAACTCGAATTGACTTTAGCTTGGCTTCAAGATTATGTAAATGCTTAGCCTTACCGTGTTTACTTTGTTACAATATAATTTCAAAATCTTTTGAAATTATACATTTATAGCTTCAATGCAACAACATACAATATATTTTTAATATCTATTGGACCAAAATCTCTTGAATCTATCGAATCATTAGTATTGTCACCTTGTAAAAAACATTTATTATGGTCAACCCTAGTTTTATAAATCTTGCCAACATAATGACCATCAATCAATATAAGATCACTCTTGGACAATTTTTGTTTTAATTCATCATAACTGTAGCTTGTATTCATTACACCATTGATTTGTGACATATAGAAGACATCATCAGGGAGAAATTTTATTCTTTTAATGATATTATTGACCACAATAAGATTGCCATTTGTATCTAAATCCGGGGAAGGATCTTTTGTAACAATAATATCCCCTCTATGAATAACACCATTAAATGGCTTAATCACAACCAAGTCATTATTTAATAGTGTAGGCTCCATGCTGTGCCCCTGAACTTGTAAGATTCTATAAGGCTGATACCACGCAAACAAAAGCACCATCAAAATGATGGTAAAATTTCTTTTAGTTAAGAATGTTTTTGTTGATATTTTTTTCATTTTAGTTCTTCATATCTTTAGAGGGAAGCATGTATGGATATCTCTTTTTAAATTCCAGCAATTGATGTGCATTTTTTAAAGAGTTTAATACTGTTTCTTCCCATTCCTCAAATTCATTAAAGGGATATTCTAAAATTACTTCATTGTTATCTTTTTTATCTCTATTGTTTTCCACTTGTGCCGTCACAAACAATGGTGTATCTGATTCATATATTTCATTCTGTCGTCTGTGTGGTCTTTGTTTTGCAACATCAAGCGCATTCAAATCTTCAAAAGAATCCGCATTGTTTAAATTTTTCATCTTATTATAAGTTTCAAAAGGCTGATTTGCAATACCACTAATATACTCTAATGGTACATAACGCTTTGTTGTTTCATATCTTTCTTTTGCTCTGTTTACAGCATTATTGTGATCTAAATGTAAATATTTAATATGAACGTTGTAGCCTAATTTCTTTAAATGATGAATAACACCTTCAATATAATTAGCGTTAGCTCCAACTAGTGGTAAAACTAAATTACTACCTTTATTAGCCGCTTGGGTAAGTGCAACATCACCTAAAGCCATACTATCAGGATGAGCTAAAGAAGATCCATATCCTTGAGAATATTTATGGCTATATGGTTTAAATAAATCAACATCTATTTCTAATCCTCCAATTTTATTAGGATCAATCAATCCAGCAGCATCAGCATATGTAGATTTACCAGAACCTGGTAAACCTAACAAGATATATGCTTGCATTTCATTTTTGGAACGTCTAGTATTTAAATAAGCACCAGCAATATCTGAATATTGTTGACTATTGTATGAAGGCTTCAATAGAGGATGTTCAACATGGTGCATATATTTCATAAATTGCTGAATAACTTCTATAGGTAAAGTTTTTTCAGAAATTATATTTTTAGCTTCTTCTGGTGAAGTTCCGTAGTGTTTAGATACGAACTCTATCAATTCGGGTAACATTTCAGAACCCTTTCGCCTATAGTTCATTAACAATTCCTTCGGATTTTGAAATTGTTGAATCCCAGTATTTGCTTTGCGATACCATGCCATATAAATATGTTATGAGTCCAAGAAAAATATCCCTGTTAGAATAGGGTATACTCGCATCATATGTGGATAATTATGAATGATAGTTTCGTTAGTGTGGTCAAAGATAAGAAATCAAGCAATCTATTGAAAGTGAATATAGCCCATCAAAAGATGAACATTGGACTAAATTAGATTATTAACGTTATAATATAAATATGTCTAATGTCATTACGCCTGAAGAATTCTATGAACTTAAAACAGATTTTACTCGTCTTGTTTTTAAAGATCAAACAATTTCTTTGGAAGAAGTAAAAAATAGAGGATATTACTGTGTTGATCAAGCACAAATTAATGCTAAAAATTCATTACAACAAACTATGGATATTTGTGTTTCGGCAGAATTAGTGAGAAACATAAAAGATATGCATTTCAAAGAAGTTCTACCCAATTATCAAACTGACATTGCAAAATATATTAAGACCCAATAACATTGGGTGCATCTATTAATTTTTGTCTCATTCCATAAAAATCAATATCACGCTTGTCTTGACAATCTTGTTCAATAAATGCTTTTAAGTCATGATAGTATCTAGGGTCTGCACTATCGTCTGTATCTGGATTATTTTTAGAATGGTCATAACCATACATGACTATCATGGTACATGGAAGTCCATAACCATCAATAACAACAGCCTCATGTTCTTCTGGCAAATCTTTACACATAACAGAACCGTGTAGTGCCAAAACATTCTCTACTGGCATTTCAACAAATTCTTTAATGCTTATTGTGTATTCGCCCTTACTGAGTCCAAAACCATTCCAGACAGCAATTGGTGAATAAGAAAAACTAGCTAAGCTTCTAGCTTGAATTGGCTGATTCTGTAAGGTAAGCATAAAAGGCTTACCTTTTTGATAGTGTTCCATAATCAATTTTGTATTTTCGGGAGAAAATCTAGTGGCAACGTTATGAACACTAACAGTGCGATATCGCACTAGTGGTATTGTTTTCATATTCATAACTTTAAAAAATTGCTGTGTATTCTTATGAACTTGTGATATACCCCACAACACCTTTTCCTTAACTTTATCAGTAGCTTCTCCGTTAATTATTTTATCATCATTCCAGCCACTGGTATATTCCATAGATAATTCATCATCTAATGGATTAGGTTTACATATTGCAGAAGCAATATGTATTAATAATACATTTTCATTTTTATAGCCACTATCCCATTGTCCAAGGGTGTTCTTAATATACCTACTAGTTGGATCATTCGGATATTTATCATCTAAAGCTATATCACTATGATCACCATAGTATGTTTTTATTGCACTCTGTAGCTTTTCATCATCATAGTATTGAGGTAAATTTAAGTTATACTTATGCTTAAAAAATGCTAAAAATTTAGTTTGAATTTCTTCGGGCATATAATCAGCATCTGGATCTTTATTGAAAAATTCTGGTAATTTCTCTTCTGAGATTACACCCCATAGTTCATGATTTATTTTTAATAATTCTGGTTTTTGCTCCAATAGAGTAGCCATTCTATCTTTTTGTTCTTGGGTTGCCTGTGCCATAACCGCAGCAGGTATCGCACCAATCGCATATGAAACACCATACAATTTAGGGTCCATTATTTGATCTAAAATCTTATTACCATATCTTATTTTTAAATTTCCACTAGCGTCTTGATATTTATTAGAAAAATGATTAGCAAAATATGCTTCGATATGTGCATCGTCTATTTTATTAAGAGCAGTTAATGACATTGATTTCAACATACCAGGATCTTTTTCAGCAATAATATTTAATTGTTCAGGCGTAAATTCATCAATTATTTCACCAGGTACCTTGTCTGCAAAGTTTGTCTGTAATAAATGTTGCCATGCAAAGGTTGGTCCAGCTTCTAATTTTAAAAATGAAGGGAAGAATTTGTAATTATTCATATGGCTTTCAAGGTAATCAATTTGTTCTTCGGTTGTTAATAAACCCCATGTGTTATATGGCATATTTACTATATTACTACCAGTATAAACCTGTGGAAATAAAGGTAAAATATATTTTCGCTTTTCTTCTTTAGTTAATCGAAATACATGAATATTGATAAAAACAAACATTGGATCAATATTATATATATCACTAACACCTTTATCCGTTAACTGTCTCTGAATATCAAAAGATACGCTCTGTCCATTATTAACTAAAGCTAACGCTAAAGGATTTGCTATTGCCTGTTTAGTCTGAATTGGTAACCAAGCAAACTCTAAAGGGTTTTTTAATACAGTATCCACAGTTGCACTAATTTCATCTTGTGGCTGTGGTGTTTCTTGTATTGGTTGTATTGGTGTAGGTTGCACGAATGGTTTTATTATTTCCTCAACAGGTAATGGTTTTATTATTTCCTCAACAGGTTCTTGAGGTTCGATATTTGATGCTTGTTTATACCAAATCATTATTCATCACCACCAAACTCTTTTAAGAGTTCTTCATCACTTAAATCAGGTAATTCATTTTCTGAATCACTGTCCTCTGAATCATCATCGAAATTAGACAATTCGCTTAAATCAGGTAGTTCAATTCCACCTTCTACACCACTTAAATCAGGTAGTTCAATTCCACCTTCTACACCACTTAAATCAGGTAATTCATTATCCGCTTTGGCTCTTGGTGTTTCAGTAGGTTTTGGTTTGTGTTCTGGTTTAGGCTGAGTATCGAAGATATTATTCTTAGTAAACTCAGTGTATGGAACTTCTGCTTTATTAAAGAATTTTTTATCTCCAATGCTTTTTAAAATATTAGAGTGTACTTCGCTGTAGCTAGAAGAATTTACATCTATATAACCATAAGTAATGACCAAAGTACAAGGTAAATCATAAGTGTTAAAAATAATAACTTCATCTTCACTACTATGATCATCTAACATACAAGAATTTTTTGCAGCCATAATGTTTTCTACAGGCACATTAGCGAAGACCTTAACACTTAATGATTTACTTCCTTTAGATCCACCAAAAGAACTCCAAATCGCATTAGGATTATACGTAGCACTTGCCATAACTCTTTCATTCATTGGGGCGTTTTGGAAGGTTAACATAAAAGGTTTTTTAAGTTGTAATTTAGCGCGAATCTGATTGGCAATTTCTGGTGGAAAACGTTTATCTAAATTTTCAATAGACACACCTTTGAATCTAGCAATAGGAATATGAGTGATGCCCATTTGTCTAAACATGTCTTGTGTATTTTGATATACTTTCTTTAATCCCCACTCTAATTCTTTTAAGGTTTCTGTGCCTTCTAAATCATTGACAACATCATAACCGTCATAACCGTCCGTATTATCAAAATTTTCTTGATCAACAGCACTGGTTTTACCAACTATTTTATTGGCAGCGTATAGTAATTGTTTTGTGCTACTAGTACGTTTATATCCACTATCCCAAGAATCTAACACACTATGAATATCAATATAAGGTCCATGTCCAAATTCTTGTCTGAATGCGGCATTAAAATTTGATTTAGTTTCAGGATTAGCGCGATAGAACGAAGAGAAATTTGCTTCAATATCAAGTTTCTTGAAAAATTCAGGTAAGTTGGCTCCATATTTTTGTTCTAAATGCTCACTATAGCTCTCTTGTTTGTCATGTGGGACACTTTGAACGGATGGTTCAGAAGCAAAAAGTTTTGCTTCTTGAGCAGGTGTTTTAGCATATTCCCAAAGTTGGGCTGGTAAATCTGTGCCATATTTAACCGCTCTATCTAAAATGTAGTCACGTTCTTTATCGCTTAATTTTTCAATAACTTCAGCAGGTAATTGACTAGCAATATAAGGTATTTGCGCGACCTTAATATTTTTAAATACACTTTTACCCATTTTAATTTTAATTGAAAGTGGTATTCTGGAATAATTTTTAATATCTTTAGCTAATAACTGTTTGTAAAATCCCATACCTAAACTTTGTGCTTGAGCCCAAGGTAGTTGAGCAAGATATATTGGACTAGCAAGAATCAGTTCTTTTAATTGTTCTGGACTAAACTTAGGGTACAAGTCTTCATGTAACACGTCTTTAAAACCTGATTCTTTTTCTTTTGCAAAAATTTGTTCAGGAGTTAATAGTGTTTTAATGTAATGAGACATATTTTGGTATGGCGCATGTTCCAAGATCATTTTTTGTTGTTTTTTACTTAGCTTGTTAAACATATATGAATTCATTGAATCTATAGGTGCATATTTCAATCCCGCTGGGCTATACAACCATTTTTTAAATTGTGATATGGCAACCTTCAATATTGAATCATCAAGATAATCATAGTAATAACGCATAAGATCAGTGTAAAAACTTGGATAAGTATCTCTTAATTTATCAAGACTTTCTAAATTCAAATATGGATAGATATTGTAAGATAAATTTCTAATAATATCTGGAGTTAAGTATTTATTTATGATTTCTTTAGGTATTTTATCTTTAATTTGAGAACCTACATATTGAAGATCGCTAGGATTTTTACTAATCATTTTTTCCCATTGGTCTGGTGAAATCTGATCAATTTGTTCAGGTTGCAAATATTGCATACTGCTCAAATCCATACCATCTACATATTGCATCAAATTAACTTGTTCTTTTTGGTCCGAAGTCATCCACCCCAAAGTTTTATTAAAATCATTCTGTAAACAAGTATTTAACAACTCTGGAGTTGATTCAACTTTGTGATGATAAATCATTGACATGGTTTTTCCGACTAAACTAAGACCATCTTTAGTTATTATAGGGTTACCTTCTTGAATAAAATTGATCATGAATTCTGGGGTAAGAATACCTTTAGGTAAGGTATCTAAACCACTAAGACTAGAACTTATTATTCTTTGTTTTACTAAGTCAGGAAACTCATAACACAACTCAACGGTGTTAGTCAATTTATGTAAAGTAGTGTCCTTATCATATTGCATGAGCGATTCTAATAGTTTTGGATCTTGAGATGTTTTGTAGTCTTCAATTTTCTTTGAGAAATTTGAATAATTTACGTCGTACTTCGTTTTATCTTCATACTCTTGATCATAAGCGCCAAAAGCCTTGAATAATTCTAATAATTCTGGGTCAAGTGGATCTTGCTCATACATCTTATTCGTTAAATATTTTGAAGGTTGTCCATCACTATCAGCATTAGAATAAGAATCGCCATCACTGTAATTATTACCGCCATCACTGTCATTAATAACTTTGTAATCATCATGTTGTAATTTATATCCATCACTTTTAAGTAATTGAAGCTTATCACTGATAGGTGTTCTACTTGGTGTAGCAACAGAATTAGCTGCTGGAGGATTCATAACACTGTCATATAATTGCGAATTTTTATTAACAGGTACTGGTGTTTGTACTGGTGTTTGTTCTGGTGTTTGTACTAGTGGTTGTACTGGTGGTTGTACTGGTGGTTGAGCAGGTTGAACAGGAGCAGAATTCATCCAAGTGTTATTAACTTTTGGCTTAATGAATTGCTGTACTGTTTTTTTGAAATTTGGATTTGCTAAACGATACCACATATAGCTTTATATTCTACAGTTAAAACATTAAATCCTATGAACGTGGTACAATATCAGCATGAAAGTTTGGAGTTTTCAGCCTAAACACATTGTTGATCTTGTCAATGAAAAAACATTTTTATTAGCAGACGCTAGTAAAGGTGATAATTGGGAATTTGAATTTCCAAATGGTCATATTTCTGAAGGATTTCAAAAACCATATAAATGGATGAAAGAAGTTTTCACTGAACTACGCGGCATTGAAGTGGAAGGCGATTTATGGTGGGCATTTGCTAAAAGACCAGATTTAAGAAGTTGGCGCTATCGTTTTCATGGTGAAGATACTGTCTTAATAGAGTTAGATATTCCTGAGTGTGAAGTATTGATTTCAGATCATGGAGCATGGCACTCTGTATTAAACGGTAGCCACTGTTCTTTAACTCGTGAAGATGATGATTTGTTCTATGAAACCTATTACAATATCAACATTTCTGATAGAAAAGACTTTCAACGTACTGTAATTACTGAAGAAATCAAAGCACAAGGTGAAGAATTGAAAAGAAAATCCTGGTATCAAATCTTTGATCTTGAGGCTATTCAATCCTCTGAATATTTAAATGGTAATAATCGTGAGTTGTTATTACAAGCTGTTTTCCCAGTTTTACGAAAAGAAAATATCGTTAAAGTGATTCATTACAAACCACAATGCCCAAAGGATTGAGTATACTAGATACATGGTCTATACTAAAACACCAAGAAATAATAGCTATACAGTCGCGTCACACGCTAAAGAAGTCATTGACTTCTTACACTGTCTAAATCCAAAATTGGATCAGTTAACAATCAGAAATCTCATTGGAGATGTTCTTGAAAAGAAGGCACCACTGCCATATCACAATAATGACCATGTTTTTGATATGTACAAAATGTACGAAGCAAACCACAAGACCAATATGGGTAATCCAATTGTAAGTTACTATATTCCGCTATTAGCCATTCTATTTCATGATCAAATATGTGTTGCTGGGAATACCGACAATGAAGAAGCTAGTTGTGAAGCGTTAATGGAATTTTTATCCGCTTTAAATATTAACGCTACTGATACTAGTCTTATTTTAGATCGTGCTATTCCTTTGATTATGTACACCAAAACACACGATCTTTTACCATCTTATGCCCCTGCCTACGCTAGACTATTCATGGAATGCGATCTAGCAATTTTAGGTGCAGACAATGACAATTATGTTAATTATGCAAAATCTATTCGTTCTGAATATAGCTATTGTTCCAATGGCGAATACCGCAAAGGTCGTTTAGCATTTTTGAACAAGATGAAGTCATATTACTTCCAACAATTGAGTTTCTTAAATGAGCAATTTCAGAAAAATCTTGATTGGGAAATTGACAATCTACTAGGTGATTCTGATTTGATTCTTAGTGAAATTGAATTATATATCCCTCGTGTAGCTCAACTTCCAAAACACTGTATACGTTGGGAACAAGCCGCTTTAACCTTCCTTAATGATCCTTACCTAGAATGTCCACAAGTATATTCACCAGTATATTCACAATGTATTTATGCGGGTAGCTTCATGCCAATCACCAACGGACATCTACACATTGCGAACAAGGCAACTAAGATTTTTGATAACGTTCTTATCTTAATTGCTGATAATCCTAAAAAGACTGCTCAGATTACACAGAATATTAGAAAGATTTTAGTGGCTCTAGAATGCTTAAAGTATCCAAGAATTACAGTAGATACAACTAGTGGTTATGTCGCAAAATATGCTGAACAAATTAACTGTAATACGTTAATTCGTGGATTACGCCCAATTGGTGATTTTGAAGGTGAACTACAGTTAGCTATGGCAAACAAAGCTATTAATCCAAATCTAGAAACCATTTTCATTCCTTGTAATATCGAAGATTCTTATGTTAGTAGTTCGCTCGTGAGAGAACTAGCTATGTTAGGTAAAGGCAAAGAATTTGTACCATCTTATGTAAACCGTTATTTGGAGCAACAACTTTGATTTCACACAAAATAGCTATTTCTGGTAATATTTGCTGTGGCAAATCCACATTCTTAGCCCTCCTAGCAAAGCATTTTGGAAAGGAAAATGTCATTTCCGCAGATGAAATTGTTACTAAGTTATATGAAAACGAATTTATTACCAATCCAATTGTAATGATGATGAAAAAATACAATCCTGATATAGACTTTCCATTTTCTAAAGATCAAATTAAATCTCTAATAGGCAACAAAGAATTTAAAAAAGAAATAGAACACTATGTTCATCCTCTAGTTAATTTGCGTATTTCAAACAGTACAGCCTTATTTGTGGAAAATCCTTTACTTTTTGAAACTGGTCAATATCTAAGATATTATGAAAGTTGGCTAGTTGCTTGTGATCCTGAAATACAGATAAAACGACTAATGGAACGCAATAAATACGATGAAGAAACTGCATTAAAATGGATTTCAATGCAAATGCCATTACAAGAAAAAATTGAAAAAGCTGATCGCGTTTTCTACAATAACGACACAATAGAAGAGTTAGAAAAATCAATAATAGCTATCAAAAACGAAGTTATTTACTCATGATAAAGGATATTAAATACCTCTAAAGAATATAAATAACAGAGGTATTTAAACACACATGAACATTTTAAAAGAATTAGCAGACGTAGCTTATGCACTAGATGAACAGACTCTTGCTACTAAAAACGACCAATTAAGAGATGTCTTACAAAGACAATCTAATAGAGTTACAAATATTTTCATTAAACTTGCACAAGATAATAGTTTTCTAAATAGTGGCTTCAATGAAGATGAACCTCAATCAGACTTCCACGAAGTTCATGAGGGTAATCCTAGTTTTGATCCTGAAGCATATAGCCAAGTTATGGGCGAAATGAATCAAGAAGAAGACGATCAAGATCCTGTTCAATATCTTATTGGTGTTGGCTACAGTATGAAGGATCTTAAACAGTTGCCTTACGACAAAGTTGCTGAATTAGCACAGAAAGAAGGCATGGGACAAGATACTGGCGATGATTTCGGATTTATGAGTTCATAACAAAGCCAAGGACAATCTTCACAATTTTCACAACCTCAATGGTAAATAATTATTACATATAGAATAGATGCGTTTAAAAAGTTAAAAACTTTTTAAACCAACAAGGAAATAAAATGTTGAATTAAGAATAAGTTACATTATGAATACACTTGAACAATTAGTTAGAGATGCCAATAAAGCAGATAAAGAAGGCAGGTATAAAATTGCGGATAATTTTGATAAACATATTCAAAGATTAGCTTTAATGACTGCTGCTCCAATCGGTAATCCTGGTTTACAAAGCACCACAACTACACCATCAACCGTTCAACCTAATACTCCAGCACCATCACAACAACCTAATCAAACACAGCAGTACAATAAACAATATCCTAATCAACAATGGGGAACACAACAATTTAATCAGCAATCAAGACAAAAAGCAAAAGAAGATGGTAATTTAATACAACAATATATTAAATGGTCTGGTGGAGATAAAGCCAAAGCACTACAACATGCTAAAGATAATATGCAATCTCCACAATTTATACAAGCTCTCTCTAATGCTATGCCTAATCAACCAAATCAACAACAAAGAAAACCGGGTATTACAGAAACTCAAGGTCAAGGTGCAAGAGATGATGGATTCTTGCAAAACACTGGAGATGCTTGGCAAAACAGTGTAGAGGGAATAATGAATGGAATTGGGCAAATTGGTGGTGGATAATCAATTTATTCTTATAATAAAACATGAACCAAAAATACATTAGATGTTGTAAAAAGTGCGGTAATAAACTCAATCATAAGTATGATTGTGAATTTTGTAAAATTCCCTTAGCTGAGTTTAAAACATATTTAAATCCAGAATATAATCCAAATATCACAAGACCATTATATAAAATAAAGCACGTAGATCAAAAGTGAATAATAAGCGTTGAATAGCTTGACATGGTGATTTTAAGCTGGTATTATATCCCTAATGAACAAAATCACTCTCGATTATTCTTCTGTCACTGAACTTGAAGGCGGCAAACGGCTTTCATTGATTGTTAAAAAGCCCCACATTAAAAAACTATATGATTCTGGGAAAACTATTCCCTCTCATAATGTGCGCGGTCCTAATGTTAATGAGAATAAAGAAATAGAAAAGGAAATTAAGCAAAACGCAATTAAATATCCTGAATATTTTCAATATTTATCACAAGGCGTAACAGGGACATGTACATCATTTAAAATTAATCATGCCAATAAAACGGTTGATCTATTTTTTGGTCCTAACGATGGTCAAATGAATGGTGGACATTTGCTTGAACAATTTATTAACATGGCTCAAGATCCAGAAATTCCCAATGAAGCTGGAATTATGATTAATCTCGTTGTTGGATTACCAGCTAATATCTCTAATTTGATGCCAATCACTTTAAATAAGACTAGGGCTGTAACAACTACAACGTTTGATTTATATAATGGTAAATTTAATAAAATTAAACAACACCTTGGGGCATTTGGTGATAAATTTAGTTGGATCACAAATAAAGGTGAAGTTAGTATTACTGAGATTTTTAAAAATAGTGGTTTGATTAACAACCTAGTTACAACATCGCAATCATATCGAAATATGACTCAAATTCTTCCTGCGCTTGTTGGGTTTAATGATAAAATGTCACGAACTTTACTAGATGTTTCAGCAATTAATCTTTATGAACAATTCCAGTTTATGGATTATGTGCAATATGAAATTTATTGTGGTAATAATACTTTTAATTATCCAATCAGAAACATTGGTCATCCATATAAAAGACAAGACGTTACTAATCTCGTTTTGTGTAATGCGAAAACCGGAGAGTTTTTGCGTGGCGGTGGTGTAAAACGTAATCGCAAGCTATACTTCATTAATGAAATTGTTCCATATGAATTTCCGAAGCATCTTTGGAATCCATTCTTGTTCGCATTAGGTTATGCTTTGGTAGATAATCAAGGTAATTGGAAATTAGGTTCATTAGATCAAACTAAAGATTTCTTTAAGTCTAATGTGAAAGATATCGTTAATAGTATGGATGATATATTATTGGCTTATACAACATCTCAAGGTCGTCGTCAACCTAAAAAGTTGACTGTATATAATGATCCCAAGTACTTTGCAGAAACTGGTTATGGTGAGAAACCATTGTGTGATTTAGTTCAAGGTTACTTAGACGATTACATCAAGTCGTTGCCTTAAATATAACGGCTTGGATGAAATAATTAACGTTAGTAAAACCGCAAGAAATATACTTAATATTTCTTGCGGTTTTCTATCTATACATCCACATTTTTGAACTATTTCAAGGAATACACTTAACATATTCATAATTAATTAAACATGGATAGTATTGCTAGAAGTTTAGATAAAAATGGATTTCACCACCTTGCTGATGAAATAGATCGCAATATGATTCGTACTGCCCAAAGATTCCTTGATCCAAATAACGCATTCAATCAATCGCCATCAATGATTTCACCTACACAAAATATAGATCCTTCAGGTGGGAATTCTAATATTTTATTAAATCCAAATATGCCAAAAGGTACACCAGCACAAGGTGAAAGCCTAACTGATCTGGGTTCTAAAATTGCTTTTGGTGATTGGAATAATCCAGGTGGACTAGCCAGAAGTGTGGCAACTAGAGAATTATTAAAATACGTAGAAGCTTTATTATTAAAAAAATATCCATCTTTTTACAATTTAATGAAAAACAAGAATGCTGTAGGTTTAGAAAAATGGTTACAACGGGGCGTTAATATTTCTAGAGAAGCTATAGCTTTTTTTGCGGCTGGAGGTATGGGAAGCAATGAAAGCCTGGTTATGAATGCTCTAGCTAGTAAAATTGGAGCACAAATTGTTTCCAAAGCCACTCAAGATCCTGAATTTCTATTAGTATATAAAGCTAATCCACAATTAGCACAAGCTATCACGCAAGAAACACAACTTGCAACACAAGCTGCATCTCAAGCAGATGCAGCATTAACACAACTTGCCCCTGCCGCTAATGCGGCTGCAACTCCCGCTGCTAATGCCACAAATACTACAAATGCTGCTGGAGATTTAAAACAGCAAAATTGGGCAACAAGTATCGCAGAAGACTTAAATAAAACTGATAATCCAGAAGCACAACAAGCCGCTATTCAACGTCTACAAGCTTTAAAAAATAATGCAGAATTAATGAATAACCCTCAAGCCGCACAAGAAATTGCTAGTTTAAGTGCCAAAGCTGAAAATCTTAGTAATGTTGCTGGTGAATTAGATAAAGCTGCTGCGGCGGCAACTAAAAATTCAGAAGTTGCTAGTGTAATTTCAAATGCATTAGCTAAGATTAGCGCATCTATGCCAGCCTTAAATGCTTTAAGTAAATTCACTAAATATTTACCTTTTATTGGTTTAATTATGCAGGTTCCAGAAGCGTATAGTTGGTGTCAAAAAATTCAAGGTGGAGAAATTGATTTAGCTAATGATGCATATACAAGAGCTAAATTTATTGGATTTTTTGCAAACTTTCTTGGTAGTATTTCAGCTATTATTCCTGGTTTACAACCTATTGCTGGTGCTTTAGGTGTTATTGGTATTGGAGCAGATCAAGGTGCTGAATTAGCACAATTTGCTGGTGATACTGGTGGTGGTTTAGACATTCTTGGTAAAACAGTCGTTCCACAAAGTCAACAACATAAAGACATAAGAGATACTAACAATATGTCTTTGAACACTCCAATGACACCAGTCGTGGCACAAGCCGTTCAAGAAGCGGTTGCAATGGGTAAACAAGGTATTAAACTTAGAGATGCATTACCTCAATTAAGAACTAAATATCCTTGGTTGGTTGGTAGCGTTGATGGAAATCCTCAATTTGCACAATTTGCAATGAACTACAATCAACAAATACAAAGCTATAGATCAACAAGTCAAGCACAACCATTCGTTAAAAAACCAACCATTCAACAATGGCAAACATTCTTAACTAATAAAGGCTTCCCAGTCGCTATTGATGGTATTATTGGACCAGAAACAATAGCAGCAACAAAGAAATATCAAGCTTCTAGAAGTCTTGCCCAAACTGGCAGCATTGAGCCAAATGGAACCACCGGTAACACCGGAACAGGAACTAGCCCAATTGATAATCCAACAATCGCCAAGGCTAAAACCGAAGGGTTTACATTCTAAGTACAATAAAGTATGAAGCGTGAAACTGTACTAGAAGTTGTTAACCAAGAAAGGGTTTTTCAAGAAGCTAAGATAATCAAAAAAGGTTGGACTACCGACAAAAGATTAGGTGAATTCCTTATTATTTTACAACAAGAACTAAACGAAGCTTGTTTAGCTTATGTTAAAAATCCAACTGGTAGAAATTCCATAGAACATGAAATCGTCCAAATTGCCGCTGTTGCAGTTGCAGCATTAGAAACATTACCAGAAGAATCTGCAATTTTCCTCAAAGAATATTCCAATCCAGAGACATACTTGGTATAATATATAAGTAAGCAAAGTAGCTTCTCCACAGAGTTGTACCGTATTGGAGAATATATGAAAAAAATCTTAAAATCTTTGTTTAGCTTCCCTTCGTTGGATTGTAATTGTTCAAAAGAACAAACTTGTAATAGTAGTATTTTTGTGGGTATGGTTAATGGTGTGCCATTTGCTCTATATACAAAAAAGGATAACTGCACTGTCGATTATTAGCCCGTTAGAACTAAAGGCTCAAAGAATTTACTTTGATTAGTATCAGGTATTAATAAATTCTTTAATATCTGTATGTTATCGTTGATCTGTTCAACTAATAACTTTTTCTCTTCGATGGCGCTAAGGAGTTGATTTTTCTTATCTCTATAAACTGGTAAATTAATTTTCTGAGTAAGAGCGCGAATGTCTGCGATAATATTCTTTACTTCACTGGTTAATTTTTGGATTTTTAATTTTAGTTTATTGTTGTCCACACCCTTTAGTTTCTTTTTTTCTTCTTCTTCAAACATAACAGATTTAACTGTTTGTGATCTTCTTGTTTTTTGATCCTGTGTTCCATACAAATTAATAACATCACTTATTTTCTGCATTTGTGTAACAGTTCTATCTTTGATTAGTTTTTCAATTTGTTCTTGAGTAGGTGCGTGACCGTTAATAAAATAATTCAACACAGTTGAATTAGCTAATGTATTTTCATTACGACGAACGTTTAAATCTAAATTTTTATCTATTAAAGCATTATTTTCTTTTTCTAATTGTCCAGGTTTTCTATGTTTACTCCAATCTATTTGAGCAAGAATTGCGTGTGTAATTTGATCAACTGCATCAGCTTGATATGTCATATTATTTTCATCAAACTCTTTTGCCAATAACATAACTTCTGCAATTATAGTTTTCATAATTATTTTTTAAAAATTAAGGATAAATAACCTGTTAAATCGAACATAAAATTATGAAAATCGCTATTTTTGCTATACATGGTATCGGTAATAACGGTCCTGACTTCGCTAACGAGTTTGTAACCTTGCTAGAATCTCAAACTAAGGATCTTACCAATGTAGAACTTAAAGTCTTCCCTTGTTCTTGGAAAGATTTAGTCCGCACTACTGAAGATCAATTAGATAGTAAAATTGTTAATTTAGGTTGGAAAACACTGCGTATGTTTATGATTGAATTTGTTGGCGATGCTGTTGCTTATCAATTATCTGACACTACTAATGATGTTTATAGTGCCATTCATCAAAGAGTTGATTCTGTGTTAAGTGAAGCTAGTGACTGGCTTGGCGATGATGGTGTTTTACTTTGGATAGGACATAGTTTAGGAACTATTATTACTAACAATTTTATCTGGGATGTACAGAATAAAGACTCTGATGGCAATAAATACTACACAGCTTCTTTGAAGTCACAGAAGGCACTACAGAGCTTAAAAACACTATTCACCATTGGTTCACCAATCTTGGTTTGGAGTTTGGCAAACACTGGTGGCGGTGAACCCATCAATGTTTCTAAATGGTTAAATATTTACAGTGATTATGATGTTATTGGGTATCCAATAAAAAAAATTAATCAAGCCTATGCTAAGGATGATAGAATTATTGATATAGAATTAAACGTTGGAGGACTAATCAGTAAATATTTTCCAACATCTCATATGTATTATTTTACTAATGAAAAATTTGTTAATATAATTGTTAATGAATGTAATCGTATGCAAAATAAATTATAAAAATTATTATAATAAATTATGATTGAAATATCGCTTACTAAAGGTAAATTTGCTTTTATAGATGATGAAGATTGGGATCTTGTCAAAAACTATAAATGGTATTACAATAATAATGGATATGCCGAAACTTCTATTAAACAAGAAAATGGTAAGCACAAAACCACTGGTATGCATCGTTTAATTATCAATAATAATAATCCAAAAATTCACATAGATCATATAAACCATAATGGCTGTGATAATGAAAAATATAATTTGAGATTATGTACGCACCAACAAAACCACATGAATCAATCTTCAAATAAAAACAGCACTAGTAAATACATGGGAGTTAATTGGGAAAAATCAAGAAAAAAATGGAAATCACAAATTGGATTTAATAATAAAAGAATTTTTGTAGGATATTTTATCAATGAAGAAGATGCTGCGAGAGCTTATGATAATAAAGCTAAAGAACTATTTGGTGAATTTGCTAATCTTAATTTTAAGTTATAACGAAAAAAGCCTCATATTTCTATGAGGCTTTTTTCTAGGGACGCTACGTTTCCGCAGGTCCTCCACCACTTATTTTACGTTCAAAGTAAGAAACTTTCCGAAATGTCGGACCATTTGCTTTTAACGCGAAAACAAAAAACAACTTACATTATACTATTTATATTAACCTTATGCACTTTTTAAAGCTGAAAGTACGAAACTTCTCTTTAAGCAAGCAAAGATCTTGAACGATTCAAGATGTTCCCTGCTTATGATTTATTATAGCACTTATTCATTGGATTTTGTCAAGCCTCTTCAAAATATTCTCTAGCTTTTTGAGCCGTTTCTTCCGATTCTTGATAAATAAAAGTAATACCATTGATTACAGCTTTTCTTAAATCAAATACTTCTTCAAGTGGAATACCTAATATGTATCCGTCACTACGTAGTGGATAATTTGGATCTTCCCAACCTATGTATCTCATTGCACCTGTAAAAAATGTATCATTTTCTTCATCAAATGTTCCTTTAAATTCTAATTCCATAAACTCCTTATATCCCTCGGTACCAGTCTATTTTCCTGGTTGTCATCCCACTAGGTAGGGATACCGGAGGATTGAGGTTGCTCCCTATCACTTACTTTGCCACGGTTTAAACGGTACGTATTAAGCTGATCCTCACTATCGGGAACTCTTAACAACTAACTAATTCAGGTCTACTAACTCCTGAACCACTCATTTTGCGAATGTCGATTTCATAATCTATTCCACATTTTAAATCTTCTTCATTTTTAGTGAAAGGTTGTGGTGTCCAATAAGTGCTTTGACCTTGCCACCATAACTTATCCCCTGCTTTAATCTTTAATGAATTTTCATTACGCTCTACATAAACTGCACACTCTTCATGAGTACAAGTTGGATCTTTACATCCGCTAATCCTATAACAATTCTCTTCGCAGTTTACCCAAACGAGATTACCACAATCAATGACTTCTTTTACTTTACCGCCAACCATGTCTATATTATACTTACAGATTCAGCTATTGCATCTTTTCCTTTAGGAGTTAATACGACAATTAAAGTGCTTAGTAGGTTATGGAATTTTAACAATCCCATTTCTTCTAAATCTTCAACATCGTGCCAGTCGTAAACTCTATGACCAGTTTTACGATTGAATGCATATTTGTTATTATGCATTCCGAAATTTGTCCAAGAAGAATCACAGTACTCTAATGGAGTATTTTTTAGAATGTCAATTTGTTTGTCAGTTAGTTTTACTTTTATCATATGTGTACATTCGCCCCTCTTGCGTCAAATCAGCTTCATAAACATTCCTAGGATTCAATAATCCTAGTTGCTGCAATTCTTCAACTTCCTTCCACCAGCAAACCATTGTATTTTTTACAGTAACAGCCCAAGGCTCTACCTTTTCATCATACCTCACTCTAAAAAGTGGTGCTTGCTTGAGTATATTAATTTGTCTTTCAGTCGGTTCCATGTTTGATAGTATACCACATTGAAAAAGGATATGCAAACAATTATATAGAAATGATAGTCATGGCTGATATAAGCATTACAATTAATTACACAATTAACTCAGTAACCGTCACTGGAGTTGTAACTGTAGTAAACTTTACAATGTCTCATACTGGTACAAGTTTAACCCAAACTCTTACTAATAGTTTTTCTACTGTTAATTTATCTTATAACGTCAACACTAGCGTTGATAATAGTTCTACTAAATTAGCTAAGTTCAATACGAACTTTTTACTTGCCGCACAAACACAATTTAACACATTTGCTCAACAAGTAAGATTAGCACAAGATTCAACAGATTTAGGATTGTTCCCAAGTTATGTTGGAATTGGTACATTCAATAGACCACTTACACCAAGCATTCAGGCTCATTTAGATTCTGTACCTATTTTCTCTGGTGAAGTTACTATTGGCGGTTAAAATATTTTTCTTTCTTCCCTCTGGTAGCCCAATGACTTGTATTGATGTCGTCATAACACACAAAAGCATCTAAATCATAGAAATTACCAAGTGATTCAATGTGTCTTGGAATAACTTTTGTATTTACTGGAATAAAATGATTAGCATCAACCCCAACATTAAGCATATTAAGCTGAATTCGCCATGCGTTATGGACATGACCAACTAAATTAAAACAGTCTTTTTTACCACAAGTTGGGTAATGTGTTAGATAACAATCAATACCACCAAATTCGATATAGATTCCTTCGCCTTCTGGAATGATTTCTTGAAAATAAGGTGAGAATTCTTTGTCTGAAATTCCGCGATCATGGTTCCCACGCAAAAGAACCTTGGTACCGTTGAAACGAGATACTTGATCCAGATATTCAGGATGTTGACTAGCACAAACATCACCTAACATATAAACATGTGCATCAGGAGCTACTAATTTGTTATGGTTTTCGACTAATGTATCAATCATTTGTTGTGGGGACGTAAAAGGTCGTCCCATAAGTTTAAATCTGTCTTCTCCGCAGTGCCAATCGGCAGTAAGCCATGTGTCCATATCTGATTATACCATTATACGTATAATAATATCATGAATAACGTCAAAGCTTGTATTATGGGTGGTGCGGTTGGAGATGCATTAGGCGCACCAGTTGAGTTTAAATCACGATCTGAAATATTAAATCAATATGGAGAAAACGGAATTACAGACATTCACCCAGCTTATGGAGATGATGGTTGTATTACTGATGATACACAGTTAACACTATTTACTGCTTATGCATTAAGTTTGCCATGCGACTCAGAAGAACAAAGACTTAACAACGTTCGCGAAGAATATAAGAAATGGTATTTAACTCAAAAGAAACAATATAATTCTAAATTACACACAAAAGGTCTATTACAATTTCAAAGCATGTGGGGAGATAAATCTGCTGGACATACGTGTTTAACCTCATTTCAATATCTCATTGAACACAATGCTGAATTCCCTATCCCAAATGATAGAAAGGGTTGTGGTGCGGTTATGCGTTCTGCTCCAATTGGTTTATATTTTGAACCAGAAGATGCTTTTGATTTTGCTGTAGAAGCCGCTAACCTATCACATAACCACCCTGATGGTATTTATTCTGCTGGAGCGTTCGCTTATTTGATATCCTTATTAGATAACCAGACTGAACCATTTAAAGCTGTAGAACAGACGCTAGAGTACCTTAAAAGTGTAACTGGTGAAACCGACACATACTTCTATTCTAAACATGCTTTAAACTTTGCAAAGAAAGATTTCAATATGCCTATGCTTAATATATTAGGTCAAGGTTGGATAGGTGAGCAAGCGTTAGCAATTGCTATTTACTGTGCGCTAACATCAAAGGATTTTGTTTCAGGTGTTGTCAATGCTGTAAACCATGATGGTGATTCAGATAGTACAGGTGCTATAGCTGGTAATATTTTAGGATTGATATATGGTTATGAAGCAATCCCAACTAGATGGGAACACAAACTAAACACACTAGCAGCAATTGAATGGACTTGTGATGAATTAAATAAAGTATTATAAGTCACAGTCATCGCAGATAGAACATATACTAAACATAAAACCACCTTGCCAAGCTGTTTTACCATTTGGTAATGTATGGTCACATATTGCGGAATTAGCTTTTTGTATAGCGTTATCTTGTAAATCTAATTCTGTTTTTTGTTTTTTAAGAATATTAATTTGAGTCTTAATTTGAGCAATTTCTTCATGCCTTAATTCTTTTGCTGATTTGATGTTATCAATTTCGATTTGAGTCATGCTCTATTATAAAAAGAAGCCTTTGGAAAATTCCAAAGGCTTTCAATTCAATATAAATACAAACACAAACACAAAACTCTCGTCCCTTAACTTTTATGCGGGAAAAGCCAGAAAACCCTCAACTCTTGCAAGTATCTTAATGATCGTTTATTCTTTTCATTTTGATCCATTCGCTCAAAACTAGCTTAACTACTGCTGAATAAATTCTCGTCCTCTAGACTTTTTGGGGGAAGCTAGAAACCCTCAACTCTTACGAGTATCTTTATTCGATCTTTTATTCTTTTCATGTTGTTCAGGATTCAACAACACTAAGCCTGATTACTGCTAAATAAAATTCTCGCAATCTCTGAGTCCTATTCTTTAAAGATTTTCTAACTGAAAACCGAATTTTAACCAGGTTTTCTCAGAGCAAGTCTCGTGGGTGCGTGTTAATAGAATCGCACTATTCTGGACAAGCTTATGAAACTTGTGAGTTCACTAGAACTCTAAACCGCAAATATATTATACCCATCATCGTTAAGATTTACCACATTTTTTCATCATTTTTTATTATTGATATAAATCTTAGAGGAACTTTTATATTAGATATATAATACAAAAATATGAAACAAAGTAAAGCAGCTAAAATTACATTGACATGTAGTGTTTGTAGTAAAGAATTTGAAAGATTATTGTGTCAACATAATAATAGAAAAAATAAATGCAAAGGTGAATATCGTCCAGTTTGTTCTCAACAATGTCTCAATAGCCAACTCAGAAAAAAAAATATAATGACCACTTTAATTTGCGAAGAATGTAAAAAGTCTTTTGAAAGAAATCAAATTCAAATAGATTACAACAAAAAATATAAAAAATATGAACGTGCATTTTGTTCTCATAGATGTTTCACGATTTTTAAAAATAAAAATCAAGAAAAAACAGAAAAAACAGAACCTCAAATAAAATATCCAATGTATCAATCGGTAACAAAAGGTGATCTTTTTGCATCAAGTAAAAACTATGATGCAGCAAGATGTTCGATTCAATCTCATGCTAGAAAAATAACTAAAAATAATAGTAAATTTAAATCATGCCAAATCTGCGGTTATGATAAACATTGTCAAGTATGTCATATTAAAAGTGTAGCAAGCTTTGATAATGACGCCTTAATAACTGACATTAACGCCATAACTAATCTTATGGCATTATGTCCTAATCATCATTGGGAATATGACCACAATTTATTAGATACAGATTACAATTCTTCACCTGGTGGCAAATAAAACCCAAGATCCTTAGTTACTTGATTATTATGGTGAATAAACTTAATTTTATAATTTTTGAAATCATATTTAATACTAGGATGTTGACTGCACCCCTTTAATACTGGATCTTTCCATTTATCATTTTCGTCAACCCAATTCCAATAATCCTGTTCAACACCTTCACACATTGCCATCATAAAGTGCTTCAATACCTCTTCGGACTGAAACTCTAATGTCAGTTTATAAGGCGTTTCAATACTATTTTCATGCGCTTCTAACTTCTTGCGCATTTCTTTTTCTTCTTCTGGTGTAACCATGTAATTAGTTTACCTTAGATTCCACATATTTCATAGCCAAATCTAGAAGATGATAATAGAACTTAGTTTGGATTCTTCTTTCTAATGTTTCAAAATCAGTAAAACTAGAACTGTATTTATCTCCACTAAAAGTATTTTCATTTAATAAGGTAATTGTATAGCCGTCTTCAACACCAGAATTAACAGTAAAACCCTCATTATGCTCTAAGTGAAATATTAATCTTTTGCATATATTATTTGTATTAACTCCAGGCTCATTGTTGATAACACTAACCTTAAATAAACTTCTCACTTTTCTTTCTGAAGTTGAATACCAACTCCCACCCATAATCATTGGAATATCAATCATAAATTAGTTTACCTTCTTTACGACGCCAATTAGCTTATTGTGTCGAATAACAATACCTGAGAACGTATAGAGTGGATCAACAGACCATTTATCAGAATCTTGTGGATCAACTGTTGCAAACATCAATGAACCTATTTTAAATTTAACAGTTAAGTGTGGTTCTTTATTCCAATTCATTTTACGCCTAAAACTAATTTTATCGCTCAAGAAATCACCAACCCAAGCGAAAAATAAATAAATTGGTGCAACAATGGGCAAAAATACAAAAGCTAAAACATCAGTCCAATCACTAGCATCTTGTAATAAATACAGCACGTAGCAGAACCATACATACAAAAACAAATAAATCATATTAGTAATCTTCTCCAGAAATATTAGTGAGTGGATTATAACCGGTCAAGGTACAGCTACGCTGTTCACCTGACCATATATTTTTCAACATACTATGAATTTCATCACCATTTAAATTCGTAAGAACTTTCATGATTAAATAAGCATCTTCATCGCTTATAGGAATAGTGTTAAGATCCTTATCATTTAATGTTCCGTATACTTCACTATGCTTACCTAAGATTTCCCCAAAATAAACATCCCTACCAATAAATTGTTCTATTGTTTGTGAAGTTGAAATAAATACACCTTCAACTCTTCCTTGTCGTCCACAATCCCAATTAAATCTGTAAACATTTAATATGTTGGGAGCCACTGGTAACTCAGGTAAAACGTTATCTGATAGTTTTTGGCTTTTATATATTTTTTGAGCTTGTACCATTCTTTCGTATTTTTCTAATACATCTTCATTATCTAAATTTTCAATCATTAACCATTTACGACCAGTTCTAGATTCATATTCTTTTATATGCTGTAGTGTTTCTTTATTATTCATTTCTTATCCCCTTTAACTGTCATACCTGCTTTCTCAGCGGCATTAGCAACAACATCATATCTTCTTTTTTTAGTTGATTCTGCCTTCATTAGATTGTCAACAGCTACATCAATTAATTTAGTGTCTTCGAATTTAGCAGGTTCTTCGCTTTGTGCAATAGCAAGCTTATTTTCAATTGTCTTAATTTTTTGTTGATATTCTTCTACACCTTTTTCAGTTGGAAAGCTTTCTAAATAAATCTCTTGTAATCTAGTTAATGCGTCTAGATCCTTTTCAAGTTTTTTAACGTATTCAATTTCCTCAATAATGTTATCTGTCAATTTACCACCAGTTAACATAGGTCTATAAAAAAAAGGATTAGGTTGGGTGTGCCCAATTTTTGGTTCCATTTTTCTCTTAGCTTCAGCAAGAGAAGCATTAGGTTTAAGAAGCTTAATAGCAATGTCAATTGCTTCATCTAATGTTGGTAAAATGAAACCAGCTAATTCTCTAACCATTGCGTGATCATGAAGATTTTCATTTTCCATAACTAGAATAATTGGTTTACGCCATGCATCTGCCCAGCCTAATTCAATCATTGTGCCTAGTGTGGGTTTCTGTGCGCCCAATAAATTAACAATCAAGGCATCACAGGTCATGACATCGTTTCTATCCCTGGTGACGATACCTTTCTGTGTAGATAAAACACTTCCACCTTGAGCAGATACAATACTTGTTTTACCAAGTAAATATTCTTTGCTGCGCATTGGTGAAAAACCATCAATATTGAAATTCGATAATTCTTTCTTAGCATGTTCTCTCCAATCTGTTGCGCCTTCATAAGAACAACCTGAGATGGGACCGGCAAGGTAAATTTTGGGATTACTCATACTTTATTGTAATGATTTTTTATATCCTTCGTATTCCAACCACCAATCTATTTCTTCTTTTCTTAATTCTTTAAGTTTGCAAAAAGAATTATTCCAGTCATAAGTGCCATCAGGCTTAGTGTTGTAGTTCCATAATGAAACGTTCATATTTAATAATCTATTGATTCTTATATCTTTAATTTTTGCTTTAATTTTTGCTTTAATTTTACTGAACATTTAACTCTCCAAAATCAATTTTAGGATCTTTAACTACTCCAGAAAGTGCTAAAGCGTCTCTAATTGGTTTTACCATCGCTTCAGATAATTCTTCATGACTACAGTTATAAATTGGTTTTTTATAATTAGGCATATTTGGATCTTCATTTTGTGCAATAACTTCGCCATTGGGAAGAATAGCCCTTTTAACTAAAATTTCATGAGGAAATTTGGTTGGTCCAATATCAACACCTGGAACAACGTAAACATCTTCACCCTTACGCTTAGTAACCACCCAACTGTTAACTTCTATATCTCTTTCATTAAAATGACCATTTACGAAAGATTCTCTAATCTTGTCATTGAGTTTAATACGATAACCATCATCAATTAATTCAATTTCTGGAATACAAAACTCTTCTGGTTCAACAATAAAATTCTCTTCAACTACGATTGGCATTCTACCCTTGTTTACACCAATAAGATAGCTTTTACCTGTGACATCTCTTTCATAAGCCGCTATACGATCATAGACACTATTACAACCTGTGATTAAAGATTGTCCAGCGTGACGCCCAATATATGTATTATTAGATCCGGTACAGATATAATGTTTCTTTTTGCTACCTCTCTTGTAAAATTTATCACTTTTCTTAGTCATCTTAATTATATTATACAAAAAAGCGGGTGCCGCAGTGGACCCTACGACACCCTATCAAGATTATATTGTTATTATTGGTATTCCTTTAATAAATTCAGGACGATATCCTTCTACTTTTATTCTACTGGGCATTGTATAGTTAAATTCTTGATTAACTTTAATTTCTCTGGAATATCCACCATCTGAATCTTTAACCCAGCCTTTTTTTTGATTGTGCAAAGTACTTAACCAATCAACAGATTGATCCGTGTGGCTAACTGGTTCGATAGGATATTTATCTAATATTAGCTGATAATCTTCATCAAATGAATACTTAGTGTTTACTAAATAAATTAACCCTTTATGTTCTATTAAGACTTCATCATCATATTGATGCCCTGCATATTTAGCAGAAAGCTTTTTAAGTTCATATTCTAGTGTTTCAAAATTAAATAATGCCTTATTGTCATATTCTTTAATCCCATCATTTTGTGCTTTCCAGATTTTCAGAATATCAATCATAGTTTATTATATACTACAATAAATCATATGGACAAAGTAAAACCAATTTCGCCAGCCGATATTAAAAAGCTTAAAGCAGAATATACACCACCTGATTTTGTAGTCAACGTGGTTAATGATCTAATTAAGCAAAAAAATTCTACTTACTTTACAATCAAGCAAGATGCTATTGTTAGTGCCCTAGAAGCACTTGGCTATGCAAGATCAGAAATCTTTGATTCAAAATGGCTAGACATTGAACCTGCATTTAATAAAGTCGGCTGGAAAGTAACCTATGATAAGCCTGGTTATTGTGAAAGTTACGACGCATTCTTTCAATTCGAAGCTAAGTAGAGAGTTAATCGTAACTCTCTACTTTCCACGCTCTTAGTTTCCCAATTGTCAAAATCCCTTCCTCTGGGAAATCCTTCACACTCTCAATTGGTGTACCGTTCAACCTCACTCCCTTATGTTGAACCAATCTTTTAAGGTTATTCTTGCTTTCTCCTGGTAAAGCTTCTTCAAGAATTGTCATCCAAGATTCATTTGCATCCTCTCTAGAAAAACCCAGAATTTCAGTAGGCATTACAATCTTATGAGTAAACCTATTGATGAAATTAATTTTTGCCAAAGTTGCTGCTTCAAATCCGTGGAATTGACGTACAATCTCTTCAGCCAAAATTAATTTAGTATCTCTAGGATTTTCCTTCTGTGCAGACTCAAAAGAAATATCAGTAAGCAAATGGAACCAGTTAGGCATAGCACTATCTGGAATCGACATCGTTTTACCAAACATATCTTCAGGAGTATCACGAATACTAATAAAATTACCAAGACTTTGGCTCATTTTATGCGTACCGTCAACACCTAAAAGCAATGGGAAAAGTAACGGCAACTGAGGTTTCATACCCATTTGCTTCATTAAATCTCTACCCATCATAACATTAAATAATTGATCTTCTCCACCAATTTCAATATCTGCCCAAATATGTACCGAATCCAAAGCCTGACAAACAGGGTACATAATTTCATGTAATCCTACGGGTGCATTGTCTTCTAAACGATTCTGGAAGTCATTACGATTCAAAGCTTGTTGAACAGTAATATTTGCCATAATACGCATCATTTCAGCAAATGACTTACAAGCCAACCAATCAGAATTAAACTTAACAGAAGTCTTTGTAGGATCTAAAATAGTAAAAATCTGTGGTAATAACGCATTGACATTATCATTAATTTGTTGGTGTGTCAATGGTACACGAGTTTTGCTCTTACCTGTAGGATCACCAATGCCAGCCGTAAAATCGCCAATAATTAATGTGATACTGTGACCACACACTTGTAAACGCTTTAGTTCGCGTAAAACGACAGCCCACCCCAAAGTAACCTCAGTTGCTGTAGGATCGACACCAAGTTTACAAACAAGCGATTTTTCAGTCGTCCTCAATAGCTTAAGCACTTCTTCTTTTTGTGGAAATTCTCCGATTCGTTTCATAATGAAAACAGTATACCTTAGATCAAATCTTTCTAGCTGGATGATCTTTAAAATTATCAATAAAATTCATTAATTTCTTAAATGATCCGATTTCCCAATCACATGATTCTCCATCCATCAAAGGATAGCAAATACTGTAATTATCTAACACATAAATTGTAGTTTTATAATCATTAAGAAAACAATAACAGTCATCATTGTATTTATCATTACCTTCAGATGAATTAATTTCAAAACGAATATTTCTTTCAGATAAAGCAACGAGAAGTTGTTTCCATAATTTAATATTCTTTTTGGAGTGTTCAATAAATGTATAATTTTGTCCAAAAATACAACAACTATAAATTTCGATATCAGTTAAGATCATAAAAACAGCATACCACATTGAGTTCACGAAATGTATAATAAAATTATGTTCTACCGAAGCTATAACCATGTTGATGACTTTCCAAATGACATCAAAATTGAAACAAACGACATCGGATTGATTGGATTAAACACGAAACATGGATTGGCTCTTAGAGAGTTAATTGCACATGGCAATATAATCCCACCAGAACACAACCTTTGCCTTTCTATAGGTTATGGTAAAGTTGATTTGTTAACATCTTTACTTTCAGAGAAAATTGAAGTATTACACCCTGAATTTACAATTTTTGGAATGTACGATTTCTTTCATGAAGGTGTATTTAAAATGTCATTTGATAACAGAGTCTATTATTTTGTATCTATTAATTTAGAAACTGCTGGGGGCGCATATGTATTCTGCCAAAGTAGAGACGATCTTAAATACATTTACAACTACTTCAGCAAAGCACAGGTTTTAAATGAAACCAATTTGCACTTAAAATATGAACAAGGATCATGGGCACCACATAATATTCCCTTTGTGGATTTGAATGAGGTTTTATTACCTGCCGAAATTAAAGATGCATTCTTAGAAGACATTGATAACTTTTTTACAAATGGTAAAGAAGTTGCAGAGAAACTAGGAATTCCACACAAGAGAGGCAGTCTATTGATAGGATCGCCGGGTTGTGGTAAATCTAGCATTCTTAAAGGCTTAGCATCAACTGGTAAGTATCAATTTAGATATATAACTGGAAGACTCGGACCTTCTGAACTACCAGATATTTTTGATACATTCAAAAACCCACCACATTGCGTTGTTGTTTTTGAGGATTTAGACGTTTTATTACAAGAGGCAAACTTGTCTGATTTTTTAAACATGTTAGACGGTCAACAAGAAATCAATAATACTTATTTTATTGGTACCACAAACCATCCTGAAGATATAGACGAAGCTTTACTTTATCGACCTAGTAGGTTCGATAGAAAATTTATTTTTGGATTACCAACACAAGACGATATTGAAAAGTATTTCAAGTATTATCTTTACAAAATTAATGTTGACTTTGAAGATGCAGAGAAAATTATAGTATTAATCAATAAGCTTTCAGAAAAGAACGTGTCTTATGCTTCTCTAAAAGAAATATTCACAGTGGCATCTTATAAGCACTATGAAATACCTGATATGGTTGAATGTTTCAAATACGCATTAGACATTATGATTAACCAAACGATGAAAGATGTTGATTCAATCACTAAAGAAATGAAAGGTAAGAATTCAAGACGCAGGACTGGGTTTAGAGATTCTGAATATTAACTATAATGTGGTATAGACATGCTCAAAATCTAATAAAAAATGTAAATTCCTTATCAGTTTCAATTGTAAATTACATGGAAAGTAATTATCGTAGTGATATTTTAAAAGCAGTTTTACAAGAATATTGGTACGATAATGATAAACCATTAAAAACATTAATTGAAATAATGACACCAGAAATAAATAAAATAATAACACAAAGTAATGTGTTTAAAAATCCACCAAATATAATATTATTATTCTCTATATCTAATGGCACAGTTGGTGGAGAATATGATCAAGAAACAAATACAATTTATATGGCAATGGATATACTAAAAAATAGTAATTACAATTTATTTAAAACCGATTTGGCGCATGAATTATCTCATGCGATGCAAGATCAATATAATCACATAGATAGATTACCAAAAGTCCAAAACATAAATAAGGCTCTTAAATCAATGAATAAAAATAATCAATCTAATTATCATGATGCAATATATTACAACGATCCACAAGAAAGACAGGCTCAACTTGTAAATATAATTAATGATTTTCCGCCTAATGTAAAAATTGTTTCATATCAAGATTTAAATAAAGCTCTTTCTATAAATAACCATTGGCAAGCAATAGATAAATATTTATATCCTGAAAATAAAATTAAAATTAAAAAAGCACTTTTTAAACACTTTACAGAAAGTGTAATTAATACCAAAACTTAAATTGTCTTGGCTTCTTACCGAGAAGCTGCCTGAATGGGGAAACTATTTTACCCCATAAAGTAATTTCAATAGGCTCATAATCTGCTTTTCTTATAATAACTTCAAAATCACCCTGTTTTACATCTTTATACGTTAGACCCTTAACATTAGCAATAAACTCAGTAGAACCGGCATCTTTCATAAGCCAGCCAAACCAGATTAATCCTGCATAAAAATGAGTAGCGGTACCAGGATCTGTTTTGCTTAAATCGTGATCTTTAAGCCATTGAGTTAGGGCATACTTAGTATATTGCCCTAACTTTTTATCGGGAATATTATCAATATCTTCTTGCGTCATCATGCTTAAATTATACAACATTGAGGCATTTTTTCAAGAGTAATTGATTTTGAAATAGTGTTGCTAAGATTATCGTCTCCATATTTCAGTTTATCATTAATATCATGCAATATGTCGTCTGTATTATCATTAATTGCGTAAAATAGAATATCGCAATTAATGTGAACCACATAAGAAGCTGGCACTTGGAGTTTGCAAAGATAGTCAATGAATTCCTGTTGTTCTTCAACGGAATACACATTTGAATTAGAGAAGTCTTCATCTTCTTCTAGGTTGTAAAAGAAACCTCTTACTGCCATTTCTTCTGTATCAATACCTACACAATACTGAATAGGATCTGAAAAATTTTTAGAATATACATCCCATTGTTCTTCGTGTATAAATCCATTTGAAATCAGAAAATCAACCAATAAACTCCAGGGGGCATATTGAAGCTGCAACTTCATTGTTTCTAGTTGATCTTTTTTGGTTTTGAGTTCAAGTTCTATTTGTTCAATTTCTTTACTGAGTTTATCGTTCTGAGTCATAACTATAGTATACCTTAAAAAGTCCACCACGCAAGAATTTTAAGCTTATCATTAGGATCATTATCGGTGTTTTGTGATTGACAATAATTCATAAAAACATCCGATGTTAAAAGGTACATTTGAAGATGTTTATAAAAGAACATTATCAAGAGAACAAAAAATTAAAAATATGGGTTATAAATTGATAACCATCTGGGAAAAAGATTGGAAATTATTAAATAAAACTTAATGAATTATTCTTAATTGCCGAATATCTCCAGTGTTTACTGTCTTTATTAACATGATTTTTTCTAACCCATTTTACGATACACTGACTAAACTCACTAAAATGAAATGATCTAGCCACGCGAATAACATAACCTTCCATTTCATCTCCATTTTCTTTTACTGGAGAGTATAATGAATGAATGAATTCTTTATTATATTTACCTTTATATAAAACAGGAACAGTAGTTAGACCTAATAGTTCACACCATTCTTCTGTTTCTTTCCAAGAAAGAGCATTATTATTTTCATCCCAAATAGAATAAACATATATAAAGCTGTTTAAATTTTTATAAACAATAGAATGTTGTCGCACAACGTTTTCAGCGCAAACACGCCAACCTTTGGGTAAATCGTACTGTGTTTGATTCGCTATCGCAGCGGCAAGGCTTCTATCTTCCCCTCCCCGACCGCTTAAACTACGTGCATGATAATAGCCATCTGAATACCAAGTTAGTGATTCTCCGTCCATTTTTTCAGTAACTACAATTTCTTCATTTTCAATAATTCTCATTGATTCAATATATTTATCATCACTAGAAGTATTAGAATACCACAAATGCGGTGTTTTTGGATATTTGAGATAATCATCAAAAAGATCCAATAGATTTGCATCCTTTAAAACCTTTTGAACTTGTTCAGTCTCAAACAGTGGACCTTTTAATCTTCTATTGTTTGTTAATACTGGATTGAGCCATTTATCAAAATCTGTATCGTCACCAACACCTTCAGGAAGCACCACATTCGTAATACCAGCAGCCAGTCTAATTTGTTTCGCACTGATAATTGTTTGTTCAGCTTTCAGATGGCAGTCACCACATAATGTGGCACCATTATCCATAACATAGCCACCATCCACAAAAAGTTTGCGTTCGATAATGTGATGAACTTCGCTTGCTGGTGATTTACACATGACACATTGATCTTTGTCACGCTTCCTTACCGCTTCATTAAAGGCTTGTCTATCTAGTTTCATCATATCACCTTATTGCTTGTTGAGTATTCAAATTCCATCGTTGAATCTTTTCTTCAAAAGTCAAATCTGGTTCTTTTAATTCTTCTGATGAAAACAACATAGGTTGATCAATTTTATAATGTATTTGTTCGACTTCACCATTAATCAACTTCTTCTGATAGTTGATGTTGTCATGACCATACATCTTAATTAAGATACTACGTGCTTGTTCTGCACTGTTGATTACTCCACGGATTCTACCATTAACTGAAGCCCTTTGTAAAGCTTCTTCGTCAGATAATGATCTGACTTCATCAATGGCTTGCCTCCAAGGATTTCTCATGAATTAATTATAGCATATATATTAGATCACTTGTCTATAGAATAATCTAAATTACCAGGCACAATGTCTTTTGTTTTGTTTATATTATTTTGATGCCAAGTGTCAAAATCTTCTTCTTGGCTTTCATTTTTATAAAAACCAGCCTGTTTCAAAAAAAACTTAAAATAATCAATAAAATATTGATCTAAAAAGTTTTCATAACCCTTATCTGTCGCTGAGAATTTAAAATCCGCACCAGAATCTTTTAGAGCTTGTCTTCCTACATCAAGTAATGCAACTGGCAACACCATAAAACATTCATTTTGTAAAGCGTCTGCTTCTGCTGGGTAATGCGTTTTATATTTACGCCAAAAATCCTTAACTGCTTGTTGTAATCTTGGACCGTATTTAGCATTATTTGTCTGTTGTAATTTTTGTTGAGTTGGTCGTGCCGCAACTCTCTGCATAATATTAGTAATAGCGTCAACTTCTTTTTTAAATTGGGGACCATCTAACTCGTTAGCGGCATACAACAAACATTTTAAAGCTAATTTTTCATTCATGATTATAAAATTATAAGTTTAAACACAACAATCCTTCTCATAGCACAGGAACCACAGCAATAGCTACAGGATAATTGAAACCACCTGTAATGATATCTTCTAGCCACCAATTTTCACCAGGTTTTAATGTGATTGTTTCTAGATCATACCAGCGTCTAGCTAAAAGAATAGGCGTTAAGACATTTTGTGATACGGTTTTATATGCAAAAATCAAATTACCGCCTCTTGGAGATAATTTTATAATATATTTTTTAGATTTATCACTCACATTATGGATATCAAATCTATGTGTGATTCCATAAGAACCGTTGAATAAATTCATTTTTTCATTACCAAATTCGAAATAAACCTTTTTAGTGTCCATATTGAAAACATGAGTAACTATAGGATCATTAATTGCAAATCCATTAACACTAGTAATGTTTAAACCATAACCAACAACTTTAGGATCTATATAATTGAAATAATTAACCCAATCTGTCTTCCTAGACTTGCCTTCAATAATACCAGACAAAGTATCACCTTTAGGTAAATATATCTTAATGTCTTTAAGTGCGGTTTGTATACTGTTGTTAAAACCATTAACAGCTTTAGCTCCAGCTACACCAGGATCATAATCAACTGCATAACCAAATTTGGCATCATACATATCAACTATTGCAATAAAATACATACCCGCGTGTGTTTTATTGCAATAGTGAAAGAAAATACGTGTAGACTTATCTTTTTCCAGAGTAGAGAACACATGATAACCAGGTTTTCTAACGCTTTCTGGCGTATTCAAAAAGAGATAATCAGAATATGCCAATTGCGCATATAACATCGTTGTTAATATACAGAGAGTTCTTAGTAGCCCCATATATTTCGTTTAATTAAAAACAAAATTATTCCTTTGGTTTTTTAATAATTTCTTCTTCCTTGCGCATAATTAAGAAATTATAGACATCGGTCTGGAGTTTATAGAAATTTTTATCTAAAACTACCTGACCGAACATCTCTACATAGGTATGCTTCTTTTCAACAATTAAAGCATCAACTAGCTTACCGCTAATAAGGGTTAAAACGACTTCGTTCTCACTAAACATTTACTTAATAAGAACGACTCCACCAACTGCAACAATTGATTCTTTAATCTTATTTGCTGTTTCAATGGACACCGCTTCCTTAATAGCTCTAGGCACGTTATCAACTAAATCTTTGGATTCTTTAAGACCCAAGCTAGTAAGTTCACGAACTACCTTAATGACATTCAACTTAGAATCACCAGCACTAGTTAGAATTACATCAAACTCTGTCTGTTCTTCAACCTCTTCAACCTTTGTTACAGGTGTAAATACAGGCATAGCTTCATATTCTTTGATGTTAAACCTTGCATACAAATCATCTTTTAGTGTCTTTAATTCACTAGCTGACAATCCACTAATTGCCTCAACAGCCGCACTCACTTTTACATTATCTATCGTCATTTTTAACCTCTTTGGCTATTATAGCCTATAAAGGTTATACAGGTTAACCAGGGAAGTTATATCTTAATTTTTCCATAAGTTCATCTAATGTTTTTTGTTGTTTGTCTAACTTTTCATTAAGCATGGAATTTTGAACTCCTAAATCATGTTCTTCTTTTGTAACTTCAGCAACGTTTGTAATAACTTCAGCAACATCTATAATAAGTTCATTCATTAAATTAAGTTCTTGAACAATCATTTCATGATCTTGCTGAGCGCGAACTTCGGACCATCTTCCAGTTAATAGAGTTCCAACAAGAAGAAGTGGTAATGCAATAAGCTGTACAAAATTAGAGTAGTACAAAAATGTATCACGATATGGAGCAATGGCTGGCACTGAAGGCAAAAGACCATACACAAAAAATAACCAGAACATCCACATTGACCCAAAACAACGAACAGCCCAAACTGCTATTTTTTCATTGTGGACACTAATGAAGTTCACTAATTTACTTGCTGGGTATTTTATTATTTTCATAAGTGTTTAATTATGAAAATTGAGTCTAGTTCCTTTGATTATTTAAATTTTAAGTGTCTTAAAATAAATCCCCATAAGCTAAATCCCTAATATGTTCCAATACCCATAAATTATCTTTAGGTGTTATGACTTTACCATAAAAAACATAATAATGTTGTAGAGGTAAAATGTTTTGTTGAAGCATACGAAGCATTTCTGGATTATTATTCATTTTCCAAGTCATTGCATCGCGTATTTTACGTTTAAATTCTTCACTATCCATGTAAAGACGATCTGTAACACGGAAATTTTTACCAACGCTTTTTGCTTCGTAGCCTGACATTAAACGTAATTTATCTCTATCAGGATGATCTGTTCCAAGCCAATACCAATATCCTTCTATTGATTCAAAACAACCATCTTCCGTTTCAATGTAAACAGGGTAAAAATTACTAAGAAACCTTCCTAGTTCAGTTTTACCCTTTGAATACACATTGATATGTGTGATACCATCATCACTTGGAATAATCATTATTTTCCTTCATACTTAGCTTTTAATCTAGCTAATTCAGCAATTTCATTTTGTTGCTTATTGATTTCATCTAAAATAGCTTTACCCTTACGAATAGCTTCTTGCTTTTCTTTATGGATATCACGCATTTCCTCTAGGACGCGCTTAATCTTCGTTACCTCTAAAAGAATAACATGAGAAAGCTTCCGTTCCCTTGATTCATCCAAACCTTCCCCTTCATCATTTTCATCATTATGGTCATGATAAAGAATGGAATAAATTTCTTCCCACGCTTCTTCTTGCGTCACCGATTTGAGAGCATAAGCAATATGTCCACAAGCCAAGGTGTAATCACACCCATTATCCTCAACTACATAAGCAATCCAATGAGTGTTTTCATCATTAACACGACGATCTATTAAATTCATTAATCTAGCTCCACTTCTAAGCCATAGAGTTCTTCACCTTGAACAGATTCCAAAGCAGCATAAAATGCATCATATTCTTCATCTTTAAACATAACAAAGCGAATTTCGTCAAGCAATGTACATTTATCTGCAAAGTTTTGTGCCGCCAAAAGCATTCCCATTACTGCAAGCTTAGACGCTCTTTCAATAGGGAATCCAAAGATGCCAACAGAGATACCAGGAACAGCGATGGATGTCACGTTCATTTGATAAGCGCATCGAAAGACGTTGTAATAAGCGGAAAGCAACTCAATGTCGTCAGTTACCTTACTGTCATAAACTGGACCAGCTACGTGAAGAATCAACTTAGTAACATCACTTAGCAAATCACAGGCGGTAGTAACAATACACTCTCCAGTCTTCACCTTATAGGGCGCGGCTTTTTTAAGTTCAACTAAAAGATTAGGACCAGCAGTTTTATGAAAAACTGCGTCTAAACCGCCACCTCCGCGCATATGTATATTTGCTGCATTCACGAGGACTTGACAATCCTGTTCCAAAACACTACCTTGTACCAACTTTACTTTACTCATTGCGTCTATTATACCTCATGCGTCTTCTTAGGTGGGACATTAATGTAGCATCCAATCATAGAATTTTTCCTATATTCCAATAATTGAATAGTATGGAAAATTTCTTTAAATAATATTGGAGCATAATACAAAATAATATGTTCTGTTTTATCCCCATTTTCTGATATTAACTCATGTTGTATGGTGTCATCATCAGGATTAAATTTACTTCTTTCAGTACCTTTAACACCATCTAGAGTTTTATATGGTCTTTCTGTCCATGTGACAGGTGGAGGATTAACAAAGGTATTAAAGATGAATTCACCACCCACATTTAACATTGTTTTAATTTTCTTTAATTGCTCAATAGTAAGATAGTTTACACTACCACGACATACAATTAAATCATATTTATTGGTCGTATCCCAATCAACCTTATCATACATCCAATCAGGTTTTTTATCAACAAATGGATCAAGCAAAGAAACTTTTAAATTAGGTTGATTTAGAACCTGAGTGCCTTCGGTGCCACCGCCAATATCTAAAGCAGTGTTAATATACCAATCCTCAATTTCTTCTGATAACCACTTGTCAAAATACCCTTCTTCAATGTAACGTGTTGGGAAAGTATCACGATAATTACTCCACATATTTATCATATTTTCCTAACATTACCAATAAAATCAACACAATCCCTATAATCTTCAAAACCAGCAAGATACCCATGATGCGGCAAAATCCACATAAAATGATCAGCATCTACTTTATGAGCGACCTGGTTATCTTGTGTTGTACCTGGGAATGCGTAATCATTATATTGATAATTTGCATCTGCATAAAATTTATGATCATGAATCAAATACTTGATATTAGGATTCAATCTGAAAGCCATGTCAAGAAGTGGCGCATTTAATGTTGCCTTTTGACTGGCATACACAGTTAATGTATCATGATCTACTTTTTGAACATAAGCAGTGTCATGTTCACCAGTTTTCTTTCCTCTAGTTGTTGTAATAAAACCATCATCTTCCCGATTGCGAATAGCAAACGTGCCAAATGTCATATCCATAATCTTGGTTCTTGGATAATTATCAATAATGTATTTATCATCTTGATTGGTTGTATACCAAAATTCATCTAAGATTCTAGTACCATAATGTTTTAGGTTTAACATTTCTTGAATTAACTCAACATGTTGTTTAAAGTCAACCTTGAATGTTGAACCATCAGGCGTAACTACAATCTTTTGATTTTTAGCTGTAATAGGACTGTTTGCAAACACCACATTAGCTTTGCTATCGTAAAGAGTATGTCTTGCGGCTTCAATTAATTCTTCTTCGGTGCCATCAAATAGCTTATAGGCAATCAATGTAGATGTTGGATACTTCGATTTGATTGCATCAATAACTCTAGGCATAATCGTAAAATCAATAGAGAATACATCGCCCTCTTTATATTTATGAGAAGGGAATTTACCTTCTATTGGATTTAATGGTCCAAGATTAGCTACAGCCGCTGCCAAAATGTAAGCATCTGCTTTAAAATTCAAAACCTTATTATAGTAGTCATAAACATCATCAACGTACAAGAAGTTACTTGGGCTATGCAAACCGTCAAAGGCAATTCCTGAATGCTTCCATGCTACAACGGTAACATCGTGTCCATATTGAACTAAATCTTTGGCTAAAGTCATTGCTAAACCGCCCTTAAAACGATTAGTAATATATTTTACCGAATCTAATCTTGCTGGAATTGGACCAGCAGTTAACAAAATCTTTTTATTCATTTAACCACCCTTTAATTTAGCGTAGCAGAACTTTTTTCAGCTCTTCCGCCCGGTTTTTTTCAGCCTCAGTTAAAGGCTCTTGATTGGAAATATAGTAACGACCGATCCGTTGGATCTGCTCAGATCCCCGGCTGAGAAGCCGTTCCCTAAGTTCTAACTTTACGCCCGCCGAGCGGACTACGAGTGAAAGGATCGTCGCATCATGAGCAGTTAACAAAATCTTTTTACTCATTTAACCACCCTTTAATGCTCTAACTACCGATTTTCTAAAAATGTATTCACCAATGTCTAATGTTGGATTTGGTTTTAATTCTACAAATGAATCCACAATACAATTTTGACCTGCATTGTAAATGCAAAATTGATCGGGTTCAACACTAAGTTCAATTAAGCGAATAAACCAATAATCATTAGTTGTAATAATTGTAATCAAATCTTGCTTTTGTGCTTCTTCAATCTTATTCAAAACCCATTCGATTCGTTTGGATTGAGGCTGTTCTTTATATTCTTCTTCATCAAGATTGTTGAAATCTTCAAGGTATTCATCACTCTGATAAGAGTCATCCAAATTATCAAAATAGAAAATGGTAAATTTCTTAAAATTCATACGATAAGTATACCTCACTTAGCGTTGTTATATCTCTTTTGTAGAAAATATCTACCATATTTTTCAGCATGTAAATTCACTTCTAACCATCCACAATGACCATCCAAACGATTGAGTTCGCTATACCAAATCCAAATAAAATTATGCTCTGGAGTTGGTAGCGTGTTATAAGGTTCTTTCCGTTTTTGATAATATTGCATTGAAGCATTGTAATAAGACATTATTACAGCACTCCATTTTATAGGTAATTTTTCGGTGTCCATTTTATGGTTTATACTGTTTTTTATAGGCTTCTAGCAATAAATCTTTAGTTAAAAATGTAATAGTTTTGTCTTCGCAAGCTTCATATGCTGTTTTATATGGTCCACCTTTTTCACAGATAATTGAACCCTTTGGGAAACTCAAAGTACTATATTCATCATTGGGTTCATCAAAAATAAAATTAATTCCACCAGCTATATTTTCCTCATAACTATTTGCTAAAAGATAAGTGTAGCTTGCGTCTTTTCGTTGTGAATTCAGAACACGAAAAATATAAAGAGGCTTTGATAGTTCTCTATGCAAGAAATCACTAGATAAAAATTCCGCTTTTAATCTTTGAGTAGCAACAGCATTTTTTATATCTTTTATGAATGAACAAACACCAGATATAACCACTAACGCACAAATAATACCGCAAATCCATAATTCAATTCCAAATTGAGCATCCGTCATAGTCTTATTATACCTGTTTACTATTCTGATACATACTAAGCATTTTTTCTTGAGTCACAAATCTATGAACTTTGGGATCAAAATAAAAGTCTCTCATATTTCGATATGGTCCACCACACCTATTAATCACAAGGTTATAAGGAAAAGAATGCACAATTTGACCATCTGTATAAAATTCATTCATATGATTATTGTATCTATAACCTTCAGCCATAAACTCCCAATGACCAGCTTGATAAATCATATTACTACCACTTTGATTCACTTGATAAATATATAATGGTGCAGGGAAATTATCATTTACATATTCGCTATTTAGAAATTCATCCAAAAATGCTTTCCTTTTTGCCTCTTCCTCTTTTCGTTTGGGGGTGTTTTGAATGATGCCAATAATTACAATAATTGTGATAACTATTGTAATTAGTCCAGTAATAAAAAGAGTAAATTCACGTTCAGACATATCTTATTCTACGTCCTTATAAATCACTCTTGTTGTTGGTGAATGACTTTCTAGAATACAAGCATCATAAAACAACATGATATGTTCATGAACATAGTGCGCTATTTGATAAATACGCAACGGTTCATCGTAATCACTTTTAGCTTGGAAGCTAATAGCATATTTAGGTTGATAAGATTGCGTCTTAATTGTGACATCCCAATAGGTTTCATAGAAACCTGGATCATAATGATTTTCGGGATTGGGATTAGATTTTCCACGTTCGGTGGCAATTACATCCCAATATCCACGACTAGCATCCTTTAATTCCCAGTTATACTCTCTTTTCATGTTTGAATTATACCTCATATTTCCAGAGTTTGTATTTTCTAAAGAGATTACGACGATCTATTAATGGTTCAGTACAAATAGCTGTGTAACCCATTTGATCGTCAGGCTCAAAAAAATTAATAAATTTAATTTGATTCATTTCTAATCTTTGAGCTACCTACAAAAGATCGTGCTCATTCTTACAGCTTAGTAAGACCAAATGACAATTTTCAGGACATCCAAATTTTGCACCTGATTCTTGACAGGAATGACCTGTTTGGACTATTTGATCGGCAAGAGGAATATCTTGCCGGACAAATATGTAAATATAAGGTGGTTTATTTTGATGCATTATTCCATCCTATAATATAATATAAAGCATTTTGATCATCAATATCTCCACCAGATGGTACACAAGCTTGAATTGACTTAATATTAACATCACCAAAAATATGCTTATTATATTTGCCATATACAATCATATAATAAGCATTGGTGTATGATTGATATTCACCACAACCTCTTAATAAAGCTTTAGTTGAAGATAATGGGCGAAAAGCTTTGAACAAACTTTTGCCTCTCATGATAGTATATAATAAATTATCAGCTACGGTTAATTCTACGCCATCTTTACAAGCCTGTTTCCAATTAACGACCATAGTTTTATAATTAGTGTTGATGAAAAATTGTTCTGTTTGAGTTTTATTTAATTGTTTTAATAGTTCCATTTTGTTTATTTCCTTTGAATTCACACGAGAATGACGAATTGCGAATGAAATAAACAATTTAAGGAGGACGTGATTTAATAATGTTCTACAACATGTTAAATGCCCTCCTTACTCTGGAAACCGATATTTTTGATGTTACCTATAGTCTCATATTCGTATTATACCCCTAACTTTGCGAATTTAGTTGCTCTGACTCAAGATTTGTTACATCATTTGCTAAATCAAGAAATGCATTGCCTAAGCGACGAAGACCTTCTGGACTTGGCATAAACAAAATAGTTCTCTGAAGAAAAGCGCCATCAATTCTTGGCATTATTTGAACTACATTATTTGAACTACCTTCTGGTCCTTCGATTTCAACAAGTTGCAAATCAAATACAACGTTGTCAAAATCACTAAATTTACCTATCTTATATTCTGATCGAATTTTTTCCATAGTTCATTATATCTTGCATTTATATTGTGTTGCTTCAAATTCTTCTCTCATTTTGAGACATTCTTTAGAAATGGGCGCATCTGGATTCCAATGAACAATAATGATGTCATCATCTGGAGTGCGATTACGCCATTCACCAGGAGCAAACTCAATACCTTCAGGTTCTATACCCCTTTTACAATCAGGACACCAATAATAAGGTTCTCTGCAAACTCCGTTACTATAGAAATAATCAATTTCATATTCATGAGGACATGTAATTTTGTTTATTTCAAGACTCCACCATTTTTTAATATTTTCAAACATCTCTACCCTTAAATCTAGTTTTTAGTTTCAAATACAATTGATAATCTTTTTCTTCTTGGGCAGCGTCAATTTCCCGATAACGCTGTTTACGCAGTTCAATATCTCTATCTAGCTCAGCACTAGTGGCGTTATCATATGTTTCTCCACAAGAATGACACAGTAAATATCTATCAGTGTGGTATTTAAACCAATACTCACCAGGATCAATATTTGGTGAATCACAACTTGGGCATTTTTCTATCTTCCTGCGTTCCATTAACTTAGTATACCACAACTTGAAAAATGTCGGAAGTTATTTACAAAGTCCGACACTTTTCAAGCTTCCAATGTGGTATAATTTTTACTATGATCAAAGCGGAAAAACGTGCTGAAAAGAGAGAAAAGGATAAATACTCCCAAAAACTCTATCACGCTTCGCCTACTAAATACAAACCTGGAGATAGAATCAATCCTTTTCATAACAAAAAGAACTTCTATCACTGCGGGGAAGTTATTTATATGACTGGGCAAGAAGCGCCACATTACACAATCTGGAAAGAAGCTTTTGAAGGCGACTGGGATGTTTACGAAGTTAAGCCTTCAGGCAGAATTCATTTTGGTAGTTGCTGGGATGAGTACTTTACTGAAGAATTTGTAGAAGTGGTTAAAAAAGTTGGTAGTGCAAAAGGATTGGCTATCAAAGGAAATCTCACTCCTAAAGATCGTAGAAAAATTGAAGAAGCTCTTGAACAAGCCAAGGCTTCTCTTAAAAGAGCAGAAGAGGATTTGGCAGAGGAATTGGCTAAAGAAAACCCAGATCCTGAAAAAGTAGAACAAGAAAAATACTGGATCAACGGTTACAAATACACCATTAAGTATCCTCTAGTTAAAATGAGTAAAGCGCACAGTAGACATATGGGAACCATCAATTGTAATGGTGGTTCAGCAAACTTTAAGAATGGTGGATATACAACCTATATTGATGTCCCCAAAAACAGTAAAGCACTCAAATAAATTATAATACTAATTATGTCTATGAAGAAAAATGTTTATTTAGGACCAGTAATTCAAGTATTTAATTCAAGTTATGGAGAACTTGCTGCATTTGCAGAAACGGTATTGCTTCAAAAATTATGGGTGTTTTCTCCTAAAAATAATCATTTATATTTACTGCCTAACTATAACGGCGATTATTACATAAAAGATCATGAAAATAGTGAAGAACAAGTGTTAGAATTAAATTTAAATAAAATATCAATTAAAAATTTAGAACAAGCTTTTCCTGAAGAAATTAATAAAATTAAAAAAACTTTTAATTGCGATATCACAATTAAATTTCTAAGCTATTATCTTTAATAAATTTGTATAATATCCTTATTGGTAGGACAAGAATGTACTATCAATAAGGATAAAAATGAATAAAGAAAAAACTGAATCAGTGGATCAGACGATACACTATCACAAACAAACCACACAATTCATTGTAGATGAATGGATTAAAATCATAGAAGATGAATGGATTAAAGAATTAGTAGGAAAAGGTAATTTTCAATCCAAAGTTCTATTACAAAACAAAAACCAATGTTGCTCAATTGAGGATACTGAAAATTTACAAGTTCACCTTCAGTATATTATTGCTACACAACGAAACAATTACACTTTAATCTTCAACATACCAGGTGACGACATGACTGGCATTGAGTGTTATGCAACTAGTAGAATTGCTAAAGCATCTGAAAACACATTAGATTTTACTAAAATATATAACGGTTCTTTACATAAATATTCATGGGATAATCTTGTTAAAACCACATTGAGCTACGAACTAGTGCCTCTTAAAAAAGATAGAAAACCAACATGGATGGAAAACTTTATTGAAGCTAATAAAACATTAACATCTAGATATAATGTTTATTACAGCATAAAAGATTTGTTTATTGGTAGTAGCCGCACTTCTTTTAAAATGATATTTGATAAAATGCCTGGTGGATCAAGTGTAAATGAAATTATTTTCACCAGTAACCCTGAATGCGTAATTAGTTTTAAAAAAGGTTTACCACCTAATACAATTTGTACCAATGAGCCAGCATATGGACCTAGCGCAACAGAATCTTTAAAAAGAGAAATTGATGTAATTTCAATTATATCAATGTTTTTCAATAAAAAAAATAACAATTTATTGTTTTACAAAAAAGATGGTTTTACTAATGATGAAATTAAAGACATTATCATACATCTAGAAGATGTTGAAAGGTACTACCAAAGAATTATAAGTCAATTACCACAAGAGTCATTTGTAAGTTTTGATATTGAATTACTGTATGCATCAGGAGTGATTATACCTAAAGATATTAATTCACAGGCACTGGCTGAAGCTATGCAAAGTAATCAAATGAATTTAGTAAATGCTATTCTAAAAGCCAGGGAAGAACGCAGAAAACATGTGGCTAGTTTAATTGAAAATCATTTTCATATTGGTGGGGCACAACCTGTACCGCCTATTAATTTGAGTACACATATTCAAGACACACTAGAACATGAAGATATTGAAACATTAAATGTGGACGTTATTACCGCTGAAGGGATATACGCAAAACAACATTCAATTTGTGAGTGTTATGATAAATTTAGCTAAATGTAATTTTAACCAAGAACAATTAATAGAATTTTGTCAAGCCATAAAGAATAACATCCACCTTAATTAAGGTGGATGTTTCGCGGGTGGACCCGACGGCACTCGAAGCCGTTTCCATTACTGATATACCAATAATTATTTTTTATGAGCGTAGATTTATTTAATAGGAAGCATGTTGGTATAAATCAAACCGCTGCAACCGGATACTTGATTAATTTAACTATTTCAGGTCCAAGGTCCACCAACCCTAATAGCGTAGTTGAATTTTTTCAACGCTCAATAAAGTGTCCTCAACTAACCTTTATTTTTTGCGGTAGGAATTAACCTACATAAGCATATGATTTGCCGTTTATGTTTTCTACCCATTTTTAGAGAGCCAAGGGTAATCTCTCACTCAAGTTCATCAATATATGCAACATGTCGATTCCCTTACGAGCCCACTTGTTATCACGTATCTATTATACCACCATCTTCACAGAATTAGTCAACCCTTACCAACGTTTTTCATCATATTCTTTCTTAATTTGTTCTTTATGCTCATTCATATATGTAATAGGATCTTCCATCAAAATATATTTAATGGGCATAAAGTATTTATCTCTTGGGTGGTAGGAATTTCTTGCTATTACAAGACCGTGTTGAACACCCATGCTGCTACTATCCAGCCAATAGGTATTATGTGTTATATCTAGATAGCATTCAAAAATCTTTTGAATGTAATACAGATTTTCTTTATATAGATTCAAACATTGTTCCAACTCTTTTAAAGAACCCTTTCTTTGGGGAATTACTTTTTCCATAGTCTATTATAGAGTATAATAGAGTTATGTGGTTTACTTTAGCATGTCTCGTCCTTCTATACATTGTTTATCTTATTCAAAGTAAGCAAAGAATTTTTAACAGCTATTTGCACAATAAAGCAAATATGATTATAGATCGTCAAATTATTCTAGAAGAAAAAGAACGACTCGAAAGAGAAAAAGAAAGTGTTAGTCTATTAAGACAAGAAATTGAACTAGAAAGAACCCGTTTAGCGTTGCCACTACAAACAGAATTAGACCTTCTAGAAAAAATCAATAAAGCAAAAGCTAATGCCGCTATCATTGAAATTAACAGGGTTCAAGGTTTAGCTGATATTGAAATTAAAAAGCAGAAAGACCTTGCAGATGTTGCAACTAAGAAGGCAACTAAATTAGCAAATATTCAAGTTGAGAAAATCCTTGAAGAAAAAATGCTTGATTTTGATGATTATAAATTAGCAAAATGTACAGCAATACAAGCCACTTCTGCCGCCCTACAATACAAGATTGAAGCTAATGCCGAATATGTAAAACAATTTATGCGCCAAGAAGATTTTAACGGTAAACACGATGATGATTACACTATTCGCACTCCAGAACCTCCATATGAGGTATAATTGAAGTATGAAACTATTTAGATATGAGACTTCTTTAGACAATCTTTATAATGAGAAGGTTCCTATAATTTTCCTCGCTGGAAACACCGTTCGCGGAAATCAACCGCACTTGACTTCTTGGCGCATTGAGTGCGTTGAAGAGTTTACTAAGCAAGGATTTGAGGGCATTCTCGTATCTCCAGAATTTACTGTTCGTACTGAGAGTGATCTTGGCAAGGGCTGGATTCCACGATGGGAGTTTACTGGTCTTGTTAATGCTGATGCCATCTTGTTCTGGATTCCTAGAACAAGAGAGCTAATTGGTTTAACCACTAATTATGAGCTAGGATATTGGATGGGACGTAATCATGAGAAGGTTGTCTACGGTAGACCTGATGACGCCTATCGCATGTCTTATCCTGATATCATGAATAAGGTTGATGCAGAGGATCAGGGATATGACGAACTTCCTATCTATAACACATTATCAGATACAGTAGCGGCTTCAATTGCATTAGCTCAAAAGCGTTTTGATGCTGGAGTAAGAAAGACAACTGCTATACAATATACAAACCCTTATACGTATAATAAGGTATGAGAAAAGTAAAGATAATTCGTGTCTATGGTGAAAGATGTTATGATTGCGATCATAAGAGTCCCTCAGATGATTTTAGCGACTGGGAAGAAGTTAGTGAAGAAGATTATGAATGGTTGAAAAAGTGGGCACAGCACAACTATGACTATATGCTCTATGATGATGTAACATCACAACCATTCATACAAGAAAAAATAAAATCTATCAAGGTTTTCGTTCAAAAGCAAAAAGATGATGAAGAAAGAAGTCGAATTGCTAGAGAACTCAAGAAAACTGAAGCAGAAAAGAAGCGACAGCAAAAAGAGTTAGAAAAGAAGCAAAAGATGCTTGAACAACTCAAAGCAGAATTGGGTGTATAAATATATTGACATTGCAAAATATGCCTTAATAGCCTTTAGTAATATAAAAGCGAATATATCAATCGTTAAGATTACACTGGAATACTAGTATGACAGATTATGTGAATTGTCAAAGGTATCTATTATGAAACAACGTGTTATTCGTAACGCTGTCTGGTATCACCCAGTAGCCTTTCATCTACTTCAACGTGATGATCGTACCATTGAAGAAATCGCCAACCCTCAAAACTGTTTTTATTCAACAGACATTTCTGCTAAATCCTATGTTCTCAACAATATTCCCAATAGTATTGGAAATAATGAATTACGACCTCAACCTATAGAAACTGAACAACTTTTTGTACAGTGTCGCACTATTGCCTCAAATCCTATTCTGCAAAAAAAAGAAGTTCCAAATTTAGTTAAAGCTTATGGAAGTCTAGAGAATGTAGAAAAACAAATTATTGAACGTTTTAAAGATAGTGTCAGACGACAAATAGACACTGAATTATTTATGACAATTAATGCAGCAGTTCCAGGTGAACACTGTATATCTGTTGTTGGAACATTACAACCATGCAATCTTAACTTAGCTTTATATTTACTAGACTCTCACGAACAACCTCGTGGAGCAATTGTAATGCACAGTGCTAGATGGCGTGATATTGAAGATTGGGGAGTTGGCACCGACGAAGAAATTGTTCCTCTAACTTACACTAATTACGATATTGAAGATCCAAATATTGATACACCACCCATTTGGGGACATTATAAAAATGTTCCTATTTATGTATCAAATATGTGCCCTAAAAACGCCATTTATATATTAAGCAAAAAAGAGTATATTGGTACAATTCCAGTTGAACAAGATATTGAAGTTGCTCCAGTTGAATTTATATCCACAGTACGAACTAATGAAAGTGATATAAACCCATTACGATGGCATAACACAAAATTGTCTAAATCATCTAATGGTTATCAACTTGAATGCACTCAGGAATTAGCTGACACTTTAGAAAAATCTTGGATTGTATCAGCCAGAGTTGGTGTTCATGTTATGAATGACTGGACTATTGCTAGAATTTTAGTTAACTATTCCACTAAGGAAGAATCTGATCTTAAACAATTAGAAGAAGAAAATTGGGAACTAAAACATGAGATTAGAAATTTAAAGCGTACAATACAAAAACTTGAAACTAAAATATTTGACGATGAAATAGAGTAGGAATAATAAAATATGTAATGTCAGTGTATAAATACATTGACATTACATATTTTATCTTAATAGCCCATCGCAATAAAACAGTGAAACATCCAGTAGCTAAGATTGCATGGAAATAGCTAGTATGTTATTATTTTGTAAATAGTCAAGGAGTTATACAAATGAATATACGTACTATACCTGTTAGCGCACCCTATAATCCGGTGGCATTTCATATTTTACAACGTGATGATTTCACAGAAGCGGAAATTAAAGAACATCATAAAATAAAACAAGATCAACATAAACATAATAATGTTCATCTTACACTTACAAACGAAGAACTTAAAGAATACTATGATAATCTTAGAGATAATTATATTCGTATTTATCATATGAGAGACATAGCTTCTAAAGCTTATATAATTGGTGGTGATCCGTGCGGAACAGTGCCAGTTGTCAATATAAAACCAGAGGCTTTATCCATACCCACTGTTACTATGGCTAGTTATCCATTATTAACAAAAAAAGAATCCAGAGAGCTATATAAACATTTTAAAAGTAAAGAGCTTGCTCATAAACATATTTTAGAAAGATCAAAAGATGCTTTAATGAGACAAATAGATACATTAGTATTAAATGTTGTTAATGCAGCAGTAGAAGCTGACCATTCAATAACTGTAATTGATAAATTGGAGCCAGAAAACATAAATTTCGCTTTGTCATTAATTGATCAACATGGACTACCTCGTGGAGCAATTTTAATGTCCCCTTGTTTGTGGAGCCATGTTGAAAGTTGGGATCACGAAGAACTTATTAAAACTAATTACGATGTTGAAAATCACGAAGTTGGAGTAGCACCTATTTGGGCTTATTATAAAAATATTCCAATTTTAGTTTGTACTATATGTCCTAAAAATGCTGTTTATATACTAAGTAAAAAAGAATATATTGGAGTAATTAATGTATTACAGGATATTAAAGTATATGAAAATAAATATATCGAAGGTAAAAGACCTATAGAGTTAATAGACACACTGGCTTACGCCAATGAAACAGGTTTTTATCCAATTTTTAATTCTGAAAAAAATATAAATATTAATGAAATTGAAGCATCTTGGACTGTATTGGCTGACATGGGAGTTGGCATTATGAATGATTATGGCATAGTTAAGATATTAGTTCATACAGAAAATAAATGCTTAAATCTCAAAACACTTAAAAAAGATTATCAAAAATTATTGATAGAAAAAGAAAAAATAGAACATGAACTAAAAAGACAAAAACAACGAAATGACGCAATTAATATTACCCTTAGACAAGAAAGAGATAAAAATAAATCACTTGGCTCATGCGCTGACCAAAGCATTTACAAACAAGAAACACCATTACCACTCAACTAATAGGTGGTGGCATCAGAGTGTTAGGGATTTTCTTTGAATATCCTTGATACTCTTCGAGAGATAATGCGAATATAGTTTCCTTCATCTGCCATTTATTATCTCTAGTGTGTTTTTTAAACACCTTAACCAGAGAGTAAGCTGGGCTATCAGGTAAACAGTTCACACAATAGCAATCATCTGCTGCGTAATAATGATTGGTGTCTAAATAGGTACCACAGTGTACCCATGAAGCTTCAGCTTCTTTGCTAAATATATTTCTAAGGAATTTAAACATGACTTCATTTTTATGTTATAAATAAGCTATATTTAAACCTTTAATCAAAACGAACTATGAGGGTCCCCCACACGGAACAGTGGTAATCCTAATGAATAAACTAGTTCACAAACCGCTTCGCGGTCGTCGAACCAACCTAGAATATTAAAACGATATTGTAATTTTGATTTATAAAGTTCTTCCTTCACAGTACTATCCTTTCTAGAGTCATTCATCGCCCTCATATGCAATTCAAAAAACGGAACTTCATGTTGATTAAGCCATTCAATAGTTAAATCACGGCAACAACCATCCCTACCAGACATAATAATGATTTTATTTGTCTTAGCAAGTTTTTGAATTAATTTAACTACCGGAATATTTGGTAAATCTAAATTAACCTTATGCCATTCGAAAGGTCCACGAATTCCTTTCATTAAAGATAATGTTTGATCCATATCGCACACGTACACGTCCTCTAAACCCTCTACATATTCAACAGGAGTTGGCTTCAACAAAGGCTCTACAAACTGTCTGTACATATCCTTGATAATCTTCTCACCAACCGGATTAGGTCGCTTATAGTTGTTTGCCAAACAATCACGTAAAGGTACATGCATAAAACACTGAATCTTAAATTCAGCACCATACTTCTTCGCCAACGTCTTGTATTCGTCTTCACGCTTAGGTGACAAATTAGTGTTATCAATAACAATACTAAGACCATTATCAAGGGTTTCCTTAATAACTCTGTTTCGCTCAGCATCAACAGCCTTAGTATCATTCTTATCAAAAACGCGATTAAACATTTCAAGTCTAATTTCATCGTTATTAGTGCGAACATAACCAGGATTATTTTTAATAAATTCCTTTGCCCAAGTGCTTTTTCCACTGCCGGGGACGCCGCGTAGCATCCACACCTCTTGAGATTTTGATTTCATCATACATTGATTATACCAAGCAAACGTATGATAATGCTATATTTACCAGAAAATATAATCTAATTCATCAACGCTAAATTCTTTTCTACTTAAAATATCTTCTGGGATTTCATATAGTGAACCGTCTTTATTATATGCCCTACCATCACCAGCCAAGACGTTTGACGCGGAAACGTGAACTTTACCGGTTTCAGCTTGTCTATAAGCATAATCTAAACCCCAATGAATTGCATATCCATCTGATGGGGCTTTTGGATTAGCTGCACGAATATTCATATAATGTTCACAATCCCAAACATTATATTTATTTTCAAGCCAAAACTCTTTAGAATATGCATTCATACGTTCACACTCAGCTACCGCTTCATCAAATGTATATAGTGTTTTATCTTTAATTTTTCTAACACCACCAGCTTCCTTGAGGATTTCCTCAACTCTCTGATTAAGTTCTTTTTCAGAAGGAATTGCATCAATTTCATCTAGAATTGCAGCAAGATCATTATCTTCATTTTCCATAATTCTAGTATACATCAAACGATCATCAAAAATGGATAATAAATAAAAAAGGATATTAATAATTGCAAATTTAAAATAACAATACTATGTTAAGCAAACAATCAGAAGAATTTCTTTCAGAATCAAGTGTTATGTATAAGGGTTTTGACACTCCTTATTCTGTATACAATAAAGCTCATACAATTGATGCAGATAAATACAATTTTGTTATTCGTTACATTTCACCAGATTCAGCTAATTTCAAGAATAAAAGAGTTGAAAGTAATGAAATCGCAGGATTACACACCATGAAAATCTCTTGTGGATTTGTTTGGGAAGAGGGTAATACAGCAAGTACATTTACTGCTTCAAATGCTAAATCACACGCAGAACAATCTGTAGCTGTTTTAAAAGCACTAGGTGTTCCTGGTGACGTTAATAACCCTAAAATCGCTATTTATTTAGCTATTGATGTTGACCTTCCCGCTGAAGGTGCTGTAGCAGAATATTTCACTATTGCTCACCCAATTATTAAAGCTGCTGGTTACCTAGTTGGTGTTTATGGTTCTGGTGAAGTGTGTAGAGTATTAAAGAGTAAAGGTTTGGCTCATTATGGCTGGATGGCTCAATCTCCTGGTTGGGAAGATTCTAAAACATATACTGATTGGGACGTTCTACAAGGTCAATCAGAAACAGTTGTTGGATTAGATGTTGATGTTGATCAAGCTAAATCTCTTGTTTCATTCTGGCAACCTGCGGTATAATATACGTATGCTAGATTATCAAATTAAAAAGAAGTCTACAGAAAGTAAGGAAGTCCAAAATAGATATTTTAGTTATTTTGGATATTTTCCTGACTATGTAGTAGGTCACTATATGTTTAATCAACAAACTAAATCAATTGTTGCTATGATTAAGAAAGAATTGGAAAATGAAAACCAAGATACCATTGAAGAGGTTCCAGAAGATTTAGAAAACACAGAGGTTATATGATTACCATGACTACTCGTTACGAACATTTTATAGGCAAAAAACTTGATGATGTCATTGATGAAATCAAAAAGAATTGTGGATTACTAACAGAAATTAGAAAACCTGGCTTTCTATATGCTGAACAGTACAGAAATGATCGACTTCAAATCCACATTGATGAACATAAATGTATCACCGAATTTCATGTAGGCTAATTAGTTTTACTAATTTTTTGGTGGGCGAGTTGATAAACCACATTCTGAAAATCAGGAAATGCGAAATATGCGCGAATAAGAGTTGAATCCATTTCTCTTAAACAAGACATCATATTTTTACCACCTTGAGAATTCAGTGTATGAACAACAATATAATCAGGATGTTTGTCTTTTTGTAAGTGGATTAATCGTTTAGTAATATCATATCCAGTTTCTTCTTTACATTCTATTTTTGTATGATCTGCTTGATCTAGGGTGTTTAATTTAGTGTAATGTTCTGCACTTAAATCATGATCCAAAAAGAAAATGTCATATCTTGGATTTTCAAGCATCGGATAAAATTCATCAGCATTTTTAGCCCAATCAACTTCAATATCTGGACGGTTCAACAAACCCATGAAGTAGTCATAGCGTTCAGGCATGTCATCTAAAAATAGTATTCTCAAGTTATTTCCTTATTAGTTCAAATGGTGCGTATCTATCTCCGTTGATATCACAATATACCACATTCATCTTAGGTAAATCCATTGACTTATCCATATTTGTATTGTACATTGCAAAAAGATGGGAAGCATTGATTGTTTTATAAACAAAGCCGTCAACGCATCGTTCTAGATAAAAACCATAAATTTCTTTACTACCATCTGATAAAACTGATGTAATAATAATACTGGAAATTGTTTCGGTGATATCATCTATACGTTTAATTATGTGTTCTCTAGTGACTGGCAGTAACCCTTTACCCGCTATATAAATCACTTCTCCAAAATCATTGATCATTAAAATCGCTTTATAGCTCTTATTATGTGAATTTCCTATAACAAAGGATAAAGATTTACTACACAAATCTTCAATTATCTCAAAAAAGTCTTGTACTACCATCACTACTATTATACACCTAAGCGTAAATAGTTTGTTTAATCGTTATAACCCAAAATATTAATATACTTCATTACTTAATGAAATTACAGGTTTTTTGAAAATTTCAAAAAATAAATTCCTCTTATATTTATATCTAGCTTAATTTATTATATGCCTTATTATGTATGCCAAAAAAGAGAATGATATCAGACTGAAACGAAAGAAATCGTGAACGTATAATAAGTTATCATGATGCCACACAACATTAAAGATACAATCATAATAAACATTTTTGGCGGACCTGGAATTGGTAAATCAACAGTTGCTGCTGGTGTATTTTATAAATTAAAGGTAAAAGGGGTTAATGTTGAGTATATTCCAGAATACGCAAAAGACTTATATTGGACTGAAGATAATAAAATAAAAAATCAGTTATACGTTACTGTGAAACAATATATGCGTCAAATGATTCCAGTTATTGGTAAAGTCGATATTGCCGTCACTGATACTTCTATCTTAATGGGAACTATCTATAAAGGGTTTGGTTGTACTTCTTTGTTTGAACCATACATTGTGGAAATTTTCAATGAGTTTAATAACTTCAACGTGTTAATCGAAAGAAACTTAGATTTGGTAGCTTATGATGAATCAGGTCGTTATCAAGATTTAACTAAGGCACTAGAAGCAGATGCTGATATCAAAAACGTATTAGATAGAAATAGCATTACCTATCATTCTGTAAAAATGGAAGGCGAAGACACAGTAGATCAGATTGTTAAAATGGTATTAACTTACAAACAAGAAGAAGTAGATCGTAAGAACTATGAAGATACTCTTGAGGTTTTTGATAGATATGGACAGAAAAAATGATTAGGTATCCTTGTTACTGGAATAAAACTAACTCTATTGAAGTACCTTCACGATAATGTGAGAGGAAGCCCACGGTCTTCAGCCGTGGGAGGAATCGAACCAAATATTTTCAATAAATATTTACCAAAAAGAAGGAATATCATTAATTAATATGTATAACACTAATAGTGAAGAAAATATTGAAGATTAAGCTAAATACAGATGATAATCAATATCGTGCCCTCTTGGGCACGATGAATGTCTTTAATCAAATTTGTAATGAATTTTCTGAAGAAGCTTTTAAAGTTGGGCAATTTCATAAAAATCAATTGCAAAAAATTGTTTATCATCCTTCAAGAGAAAAATATAAAGAATTTTCTTCTCAATTAACCATTAGAGCTATTGACGTTGTATCTTGTTCTTATAAAATAAGTAAACATAGAAAATATCCTAATTCATTTAAGAAAACTTCTGCTGTCGTCTATGACGACAGAGTTATTACTTTTAAAAATAATAAAATAGTTAATATTTGGACTATTGAAGGAAGAATGAATATTCCAATCCAAATATGGAATAATGAATTATTTAAATTTAGAAAAGGTCAAGTTGATCTAGTACTTCAAAATAATAAATTTTACTTATTATGTACTCTTGATATTCCAACTCCAACTGAAGAAAAATATAATACTAAAGGAATTATTGGAGTCGATTTAGGTGTTAAAAATATTGCTACTACTTCTGATAATACTATCTATAGTTCTGATAAAATAGAAAATAAGAGAAAGAAATATCATGATCACAGAACGAGATTACAGAAGCGTGGGACACGCTCTGCAAAGAAAAGAATTAAAACTATTGGAAATAAAGAATCAAGATTTAGAAAAGATGTTAATCATTGTATTTCCAAAGAAATAGTTAATAAAGCTAAAGGCACTCAATTTGGTATAGCTCTAGAAGAGTTAAAAGGAATCAATAAAAGAGTAACGGTCAGAAAAGCTAATCGTAATGAAAGATTAAGTTGGAGCTTCGCTCAACTTAGATCGTTTATTGAATATAAAGCCAAGGAACAAGGTGTTCCTGTTTTTCTTGTTAATCCAGCATACACGTCCCAGACGTGTTCTCATTGTGGATATTGTAATAAGAAAAATAGGAAGAATCAGAGTGAATTTAAATGTTTATCTTGCAGCTTCGCTGCTAATGCTGATTATAATGCTTCCTTAAATATTCAATGTAGGGGATTAGTCAATATCCCTATTGTTCCCGCGCAAAGCGCGGTTGTAACAAGCCCACTGCTTTAGCTGTGGGTAATTGACAAGAGGCTTCTATATTAGCAGCTTCATTAATGGCGTATATTAATAATGAAACTCCAGCTAATAAAAAGATTTTATTTACTTCTTTTGCTAGAGAAATAGATATGTTTTTATTAGAATTAACTAACCAAAGTGATAGTCCCACCAATTAGTTTTTTAAGTGCATTGTCTCTATTAAGCCAACCATTTAAAAAGACTTTTTGACTAGGCGCAGATGCTACTCTTGCATATCTGAATGCAATTCTATACTCACAAATTCTATTGGCTAATAATCCTTGATCTGTTTTTGCTAATTTTGCTAAAGTAGCTGGATCAATAGCACCATCTTGTGCAACATCTAGTGATTTTTGAAGCCATTTTGCGGCTCTACCGGTCCCAAAATTAACAGCGGTATCAAACATTACAATAGCTAATTTTGTTTGATATTTATCACATTTGGCAGACAACCAATAACTGTTTTTATAGATATCTTTAACTTCAACTATTGTAATTAACTTAACAGATTGTTCTGGTAGTTTTTTAGATTTTCTATAGATATTATATTCAGATTGAATAATTCCATAGTTTGTAGCCCCACCTGGATCATCTTTATTTAAACTATATGACCCCTCAAAACTTAATGTGAATTTGATCGCAGTATAAAAAATGTTAATATTATTTAATTTCATAACAACTCCATCCTTTATGTGATTTTCTTTTACCTTGCGCAACTAAAGACATACATCCATCTCTTAATTGATTATCTCTACAAAATTGAGATAAATTTTCTATTTTATATTCTTCCCCATCAGGATTTATTATTATCCATTTTTTAATTAATTTGTTCATAAATTCCTTATTGTTTAAAATAGATATTTTTTGTTTTTCTCTTGTGTCTTCGCTTATTATTTTACCGCGATTACCATCACCAACTTTTCTTTTATGTTCTTCTGTTAATAATTTTCCTTTTTTAGATTCTGAAATTTTCCTTTTATGTTCTTTTGTTAATAATTTTCCTTTTTTAGATTCTGAAATTTTCCTTTTCGTTTCTGGATTGTTAATTATTTTACTTAAATTGTTTCTTAAATTTTCCAATTGTTCTTCTGTGTATGTTCTGTTTTTTACAGATTCACTTATTTTCTTTTTAGTTTCTTCAGTGTGCTTAAAACCTATTTTATAACCTTCAACTCCGTTAATGTTATACCCATTTTTATTATTATGTACATTTAAAAATAACATCCATGATAATTCTTTTTCTTGGAGTTCTTTAGTGGTTGCCCCTGGCATAGATTGCAATATTTCAAAATCAAAAACAACACTTGAATATTTATTATATGATGCCTGTAAATGAGGATTAGAATGATTATTATTTTTTAACATTTTTCTATGTTTCCACCATCTATCTTGTATATCTGTAGAACTTCCTACATATGATTTATTGTTTATTTTGTTTATAATTCTATATATTCCACTAACTTTTATATTCATAATTTAATGTTCTAGATTATTTATATAATCACCTTCTCTCAAAACACAGTTATTATCAATATATTCAAGAAGACCAATTACTTCGTTCTTGGTTTTTGTTTCTATATCTTTTAGTTCAGCTTCTGTGATTACTTCCACACCTTTGATTCTAAAATGAACACGGTTAAGTTCATCATCAACAGCACGATAAGTCATTTTAAGAGATTCACGTAAACTGTCAATCTCATTGAGCATATCTGTAGTGTTTTTACTTGAAGATTTTTGAATTGCCAAACCTAGCTCTGTATTAATTTTATCTATGGCTTGATTGTGTGTTTCTTTAATTTGTTCTGTGGTGTTTGAAAACCTATTAGTAAAATCTATAACATGGGTATCTATAAGTTTGATTTTTGAATCATAATCACTTAACTTACTATCTATAGTATTAGATTTTTGTTGTATTAGTTTTTCTGTTGCACTTATTTGTTCTGAAAAATCATTTAAATCATGAGTTAATGTACTTTTGATGTCGTTTTTCGCGTGATCTACATAAATATGTAGATCGTCAATAATGGACTGTATGTTTTGACGTACTAATTCATCAATAATAGGTTTAAATAATTTTACAAGCCAATTCTTGATAAACTTCATATTCTATTTATACAATAGGTTATGAAGTTTATAGAACAAATTGGAAATTCTTTGGATTAAATGAACTGGTACTGCCAACAGAAGCGAGAACAATTAAACCAGCCATAATTGCTGTAATTTCATAGCAAGGATAAGTCATGTCACCTTTCTCTAGTCGGATGTCGCCAAGTTTTTCGTGAACCAAATTTAATGGCAGATCATTCATCATAACTAATTGTTGTGCTGCTGCCATAATTTTATTACATTCAGCAAGCTTCAAAATAGCAATAGTAATTTCATCTAGAATCTTGTTGTTTTTGGTTTCGTCAACAATAGCATCTATATCTTCTGAAACAAATGATTCTGTGATAGGTTCTTTTAGTGCAACAGGAAATCTTGAAGGTGGAAGTGTTAATAGTCCTTTAGCAATGTTTGCCGCTTTCAAAGGTTCTACTTCGTTTGTGTCAACATTGTAAATACCAATATTTTCAATATCTACAATATTTTCATTAATAGTAGTGCAGATGCCATCAAAATGTCCTCTAAACCAATCAATCATTTTCTTTAATTTCTTATTGAGTTGATCTAGTTGCATTGTCTCTGCAAAATCAGCAATTTCACCTAAGTCGGTTCTTAAATCAGCACGTTCTGGTTCTAGTAAATAGCTAGACTGTGGTTGCTCAATTGCGATTTTCTCTTGACGCTCTTTTCTTTCTTTTCTTAGGCGACTTTGTTTTCCCATGATGTTCTTATTATACTGCTAAACGCTATAATGAAAACATGAGCTATAATGAAAACATGAATGTAATTAAAATTCCCCCTCGTGATTTTTCTAATCCTAATGAAGATTGGAAATCAAATTTACCTCACATATATGAAGAAGAGGGTATTTGTTGTATTGGTGTCGGAGTGGATGAAAATGGTAAAGTGTACAGATTAGATACTCCAGAGTATTATTATAAGGGCAAAAGAATCACCCAAGAGCAAGTTGATGCAATGTTCAATTCTCAACCGGAAATTATTGGAGTATAATAAAGCATGACAAATACGTACATATTAGATGCGAAAAAGAAGTTTTGGGGTTCACCTTATGAAACTCCAGCTACTATTAAAAGTTTTATTCCTGAAAAAGTCTCTACAGAATTATATTCAACCACGATAGCAGATTTTTATTCTCAAGGCATTGGTGGGTATTTTGAACAGTGTTGGGGCGATCATGGTGGATTGGTTATTACTCCTGATTTACTTTGGCAATTAGCATTTTCTGAATTTGTAAAGATTGTTGTCGCACACCCAGAAGAGTTTAGAAAGTATTTCACGACCTCACAAGAAAAACAGGATATTATAGTGATGGGTCCGCTTCCTATTGGAGCATTTATAACTTCTCTTATTGCAGGGGTTAAAGAAAAGTCACCTTTTGATGTTTCAAGGATTACTCCTGAATTTACTACATCAACCGGTTTCAGCTATTTAGCTAGTTGTGCTTTAACCCTTGAATGTGTTAGTCAATATTATAATTACCGTATGTTTTGTTGTGGTTTTCCTTCTATTACAGTTAAGGGCGATAGAGAAGATTGGGAAAAGTTATATAAAGCTTGGTATAGCGTTGCTAATATGATGCTTGACGTTGCTGAAGAATTTCCTCAACTAAAAGATAATGGTGAATGGGCATGGAATCTACTCATGTTTTTAAGTGATAAATTACTGATGAATTTAGAAGATCAAGATTTTTGGTCTAATATGTACATTGGTGAAAAGTGTGGTTCTGGTAGTGACTTCTATGTTTCTGGTTGGATTACTAAGTTCATTTGTGAGTTAGATGAAGATTTGATGGGTAAGAATTTCCCTCATGGTATCGCCACTGTAAATTATAAAAACTTAACTACAGATACGGATTATAAAATCTTTGCTGGTGTTATTGGTTCTAATAAGCTAGAACAAGAAGATGGCACTGTTATTCTAGAACCTGTGCATGGCATGGTTGTAGTTGGTGATCATGTTGAATATTGTGGTTGTATTGGTGCAACAAAGTGGGAACCACCTGTTAAGGCAAGTAAAAACGATATCATTATCATTCCAGCCGAAGAACCTAAAAAACTTCGATTAGAAGTGAATGAAAATATGCCAACTTGGAAAGTTTATGAAAACCCTTGTCGTTTTGTGGATTTAAGGGGTGATGGAAAATTTATTGATAAAATATCAGAAAAGAAGGCGGCATAAATGCAAGAATATGAAGAAGAAATAATAGAAAATTTTATACTAAAAAATAGAGATTTAATTCAAATGTATATTGCCTCTGTCGTAGAGGCAAGTCAACCTTTATTGAATCAACGTAATAATACAAACATTAATACTCAATCAATGATTACTAATTTATATATTGATTTAATGACAACACTACATGATTGTGTTAGGAATAATTGTTTTAATGTAACAACTTCTGGGAATGGTTATGGAATGCGTTTAACACTAAATGACACGTGTGAATGGGTTTTAGAAATATACCCTCATATTCGTACACTAACATTTCCATTTCAGAATATGCCAGAAAACCTAATCAAACAAATTCAAGATAAGCTAGAGGTTGAAGATAAAGCAATTACGTAAATATCAATATGTGGTATAGACGTATTAAAACAGCTATATTTGATACTGACGACAGTTGGAACCCCTTTGAACATCATCATGATTTACAATTATTTCCTGATGATGACGAGTATGATGACAAATACCAGTCTCATGATGAATTACAACGCGGATTAGAACAAGGTAAATTATTAGTTCACGCTAGAAAACCTGATAATACTGATTTTAAATATGGTATTTATCCTTCCGCTGGTGATTTTCTTAAAAGTACAGAACATTGGCAAAATGTACAAGACGAACATGGTGATGGTCCCGAATTAACATTTTTTAGCGATGGTCCTTCGTGGGCTAAAAATCCATATAATCAAGCTATATTTGTTAGAAAACATCCTAGCATTCAAAAATCATTAGGTAATGGTTCTGTTGAACTTCATGATGGTCAACAAGTTAAATATCACTATAGTCCAATGGCTGATTACGATAATCCATTATTTAGAGATGAACCAGCAGGGGTAGAAAGTGGTGATTGGTATACAAATAAAGATCAATCTGTTGTAGGTGTTGTCAATAGAAAACCAAACGTATAATAAAGTATGAATGGCACACAACTAAACGATAAAATAAATTCTATTACTTCAGAAAATTTAGCATCAATAAATATTCCCACTATTAAACTTAAAACAAGTGGACTATGGAGTATTGAAACAGGTATATGGTATGACTACGAAAAGAAAACTATTTACGATATGTGGAATCAGGTTTTTCTAGATGTAGATATTTCCGATGAAGAGAAAGTTACTAGAAAGCAACATCACAAGGAAACATTTCGTCAAAGAAGATTTTATGTTGTTGATAGAAATAATCCAGAAAAGAGTGGTAAGGTTAGGTCATCAAGGCTTTAGTCTAGTATTAGAGTAATATGCTTATAAAGTCTAAACAAATTTTAGCTAATGGATATATGAATATAATTATTGGCTACACGATACAAGAGCAAGTGAGATTTATATTAAAAAATAAATCGAACCTTATGACTCCTTGTAAATTATTTCAATTTGATCCACAATTTGAAGGTCTACTCGCTGAGGCTTCAGGTGGTATAAATACAAAATTTAATGTTATTATGGAGTTATTAGATGATCCAGTTATAGAATATATGAATTATAAAATAAGTCAAAAATAATCTAGAAAAGATAGCAAAAAGGAAGAAACAAGAGTATAATAAGATCGTTATCAAAATGCTTAGCAATTAAGTTAAGTTTGCCTCCGAACTCCATCTCAATTCAGAATACTTTTTCAAGGATTCCGCTTTAACTTCACTGTTCGAGGTATCTAAAGCGGCTTTGCCGCTTACTGGGACAATTGATAAATGCCCCTTATTATCTAAATCTTGTCTAGATAACAATGTTCTCATAGCTATATTTCTAGCTCCAATCAAATCAGCATGTAATTTAAAATTACAATTACAACAAATAAAATTCAAGCCACTTTTAGGTCTGTTTTCTTTAGAAGTATAACCACATTTAGTACACATTTGAGATGTATAATGGGCATCTACTTTAAATATTTTACTACCATATAAATTAGCTTTATATTCTATTAATTGTTGTAACTCATTAAAAGACCAAGAAGCTTTATTACGATTAGCTTCTTTTCTTTTTTTGCTATCTTTTTTACTGCTATGTCTTTCTGTTCTTGTTCTAATATCTTTAAGATTTTCTAATCCTATATTTGAATTAGGAAATCTTTGTAATATCGAACTTGCTGTTTGATGATTTAATGATAATCTATACCGTCTCTCTTGTCCTTTAACTTGGATTAATTTTCTAGTTATAGAACGAGTGCCTTTACCATTTTTCTTATTCGTTTTAATCTTTTTTTGAAGACTACTACGAACTCGTTGATATTTTCCAACTTGATTAATACATTCCTTACCAGGAATAAACAATGTATTATCTTGTGTATCAGTTACCACAGCCAAATATCTTTGACCCAAATCAATACCTATTGTGTTAATTTGTTTTTCTTCTTGTGTTTCTATTTCTAAACTAACTAAGAGATAGAAAGTTTTCTTAGCTTTATCATAATAAAGTTTAGCTCCACCAATTTTGGTATTTTCATCTTTAATTAAATTAAGATGTTTATTCCATCCTTTATAATCTAGAAGAATTCTTCCATTAAGAGTAATAATACTAATTTGTTGATCCTTCTTGAATGTAAAATCTCTACCATATTGAAACATAGTCGTTCTTGATATATATTTTGGAGCTTTATTCAGTCCTTTATAAACTCTCTTAGTTTCTTTGTTTTTTCTTGCTTTAATATTTTTATTGGTAATTGTCCACAATGTTTTATAAGAAGCAGTAACATATCTAGAAACGCTACAAGCTAATTGTGATGGTAATCCAAATTTATCACGACATTCTCGATATATACTTTTGTGCAATAAGTTAGCATTAGTAGTTTTGTCTAATTCAAAGGCTTTATTAGAGCCAAAATTCAAAGCGCCACAATAAGCTAAACTAAGATTAGTTAATTCTTTAAATTGTTCTTTATTTGTTTCTAATTTTAATTTAGCTGTAATAATTTGTTTCACACTAAATATCTACAATGTCTATATGAATAATTCCTTCTTTCAAATAATTTATAGAAATTATGGTTAATTTCATTCGGATCATGCTATAATATATACGTGAACAAGAATTCTTTGCAACTACAAGGTTTAACAAGCCTCCTACTATTAGGAGGAACCCAACTAGCTGCATAAGAGTACTGTATTTTACTTGTTAAGCCTGGTTGGGATCTGATCCTAATCAGGCTTTTTTTTGTTGTTTTAAGTATTGTTGTTACATATCCGGGTGTGGCGAAATTGGTAGCCGCAGCAGGTTTAAAACCTGCCGTCGCAAGACATGGAGGTTCAAACCCTCTCGCCCGGACGAGAATATGCGGGGTTGGCGTAATGGTAGCCGCGATGGGCTAAGGTCCCATTCTGTCTTATCAACAGGTGAAAGTTCAAATCTTTTACTCCGCACGAGAATATGGGCGAATGGCGAAATGTAGACGCAATGGGCTTAGCAAGATCAGAATTTTGCTAACCCATCGACAGTAAAATGTCATCAGGGTTCAAGTCCCTGTTTGCTCACCGAGATATTGGAGAATTAATATGATTATAACAAGTCCTGAAAAAATGAAAATAATTGAATCAGCAATGAATACTGAAGAAGGTCAAAAAATGTTTAGAAATATGATGGGTGCATACGCTAAAGAAGTAAGTGAAAACAAAGAAATGAGAGATGCTTTATTTAGTAGAGTAAGACAACTTGATTCACAAAATAAGAATTAATTTCTTATACGAGAAATATCCCGGTGTGGTGTAATTGGTAGATGCGGCAGACTCAAAATCTGTTGCCTGAAAGGGCGTGGTGGTTCGAGTCCACTCGCCGGGACGAGATAAATGCTAGGGTGGATAACGTGGAATCGGTAGACCGTTTTGTTTTAGAAACAAAAATCCTTGAGGGTTCGAATCCCTTCTCTAGTACCGAGATTAATATGCTAGGGTGGATAATGGGAAATGGCAGACCCACTTCGTTAAGAACGAATGATCCTTGAGGGTTCGAGTCCCTTTCCTAGTACGAGATAAATTTTATTATAAATTTGAACCTATACCTTTAATTAAAGGTAATTTAGTGTATCTTCCAGTATATTAATAGTATGAGAAAATATAAAGAAAAATACACAAAAGACATATTAGAAGAAGCGGTAAATAAAAGTTTTTCCTATGCAGGGGTTTTAAGAAATCTAAATATTGTACAAGCTGGTGGTAGCCAAACACACATTAAACGTAGAGTTAATTATTTTAATATTAATACAGACCATTTCAATAGTGAAAACTGGATGAGAGGCAAGAAAAGTGTAAATCGTAAAACTGCCGAAGATATTTTAGTAAATATAAAATTTGGAAATAACAGAGTATCATCTAAATTATTAACTAGGGCTCTTATTGAAACTGGAAGACCTTATGAGTGTGAAGGTAGTGAATGTTTTGTCAATAAAGATTGGTTAGGAAAGAAAATAACATTACACGTTGATCATGTTGATGGAAACTACACTCATAATACACAAGATAATTTAAGATTTTTATGTCCTAACTGTCATAGTCAAACTGATAATTTTGGATCTAAAAACAAATTATGGGCAAAACATTTATCAATAAAAGAGGTTAAAGAAAGACAAAAAAAAGATTATAAAATTTGGGTAGATGATAATAATTTAACCAAAGAAGAACTCCAACAATTGATTAATAAAAATGGATTAAAATTAATTGGCAAACAATTTAAATGTTCTGAAAGTAAAATTATAAGAATATGTAAATACTTTAATATTGTATTACCAAACTCACAAGATCGTGCATTAAATACACGAAAAGCAGAAAGACCATCATTAGAACAATTAATTGAAGATTACAAAACTTTATCAATGGTTAAGATTGGTAAGAAATATGGAGTTAGTGATAATGCTATCAGGAAGTGGTTTAAGGCTTATGATTATGATTATAAAATGACTTATAATAATATATGAATTACTTTAAAAATGTAAATGATAGGATTGAAGCAACTAAACAACAGGAATTAGTTATTCAAGAAAAATTTGATGGTATTACCAACACTTGGAAAAGTATTTTAACAGTCATAGATTCTTCATATATTAATATGGACGTTGTGGCATTATCTAATAGTCGCTTTCATATACCACAACAAATTAAAACAATAGACTTAGACAGTATTAAACCTATTGAAATAGCATGTTCATTAGCAGTAAGAATGCGTGATCCAAAGTGTGATTTGCCTTGGGATGAAAGAATGGGTGCTTTATTTAGTGAGTCTAGTGCAAATAAAGCCATTAGAAGCTTATCTAGACAATTAGATGTTTATATTTATCAAACACTTAATCAGGCTGGTTACAATCGCCAAGAATTACTATTTGATGATGGCTTAAACATGTTTGAGGATGCTCACCGTGAAGCCGTATGTAAAAATATACAAGTTTATGGTGATTTACAAGTTAGTAAAATTAAATGTTTACCTGCCGATGATGTTCGTGGGCATATTTATTTATATGATGATAATGATCAACCTGTTATAAATGAAGATGGAGAGCATGAATATGAAATTAATCCAGCTTTAGGTATTGTTGTTTATTTTACTATTGAGTCACTTTGGGTTAAACCCAAAGTGAGAGTAATAATTTAACCTCTTGTTCTATGATAAAATCAGGTGCGTTCATTTGAATAAGTTTTTGAAGACGATTGATATGAATGGTTAATAGATTTTGTTCCATATTAACTAGGATTCCGCAATCCTAATTTGTTACATAATTTAACGAATACTTAGATATCTTTCTCTTAATTGCCTGATATCATCAAGAATCTCTTCATCTGGTGCCCCTCTATCTACCATCTGAAAAATGGTGTCGAGTATTGCGGATTTGCATACGTCAGTTAATAGCACATAATCTATAGTATCTTTACTGTATCTATCTAAAATATCCATGCTACTGTTTATACAACAGTAGCCATCTTTTTAGTTTCATTTGCATACAATTCACCTAACTGTTGAATTTTAGCCTTTAATCCAAGTTGTATTATTTCATTATGCATGTTGTAATATCTTCCGCATTCATCTACAATTTCTATACACTTTTGATCATATTCTTTATATTGATTTATAATAGTAAAAGTGCAAATATGATCAATGTCATCAATTTCAGCTTCATTTAAATATGGAGTTAAAGAATAACTTATGCAATCTTTAATTTCTCCAATTTTATGACCTTGAAAATACACATAGGTATAATCTGTGAAATTTGGTTCACTTGGGCTACGATCTCTATCTGTCCATAATGGCTTCATATCTCTATTATAAGTACAATAATGATATGAAAGCCAAAGAAGCTAGAGGATTAATGCCAAAAGTGACAGCAATTCCTGTAATAGAAAAGAAACAACGTCAGGAACAAATCGAACAACGTTTTGCATCGGTTTTTAAGCGAATTAGTGGAGCAGCACAAGCTGGTAAACGGAAAATAACAATCAGTCAACCAACTTACGCAACTCATGATGATGGTAGTTTATTTGCCGCAGAAATGGCTATTATGGGCTACGAAGTCCATTATTGGACTGAAGATGACATAACTTATGCAACTCTTATTTGGTAATTATCCGCGTTCAACTTTTACTTCAATATCATCTTGTGAATCAACATTGAGAATTTTGATGTTAAAATCATGAGGTACGACCCAGGTGAGTAGATTATCATTTTTTAAATCTTTTAATGATTTAAGTATTTCTTCCCTTACTGAATCCAGGTCTGACTCACTGGCATAACGATGTCTATTACCAAGTTTAACAAATAAAATTTGTTTTTCACCTTTACCGGAAGGTTTAATGGTTTGAGTTTTATATTTATTAGTTTTAGGCAATGTGGGATCGTTAGCTAATGCGGCTAATTCTTCTTGAACTGCTTCTAAATCTGCTTCAGATGCAGGATAATCGTCACTACCAACTTTTACGATCTTAATTTCTTTAGGGATTTTATTTGTATTTTCCATAATTGTATTATAAGAATTATTGTAATTTGTGTTGATAATTAATTAAGAGAATTTTACGTGTCATAAGTCTCAAATAGCTACTTTTTGAACTACATCTTTGTATATTAGAGTTGACTATTCTAATTTCTCTATTTATTACTTTGAGTATTTTACGCTTAGAAACCATATTTTATTGTAAAGGTTTTTAATTGTGGATTGCGTATATTGGTTATATGAATCAAGATTTAATTTTAGAAATGAGTGCTAGATTAGATCGTGAAGGATATTCACAACACGCTGATATATTTTTCCAACACGCTATCAAATCTGCCGCTCTTAAACAAACAGGTATTCGTCTTGCTGGAAAAGATGGTATTGATAAAGAAATTATATCTGCCAAACACATGAAAGATGGTGAAGATTCTTGTGTTTTGAAATACGAAGTAGCATTAACCAATAAACCAACCTTTGCTCACATTCATATTTACCGATAAGTATAATAAAGCACCACAAGGTGCTTACGAGTTAGAGAGTTTAAGAGTTTATGCCTAAAATCCCCGATACACATGGAATTGAAGTTGAATTAGCTAAACGATTAATTGAAGTTAATTGGAAATTAAGTGAAATAAAAACAAAAACAGTTAAACAACGTCATCCTTGTATTGAGGAAAGTATTGGTATATTAGAAAGTTCCATTAATGGTAATAAATTTAGAAGAAAACTATTAGAAATAGAAAATTGGTTAAACTCACTAAAAATGTTTAAATATCCTATTAGAATATTTCTTTTAGATGATGATTCCAGCGGTTTTGGTGAAAGATATATGTACTATTACATATATCTTGATATATGTGAATGTCATTGTCTCGCAGATTATGTTGATAGATTGGGACATGAGTTGGTTCACTGTTTACAAGCAGGATGTGTGCCAGATTTTCATGCTGATTATGATTTGTATATTACTAATTTTCAAAATGAGTATACAGAAAAACGTAAAGACAAAACATATATCAACATCTATGACATGGGAGAGTATGCGTATTTTAACAATCCCCTAGAAGTTCAAGCTTTAGCAAAAAGCTTTATGTCGTGCATTGATGTTGACTCTATTAAGCTCAATGGTAAAGCAATAACTAAAGCAATTAAGAAACATTCTTTATATAAAAGAGTAAGAAAACAAATGACGCGGAAATCTTGGCAGAAGTTTACTGGATATATTACTAGAGAAATTATTGATAGAAAAATGGTATAATCGAATTATGTCTACTTGGTATAGAAAAGCACAACAAGAAAAAGAGTTAAGAATAATTCGCGGACTTCCCGGTTCTGGCAAAAGTTTTCTTTCTAAGCAATTAGGAAAAGGTGGAGTTATTCATTCTACTGATGATCTATTTATGGTTAATGGTGAATATAAATTTGATGTTAATAAACTAACTGAAAATCATAAAGAAAATGAAAGAAGAACTGAAGTGGCAATGCAACAAGGTATTACTCCTATTATTTGTGACAATACAAATTGTTCTTTTTATGAATTTCGAGAGTACGTAAAACTTGCTCAAAAATATGATTATAAAGTTAGTTTTCATGAACCTGAAACACCTTGGAAATTCGATGCACAAGAATTAGCTAAAAGAAATCAACATAGTGTACCTCTTAAAAGTATTCAAAATATGATTAAACGTTGGGATTATGATCCAACTGTTGAAAAAGTTCTTCAATCTAAAGCACCTTGGGATAAAATCACACAAGAAGAGAATCTGATTAAGTATAATAAACTATGAACAATGATGAAGTACGCATGGAAAAAGTCACAGACAAATCAATTCAAGACGCTTTCGATAATAATGAATATTTTAATAGGCTAGTTAAGGTTGTAAAAATCTTACCCGCTATTAGTGCAACCAATATCCCAAATAATCTAGATGAAGTTATCGCTTATTTTGATTCAGTGGCAACTCCTGAATATATAGATTTCATCAAAAATGATGCTAAATCCACTTATGAAATGATGCCACATCATGGCTATGGTACTTATATGCGCAATACCTGGGGATTGTGGCATGACTCCGTATTAGCTAAGTGGTTTAAAAATTTAGGAGTACTTCATGCGGATGATATGACTGGCATTATATCTAAAGCTTACTTCAACCATGTTAAAGGATTACCTTTTGATTTAGATGCTGAAGTTAAACATTATAAAAACTATTGGGCGAAATCACCATAGAAATATGCTACAATAGCTTATATGGCTTCAAAAGGAAATCGGTGGTCAGACGAAAATCCATTTTATCAAAATGTGAAGGTCGTTGACCCAAATAATGAAGTAGTCTTTTACACAGGTAGAAGTATTGCTAATCTCTTATTGAGATACGAAAAAGGACAAATCGTATCGCAGCAACCTTGCGTATTACAACTCAATAAGAAACCAAGTGACGAAATTTTAAATTTGACTCACCCAATCTACAAAACACCTAGACAAACTATGTGTGTTGTTTGCGGTAGACCAGATAATTTAGACAGGCATCACGTTATTCCTAAATGTGTACGTAATTTCTTTCCTGTAAAGTATAAGAAGTTTGCTGAAGCACACGATTTAGTGTTAACTTGTCGTGAATGTCATGAACTATATGAACAAAAGTTTGCTAATCCTTTGAAGGCAAAGCTAAAGAGTGAAGTTGAACATACTAGTTTGGTTATGAGAGGCACATTTAAGAAACAGTGTTTCCATTTAGTTTATTCAGAAACTTCAATGAATAGCTATGAATGGGTAGCACTATGGAATAAGCTTGAAAAGCAGATTGGTGCGCCATTGGATCTTGATTTGGTTTACAAATATGCTAAGGAAGAATATGATGCTAGAGAAGAAATTCGAAAGAGCATGTCTCCAGAACTAAAAGAAAGCATTAAAAAGAAGAACCAAAACCTAAGCAAGTATGTATTAAAGAAGCGATATAAGGAACAGAATACTTGGAACTTAATTGTAGCTAAATACACACCAGAAGGAATGATTAAGCTTTGGCGAAATCACTTTGTGGAGTGTATGAATCCTCAATTTATGCCTAAGCATTGGAATCCAGAGTTCACCACATACGTTGGTGGTTTTGTAAAGAGTATTATTGAGGACAGAGTAGTTCTCTTATAATAGGCTATGAATAATTGCTTAGATAATATCATATTTAAACAAAAAGTAGCAGACGATATTGCTAAAAAAGAAAACAGAATCAAGGTTCTAACAGAAGCCTTACATAAATTAAGGGCGTTTCTTTTTAACGTTAGTCCAACCAAATACTTTAGTGGCTAAGAATATATTAATTTCTTATATTGACATTTCTATTGCTGTTTTAGTTTCCATTGTTTTCCTCTGGTGCATAATTTCTTATTTCTTTGTTTTGATATTTAGGTGCCGAAAGTTCAATTCGCTTATCTAAGGGTTTTAACATGTAAGAATCTCTAGGATTATCTTTGTAGTGTTCATTTAGATATTCTTGATACTTCTCACATAAATTAATGTAGAACAACAAATCACGATTAAATTTCAATACTTGTCGCACAAGATCAACATCATGATCTGTTTCATACTTAACAGCCTCTTCAATAATAATTTGCCAATTGTGGTGCAATGAATTTAAACATCTATAGGCTAATCTATGATCTTGACCGCTTCTACGTATAAGATGCATCCATTGAGCATATTCTTGAAAAAAATTCAAAATTAAACTTGCTACTTTCGCCCATTCGTCAACTGGTTTGTTATTTCCCTCACTATGGATAATGTCGTGCGCTAAATTATGCACAGGAAAAAAACTTTTACCGCATAATATGAAATCTTGAATATCACTTGCTGTCCATCCGTCAATTTCAGAAATATCACGCTTAGCTTCAACTTCTTGTTGAACTTCTTGTTCAGTCTTCTTTTTATTCCAAAACATTATTTTTCACCTTCTGCTTCAAGTTGAGCATAAAACGCAGCATTTTCATCATTGTATTCTTTCAGCATTCTACTAGCTCTTTGAATAACAAACTCAGCTAGTGCTATTTCTTGTCGCTTACTACCGTGTTGGCAACCATTGGCTTGAGGACTCCAAAATCTGTTAGATAGGAACATTGCCATACTAAGATGTTCAAGATTTGCTATATCTTCAGCGTAAAGTTCAAGATTATGACTATACATTTTCTCAAAGACTTCTCTAATTTCCCATCTGGAACTTTCAAATTGAGAGAAAGAAAACAAATCCATATTAATAGAACTCATTGAAGGCTTTTTAAGCAATGCTTTGATTTCCGCAAGTTCTGGAATGTCTAGATGATCAAATTGTTCATCTTCTTTTTCATCTACTTTAAGTCGATTCACAATAGAGTCAATTTTGAATTTAGCACTCCAAGTGTTTTCCAGAATGTTAATAACATTTTCATCCGTTAGAATACCAGTAACTTTTTCCAATTTATTGAAAAATTGAATAGGATTAAAAATACTTTCGTGACATGTGTCGTTTACATACAACCTACCCCAAGTCCCATCGCTCCACCATTCCACGCCTGGATATCGTTCACAAGTATATAGGCGATTATATCTACCTTTGGTTTTGTCTTCTTTAACGAAAAAGAAATTACAAATATTGAGAATGTCATCCTTCATATCATAAGAAGTAATACATGCGAGATTATCTTGATAATCTCCATAAAGTGTTTTTTTGGTTAATTCAAAAGCTTCTTTATTGACAAAAGTGCCAGAGAGTTTAGAGTTAGGCAAACCTGGTACAGAAAAATTACCTGGTTCATCTATGATATCTTCAATAGAGGCACCAAAAAGCTTCTCAATTGCTTCTACGTTGGCGTTTCTGACGATATTTTCTAGTCGCCCATAAGAATCTACATTTCCAAATACTGGACATGCTACAGGGGTAAATTGACAGGAAGAGTAAATATAAAGATTATCTCCCATTGGCAATTTGCCTGATGCGTCACTACAGATCAGTGGAATCCACAAAGCTTCATCCGAATACATTGATACGCTTGATAAATTACAAGCTACATTAAAACAACCCATGATTTCAGTATACCACAATCATTCTTGATTAAAACCACAAATTAAGTGATCGTTTTGTTATAGTAGAAACTTCTTCTGACGTAGCAATTCTTGGTTCTGCTGTAATAAATTCTTTACTAGCCCAATATACAAGTGCTTTATCTTCGCCAACACGATGACGACGATTAAATGTAATAGAGCCATCCAAAGGATTACTAACATGAATCATATTTGCTGTTTGGCTATAAACCTGTCCTTCAGTATACCTCTTAATACTTGCATCACGTAAATTTACAGGTTTAATTGTATTTACATCAATACCTCCACCAATTCCTGGTTTAATAGAGGCGCGAAGATAAGGACAAGACATTTCTTCTTCATCAGTTTCTTCCATAATGACATTATCAACCATACCTGCAATAATCACACTTTCAAAATCCCAAGGATGGGTATGAGTAAGTGTTACATTTGGGACTCTAAAGTTAGAATCCCAAACATTGAGTCGGAATTCATCTGTTAGATGAAGTCTTAACATTCCAAATCCCTGTAAAGTCCAAGTGTAATCTTGTGCCTTAACAAGATAACCTTTAATTGATGCTTTTAAATAATCGTGACTTACCATTTTAACTCCTATGCTTCATTGTTGGGAAAAATATTACTTGCCTAATTTGTGTTGCTCCATATAATACCATTGCCAATCTATCTAGACCGATTCCCACGCCCGTTACGGCAGGGCAACCGGAGGCAAGAGCATAAATAAAATCTTGATCATAAGGTTGTGCTTCAGCGTCTCCACCATTTCTTTGAGCTACTTGATCCTCTAATCGTTCCTTTTGTTCAACTGCATTGTTTAACTCAGAATAACCATTAGCGATTTCATAACCATTAATATATGCTTCAAATCTATAAGCACGATCAGGCTTCCCTGGTGCTGTTCTAGCTAAAGGTGAATTACTGATATGATGTTCTGTTAAGAATGTGGGATATAACAGATTAGGCTCAACGAACTTAGCGACTAGCTTTTCTTCAATCTTCCCCATAGTATCTTGATCTGTTACATGGATTCCATTTCTACGAGCATGTTCTCTCATTTTCTCAATAACATCAAGATCATACCAGGAAACATCAGGCACATAGGTTAAAATAGCATCACGCACAGTAATTACATCCCATGCAGGATCAGCATCCCACTTTTGCATCAAATATGAAACTAAATCTTGAACCCTTTGCATTTCCTCTTCTGGTGTTGAATACGCACGATACCATTCCAAAAGTGTAAATTCTGGATTATGAGTTGCGTCAGCACCTTCATTGCGGAAAACCTTACCAATTTCATAAACGGCAGGAATATCACCACAAATCAACTTCTTCAAAGGAATTTCCAAAGAAATACGAAGATGCATATCTAAATCATAAGCATTATAATGAGTATCAAATGTCTTAGCACTTGCTCCACCAGCAACCTCAGTTAGTAAAGGTGTTTCAACTTCAAGAAAATCTTCTTGATCTAAAAATCGCCTAATACAGCTTACCATCTTTGAACGTGCAATTAACATCGCCCTATTATCTGGATTGGCTACAAGGTCAATATGACGATGCCTAAGCCTAATATCTGGATCTACAACTGCATCAAAGACTTCCCCATCCTTCCTCTTACCAATTGGTAAAGGGATAAGACACTTACTTAGAACCTTAATTTCTGTAACAAGAATTGACTTCTCACCAGCTTGGGTAAGAAATGGATTGCCAGTCACGCCAATATGATCACCTTCATCTAGGTATCTTAATGCCTTATAAGTGTCAGCATCCATTAGGTTCTTACGGAAAACAGCCTGGACCTTGTGAGAACCATCGGAAATATCAACAAAAGCCATATTACCCATAATACGCATAGAAATAATGCGACCACATAAACTATGTGTATTATCAAAACAAACAGCATTAATCAATACATTAAAAGTATCAAGATATAACCCAATTGGTGAAGTCATCTTAAATCCATAATTATCAAATGGATTTAAACCAGCTTCTTGTAGCTTTTCTAAATGAATTAAACGATCTGTGTCAAACATGGAGTTAGTATACCATAACTGATTCATGTAAAAGCCATCAATATTTCCTTATAATAAAGCATGGTAGAAGCAAATGTAACAGCCCAGATTCCATCAAATATTCCAGTTTATGTATATTTGATCCTTGACGAATCCAGTTCAATGGAAAACGTCAGACTTGAACTCATTGAAGGTATCAATGAGTATATCGACACCCTCAAGAAAGACGTTGATGTAGTTTATTATGTCACTCTCGTTAAATTCAGTAATCAAGTAACTACAGTTTATGCAAATAAGCCTCTTAGTGAAGTAGAACCATTAACAACCAATACGTACGCTCCAAATGGCATGACTGCATTATGGGATGGTATTGGTATTACGGTTTATAGAGCTAAGAATGAACTATCAGGCGAATATAAATCTGTTGTAGTGGTTAACACTGATGGTCATGAAAATTCTTCTAAAGAATATAAAGATACTACTAAGCTTAAAACTTTGATTTCAGAATTAGAAGCTACTGGACAATGGACATTCACTTATCTGGGTGCAGACATGAACGCTTGGGGTGTTGCTCAACAGCTAGGTGGAACACAAGCTAATTCATTTAATTATAGGAAGGGTGCAACAAGAGCTATGTATAGCACTGTTGGACAAGCAACCTCTCGTATGGCTTTAGCTGGAGCAGCTTGTATGTCAGATGCATCATTCTTCAAGGATGAAGATCGTCTACTTTATGCAGAAGAAGAAGCTAAAGACTTATCTGACAAGAAATAAACAATTTAGCCCAATCCTAAAAAGATTGGGCTAAATTATGTCTGAAATTAATCAGCAATGATTTGCAAAAGACCCTTACTAGGAAGCGGAATGGTCTTAAATTGAGTTGCGTTAATATTGTGCTGTTTCAAACCAATTCTGATGTTGCCATATTGGTCAACTGTATTAGATTGAAGTGCGCTAGGATTTGAACCAACCTTACCAACTTGAATGGTGCCGGTCTTAGAATCAAAACTGATGTCAGCATAATCGTAAGGCTTCAAACCAATTTGTCTTGTAAGCTGAGCAGGAATACGAATTCGTTGCCATGCATCAGGTGTCAAGCTAGAAGGATCGCTATTACGCTTAGTCTTAACCAAAGTTGGTGTAATCTTAGCTGGAACAACGTTAGCTGGTTGTGAATTCTTGTTAGTAGGCTGATTAACTGTTACAGGTTGAATCTGGTAGTTATAAACGCCGATAGTGTGAGGATGGAAAACAAACGCTGATTCTCCATTGCCTAGCTTATGGTAGGTCTTAATATAAAGATTGCCCATACCACCATTTAGATAAGCATCATGAATAGCTTCACGAACTTCATTGTGAAAAACTGGAACACCACTAGCTCTAATAGCCAAAGTAATGTCAAAAGCGGTGAAGAGTTCGTTGTTTGCGAGTTTGGATTGAAGAATCAATTCCATTAAGTTTTGTTGAGTTGGATTCATGTTACACATATTACCTCATTTACAGAGCATTGTCAACCATTACGGCTATTATCTCTTAAACTATTATAAATAATTTAGCTCATGTTGAACAACTAAATTTTCTTTTTCTTCAGGAAATTTAGAAAAAACTTCTTGCCAAGAATATGTGGTTAAACCTTCGTGATTTCTAAGGGTTATGCTGTCCGGTGTGGAATGGTCAATAATAGATCCACCAACTTTACGATATGATTTAGCGGTTGCTCTCAAATACCAAAACCATAATAATTGATAATTAATCACACACCAGAAAAACCCATATAATGCCAACATTACTATAACAAAAATAAAAGTGGATATATAATTCATCGCGAATCCCTTTCGGGATGATAGTTATTACTTCTTAGCTTTTGGCTTAGAAGATTCTAGGAGTTCAGATGGGAAGTTCAACATACTGCTTCCAGAACTTGTAACAACTGGACCGACACCGTTCCAAGTCTTAACATATTCTGTGTATGCCGCAATAAGTGCTGTTTGGTTCTCTAGCTCTTTTTGCTTGAGTTGAAGATTGGTAGCAGCCTGACCTTCTGGACTTAGCAAGGTCTTACCGTACAAAGCCATAGCTTTTGCTTCCTTCTCTTTCTTGGAGTTAATGGAATCTTGATTCAACGCTTCTTTAGCGGTAATAAAACTCTTATCCATTGTGGCTTGGACTTCTGGAGTTGTGAACTTGAGTTCACCCTTTAGACCCAATACTGTAATAGTTACACCACGCTCTTTGAAGTAAGGTAGTACATCGGCACTAACCTTGTCCATGATCTTGCCCTTTGAGGACATCAATTCATCAGTAGTGTACTGTTCTGATTCATTTACGAATCTAGCACTGATACGACTATAGATTTCAGCATCCATAACCTGTTCTAGCTTACGAGAAGCGTAGTAATAGAGGAACTTAGGAGCGTCATCTTCTTGAATTTGAGCCGCAATGTTCATTCTGGCAATAAAACCTTGACCATTCTTGGTGTTCGCACCAATAGCCTGATTTCGTTCTGATGTTCCAGACTTGTCATCTTCTGTCCATTCACGAGTAACAGTAGCACGGTCAACCTTGATAACACGCACAGTTGGAAGATATTGCACAGCCCACCAACCACGTCCAACGGAAACTTCACGTTGTGAAACTTGAATACGCTTTGCTGAAACCATATGTTGTCGCAACATATCTTCAGATTGCATCTTAGTTTGAGTAGTCGCATCACCCTCAAGAGGGATAACGAAAGCTGTTTCGGAAGGACCAACGTCTTCGAATTTAGGTTGCATATAAGGCTTGCAACCAGTAGCATACATAGCTACAACAGCGAGAAACATTAACGAAATAATTTTTTTAATTTTCATTTATTTTGTACCTTTTAGGATATTTGGGAGCCAAATCACAAACAACACAATGAGAACTGCTACCAATCCCCAGCTATGCAAAAATACTAAAGTTGTATCTGTGGTAGGTAAAGCATTATGTGCTTGAGCCAAAGAATTAGCTGTTTGACTAACAGGAGTGTAGAGTGCCATAAACAGAGCGTATGCTATAAGCATAACACCACTGAACAACTTTTTCAATGCATCATTTTTCATCAAACGTATTATACTGACATGGACTATATAAAAGTCAAGTCTCGTCAGACAATAATAGCTTTAATTCTTTCTCTACAATATCTTTAGGTATAAAATAATTTCTAGAAGGACACTGATAAGAGTTTGCCACAATTAGACCAATGACTTCACCTTTATTATTTAGCGCAGCACTGCCTGAATGACCTGGGCAGATGATAGCATTTGTTTGCATTGCGTCTACCAAATAAGGAAATCCATCATATCCAAAATTTTCTGATTCGCCTGAAACAATACCAACAAATACAGTAATTGTTGATTTTCCTAAAGCATAACCTGAACCAATAAGAAAATCACATAACTCTGGATTTTTATTAGCTAAAACTAAGGGGTTCCTTTCTTTTTTAGCTTTAATAGTTAGAACTGCAACATCTGTAAATTTTGATAATATAGTCTCAGCACTTTCTTCTTCACCATCTGTAAAAGTAACTTTAACAGCATAACTTACGACAAGTTTATGATCTTTAGTTTCACTTACGACATGTGCCGCTGTAGCTATATGATTGCCATCTTTATAAAGCCACCCAGTACCAGCGGGAAAAAATTCTCCATTTTCTCTGTGTTTTACAGAGATTAAAACAATAGCGTCTTTAGTATCATTGATTATCTGTTTGTTGTTTGGAGTTTGTGCAAACACCTGGCAACATAATAGAACAATGAATAAGTTTATGAATACTTTACTTAGCCCCATAATGTATTTTGACGATATGCAGGTATTTTTTCCTGCTTTATTTAAAAAATACAAATAAAGCGCAAGATCACAAAACTATGCACATACTGTCAGCATCTTTTGTAAGGATAATAGGGCATTATCCCTATAAATTAGGGAATTGTTTATTTCATCCATTGCATTATTTTCCATAAGGCTTCGGCATTGCCTATAGCGTCTGTTAAAGCCTCATGATTGTGTTTTGTATCTCTTAAATTCTTCCATTTAGTGGCTGTACTAATATCTTTAACATATCCAGAATACAAATCACCAATACGTCTTGAAGAAAATCCAAATGGATTACTTCCCACATATCTATGGAAATAATAATTCATATATTGTCCATCAAATTGGTTATTATCGCTCCATAAAGTAGCCCTATCATTTCCTGTGGTATTATTAACCCACTTATTAAAAGCAAGCATAACCTTTTCAGGATCATCATACGTTAAGTGTTCTGCATAGGTTACACCAATAGCATCATAAGCACCTTGATCGTATAATTCAGTAATTGGTCTAACTTCACCTTTGAATGTTACTTGATTTTTACCGTCTACTAAAACAGCCCCAAAACTCACCATACTATAAAGACCGGGGCAGGGTCCATTAGCTTCTACGTCTATAATAAAATTTTTCATATTTATACTCGTGTATATAATTTTAAATTTCTATATTTAATATTATTATAGATTTTTGCTGTAGTGCTTGTATGTTACTCTTAGTAACATACAATTATTTTACCATCATGATATCACCACATATTCAGTATCTTTTACGTAACCAGGACCATCCACTTCTTCGTAATCACCCTTTTCCAAAGTGATATATTGCACAGGATAATTTGTATATCCGTCTCCATAAGAAGCGGTTTCATCATAATCGCAAATTACGACTTCTAATCGCTTTCTATCTTCTTCAGAATACTCTCTAATCATTTTATCAATCAAGTCTTGCATTTTCATATCTTGATTATACCTCAACGAATATGACCTTATCACGAGGAATGGAAATAATATCACTTCCATTCCTGCCTTTAGGTCTGACTGTAATATTCCCATTTTCCGCATAATGATATGCTTTTCCAGCTTTATTACACAAAACTATTTGATCATAGCTTTTGGTGTCCCAATGATCTTTACGTATCCAATACGTTGAATTATACGTTGAATTATACGGAGGAAACCCTAACATTTTTGTTCTAACTTTTAATAACATTTGACCCTAGAAACACAGTAGGTATACTTACAACAGGCTGTTCTTTAAGAACTTGACGAATTAAGTAAGGACCTCTACCGAATTGTTTAGCTGCACTCATAAGTGCTTCGTCATGGTTCTTGAAAATATTAATTAATTTACGTCCTTTAACCAATACAATTAATCCATAATAATGTTCCAACCATTCCTCTAGATTTTCTTCATAAAAAGCTATTTCTTCTTGTAAGGGTAAAACTTCTTCTATGGTGTTGATTCGATCACTTGACCACTCAGTTTTATCGTGACCGTACCACTTATTACGGCTATTAGTCGCCTTATTAAAGGCATTAAGAGCATCTAAAAGGTACTGAGCTAAAATAAAATCTGGTGTATTACTAAGATTTTCTTGACTATAGCTATTGATTAAATTACTTAATGCGTGTTCAAGATCAGGTCTTTGTTCAATTTGTTCTTCCATACTTTATTTTAGTGATTCTGTCTTTCTAAATATTCATATTTGGAGATAACTTTTCCATAAAGTTCCATTTCCATACGTTGTTTAAGTTGAAACACAGATTCTCCAGCGTATCTTTTCCGCACACAAAACCTATTATGATCTTCATCATGTTCATGTGAATTTGTTTCTTGGTTTCTAGCTTTTGCGGCTTGATTTTTAGATTCATAACATCCACCAATTGAAAAAGTAACATTACGACAAGCACTACGATGTTCGTTGGCTTCATAAAAATAGTCAGAAACACGAATGACATGCCACCAAACTCGTGGGGCGGGTGGATTTTCACGTTCATAACGCTCACGACGCAATTCCCAAGGTGTTTTCTTTGGTTTGCGTTCTTTGAGTTTTCTAGCTCGTTTCCGCATTGCGCGGGTTTCAGCCTGTTCTTGAAGTACCATAATGATTTATTATACCTCAAGAACAGGCTTGATCTTATCTACCACCTGGTGAGAATTCGATCAAATATCTAGGATTGGCTTGATAAAGACGTGGAACGATGATTTCATCATTCTGTACGCCAGAAATACCAGCCTTAGCCCAGAAACTATCATATCCAGCAGGAATATTGGATTGTAAATACTTAGGAGTATAGTGCTTGCCCATAGCTACATCACAAAGGAACATAAAGCAATTTTCGTCCTTGCCTTTAGCATCCCAATATCCATAAGAATAATTAAGAGACTTTGTGCTTTGGTTGGCAAAATACAAACCGTCTCCAAACAAACGACCAGCCACAAAACTAGAATTAGAAGGTGGGATAATCATTCCCTTATAGAGAATAGAAAGAATATTGGCAACTCTTGAACCGTGCCACAACTCTTGAATACCACCAATTTGCTTACCCTTATTTTCGAAAGCAGTCTTCATAGCACCAATTTCTAATTCATAAACACGCTTAACACCAAGATGGGAACACTGATGACCACGATTCATTGTTGATTGATATTTGGCTGTAATTCGTTGAATAACAGGAAGATCATCAACCACATGAAGCTTAACATTAAAGATGTTCTTTTCAGGTTCAACAGATGTTGTAGCAGTTACAGGGGTTGCCTTAGCAGTTTGCAAGCTGACTTCAAGTGAGTCCAAAAGATCATTTTGCTTTACAACGGTTTCCTTATTAGGGAATAGGTCTTGAGGTTCTTGACGATATCTACCGATAACTGTAGGAACGATTCTAAAATACTTATTGGTGATTCCAGCAAAATCCTTATTTCCAAAGTCTCTATTGAGAACAATAGAATTAATGGACACTAGAAGTTCTCTAGCTTCCAAAATCGCATCTTCATCAATAATTCCTAATGGCGTTGAAAACAAACCAGTTGTATCGTTATAGCTAATATTACTGTTTGCGACAATGCTATGAATGTTAGCTTTGGTAAGCCTTGAAATCAAAGCATCTAGTTCAGGTGAATTAGTTTGAATCTGTCTTTTAGCAATACTTTCAAGATTGGATGAAGCAACGGTTGTTTGCTTTACGGTAGTATTGGATTCAATGGTTCGTTGTTCGGTATAACCCTTCTTGGATTTTTCACTACACTTTTGATTAAAAAAAGCAATTGCGGAAGTTTCAGATCCATGTGGGAAAGATTTGCTTTGTTCTTTGTCGCCAACACGTCCCCAACGTGTAATTACTGTATGATCGTCATAGCGGTCAATATTCCAGAACTTATTGTTATTCGCCTGGATATCCGTATAAATGTATTTCTTACTAGCGAGAATGCTACTCATGTTGTTATAATACCTCCTATTCCTCAGACTGTCAAGCCTATTCACAAGGTAATTTATTATAATTAATTTTATTGTGTTTGGACTGTTTTTTAATCCGAAGGTAAAAAACCTCAAAACGGGTGTATAATAGAATTGTCCTTGGCACTCGCCATTAAGGTGCCGAATCACGCTCTCATGAGGACAAGAGTTAGGATTATAATGGTTAAAAATATGTATAACAAAAACTTCGTGCTTGCTATCAAGCTCAAAAATCAAAACGACTTTCTCCCAGAGAGAAACGATCATTCTGTACTAGTTCCATTCGGATCAGAATATAGTTTACGCCTCAGAAACAAAAACAATCGTAGAGCCTTGGTCAAAATTCATATTGACGGGGAAAATGTATCCGGTGATGGATATATTATTAACGCTAACAGCGCAATTGATCTTGAACGCTTCTATGAAACCAACAAATGCTTTAAATTAGCTGCTTTAGACAGTAATGACGCTATTGATTTTGGAAAAAATGGTTCTAATGAAGACCGCTCCAAAGGTGTTGTTGAAGCCTTCTTCTGGTTAGAAAAAGAAAAACCACAACCAGTCTACATTCCAATCGTAGTAGATCATCATCATTATCATGATTATTCATATCCTTGGTATCGTGATTATTCATACCCTTACAAGCATTACCCTAGACGACATGATGAAGTCTGGTGTGGTAGTAATAATGCTTTAATTGGTCAATCTTCCATGAAAAGCAATGTAAGAGGATTATGCTCAGATTCAGTAAATTCACTGAATTCATTAAGCTTTGGTTCTCCAACATATTCCGCTTCAAGCATGTCAATGGATTCTTTAGACTCATTTGCGAATGCTATGCCAAAATCTTTAAATGAATCAAGAGAACAAGATGTTTGCACTGTTGAAGGTAGCAGATCCAATCAAACCTTTGGTCAAAAAGAATGGATTGATATTGAAGATCATGCAACAAGTCTTACTCTTATACTAAGAGGATATGTACCAATCTTGGCTACAGAAATGCCTAAAGCAGCTAAAGCCATAAAGAAGCATGTTGCTTTAGAGACTGTTGCAGTGGAAGAAGTTGATGCTGAATTCCAAGCTTTGCTTAGAGAAGAAGCGACACTTAAAAAGAAACTTGAACTCCAAAAGCGCATTAAAGAGCTACAAGCCGAACTTGCTCAAGTATAATAGCCATATGGCTAATGAAATTGAACGCAAGTTTATAGTGCGACCAACCCAAATTCCTTGGGAAAATGTTATAGAATGGCATGACATTTCCCAAGGATATTTCCCTTTAATTAAAAATCTCAGAATTCGTGAGTCTATCATTACCTATGAAGAATTATATTCAGATGAAGACCGCACATACGAATTGACATTCAAGAAAAACAAGAATAAACAGACCAATTTAGGACAGGAAGGAATATAACTTTAAAATCCCTAAATTTGTCTTTTTCCCGCTTTGGTATCTTACACCTTGGATGACTAAAACTAAAAAAACACGACACATTATTCCAACAGGAGAACAAATTAATGAATATCCTGGTCAGTATTATGTAATCGTAGAAATGGAATTTGATTCTCTGGAAGATGCACAAGCTTATATTCCTGATTTCAAGTACGTTACAGAGATTACACATGTGCCTTGGGCGAAAGAGCCATATCTATCAATCACACCCTGGAAAGAAATTGAGGAAAATTTAAATAAATTCCCTGGTCTTGAGTGGGGTCCTGGTAAATGAAGTATACTAAAGCATGGCTAATGAAATTGAACGCAAGTTTATAGTAAATCAAAATGATATTCCTTGGGATACTCAAACACACAACGTATACATTTCACAAGGATATTTTCCATTTTTTAAAAGTTGTCGCATTCGTAAAACATATTCAGTTTCAAATAAATGCGAATTAACTTTTAAATTAAAAACCTCAGATCCTTTGGTCAGAAAAGAATACAATATTAAAATCCCAATTTTTCTTTTTAATTGGTTTTATAATTACAATTTAATACCAAAAATGAAAAGAGTTGAAAAACGAAGAACTTTTTTATCTAGCGGTGAAGAAATTAATGAATATATGATCCATAGACATTATTTGCTTAGTATGGAAATGGAATTTTCTTCTTTAGAAGAAGCTGAAGCCTATACTCCACCATTTCCTGTTATACTAGAAATTACCAACTTGAATTGGGCAAAAGATCCATATTTAGGGAACACTCCAAAAGAAGAAATTTGGGATAGAATCTTAAAAGAAACAGGTTTTGATGGTAAAAGCAAAAAAACATGGTAAACAATCAAAACATTGGGTATAATAAACGTAGCAGGTTAAAATGAAATTAGTCACGTCAACATCAACATCAAGTACTACCAGTTCCACAAGTTGTGGAAGCTGTAGAAATGCTGTTGTCGGGCAAGCATAAAGAAAACCAAATAGAAAGATTCAACAGGAAGTCCGACAGACCTAAGTCGGACTTCCTGTTTTTTATTTACCGAGAATTAAAACTCAAGCACATTGAAAATTGAATAGAGAAAGATTGTAATGAAGAAGAATACCCTGGTATAATAGGTCAATCTATTATGATGATGAAAAAAAGTAATCGCAGAGAATTCCCACCCCTTAATGAAAGACTCATTAAGCAATTTACCGAAGTAACGGTCATTGACGCTAATAACAAAAATATTGGTGTAATGCCCACGAAGGATGCAATCCAAATAGCATATGATGCTGGTTTAGATTTGTTGTGCGTATCTGATAAGGTACAACCACCTATCTGCAAAATCGTAAGCTATGGCAAATATAAGTATGAAGAGGCAAAACGTGCAAAAGACAACCGTAAAAAGCCTCAAGAACTTAAAACACTTTGTATTAGCCCTAATACGGCTGTACATGACTTGGATACGTCAATTCGTAAAGCGGTTGAATTTATTGGGAAGCATGACAAAGTGCAGTTGGTTTGCAAGTTCAAAACAAAAGAACTCGCTCACCCTCATATTGGAAAGCAAAAGTTGGAATATTGTTTGGAAAAACTAAATGATATTGTAACTGTAGATAGGGAAATTCTCTTACAAGGGAAACAAATGACAGTAATGCTCTTACCTAAAAAGTAAGGGCATTGTTAGGGAAAAGAACATGATTAAGGATGAACGTGAATTTAAAAGAATAGGAAAGTTTATTTCGTTAATATTGCGACATGAGCCACAAAAGATTGGAGTTGAAAAGCTTGATCTTGGAGGTTATGTATTCGTAACACAACTATTAGACGGTTTGAAAAAGTTTAATATTAACATCACAAAGGCTGATTTAGATCAGTTAGTGACGGAAAATAATAAGCAAAGATATTCTTATGATGAATCAGGAGCAAGAATTAGAGCCAATCAAGGTCATTCTTGTGAAGTTGATCTTCAGTTAGTTCCATTGAATCCTCCTGCCATTCTTTATCATGGTACAACATATGATGCTGTACCAATGATTTTAGAGGAAGGAATTAAGAAGATGTATCGTCATGCGGTTCATCTTTCTGAAAACATAGAAACAGCAATTAATGTTGGTTCTAGAAGAGGAAAGTATGCACTATTGAAGGTGGATTCAAAGCAAATGGATTTGAATAGATTTGTTTTTTATCGTTCTGAAAATGGTGTATGGTTAACAGAATATGTGCCACCAGCATATATAGAGGAAGTCAATGACTGAAGTAGTAAATTTATATCATCTCAACAAGGGTTGGGAACAAGATTCTGAATATGTCTACATAGGTAGAGCAGGGAAAGGACAGAGTGGATATTTTGGCAATCCAATAGTATTATCTCCAGGTCAAGTTCCTAGTTCTACTTTACCAGAATATGAAAAATATCTAAAAAATAGATTAGAAACTGATTTAATATTCAAAGATAAGGTAAAATCCTTACATAATAAAAAATTGGTATGCTTTTGTAGACCTAAAACTGGTTGGGGCGAACAAGAAAGGTGTCACGGTCAGGTTTTAGTTAGATATGTAGAAATGTTAAATGCTAACGTCCCATAGTTGATCAATTGGAATGCACTCGTAATGCATCGGTGAAAACCTTCGGGAGTTTGAATCTCCCCGTTAGCCGAGATAATGGAAGGTAATCTAAAACGGCGATTAGGATAGTTTGCTAAACTATACGGACTGAAATACGTCTGCGGTTCGATCCCGCTGCCTTCCTCCACGAGATAAAATGCCTAGTTTGCATAGCGGTCGATTGCACTTACCTTGTTGTGTTAAAAAATAGAACAAGTAAGAATACAAACATCATCTGTTCGAATCAGATACTAGGCTTACGAGATAATATGGCTTTAAAGCATTGTGACGATGCAGCGGTTTTGTAAACCGCAGAGTAGAGTTTGATTCTCTATTGAGCCTCCACGAGATATATGCGCTTAAAGTTCATGTGGGTGAACGATTGCTTGGTAAGCAATAGGAAATTGGTTCGATTCCAATTTGGCGCTCCGAGATAATATGGAAGATAATGTCTGATGGTGATGACGGCAACCTGGAAAGTTGTTCGCTCGTGTAAAAAGCGAGTCCAGTTCGATTCTGGTGTCTTCGAGATGTTTAATTGTTAAGTCTACCTAAAATAGAATCAATAATTAAACAAAGTTTGTCTTCATATTCTTTGAATCGAATTCGAATATTTTACTTACCGCGAAATAATACGGGAGTTCTGCCATTGGTGACGGTAAACTGTCTTGAAAACAGCTAGGCGTGTAAAAAGCGCCTTTAGAGTTCGAATCTCTAAGCTCCCGCGAGAAAATATGCTATAATACACTTATGAATAATTTAGAATTAACTCAAAATGAAACCAAGGTTTATATTGCTTATGGTTTAAATAAATCTTATCGTGCAATTGCTGCTTTTTTAGGTATCACAAGAAAAGAAGTAGATAATACTCTCATACGAATTCGTCGTAAGGTATAATAGTTACAATGAACATCCAAGAAGCAAGAAGATTAACTCAAGAAGCTAAAGAACAAATTGAAGCAAGAAGACTTGCTCTTGAAGAAGAAGAAAGACAATTCGCTCAATCTGAAAAACTACGACTTCAACAGTTAGAAATAACTACCATTGATGAATGTAAAAAATTAATTGAAAAACATGCCAAAAGGGGTGAGTATGAATGTCATACGGAGACATTATATAATTATCAAATTGCCTGTAATGTTAAAAAGTTTTTTGAAGACGAAGAATATGGTGTTGTTCTTGTAAAGGATCGTGAATACGAAGGATATGAAAGTTATGAAAGTTATCAGTTAACAATATCTTGGTAAAGGAAATGAATATAGATAAAACATTAAAAATATTAAAAGAGTTTTTACAAAATTGTCCAGATGGATTAAGTAACATGGGTGGAACGAATCATATGACTTTAACAATGTCCAAAAAAGGCAATATTAAATTTAATTTAAATTTTCAACCTGCTGGTAGAGTGCAAATTAAAGGAAGTACACTACATGAGGTTTTTGAAAAATTAATACCATCATTAAAACAGAATTTATTAATAAATAATCAAGAGAACGAAAAATCGGATTGGTACAAGCAAAATCGACCAACTTATAAAATTAAAGAATTAATTAATCTGTTAGAGTTGGATGATAAAGATGATGAAATTTTGTTTAATTGTAGTGCTTACACTGAAGAAAATAGAATTGAAGATATGAGAATGTATAACGCATTTCATCCAAAGTGTTCATGTTCAGAAGAAAATAAATTAGAATCAAAACTTAAACAAAAAGAATTAATTGATTATTATGCTTCTAAGGGAATATGTTATTTACCAAAACATCCTCTTGTGGAATCATTATTTAGTAAATTAAACGACATTAAAAGTTGCCAATCTAAAACAGCAGATAGTGCTGAACAAATTAAAGAGCAAATTGAAGAATATGATAAATGGATAGCGGCTCAAAGTGATCCAGAATTAATGAAGCAATATGAGGTATAAAGAACCTCAGCGAGATAAATATGCGCGGGTACCAGAGTGGTTAATTGGAATGGTCTGCAAAACCATTATTCGGTTGAGTTCGATTCTCCCTCCGCGCTCCGAGAGTTTGGGGCATTGGCGAAATGAGAATCGCGACGCACTGCTAGGTTAATGATCTAGCAAATGCGTTATGAACTAGTTTGATTCTAGTATGCCCCTCCGAGTACTTATGAACAACAACAAAGCATATGATATGGCGATGAAAGCTGGTTTTTTATTAATAAATAAAGATATTAATAAAGAAGAATTTGATCATATTTTAAAATTAATCGTCTCAAATACTGAATTAATAAACTCAGGCGCAAAATTCACCATAGAAATCCCAATTCGCAATGAAAAAAATTCTTCACAAAAATAATCAAACTATAGTTTTTCAAGGCATGACGCATTTTGACACTAAAGAAAAATATCAAAAAATACAAAAAGATATAGAGTTTTACACCAATCAAAATTACATTTTTCTATTTGAGGGTCTATATTATGGTGATGGTAATTTAAGATACAAAACTTTAGATGAAAGAATTTTTTGCATTTACGATAGATTTAAAAACATCAGTAACTCACGCAGGTTTTCCAACAAACTTAAATTCCAAAACCAAACTTTTGAATATCTAGACTTTGGAGAAGGCAACACAATTCAACGTTTCAAAGACAATAAATATATTTTAGCGGATATGAGTTTTCAGGAACATGCAGAAAAAAGCATAGCTATAATTGTAAAACATAAAATTATTTACTGGTTATTATTTGCAAACTACAAAAATATTAAAAAATTATTTAAAATGCTACCTGATTTTATGAAATGTTTTTTAATGGAATTGATTGATACAATTTTATTTATAATAACATACAAAATGGTTCTTTACGAAAGAAATGATATTTTAATTAAACACATTAAAGAGCAAGAAGGCAATATGTATATCCATTACGGTGCAGCCCACTGGAAAGATTTATGCAAGAAATTAATAAAATTGGGCTGGGAACTAAAAGATTGATTTATAATAAATTATGAGAACTTTTGAAGATTTCCAAGAAACAACAAGCCCATATTTTGAGGAAAATTATAATCCCGAAAATGTAATGTTGCATAATTTTGTTAAGACAATAAGCGATCTTAATTCACATAATGTTGATTTTGAAGATGTTTCTAAAATGGGGTTAACTTTAAATTACGGTTATAATACCAGGGAGGGTAGTTTTGATGTATGCGTTAAACGCGACCAAAAGATTTTATTCTGCGGCTGTTCTCATAGAGCAGGATATAATTGTTATTGGGGTATGGAAATTAGCGATTCTGACAAGAATGATGTTTATTTATTGTTTAAACGCCTTAATAACAAACTTAAAACCTGCGTATAAAACTGGTATTTTTACTCATAATAAAGCATGAAGACAAATGTCATAAACGAAAATCCAGCCAAAACACACGATCTTAAATTATTTCAGGACGTTCACGAATCTCCTAAGATGATCTGGTGTATTTAATAATATGAAAGGTTCCATACATTGAAGTTCTAAATAAGAATATAAATTCCTTTGATTCTCACATAGCCCTCCACGAGTGAGGTATACTAATTCAATGAAGTCAAAGTTGAAAAACAAAATCATTGAATTTATTGGTTGGATAGGTGTATTTTTTGTAATACTTTCTTATGCATTATCTAGTTTTAATGTCATTAATTCCAATCAAGTAATTTATTACATTATTGTTTTAATGGGTGCTACTGGCGCATTCATTCTAACTTATCATAAGAAAATTTATCAATCTGCAATCATCAATATAATTGTCGCTACTTTTGCTGTTTTTGGCATTATCAGGATTATTTATTTACATCATTAAATTTCTAAAAGTCCCAAAAACAGGTATTCTTACGTGATTATTGCTCATAATAAAGCATGAAACCAAATATCATAAACGAAAATACAACCAAAACACACGATCTTAAATTATTTCAGGACGTTAACGAATCTCCTAAGATGATGTATGTTGAACAAGATATAAATTCAATTTCACAAATGGATGGAGAGATTACTGATCATGAAGCTAGACATTTAAGATTGCTTAATGAGGCTTATCAAAAGGGCATGTTAGCTGAAGAAGAGTCTAAAGCTAAATCAAACACTCCAGTAGTAGAATATCATGAAGATTACTTATAATAATAGCATGATTGAATATCACGATTTAGCGAATTACGACTTACCAATCCTTGATTGTTATGAACGTGATTATTATATTTTCTCTAATTTTTCTGCATTTCAACTATATTGGAAGGGTAAGATTTATCCAACATCAGAACACGCTTATCATTCTGAGAAATTTGACGATCCAAAAATCAAAAATATGATTAGAAAAATGCCTTCAGCACATGCTTGTTTCAAATGGGCTGAGGAAAATAAAAATATAAGACGTGTTGATTGGGATGAAGTTAAACTTGATATTATGAAAGAAATTTTAAAAGAAAAAGCAAATCAACATCCGTATGTTATGAAAAAACTTAAAGCTAGTGGTGATAATGCAATCGTAGAGTGTAGTTGGCGTGATAATTTTTGGGGATGGGGACCTAATAAAGATGGACAAAATCAATTAGGAAAATTGTGGATGGAAATAAGAAAAGAATTATTTAGTGTTAATCCAACTAAAGATAGTACTTAGGATTGTGATAAGAATAATTTTATTTATATACCATAAACAAGTAAAATTACTAGTATTTTAAATATAATATGATTTGCAGACAAAACTCATTAACAAACCGAAGGTATAGAATATATAAATTATTAAATTATTATTTGATATGAAACACACTGTTGAAACCCTAGAAGAAATTAATTACGAATTGAATGAAACTTTAAATTTACTTAAATTTAAATTAGAAAACGGAAAACATTTAGATGTAGAATTGCGAAAAACCATAATTTTACTTGCTGAAAAATTACGAAATTCTGTGCCATTAACAGAAAAAATGGTATTGGAAGAATCTGAATTTCTTGCTCAATCTGTTAAATTATTTAATAGTGGATATTTGAGTGAAAAATCTTTAGTGGAATTAGTTGAAGTTTCTGCTAAATCATTAATTAAATAATACATTATATACTAATAATGTATTCGAGTTTTACAATGAAAGTATATAAATTAAGAAATAAAGAAACTGGATTATTTTCTACAGGTGGATTAGATCCGTTATTTAACAAAAAAGGTAAAATATGGAAACAGTTAAATCATATTAAAGCGCATTTAACTCAGTTTAGAAACATTTCTTATTATGATCCTCAAAGAAATGTTTCTAATAAAGAATATTTAAATTCCGTAGAAATTGTAGAGTACACGCTATCTGAACAAATTCAATATAATAAAGTTATTGAGGTTGAAGGATGAATAAAATGATTGATCGTGAAGTTAAAACAAAAACATATAGAGTAGTTGGTGCGGAAAATACGGATAGAGAAGGCGCTAAACAATGTTTTTATATTGACACAATAGATATCAATCCAAATCGTCAATTCCCAGGAGGTCCTAATTTATTCACGACGTTTGTGTTTTGTGGCGAAGAAGGGGATTGTAGATCAGAAATACATATGCCGTTTATAGAAACAGAAGATTTAAGAGAAATAGCAGAATGCCTTGTTGGTATGGCTAATAAAATTGATCAATACAATAAAGAAGCAAGTGAGGTGAGTACTGTAAAACACATAGAAGTTGCGGCGGATTTTGTGCTATAATAATCACATGGAAAATCAAAGATTATATGTAACTATGGTATGTGGACGTGCTGTTGGTATTTATGAAAGACCACATAAGCGCCTACTGGTTAAATACGAAAATTCAGGAATTGATGGTGGTGATTATGCTTTTACTGCCGACTATGGTTCAAATGGTGTAGAAGACGTTCTTTCCGAATATATCAGAAAATTAGTATCTACAAATGAGGAATTTGCACTAAAAACCTAATCATTATTGGGCATAATATATGTGTAAGCGGGTGTCTTATAACGGCTATTATAACTTCCTTCCTTTGGGATAGGAATATACCTAAAGGAAGTAGTAGATTGGGTTTCGACTACCCACACCCGCTCCGAGTAAAACTATGATAGCAACAAGACAATTTATTGTCAATTTCAAAGACTTGAAAGCTACAGAAAAACTACATTGTCCAAAATGTAAAAGTGTAAGTTTCCATGATATTTTTCTTCATAGCCTTATTAGGTTCATTGGAATTTCATCATTTTAGTTCTGTTTTTCTAGAATTAATTGCTTTGATATATTTTGGCGATCAATATGGTAAACCACATTAAATTATAAATCGGCGGGTTCGAATCCCGCTATTCGCTCCACGAGTTATATATGAAAACTTGTAAGTTTTGTAACAAACACTGGAATTGGCATTTAAAATGTTTTAAGCTTGTGTCAACCCCCCGGAAGGATATTTCCATACTAAATGCTTAAAGGCAAAGAAATCAATACAGCAAATGGCTCAAAATAACGCCCATCCGCATCTTCATCTTGCCGAATTTCATGAGTACACCCATAAACATATCAAGAAATAAGGTACACTTTCATCATGAGTAATTTTTATAACACACATTTCACCACTCGTGTTCTGCCAATGTGGATTGTTTTTGGTGGATACTTTCTTTTAATTGCAAGTGCTATTTTCCATTGGGTACTTGTAATGGGCTGTATTTTCACAATATTTATGTTTTATGTGCTAATTTTCCAGCCTTATTGTAAACGAAGACATACGCAGTTTTGTATTAAACATAAGATATACAACGTATGGGGTGAAATTCCAGAAATGGAAATTCTTACTGACATTACTGATGAAAGACTACAATCCCTTATCACTTTGTATGCAGATGAACGAAGCAAATATGATCATTTAAGAAGTGATATCTTAAATAATTCTCAGTAAATTTAAAGTGCAAAGGGATAATAATAAGGTATGAAACAAAATCTAAAACTTATTGCTCTTTGCTCTATTCTAGCTCTTTCTGTTAGTGGTTTAGCTCAGCGTCGTGGTGGTCATCAAGAATCACGCAGACCCGCAATTAGACAAGAACAAAATCGCAGACCAGAACACTCTAGAATTCGTAGATTTGAACATTATAGATTCACTCCTACTCGTGTTTGGCGCATTGGTGAAAGACCTAGATGCCATTGGGTTACAACCTACGTTATTGGTGATGTCACCATGTTTTGGTATGAAGGTGGTGGGGTAGCTTATTATGAAAACGGTCCTATTGTTGGTTATTATGATCCAGAACCTGTAATTATTGTTGATCCATCAGTTTCTTTTAGAATTAGACTATAATAATCTATGCCAATACGATCAGAAAGAATGCCATGCAGTTATAAATATATACCAAATTTTACACCCAAAATTATGGTTAATAAAGATGTACTTGACGCACAAATGGAACAAAATAGAAAATTATTTTCTTTAATAGAGAAATTAATTTCTATGCCAAATGGTGAAGAAGTCCTCAATATCATTAAGAATGATATTGAATTTAGCTCAGATCCTAATATTTCACAATTAATTAACGCCGAACAATACACTCACAAAAAGGTCAAAGCGTCTTAATAAGTGGTATAATATATTCACGCGGATATAGTTCAATGGTTAGAACATGGCGTTGCCTGTGAGAAATATTAAAATATTTACTTAGAGGAACGCTAAAATGCGGATTCGAATTCCGCTACCCGCTCCACGAGTAACACGAAAAATATTAATGCAATTATTCAAGATATGAAAGATAGAGAAGCTATTATTGATCGTGCATTAGCAACACTGGAGGGTCAAGCAACTTTAGCTAAATATTACCGTAATCCACCTAAAGTGTTGTATTTTATAGTCAAATAGTGTTATAATGTAAGCATGTATATCACATATAAAAATGGACCATATATTTACCATGTTAATACAGATAAAATTGTAGGTATTGTAACTTCGTTCAATGATAGTCAGTTTAGAATATACACAGATACTGAAAAATTTCATATTAACACTAAAGCTTATCGTAAGCTAGTAGAGTTATTACCTAATTTAACTAAAGTAGTGGATCTAGACAATGAGTAGATTCTTTGTGGAAATACCTGAAAAAGATTTTAGAATTAAACTTCAAAAAGCTAGAGATTCTGATGAATTCGGTTATTATCAATACCCAACACTTACCACAACTATCACAAAGGATTTAGCAAAAGTTAGCTTTGATTGTGAGAACGTAGAAGATGCTGAAGATAAATTCACACCATTAACGGGTATTCACACCCTTGATAATGGTTTAACCTTTTTAGGAGTTAGTGCTGGTGGAGACTGGGAATATCCGGTGTTCTTTATTATTTATTGGGACGGAAGTAAACTGCGTGGTTATATTCCAGAAGATGGTAATCCTTACAATTCAGTAGCTAAATGTGCTTACGGCAATAACGATAGAGAAATGGTTAAAGTTAATGGTAGTCTTAAATATCTACCCATGACAGGTCCAGATGCTGATACCGTCAATGCACGAAAACGTTTTGGTATTGATGTTGAGGATGGTTATCAAGTCACAGATAGAGTACGTGCTGACTATGCCTTAATTGAAGCTGATATCAGGAAAAGAATCGTCAAGAAATGATTACACAAATCCAAAGCCATTTAACACAAGATTTATTAAAACCCCAATTCAGGGGTCATTCTAATCCTTATTGGGGTCATTGTTATGTGGCTTCCGAGGTAGCTTATCATCTTAAATATAAAGAATTGGGTTTCAAACCATTCATTTTAAATGTCGATGGTATTACTCATTGGTTTTTAAAAAATCCACAAACACAAGACATAGTTGATATCACTAAAGATCAATTTGATTTTGATTTAGATTACAATAAAGCTAAAGGTTGTGGCTTCCTAACCAAATCACCATCTAAAAGAAGCAAAATATTAATGGAGCGAATAAAATGAATAGATTGGATAGACTGGATAAAATTATTGTAAATTGCGATAAAGAAAAAATAGAAAAATTATATTATTAAATAGCATGATTGGTATATTAGATCGTCTATCTAGTACGCAAACCAGTAAATTAATCAAAACAGATTATGTCTCTGCACCATTAGAACGTCAAAAAATACTACTTGATTTAGCTCAACAAAACAAGCTATAATAATCATATGAAAATTATCCGTGTGTCTTGGCTACCTGGAGCATGTCAAGCTTTTGCTTTCAATCCAGTGATCGTTGTTAGAAAAAATCACAATTTTACTGATGCTATTTTAGCACACGCAACAGTGCATGTTGAACGTCAAAAAGAATATGGAACGGTAAAGTGGATTTATAAATATTTAACTAACGCACAATTTAGACTAGATGAAGAAATTGTGGCAATTCAAAAGGAATTTGAAGTTAGTAAACCTGAAAATCCATACAATTCCGCATGGAATAGGGCATTAGACTTACAAGAATTTTATGGCATTAAAGCAGACACCGCAGATTTAACAAGATTAATTCTAAAAGTTAATACTGATTAAAAGGAATGATTACCAGGTTTGTAGAATTTGGTAATCATGAACGCAGATAAACTTATTGAATACGCAACGGCATATGACAAAAAGGGTGAATTTAAAAAAGCGGACTCTGTTACTAGAGTTGCTATTAGATTAACAACTGCAAGTACTTGTACTCATGCCGCTGGAGAGTTACGTGATCTTGCTTCTGTTATAGAACATGAAGTTGATGATACCGATTCTAAACTACCACAAATCTTAAAGACCATTGAAGGGTTGTGGCATTTAATTTATAAGCCTGACGCTACTCAACAACCATTATTGCAACAACAACCAAATCCTGTTGCCCAATTTCACACAGATTTAAAACAAGCTATTGGTCAAGAACCACATGACACATTTTAATGCTTTACAATAAAGCATGAGTATGTACAGTGGACTTGGAAGTGACAATTTAGAATCTATCATTTCATTATTAAATAAATATGTTGAAGTTGCCCCAGAAATAGTATCAAAGGTTTTGTTAACTAAACATCCAATAGATACCGAAACAGTAGAAAAATTAGATGGTTTAACTTGTGGTCTTACTTGTATTGATGACAAGTTTTACATTTCAGCACTAGGTTTAATTAACGGTTTGGTTGCAATAGTTAGTGATAGTAATAATGTTATAGTTGCAACAATTGAAGTAGGTGACGAAGATGAAGAGGGTGACACTAAAACAACTGACGAAGACGCAGAAAGTGACACTGAAATAATTCACGATTTTTTCCTTGGCAAATTAAGTGACTTCTATATTGAGGAATAATATGATTAATGTTCCCGCAGAAGAAGCTTCAATTTTAACTGTAATTGCACAATCTAATGCCGCACAGTTGAAATTACATGATTACACTGGATTAGATTATGTACTGGAAGATGTATCAAAAGATGTTAAAGCAATAGGAATGTATATGCTTCATGGAACACCAACTAGAAAAGAACTGCAAAAAGCTGGCGATGATTTGATTTCATGGACAAAACCATTACCTAACAAGACATACGGCAAAAAAGGTATAATACCATTATAATGTTATTGCCCAAAGAAAAACCAAATACATTCGGTTTATTGTATAGTCAAGCCAATAATGAATTCGTTATAACGGAATGTTATGTTTACGAATCCGACTGGACAAACGCTACAGAAGATGTAATTTTGCCAAATGGTAAAGTTGATTTATTTGTTGTTAGACTTGGTAAGTACAATTATAGACATTATAATCCTTGGGACGTAAAACATATTTTGATTGATAATAATGTTAAAACACTTAAAGAACAACTGGTTATCATTTTAGATAAAAAGAAAAAAGAATTAGCTCAACAATGCGAATATCTAAAAGATAATATTCGCAAATACGAACAAAACTCCAAAAATCCAAGAGTGGCTAATTGGAAAGAATGTCAAGTTGGTATGCTTAAATTAGCTCTTGAAGAAGCTGAAAGGGGTTAATATAAAGTATAATAAACGCATTATGCGCGATTTTCTATACAAACCAAATTTGTTCGATATTGATAACTCAAAGTTACCAAATCTCATGATCTTAGATACGATCATTAAAAACAACCCCATAGAAGTCAATGAGGACAATGAGGTTGACTACAATAAGCAAATTAAGGATTTCAATAAACGATTGATGGGAGCGCAACTACATCATTTCAAAGACACTTTGAATCATCCTCGCATTGATGAAATGCTTGTGCATATTAAGGATAAAGCATTTATTCTATCTGATTTTGCTAAACATTTGAGTTGTATTGCCATTTCTGACTATGAAATTCCCTTTGAGAATCCAACTCTTTTTGATGATGATTTTAGATTGTTTTTAGATCATTATATACCTCTTCTTGAAGGTGAGAATGACATTTCCTTAGAGTGGGTTCAAACCACAATTAAAGCATTATGTGTAGAGTTGGGCATGAAAGTCAAGAACATATCCATTAGGCTCCAAATGGCTGTTACAGGCTCGTCAATGGGTGTTAGTGGTTGGCACGTCATGTCTTGGATTGGACCTAGCTCTACGGTCAAAAGATTAACAAGGGCGTATTTTTATAACCTCAAATCATATACGATTTGAGGTATACTTCTGATATTATGAATGATTTAGGCATTGATACTGTTAAATATGAGTCTGAGCAAGTTTGGGTTCATCATTATTTCATTGTGGTTAAGGGAGTCAAATATAACATTCAGGAATTACTGGATATATTTAAAAGTTTTGAACATCGTAGATGGGGACATGTTTGGAATCCAGCCACAAGAGCTATGTTACAAGACTTAAAAGTTATTGTGCATTCGAATAAAGGTAAATATCCAGAGGTAAATCATTCCATTCAAAATGCCGATGTTAATTATGATAAATTTATATCTTTTCTCAATGAAGAATTAACGACTTTAATCTATAAAAGTCGTTTAGCACACATAAATGACTAATTAAGGTATACTCAGATTATGCCACAATTAACCTTAGATTTGACTAACGATTTGCCTATTAGTAAACCAAGACTTGAACCATATATAGCTTATCGTTATTGGATTACTATTAACGATGTTGAATATGATCTTCAAGATTTATTCGAACTTTTAGAAGAGTTAGAAAATCATGATGCTTATATTTCTGATAGCACAGTGGGCAAAATGCTTATTGATTTAGATGTCGTTACTTCTTGTGGTAGTAGATCATGGGCACCTGAACATGGTTTGAATTTCAAGACTTTTAAACAAGAAATTGATAAACACTACGAAGATTTATATCAAAAATCCAAAATCAAATCTCCTAATACTGAATTAACTGTATAATTCATTATTAGGAGATTAATATGAAAAAAGAAAAACCAGTAAAAGAATCTAACGTCGTTCCACCAATTCCTGCCCCAGAACCTTATTATCACAACTCACTGTTAAAGATGCCTATTGCTCAAGTTTTGCAATATGGATTGAAGGTTTCAGGTAAAAAATCTTTAATTGAAAAGATGGATGGTGAAACTTGGTCTGTTTTGTACCCTGATCGTTCCAGAGTTGAGTTTGCATCATTTAGCGAAGCTATTGATGAATTCTTGGCTACACTACAGTAAGAATTATAAGAAGGTTTTCTAATATGGTTATTAGCCCTATTTCGAAAATAGGTGTGACGGTAAATAGCCGTTAAGGACTCGATTTCCTAGCCTTCTACTGATTCACTCCGACGAGTTCTAACCTTTTTGGTTATATTTGGGTTCATTTGAATTATCATAATATATACCTATGAAATCAATTACATACGAACAAATTAAAGACACAGCTTCGCAAAGCATAGTCTTATTTTCTGCCCCTTGGTGTGCGCCATGCCAAAATCTTAAAAAGCAAATTACAGACGATATGAATGTTGCTATTTGTGATATCGAAGAAAACATGGAAGCCGCAGAATCATTTTTTATCACTACCGTACCTACAGTTCTAATCTTTGATAATAAAGAAATTAAAGAAAGAGCAATGGGTTACATCGACTGTTTGAACGTTATTAAAACAAAATCTCCTGCCCTTGCATAAATAGCATAGATTGTGTCATAATAATTTCATCATGAATTTAGAAACTGAAGTTTGGGAAATATTGGTTCCCTATAAAATGGGAAGGAAAAATGTATTAGTTCCCTATCACAATATCTGGGATGATTATGTGAGAGATATTGCTGGAGGATTAACTATTCAAAAAGTTTCTAAAGGGCAATGGGTTAGTCCCACAGGTAAAATCCATAAAGAATTAATGATTCCAGTAAGGATTGCCTGTAACGAAGAACAAATTAAAACGATTGTGGAATTCACTTTGAAACATTATGCACAAGAAGCTGTTTTTGTCATGCGAATCAGCGATAAAGCTTTTATCATAAGTAAGTAATTACATAGGATAAAAGCTTTATTTTTTGAATGATTCAATATGGGCGTCTCTGAAATGCTTCTTGATATGAAATGTTCATATAATGTTACACCAAAAACATCACAGCATTTTATTTATTTTGGTCTTATTGAAGTTGAACTATTGATAGGCAGAAATAATAAAATACTTTATATTGATTACATCAAATCAGATCATGAATTTAAAGGCTTTGCTTCTAGAACTCTAGATGAAATTTCCTATTACGCAGATCGTCATGGTGTAACCTTATGGTTAGAAGTTAAACCACTTCCTTTATATGATCATGGAATACCTAAATTAAATGAACAACAACTTATCGAATGGTATAATCGTCATGGATTTGTAGTTGAAAATTTCATAAACCAAACCGGCAAAACTCGTGCAGAAATGGGCGGTTACATAGATATGATTCGTATGCCAAAATATGGTATAATAAAACCATGAAAAGAATTACAATCTCTATTCTTACCTTATCCTTATTTTCGTTAATCATGTGCGGTTGTGGAGCAGATTACACTGACTCCAAAGTTACGGTTTATTCAAGTGATGGCAAGATTCTCAATCAATATACTTCTGATGGAGAAGTTCATCTCTCAAGTGGTATTTATTATTTTTGCACTAAAGATAACCATAAAGAAGTTGATGTTAGCGGAACAGTAACAGTAGAATATCAATAAACACATAGAAATTCAGACAATTTTCCTCTAAATGCTGGTATAATAGATACGTAATGAAGTCAAACTATCAAATCTATAATGATATTTCCCAGAACTCTCCTGCGTTTGGCTTCATAAGTATACGCTAATTAGCGTATACCAACCCCACACCCATTACAAACACCCCTTTGTAGCTCAAGGTAGAGCGGAACCGCTTATAACGGTTCGGTCTGAGTTCGATTCTCAGCAGAGGGACCACGAGACAGGAGAATTATTATGTTCAGATTGCATATCGACATCCCATTATTTACAGACGAAAAAGAATCAGCAGATATGGCTGAAACACTCATGGAAACTATCATTAGCGAATTCAAATTTCGTTACGAAGGCATTGATAAATTAAATTATCGCCTTATGAGTGATGAAGATCGTGGTGCTAAGAATTATCTATTAAAAGACGCTTTAGGTCATTGCACTAACAATAAGTGTAAAGTTGATTTATAATAAGTCATGACTAAAGAAAAAATTCTCGAAAAAGCCATGAGTGGAGATAGATCCCTAGAAAATAAGTATTGTGTTGATATATTTACTCCTAATTCAGCAAGAACATTTTTCCCTGAAAATTCTTATCAAGTTGATACAGTTGAAGAATGCGCTGAAATCATTAGAAATTGTTCAAAACCTACTGCTGGTATTGCGAAAGTTGAAGTATGGATTCCACAAAGTCAGGTATCATAACATCATGAGATTTAATTGGAATGATTTTACAAGATTCGTCATCGGTTGTGGTGTTTTGTGTTTTTGTGTTTTTGAAGTTTGCACTTGTACCGGAATACAACAAAGTTCAATAGAAAGAACCACTCAAGAACTAGCTTCGCATGGTTTACTACGTAGACATCCGCAAGATTGAGTTTTCCCGTTTTTTAAACTACATCCAGAAATTAACTTTTCATTTCCACATTCACACTTACATAGCCATTTGGAGTTTTCTCGTTTTAAAACCATTAATCTTCCAAATTTTTCACCAATTAAATCTATTAGCTTCATAATATATAATTATATATTATGAAGCTAAAACCCTCCAATCTACTTGGTTACTGTGTTCCTATCGTTCTTTCGAGACATCCATGCTCTACCATTAGGATTGGTTTTAGCAATATCTAGTGCTTCGTCAGACCAAAGACGAGCCTTACCCCAATCTTCACGATCAAAAGCAGATTGTGCCAATCGAATATACTCATTAACGAGTGTGCGTTGTTCACGAATGAACTTGTTGCCAAGATCCTTCTTGATTGTTTTAATTTCAGTGAAAACTGTTGAGAGTCTTCGTCCGGTGATTTTTTTTTGGATTACTTCGTCATTAACCATGTCTCTATTATACCCTAATTGATATGTATAATAAGGACATGAACGAAATTAAAACTGTGCATTATAATGTTCACTCTTTCAAACACTTATCTTTTTTAGAAAGATTCTGTTATGGTTGGAACGTTTTATGGTCAAAATCGGCACACTACAAATTACCAGAAGATCCACTTAGTTGGGACTATGAAAAAAACGCAGTTGAAGAACTCAAACAAAGATTCATTACCGATTATGATGCCGCAAATAAAACTTTAAACTCCATGACACCAAATACTACAACAACAATCACCATTACAGATCCTAAAAACACACTTACCCTCACAACTGGTGCGGCGAGTACTGGAACATTTACAAAAGATGATATTGAAAACATCAAAACGTATCCTATTGAAGAATTAGCTCAACCTGGTGATCCTATTGATGATCAAATCCTTTCTATGTTTGCACAGTCTCAATTAGAATCAGAATACAATGCATTAAAAGCAAAATGGGAAGCTTTATTAGAAGAAGATGATGACAACTGTGACGCTAATGATTTAAGTGTACTAGATTTACAAGCTATTGCTGAAAATCCAGAGTCATCACCTATGGAAAAAATTCTAGCATCTTCAGCAGCTTTTCATCGAATGAGAGCAATTGCCCTATCTAAACTATTATTTAATTAGTGGCAAATAATTTAAAATTAGGGTCTAATGTTTGAGCAGTGGGAGTTGTCGATGTTGTCGGAGTTGTGGCTCCTTCTCCTGGTGTTTTAGGTTGATTAAATTGGTTCTTAATTTGATTATATCCAAGATAAGCTAAAGCACCGCTTTTGGCAGCATTTAAACCATTTAAGCTGTATTGATTTTGGAAAGCACCATTATTACTATCTAATACACTTTTCTTAATAGCGTTCGATTGATTAGCAACAATATCATTCTTTAATGATGAAAGTTGATTGTTAATTATAGTTTGTTTATTTTCTAAAAATTGCTTATAGTAATTAGGATCTGTAGCTTCTGGTGCCAATGTCTTCCCTCTATCTGCTAATTCTTTTTCAAATTCGGATCTAAAAGTACTAAAAGGATTAGCACTAGGATTAGCTATTTCTTCTGCCAGTGCAGAAGAATCTTGTACTAACTTAGTTACTGTGCCCGTTTGACCAGGTAAATACTTTTGAACGAATTGTAATAATGCAGGAGCATCTGAATTAGTCAAAGTTGAAGTTGCGTTAGTTAAAGCACTCTGGGCGGCTGGTTGAGCAAAAGTTTTTGTATTATCTATGTTCTTAAAAAAGTTTTCGCCATATTCGCTTGCTGGGCTTAAAAATTGTTTTAATTTACCTGCATTTTCCGCAACGCCACCAGCTAATTCACCAAGCCAACCAGCTAAACGAACTGTTTCATTAAGGACGTAATCGGAATCCTCACTATATCCGTCAGCTTCTAGCTTTGCTGCAAAGCGTACTAAACCAATTAACTCTTCTTGAACCATATAAACTTTTTCGGAATTATTAGATAACGAATCCTGCATTCTATTCGAAACTTACGTAAAATGAATAAGGACCTGAACTTCCCCTCAAGGAAAACATGGCGAATCTATACAATCACAAAGCACTATCTTTTAATGATATTCTATTAGTCCCTCAATATAGCGATGTTGAAAGTAGACTTAAAACCGATGTATCAACTTATTTAACACCTAATATTAAATTAGATATTCCAATTATATCAACAAATATGTCAACGGTTACTGAAGAGAACATGTTGGAAGCTATGTATAAAACAGGATCATTAGGGTTCTTACATAGATTTATGCATCCAGACAAAATGGTAGCTACTTTAATGGACTTTAGGGTAAAATATCCTAATTCTATTATTGTTCCATCTGTAGGAACTAAAGATGAAGATTGTGAGCTAGTGGATAAACTCATGAATGCATCTTACGGCTTTCCTGACGTTCAACTTAAACCCGATGCTATTTTAATTGACATTGCGCACGGTCACTCAAACTCAGTTAAGAAAATGATCAAATACATTAAAGATCATTATGATATCGAAGTTATTGCTGGAAATGTTGCTACAGGTTCAGGTGCTTTATATCTTGCTGACGCTGGTGCTGATGCAATACGTTGTGGAATCGGTGGAGGTTCAGTTTGTAGTACGAGAACTCAAACTGGTTTTGGAGTTCCAACACTTACATCAATTATAGAAGCAAAAGAATCATTAACGAATCGTGGTTTTAATAATGTCAAAATTATTGGTGATGGTGGTTTTACTACTTCTGGTGATATTGTCAAGGCTTTAGCTTTTGGTGCTGATACTATTACTTTAGGTGGCATGTTGTGTGGCACTAGTGCCTCTCCTGGCGATGTTTTTGAGTCTGATGGCAAACATTACAAGATCATGTATGGAATGTCTAGTAAGACCGCACAGGAACATTTACGCGGTGGAATGAAAAAGGGTATTGCCGCTGAAGGTGTTGATAAACAAGTTCTATATAAAGGCAACACTGAAGATGTAGTAGAAGAAATTGTTGGTGGTATCCGTTCTGGTTTAACCTATTCTGGTGCTAGAACAATTACAGAACTTAGAGACAATTCTGAATACATTATTCTAACACCAGGTAGTATGAAAGAATCAAAACTTCTTTCTTAATTGTTTTTGAACTGTAGGAATATCAAAGAATTCCTTCAATTCAAAAATTCGAGACTTCACAGGAATATAAGTTAGTCCTTTTTTCTTATAAGCCGCTTTATCAGTCAAAAGCCAATGCCATCTTTTTGGATATTGTGGATTAACCCTGGTTCCTTCTCCGTCAGTAACCACTACAACCATACTTGGATAATTACAAGATTCAGTTTTACATATATGTTGAATTTTATCCTCAATAATATGAAAATGTGTTCCACCACCACAACGTAATATAGTTTTTTTTAAGTCTATTTCTAATACGGTAGTATCAAAAACAAAAACCCTCAATCTAAAATATTCTTCTGGAAAAGTTTTAACAGCTAAAAGAAAATGTTCTTTAAAACTAATACATGAACCGGAAACATCTAAAAAACACCAAACATCAATAATGGTTTTCTTTTCACTAATTTCTCTGACTTCATATTCTTGAGGCATTAAATTTGTTTTAGGCAACATATTCATGCGCCTATTTTTAAAAACAAACTGAGGTTTAATTTTATAATGTAGTTCGTTGTGTTTATACTTAAATTTTGTAACAAGATTAAGCCACTTTAAGTTGGGTTTAAGTTTTGGTAATTCAATTTCAAATTGAATTCCGCTTGGACCATCACCATGTTGTTGAAGCTTATCATTAAAATCTTTAAGTTCATCCACGTTTAATTGCTTTTTGACTCTTTCAAGAACTTTCTCAAACGCTTCTTGCGCTTGTTCATCTAAAAATTCATGACTATCTACAATTTGTGGTTTAGACGAACCTTTACCGCCATCAGATCCTTGTGATGAACCTTTATCGTCTTCGGAAGATTCTTGATCACCCTTATTGTCACCCTTATCTTGTTCTTCTTTATCGTCGTTTTTATCTTGTTCTTTCTTTAACAATAAAGCATAATAACCCTCAAAGTGTAGATCATCAGGGATTTTATCATCAGGAAAAACCGTATCAACCCAACAATAACTATCAGCATCTTTAACGTTATCTCTGTCAACACCAAAGCAATCAACCAACATGTGATTAACGGCAAGATCCATAGCTACATTCAAAGTCTCTATTTTCCCACCAGATGCCAAAATTTGTTTTCCCCTTTGACAATGATTCAAAAATGAGTGTGCAGTTTCGTGTTTAATAATAAAAAGTTTAGTATCAAAATCAATTGACTCCCAAAAATCTGGGTTAAAAACATACTGAAAAGGTTTACCAGTTTCTTTATTAAATCTTAAACATGCTCTAGGTACAGATTTATCGAAACTGACATAACCAAATTCAAATATTTTAGAAAACACAATATGATAACGCTCAAGAGCGCGAAGAATCTTTGTGGTTTCCACTGGATTAAGGAATTGCATAATTAGAGTATACCAGATTAGAGGCTAAATTTTAGCCTCTAATCTTATTTCAAAAACATACTTTTAGTATGCTTAGCTGAAGTCAAAGACTTATTACTTTGTTCAACGTGTGGACAGATTTTCCAAATCTGTTCAGGAGTATAACCATGCTTAAAATACAGGGTTGCAGCAAAAGTATTCAACAAAGAAACAGATTTATCAAATTCAGCCAAGAAGCCAAGTTTGGCAGATGCCAATGTATCCATAACATACAGACCGAATTTAGCATCATCTTCCGAAAGATCACCTGGAACATAAGCACAAAGTGCCGTCCATGTTCCTGCTTTATCCTGATCATTCTTATATTCGAAATTATTAGTTTTTACCTTGAGGGCAATTAATCGTTCTGTGAAAGAATAATTAACTTTACCTGTTGGTACAGAAACATAAAATTCCGAACAAGCTAGATTGATATCAAAAACAATCTTTTCTGTCAAAACTCTATAAGCTGGATCTTGAATAAATGGTGTTGTTACCCAAGCTTGCTTAATTTTTGGTTTAAGATCAGGTTGAAAATTGATAAAATCATCAATGATACTTCGATTAGGACCAATATTGATATTACGAACTAGATTATCTAACACCACTTCTGATTCTCTAGCCCAACCCGAAATTACTTCAGGACGTGCCAAAGGAAGGAAGTAGTTTAGCCACTCTTCTTTTGATTCAATAATACTTTTAGCTCTGAACAATGTATTAGCAGTATTCAAAAATGCTTTAGTAGCATTTTGATCTTGTCTAGTAAAGAGTTTTTCAACCTGAACCTCAATTGGATCAGCCGCGAGAGTTGTTACAAATTCAGTGCAATTAATATTAGTGTCTTTTGGCATCACGTCTCTAACGTCTCCACCAAGCAAATACCAACTAACTGCATCATGTAATGTTCTAGGTGGAACCAAAGCCAAAGTATTAGGATGATCTGTTGTCAACTTAGTCCACCACTCAATAGAAGTATCCGCTATATATTTACCAAATACAGCTTCAAAATAAGCTGGACAAGGACGATTATCTACGAAATGCTTAATAGGGAATCTTCCCATCATAGCAGGGTCAAGACGATCAACATCATAAGTGCCATCTTCATCGTAAGGGTTAATTGCAGCCCAAACCATTTTAAGATTGTGGTATTTCTTACCGTTGATACTCTTAAATTGCACGAACTCCATAACAGCATTACGAACTTCAGGACGTGCCCTATTGAATTCATCAATAAACACAACATCAATTTCATCCTTAGCAAATTCTCTTTTTTGAATAAACTCTAGGAACGTATTACCATCTGCGTCTGTATGTTCACGAGGAACACCAATAATGTCAATATATGGTTCAAGCGTAGGTGCAGAAAAATATTTGCAGCGCAATCCAAGTTGTTCAAAAAACGACATGATAATTGCGGTTTTTCCTACACCAGTCTCACCAATGAACAAAACATTCATTTTGTGTTTTGCCCACATTGCCAACTTATCTGGCGGGATTAGATAATCTTTAGAGGGATCGTAATTAATTAGGTCTAGCACGGGTGCTTTCATGTATCAACTATACCACAAGCTGTACAATAAAAGTATGTCTCTCATAATAAACTTCTTCGGAGGACCAAGCTGTGGAAAAAGTACGCTCGCTGCTGGTCTATTTTATGAATTAAAATTAAATAGTTATAATGTTGAATTAGTTAGGGAATTTGCCAAAGATTTAGTCTATGATCAGGATGAAAAAACAATTAAAAACCAAGCTTATGTTACAGGAACTCAAATTCAAAGACAAATGCAACCGCATGGACAAGTGGATATTGTTATTACTGATTCTCCTATCTTACTTGGTATTTTTTATAATCCCAAGCCAAAAAAGGCTTGGAATAATTTCATTTTAGAATTATTCAATGAATTTGATAATTACAATATTCTACTTACCAGAAATCCTAATAATAAATTTGAAAATGACAATAGATTACATGATCTAAAAAAATCAATTGAAGTAGATAATGCAATCGTAGACTTTCTTTGTAAATATGAAGTCTCTTATAACCCGGTTTTAGTAGAACACAGAAAAACTCTTGAAACGATTTATCCAATGATCGAAAAAGAACTAGAAAAACGATCTATTACCCATTATTAATGCTATAATACAGGCATGTGTATGCAATGTTTGACCGAAGCAAAACCAGTAAGAGATGATGAATCCGAAGTCCTTCCTGGTTATTATTTATATGTGGCTACTGAATCTTATGATTCAGCAGACTATGGATGGTATGAAGGTGAGTTAGGTTTAGTTCGAATGAATGATCCATCTTATGTTATTACCGCCAAACCTTTACCAAATCCACCTGATGGAGATGAATACACTCAAGAAGATAAGGATTTTTGGGAGCAAGTAGATATTTTAGATGACGATTTACAAGGTGATCCCATGAATGGTTACAATTTGGTAGTGGCTTGCAAACAAGCTGGTTATGATCCTGAAGTTGACGGATATCGTATTGCGGCGTGGCTATTAAATCATCTGTATCAATATATTAACAAACCTATTGTATAATGTATGCATGTATTTAATTAAGAATTTAGAATTTTGGGAACAGCTAGTCAACGATAAAGCTAAATACAAAAACGGCTTTATCGTTGATCTAAGAAAAAGTTTTATTAAAATTGTGAATAAAAAATTTAAAAACGAGTATGAAATCTTACAAGATATTTCATTAAGAACCAATGAACAAAATGAAACATTCTTAATTATAAGAAGTAAAAAAACCACATTTGGATTCAATATTAAATGTGGTGGTATAGATCAGTCTAGTGTTTTAGATGGTTGGACTTCTTTTCAAGCAGATGGTGGAATATACTTTGCAATCAAACCTAAAACGCCTTAATTAGCATTTGCGGCAGGAATTACAGGTTGTCCTGGTGTTTGTTGTCCTGGCGTTTGTGGTTGTGGCGTTTGTGGTTGTCCTGGTGTTGCTGGTTTTTGTTGTGATGTACCATTAAGTTCTTGAGCATAAAACATTCTATATTGCTCATAAATAGGTGGTGGCATAGTTTGTTTGTGTTCTACTTGCCATGCTTTAACTAATTGTGGAGCAATTTGTAACCAAGGCGCTTTAGCAGCTAAACCATTTTGGATAATACGTTGATAGACATCGCCAGCACCTTGAATCGTAGACATTCCGGTTGGCACGATTTCTTCATCTAATTTATATTTATGAATAGTACCATTAGCATCAACAAAATTGGCATCTTTACCGTTTGTACTAAGCTGTCCACCATTAGCTTGACTTTGTGTTGCCGCTGTTTGTTTATCTTGAATATACTTACTTCTTGCCGCTGGGTTTTGAGAAATTAAAGACTTCAAGGCTGTAATATTAGCATTAAAGTCAACCATATGATCACCTAGTTTTTTAAAATCCCCTGCATTACTTTCAATACGATTAATGATATCACCAATCATACCAAGAACTTGATTCATAGAATTTTGTTGATCGTTAGTAATTTGCGGTTTTTGAGCAGGAGTTTGTGTTGGAGGGGTTTGTGGTCCAGCAGGAATTGAAGCAGGATCAACAGGAACACCAGCAGTATAACCTTGTGCTAAAACAATATTTCTAATACTAGCAGAAGATTTGAATTTAGGTGGTACATAGTTATCCTGATGCATTTGATTAACATTCTTAGTCGTCATCCCTTTTTGTTGTTGTAAATACTGTTGATACACAGTAGATTGAATTGCACTGTAATTTTCTTTATATTCTGGATTTTGCACTTCGGGTGCCATTATATCTAACATAGTATACAAATACTGACAAATATAGTTTTTGTAAGTTAATGGCAAATTAGGAATATTTTGTATTCCTTGATATGCTTCTTGAATATTTTTAAAGATATCATCGAAATTATCACGAAATCTATCTGCTATATTGAGTCCAACATGATTCAAAGCATTCCCACCATACTGGGATTCTCTCATTAAATGTGTTGCCATACCATCAATGCCCTTTAGTGTGGTATAGTCTATAGAAGAGAGCTTTACGGGGTTGAGTATATTTTTATATAATGGAGCAGGAATTTTGTGTTTCATCTATAATATAATAATTACCTTTGCACCATTGAAAGTCCTTCTTGCGAAGTTAAGGAATGTGAGAAAATGCTAAAGACATTAAATATAAACGAAGAAAACACAGACAAAGAAAATCAAGTCCTAAAAGATTACACTTCTTTGGCACACGAAATTACATCTAAGTTTAAATCAGATCCAAAGTCTGAAGATTATAAGGATGCATTTCAACACGCCCAGCTTGGTATTCTTGATGCCCATAGAAAATATGACGAATCTAAAGGCGTTAAGTTTATTACGTTTGCATGGGTAAAAGCATACAATGCTGTCAGAAAGCATTTGCGTGGTGAAACCGGTTTAATGCACATACCTCACAACTCTAATGAGCCTATTCCTGCATACGTAGAATTGCCATTAGAACACTCTTCTAATGCTCATGAGGAATTAGACCTTATCACCATTAAATTAGTTCTTAAAGAGGCTTTAAACACTCTTACTGATGATGAAAAATTAGTCTTGCTTGCCACATATAGCGAAAGAGAAAAGGCTTCAGATATTGCCGAACAATTAGGATGGGAAGTTAATAAGGTTTACAAAACAACTCAAAAAGCGTTAAAGAAACTAAGATCCAACTTCGATGGTAAAGATATTACTATCGAAGATTTCCTATAGGTAACAAGGGCTATCTTGTATTCGTTTAGAATGAGATTATATGCCTTGGTACAAGATAGCTCAAAATTTAGCAACCGACTTTCCTGAAGTTGCAGAACTCACTCACCATCTTCCAGATGGGTTAGAAAACTATGCAGTTGCTCTTATGAGTAATATGCCAACACCTAGCTATGCCCAAGGTAAAGTTCTTGACTATATCAAGAAAATTCATCCAGTTGATGGGCGTGGTTTTCGAGTGCCAAAAATGCATAATCACTGTAGATGCGATTTGATAGAAGTTGGTGCTATTCCTGAAACTGGTGAAACTATTAGCTACTGGAATATTAATCCAGGTGCTTGTCCAATCTGTAAGAAGATGTCACAGATTTACAATCAAGCCAGTACTCAATATCTAGAAGATACATATCCTAAGCAAAATGGTGGAGTTGCCGCACCAATTCAAATTGAGCAACCACAAAGTGGCGTTCAAGAAAATGAGCCAGTTGAACCAATACCTAATATCCCACCAGATAAACTATATCAACCAAAACAAATTTTAGAACCAGCATCTAAAGCCAAGCCAAAGCCACAATTACAACCCGTACAGCCTATGCCAGCACCTGAAGAAGAATCTAATGAGTCATTATTAGATAAGATTTTAGCACCCCAAGAAACACAAAACAACAATTTTACCGTTAAGAAGCTAAGAACCCGCCCTTTTAAAAGTTTTATATAAGAAAATTTGTATAAAGTGTGTAAGGAGCTAATCAATGTATAAAGTTACACTTAAATCTGACTTTGAACAACCATATGATAAATATTTCACTCAAGATGGAGTGGAATTTCAAAGGATTTCTTCGGGTGGACCAAATAAAATTCAACAATTTGAAAAGCTTAGAAGTTTAGGGTATTTCGTACCCCAACATGGTATAGTAAAAGAATTATCATCGCAATTCCCGACATTGGTTGTCTATACGGATATTAACCAACACGAAGGCAAAGGTAAATTACTTTTACCATCAACTGTAGCCACTGATTTATACCCCGATAATTTCTGTTGTGAATTTATAGAATGTTCTCAACAAATAACTACTTCATATAAACTATTACAAATAGGCAAAAGGCAGTTTATTATTAGATATAGCAGTGATCATGAATGGATGGCTAATCAGGGGCGATATGCGGTAGATATACTTGCGGAATCACCACTAAAACAATATATTGATGCTGTGCCACAACCTATTTGGTCTATAGATTATATTTGCGATATAAATAAAAAAGACATACCAGTAGCTGTGGACTTTAATGTAAGTCCTAAATTTAATGATTTAGATTTACATTTTTTCATTTCAAATCAAGACATTGCACATGAGGTATCTGATGCAATAAACTATTACAGTACACTTTCTTAAACCATGTTATTTACTATCGCTATATTATGTTATAATCTCAATGATGCACTTCGTGCTAATGAAGTGATTATGGATTTACCTGGATATCAAAAAATGTTTATTTTTTATGGTGAAGACATTGAGGAAACAAAATTAAATTGGATCACTAAACCAAATTTTTACTTTATGATACCAGAAGATATCAATAAAGATAGTGAAGCTGTAGCTATTAGGGCAGGAATTATTTTACCGTCTTCTTTAGCTACATTATTTATAAAAGGGGCTGATTTACCTGCTGCAACGACAATTTGGGAAGGTTTAAGACAGCTTACTAAAGATCCAATTGTTATTCAAAAAGATTTCTGGGGAGTTCGTAAAGAATTCATTATTCTTAATGGTCTAGAAGGTTTACCATTCTTTGGTTCTCGTATTCCCATAGAAAATGACAAAGGGGAATTAGAAACGTTCTCAGAAGCCACTCCAGAAGACATCCGTAAGGCTATAACAGGAGATGTATCTAATGAAAGTGGTATTGCTAAAGCTATTACAGACACTATACCCATAACTAAAATATATTCAGATATCAATAATAATGTGGTTAAAATATTAAGTCACAACACAATGTTTACAAATCAATATAGTGACGATGTAACACTTTATGTTACTGATAACTTAATGTCTAAATTAGATGTATTAGCATCATTAAATAGTAGAACCTTCATAATGATTGTTGGTAGTATGGATGAATTACCACACAATATCAAACCATTAAGAAGGTTCCGTTCTGAAAACAAAGACTATTTAATTTTAAATGCTAATATCATTAGAATGTTAACTAGTGTTAAGAAAGACTAATCTTTTTCCCATCCTATAAATTGTGCCTTACGACCATAGTTATCTTTATAACCAGTTAGTCGAAGCCACAAGAAAGGAATTAAACTATAATAGAAAGGTAACGGAATTGCTTCCGACCATGTACCATCAGGATTTTGCTGATAATTTTTACCTATATCATTACTCATATTTTTACCTATATCATTACTCATTCTGGTTCAGCACTCCCTTCAAAAATAGTACCACTCAAATCTACCTCTACACCTAAATCTTCTGCAATTCTCTTTCTTTCATATGGACTTGTTTCTGGATATTCGGCATACCATAATTGTAGTACATTACGAAGATGTTCAGCATATTTATAGTGTGAACCAACTCCTGTTCTTAATTCTGCTTCGTAGATAAAATGATCTGCGGAAGTAGTGTGTTCGAATGGATATTGATGACCTAATAACGTCCAATAGATATAACTGGCATCACCAGCACCTAATTTTTCTAATGCAATATTTGTGGTCTTAGTTTCAACAAAATTCTTCTTAGCTAAATACTTATCAGCTTCAAGTAACTGATCATCAGCTTTGTAAAATCCTCCAGGGCATAAAATACAAGACTTCTTACCTGTTCTATGGCGATTAAAATCTCTAATTTCCGCAATAGAAACATTATCCCAACCAAAAGTCACAAATTGGTTAGATAAATATGGACCAACTGAAGAATATCTATTAGTTCGTTTTTTAAGATCGAATGATACATCAAGATCACCATCTTCGTTACAATCAATTGGAACTTGTCCAGATTGTTTGTGAATTTGTAAATATGCACCATCAGATTGATAATCACTAGCTTGATCAGTTGATACTGATCCAATGTAACATTGAGCATTTCCCAAATTAGCTTTATGGGTTTCAATCATAGCCTCATGAGGAACTGCATGTTTTATAGATCTTGGAGAAACCAATTCTAATTCAGACTTAATTTTATCACCAAGCAATTGAAACTCTGGAATAGGATGACTCAATAATTGAACACAAAGACTAACCCATGATCTTGCAGACATAACCATCATTACATTTGTTTTCATAGCAACCGGAATGTAATATCTTGATCTATCGAATGCATAATTGCGCTTCATTCTGTCAACTTGTTTTTTAGCTTTTTCGGAAGTATCTTCCATTAATGTCTTAGGTATTCGCATTAATTCAGGATGTTCTTCGCCATATTTAGTCCAAAACTTTAATTGATCTTCATAAGCCATAACAGCATCATTCATATTTTTATACCATTCTTGATGTTCTTCTTTGTTAATACCAAGTAATTCTGGGTCTACTAAACCATCTTTTGTCATTTTAACGTATCTAGTACTGCTTTCTTGACCACTGGCGGTTGGACAAACAGACCAAAGAAAATAAGCTAAGAAAACACTGATATCATCCATAAACATAGATACAGGAATATTATCTAATATTGATTGGTGACCAAAATCCGTGTACTTAAAAATAGTATCAACACTTTTATCTGGATTATTAATATCTATTTTATTTAAAATATTTTCTAATCCTTCATTATTTCGGGAATATCTAGCACCTGTTGCGGCTAACAATTCAGGTGTTAAAGAGGGACGACCAGCATTCTTTGATGCTTCAGTTGGGATAATTGATACTTGTGTTACTTTCATTCGACACCTTTTAATAAGCCTTTGTTTTGTAGTTGTTGTGGAATCGCCTTGATTAATACGGTCATAATTTCGTTATGAATACTGTTAATATTACGCATATCATCAATTTCAAGTGGGGCACCAGCGGCAAGAGTGTGTCCACCACCACCATACATTTTAGCGATATCATTTGCTCCAATACCTAATAGTTCAAAAGTTTCCTTATTAGACCTAATAGATAATGAACCTCTTTCTAAGTTGACCATAACAGCCCAACCTAATTTGTATTGTTCTACTACCGTGGCACCTATTTCTGAAATTGGTCCAAAAGAGTACATACTATGTAGCCAAACTGATGTATCACCAGGTAGTTTAAGTTCACCTGATAGACGAGTTCTACCAGCCATAGCATAGGAAATTTCGTTTGTTCTTTCACATTCATCATGATAACACTTAAATTCTTTTGGAGTATAAAAATCGTAACTTTCCGAAAACAATACTTCTCCATTATAGTCATAACCAGGTCCAAATGCATTGTCAAAATAATCAACAAAATAATTAAAGAGGAATGGAACATCTTTCACTGCGATAACTTCTGTTAACAGTTCACCCATTGGTTCGTCACGAATCCACAAATCTCTAGAATGAGTATATCTTGTCAATGTTCTTAGACACTCTTTAATCCAATCATTTTCTGACATATAAGGTTGCATTTTGTTGGGAACAAACTTATTAATTTCTTCAGACCACTTAGAGTCAAACAGTTCAAATGCCATATCAGCGGCACATTTTGAATCATCATCTGATAATTCAGCCCAAACATTAGGAAAATCACTTCGAAAGGCATCAAAAACAGCTTTAGAATCCTTATGATGATCTAGAAATACGAAGAACTTTTCATCTTTTGGAAGTTTATCTAATAAAGAAGTAGACTTCCAAGAAAGATCAGTGATAAATAAGCATTCATATTTGGAAACTAATTCCAATAATTTAGCTTCTGAATCAGCGTAGTCAGCGAAGTAAACATCTTCTGAGTTGATTTCATAAAGATTAGGTTTATTTTTTAAAGCGTGATAAGTATTTAATGCGGCAACACAACCATCTAGGTCGGCGGCGTGGCTGAGTACACAGGTTTTCTTCATATTCTATTATAAGGAGAATCAGTCTTGATTGTAAAACTCGAAGTTGAATTCTATAGAGAACCCCGTCATGCCATTTCACAAGGTATGCAATTCAACTATGGATATTGTACACGCTCCATATCAAAAAATCCTTCTAGTAAAAGGAATCTTTAAGACGTTTTCCTAACTTGTTATCTAGGGATTAATAAAAATGAGTTACTATTCAACGTTTAAAAAAAGAATTAAAGCATCTGGATACAGTGTGGCTTCAGCAGGTAACACTGTTTATCTTACAATTTTCAATTGGGAGAATTTTTCTGTATTAAATCAATTGATTGTAACTGCAAACCACTCTGTATCTAGTCCAACCTTCACAATTGTAAACCATTCTGGTGAAGATGCAAATAATACTAATTTGGCTATGACCTGGGGCGCGGTAACAGCAGGTAGTTTAAATGAAAATATTTTTTTTAATGAATTATATGTTGAAGATTTATATCGAACTAATTGCTTGTATATCAAAATTAATGCTTCAGCAATTACACCTGGAACTATTTTCAATGTTACAGCAATTGGTGAAGGTAGAGAACCTAGTACATTAAGTGCTACTGATACTACGCCTTGGTTAAACGATATTAGTTTCAAGAATTTTGTAAATCACCCAGATAACAGTTTCATTGATTATACAAGAGAACTTAAACAATCAATGAACCCTTATGGATTTCCTGTATTGCAAAATAGTACTGATCAATGGTATATGGCATCATTCTCTCCTATTACCAATTTATTCTTTAATAAACCACAAACTTGGAATACCGCTGGTGTAACTATTCAATATTGGAATGGTGCCTGGACAAATCTACCTACTGGAAATCTTATTGATGGAACATCTAATAATGACAGTAGTGGTTTGGTACATCTTGCTTACAGTGGTGTTATGAGAATTATACCACCAGCCGATTGGGTACCTACAGAATTAACACAAGATCCTGAATATGCAATTCAAGCTGCCGTAGATGCTAACTTAGCAGGAAGACATAGCGACAACTTACTTCCTCCACAAGTTATTGTCTATGGACCACAATACTGGTTGAGAATGTCAGCAAGTAGTGGATTACCTATGAATTTTATCACTTTGAAGGAAGTAGTACCTGCAAATCCTGTATAAATATATAAAATTAGCCTATAAGGATGAAAGATGGAACCGATTAAGAAAAATATTAAACGTATAGTGTATTATTTGCCAGAAGGCATGATGGAAGAATTTGATACACACACAAGAAAAAACAATATATCCAAAAAAGATGCAATTATATTTGCATTACATAAATTATTAAATCAAAAAAGTGCTAAAAGAAAAATAATACATAAAACTAAACTTGAATATGACAAGATTTCCGTAGTGGACTTACCTATGGAACTTTTTCTTCAAATGGATAATTTTAAATCAGATGCTTTTTCTAGAAAAAAAATTTCATATTGTAGAATAATAACATCAGCTATTTATTATTTTGTTTTACACAAGGAGTTGAAAGTTGAGACAGAATAAAATTATTGAAGAAGATATTGAAGAAGATATTGAAGAAAGTCGTAAAGATTTTGAACAAAAGGAACAAGATATTAAAAATGATTTAGCTTCTGAATCTCCCGATATCGTTATGCAAAGAATTGAAGAAGCACTTGCCGCAACCTATATTTTAACTGAAGGAATGAGTAATTCAGGAAGAAACAGTGAACTAGGGGCTATTTTACTACACGGAATTGTGATACTAAGAGAAACACTATCTAATACACTTAATTGGTTTCAAGAAAATTGTATTGTAATTTATGACAACCAAGATATTACAAACGAAGAAGTATCAATTGATAAAAAAATTCAACTATAATGATTACTAATTTAAAAAATACACACCCGGAGTTTTATAAAAAAATAATAGATAACCTGTCTGAAAATTTTACAGAAGAAGATTTATTTTTACTTGAAGACACCGTTGTTGGTGCTAACAACGGTAAACTTAATAAAATTTTTGGTTGTCCATTTTGTTTTTTAGAACCTGTTTATTTTAATGGAAGTGGGCTACCATCTATTCGTAATATTCCATTAGAAATACCTAATGATGTTTCAGATAAATTACCACTAGAAATTAAATCTAATATTTTACACTGTCCTAAATGTAAAATATTAATTAATTTAATGCCTAAATATAATACATTTTTATTAAATCAATAATAAATCAAGGAAATATCATTACATGAGGCGTATACTTATATTATGTCTGCATATAAAATCATTCAATGCGATCTTAAAATCAAAGAATTTCTGTTGACAGGTTTAGAAGAGTTAGGATTTAAACCAACTGTAACAGATACTAAAGTAAAACTTAAAGGCTTTATGGGTGATGAAAGACCAGAAGCTGCTAGTATTATTATACCAAGACAACAATTAAATGCAATTTTTACAGGTGCATCAAATGATTTAGGTTTTGAATGGGATGATAAAACACAAAGTTATCTAATGAAAATTAGTGATTACGATAAAAATTTAGAAATTGATAAAAGAGTAATACAAGCTTATGCTAAAGCTGGTATTGAAAAAGCTTTATCTATGAATAGATTTAAAAACACTCGCACTACTAATCTAAAACAAAAAGCACGGGTAAATGTAAGCATTATATCATCAAAGGTTATTTAAATGGCAAAAAAAGTTGAACTACATATTGAAATTGATAAAAATGGACAAATTCACGTTAAACCAGAAGGTACTGAAGGTCCAGAATGTTTGAAGTTGATGGAATTTTTAGATAAAATTCCTGGTTTTAATGTTATAGAAACACACAAAGAAGATGACTACTATAAAAAATCTGCTGTAAAACCACACGTTCAAAATCAAACTAAAAGTTAAATCGCACTTCTAGATATCTCACACCAAGTACCTGCCCAATTACCAGCAGTTCCAATGCTATTGCAAATGTACATTAATACTAATATGTTGTTTTGAGCAGGTACCCAATTAGCAGTTAATAAAATATTTCCACCTGATACCAATATAGGATTTGGTGCTGTAACCGAATTAACCCATTGTAATACTAATGTTTGAGTGTGATGCCCCTTATTTGTAGTTAAAGCCATTCTATCAGTTGATAACCAAGGACTTCCAGTAGTTAATTGAATAACCACACGTCCAGTAGGATCAATTGTATTATTAGTGGTAGTTAAAGTGGCTACAATACTACCAGCAAAATCTAATAAGGATTTACAAGCTAACTGTTGACTACTGCCGCTTAATACAACGTCTTCACCCTTTTCTATGCTTCCAACATTACTTACTCCAATATTAGTAGCTTGAATATTTCCTAAAACAGTTAGTTTAGTGGTTACTACATTAGTTCCAATACCTACATTGCCACTATTATCAATATAAACACCTAACAATCCAGCACCTGATAAAGTCATTGTATTAGTTGAATTAATAACTAATGGACCTGTATTTGTACCTTGTAAAACGCCAACAGAACCAATAACTGTTGATGGTAAAGCCGCAATTAAATTACCACTACCATCTGAAGTAACTAAATTAGCACCTGGTGTTGTTGCTGTAGCTAAACTAGTAGCTAATAATGCAGTTGATTTAACTGTTCCAATAACCTGCAATGCAGTACTTGGAGTGCTGGTACCAATTCCAACTTGTACACCTGAAGTTGTTTTAACTACAAGATTTGTATTTTGAGTAAGAACACCAGCACTACCAACAAATAGTAAACTGCCAGTGTTTGGACCTCCCGATAAAGTACCACCAATTGAACCACCAGTTGCATTTAAAACGACCCAGGAAGAACTGTAGTATAATTGCAATTCAGAGTTACTTGTATTGTAATATAGATTACCATTTGTTGGCGATCCAGGGGCTGATGCAGCCAATGGAATGATGACGCTGGATAAAGTGACAGGAGCGGAAAAAGACACCGCTAAATTGGATTGTACTACATTTGTTGTAACATTAACAACAATTTCACTTAAACCAGTATTATCAATACTTATACCACTGCCACCAGTAATGGATAATGCACCATTTTTGGAGTTTACATTAGTTACAAATAGTGTACCTAAACTAGAGGCTAATCCTCTTGGTGGTATAATCAAATAGTTCATATTTTATTTATTCCTTAATTTGTCTTAACATCCTGTTTCAAATACTGATCTAATCGTTTAAAATATGTATCATAAGACCAACGCACTTTTTCTTTTGAATATTGGTCATAATGTTTCCAATTTTTATCGGTTTGTAATTTAATTAAGTTATCATAAGCGTCATAGTAATCTTGCTCACACCAACAAACGAAGCCTGTTTGCCTATGAAGATTGATTTCCGGTAAAGCACCACGATTAGAACTAATAATTGGTGTTCCCGATAACATAGCTTCAATCACTACAGAACCAAATGGTTCATTGTATTGACTTGGGACCAATAAAGCTTTAGCTTTAGCAAGTAATTCTTTACGTTGCTCCACGTTGATAGATCCAATATATTCTACGTAATCACTTTGTGGCTTGTAATCGCCAACACCCGCAACAATTAACTTCATTTTGGCATATTCCGCAGTTTTTATAGCTAAATCAATTCCCTTTTCAGGAATTAATCGCCCTATAAACAATAAGTATTTTTCAGTCTCTTGAGTTGAGTCAAAATCTTTAGGATCGAAAAACGCAGGAATTACAGTGTCCATTTCGTGTGGTAATTGTTTGTTTTCACTACCATATACAAAATTAGCCCAAGAATAACTTTCAAATATTCTGTAGTTTTTATCAGTAGAAGCAATATGACCAATACTAAATTCAACACATGGCAATTTTGTATGATCCCTGACTAAATCATGATAATGCCCCATAGGACATAAGATAACATCACCATCTTGTTTATTGGTTTCAATAGCTCTAGCGCAATTACTGTTGAATTCACGCCAAGGTTGTAAATCGTCATAATCATATCCAACAATTTCAGGATTATAAGGATAAAAATGATCAAATGATTCATTACTTAAACATGTAATATTGTTTGCATTAGCCTCAGATCCTTCAACCCCATACGTAAAGACTTCATAACCTAAAGAAGTCATCATATCTGCCATGTGATAACATTTAATAATAAATGGATTTGAATTGTATTTTTTACTAATAGGCGCATTTGGCAAACCCAATAAATGAAATCTCATAATACCGTCCTATTAACTCATACTCACCCAACAACGACGACGAACAGCACCACCACCGCCACCAGTAGCCGCTAAGAAACCAAGAATAATACTTGTGCAATAAAAGTTTTGAGAAGAACCTCCAGAGAACGCTTGGCTACTAGAATAAGTGCCTGTAGAACTCTCAATTTGGTATGCTAACTGTGTTGCGATAATAGCGGCACCACCACTATTTGTTGTGCTAATAGATGTAAACGAATTACCAGGTGAACCACTTGCACTATATCCAGAACCAGCAGAACCATCAGCGCACATAAATGCAATCACTAAATCACCAGCAGTGCCAGTTGTCAAGCTCCCTGTAGATGTAGTTTCTGAAATTCCTGTTTGTAAAGCTTGTGCATTTGTTACTGGAGAACCATCAACAACAGTAGAAGTACTTAGTCCAGACCATTCTGACATTTGAATACTACATGGTTGACCAGAACTAGCACCAGTCACAGTAAATGTTAATGAAGTACCTCCAGTTCCGCTTACAATTCCATAATAAATATATAACTCATATAAACCATTACTTGCTACAGATGAAGCGAGTGTCCAAGTTACATTAGTTAATGCTAAAGAAGAAATCGTTCCAGCTTTAGGCACCATCAATGCTAAAATCAAAACATTTCCACTTGTTGCGGCTGTAACAGTAGCCGAAATACTTGATGGAGAAGGTCCTAAAGTTGATGTAGTATAATTATTATTAACTAATGTAATTGCCATATTATGCTTCCTCCAACTCTAACATAACTGTCCAGTTTGCAGTACCCGCAATGGTGACAGGGGTAAATCTAACTTTATTACCACTTTGAACTGTGGACGTTGTAAAGGAGGAAGTTGTGGAATTTTCATATGTACCCGTTGTAAGTGTTGTTGTTCCAATAACAGTTGCTGTACCATATGCTGGAAATGCAGATGTTCCGGTGTAAACCTCAACAGTAACACTACCACCAGTACCAGCAGTACCAACTCTAAAATCAATTCTTCTTACATTATAAGTTATTTGAGTAGTTCCATCACCCTTATATGGCACTACGAATTCACAAACGTCTCCAGTGCCCGTACCTGTTGGAGTGTAACCAGCACACATACAAATTGAAGCTTGATGCTTATTAATTCTCTTAGCTGTCGTTCCATCATAGAACCAAAGAATTCCGCTACTATCATAATAGGTATCACCATTAGATGGTGAAGTTGGGGCTGTACCAGCAGGAATATTTAAGGATGCATAACCTGTTGTAGAGGCAGCAACTGTTGTTTTTGCATTATTAATAGTTAAACCATTAGTTACAGTTGCCGTGCCAGTAATAGTTAAAGTGCCTGCACCAGAACGGAATAAACCTACATCAGCAGTGTATGCAGAAGTGCTAGTTCCCCAAGATAATCCAGTTTTAGCTGTTCCATCAGAAACCAAATAAACTGAAGCACCTGATGAAGAACCCTTACTACCAATAACATCTATATATAAACCAGCAGCATTAGTTAATGTTCCTGAAGTATAGTTACTTTCAATACGAACACCCATATAATTAGTAGTAGTTCCTAACCAAGTAGCTAATTGTGTAACTCTTAAACCTGTAGCCTGAGATACTGTACCACCATGACCTGGACTATAAAAAGCAAGCATACTATCAGTGCGAGCCAATGTAGAGCTTGTCATTGTAGCAGTGGTAATAGCATCGGATCTTAAACCAGCAATTCCAAAAGTATTCGCTTGGTTAGAATCATATTTGACCTGTTGATAATAAGCATAATAATCAGTTGTTGGGGCACCTGATGGTTGCCATGTATCAACATCGGATCTACCAGCATTTGGAGCAGTACCTGTAATAGTTAAAGTACAACTTTCTAATGTGTTCAAAGTAAAGGTTCCACCTGAAATAGTAGCACCATTACTGAATGTAATAGTAGCACCAATAGAAGTGGTGAATGTAGGAGCGGTATTGGCAGCGGTACCATATAATAATCCACTAGCACCAGTAACAGTGGCAAATGCTCCTGTGGAGCTAGAACCAGTTACTAATAATGAATTAGTAGAGCCAAATGTATTATTTCCTGTTCCACCGCCCGCTACAACAATTGTACCATAAGCCAAATCAGCACCAGTACCTCCAGAAATGATGGCTACGCCAGCGGTGGAGGATGGTGCAAGCCAAGTTGGTGTTGGGGTTGATGTTGATGCAACTAACGTTGCACCACGAACTCCTATACTTAATTTAGTCATAGTAGCATAAGAAGTAGTACTACCATAATACATGTCACCCAACGCTGTTGGGGCGGTAGCTGACTCTAGAACATATTGAGTAGTGCCTGATTGAACAAAATTATGCTGAGTAGCAGAAGTACCGGTGCCAGCACCAATAGTAAAATTACCTATTGTAGTATTCATGGTCAACGTTTGACTGTTAAGGCTTAAAGTTGAATTAGAACTCAATGCAAAAGTAAAACTACCAATAGTGAAAGTTCCTGCTGTAATAGTTAAACCATTAGAAACTGTAAGTAATCCACCAGTGGTTAAGGTCATTCTATTGGTGTATGAGGCAGTTCCAGTATCTACTGAAGATTTCCAAATAAATGTACCAGTAGGAGTAGCCGCAGAAGTAACTTGAAGTTCACTTCTCATTCTTACAAAATTATCAGCCGCTGTAGCGGTTGTATTCCAAGCGTGACCAATATAATCTAAAGCAGGACTTTGTTGTAAAGTACTTCCACCAGTTGATAAAGTGCTATTAACAATTTGGGCAACCGCTGTTGATGTTGTGGTAATTCCAGCTTTTGTTACTATCAAATTAGCCGCATTTGAGACTGTACCAGCCAATTGCAACGCTTGGTTTCCATAGTTATAAGTCAAACCAGGATCTTGAGATAAGGTTGGAGTTCCTATATTGGTAATGTAAAGCATGTAAGTATCTGTACCACCAGTAACCGTGCTACCAATAGATACGCTAGAAGCACTTGCGGCAGGTACAGCCCAAGCAAATTGATATGGTGCTGTTGATGTACATGTTAAGAATTGACCGGTTCCACTTGGAACGTTAGTTGGTAGAATATAAGCTTGAGTAGCACTTACACCCGCAGAGGCTGTAAAGGAAATTGGATTACCACTAGCAATGTTGTTTATTGTTATAGTTGTTGTAGCAGTAAAATTACCACTTGCATTAATATTAGCTACTAGAGTACCATTAACAGCCCAGTTTTGTAAATTAGCTGTTTGACCAGTAATGGCATTAACATAAATTCCAACATTACCAATAGCGGTTGTAACTACATTTAATTGGTTACCTGCGGAAGATGCGGCTCCAACACCTAATAAACCACTAATTGTAGCATTATTATTGACAGTTAAAGCTGTACTTGCGGCTGAAAATGTAGTTGCACCAGAAAAAGTATTTGCTGTTGTTCCAGTTTGAGTATATCCACCAGAAGTTCCGATATTTCCAGAGGTATCAATGGTCATTTGGGCACTAGAACCAGCGTTAAATGAACCCTTAACACTCGTTAAGCCTGTTGAATCAATTCGGAATCGCTCAGTTAAAGCATTAAAGGTAGAGCCACTTGAGCCAGCAGCAGCAGTTTGAACTGAGAAGAATCCTCCAGCAGCAGTTCCTGTACTTTGACCTGGAGCGATAGTGAAATTCGCTCCAGCCGTGTTCGATGCAGAGGCACCCGTTGCGTGAAGTGTTACACTTTGGGGAGAAGATGTATAGATTCCATTGCCTATATAAGCATCAGCAACCGAGGATGTTGTGCTTCCAATTACCAACTGATTTGCGTAAAGCCCAGTCGCCCCCGCTCCTATTAAGATACCACTATTCACTGGGTTATATGTCGTTACCAATGAAGTATCAGCCGTGCTATCTGTGTAAGAAGTTGTTATGTTATCTCCTATTGTTGTTAGCAAGTAAAAAGTAGATGTTGATGATCCTCCTACTTTTGTTCGATACAATTTTCGGGTGGCAGTATACGGACCAGTATAAGTTGGGATACCTGTTATTGAAACCTGAGAGTTTGAACCCGTTGTTGTAACGCTGACAGGGGCATTAACTATACAGTTTGGATTGGTTTCATTAGAGTTGACAACAAATGTGACCATGTACTGATACACACCAGTATTCAAACCAGCGCCACTCGTCGCTGTAGCAGTGAACGTGGCAGGACACACAAAGTCCGTACTAGTACCTAATGCTGTAATATTACTTGAAAAAGAGTTTTGGTTTAATGAATTATATCCAATACTTACAATACTTGATCCATTTACGTTATAGTCACAACAGCTACTTCCTATTGCAGTATTATTGCTGCCAACAATACTACCCTGAAGTGTCTTGTGTCCCATTCCGACATTATTTTGTCCTGTTGTAACTGAAACTAAAGTGAAACATCCTACTCCAGTATTGTAACTTCCTGTTGTTAGGGCGTTGAGTGCATTATATCCTACAGCGGAATTTCTGGTTCCTGTGGTGAGCGAGGTATATGTGAAGGGTCCGAAACCAACATTTGAAGTACCAGAAATATTGTTTATGTTCTGGTTAGATTGACCAAATATAGTATTTGAAAATCCTGAATATCCGCTAAATTGGGTTCCTACATAAAAATAGCCAGCGGTGGTGTTTTCTCTGCTGAAATAATTTATAGTACCTAGTGATCCATCAACCGTATTATCTGTATAGGAGGTGGTAGTATTGTCACCTATGGTCGTTAGTAAGTAGAATGGTCCACCCGAAGCACCGCCAGTAGTCGTTCGATAAATATTTCGAGATGTGGCATTGCCTGTTGCGTCTGTTGGAATTGCCGTAAGACTCACTTGTTGAGATGATGGAGTAACTACAGATGAGACTATGCCAGCATTTGTTTCACCTTGGGTAGTAACAAAAGTTACGAAATAGTAATAATTTCCCGTGAGTGATCCAGCAGAGCCTGTTGCTACGGTTGGTGCGCTTGGGTGTGAAAGTGTTGTAAATCGAAAATGTCCATAGCCAACATCTAGTCTTTGGACTGGACCCTGTGTACCAACACCAAGCCTAGTGTTTACTTCATCAAAAGCAGCATTGGAACCAATTAAAATCTTACCTTTGGTCGCATTCGAAGTCGAACTAAGCGTTAGGGTTCCACCAGAAGAAGAGGAACCATAATAAGTTGGTGATGTAGTGTTACCAGAAATTAATGCATTATTCGTAACTGTTAATGCGGTTCCCGAACCAGAAAATGTGTATGTTCCTGGTAAAGTATTGGCAAAAGATGGGACACCACCTGAAGAGGTTGTTTGCAGAATAGCGCCTATAGCACCAGATGCTGCCGTAACCTGAATGGCTGAAGTAGTATTACCATATAACACTCCGTTAGAGGTAAATGTTCCAACCCCTGTTCCACCATGTGATACGCTTAAAAACCCCGATACATTGGAAAAATCAGCCCAACCAAAAATCTTGGTTGTGGAGGTATAAAAATTAAGATTAGTTCCATCCCACCACATTTGACCAGCAGATAAAGAGGTTGGGGCTGAAGCAGATACGGAAAAAGTTAATGGTGCGCCATTGGAACCACCAGTATTAGCTAAAAATAAAGAAGATGTTGCAGCTAAAGTAACTGCACCACTAAAGTTTGCGGCTGTACCCCAATATCTCCAAGGTAATGTACTGGAACCCATTTCATAACCAGATAAACCTGGTGTAATAGTACCGGTTATAGAGTCTAATATAACAAACAAGGAATTACTAGCTGATGCATTTGCGGCTTGACCTGGATATGGCAATGCAGATTGATTAGGATTAGTACTTGCTGTTGGGGCTGTTAAGCCAGAACTAGGAATATTAACTCCGTCACCAGCAAAATACAAAACACCTTGTGACTCTCCTTGAATACGGACACTATTTTGTGCAGCAAGGTCATTGTCGTAAAAGACAATGTTACCAGTCAGTGGCGTTATAATTACATCGACTTGAGCCATAATTTATATTCTTTATACAACAATTAAATTAATGGAATATCAGGACACTCAATCAAATCCATTAAATTCATTATTTTAACCTTGAAAGCTGCAAGACTATTAGCTTTTTGTAGAATGTTTTTGAAATCCTCACCATTAATAACTAATAATCTTTTCACTAGAACATTATGATCATTGTCTAATAAACTTAAACAACAGCGAATACCAGCCATGAAATGGAAATTTCCTTCTTCAATCATTAGCTTTGTAGCATCTGGGTATTTGTTAGATTTAATATTTATTAAAATCATACATCTTCCTCAATATCAAAGTATTCTCTAGCTCCAACTAAGACGTATTCAAATTTGTATGGTAATCTAAATAGTTTCTTAAAGAAGTTGGTGCATTGAACATTGAAACCATTTTCATCCTTATCAACTAATGTCATATTAGAGCCATTCCAACCAGTTAAAGTAACTGTGTAATCACCCTTAGCAACTAACTTAGACCAATATTCTGGTAAATCAATTCTAACTATTCCTTTACCTTCTACTGTTCCTCTGTGATAAACACCATGTTCTGGACCTTCAAGACATCCATAAACAAGGTTCTTTTTGGCTTTTGTAGGGTGAGGGATACAGAAGGACTTAGATGAACCTCTAATCACACCACTACCTGTAATAGATGCCTTTACATTACCAGTAGAGTCAGTAGCATTAAGTAGATATACTGTTCCAGAACCATCATCAGTTACATTTGTTTTAAGTGTAATAGTGTTAGTTCCAGAAGCTTGTGGTGCAATAGTTACATTACCATTAGCTGTAGTAGTAAATCCTCCACCACCAGCACTTAATGAGCTAGTGACTGTTAAAGCACCACCTGTAGTCAACGTCATTCTATTAGTGAATGAAGCTGTACCGGTATCAACAGATGATTTCCAAACTAAAGTTCCAGAAGGCGTAGAAGCTGAAGTAACTTGAAGTTCTTCTCTAAATCTGATAGTATTATCAGCGGCGGTAGGAGTTGTATTCCAAGCATGTCCAATAAGGTCAAAACCAGGACTTTGTTGTTGTGTAGCACCAGATGTAGAAGCAGTAGTATTTTGTAAAGCAAAACCCTGAGTTGATGTTGTAGTCAAACCAGTAACTGTATCAATAATACCACTACCACTAGAACCAGTAACTGTTAACTGATTGCTTCCATATAGGAATCCTGCACTGCCAGTGATAACACTAGTTCCACTCCAATAAGTTACCTGTCCAGCGGTACCTGTACCAGTAACGGTACCAGTAACGTTTGTAATCCAAGAAAGATTTCCAGCGTTGTCTGAAGATAGAATTTGACCACTAGTTGGTGTGGTTGTTGGCAAGGTGTATGTTAATGAAGGGGCACTAGCACCAGCTTGTATTTTAGTAGTGTTAGCACCAGTTCCATTAGCTAAGATTAATTGTCCTGTAGATGTTCCTGCTACACCAATTTGTACAGAAGTATTAATAACTGGAGTAGCTGAGAAGCTAGGTGCGCCAGCATTAGCAGTTAGAATTGTATTAGTTCCACCTTGAGCCGTAATACCTACAGCGGAAGTTCCATTACCGTAGAGAACACCATTTAATGTTAATGTTATCGCACCAGTTCCACCACCCGCGACAACTACTGTTCCATAGGCAACGTCAGCACCAGTACCACCAGAAACAACGGCTACGCCAGCAGTAGCTGATGGCGCAAGCCAGGTTGGGGTTGGAGTTGCACTATTAGCAACCAAAGTTGCGCCACGGACACCAATACTTAATTTAGTCATGGTAGCATAAGATGTAGTAGAGGCATAATACATATCACCCAACGCTGTTGGTGCTGTAGCAGATTCTAGAACATATTGAGTAGTACCAGATTGAACAAGGTTGTGTGTGGTGGCAGATGTACCAACACCAGCCGCCAAGGTTACATTACCCATTGAAGAAGTTAATGTAAAGGTTTGGCTATTTGTACTTAGTGTAGAAGAAGAACCTAATGTAAAGGTGAATGTAGCCAAAGCAAGCGCACCTGATGCGCTATTTAAGCTTAATGCAGCTTGAGCAGCATTAGTACCTTGTATATTGTTAGTTAATAGTATACCACCGGTTGAAGCAGCACCACCACCAGCAACAGAAGTAGACAATGAAGCATTAGTGGCAACTGTAACACCAGAAGAGATTGATACTGTTGAGGAAGCGGCAACCGTAACAGGTGAAGAAATTGAAACAGCAGATGAACCAGCAACTGTAACACCAGAAGAGATTGATACTGTTGATGAAGCAGCAACTGTAACAGGTGAAGAAATTGAAACAGCAGATGAACCAGCAACTGTAACGTTTGAACCAATTGAAACAGTTCCACCACCACCAGTAATAGTAATAATTCCAGAGTTAGTAACAGTTAAGGAGGCTGTATTGGAAATTGTTAATGTTCCACCAGTACCAGCAATTGTTAATGTTCCAGAGTTAGTAGCGGTTAATGAAGCTGTATTGGAAATTGTTAATGTTCCACCAGTACCAGTAATTGTTAATGTTCCTGTATTTGTAGCAGTTAATGAAGCTGAGTTGGAAATTGTTAACGTTCCACCAGTACCAGCAATTGTATAGGTTGCAGTTCCAGCTTGACTCAATGTTAATGTATTAACGTTTGTACTACCCGCTGCTAATGACCAACCTGATGTATTCTGTGTTAATGTGAGTGTTGCGGCAGATGCTGAAGTTACTGTAAATGTTGGATTAGTGTTATTAGAGAACGGAGAAACAGCATTACCACCTAAACTAAATGTTGTTGATCCAGATGTTATATTAACATTAGCACCTATAGTATTGGTACTCTTTTGAAGTCCCATAACAACAGTAACATCAGCAGCACCAGTAAATTGAGTAAACTGTGGTGTTACAGCGGCACTTGCTGCGGCTGACGCAGGATTAATAACTGAAGTATTATCAACTTGAATCCAACCAGTTTCAGCTTCAGTTGCTCCTTCGTCTATAAACGTGAATACACCTTCACTTAACTGAGCGGCGGTTGTACAATCTAACGCACGAGCAAAAGCGATAGTATAATTAGGTCCACCACCACCAGTGGTTACAACAACATAAATACCATTAGCTGAAGAACGCAATGTACCTGGAATTGCATTATATGTAGCAGAGTTGGAGAAATCTTTAATTAAGACACGATCACCTAAGTTCAATGCTGATGAAGTTCCACTAGGTGAGTCAAATCCTGTATAGATACCACCAGAAGTAACGGCTGAAGTACCTGGTGTATTATTAGTAGTTGTAACAGTGGTTGTAATATATCCAGTGTAAGTAACACTATTCCATGTAATAGTAGAGTTGGTATACCAAGCACTGCTAATACCACCACCCAATAGTAAACCACCAATTAATGATTCAAATGTTGGTACAGATGAAGCTCTAACTGATCCACGAACAGAAATACCTTGTGCTACATTATCAACATAAGCTTTATTGACAATATCTGTAGAGTTAATTGGTGTAACGGTTACACTATTGGTTCCACCATTCAAAGTTATACCAGCAGTGAATGTCATAGCGGTACCAACTGATGTTACAAATGTTGGGGCTGTATTGGCAGCGGTTCCATAAAGCAATCCTGCCGCACCAGTAACTGTAGTAAGCGGATTAGTAGAAGTTGAACCTGAAACTATTAATGAGTTAGTGGAAGAGAAAGATGAAGCGCCTGTTCCACCATTACCAACTGGTAAGGTACCAGTAATTATAGAAGTTCCACCAGCTAAGTTTAATGCTGAAAATGTTGGTGCGCCTGTACCAGAAGTTCCTGATACAAGTGGAATACCAGCAGAACCAGCAGGGGTATTAGGTAAGAATGCGGAAGCAGAAGAATAAATTACCGCACCAGCAGAAGCAGCAGTAGTAGAGTTAGTTCCACCATTAGCAATAGGCAAAGTACCAGAAACCATTGTAGTTAAGACAACTGCTCCAAAAGTTGGGGAACCAGCAGCGTTACCAATTAATACTGTAGTTGTAGTACCAGCAGCAGTAGATGCATATGCTGAAGTTGTAGTAGCATAAATTACACCGTATTGAGTTGGTGCTGATGCTGTACCTGTTCCACCATTACCAATTGGTAATGTACCTGTTACAACAGAAGAACCACCAGCCAAACTTAATGCTGTAAACGTTGGTGTTCCTGTACCAGAAGTTCCTGACAATAAAGGAATACCAGCAGAACCAGCAGGAGAGTTAATCGCCATTGTGGTTGTACCATTAGTATAAACGATAGCACCAGCATTACCAGTAAGGTTTGCTCCAGTACCACCTTTATTCATTGGTAAAATACCATTAAATCCAGCAGGTACAATGTTAACTAATCCAGATCCATCACCAAAAAATACAGCATTTTGACTAATATATGCTGAGTTTGCGTTTGTTGAAGTGCCACCATTAGCAACAACAGTTAAAGTACCTAATGTAGCTGTAGCACCATAAAATTCTGCAATATTTGGAGTACCTGTGGCACTTGGTTGAAGTCTTAAACCAGCAGAAGATGCGGCACCTGAAATAAGTTGCTGACCAGCAGGGGTAGAAGTGATTAAGGTTCCAGTAGCAGGTACAGTAACAGTTGAACCACCAGAAGCTGGGTTAAGAGTAAGGGCACCAGCACTACCAATGGTTAAATTGCTGTTAAATGTTATTACACTTCCTGTTGAACCACCAGAACCAAATGAAGTTCCACTATAAAATGTTATTTGATTTGCGGCTGTTTGTCCATGACCAAGTTCAGTTGAAGTTCCACCATACATTGCAAATCCAGTAGTGTTATTAGTTAAAACTAAACCATTAAAGGTACCAGCACTACCTGAGTTTGGTGCGCCACCAGCAGGTTGTGCAATTGCGACAAAGTTTGATGCTTCAACAGTGCCATCAAATGGCTTTAGATAAATTGTAGGTGCAATACCAGTCCATGTTGAACCCGCTCCACTAGCTCCACCATAAACAAAAGATCCACCAACTGTTGGGGCGCTTAATGTAAAGGATGTAGCACCAGTACTTGCATTATTCCAAGAACCACCAATTGCTAAAACTGGTAAGTTAGGGTTGTTTGTCCACGAAGTACGAGTGGAGGGCCACTCACCATGATTAAATAAAGAAACCTTAACTTCGCCTGTCGTTACTGGCTCAGTATCTGTAGTTCTAGATATTTTAAAATCAAGAGAGCTATAGGCAGCGGCAGTAGAACCAAAGGAACCATTAACCCAGCTAGTAATTATTTCAATATCTTTAGAAATAACACCACCATTACTGGTAGTAGGATCAGATGTAATACCAGTACCTTCACTAGTACCAGACTGCATAGTAAAATCTAACGATTCTGCTTGAACGTTTGGTTCTTCAGTTGTTTCAACTTCAACCTGTTTACTACTAACTAATTCGTCAACTAGTACATTATCATCGTTGAAAGTATTTTGTTCGCCCACGTTTTTTTTGCCCTTATTGTTCGCCATACTGATTTCCCTGTTATACTATTTCTTAATTAGATATTTAAATATAAAAACCTTTATTATTGGAGTCTTTTTAGATATTTAAATATAAAAACCTTTATTATTGGAGTCTTTTTAGATATTTAAATATAAAAACCTTTATTATTGGAGTCTTTTTATGTTTTTGTCAGGTTCTTCTAACGCAAAATCAATGTCTAATCGTGCGCCAATCACAATAAAATCAAATTTCACTTTTTTATTGCGAATAAACCAACGATTCCACCATTTTGACTTGATTTTTACAAGAAAACCCATTTCATCTTGGCTATACTTATACAGATCATAATCACCAATTGCATCAATATGAGCAGAATAATTTTTACCAACTAATTTAGCCCAATAATCAGGTAAATTAACCTGTATAATTCCATTAGATAGGTATCCTTCCACTTCTCCACGATAATAAATTCCGTATTCAGGTCCTTCAAAACTACCATGTAATAATCTGGTATTGGGTTTAATTGGATGTTTAATATCGAAGGATTTAGCAGTAGCTCTTAAATGCCCAACACTATCTATGGAAGCCATAACAACACCGTTAACAGCCCATTCTTGAAGATTTGCGGTTTGCTCCGACATTGCATCTACGTATATACCAATATTACTAGTTGAATTAGTAACAACTGTTACCTGAGAAGATGGAGAAGTTGTAGTACCAATACCTAAACTTCCAGATGTTGTAAATGTAGCTACTATATTACCATTTGTTTTAATGGATAAACTATTATTATCATTAGTTCCCAATGTGGCTAAAGCACTAAAACTATTTCCACCTTGTAAATACGCAGTAGTAGACAAAACAGTACTAACACTAGACCAAGTTGGTGAACCTGTACCACCAGAAAGTAATAATTGTCCAGAAGTTCCAACTCCTGAAAGTGCCATCGCTGATGACGTACTATAAACAATGGAACCTGCCGAAGCAGTTAAGTTAGCATTAGTTCCACCATTTGCCAACGGTAGCAAACCTGAACCACCCAAATTAGAAAAATCAGTATATAACAAAGTTCTTCTAGTTGGTCCTGTAGTTTGAGTAATATATAGACTAGTTCCATTCCATTCCATAACACCAGCTACAGCAGATGTTAATAAAACTCCAGAAGTAAATTTAAGCATTGGATTACTTGTGGTTCCAGCAGCAATTTGTAATAAAGCGGTTGGGTTAGTGGTTCCAATACCCACATTTCCAGAAACATAAACAAACGTGGAACTTCCTGTTATGGTATCTGTTCCACCACCATAAGCGATTTCGTTATTGGTAATAGTTCCACTAATTCCAATAGATGACAAATTTGACCAAGCTGGAATACCGCCTATAACTGTAAGCACTTGATCTGTAGAACCAATAGGCAGTGTACTTAATACGTTTGTGGCAGAAGCATATAACATGTCTCCAGTCGTATATGATGTTATTCCAGTTCCACCTACCGCAATAGAAATTGAAGAAACACTAGATAAAAGACCACTAGAATCAGCTACTACAAAACCATTTAACCCATTAATAGTTGTAGTACCACCAGCAACAACTAAACCACCCGCAGATATCGTTATTCCACCACCAAATCCAGCACCTTCAGCTAGAGACAATCCTGAACCTGGGGAATAAACAAAACCAGGATAACCCGCTATTGTAGTTGATCCAGTCCAATATGCAATATTTCCAGCAGAACTACTACCAGTAACACCAGTTAGTGCCAATATATTCACATTAGATGAACCATTATTGAAATATAAACCAGTTCCATCCCACCAAAAATCTCCAGAAACAGGAGAAGTAGGTGTTGTGCCACCAGAAGAAGGAATTCTTAATGATGCATAACTAACAGTAGCAGTAGCCACTGTGGTTTTGGCATTAGTTACAGTTAAACCATTTGCAAAAATATGTAACCCATTCCAGGTTGGAGTAAATGCAGACGTTTGATCAACTGCAACAGTTACAGTACTAGATCCAGAAATAATTATTCCAGTACTAGCAGTAACTATACTGGAAATATAACCCCAACTTGGAACACCACTTCCACCTGATTTAAATAATTGTCCCGATACACCTACGCTAGAAATAGCCAGTGATGTTAATGTACTATAAACAACACCACCTAATGCAGCAGTTAAGTTTGCATTAGTACCACCATACGCTAATGGCAACACACCTGAACCACCTAAATTAGAAAAATCAGCATATAATAATGTTTTTCTAGTTGGTCCTGTGGTTTGGGTCATATATAAACTGGTTCCGTCCCATTCCATAACGCCAGCTAATGGCGTAGTTAAAACAGATCCAGCATTGAATTGTAACATCGGTATAGTTGTTGTTCCTGCTTCAAGATGTAATTTAGCAGTTGGTGAAGTAACACCAATACCAACACCTTCAAAACTCGAAGACATTTTCAAGGTTAATAAAGCCGAAGAAGAAGCTCTACCAATTGATAATGTATCTATTGAAGATGCACTTTGGTAAACGATATCTGTTTCGGTTCCAACAGTTACATCATCTATGGGATTAATAAACCTTATCGTGCCACTTTGAGCAAGTGTTACAATATCATATGGCAGTTGAAAAGGTACTGGCATATTTTATTTCTACAAGAAAAATACTTATTTTTCCGGTATTGATCTAGGATCAACAAGGGTCAAATAATTTTATTTATAATACATGTTGTATGATGTTAATATGTGAAAAATGTAATAATGAATTTGAAAGAAAAAATAAACAAAGATTTTGTTCAAAAAATTGTCAAAAAGAGTGGCAATCTCAAATAACATGGGAAGAAAGAATAGGGAAACAAAGAGCAAAAGAAATACGTCAAAAACGTTCTAAACAGGTAAGCGGAGAAAACAATCCATCCTGTCGCCCTGAAGTGTCTCAAAAAATCAGTGAGAGTTTAAAAACTTATTTAATTAAAAACCCCAGAATTGGTGAATTAAATCATTTTTTCTCAAAAAAACATTCTGATGAAACTAAAAAACATCTAAGTGAATCTAAAAAGGGTAAATGGGCATATACAAGTAAACAATATGAATTGCTTTGTCAAAATTCACTAAGTGGTGAAAATCATCCAAATTGGAAAGGAGGAACTTCATTTGAACCATATTCCAAAGAATGGACAAAAAAATTAAAAACTCACATAAAACAGACATATGATAATAAATGTTTAATATGCAATAAAAATAATGTTAGATTAGCTGTGCATCATATAGATTATAATAAAAAAAATTGCACAGAACAAAATCTTATACCTTTGTGTTATTCATGTCACTCAAAAACTAATTATAATAGAGATAGTTGGATTAAAGTTATTTCAGAACTAATTTTATTGTACAAGGAACTACACAATGAAAAATAAAGAATATATTTCCGTACTCGGCATAGACCTTGGAACTACATTTTCTTGCGTAGCTCACGTTAAAGATGATGGTACTATTGAAGTTTTAACAAATTCAGAAGGCGACAGAACCACCCCTTCGGTTTTCACAATTGTAGATGGAGAAGTTCTTATTGGAAATTCTGCTATTGAACAAGAGGCATTTACTCCCGAAAATGTTATTCGATCTATTAAGCGATATATGGGAACTAACAAACGATTTAGGATTAAGGATAGAGTTTTAAGTCCAGAAGAAATTAGTTCAGAAATTCTTAGAAAGCTAAAAAATGATGCAGAAAGTTTCTTAGAAGAAGAAATCACAGATGTTATTATTACCGTTCCAGCTTACTTTGATAATAATCAAAGAAAAGCCACAATGGTTGCGGGTGAACTTGCTGGTTTGAACGTATTAAGAGTTATCAATGAACCTACAGCCGCTTCATTAGCTTATGGATTAGGTAAAAACAAAAACGAAACTATTTTGGTCTATGATTTAGGTGGTGGAACATTTGATGTTACTGTTTTGAAACTTAGTGATGATGGTGTTTTTGAAGTCAAATCCACTGCTGGTAACACAGCTTTAGGTGGTGACGATATTGATAAGTTAATTATGAATGTCTTCATCAAAGAAGTAAACAAAGAAATGCCTGATTTAGACTGTAGTGATGTTGCAGTTCTTTCTCGCCTTAGAGAAGCTGCGGAAAAAATGAAAAAGCAATTATCATTTAACCAATCATACGAAGTTAAAATTCCTTACTTTTTCGGTGCTAAACCCTTTAGATATAAAATGTTTAGAGCTAAATTCAACGAAATGATTAAACCGTTGATCACTGAAACATTAATGTCCGTTAAGCAAGCTTTAAACGATGCTCACATAGACTATAAAGACCTTAATCAAATCGTTTTAGTTGGTGGATCTACAAGAATTCCATATGTATCAGATGAACTCAAAAAGTTAACTGGATTAGAACCACATAAGGGTGTTAATCCAGATGAAGCAGTTGCAATTGGTGCCGCTATTCAAGCTGCAACGATCACTGGTAATCGAAAGAGAGATATTTTACTACTTGACGTAACACCACTCAGTTTAGGTGTTGAGGTTTATGGAGAGTTAATGAGTGTTATGATTCGTAGAAACACTACCATCCCTCATGAATTCACTGAAAGATTTACCACTTATGAAGATGGTCAAGAATCTGTTGATGTTAAAGTTTTCCAAGGTGAACGTCCTAATGTTAAAGATAACCGTAAACTTGACGAATTTAAACTTACAATAGCTCCAGCACCAAGAGGCGTAGCCAAGATTGATGTTACCTTTAAGATTGACGTTAATGGAATTTTAAGTGTTAAAGCATTAGATGCTATCACTGGTACTGAAGTAGAAATGCTTATTACTGGTGGTTCTTCATTAACTCCTGAAGAAATTCAAGATATTCTAAAAAATGCAGAATTACACAAAGAACAAGATCAATTAGAACTGACCATTAAAAATGGTCAGGCTGTTCTATTCTCACAACTCATTCAAATTGAATCATTCTTACGCAATAACAAGGCTGCATTTACACAAGAATTTATTGATGAATTAGAAGATATGCTTGCTTCATTAAATGATGCAAAAGATTCTACGAATATAGAGATCCTTAGTGAACTATCAAAGGAAGTTGAAGCTATAATTAAGAATGCTTCAGATGATGTTTATGTTTGGGCAGAAACCAAAGTAAATAAAATTGGAGCGACTATTGGAGAAACAAAATAAAGAATTTTATGTTATTCACCCAATGTTTGACGAACCAGAAGTTAAATACGATGGTGCTGAACTAGGGTTAATGAAACTAAGTAAAGGGACTAAATTAGCTCTCTTTACGTTACGAGTATACATATTATTAATGATCGTGTTACTACTGTATCATATAATTGATTTATCAATGCACTTAAAAAAATGAACGTTTTTGATTTTGACAATAGTCTTAGAGCTAAATATGGACCCAATATTATTGGGGTTGATGAGTGCGCAAGAGGTAGTCTGGCTGGACCCATATGCGCTGGAGCGGTCATATTTCACGCAGACACAAACATAAAAGGTATTAAAGATAGTAAGCAACTAAGCCCTAAAAATCGACTAGATCTATATGAGGAAATTACAAAACAAGCTATTGCTTGGCATGTTGCCTTTATACAAGCAGAAGAAATAGATCGCATCGGTATTAATCCATCTAATACTAAGGCTATGGAAATAGCTATTAAAGAAACCGTTTGTGCATCAAAATTAAAAATTGATTTATACGTAATAGATCAATCTCCATTAAAAATGAAAAATATGTTAATGATGCCAAGAATGGATTCTTTAAGCGCGTCAGTTGCGGCGGCATCTATACTTGCAAAAGTTACACACGATAAATATATGGATGAATTATCTATAACATATCCAAATTACAATTTATCCGACAATAAAGGTTATGGTAATCCAGAACACATTGCTTTAATTAAAAAATATGGTAAAATTCAAGGTTTACATAGAATGTCGTTTAAAATTAAAGCTTTATCGAATTATACACAGGTTTCTTTAAATGATTTGGGTTAAATATATATTATGGATAATTTAAAAATACCAATTGGTGCTGATTTATTTACCTTTGAACGTAAACTAAAATCTATTCAAGATTTACAACATGTTGCAATAATAGATACTAAGATTGTCACAGATCCTGAACATGGTCCTTTCATCTTAATAATGACTCCATCCAAAAAGTTTATTCAACCTCTAACTGTTGGAGATGCCAATTATTTAAGTTTTTACTATGCTGAATTACATTTCAACTCATTGTTACCTACAATTTATCAGCTATACATGGAATATATGAAAAACTGTGGAAATTATATAGATTCCATTACTGTAGAATCTGTTAAAGGTGACATTGTGTATTGCAGAGTTGTTTGGCGTACAAAGAGAAACAAACTCTTTTCTAGTCAGTGTAGTCTTGGGGATGCATTGATATTTGGTAAACTATCAACAGTAACACTCGGTGTCGTAAAAAGCGCATTAGATGAATTTGAAGCATATGATAGTTCAAGTTCAAATTACGATTTTTACGATGATGAAAACGATGATTGGTATGATGATGATAATGATGATAATGATCTAGAAGAACATTAATAAGGCTGTCCAACCCAACAATGGAATTCGAAATTAACAGTCATCTTATCTGCTGCCTTCATGTGAAAATCAGCTTTTTTGATAACGCACTTGCTAAAGTCAATTATGGAATTGGTACCATCTAACGTAAACAAAGGTATCCATGCTCCAGTAGTGTTTTCATTTTCTGAAGCAGGAACAGAGTCAGATGGTTGGAAAATTTCCATTGTAAAGCCTGTAGGTTCCCACATAACTCTACCTGGTCTTTGTAATGTTAGTTCACTTTGTTCGTTTGCGCCTAATGATACGTTTAACGCTTCATTAACTGAGTTGTAGTCCCCATAACCAACATCTGTATTTCCAGTATCAATTTCAACAGCGGCTGTACCACTTCCAGTGATACCAACAGACTTTACCATGATCCAAGGAAACTGAGTTCCAAAATTATATGTGTTAGAACCACTTGGTAAGTCTGTACTGCCCGAGAAAGCGCCAGGACCATTAAAAAAATAAAGGTTTTCAGTCTTAACGTTAACATCTAAAGATAATTGTTCAAGCCAAAGCTGATATCTTCCAATACCAATGCGGAAATCGTACCATTTTGCAACTCTCGTTGGAATATTGGCAGAATTAGCAGGATTTAATACAGAAGTTGAAGGATCAACTTCGCCTAAAACAGAGAAAACAGAAGGATTGATGATACCATCAGAAATCATAGTAATAGAAGCCTTACATTCACCTTTGCTAACATTTATATTGCCTCTTTCTAAAATTGGTAATGTAAATGTTTGAGTTATAATTTCGTTAATCTTAGTCGTTAAGAGGGTACGACCATCTAATGGCTTACCACCACCAACAAGAATAGGAACTTCTACAGTATACTTTTCGACAACACCACCGATGTCCAAAACCTGAGTTAAAATGGTACCTTTGATAAGGTCAACATCTGAAACTTCCATACTCTTTGCTCTTGTAAAATCATCAGCAAGGTATGTTTGACCACTTATTTGTAATTGTCTGAAAGCACTACTAAATTTATTACCTATTGGCATATTTAAACCCCTAATTATAAATTAAACATATGAAAGAGAATTCCTTCCTGTATTTAAATAAACGTATAGAGTTTTACAGAATATATCCAGCGTTTCAATAATTAAAAAAATTGAATCCCGTATTCTCCATATAAAATGGTGGTGTTATATTTGTGAAAGTTGCGGTTCTCTTAATCAATTTAGGATCTATGTTTTGAGTAGACACATTAAACATAGGCGTATAGTAGATAACCTTTAATGGACCAATTTCAAAAGTCATATTTTGATTTTGCATGATACCACCTTGAAGAAAACTGCTTTTTTCAAGTCTTTTCTTTACAAACTGTTCATATTTACCACTAGACTCCCAATTATTAGCTGAAATGAACTGTGCTTGATCACTTCTCATACTTATAGGTGTCCCTGGTGGATTGATAAAAACATCTTCAGTAATAGTAGACTTCACGTTAACTTGAAACATACTAATTGGTAATCTAGCTTCATATCTATACGCTTTACAATCAGCAAAAACCAATTCTCTGCCAGATAAATCTATGTCATCCAAACTGATAACGTCACTTATATTTCTAGAATCAATAATTCCACTAATATCACAGCTTAACGTTAAATTACCACCAGAACGTCCCTCAATTGATAAATTAGATATTAAACAGGTTGTAATATTCAATAAACCAATATTGTTACTTGCCCAGCCATCAGCAACAACATATGGAACAACTGAAGGCGATAAAAAGTGATTGGTACTAATCTCCAAATACGTATTGTTGACCTGAAATTCAGCGCATCTTAAAATAGATATAACGCCAGGTAATAAATCACCATTAATATCTACTCTTAAAGGCATGGATAGCTTACCCTTAATTACACGCAAACCAATATCGGCAATATTTGCTCTAGGTCCACCTTGAATCAAATATTTAATTTCAAATGTTTGTTCCCAATTTAAGGTACATTCATTAATGGGCAAATAATTATAATTTGCTTCGTCGTTGGTTTTTAATCGAATACTTTTAGACGCACTACCAGTAGCTGGTTCTATTCTATATATCATTCCTGGGGTGAGCATATCTTATTTTTCAATAAAATCATTGCTCACCCCTTTATTTTACAGAAGGACATCGTTGGGATTTAAGACCTTACTACCTAATACAACTGTTTTAGATTTAGCAGTCATAGGCTTAGTGGCTTTACAAGCGTCAAATGGCAGAATCTGAATATTACCTTCTCCGTCCTTATATTTAATACAGTCTCCCACTTTGATTCCCGTTAGATTACCATTTCGTCCTGGCTGAATCGTAATTGTGTGTTTTGGTGTTGCGGAACGAGTTTCTTCTTCTAGTTCTTTAACGTTAACAGTAACTACAAAACCTAAACTTGTATTAAAAATAATTCTCTGCTTATCATTAACCTTAAATACAGCCGCTAAAGAATCATTATCTATGTGCTTCATAGCAACTACACCTTGTGCTGTTCTTGGTCTAGGTGTAATTGTAGACTCATTATATCTAACCAAACATCCTTCCTTACTGACACAAACTAAACTATCATTTGTGTTTATTACATCTAGGGAAACAACTTCATCGCCATCTTCAAGAGGTTGATAAGTGAATATCCTATTCTTTTGAGTGGTTTCATAATCAGAAATAGAGGTTTTCTTGATAAATCCAGAGGTTGTGCCAATGACTACGTACTGATCTTCTCTGAAGTTAGACACGAACATATGAGCAAGAACATGTTCATCTTGAGGTAGATCAATTAGATTGTGGATATGTGCGCCTTTAGCATTCTTAGCTGTCAAAGGAATATCAGCACATAATTTACGATACAATAAGCCTTTATTTGTGAAAACAAGTAAAGCATTTGAAGAAGTTACAGAATAATCACGAGAATAATCCTCTAATTGTTCACCTAATACAACGCCATCACTAACATCAACCTGATTGACTAGCTGTTTCTTAACGAATCCATCCCAAGTAACATTGATCTTGAATTTTTCTTCAATAATAGGAACCTTGATGACGATATTATCAACAGGTGTGGAAATTTGAGTTTTCCTGTCATTGCCATACTTCTTAGATAGTTCTTTTTGTTCTTTAACTACAAAATTATAAATATTTGTATCATTAGAGAATAAATCATTAATAAAATCCATTCTAGAATTCAATTCCTTTTCTTCATTAAGTAGAGTATCAGTCTCCAGTCTGGTCAATTTGCTTAATCTTAACGCCAATACAGCCTTCGCTTGAATATCAGTTGTCACATATTTAGCCTCAATCATACCAGCAATAGCTTCATTTGGGGATTTTGACTTCTTAATTAGATCAACAACCGCATCAATGTGCTTAATAGCACTAATCAATCCTTCAATAATATGCAATCTGGCGTTCACTTCACCTAGTTCATTTTTGAATTTCTTCGTAAGAATATCTACACGATAATCTACGAAGCTTTCAATGAACTTCAAGACTGGAACGTTTTCTACCACCTTATTATCAATTAAAACTGTTTGATTGATGCTGATTTTAACTCTTAAATCTGTGCTTTTAAGGATATGAGCCAAAGTATTATCAACATTTGCATGTTTTGGTATCTCTATAATAATAGAAATATTGATTTCTTCTTCTTTTCTATTGGAGTAGTCTTCTACAAGAATGGTTTCAATAACTTTTGTATCAGATAATGCACGGATTTGAGTTGTAAGTGCTTCAGGGGAAACCTGATAAGGAACTCCTGTAATTTCAATAATATGTGTATCTTTAGGAGTTTTCTTTACATTATAAACACCTTCTAACACGACAGAGCCTTTGCCGGTTCTGTAATATTCCTTAACACCATCTTGTCCACGAATGACACCGCCAGTTGGAAAATCTGGTCCTGGCATAATTTTCATTATATCATCTACGCTTAATTTCTTGTTTTTTACATAAGCTGAAATCAAATTTGATATTTCAATATAGTTATGTGGCAAAATATCAGTAGAAAAACCAACAGCAATACCTGACGCACCATTTACCAATAGATTAGGAAATCGACTTGGTAAGACTACAGGTTCTTTCTTTTCATCATTATAGGTGGGAATATAGTCAACAACAGTAGGACTTAATTCTTCTAAAAGTAAATTACCAAATTGTGACAATCTTGCTTCAGTGTACCTCATTGCCGCTGGTGGCTCTCCATTAATATTTCCGTAATTACCCTGCCCCTCAATTAAACAATGTCTACAAACCCAATCCTGAGCCATTCTAACCATAGTTGGATAGACAACACCTTCACCATGAGGATGATAATCACCCGAAGTTGTACCGCAAATTTTAGCAGACTTAGAATACTTACCGTTTGGTTCTAATCCTAAGTCTTTCATAGCAATAAGTACACGACGCTGAGAGTGCTTTAATCCGTCTCTCATGTCTGGTAAAGCACGATCTGAGATAACGTAATCAGCATAAATTCTAAAATTCTTTTTTAATACATCTTGCAATGAAGATGTATCTATTTTTTCTACTACTGGTATTGATAATTCCGTTGCTGTTTTACGTGCCATTAATTTCCATCCTTTGTGTAATCTATAATCATTGCTTTTCTTGGAGCAGCATCCTTACCCATTACTATACTCAATGTTTCGTCAGCTTGTTGGGCATCAAGTGCTGTAATCTGAATTAACTTCCTAAAACGCTTATCCATTGTAGTAGAACCTAGCTCTCCTGACTTCATTTCACCCAATCCCTTAAAGCGTGTTAAAAATGCCTTTGGGTTTTTATTTAAGTGCTTTTGCATCAAATCTTGATCCCAAAAATAATTAATATCTTTACCGAGGGTAGTTTTATATAAAGGTGGTTGAGCAAAGTATATTTTACCAGCTTCCACAAGAGGTTTCATATATCTCCAAAAGAAAGTCAAAAGTAAAATAGCAATATGTGCGCCATCAATATCAGCATCAGTCATAATAATGATTTTATTGTACTTACAATCATTGATATTGAATTTATCATTTTTGTCAGTCTGAATTCCTGTACCAATCGAAGCGATCAGTGATTGAACTTCTTTATTAGCAAAAAGAGATTCAAAATCAGTCTTTTCGGCATTAATAATCTTACCCTTAATTGGCAAAACAGCTTGTGTATAGTTATCTCTACCATCAGTAGCACTACCAGCGGCTGAATTACCTTCAACTAAGAACAATTCTCTCTCTTCTGTCTTTTTAGAAATACAATCTTTCAATTTCTCAGGTCTATTATATTTTAAGACACCCTTTTTCTTTTCATTATCAAAACTTTTCTTAGCTGCTTCTTTAGCCTTCTGATTAGTAATAGCACGTTCTGTAATAGATTTAAGAATAGAAGGATTCTTTTCAAAGAAAGTAGTTAACGCCTCTCCAACAACAGTATTTAAAGCTGTTTCGGCTTCAGTTGTAGTTAATTTGTTTTTAGTTTGACCCTCAAATTGTGCTTGTGGTAAACGAACACTAACGACAGCTAAAATACCGTCTCTAATATCTTCACCAGCTAATTTAGCATCTTTTTCCTTGAGAATATTTTGCTTTAATGCTTGATTGTTAACCACACGAGTAAATGCCTTCTTTAAACCAGAAACGTGTGAACCACCATCTATAGTTCTAATGTTGTTTGCAAAAGAATGGATATACTCACCATCCTTATTGGAATATTGAAAAGCAACTTCAACAGAAATAGTGTCCAACTTTCCTTTAATCATTACAGGCTCAGTTGGGTATACACCATCAACATTAACCATTAATGATTTAACGTAATCAGAAATACCACCTGAAAATTGGAATTTTAATCCTTCTGGGTGTTTTTTACTAACAAAAGTTAAAATCAATCCAGCATTAAGAAATGCGGCTTCTTGAAGAAAATCTTTAATTTTGTTTTCGTCAAAGGTTAAGCTTTTGAAGTACTTGGCACTTGGTTTAAATTTAACCAAAGTACCTTGTGCTGTGGCTTCTTTAATTTTACGAACATCTGCACAGGGAATACCTTCTTCATACTTTTGGTAAAAAACGCCTTCACCTTTACGTTGAACAACAACCTCTAAAAATTCAGAAAGTGCATTAACACACGAAATACCAACTCCATGTAAACCACCAGCACCACCCTTATAGGAATCGTTATTGAATTTTCCACCAGCATGTAAAGTGGTTAAAATGACTTCAAGCGCACTAACTCCACGGTCTGGATGAATATCAACTGGAATTCCACGCCCATTATCTCTAATTTCTATGGTTCGTTCATCATCATGTAGCTTAATGTGTATGCTTGTAGCATAACCATTCATAGCTTCATCAATGCTGTTATCTAGAACCTCTTTAAAAAGATGATGAAATCCTCTTTCTCCAGTATCGCCAATATACATTCCAGGGCGACGTTTTACAGGGTCTAACCCGTCTAGAATTTCAATATTAGACGCATTATATTTATTAACTTTGTTTTCGTTCATGTTCTATAAGTCAGTATAGCGATTTTTTCCATCACTGTGCCTTGTTTTAACTGATTTTTAAGAAAAAATCTAAAAAATAAATTTCATTAGTGACTGAAAAACATGGTATAATACAGATATTGCCTCAGAAAACAACACCATGAACAAAAAACAGGCTTTTACGTTGATCGAATTACTGACGGTAATCACAATTTTGTGTTTATTAGCCGCGATTTTGTTTCCTGTATTCAGTAGCGTCAAAAGACAAGCACTAATGACGCAATCAACCTCTAATTTAAAACAAATCGGTTACGCTTGGCAACTATACAATAGTGATTATGATGAAAACACAATGCCATTTGCCATATTTGATGACTCCACCAATACCTCTATATTTTGGTGGGCTAAATACCAAAATGGTGTATTAGACTATAATCAAGGAATTTTATCTCTTTATACTAAATCAAAAGCTATTAATCAAGATCCATTATTTAATAATCACATAATGGACTGGATTGGATTTAATGGTTATGGCTATAACTATTTTTATCTAAGTCCTCAATTACCAACAATAACCTTAACTTATAAAGGTGTAGGTTTAGAAGAAATATCTTACCCATCATCAACAATAGCTTTTGGAACTACCGCGTTAATGAATCAAAATCAAGTAATAGGCAATCCTTATTTTATTCCTTCTTCTTTTGGAAACCCTACATTCCAAGCAAGAAATGGTGCAAAGGGACTTATTATGTGGACTGATATTCATATAACAACAATGACTCCATCATATGCCAATAAAGATAATGTTGGCTACTGCAATACTAATAATGATTTGAATTCAGATCAATTTTTTAAATTAAACTAAATAAGCGGCAAGCATTCTATCTACTAAATCGGCTGAACGCAATTTATTACCACGATCATACTTGCTTGCTAATTTATACCAATATTTAACACTGGCAGTAGGCATTCCTCCACCACCAGCAGCAGGGGGTGGGGCACCATAAGCTTTTTGATAAACAGGATTTAAACTTTGTGCGGAACTAATCAACATACCTTGGCAAAGCTTTTCCAGTGTATTAAAAGCTTCTTGTGGATCTGCTTTATCTTGAGGATCATCTGAACCTAAAATAACTTGTGCAATATTTAAACCTCTAGGTAATCTATCCCAACGAGTATCTTCAGTAGATTGTCTTTCTGCTTCAATTTGATCCTCTGGTACATTTTGATCAGGATCTCTTTGTCCTACTCTACCTGGTACTACTCCACCTGTTTTATCACCACCATAAGCTATCCAAATTTCTTGAGCTAATTTAGCTGGATCTTTACCTGTAGTTTCTACTTTTTGCTGAATATCAAAATCGTGTAGTACTAATGCAACTTCATTTAGTGGTCCACCAATTTCTTGACGATCAGCACCTTGTGGGTTTGCCATTTCAGCAGTTCCTTCACCGCCTCCACCCATTCCCATATCCATTCCACCTGGTGGTGCGCCTCCAGCACCGCCCATTGCTGCCATTGGATCTCCACCGCCCATTGCAGGATCTCCACCCATTCCCATTGGGTCAGCACCCATTGCTGCCATTGGATCTTCTGGCATAGGTTGTTGTGGCGCTTGTGCCTGTGCATATACTAAACGTAAATCAATTAAACTCATTAAACTATATTCCAGTTACTTCTGTGTTTTCCACCAACTAAATTCTCAAAGCAATCTTCGAGTTTATTATTGTCTGAATTATGCAATTCGTCGTGAATAGTATAATTTTCATCATCTTCCACGTCTTCATCACGATCATCAACACCTTCTTCGTCAAAGAAAACATGTAAATCTTTATTGTCATCCACTAAGTCAAAGCCAATATTATCTGAGTTTCTATAAGCCTGTCTTAATATACGATCTAAATCTTTTGTTGAGTTATTAGCAATGACAGATTTATCTTCATAAGTATCTAGAGCATAAAGTAACGAATCTACAATTTGTGATTCTTTAATTTTAGATGTAAGCTTACCGCTCACCCTTTTATTAGATGTAATTTTATTATACTTAGAGATAGCTAGATGTATGATGCTTTCTTGTTCATCAAACCCATCAACATCTGGTGCAAGTTCCATCAGTGTATTTAAAAATTCTTCCTTCAAATTAGACATTAGTTCGCATTGTCCTCCAACTATTATTTCTATTCTCAAACCATCATTCATTTACCTTTTATTAAATAGAATTATTTAAAGTTGCGTTTAATGTTAAGTGATAATTGCCATTTGGTGGCTGTTGATAGCTCATTAAATACCTTCCTGAGTATGATTTTTGATTTACGTCCATGCTAAACGTGCCATTTGTTAAAGCATTATCAGAAATAATAGGAGCATAATTCCAAAAATTCAACATCAAAGGATTTCCAAAAACATCAGATATATCAACGTAATCCGAAGGGTATAAAGTTTTACAAGTAAAACCAAAAACGTCATTGCGGAACACAAAAAACGGATGCCAAATAGTAGTGCTATCTGTCATTGTATTTATTTCCCATGTAAACCAATAATAGTTGGTTCCATCATAATAGGTTACGTATCTAAAATCATATATAGGATTAAATAAATACGCACCTTCAGTTTTTAATACTGTGCTGCTATATGGTATGTAAAATTGTTTTTGATCTAATGTTGATGACTCAACATAGTAAATTGTAAATGTAGTATTGATTTCACTTGCTGTAGGTGTTGCGGTAGCCGCCCATTGTACGAAGTTAAACTCTGGTGGATTGGTTGTTGTTAATACAAAAGCATTTGGAAAGCCTGGAATAGCAGGAGATGGTGGTGCAATTGTATCGCCTGATACTGGAGTGTATTGTACTGCTTCATAATGATTAAATGTGTTTAAAGACACCCTAAATGGATTAGTAGAATTACCTAGAGGATCTACCACCTTATCATTAAGGTAACTTACTGTATAGCCTACTGGTATAGTAACGCTACCTGAAGTAAATGAAGACACTTGATCAGTGCGAGTGTATACACCACTTTGAGTGTATACATATTTCACTACCATGTGCCATAAAGGATAAGGATTATGCTGTTTAAATATAGCAGATGATCCAACACGTACATAATAACCGCCATATGGTTCGGAAGTGACCAATATAAATGAATTTTGACCTGTGAAACTAGAAGCAACCGTTGTGGTGTCATATTGATAACAAACCGAAACACTATTCCAGCCAATTAATGCAGTATTGTACACTAAATCATTTGGAGTATAACTGCCACCTGTTAATGCATTTTCCGCACTAGTTAAACGTAAATTAGCCACTAAATATTCTTGAGGAACACAAGAAGCAAACAAGCAACTTGACAAACCTTTATTTACACCTTCGCCTGAAATCAAACTAAAACCAGGTGCTAAAAATTCACTAGTAGATGTTTTTCTAGACAAATTACAAGTTTGATTAATGGAATTAACATTCGTTACCAAATAAGACCCATTTTGTATAGTATTAGTTTGACCAGAAAGAATAATTTCATCATTATTACTTAAATTAACACCTTGTTGGCGCAATGGAAGATTAACAGTATATAAATCACTTAAATTATCAGTTGTTAAATTCGTTTCAATATTAATAGAGCAAGTAGGATATGGAACATAAGCTTCTGTTGGCTTTCTTAGTTGATACGCATAAACACTGATCGCATTTGCGGCAGACGATAAACTGGAAGCAATAAATTCCATATTTAAAGGATTAAAACTAGCACTTGGGGATGGTGGTGAAAATTGATCAACAGCACAGAATGATAACGCCCAAAACGTATCAGCGTTCGTAGTTCCACCATTCACTTGTATCTTAACATCAGTTAAATAATTAAAATGTGTACTAAAGAAAGGGTGTCTGGTAAGTGTATACGTTCCAGAACCATGATTTAGAACATAAACACCATTAGTAATTGGATCGTGTACACCTGGAAAACCTTGATTTTTAAGTAATATAATTTTACTGCCTGTTATTGATGTAGAAATGGTAATACCATCAATAATAAAACTAGCCGCTGTGACAGGAGTCCCCAATGTTGCATATTGATCTACATTACCTGTTTCAAAAAATGGATATACAGCCGAAGTTGCATAATCTACTTGAAAAATATATGGTGCATCTAAATCTAAAGCTTTAAGCTTATAAAAATTCAATCCTGTGGTATTACTAATTGTTGTAGAATCAATTGTAGGAAGATTCGAGTCAGGAATGTTATCTGTAAACGTAGTAGTTGTGTTGTCTGCAATCGTTGTTAAATAATGATAAGTTGATCCACCAGCAGTGGTTCTATATATATTTCTTGCAATAGCTAAACCAGATGAATCAATCTGAATAGCTGATATATTAACTTGTTGTGCTGTAAGACTAATACTGCTAATTCCACCCAAGTTTGTTTCACCTGTTGCGGTCACAAAAGTAACAGCGTAAAAATAAGATCCAGTCAAAGAACCTGAACCGCCAAAATTTAATGTTACCGACCCTGCTGGTGCAGACAGCTTAGGAGACATATCAATAAATTTTAACGTATTTCTATCAATAATGTTTTTATTTGCCCAAAGATTGACATTACTAAGATTCGCACTAACTGCTTGAAAACCAAAAGACACTGGTGTAGACCATGTAGTACTTGTGGGTAAGGGAGAGTCTGTTGTAAAATTAATATAATCTACAATTGTAGGATTAGTGCCCACATTCGCGCTATTATTATAAACTACCCAATTAACACCAATTGCCATAATTCAATTATACACTTTAAAGATTTATTTTCTATAAAGTGTATAAAAATTACCTACCTTGTGCTTCGGGAGAAGAGAAAATCTCACTAGCAATAGCAGCAAGAGGACTTCTAGTAACTGATTTTAATGTTACACAACCGCAAATATCTTGTGTTTTAGTACCATTCATAGCATGAGCTAAACCACAACTTTCTTTATCAAGATAATTGTTTTCAATTTGAGAAACGTCACCAAGTAAGATGATTTTACTACCCTCTCCACAACGTTCCACAATGTTTCTAGCTTCTCTAGGAGTTAAGTTTTGTGCTTCATCTACAAGAATAACGGTTTTAGGAATAGATCGTCCCTGAATATAAGCCATTGCTTCTACTTCAATTAAACCATCCTTAACTGCTGCTTCAAAAGTGTCTGCACCATGAAAACCAAAATTACCACATAATTGAGCGAAGTTGTCGCTAATAGGTCCAAGCCAAGGTGCTAATTTTTCAAACTTATCACCAGGTAAAGCACCAATATCTTTACCACCAACTGGAACAATTGGTTTAATAACAATTATTTTGTTAAAGACACCAGCGTTTATTTGATCCATTGCAGCAGCTAGAGCAAGAATTGTATTATGAGTAACAATGAAATTATCTGTAACATATCTATGACTTTCGTTATTAACATAAATACATTGGCAATCTATGTTTCCAATAAATTCAACATCGGTAATATATCTTGAAGGTAAATATTTAGATTTATTAATATAAAGATTATTTTTTCTACTAAGTCTGAATGGACTGATATCTATCGGCAAGCTTATAGTTAATATATGAGATTTTTTACCAATTTTCATTTCACCTTTATATTTGTATTTTTTATATTGATTGGTGCTTTTAATAACACCACCCAAACTATTGACAATAAACTCCATATCTTCTGCTAATCTAGAAGATACTGTTGTAAAGATTATACTCTGACCAGATTTATCACAAGTACCATCAGAATCCATTAGTCCTTGCAGTAGTTTAATTCTGTTTTCTACAGAATCGAACTTATATTCATTAGGGATAAATTTATCAATAGAAGAAGATCCTTTTAAATTAAGTCTAATAATTTCTTGCTGTATAACGTTTTCCTGTTTAACTCCAGGTGTTTTTATGTTATTAATTCTATAATCATATTTATCAGAGTGTTGAAGATAATAGTTTTTTGGCAATAAGTGTTTAAAACTTTCTAAAATTTCACTATCAGAAGTGGATAAATAAACACCATTAAACTTCATGCAACCATCACCCAATAAAACCCCAAACAAATAAGGATCTATTACATGCTGTTTTTCATCAAAAATAACAGGTTTCACTAATGGTATGGAATAGTTTTTTCTACCATCATGACCTTTAATTTTTTTCATTATTTCTTTAAGCTCTAAATCACGATATTCTCTTTTATAATTTCTATCCTGCTCATCTTTTACGGACCAAATGTGTTCATCACAAGAATCTGTAAAAGAGCCATCTGAAAAATAAACTCTATAAATATCTTTTTTACCCTGTGGGTAAATATCTAAAACTTCAGCAGGTAAACCATCGTCACCAATTACAAAATCTCCTTTATTTAAATCACCCATTTCAACGTATCCACTTGGAGTTAAAACCTGAGAATATAGAGGTTGTGCTTTTCCTGAACCTGCTTTTCCTGACAAACAAACCATGTGGATTCTTTGATCAATTAACAATTGCATTGCGCATTCTTGTTCAATGTTTTTAGGCTTAATACCCATAAATGTATCTGTGGTAGCCGCAACTTCATAAAGAAATCCATCAAAATGATGATACACTTTAGAAGTTACAATTTCTTCTGCCTTTTTAGGAGTTTGGAAAATCACAAATTCATTAGGATTCAAGTTGTCTAATTTTACTTTAAGTTTTTTATTGATAGATTAAACTTCAACCTTAGCTTCAGTTGGGATCAAAGTTGTAGTAATATATCTGACACCAGAATATATTCCATCTTCAATTAGATCGGAACGATAGTTTTCAGTAAGACAACCATAAGCTGCTGCTCTGACTCTCAATCCTGTATCTTTTGTAACAATAGTTACCTTTTGATCTGGGAATTTAGCTTGCAACACAAGACAGCAGACAATTAATGCATTATCTGAATTCATGCGTGTAATGTTAGGGGTTTCGCTTTGTTTATCATGATTATAGATAAACAATTTACCACCTTCTTTATTAAGGGGTATGCCTTCATCTCCTATTTGATCCAAATTCAAAGGTTTTAGTTGTCTAAAAACCTCTCTTGCGGACGCAGCAACAGCTTCTTTACGAGCCTTTTGGTCGTCAAGATCATCAATGACGGCTAAAGGTAAATAAACATCATTGTTCTGGAATTTGAATAAAGATTTAGGATCGTGTAGCAATACACAAGTGTCTAAAATATATATATGTCGTTGTGCCAATATAATTCCTCCTGGTGGACGGGACGATTACCAGTCATTAATAAGAATATGTTTTTTATCCCTTTTAACAACCACATGATGATTAATCTGGAATTTTTTGTAAAAACTCAGATTTAGTAGGATCAGGTTTAAATGTGTAAACCTTTGTCTGTAAAATTGCCTTCAATAAGTTCTGATCCATTTGTTTGATTTGCTCAGTGTCCATCCAAGTGGTACGTTTAGCTTCAGTATCTTTCTTTTGTTGTTCTTTTTCAAGCGTTCCATTACGATACTTTTCCAAATCATGAATCAAATTATTACGAAGATAATCTTCAGCAACTGAAAGTTGCGTTGTTTCTACTAAATCTATATCAGAATATGTAATAGCTTTCATATGACCTTTCATAGTGTATGAGCGACTATTTCCTTTAATTTCTTCGTCATTTGCTCTCAATGGCTGAATACTTTTACGAGGGATATATATATAAATTTTAAATGGCAATGATGTTGCAATTTTACTACTATCTGTAAGTCGTAAAACTTCTTCTTCATCTGGTACGACAGCAATAGCTAATTTGGGAATTTCAGGAGATTTAACGAGATTACCATTGATAATTGCTTTAATTTCTTTTTTAAGAATAACAAAATCCCAATTATAAGAGTGATAAGGCTCAGATGGGTAAAATGCTGGAATTAAATTCAATTCGTCAATGATGTCACATACGATGGCAAATAAACCATATCCAATAGTATCTGCTGTAGTACCTTTTCTATAGTTTCCTAACTTATCCCAGTCAATTTCCCAATCACTGGTACCATCTTCTATCGTTCTTGGTCTATATGTACCGCCACTATCATACATTTTACGCATTAAATGGTCACTAAGAACGGTGTGTGCCCTAATAAGTCTCTTAAAGTCTTCTTCTGTGCCACCATTATCAGGATGACAAATGATTGCACTTTCTCTGTAGGCACGATCAAGCAAATCGGCAATTTTTCTCTTAGAATTTGGGCTTGTGTCTTTAGGAAAGTCATCTCTCTTCAAGCCTAATATAGTGTAATAGTCTACATTATAATCAATAATTCTATCTGGATCAAATTTTCTATTTTGCATACTTAAATTATACAATTTACTTTACAATTTGTTTGGCTATCTTTTCTATAATGGGTAACAATTCGGTATTAGGAATTTTATATCGAATTTTCTCAATGTCACCATAGCTTTTCTGAATTTGATTCAAGATTTTACGTGTGAAAACTTCTACGTCTTCGTCATAGATACGATACTCACCCTTACTAAACAAAATTCTTTTAACAATTTTTTTAGTTAATAAAGAAAGTAAAGTCCCATTGGGTCCTTTTTGTTCCTCTACTTTCTTTATCTTATTAGTTTCATCAGGCGAATACCACATAATTATTTTTTACTGGATGCTGTGGCTTTTTCCTTTAATTTTTCGTCTATCCTTTCGACAATATTTACGTCATAAACAGCGGCAACATTTCCACTAGGTATACTGGCAATCGTTTTAAGACTACCATTTTCGAGTTTAACACCTACTGTGTGGAAATTAGTGTTTGTTCTTAAATAGCCAATGAAATTTGGAAGCGCATTACCATCTTCGGGCTTATAAAGTATGAATTTCCAATGACCTTGACCGGCACTTTCGTCTACATTATTATTATTGAATTCTTTTTGCATTTTATTCTCCTTTTTGTTTTTTAGAATACAATATTTCATTCAAAAATGTTTTTTAAATTCCTCTTAGATATTAAATCTAGCTTAATTTATTATATGCCTTATTATGTACGCCAAAAAAGAGAATGTCTTTTAGGTTGACTTAGAGGCTTCAAATCGTTTATAATGAACCTAATGAGTGTAGAAACACAATCTCCATCTAAGACCGTTAAAGGTGAAGTTATCAATGTAATTCGATTTGATAGCGGATACGCTATCGTAACTTTACAAACCAAAAAAGGCACTGTTAAAGTTGTTGGCGAATTATCGAACCTAACCAATGGCGCACAAATCACTTTTCAGGTTGAAGAAGTTCAACACCCTAAATATGGAAAGCAATACAAATCATTATCGTATCAAGAAAATGGTTTTTCCACACTAGAAGGTATTACCAACTATCTAGTTCACCTGTTTGCAGATGTTGGAATTGTTACAGCAAATGCTATTGTTGCCCATTTTGGCGATAAAACGTTGGAAGTTTTGGACCATGACCCTAAACGAGTCTATGAGGTTCCTGACATCCAAAAGCATCGTGCCGATTCTGTTGCTGAAAATTGGGAAGACAAGCGTAATGAAAATCAAATACTTGGTAAAATTATGGCATTAGGATGGTCTGCAACTATCGCTAAGCGTATTATTGAACGATTCCCTGATCCTATTTCTACAATTGAAAATTTCCCTTACGATCTTATCAAGGTTAGAATGTTGGGTTTTGATAGGGTTGATAAATTTGCCTTATCGCGGGGTGTAAAATATAATTCCCTAGAAAGAATCGTTGCCGCTACAGAACACACGCTAGAGGCTCACAGTAAGCAAGGACACTGTTATATGATGCAAGATGCTCTTGCAGATAGCGTTATAAAACTTCTAGATTACGATATTACGGTGTCTGAGTTTAGCTCTGCTCTTACTAAAGGTATTGATAAAGGCGATTTCGTCTTTGACAAATATAAGATTTTCTTAGCTGAATTGTACTACGCTGAAAAAACTATTGCTGAACGTATTTTTGAAAATGATCACTATCCTAATGTTCCATTGGTCAATTCTGTTGAGGAATTTAAAGCAGCAGTTGAAAAATACCAATTAGTTACTGAGGGAATTACATTGGATGATGAACAGTTTCAAGCACTTTTTGAAGCAATGGTTGAGCGTGTTAAAATTCTACGTGGAGGACCAGGTACGGGTAAATCAACAATCACAAGAACACTATGCCGTGCTTTTGAACATTATGGTGTGAGTTTTAGTCTATGTTCACCAACTGGTAAAGCTGCCAAAAAGCTACGTAGTGCTTCAGGCTATCCCGCTAGTACAATTCATAGACTTTTGAAATATGACAAGAGTGGTAAGGCAGAGTTTAATAAATTTAATCCATTGCCAACTCAATGTTTAATCATTGATGAATCCTCTATGATTGATGTTGTCTTAGCTGCTAAATTATTTGAGGCACTACAAACTAATACTCGTATTATTTTTATTGGTGACTCAGATCAGTTACCTCCTGTTGGTCCTGGTAATGTTTTTAAGGATCTTATTGATGGTGGTTTTATTTCTAAGACTAAATTAGAACGAATTTACCGTCAAGAAGCTGGTTCGTCTATTATTAGCGTTGCACACGATATTATTCATGGAAGAGTCCCAACTTTGCCTTCACCTAAAGAAAGCAAGGGGCAAAGTTGTATGTTCGTATCTGTTTCCGACATGGAATTACTTAAAAAATATTTAATAACTATGATTACTGAACAAATTCCTAAGCTTGGTATTCCAACGTCGGAAATTCAAATTCTTAGCCCCATGAACAAGAGAGGATTAGGCGTAGAAGACTTAAATCCAGTCTTACAGCAAGCATTAAATCCACCCAGCATATCCAAAAATGAATACAAGAATGATTTTAGGGTTCTTAGGGTTGGGGATCGTGTTATGCAAATCAGAAATGACTATAATAAAGAAATTTTTAATGGCGACACTGGTGTAATTGCAGATATTGTTAAAGTAGGTAATGATAATGTAGATATCAAGGTCCAATACCCTGATATTCCACACCCAATTTCCTATGATAAAAGTGATGTCATAGATATTGTTCACTCATTCTGTTGTACTGTACACAAAGTTCAAGGTAGTGAATATAACGCTGTAATTATGATTTTACATCCTTCTCATGCTAATATGTTACAGAGAAATTTGTTTTATACTGGTGTCACTAGAGCTAAAAAACTTTGCATTGTCATGGGCACACAATCTGCTATTGATGCGGCTGTAACCAATGATAGACAACAACAACGTTCTACTAATTTGAATGCTCTCATGTACGAAATGTATAATGAAGTTCCAGTTTTTAAAAATTTACCATTCAAGACTTGACAAATAGCTTTAATGCTGGTACAATTAAAACATGAGCAACTATAATCAGAACAATCAAAGATTGGAAATCGTACAGGACTTCGACAACGCCTACAAGAGCGGCAAGGTCATTACATTCGGTCTTTTAGATACGATTATCAACGGTTTTGGCAAGTTCATGTTTTTCATGATCACCTTGTGCGGCTGTTGGAGTACGATTTGGGTTCTTTTTGCTAGTGACAATGCTTTAATCACTCATAGTCCTAATGCACTTTATGCTTTGCCTGTGTTGTTTTTCCTCGTGTATGGTTATCTATTACACCGCAAGGATGTTAATAGAAGAAGAAAGGAAGCAATTGCCTTCACAAACGCAAAGGATATTTAACCAGATTATTTGAAAATAAAAGCATGAAGTATGTTGTAGCTAATACACAAAATTTATGCGATTTACCAGAAAATCAATTAGAAGAATTTATTAAATTGGCAAGACCTACCATTGTTACAGACAGTGGTAGGGTTATTGTTGGCTATAAACATAACGATACAATATATCGTTTTGCAAAAGGACCACTTGATTATAAAATGTGGAGAGAGTTATTCCACAAATCTCCTAAATTCAGAAGCTTAGTTTATTCTTTGTTTTCCACATTTGGAAAGTCTCAAGACGTTGAATCTTCTGAAATTCTCAATGAAGTTCTGACCGATCAAGATGGTAATAAAGCACCTTATTGGTTTTTGTCTAAAATGCTAAATGGTCATACTAATTTATTGTCTGATCCTAATGTCCGCAGTGTTTTAACTAAAACATTAAATAGTTTTATTGGTAGTAAGGGCAAATTTGCAGATACCGCTTCATTAGCAAGCACATTTACACAAGTTGGAATCCCTGCTAACGAAGCTAATCAAATGGCTAGTCGTTTTGATCCTACAAAAAATCAAATGATGACTGTTAATGATGCTATTCGTATGTTAAACAACATTACTCCTACCTTTGTTCCTAAATACCAAGATGAACAAGTAGAAGCAAAGATGGAAAAAGCTAAATCAAAAATGATTGCGTTAGAAGAGGCTTTGAATCAAATGTTACCAGAATTAGCTAACAAAAATCCAGAAGAAAAACTTTTTATCAAAAATAAATTTATAAACGAACTTGTTTCTACAGGTTTATTCAATAAAACTACCGCAATTAAATATATAGAAAAAGTTGCACCTTCTGATAAAAAAACACAACCATTATCAGTACAAGAAGTAGTGAAACCTTTATCTAGACCTTTTGTGGGCAATATGACTGAAACCGGAACACCTTATATTCATGATTACTATAGAGCCTTTCAGCACTTTATAGACACCCATCCACAACACGGACCTTCAGTAGCAAGAAGTGTTGCAAGAAGCATTTATGAAAACCCATCCGAAGGTTTACCTGCTACTTTAACAGAACATCCTTATCCCGCCACTTACATCAAACAACAAGGGGACGAAGCGTTAAAGAAAATCATGAGTGAAAATAACGCTTTTATTAGAGAAGCTAGTAAAAATAATATCATTGCTGATGCTAATGCTAGTGAAGATTTTTATAGTCTTTTTGGAGTAGGTTTAGACGAAGCCACTCGTGTTGGTAGAGACATATTGGTTGAGAATGCTTTGAATGAATTTGCTGGACACCACCTTTACACTAAATTTGCTTTAGCAAACGAAGGTAAAAGACATGCTGGTATGGCTCAAAGTATTATGTTGGCTATTGAAGGTAAATTTAGAGATTATTTAAATGCTCTCAAGCAAGCGTATATTGCTGACAGAACAGTGGAAACTAGAAAAACTTTCCCTCGTGGTTCTTACACTAAAAATTTCCAAGGCGTTATTGAGAATTCTAAATATCAAACAATTGCTTTCATGATTGAAAGATTAGGATTTAGAGCTAAAAAGCACATTAATCATCTTTCTGATGTTAATAGTCTTTCACACCATTACGCTAAATTGGCTACTGATAAACTTAAAACGATGGGTAAGGTTGGAATGTTTATTTTAGGTAGTTTAGGTATTGCTGCTGGCGCTCATGCCGCTGGAATGGGCGTACAGCCTAATTTACACTCACCTGGTATGTTTCAGCCTGTAAATACAATTCCAGCCCCACCAACACCACCTGTTCCTCCTGTTTCAACTGCTCCATTTACTGGTGCATCTAAAAAGAAGGAAAATGTGCGTGTTAGTCAACTTGATCCATTAAATTCATTGGAACAACAAACAACACAAGAAATTCAACAGATTTTACAACAATATGGTAAAAATCCACAGGCACTTCAACAGGCTATGGCTCAATTAAACCAAAAAGTATTATCTCAAATTCAACCTATTTACAATCAAATAAGAGAAAAATCTTCTATTACAGATATGTCTCCTAATTTAATTGACGAAATGAGAAGTCAACAAGGTTTTGCGTCCAAGATGGAACAGGGTGGTATGAATGGATAAAAAAGAATCATTAGAATTTTTAGAAAGATTTGCATATAAATTAGATCGTAAAAATCTAGACGTTGAAGCTGATGGAATAACTAGAGTAATGGAAAGATTAGCTATTTTTGATAATTTATGGCAAGGCGAAAATGGACTAAAAGCCCCTGTTAATCCATTCCAAAATGCATATGATACTAGCTATGGTTCTCAATTAATGGTTGATAAAACTGATCATATTCCAGGTGGTGGTTATCATGATAATAGTACACCTGATTATGGTCCCATTAAACAACAAAAATATATGGAAGGTATGACTCCACAGGAAGTTGCTTTAAGAAATCAAGCGATGGAACAAGGTAGCCCAATGCTAGAAAGAGCTAAGCAAGAAAAAGCCTATCAGTTACAATACACTCTAAATGCCGCAAAACAAAAATATAACAATATGCCTGAGAACTCACTTAGAATTACATATTATCAAGATTTACTTACTGACACCACTAAGCCAATTACTAAACAACAGGCTATTATAAAAGCAGAAACTGACTCTAGAAATGATATAGTTCAGTATCTTGTTAGCAGTTATCAAGCTCAATATGATAAATTCACAAAATCCACACAAAATACATCTAATGAGGCATATCAAGAAAACATAAACGATGAAATTAATTCACCAAATACATGGTTGACAAATAATTACAATTATTAAACACCTTGAACGGTTTAAGATCAACCGTTTTTACTGTATAATTTTAATATGAAAAAAATAAAAATACTTTCTATACAACAGGCATGTGCAGAATGTCCATTTTATGTAATATTTGACAATTCACAATATGATTGTGTTTTTAAAAACATGGTGGAAGAAGAATTTGATGAAGACAATAAAAAGTTTGTCAATCCTCTAATTGGTGTTTTTAATGATATTGTCCCAAATAAACAACATTATATCAATAATGAAAAGTGGGATGAAAATTGTCGCGGTAAATATGAGAACTGTGTTTTCTTACACAGCATGTACGATTGGAATTCCGAAGAAGACGTTGTGATTGGTAATGAAGTCGTTGAAGATTATCAACCTTATCGTAAAAATGATGATGAAAAACCACAAGCCTACAAGCCTAGTATTGACAATGTGAAAATTTCTGTTCATTTAGTCCCTTCTCCCTATAAGGTTAAAGCTGATATGCTTGTATATCCAAATAACAACCTATTAGAAATTCTTGATCCAGTATTGCAAACTTTAAGTGGTTTTAAACTACAAAATCAACTTAATAGAATTAATGAAAATGGTGTTCCTATTAAAATGGGTCATGTTTACAACACTGATGCATCTAATATTCCAGAATTACCTTTCAAGAGTGTTGCCCACGCTATTGTATCAGGTGGTGGAGGATTAACAGAAGAAAAATACATTTCTACTGCAACTAACCGTTCATTATTGTTAGCTGACAGTATACAATGCAAGAGTTTAGTTATTACCCCTATGGATTGCGGAACTCTTAATGTTTATCAAGGTGCTTTAGCTCAAATTTCTGCTGTATTAAGATATTTTGAAGAAAACCAAGAATCTCAAATTGAAAAGATTTACTTTGTTGTAACTACAAGAGAAGTTTTTAATACTTATGAAGAATATTACGCTAGAATCTTTAAAAAAGAGAACCCTGCTCATAAAAAATATGTTACCGACGAAGAGTAAAAGAGGTATGGTTCCTCTAATAGTTGAATAAAACTATTGACCATCAGAGGAACCATGCTAACAAAAGAAATCGAATTTACTAAACAAACAGTGGAAATCATTAGAGGCTTACTTGACGTAAAGCAACATCCAGCCGCTGTTATTGATGTACAATCACGCGAATGTTTATTCAATGACAAATGGAGTGAACATATTCAAAAATTTAAGAATTTAGACACTATATATTCAGATAGACCCATTACCATAAATAATCAAAAATATAAAGTAAACAGACAATACCTCAATCACGGTACTAAGTGTTTAATGATTGAACTCATTCCTTATGACGAGTCCATAGATAGACTTAAAACTAGTACACAAAAACTAGAACAGATGCTGCAAAAGATTGGGGGAAAGGTTAATGAATAATGAAGAAAATCTTAATTTAATTACATATGAGAAGATAGCCGCACAAATTGAGGCTCACGAAAAATTCGCTGAAGCATTAACCAAGGTGCTTGAAATCCTAAACAGATTACAGGTTCTTATTAAAGAAAACCACGGTGATGAAAAAGAACAATTTTTCCATCTTACAAATGAGTTAAATGATATAAATACTGAGCTATCTGTTTATAGGGAAGTTTCTAATAAAATTCTTACAGACATGTTTGATACTGTTAAGCAAATTTTGCAAAAACAAGATAAAACAGAAGGTTTATTGCATGTTAGCGCAAGTAAACTTGATTCTAATGTATCTATTATGGCTAAAGTTGAAGAAAAAATGGAAAAGGTATTGCACCTTAGCCAAACCAACGAAAGACTATTGGAAGATTACAATGATTCAAGCGACAAATATCATGCAACTTTATTTGAAGAAATAGACGAAAATCAAAAGAAGATTTTTCAAGAAATTGCTACATTGAAACCTATGATTAGTAATATTAATGCTATTAATGAAAAATTACCTCATTTTCAAAAAGTATTTAAGAATATTGCAGTTTGGGGTGGTGGAATTCTCTTCTTAATCTTAGTACTCGAAGGTCTGTCTCAGTTTGGTGTTCTCAAAATGAGCTTCTTTGGTCATTAAAATGTGATTACTATTCTTAATTAAAAGAATCTTCTATGGATTTAATACCAAGAGAATATAATCCTATTCTCAAAATGTTTAGGGAAGCATTTAGATCACGATCCATAGAGAGTCCACAATTAGGACAATTATGAATACGATCTGAAAGCTTCTTTTTAACTCTATAACCACATTTACTACAATCCTGGGTAGTATACGCAGGATTGACTTGAATTAATAATCTACCAGCTTCTTCCGCTTTATAGATTAGATAGTTCAAGAATAGTTTCCAAGAAGCATCATGAATACTTTTTGATAAATATCTCATGTTTTCTTTCATTTGATTAATGTTTAAATCTTCAATGCAAATAATTTTATATTTATTGACGATTGATCTCGAAAGCTTATGACAAAAATCTTTTCTCTTATTTTTAACTTTAGCATGACGTTTTTGAATAGCTTTCTTTAATTTTTGTTTTTGATTACCATTAGCTTTTTCTTTTCGTCTTTGTAATCTTCCAATATTCTTTTCTTCTTGTTTAAAGAATCTAGGATTATCAATAGTTGTATTATCTGAGAACACTGCAAAAGATTTTAAACCTACATCAATACCAATCTCTAAATTAGTAGAAGATTCATAAGATGTTGATTCTGCTTCATAAGTAAAAATAACAAACCATCTATCACTTTCTTTCTTGATAGTACATGTTTTGATAAATCCAGTGATTTGTTTATGAATAACAACTTTAACATTACCTATCTTACATAAATATATTTGTTTATCTTTAATTTTATATCCGTAATCAGTTTGAGGATAAGTGAATGAATCATATCTACCAAAAGATTTAAATCTAGGATAACCTGGATTTTCTTTATTTTTAATTCTACGAAAGAAAGCCTTAAAAGCTAAGTCAACTCTAACGGCAACATTTTGTTTAACTTGAGCATGAATATTATATTCTAGTTTATCTAGATAATCTTTAAAATATTTTTGCTGATCATAACAAGAAAAGGATTGCTTATCTTGTTCCCATCCTTCTTTTCTTTGATTCAACATTTGATTATAAAGTAGTCTACAACCTTCCAAATTATTAGATAATAATTTAATTTGTTTATTGTTAGGATATAATCTATATTGAATAGATCTATTTATAAGCATAAATATAAATTCTTATGTATATATTAAGATTCCTGCATTAATTTAAAAATATTTTGTATAATTGCTATATGATTATCGGTGACGATCATATAGCAAAACATTTATTCCAAGAAGATAATTTTACAATTTCTTCTACTCAAGATTTAGTATATTACTGTGACACACAACCACCTACCGAATCTTGTTATTGTTGGTGTAATAGTAAAGCATTCTATAATGCTAATGAAGCTATCGCGTTGGCTAAAAAATATTCCGATTTATGTCACTATATTATATTTTCTAACATATATTGTCCAGTGACTAAGCTTATGAAGGCTATTTTAATCGAACATACTGGTAAAATAAATTACTATGATCTAGATAAAATAGCCATCAAGCACTTAAAGGATCTTACTAACTACAATACTGCATTCAATAAGCCATTTTACCATTAAATGGGCATGAAACGACGAATAAAGTCTTTGTCTGTTGAAAAAGTTGGTGGTTCTACGACTTTCCATTTAGATCGAATAACACCTTCTTTGATATGTTTTTCACCAGTTCGCTTATCTATGTATTCGATATCCTTTTGTGTGGAAATCTTTTCGATAAAACGACCACGCTTTTCGCCAACAGTATAATCATTCCAATTGACGCCTTTTTGCCACATCATCTCTTGCATGTCGTCAGAATGCTTATTTTGCAATTCTTTCTGAGAGAACATTGATTGTGCTGCCATAGAAATACTATTTTTTACACAATCTTGTTGTCTCCAAATTAAAACATTAATAACTTCATTAGGATCAGCTAAAGTCCATACACGGCTATCAAAATTAGCTTTTTTAACCTTTAAGGGGTCAAACTCGCTAGGATTTTGATCGTAAATGTATTTACCATAATGAGCATTGAACGCAGATGTTGCATAAGAAGCTGAAATTGATGTCATCTTCTGGATATTACCATCAAACCATGCATCAGTTTCGTAATCTGTAACCAAAATAGTAATTTCATCAGATTGAACATAAGCAAACTTGGCACCTTGAATTGTAGAACATGTTTCTAATGCTGTTTGATTCATGATATTCATTAAATCCGTATCAAAAGGACGTTTGAATCCTTTTGTAAAGGTATGAAAAGCTTTTCCATCAAGCCTAATCATTGTATTTGTTCTACGCGGAAGTAAAATCCGTGTTCGGTGTTCATGATCCTTCATTCTGTTGCCTAAAGCATCTTTATCTTGTTTCATGGGATTATTATAGCATATAATAAGTTATGTTTCAATCTCATTCAGGAGTTGCTATAGCTACCGCTGCAAATTGCATAGTTCATGGTGGACGTGGAGCATATTATGAGTTTGATAAAAAACATTTGAACTGGGATTTAATTTATATCCCTGATGAACAAAAATATAGACTCACTTCGGATTGGATTGATAAGGTTTATTATATTGAATACAGAACCACGCCTGATTATTTAAAAATCTACTGGCAAAAGAAGTATGTTGGGTATGCTGAGTATCTTCCCGATAAATATTATATCGCTATAGAGGACTTAAAGTACGAAGGTGATGAATTACCCGTAAAAGTACATAAGAGCGTCAGAAAAGCCAAAATAACGCCTAAAACAAGGCAAATGACGTTGGATGACATTTAATACTCGGTTCCCAATAAAATAATGGGAATAGTGTCGAGATAGATTAATTTCCCTTTATTTTATCTAGTGATTCTCCTTCTTGCGTGTCCTTAGTACATGTTTGATCAGAGATTATTTGTTTTTTCTTTGTGTCTCCTGATAATGTCTTAGCAGCACCTAAAGGAGTAAGAGTTGCGCCAAAAGTATTAACAGTTTCTATATCTTTGTCTGCACCAATAACATTAATCACAACAATAGAGTAATCATTAATTACTCCTGCCCCAAGAATTTCATAATAAAGATTTTCATCACGAATTTTTCTAATTTCAAATTCGGTTATTACATCAACATCTTTGTCAATTGGTATAACACCAACTAATTCAGGATTGCTTAACACAAAAACTTTATTACCCAAAAGAGCAGATACATATATAGGGAATTCTTTAAAAGTTCCCCATACTGGATTAGTTTTCTTTTCTTCTTCGGATATTTCCGTAAAGAATCTAAGACGTGGATCATCTAATAGTTCATAAAACTTTTTAGGTGACATTACTATTTTATTTGGCGGAACTAAATGATTCCATAAAAGACCAATAGCAGTCATTAAATCAGAACAAGTTAATGTTTCTCTTGTTAATGTTTTTCTAGCACCAGTTTCTAGTACTTCAAATATTAGCGTATCTTCTTCTATATTGATACCTTGGCGAGCTTGCGCATCTATTCTTTCTTCTAAATCATATTCACAACTATAAACTTCTTGCCTAGTCGCTGTTGCAACAGTTCCTATTGTTATAGTTTGTATAAATAAAGATTCATGTTCGACTATCATAGTAGGGACTCCCTCCCTACATTTTTTTCTCCAGGCTTTACAAGATATATCCCGAGAATAATATTTCGTGTCCCCTTTTGTTGTATGATCAACAAATAGTAATTTCCTTCCAATTGGTATATAAGGAATGCTTGTTTTAATTATATTTAAGTTTTTACTCATATATTTCCTGAGTTTTCTGCGTTGACTAATATTATTTAAAAACAACCGATTCCGCGTAGGATCTACGACATTGTTTTTGATAATATTTTGCTTGGATAGTACTCAGTTTTATTTATACAGTAACTATTTTATTTTACAAAGTTAAAAATCCACTGCATGTGATTAATACCATAATTGCCTAAAATTCTTCTTTAATAACTTTAATGCTTTATCAACTTTTTTAACATCTTCAGGTCTATCATTAAAATAAGTTTCTTCATTAGCTATAATTCCAAATCCTTCTTCCATTTTTTCCAAATCTTTAAGAAGCTTACTGTATCTTTCGTAGTAATGCTTATCTTCAGTAATACCGCCCCATCTTACAATGGCTAATTGACGATATGCTTTGATCCTATGATATAAGAAAACACCAATAGTGTAATCTAAAGACCATAATTCAATTTTATTAACTTTAGAAAGCTTTTTATGAAATTCTTTATATTTTTCTGTATTGGTTTTCTTTTTAGACATGTTATTCATATACAACTATTTTATTCCAAAATTCAAAAGCCATCGAATGTGATACTCCACAACATTGGGGATCGCCAACTTCAATTACAATCCATTCTCCAGAATCAAGCTGTCCAATATCTATAGCAATTAAAGGTATTTGTAATTTTTTAGAAATCATAATAGCTAAATTATCAACTTCTTGTTTTTCAGAATGACTTAATTTAGATAACTCATCTTCTACGCCCCAATAATAGCCACTTGTTATAATTTTATTACAATACATCAAATAACGATATTCTCTACCTATAGGAAAATCACCAGGAGTTTTTTTAACATATTTTAATGGGACATATTTACGGCAAACAGCTTTATTTCTAGACCTATAAGTTTGTTTCAAAATTGGATCTACTAAAGTTTTGAGTTCTTCTAAATTGTCTGCTTTACAAGCTTTAATACCTTTTTCTTTTTCTGATTTTATTGCACCTTTTACAAATATGGGAAATCCTAAAATTTTAGCAACAGTTTTACAAGACACAATATTAGTTATAGTTACGCTTTGTGGTGTGTATTCTCTGATAATAGGATAAAACAAGTCAAATTCCATAGCTTTTTGATGTTGTTTAGGATCATTAACTAAATAAATGTTTTTATTCTTCAATTCTTGATAAAGATCATCGTATTTGTCTTGTAAAGGAATGTAACCGATCCAAATTGCCTTTTCAGGATCATCTTTTGTGGGAATATGCCATAGAAGTTCATCGTATGTTAAATCGTCACGATCTGGAATATGATATACGTTATTCATTCCCATTCTACTAGCGATCATTGATACTGTATCATTAATATCTTGGTTTGCAGCATCGTCAAGTATGATAATCATATCTTATTGTAGTTAATACGGCAAGCTTATCGTACTCATCTTTACATGTATCATACTTAACATAAAGTCTATTTCTATATTGATAAGCTTCTTTAGCTTCTTGTAAAATCCCCTTAATTTCTGGATCATTCATTTCTAAACCATGAGTTTCTGTAGTGCCCAGTACTGTTCCATCATCATCTCTAATAATCCACGTAATTAAGGGACTTATTTTTCGGTGACGAGGAAGAAGTTTAATTGTTTTGTATTTGGCAATTTCTAAGTCTACAGGGTGACCTAGATGTATATTATATTCAAAATTATTACAGCACATACTTGTGTTTATACATATAAAACTTGTCTTAATCTCGGTAGGGGCACAGGGAATCGAACCCTAGTCTAGAGATTTTGCAATATTCCATGAAATACTCCAAAAGTCTCCAGCTTTAACCACTAAGCTATACCCCCTTACATCTCGTTTTGAATTTTGGTGTGCTACTACGCCAAAGTCTCTAAGGGTCATTAATAACATTGTAGAATATCCTATCCCTTACCTTCCTCTACTTAGTTCGGTAGCTTCGCCTACCAAACATATTATTAATACTGCACTTGTCCTTCCCCTGTGGTTCTACGTCCTCATGCTGGGATAGCTGAGACACGACATCAGTACCAACCGAATTTCAGTATTAATCTACCGCGCACGATAGATTATTCAGATTTCTCATACCTATATTCGTCCTGATGCATTCCACTTGACACTCATTATAAGATAGCTGTTTCTAAGCCAACTTCCCAAAATTCAAATTGCTCTCGTAGGGACATGGGGACTTGAACCCCAAACTTACAGATTAAGAGTCTGCCACTCTACCAATTGAGTTATATCCCCATATTTCTCGTGGGAACACCGGGGGTCGAGCCCAGGTTCTGAAGGTTAAGAGCCAACTGCATCACCCTTTATGCTTTATTCCCATATTTATCTCGGTGGGAAGTGAGGGAATCGAACCCTCATTAGGAGATTTAGATTCTCCCGCTCTACCATTGAACTAACTTCCCATATTCTCGGTGAGGACGGAGGGAATCGAACCCACGCCTTGAGCTTAAAAGGCTCTAACTCGACCGTCGAGCTACATCCCCATATACTAAAAATTAAAGATCACTACACACGATGACCTCTACATAAGTAAATAAGATGGAAAATATTATGGACTTTTTGCAGAGGAATTCTTCCACTCCGCAAAATTTGGGAGAGAAGAAATTAACGCTTACGTTTAAGTTTCAAGTCCATAGTTTTCATAACACTGATATTATATCCACAATCTCTGAAGTTTGTCAAGGGTATTCTTAAAAAACCAGTTTTTGTTTGAATTTTTCCTGAAAACGCTTTTCTAAGAATAACCATTGTTCGCGTACTTGACAGGCATCATTAAGTGCATGATGTTCGTTTGGCAAAGTTGGCAATTCAGAATCCTTAGCACCAACTATCTTCTTTAACATTTGTAGATCATTACAATACATAGGAAAATTATCAGGCAGATCAATCATTTTACCAAATATTTGACATAACACAATATAATCATAGCTGCAATAATCTGACACAAATTTCGGGGATTTATCATCACCAATAAATTTTAAAATATCTGATTTAATTTGTTTTTTACTTCTTTGATTTGTTTTATCCTCCAAATCAATATGTTTCAAGACGTTTTCCTTGAGCCATTTATTTTTATTGGCTCTAGTGAAGTTAAAATCAGAATTCACAGCGTAATATTGTTTATTATCATTTGCCACGATAGCAATGGATAATAAATCTATTATTTCTCCGTCTTCGTAAAATTCCGAATCAACAAAATACACACTCATGCTCTTTTTATACAAAAAAACCTACAATAAGCTATGGAATTTAAAACCTATATCGAAAATTGTAAGCGTACAGAAAGTGTACCTGATTTGATTGATGACAAAACATCTATTCGTCAACTTCATGCTGTCATTGGTCTATGTACCGAATCTGCGGAACTCTTAGATCAAATGAAAAAGCATATTTATTACAAAAAACCACTAGATTACGAAAATCTTTTTGAGGAAGTCGGAGACTTAATGTGGTATACCGCTATTTTATGCGATGCTTCTAATTTTGATTTTGATAAAATCTTAGATGCGAATATTGCCAAGCTAAAAGCTAGATACGGTGAGAAGTTCTCAGTTGAAGCAGCAATTAATCGTAATACTGAAAAGGAAATGGCAGCTTTGGGATACGAAACTCCAAAAGAAGAAAAGAAAACTAAGAAGAAAAATAAATAAACAAAAAAAGAGGGAATAGAATCCCTCTTTTTTGTTGCTTGAGAAACGATAGTTATTATTCTGCGTTTTCTGGAGTACCAAACTTCTGTTGAGTATCCCAAAGTTCGTTGTAACCTTCTGGGTAACGACCAATTGCAGGAGCATTGATACTGTCGGCAATGTAAGCTGTAGTTTGTTGTTGGAATCTATATAATAATTTATTGATAAATCCAAGTCTACGCACTAGTCTATTAACTGTAATATGATTAACTGAAAGGAACCATTCTTGATTAGGAACAGTGAATTCACCATTAGTCATTTGGCTTAAAATACCAGTTGAGTTGTTGATAAGAGAGTCGGTTGTAGTTAAAACTGCTGATAAAGCTTGCCAGTTGGAGAAGTTTTCTGCAACATTTTGGTCGATATGAAAATCACCATACATATCTTGTACTGGTGCTTTCAAGTCGTTAAACCAAATTTTATCGGTTGTAACGTTATTTACTGTAGTAGGTAAACCTGATTCGGTATCGTAATAATTTTCTGGGTATCTTGACATTGTAACTCCTGTTTATTATGCTGTTTCTCAAGCACTGTTAATATGTTCCAGTATTGGCATTTTTTTTCCTGCTTATTATAAAAAAAATGTACAAAACACTGGGTTAAGGTTTATAGCTTAATGATTTGGAATTAGTAGATAATGAGTAATTTTAACGATGGTGCATATATTGTTCCAGAAAGAAGAATAGTTGCCAATATTGGAGGAATGTCTTCTGGTGGGTATGTTGCATCTTTAAATGGACTAACTGGTGCTGTTAATGTTGCAGAAGGTGACGGAATTGTTGTTGCAGTAAATTCCGATACTAATCAAATCACAATTTCATTGGCGACAATATCAGGTGGTCTTTACGTTCTAAAATCTGGCGATTACATGAGCGGCAACTTGATTTTTCAAGGATTAACCACTAATGAATTTGGTTTAGGATTATGGTCTACCAACACTCTTAATGAATCCTCTATATCAAATCAAATTACTGGAGCAATATACTTTAATACATCTACTGATTCTATTAGAATTTTTAATGGATCTGGATGGCACAATATCAATTTAGATTCTTTAACTCAAACCACAGGAGACGCTAGATATTTGCAATTATCTGGTGGAACTATGACTGGATCTATTATTATGTCTAGTTCAAGTGTTATAACACTATATAATAGTACTACTCCACCAGCTACAACAGCACCAGGTAGTGTTTATTTTAACAGTAATACTGGAGTTAAACAGCTTCAATATTACAATGGTACATCATGGGTTGGAACAGGTAGCGGGTCTGTAACATTAATTAATACTAGTAATGGTATTACAGGTGGACCAATTAGCACTACTGGAACTATATCACTAGATTTAACTTATAGTCCAACGTGGACTGGTGTCCACACTTTTACCCAACCAATTGTATTTAGTAGTAGTCAAAAGCTATTAATTGCAGACCTTGTAACGAGTTTAAGTTCCTCACTTGATCAACCTGGCGATATTATCTATTTTGATAGTGGTACTTCAACTTATAAACGATTAGCAATAGGCACTAACGGTCAATCACTTGTTGTTGTTAGTGGTATTCCAGCTTGGACTAATTCAAGCGGTGATGTAGTAACCATTGGCTCACCAAGCAGTCCACATATTGGATCTAGCAACTATGATGATGGATATTTTGGTGGATATCCAATAAATCCAGATGGAAGTAATCAATGGGCTAATGGAGTAGGTAATGAATGGATATCTAGTACATTAGCAGCAAACGCTTTTGATGATGTCAACCAAACTTTATGGTTATTATCTGGATCTCAAGCTGGTTTATTAACTGGTAATAACTTAACTGACAATATCAACCCAAGTTACATGTTTACCGCTACATTATCGGCTGGTTTATCAAGTACTTGGACTAATACATCATATCCCGCTGGAACAATTATAAACACTTACTATACATCTGATGTTACAAGCTTTAACTTGAATTCACCAGTTAATACATTCCGTTGTGGTAAAGCTTTTAGACCATATACCTACGGTGATCTTCAGCTTAAAACACAGGATAATACACTTACTTCTACAGTTCAATTAGATTATGACATGACTTCTACTTTGAATAGCCCTATATCAACTGGCATTTACACTCTTAACGTGCCAAGTGTTAATAAATATGGATTAGCTTGGGCAGAAGGATCTGCGGTAGCTAGTATTAATAGTTCTAGCTTAGATGGTTATAGTGCTTATCAATTCATACATCCAGAAGCTGGAACTTCTAATTACTTACCACTTTGGCGTGATCCAGTTACTGCTGCAAGTTCTACACCTACATTTTCAATAGCTTCTAGTATTGTTAAAATTAGAAATGGGGCAATGCAAAAATTTCTTAGCGGATTAGAGTATCACGGATACCAAAGCGTATTTGATGTTGCTTTTGAAGCATCTGGTGGTACTGGAGCATCAGCTATTTTTAATAGATGCTACAATAGTCAATTTATAGCAAAAATGTTTGCTCCTGCTGGCTTGGACAATGTAAGTATTCCAAATCAAGGTGTTAATCTAGATGCTAGTGAAAATATATGTCTACCACCAGTAACACCACCTAATTATAATGCACCATATACAAGAACTGGTTCAGGTGGCACACAAAAGGTCAGAATTCGCCTTAGCGTCCCTAATCAAAGCTCTATGCTTAATTATATCACCACAAGCATATATAAGGCTACAGGAGCCACCACACCATCAACAGCCACTGCTCTAGACTTGACGAATACTAATGCATTAGCTTTTTGTACATTTGGCAGTACACCAACTGATGCAATAGCATGTATTAGCACTCAATCAAATACATATGCCAATCCAATCGCTTTAACGGGTACATTGTATTCAGAAAGGGGATATGAAAACTTTACTGATGAATATTATAGGGTTATTGCCACTTCCCCTTATACTAGTGCATGGACTTCAAGTTTGACTAGTTTAATAGCTGGTATAGGTGCTACAGAAGCACAAGTTCGTAATGGCATTGTAAGATATCCAGTTTCTTCAGATTATTCTGCATATAGTGGAGCTAGTGGATCTAAAACATATTGCCGTAGTTTTACTTTGGTTAGCGCCTCAACTGGATATCTCACAATTTCACCATTTAATATCACCACTAATTTAGCTACTGAATTACAAACAACAATTAGCACATACAGTAGCGGTGATTACAATGCTATGTTATATGTTAACGGTGTTTATTATGATTTGGCGAAAAATTTTAATGAATCAGGTACAGATGGTACTACTTTGTCTACAGCATATGGTGCAAGAATCAGTATAAACAATAATGTAGTTCATTGGTCGATTGGAACTAATAGCACTGGAAGTTCTGGTGTATTTTATGTAATATTATTTTTTAATACAGCAAATATTGGTATTACATCAATACAAAGTGATAGAAGCATATCTTAATGGATAAATAAATGAGTTGGACACAAGAAAGTAGAAGTTTTAATAAGAGTGTATACAAGAGATTAACAGATAGTGCAAATAAGTATTATTTTAATGAAGTTTCTGATTTAACACAAAATATTCACATAGGCGAAGTGTGGATAGATCCTATTCCTGTTCAACCCAATGGAACTTTTGGCTCAATTGAATTATATACTAATTTTGCTTTAACTATAGATACTACTGTTCCTAGCAATAACACTTGGTACGCGGAAACTGGTGGAAATAGATTAAAAGATTGGATTCCTGATAAATACGATAACGTATCTCTTTCTGCATATCAAGTTGTGGTTAAAGGGTATGATGGAACGATTATTCCCGTTGGTGATGATGGCTGCAATTGGTTATTTGATTACGAAACAGGCATTTTAACTTTTGCAACTAATCCACCAAGTTCATATTACTCTGGTGGCGCAATTACCATTACTGGATATCGTTATGTTGGAAGGAAAGGAGCAGACACTAATGTAATCAAAAAACCTTGTCGTGCTGCAACTACATCTTCTACATTTAATAGCAATTGGTCTTGGAGTAGTACAAATTCAGGAACTATAACAATAGTCAGTACAACTACTTTAACTATTGACGGTGTAAATATTAATGGTAATATCAATCCAACTGGTACACCGAATTTTAATCTAGTAGCTGATAGAATTTTAATCAAAGATTATACTAGCAGCGACTTATCTCAAAATGGTATTTATGTTGTTACTCAAGATGGTAGCACGTCTGGTACTTGGAAACTTACCAGAGATAATGATTACAATTCAAGTTCTTTAATATATCCAGATGCCATTATTTTCATAGAACAAGGTACAGCAAATGCAAATAGTATTTGGTGTATGAGTAATTATGGTTTTACCACTCTTAATGCTTCTGGTGTTACTGGCGAAATCATCTTTTCTCAAGGATTAAGCGGTTCAAATGGTACGCCTAACTACTTAGCAAAATTTTCAAGTAATGGAACCGCATTAGTTGATTCAATTTTAGAAGAAATCAATGGGGAATATATTTACGTAAACGGTTCTTTCCTATCTCCATATAAGTCTTTCTGTATACCTCACCCCACTAAAGAAGATTACTATCTTATTTATGGATGTCTTGAAGGTCCAGAACACGGAATATATCATCGTGGTACTGCTGAAGGTACAGGTTGTGTATTTGTTGAGTTACCTGACTATTGGCATAAACTATGTAATCAATATAGTGTTTGTGGATTAACTGAATATGGCAATTACAGTCTTTACATTGACAAAAAACAAAAAAACGGTTTTCAAGTAAAAGTAAAAGGACCTTTTTGGAATAATTTCAAAAAGGTAAAGTTCGATTATTATGTTGTAGGGGAAAGAACCCCAATTGCCATTGAGGTTCCTGTAAGCCAATTGAGATTACATCTTTAAACTGCGTCTTTGACGCTAATACCATTAAAATCATCGAAACCGTTTAAACTATGCAATTTCTTTTTGACGTTATAAATTTCTTGTAGTGTAATTGGTCCATTATCGGACTTATTACGTCTGGGTAGGTGCATATAATAAGTTTTTGCATATGAGGTTGCCATACTGATAGCGAAAACATCATTACATTTAGCACATTTCATAACAACATACACTGTGGTTTCGCTTTTGGGTAGATAACCCAAAAAACTATCTTTTGTAAACGGATGTTTACATTGACGATTACCGCAATAAGTATGGATTCCGTGTAATGTTTGATTGTACATCACTTTATTATTGAACTTTCTTAGCCTTGTTTCCTGTAGAAATATTTAATATTTTAAAAGCTCTCTCATTTTTTGAAACTTTAAGTCTAGCATTGGAGTGTTTTCTGAAAGTTGCGTGTGGATGGAAGAAGTCTATAACAATTGCTTCTGTTTTAATCTTTGTTTTACGAAGCACTCTACCAATTTGCTGCATAGTTGTTGATGCCGAAGAATTAGAGCCAGCCAAGATTAATACGCCCAAATCAGGAGCATCAACACCGGTATACGCCCATGAAGTTGCTATGAGAACAATTTCATTTCTTTGACAAGCATCTAACATTCTGAAACGATAATCTTCATGTTCGTCTGATTCTTCATCTACATCATCGCCCTTATCACTACCCGCAACAAATACAGCATCTTTAATAAGGCTTTCTAATAGTTTACCATGTTCTATTTGCTCCACTAAGATCAAAACAGGTTTACCCATTTCCTTAAAACCTTCCGCAAACTGTTTAGTGCGATAATTCTTTTCCCAGTGATTAACAATATTCAACGAATAATCATCTGCATAATCTTCACCTTCTTCACTTTCAGACAATTTAATGAAATAAACATAAGTATCACTTAGATAACCCATTTCAATTAAATCTGAAGCACTTATGTAAACTAGAATACGTCCAAATGCACCCTCAATTCTAATTTCTTGATTATCTTCTCGATATGGGGTCGCTGAGAGTCCTAGCTTATAATATGCGTTCTTAGCATGTTTTGAAACCTGTTCAATAACAATGGCTGCAATATGTGCTTCGTCAACCATAAGCAATTGTGCGTTTTCAATAAGTTCTTTGATGACCTTCTTATTATTTAAGTTATCAATACGTCTTTTGAGCGCATTTTTAGCCTTAACAAAATTCTGTTGCAAAACCTTGCATTCTGTTTTAATTTTCTTTTCTTTGGCTTTAGTATCTAATTCTTTATATTGATTACCTAAGAGAAATTCAGCTTGTTCTAACTTAGTTTTAGCCTCATTATATTCATTTTGAAGCTGTTTATTAGTCTTTTTAACACGTTCACCAATAAAATCTTCTTCAACAATCTTATTTTTAGATGGGACGAATTTTTCATTAAAAGCAGATAGACAAGATTGCCATGTAATAACAGTAATACCGTCTAACTTGACATCGCACACACCATCACCAACCATTCCAACCTCAATAGGTAAATTATTAAGTTCTAAGAATTTCTCAAATTCTCTTTTAGCTTGTTTAAGTAATGATTTAGTGGGAACAACGAATATAACAGGGGCACATTGGGTTCTGGCAAATATCTCACAAGCAATTGTAGTTTTGCCAGAACCAACAGATGAAGCTATAATTCCTCTACCTTCTAATTCTTCCTCACTCTTAATTTCAAGAGCTTTCACAACAGCATGTTCTTGATAATCTCTAATTTCTCTATTATGCTTCTCTTGATTATTAACAACTTTAAAGTTCTTTTTAGGTTTAGGTCTTATATCCTTAATGATATAATCAATATCTAATTCATCAAAAATTTCACCACACCTAACAACTAAACCAGTTGGAAAACTTTGTGTTCTCTTAGAATACAAGCTAACAACACCATCCCACATACCTGTTTTAAATTTATCACTCCATTCAGCAGCGGTATTATGATAGCCTAAGCGTTCTCGTAATATATTATGCAACTCATAACCTGGTTTGGTTTGAGTAAAATCACCTTTAATATAAGCCGTTGCGTTATCGTATTCAATAGTTAACATGCGCCTTTTATTATAGTTCAAACTAAATATCAAGGTTAAAATAAAATAGCGATGACATTAATCATCGCTATTTTATTAATTCTTAAAAAAATCCCATACGGGCATTCCATTCAGAATGTACTGTTTTCTTTTTAGCTTCTTCAGCAGCAGCTAATTGTGCAGCGGTTTCAGCGTCAGCAGCAGCCTTTTCAGCGGCAATTCTCTTTGCTTCAGCTTTGGCTGCGGCAGCATCAGCAACGTTTTTATTTGCTTCAGCTTCTGCGGCGGTTTTTTCTGCGGCTAATTTAGCAGATTCAACTTCATTTAAATCAGATTTAGTCACTACGCCTTCTTCACTTTTAACATCAGCATCAACCTGTGTTTCAACTTGAGCAACATCGGTTTTGACATTAGCTTCAACTTGAGCAACGTCAGTTTTAACATCGCCTTTAACCTTAGTTACGTCTCCAGTTTTAACATCACCCTCAACTTGGGCAACATCAGAACCTAATTCTTCTTTAAGTTTTTCAACATCAGCAACTAGTTCTGTTTTTAGGTCTTTAACTTCAGTTTCAACGGCTTTTACACCTTCTTCAACCACACCTTCAACTTCAGCAACTACGCCTTCTTTTACATTTTTTGCCATAATTTTTCTCCTTATCTTTGTATGCTAGACACCTGAAAAGCCTTTACTGTTCTCTTTGGATCTACACTGAGCATTTTTACTGTTTCAGATGCAGCTTCGTGAACTACAGATTGTTCTGTAGAACTGAGTGTAATGGATTTTAAGGCTAATTTTTTATTGACAATTTCCATGAACATATCATACATCTGCCCTGGAGTCATTTTGCCGTTAGTATTGATTTCATCTAATGCAGCAACCCAAACTAGTAAAAGTGCATCAGCTTTTGTTCCTAAATTTTTACCAAATTTTTCTTCAACAAATTTAACACAAGCTTCCACTTGTGCTATTTTTTGTTTGTTCAATTTCTGAGCAAATACAGCACCAATCACACTTGCAATTCCTACTAACCAAGGAATCCAAGTGGGACTAGTTTCTATTAAAAAAGTTTTAGTATCCATAATAGTCTAATTATTTTTCTTTGTGAGAATTGCCAAATTGGTTTTTGGTATCTTCATCATCATTGAGTAAATCAGCTACAGAACGGGGAATGTCGCCTAATCTCTTAGGTTCTTTTTCGTCCTCTGTTTTATCAACGATTTTGCCAGTTGTTGTACCTCTACGAATCATCATTTTATTTTTCCTCTCTTTTGAATGCATTCAAACATGCCTTTTGTCCTTCAGTTAAATTCTTAGGGACATTAAACTGATTAACGTGAATTAATAAGTTCGACTTGTCTATAACATTTTTATACATACCTTTTCCTTTCACAGTTATAATATCATTTAAATCTGTGCCTTCTGGTATATTAATATTTATTTCGGAACCATCCAGTAGAAAAACCTTCTTTTCTGCACCTAATATTGCATCAATTACAGAAATATCAATACTATGATGTAAATTCATGTTTTGATCTATCTTAAAATTAGGGCAATTTGACATATCATATTGTAATTGAACATAAAGATCACCAGGTGGCTTACTTAAATTTTCTTGATTACCCTTACTTGCAACACGTACTTTTTTACCCATTGAGCCTAGTGGAATATCAATTATTAATTTTTCTGTAATGGTGCTACCACCTTGACCATGACAGGTCTTACATGGATTTACAAAGCATTGACCTCTTCCAAAGCATTGACTACAATGTTGAGCAGTAATTACTAAACGTCCATTTTGATTGACAAAACTTTGAACTAATCCATGACCCATACATTTATCACACAAAGTGTTACCTTCTCCACCAATACCAAAACACGTTGAACAACAAACACTACGCTGAATTGTTTGTGTGATTTTGGTTGCCTTAAAAGTATCTTGTGGTCTTAAACTCACCCTTATTAAAATGTCGGTATTTGGTCTAGCATTTTGTTGAGCTAATTGCGGGTTGTCATATTCTTGTCTAGTAGTAGGATCGGAAAGTACACTATAAGCCGCTGTTATGTTTTTAAATTCTTCTCCAGTCGCTGGATTGACATCAGGATGTTTTTCTTTTGCTAAGCTTCGGTATGCTTTTTTGATTTCTTGTTGTGAGGCTTTTTTATCCACACCCAGTATTGTATAATAATCCAACATATCTGTTATTATACTGAAAATCAGGATAACAGTTTTAACAATTTATTAGAAGGCTCAATTGCTCTCTGACCAATTCCTAATTCTGCATGTTTACCTGTCACTCCAATAACACTACCTATTACTAAGCCATCTTCATTAATAACCATTCCCCCAGAACTACCTTCTAAAATATCCGCATCTATGAAGATTACATTATGCCAAGCTTTATTTGGGGCAAATTGCCCTAAATCCTGTTCAACATTACTAACCCTTCCAAAAGTTACCGTATCATGCCAACCTTCAGGAGAGCCAATAACTGCAATTTGATCTCCAATTTCAACAGTATCACTATTTGCCATTTGTACAAATGGTATGTTTTTTGGCATGTTCTGACAAAATAATAACGCTCCATCAATATCTTGTATTGATTTTTTAACAACAGCTTTTATTAAGTTAACACCATCAAAAGTTATGTTTAATTCATGAGGTTTGTTATTTAATTCAGGTGGTGCAACGTGACTATCAGTTATAACGTATCCATTACCAACATGATATCCTGATCCTGTCCATTTTGTATTATCAGCAAAAACAATTATAGTGCAAGAAGATTTAATTGCTTTTTGCACTATAATTTTCATTGAATCGTCTTTTTTCTGAGCAAGACGATTCAATTCTGCCTCTATATATCCTAGATTTAAAGGATATGGATTTTGATTAAGCATTTGTTGTTGGTATTACAGGTGTTGTTGATGTTAATGGTGGTACAGTAGTAGTTACTGTAGTTGTGGTAGTAGAGGAAGACGTTGGTGTGGTAGTAATTACTGTAGTTGTTGATATAACTGTCTTCCAAGGCATATAGTTGGCAAAATCAGGGATTCCAAAACCGTAATCCTGTTTAACTAAAACATTATTAGAATTACATACTTCAGAAAGAACTTTAAGCATATCTTGACAATTGTGAATTTGTTCTGCTGTAGGAGTTTTTCTAGCCCAAGCTAATAACAAAGCACATACACCAGAAATATAAGGTGTAGCTTGTGATGTTCCTGATAGTAAGGCATATTGATTATTGGTATAGGTTGAATAACAATCCACACCAGGAGCAGCCGCTTTAATAGCATCACCACGACAAGAAAAATCCGCAATTTGACCATTTTTGTCAATAGCAGATACTGCAATAACTTCAGGATAAGCAGCAGGATAGTCAACAGCACCATGACTGTTTCCAGCAGCAGCAACGATGATAACTCCAGCATTAAAAGCTCTTTGAATAGCATCTTGAAGCTGTTGGCTGGGCTGGGGACACCCTAAGCTCATGCTGATGATATCTACCTTGTTTTCTACGGCTAAATTAATACCATCGGTAATACTTTGGTAGCTACCACTTCCACTATCATCTAAAACCTTAATAGCTAAGATTTTACACTTAGGAGCAACACCAATAACACCAAAACCGTTCTGCAAAGCAGCAATGGTTCCAGAAACGTGGGTTCCATGTCCCTGATGATCATAGATGTCTGTTCCTATAGTACTTAAACCTGGTAACAAATTACCATTTAAGTCAATGTGATTAGGCATTCCTGTATCAAGTACAGCAACAACAATGTCTTCGCCCTCTGAATGCTTTTGGGCGATTTCTACGTTTAAAAACGTATGTCCCCAATCAACTACCTCAGATAAAGCAGATACAATATATTCAGCCATTAAAGCTTCAGGTGGCAAAAATTGAATTAACTCTTCCATATTCATTCGTTCAAATTAAAAACCGTAATTCCTCTATAATTATGAAGTTAATGTCACAATTGTAATTGGTTCGCTAAATACCATTGGACCAGGCACACCATTGTTAAAAGGTTGCGCTACACAATAGTATGTTGAACCAAGCACTGTTTGGCTAGATGGTAGAATTGCATTACCATTAGTATTTACTGGCGTATTATTTGTAGTTAAATACCAATTAATAGAATATGTGACATTTGGTGGACTATAAGATGGTGACATCGTGATAGTTGGTACCAAATCTTGTGTTTTTAGAATTTGATATTGCGTTGTGTTATTAACTGTCTTAATAACCACATTATTAATAGCTAAGTTTGTAATCACAGGAATTGAATATCCTAAGAATTTAATAATATTTGATTTTGTTAATGTACCATAAACTATACCATTACTTGGAACTACTTTGACATATACAATGTCCCCATTTTGGAATAATCCAGAAGTTTGATCTGCTGGCAATGACAATATTCTGCCATCATACACTGGGAATGTACCAGAATTATAAGTAGTACCAGTGAAAGACGCAATATTATTAACATGTATCCTCTTAAACCATAATTGGTTAGCTGCATCAAACTCAGAATAAGGTGTAGTACTTGAACCAGTAAAACCAGGTCTTCCAACCCACCATGTAATAATAGACCCTTGCTCTGTGCTACCATCATTAGTAACTACAACGTAATTAATATCTAAAATATTTTGTCCAACACTAGCTGGCTGAGGACTTAATACAACTTGATTGTTCATTAAAGAAATAGATGAATTAGTGGATAATAATGCGCCAATAGATTCATTTTGAGCCACACTATAATACATACCAAAATCATTAATAGACACATCTTGAGATGTGTAATTTAAAACTTGTGCGCCTATTCTAAAATAACCATCTGAAACAATAAACAGTTTTATTATATCAGTAACTAGCCTTTCTTGACTAAAAGTAACAGAACCTTCAGATGGGTTCAACCAATAACCTCCACGAATTAATTGTGGTGTACCACCAAAAGATGTTTGTAAGATGACATAAACTGTAGAATCATATACCCAACTACCATTAACAGAAAAATACGTTCTATTGTCTTTGGTTATGGTGCTTTCACCAACACTGTTTGAAACCTGGGATGGCGCATTAATATCTATATGAAATATAGTACCTGTAGGTAGTGGAGGACTAAATGCTATAGTTCCATTTACTCCATCAAGCTGATAAACTTGGACACCACCTACATTTTGTTGCATAAGAATAGCACTACCGTCTGTTTCATAGTTTCCATTTAGAGACGTTGTAATTTGAATCCAAATTTGAACTGTATCTAATAGTGACCATGAAGCTGTTATGGTTTCTGCCTGATCGGTGTATACTTGAACATAGTCATTAGCTGCATTAATTGTGTGTGGTAAGTCACGTAAATTAACAGGCTGAGAGAAGGTAATGCTGTTTTGTCTATTAGATAAAGCACCTTTTCTCCTTGTGTAAATACTTTCAAAATCGTTCCAATTGATTGAATCACCTCTAGCAATTCCCCAATTGACTTGGCAAGATTGTGGAACTGTAATGTCTGCATCTAACAAATATTCAAATAATAATCCATTTACTTGTGTTTTAGGAGTAACTAAATATTTAACTGCTGGAGTAACCACTATATGATATAGTTCAGAGATTACAGGTTGTTGACCCCCGGCTAAAGCTTCTGACATGACAATGTTATATTTAATAGCTAAAACTTGCATATTCAATTGATAAGTATATGTTCCGCTATTATCGTTTAATTGTGAAGCAATATTAATCCATGAAGTCCAATTGGTTCTATCTAAGGTGTACATGAACTCAATATTACATTTTGCTGAATTTGGACCAAAAGCCTGACCATTTGGTATTACATTAACAGTAGCAATAATATTACTTATAAATGTAGGTGTTTCAAAATCGTACTCCCTAGCCCAAGTGGATTGGAAAATATTATTTGTACCTTGTGGCAAGAATGAATTACCGAAATTATCCCAATCTGAACCTGGTATTAATAATCCATTTTCATCCATTCCTGTAACCAAAATCGAATGATTACCATTGGATAATTCAGACATACTTCTTAGATTTGGTTGATTACTTCCAGTTCCTAAACCACCACTATATATACTAAAACCATAATTATTCCAACCAGTAAGTGCCACAGAAGCAACATCTGTAGGAGCGTTTAGACTATTACTATCATCACCATCTGCTAGAACAATTGCCAAAGGAACAAAGCTATTAGCCCACGCTGTTATAACAGCAGTAGTTATATCTAGGTAAGGTAATTGATCAGACCCATTAGGAGTATATAAATCGGAAGCAACTAGCGTATGCGCTCCTAATTCTGTTGCATATTGTGTTTGTAACCAAGATAATCTCAATAATCCTTTACTTTCCATGTAAGTAATGATTGGTTCAACAAGAGCTTGATTATAAACTTGGTTTGGTAAATTAGGAACAGGCAAAATAGAATCTATGATAGATTGTGGACTTAATCCCATAAACGCAATAAAACAAGTGTCTACTAAGTTACTATTTGTACCTCTTGTTATGAAATTATTAATTGTATTTTCTAGGTCAACAATACTATTATCATAAACAAACCCAGGTGTTAATTCAAGTTCGTTAACACCAAATTGCCAGTAGTCCAACTGTGATCTTCCATTACACTGAGAATAAATCTTAGAATATAGATCGTAAATCATAGGTCCACGTTGTTTAAGATCATCAGCCCAAGAAATAGATTTAGAATCATCTACAACAATAGAAGTAGCAACCTTAAAGTCAGTAGTAAGTCCACCAGCATCATTGATAATTGCACCATACATATCACCTTGATCAAATTCACTGGTTCCATCATATTGTCCAACAACAACAATAGTATTAGTTGGCACTGGTGGAGAAGCGTAAAATACCGCAAACAAAAAGTCTTGTGGTAATGCGGTCCAAGTAGAACCATCACTTGAATATTCTGCGTCTCCCCCTACAAATTCATCATCAGAAGAAATCGCCCATTCAAATACAGAACCGTATTCTAAATAGTTACCAGAACTAACGCTATAACCATTCATAACTGATATAATTTGTTCACTGAGTAATTCAGATCCAACTAAAATATATTGGGTATTTGCTGTTAGCGTTAAAGATCCTGAAGAACTTGGAACGGCATCCATGTACCAGAAAGATGGGTAATTAACTTCATATGCATTAATTGCGGAATATAGAGTTTGTAATGTATAAGTTCCACCATTAATAGCGTATAATCTACAGTCACCTACTCTTAATAATGTTGGATATGAAGAATGAATATCAGTAAAGGATATTCTCCAATATTGATATGGTGTTGATGTATTAGTTAACAATTCAGCAGTACGCCACAATGGTACACCACCTGCATTTTGTGGGGCATATACGGTTGGACTAGTGGCAATAGCAGTTGTCCATGTAGAACCATCGCTTGAATGCTCAATATTGACATTTAACACTTGAGTACTCATAACTGTAAAATCAACTGCATCAACTTCAACTGCATTATCAAATTTATATAACAACGTCATAGCTGAATTATTTGTACTGCCACCAACCACTTGATAATATGTGCTAATATCATTAGGTTCGTTATCCATAACTTGAGAACCATCAAACAAATTCGTTCCAGAAGGTGTAACTTCATAACCAACACCCCAGTTTATATAACTTTCAAAACTTGTTAAGCTTAATGCAGAACCAGTAGGATTACCACTACCATCTGTGGCGTATAGTGCCAACATTAATTTATTGTTAGCAGCGGCTTGATTCATAGCATCATCAACAACTCCCGTATTTGGATTTACTAAGGTTCTTCTTGTAAGATAAGCACCAAATTTAGTAATATCAATTGTACTTGGTGTGCTTGGAGTTGTAAAAGTTTGTCCTAATTTTGGATAAGAGAATGAATATGAACTAGTAATTTCTCCTGGGAAGAAATTATTAGGTGACAATCCACTTGACAAAGAAGGTCTAATCCAAGTATAACCACCATCAGTAGTCATCCATAATCCAGTTTCTGTAGCAGCGATAACAACTAAACCTGCTGAATCCATTATTTGTAAATCATAAACAGGAGTAGGTTCATCATTAATCCATTCGCATCTTTGGAAGTCCCAACCATTATTTATAGATTTAAACACTCCAACGTTGGTACCAGCGTAAACCACAGAAGCATAAGGTGAAGTAGATGTTACTAAACTAGTAACACAATTACAAGTATAACCAGGAAGTACAACCTTCTCAATATAGAAATTTAAAGCACTAGTATCTGTTGGATCTGGATCACAATATCTCCAATTTTGAATGATTAATATTCCTTGATTACTTAAAACCATCATTGGTGCGCTAGGAGGATTTGCCGTGCTATTATTTGGCATTAAAGCAATCTTATAAACCCATAATGGATTATTGATACCAACCCTGGTTAATTCAGATGCTGGAATCATATTTCTACCTGCCAAATATGTAGGGTGATTAATTCCAACTCTACCACCTGGTGTAACCGCCCATAATCCTAATGCCGAACCAATATACATTGCGTCTACAGCAGTAAAAGTAGGTGGAGTATCTGTGCCAGCCCTTAACCATTGATCTTTATAAAGAGTATAAAGTTTTTCACCGTAAAGTGGATCAAAATTATCAGATACAAAGGTGTTAGTTGATGGATCAAATTGAGTAAAGCTTAAACCGTCATTTTTAGCATAAAAAGTTCCTGTGTATGAAGTATTCCATGAACCACTCCAGTAATCAAATACAGCTTCATAAAATGTAGGATTTGCTACCCAATTATTACCTTCAACTTCAAATAAACCAAGTTCAGTACCTACCAATTGTGCGCCACTTGGGTTATCAACTGGGTAGATGAAATATGTTCTTCTGGAAGAATTTAATTGGCTTATTTGCGTCCACATATTATCTCCAGAGCTAAATTGCCAAATTCCTTGATCAGTACCAACAATGGAAGTTGATGAACTTAAATCTAAGTTGTAAACAGCTTGTGGTGCGGTTGGTAACTGTGATATTGGTGGATTATATTCAATAGCTAAAGAGTTAGCTGAAGAAACATCTTCAAATTGGTTCTCATTAGTGTAGTATGCGGCATTTTGAGGACCACGAGTGTCAAGAGTACCTTCTAATGGCATTGTCGCATAATTATGTAATAAGTTAGGGAACATTAATGTGGAATCTGATTTTGTCAATTCTAAACAACTAAGATTAAGTGAAATTATGTTATTTAAGAAAGAAGAATTTTGATTATACATTTGACCTGACATGAATTGAGATACATAATCTTGTAATCCTGGTACGCTTTGCAGAACAACTAGATAAACAGGTGATCCAGCAGCGTAGGTTGGCATAACCGTTTGTTGAACTCTTGGTTTTGCCAATTCTATATTGGAAGTAATAGGATCTTTATAAATATAGAGAACTTCGTTAACTGTACTACCTATTGATTGGCTAACTTCTATCAAAGAATAACCACTAGGAATCAAAGAAGGTGTAGTTACCTGAATTTGATTTGCTAAACTAGCATTTGCAGATGGGAATTGTGCCGCTAATGTAATATTTGGTGAAGTTGGACCATTTTGTACTACAAAAACACTAGGTTGTTCTTCGTGTGGTATTGTACCAACATTGCTAATAAATGCACCAGCAAGAATAGCCGTAAATGTCACAATATCATTTGGACCTAATGAATTACTAAATATAATTTGTCCATTTTGAGGTACGTAAGTAGGAGCGGCTAAAACGTTGTTAACTTTAACAATAACAGTTGCTAAAGGATTCCAAGGTTTTACAAAGTATTCAGTATAGCTATCTAGATATAGGTAATTATCATATATTGGCTGTTGATTAGAAAATTCAAATATTTGTAAATCTTCATTGTAATATAAAACCAATGGAATATTACTTGTAGAAGGATACGCTGTTGGAACTGCTTCAAAAACACTTACAGGCATTGCTTGAGATAAATAATACTTTTCACCAACCCATAAGGTTGGAACTCTCACAGTATCTAATACTGTAAATTGTGGATTTAAGCGCATCCAACTACCCCAGCCTACAAAATCCTCAGTATACCACGCTCCACGAGTGCCAAGGGCAATAAAAACATTAGTAGATACATTATTTATGGAAATATCAAGGTAAAAAGCACTTTGTGGTAAATATTGTCTATTATTCCAATATATTATTGGAGTAAATATTGGCATTATACCAATATTTTGATCAGTAATAATCAAAGGTGCCGGTAAACAACCTAAAAAGTACTGTTGAGTTAATTGAATCAAAGAGGCATTAGTATATTGAAAATCTTCTTGACCATAATTAGGATTATCAGTACGATCATATAGATAAAAATATAAATTCCAAGAAGTTGTATTAGGGTTGGTTGGATCTGGACCATTTGGCAAGAACCATTGTGAACCATACTGTTGACTATTTGTAACTTCTGTTGCTGGAGAATTTTGAATAACTTGAACCTGAACATTGTTAGTGACTGCAAGTTGAGAACATACTAAAGTTCCTGTATTTATACCGTCTATAATATCGTTATTAACAGTTATAACTTTATAAATTCCATTTTCATAAGAATTATTTTGTTGTTTAACTAAAATTAAATCATTTACCGCCCATGTCATAGATACAGTATCTATCTGTATTGGTAATATAAAGTTGGAACTGCTTGGAGTAATACTAATGTTAGTAGTGGTAGCGGCTTTAACACCTGGTTGACCATTTGGGTACTCAAAAATATTTGGAACTTGTGTTAGAGGATGTACCCATGAATAATAAGCAGTTACCGTATCGTTATCACCAGATACAGTGTAATCTGTACATACTGCGGAGTGCGTTAGACATAGTTTTTGATCACTGTAATATAGTAAGCTGTTTTTATTGACATTTTCAGTTCCAAAATTAACCCACTTAACACCATTAATACTTAAATCCATGCCTGGATAATTAAATTGCGCTCCATTAACAAAAATTCCATTATCTGTTGCTGTATATACTGTAGCGTCATAAGATTGATTAGTAATAGCTAATGAAGAACCACTATAAGTGATAGTGCTATTTAAAGTTGCAATAACGACTACATCATTAATCGACTCACCTTGATTTGAGCTTGGTGTCCATGCCCAATCAGTGGGCGCGGCGGGATAAATTACTGTTGTAAATAAACCTTGTGCTGTACCTACATACAATCTAGTAAAATAACTATAAGTGGTAGTCTGTAAATCACCTGATGTCAACTCCATATCTGTGTAACACCAAAACGCAGTGGCAGATAATGGGGAGGTAATACCTTCAAAATTTGTAAACTGAGGCATTCTTAATGTTTTCCATGAAGCACCTTCATTTGTTGTTTCAAAGATTTGCCCTTGTTCAGTTCTTACATACAATGTTTTGAATACATTATTATTTGGTTGTACGGCATTAGGATCTAACGGAGTTTCTGGCATCAAATTATCAATTGCTTGTACCGGTTGACCATAATCAACATTCCAACTAGATTGATTAATGATATTAATCATATCATCAGTTGCCATTAAACCTCTTTTAGTACCTAATAATGTGGAATTAGATGGTAAATTAATAGATTTATAGGTGAAATAAACTTCAGTTCCATATTGGAATGGAGAATTTGGTATTTCTGGCAAGAATGTTACATGATCATCTTCAGCAAATACTCTTTGAGTTGGTTGTAATAATGCAATCTCATTTAATCTAGTTTCTCCAACGTGACTAATCTGCCCTAATCTAGTTGGATCTATTGTTCCAGTAATAAATGTACTAGCATCTATGCTTCCAATTCTCTTAGAAGATAATGTATTGGTAATTTGATATACACGTTCCACTAATACAACAACCAATTGAGATTCTGTTGTTGGTAGTGTTAATCCAGAGCTACTATAAACCGTGATACATCCATTAGTAGGATCAACCAAATATTGAGGTTGTGTTACATTTAAAACAATTAAGTTACCATTAAAGTACACTTGTGGAGTCATGTAATTGTCAGGATTCCACCTAAATGTTCCCTGATTACCACTGCCACCTAAGTCTGTTGTTCCATCAGTTAAATAAATAGGAACATCTAATCCATATGCAGTAGTGTTTGTTGGAGTCAAGTTAATTTGTGGTGCTGCTGGAAATTCTAGTTCTATAACTGAATTAGCTGGAATACTATTTTGCAAATAAATAATTCCAGTACTATAATTTAAATAATATTGATCGGCTAATAATACTACATCATTAAGCGTTACTACTGGTTTACCTAATGTGGTAGGTAAATTAGTTGCTGGCACAAAACTAGACCCACTACCTGTACCTATTTGGAAACTAGTGGCATCGGGATATGTTGTACTTGGATAAGCAAAATACACAATAACTGTGCTTAAATTGATCTTAGTAGGCATTTGACCTACGCCAGTATGAACGTGACCACGTAATAAGATTTTAAGTGCATTTTGAAGTGCTGTAGCAAATCCAGCAATAGTTACTCTTTTATCTGGTGTAATTCGTATTGGATCAATATAAAAACCATAACCAGCTTCTGTATTGGGCAAAACATCTACTGTAGCTAAAAATGTAGCTAAATTAGTTTGATCATAATTATAGTCTTGGTCTAATGGTGCAACAACTTGAGCAATACCTTGAGTTATTAAACATGGACCAGCTTGAAGCCACACATAGTAAGTTCCACCTTGAGTGTAAGCAAAATAAGCTGTATCTTCGGTATATGCTCTATAAGAACCTAAAATTCCTGTACCTGGTGTTACTCTGATAACTTGATTCCAACTCACATTGGTAGCTTGTGAGTCTAAAATCCAATTCATACTATAAAGCACATTAGATAAACCACTTGGTAATGAACCGCCAAAAGTGTAAGTATAACCTGTTGGCTTCATGAAGGTAAAAATGGTATTACCATAATTAACACCCTTTAATATTTGAATCTTGCTTGGATTTAGAATGGTCTGCCCTACAACCTCATTAGATACCGTTGATGGGGTTAAGGTATATGTTCCATCTAAATTGACAGTTGTGGTGTAAATACCATTATGAGCTATAATTGTTTGATTGGTAACTAAAACTCTAGAATTAGCCACTAAATCAGAACTTCCTAAGCCATCAAAATAAGAAATATTAACACTGCTAAAATTAGATATATTTGCAGTAACACAAACTAAACAAGGTGCATAAGTATCCGCTGGCTTACCCATATTTAGATATTGTTGCGCCAAGTTTATATTAGATTTTGTTAAGTAACTGCTATAAAGACTTAATCTTTCACCCTGATAAATTACTTCTTGTTGAGGATCGGTTGATACAATTGGTGTCACTACCCACCCTGTTAAAACACCTGAACCAATAAAATAAGCAAGCTGTGCAAGCTGATTTTCAGTTATTTGCATATTTCTTTGATCATAACCCGGATATAGGATGTCATTGGCTTCTACGTATGTATACTGGTAGTGTTCCGTGGAATTCATTAATGATAATTATACAATTAAGTTAGATTATATTTTTGTAAAGCATAATTTGTCATGCTATTTAAATCATTAGTTCCAAGAACCGTATCAAAGACCAAAACTTCCTGAATTCTACCAAAGAAATTATAATATACACTTGTTCCAGCGGTATATAAGGTGTCATTAACAGTTCCGATATGTAAGATTGGATTACCTGTGTACAATTCAACTCCAGTTGCTGAGCCAATTTGACTACCATTTTGATAAATTGTTAACACTCCACTGCTACTCAAGGTAATAGTAAGTTGATAAAGAGTGTTTGGTAAGAATGCATAGTTGTATCCAGTTCCTATAAGGACGGTATCGTAATTCACACCATTAGAAACGACTCTGAGAATGTTGGAAGAATTCGTGTCAGAAACTTTAAGAGCAATTATTATATCATTTCCAGTATCATTACATAACAATGTATAGAATTTATCATTATCTAGATTATCAGGTGAAAACACGAATGAATATGTAAATGCACTTCCGTTCAGTGTTGACAATGCTGGTAAATTCACTTTTTGTCTATTAGCATTAGGTCTTACATTAGGTTCGTCTAATAACTTAATTCCAAAATTACCATTATCAACCACATTAGAAACACTGTCATATCCTGGTCTGTTTAGATAAATATTTCCATAAACGTCAGTTGCTGAAATTGTAGATGCTGGCTGTGATTGATCAACCCAATAGTTAGTTGCGCTTTGGGTTATATAAACTACATTACTATTAATACGAGTAGCATCTAACCAAAGGGTAAATGATCCTGTAGGTAACACGTCAAATGGTTTCCAGAAATTCATCATCTTAATATCTGTATTACCAAAATCAAGCATAAATCCAAAGTCATCTATTTCGGCTGGTGTACTTGTTGTAGATGATAACATTGCACCAATTCTAATTTGATTTGTACCAGATGGTATATTGAATGTTGTATTAAGGTTGATTGGTATATACTGCGTAAAGTCAAATGTGTTTAAATAACTATCATCTGTAGTATATCCAAATTCGACTCTACCGTTGTTAGATAAGTAATCCGCACTAACAAATCCTCTAACTGCTGATGGTACAGTTCCACTAGTTATATAGTCAGCAAAATTAAACATCTCTGTGAAGAAATATGACGATGAAGTTTCTTTATAACTTAATCTAACTCTATAAGCCGTTGGAGTTAAATTATCGGTTGCAGAAATGAATACAATACGATATTGCATCCACAACTGATTATATACCGTTAAGTCATATCCCGGTAGTGTTTCTACGGTAACATCTTCACTAGTATCAGTATCGTAATACGCAATAGTTACTGAAGAAGGAGTGGTTACATCTGACGTATTAAGCGCGTTAAACGTTGGGGTTAATAATGTCCAGGGGGCAGCATTGAGATCGGCTTGATTATCTGCGTTACGGATGTAAATTTCTATTTCAGTACCATATTCTAATCCAGATCCAGAAATAGCTACTCCAGTTGGAGTGACAGCCTGAACACCAATACAATCCCACTGAGTTAGATTAGCTACATAATATGGTAAGGAATCATAATTAGCTGTGTTTCTAATAAGTCTTGTGCCAGTTAAAGCGGGAGAATTATCAGCAGTATCATATACGTTCAACGGAGTGTTGTTATATGCTTCAATATGAAATAAAGTACCTCCAGTAGTTAGCGTATTACCACCTTGTGTTGGATCTTGAATAATGTCATCAATACACTGAGTTGCAGCAGATATATTATTAGCATTGTCTTTAAATCTTACGTATGCAATTCTTTGTGTTGTGTCTAAGTGTGCATAATCAAAACTATAAACTTTTCCATCTGTAAAGGAAGTATATATTAAATTACCATCATTTTGAACACTGGTAGGTTCATAAGTGGTATTAGATAAGGCTGGAGTCGTTGCAGCAGTGTTAGTTAAAATAAATGGAGCAGTATTATCAACTAGAATATTTTGTAAAGCTAATGAAGAACTAGACCATTGTAATGAGAGGATGATTTGTGTTTGATCTTCAGTGCTTGGATTCGCAGCATATTGTGCTAATTGGAATGGAATCCACTGACCAGCAACCATTGGCATACTGTAAGATTTAGTACTTGCAATAACTGAATCAACCCTATTATCAATAACCATTTGTTCACCAATTGTTAGAATAGCTCCACCGTTATTGGTTAAATCAAATGTAAATGTATCACTATAATTGGATCTAATCCATCCTTTCCACATAAAGTATTGCTGAACACTAGTTATGTTGTTAATATCACCAGAAACATATGTAAATAAACTTTGCTCAGCAGTTGGTTGCACATTTAAATCATCTGGTGTTCCAACATAGGCTAGATTCCTATAGTAATTTGAATCCAGAGGATTAGTAGAACCAGTAAATCTTAGTTTTTGTAAGCCATATTTATAGAAGTAAGGTATAGCCAAAGATGTCATCTGACCCGTAGCTATTTTATAGGATGCTAGTTGATTTTCTGACCCTGTAGTTGCTACTATAAACAATCTATCACCTGTATTATTTACAACACAAGATGTATATCCAGTATAAGGCTGAGCAGATTGAGCGCCCCAAGATGCAGGAACTAAACTGGAACTAAATGGCAAAGAAACTAATTGACCAGAAGATAAACCTGCAACTAACTGATTAACAGAACTAGAATATACAAGGAAATCTACACCATCTCTATTAGTGATATAACTTTGACTCCAAGCACCACCAGAATATACTTCAATAGTACCATTTTTCTGACCAATATCGCCACTTGTACCTATATATATGTTATTACCAACTACTGACATGTTCGATAAATCAACATTTTGGAATGTATTTTGAAAAGACAATGGAGATAAAATGTTTGGATTCGTATTGTATTTATAAATGTAACTTTGGTTACCAACTCTTGAAGTTCCAATATATAAATAGTTTAAATAGGAACCCAATACTGTGACTGGTGTATTAGTGCTGTTAACTTGTGGTAATGTACACACTAGATTCAAAGCGGTGCCATCAAGTGTACTATAAACACTTCCATCTGACATACCAAAATATAAATATCCATTATGTACAACAGAACAATTGACAGTTGGTATTGGACTACTACTATCAAATCCCACTACAGTATTAGCTTGAATTAAGTCACCACTAACTGTATTTATTTGGTAAATTCTAGTACCTGGAGATGATAAACTTGATGTACCAACAGCGACTAACGTAGTAGGGGCATTCACAATAGATAAAAGAGGATCGGGGGTAAAAAATCCATTAGCAATACCTGGAATAGTCTCCCAATACCACTGTTCATTAACCATATTCCAATTATTAAAATAAGTACCACCAAAGAATGTTACCCAACCATTAATATCTGAACCTGGCATATCATTAACATCTCTATAGTCTGAAAAATGAGACGCTTGTAATGCGGAACAACCACTTACTGAATCTTGAGCAAAAATAGTAATAGTACCAGCATTTACCTTGGCGTAATAATCACCTAGATATCTAATTCTTACTGCGTCTAACAATAAAGATGTACCAAATGTATATTCAACATAATCTCTATAGATAGAACTAGATTGCATAGTAAATGCCGCAATCCAAGTGCTGTTTCCTGTTGGTAACACTTCAATGACATAACCTTTTGGCTGAGTTGATGTACATCCCACAATAATTGTTTTCACAGGTAATGCTGGGGATGATTGCATTAAATATTTTTGGAAAATTAAGGCTTGATTATCACCAATAACTTCATATTCAAATTCATTACTTGCTCCACCTAATGTTGCTGCATCTCTCAGATAATTACCTAAATCATCTGCTAATTCATTAACACCAGGAAGGGCATCAGCACCAGGTACAGCCGCACTCAATGAATAAATGAACGATGATCCTGTCTTAGCAGACCAGGTTGAATTAGATGGTTGCAAAGTTGCCGCAACACTAGAATAAGCATGTAAACTATTGGCATTAAGAACCGAGACTACTTGCACGATAACAGGATTTCCATTAACATCAGTAGACTCTTCAGTTTGATAGAGTACAAACCAATATAATTGATTTGCATTAAGAGTTAATGTTGGAAAGTTAAAAGTAAAATTAGTTACCTTGGATGTTGATAAAGAAGCAACTGGTTCATTATTGGTAGATTCACTGAGTCTATTATTTGGAAGAAAATTCAAATCATCATAAATAAATAATTGTAAATTACAATCTACACCATTATCAATTGCGGCTGACAACACATCAAAAGAAAGAGTAACTGTATTGATATTGATATTATTTAGGACGGAAAATTGAGAACCAATATACGGAGTATAAGCAGTAACAGAGTCAATATGTGGAATGTCAGTCGTATTGGTGATAGTTGAATCACTAAATACGTCAAATGCATGAATTTCAATACCGCCCTTTCCTAAGCTTGCGTTGATAATACATTCGCCTTGTGGTGGAGTGTTATCAACGGTAAAACCATAAGTTGGCACCCCGTAAATAATTTCATATGCATTACCTGTAGTTATGGTTGAATAACTGCCAGCTTTAATGCTTTTAATCCATTTAAGGGGGTAAAAAACGCTCATATATTTCTTTATACAGATTGATTGAAGTGAAAACCTAGCTTATCATTAAGCATAAGAAATATTGCCTTGTTCACCCACGAAAATAACACTATTTTGATATCCAATAGCGTCATAAACAGCAACTATACTTAGTCCATTCTCTAATAATCGACTTTGTGGAACTGGCTGTGGTATCCAAGCTTGTTTATCTGCTTGATACAAGAAGCTTTTCACCATATTGTCGTCAGGATTCATAAATCTATCATTTGTAATGCCCATTCCGTCTGTCATTACGCATATGGTTCCACCTTGATAAGCAAATGATTTTGCAGCGGCAACCGATGGTAGTCTCCAAGCTAATTTGAAATCATAAATATCTCTTGTGATAGGTGGGATGCTATAACCTTGGATGAATTTTAGAGTACCATACATCCAAGCAGAACTGTAATTAGATGCCAAAGACACATTAGATTCATTTGGATCTACATATGTCTTTCCAATCTTGATTTCAATATTTGCAGTCGGATTAACTAGTAAATTATTTTCATCTATTAATGGTCTTTCTGACTGTCCAAGCCATACTCTTAGTCTTGCGCCGTCTCTAGCAATTCTTAATGAAGTCAAGGATTCATGATAATTTCTCAAAGTTTGACCATCAACACTTGCAAAATTAGGATTAGCTAAGAAATTAACTCTACTTGTTACAGCTATATAATCAACAGCCGCAAAACCGGTATGAGGATTTGCTTGTGCGTCTACAAATGTTCCTTGTGGACAGTTAACAAATTCAAAAGCGAGGAATTTAACACCACGACTCCAGGCAGGAGCAAATACGTAAGTATGGTATTGACCATCTAATTCTAAGTCTTGTTCAACCCAAGACATTCCTTGAACGTCTACGGTGTCTTCATGGCTCCAAGTCATTCTAAGTTGCGGTTGATTATTAAGATTACCTGCAACATTTTGTGGAACCTTAACTCTAATTAGAACCTTAGATTGGGTGTCAATTTGCATACCATACTGTAATATACTCTGATCTAATACTGTATTAAGTAGTGGATTTTGTGTGGTATTCAGTGCTGAGTTTGCTATATTAAAATCAGTATACAAAATAGGATTAACTCCTAATGTCGCAGAAGCATAATTCAATAACAAAGAATTACTATCTTCTATCATTGTGTCTGTAGTTTCTGTTTCAATAATAGTACCTAAAGTAGCCTCATTAGTGACCAACCAAACATCGGTGCTATTTCCTGTGGTGGAAGGTCCACCTATCCAATAAGGTCCTCTATCTTCTCTGTCTGTACCCTTAGCGAAGTTCCAAAGATATTGAGTTCCATTCTGTGGATACTGAAGATTAGGTTCTAGAGAAAGCATACTTACAGTAGTATTAGTGTTAGATACACCACCTAATAAATTAGGTGTATCTAAGTTGATAGTTCTAACATTACTACCACTTGTTAATACTAAGTTACTGCTTGAGAATTGAATATTGTAATTATAATTACCATCACTAATTTCAATTCCTTGATATCCATTACCAGTAACTTGCATAATCTCTAAATCTAATGTGTATTTAGAAGGAGAAACGTTATTAACAGGGCGCATAACTTGCTCCCAATCACTTCCTGTACCCAAAATAAATATTGCATATTGATTAGCTACACCATTAACAATCATAGCCTCTCTATATCCATTAACAGCATTAGAATCACTAATACTTGCCCAATTAATATTAGCATTATTACGTGTATTAGAGTGATAATAAAGCGTTTGTGTGTTGGCTGGTAGGTTCAAAGGAACAGCAGTACCATAAAATTGCCAAGGGGCTGGATCATAAATAAAGTCACGATTAAAGTTAACCTTGCTCCATAATTCGTTATATAGAACATTTTTCCTAAACTCTTGACTATATGCCCATATTTCTGGCTTATTTTCAATAGTTGCCAACACCATATTACCAGCAGTTTTCATATCATAGATTGGTAATGTAGCATCAGGTGTTTCAGCGTCTCCTGCGAAAATATTGTAACCAATGTTTGCGTTTGTTATTTGTGAACCAAATAAGTATTCTTGTTCCACAAAACCAGCAGAACCAATTTGATTCCTTGCGTATCTTAAAATCCATTGATTACTTGTTCCCAAGAATAAATAGTTATAAGCAGACACAGCACAGGTGTAATCAACATTAGCTGGTAAACTAGCATTACCATTAACAAACGTGACTGGTGTCCAACCGTAATTGAAAGCAGCTAATTGTATAGGGCTTCTATATAGTCTTGCGTTGATAGAATTTGGCGTATCACATGCGGTTCCAATATAAACATATGATTGAGGTTCGTGCTGGAATTGATGTAACCACAACACTGTAATAGGTAAACCATTAGGTTCTATAAAGACAGGAGCGGAAAGTCTACGTGTATCGTATGTCCAAACACATCCAGTGCTTCCACCAATAAACAGCGTACCATTAATAGCTAACAATGAAAGCACACATCTTTCACCTTGTGAACCTAAATCAATCACCTTAACTAATTGTTGATTATTCCACTGATAAATAACTGCTGAATCTCTAATTAAGTTAATGGTAGAAGTGTTGTTTAACAATCCACCGGTTAAAATAGTTCCTGAAGTTAACGCTTGAGATAGTAAAATATTACCAGTTGTATTATCAATATAGAATGTAGTACTAGATGGATCTAGTGTACTACTACTGGATCTAGTCCAAGCTACACTATTGAATGTTACTGTATTAAAATAGTCAGTAGTTCTGAATAGTACAGGTTGGCTATTAATATCATATGCAGTATATTCCAAACTATTAGTTGATGCAGACAATAAACTAGCAATAGTATATGTTTGACTTTGAATACCAGCAATATACACGTAATCATTATTTAAATAAGTGTATCTGGTTAGTTTATTAAATAACAATTTAATGAAGTTAGTACCACTGACAACATTTGACTGTTGTGCAGCGTCGGTAATCATATCAACATTAGTTGTCTTTTGGGTTATATTATTTCCATAATCTCTAAGTTGTATTTCCACTCTTGAAATACCATCTTGAGCTAAATAGTCCTCTGTTAAAGCTACTAGTTGAACAATAGGTTGCCAATTAGACCAAGGTGGGTTTTCGTTATTGTAAGGTCTTATTCTGAAGTCTTTAATATCACTAACTACATCATAGGCATTCAAAACCATATGAGGATTATAATTACCGCTGTAATATGGAACGGATACGCTGTTTTGATCAATAAATTGAACACCAGTAATCACAGGTGGATTAGTATCTAATAACGCATAATGTCCAGTGTGAATGATGATTTTATTGCTTGTGGTTACATTACCAACATAGTCTATTATTTGAACCTTAACACTTCTGGCATTATCGAATCCAAAATTTTGATTTAAGATAGAAGTGTCTTCTATACCTAATTTGGTTTTATTCCATGTCCCATTGTGGAAAACACTATATTGGGCAACATTTGATTCCGTGGTTAAATAGTCTACCCAAGGCATCCAAGGTCCAGTGATATTAATACCATCATCTATCTGTTTGATTACTCTAAAGGCTAATATTGGGGAACCTGTAGCCTTTTGCGCAGTAATCAATAATTGAGTTGCGGAAACATTAATAGCTATTTCGACTTCACCATTACATTCTTGAAGTAATGGTGCGTCACCTACTATTGCTGGAGCATTCAAATCAACCAAAGCATCATTAGAAATATTAGATGCAAATGAGCGATATCTAGCTTGTGATTCGGCTAAAATTCTTGTTTGAATATCTGCGCCATTAACACTGTTTGAAGACATAACAGAATAATGTCTATAAAGATTGTGCCACAAGCTTTGAGTGTTGCACCAAGAATGTGATGGTGTGCTATTAAAGTTTGAGCTATTAACAGGATCTGGATAAGCTGGACCTAAAATGCCTTCAATATTTGCATAAGCGGATAGTAAATCAGCACCTTCCGGTACGTCTATTGCAACCCAAATATAGTCATTAGAGTTCGAAATTGTATTGTAAATTAGATTATCAAAATTAAATTGTATTAAATTATTATTAGCAACTAATGAACCAAGTCTAAAGTTAGCGGTATTGGATCTGGTATATTGAGTTTGATTAAAATTGGAATTAAATCTACCTATTTCTAATGTTCCAGCAGTAGACCAAGCTGATAATGGTGCATTAATATTGTTATTGTTATCGGAATAGAATCTTGCCTTAATAACACCCGCTCTTTGAATTGGATTATTAAATCTTGCCTTAACTTCAAGTAGACGTAAATCAACATTAAGTACACTACTGATTGCATTTTGTATTAATGCTACTCTTTGACAAATTACTATACCGTTTCTCTTGAAAGTATTGGTTAATGGTTTATAATACCACATACTCATATTATTGATATATCCACCGGCATTAATGTCAGCCTTAAACATACGATGATTAACTGTAATAGTGCGTCCAGTATAGTTGTTGCTACCAAAATAATTTAATCTATTAAGTGTATATGCATTTTCCGATCCTGTAACTTGATAAAGATCATTTTCAGCGGAATTAGTTTGATCTTTGACCAAGATAATCATTTTGTCATACACTGGCATGTTATCAACAGTTGATATATTTGCGGTAATATCAATATCTGTAGTTGTTGCAAGATCAGCAATACTAATCCATGTGGTTACTGTACTTAGAGAATTGAATGTTCTGGGTGCCCTTTGCGAAATCGTACCTGTACTAGCCACATAAGGAGAATAGTATCCATAAAAATTTACACTAGCTGTTTTTGAATCTTTAAGACTTAATTGGAAGTATTCGTTATCACTAGTGTCAGCCACCAATAAATCAGTAGATAAATTGTCATTACGTATTAATTCTTCAAAAACAGTAACTGGTTGGAGAACTAAGGCATTTAGAGTCTCAAAATCATTAGTTTCAATTAGTACATAAACGCCGCGCCTTGTAGTGTTGACGGTACCACCATACAATAAACAAGTACTTCCAATTGTCAATGCTGAACCATCTAAATTAGGGTTATCACTACTATTTGTTGCATTTTGTAAATATAGAACGTTATTTGATTCAAAGATATTAGCATTATCTGCTGAGGTTGCTGACTCAACAAACATAGTATCTAATTTTTGAAGATAATACGTAACTGCGTCAATAACGTATCCTGTTGAATTGTAAACATAAATACCAGGAGTTAAAGCATCATCTGCATATGTTATTCCACCTGTATGTCCACTTGTGTCAGCAGCCCATCCACCTGATACCATTGATGTAATAACAACAGTATCACCATTTGTATAACCCGCAAATGAAGCAATATTAACCCAAACATTACTATTGGTATCTTGTGCAAATTGAGTAACATTTGTAACTTGAATTGCCTCTTTTGCATTGACGGCGCTTAGTTTGTTAACATAAAATGTATGGGATGACTTCAAAGACAAAGTATAAACTCCATTTTGAGTACTATCAGATTGATTGGTGACTAATACAACGTCTCCAATATTAAAAGTATCACTTCCATCCGTATATGTTGGGTGTGGGTCACCAGATCCGGGTATGGTGAAATTAGCAATGTTATGATCTACTGCATATGTTGGTAAATTAGACAATTGATAATCTTCAACCGAACAGATACTAACAGTACCACTCTGGTTAAATAGTTTATAAACACCTTGATGCGAACCAGTTGGAACTTGAACATAATAATTAGTATTTACTGGTATAGTAAATATAACCAACGTACCCAATGGTCCAACCACCTTTAACGTACCAGAATTGGTGGGTCCAGCAGATCCAATAAAGAATTTTTCACCAATATTAGCTGTTGTAACTGTTGGATCAGTGGCTACTATATCTGTTAGAGTCATTCTTAACCAGTTAGAAGGATTATCTTGATCCACCGGATTAGCAAATAAATAATCATCTTCATCATTAAGTGAAGAATAACAACCTTGTCCTACAATAGATTTGAATTCTTGTTCAGTGTATGAACCTTGAATGAATTGACAGGATAAAGCAGATGAATCTGTACCATAAGGTTCAACTTGTGGTAAACCTTGAACTTTTACGCAATTTAAAGTGACATTTGTTGTTGATCCAACCGCAACATAATAACCCAATCCACCAGGTGCTGGGGTCATATAATTTCCAATAAATTTAAATCCCTCTTGTTCAACAACTTCTGAAGAACCACCATATAGTGGTATTTGTTTTCTTCTTAAAATGATTTGAAGTTGTGGGGCAGCTTCTTGATTATCTAAGAAATCAAATTCAACAGACCATGTTTCACCGTCATTTTTAGGATTAAATGGTGCAATAGTTTGTGTATCAACATAACCTGTTGGTAACATCTGTTGAATATAGATAATTTGTTGAACCTGATCAAACACAACAGCTAATGTGTCTGGTATACCAGTAAGACCCAATCCACCAGGTGCTAAATTCAATCGTTCAATAAACTTTATTTCTTCTTGGGCATTTAAACCACCATTTACAGCATAAACATTAGGTGTTTGATTACTGACACCAATGTAGAAATTTTGCGCTGGAGGATTGATGCCGTCAACAAAAGTTGCTTGCACATTAACTTCAAACTTTTTAGAGAACGTGCTATTTGTAGCCACCAATTCACACGAATTCAACACAATACCAGTACCTAAAATTTCATATTGATTAGCTGTTGTTGATGGATTACCTAAATCATCATATGTAAACCAATTCCATCCATTTAACTGGGTACCCCAAGAATTGCCGTCTGTAATAGTGCTTGGGAAGGAGTGTGGTACGTAATTATACTTTCTACAATCACCTAAATCTGCATCTAAAACGAAACTACCAGTTGCTACAGCACAGTCTAGTAAGGAACCACTAGAACCATTAAGATAAAATCCAGTCTCTGCGTATAGATTTCCGGTATACAAATTAGTTCCCCAACCAGTACAAACAAAAGCACCTAAATAAACACTTTCTCTGCAATATTGAACTGATCCAATAGGTGTTTCTACCGTCATTTCTGTGGCGTATGATTTAATAATCACTTCACCATTACCTAATTGTTGCACATACATTTCTAATAAGAATCCAGTTGCTAACTTACTGGTTAGATTTTCATTAATTCTAAAATTAATACTATCTGTAACTGTTGTGATTGAAACTCTTTCAATAGTAACATTTAAACTACCATCAGAATTAAGACTCAAAGTTGTCTTAAAGTAAATGCTAGTTGTTTGTGGATCAGCCAAAGACAAAATACACCAAGTTTCAATGGGTAAAGAAATTGGGAGATTTGTAAACTTAAATGCAGCCTGAACTACAGCATCTTTATTTGTAGATGTTACAGGGAATGGCACGGAGCTATTAAATCTATATTCTGTAGATTGTGTAGTTGGTGTAGGTGGACTACTAATAGTACTACCATAAGAAGGTTCTCCACCAGAAAACCCTGTAACCTGTACAGAGTTATTAAAAGCTACTTGAGTGGCGCTTAACAAAGGAGCTACGGTTCTATAAGACACTCTACCTGCCAAGACCGTACCAAGACTGGAAATAGCAACATTTTCATCATAATTAACAAGAGTATTATCGTATGGATCAGAAACGCCACGATATCTATCTATTGTTCCCAATTTGCTGGACCAATTGTTGGGTTGCTGATTTATTCCTGAACTTTGTAAAGCATAAACTGCATTAAACGAATACATATCACCAATGTATTTTGAAATACCATTTTGGTATACGCCAGTTTGATTATCTAATGAAGCTCTAAATCTCCAAGCAGTAGTGGCACCAGTATACAAAGTATAAGTTCTAGGATCACTGTTATTGACTAAATAGGGTGGAATTAATAAATTCTTAGATAGTGAATATATTTCTGGAACACCAGGAGTTGGAGTTCTTTCAGACTGCCATAAAATTTGGCTAAATCCACCTACACTATCAGGATAATTAACTGTAACCCAGTTGGCTGTATTATAAGTAGTAATACCAGATGCGTAAACAGTAGGATCTAAAGTGAGGGTTACCTTAAAATAGACTGTTGAAACACCACCATTTGCTGACAATTGCCAATTATCTACACCAAAGTAGCCTGGTGGCAAAGTTGTTTCATTATATCCAGCAAAATCACCACTATAACTAGTTCCTGTATATGCTATAGAATCAAATAGTGCATCTCCAGAACCTCCACCACCACCTACATTAACAACATATAGATTGTTACTGTTATAATGTGCATTTGGGTCATTTGGATTTGTAGGATACCAAGCTGAAAAAGGTCCGCTTGAAGCTGGTTGAATAACTAATGTTTGGGCGGTTGCAAAATTGGGATCATTAGAAATAGATAAAGAACCTACACCAATAAATGGAACATAGCTGCGGGTGTCAACATCAACAACTAAAAATTGAAATAGCAATAAATTGCTGTTTTTCGTATAAGCAGGGGCAACTACTGGAATTTCGCCAAAGAAAGTGGTATCACCTTTGACATAGTTAGAACCACCATCAATTAAATAATCGTGCTTTAAATATTGATTGCCGATATTATCAGCAAATAGAACCTTGATTGCATAACCCATTATTGATTTTTATACAAGAGTTTTAGTGTTTTTTCATTTTTATTTAAAATCTTGCAGGAATTAATAAGGCACTTACAGTAAGTGCCATTATGGGTCGAAAATTTTCAGAAACAACATGCAAGGTTGATATTATTAAGTTATCACTAAACAATAAACAAATCAAACAATGTTCTCATTTATTAAAAATTGCTGGGCAATGTTATTCTGATATGATCTCTGCTCATGTTGAATCTAGAAAAGATAAATGGTTATCTAAAGGAGAATTACAATTTGAATTTAAAGGAAAATATGATATCCATAGTCAATCAATTCAGGCAATAGCGGAAAAAATAGAAAGTAATATCGAGTCTGCAAGATCAAATAGGGAAAAAGAATTAAAAGAAAATAATAAAATTAAAACAGAATATCCTTATAAATCTAAAAAACTATTTTCAATTACCTGGAAAAAATTAGGTATTAAAATTAAAAATAATAAAATACATTTATCTAATGGTAAAATTACAGAACCTTTAATATTAGATTTACCTTGTAAATTCATTAATAAAAATATTAACATAGCTGAATTAGTTTTAGATTCTAACGTCTTTTATCTTCATATAGTTGTGGATACTGGTATTATTCCATCAGATGTATTGAGACAGATTAAAACGATAGGAATAGACATGGGAGAAATTCATATTGCCTATTGTACCGTCGAAGACGGGAAAACTATAGGAATATCAGGAAGACAACTAAGGTCAGTAAAACAATTAAGAAATAAAAGACATAAATCATTAGAAGAACTCTTGAGCAGATGTAAATCAGGTAGTAAAAGATATAAAAAATTAACTGATCTTAAAAATAAAGCTTCTTCTAAACTTAAAAGACAACAAAGAGATATACTTCATAAAGCTAGTAGACAAGTAATCAACTTCTGCCAAGAAAACAAAGTGGCTAACATAGCTATTGGAGATGTTAGAAATATTTCTGATAATGTTAATTTAGGAAAGAAAGTTAATCAAAAAATAAGTCAATGGACACATGGACAATTCTCTAAATATGTTAAAGAAAAAGGTAAAATGTTCGGTATGACTACTAAAATTATTAACGAGAGTTATTCTAGTAAAACCTGTTCCAATTGTGGACATGTTAACAATGTTATAAATAGAAATTATTGTTGTTCTAATTGTAAATATAAAATTCATAGAGATGCTAATGGATCAGCTAATATTTGCTCAAAGAGTAGATATGGTCAGTATTCAAAAATAAAAGTGAATTCAATAAAGTATCTACGACCTACCAAAGTAGGACGTAGTAGAACCCTGGAAGTGGGTCATGTGGCTAATGCCACATGTTAATGAGTCAGTATAGTTGAAATAGAGCTAATATCATAAAGTCTATTTATAGACTAACTTCAAACACTTAATTATGTGGTATTTGTTTGACAATATCCAGAAATTGAAGTATTGATTACCATAGGTATAAAAACATTAAAATACATATAGCCATCTATAAATTGATTGGAGTTTTCCTGATTGAATATATAATTACAAACATAAATTGTATGAGTAATCAATGACGTATCTGTGTTTGTTAAAACAATATCTGAACCTAAATTAACCTGCGATGGGGCTGTTACTCTTGTAACAGGAATATTGACAGGTGGTTGCAACATGTCTTCTCCACCTGGTAGAAAAATCTGAAATAATATTTCAGTGTCTAAAGATGGTGGAATGTAATCATTTAGTATAATTCTAAATTGAATTTCAATAGATTGAGGTATATTGAAATTATCATCTGTCGCTAATGCTGTTGGTACAGGAACTGTGGAAACTACAGGTATACCAAAACGTACAGGTCTTTGTAGTAAACAACACTGTGGATCGCTCAAAGGGCGATAATCAAAAGCACCTAATGATATCGAAGGAATTGCACTGATTGATGGCACATTAAATTCTGTATATGTCGATGCAGTGAAAGATTGCATTGACATTGCTTCATAAATTTGGATTTTTAATTCCGTATTGATAAAATGTACAGTAACTTCTGAATTAAACTTATTGAATTCAAAATAACCATCTTCAACTGATAAGTACAATCCATTTTTTAACTTAATCAACTTTTTACTAGATTCTTCAATATCATTATCATTAAATTTCAAAATAAAAGAATTAATGTCATTTGATTCAGAAGCAGATGCAACAATAACGTGTGTTCCATCAATATCAGAAAGAGATAAAACACCAAAATTACACTTAACTAAATAAAAGTCAGGTGTATCTATCATTAAATCAGACCAACCAACTATATTAGCCTTGATATTATTGAATACTATTTCTTGTTCATCTTTTAAAATTTTTATTACCATGATTATTCCGATATTATAATATTTCCATTAGTTAGTATGGACATATTTGTTGGTTTTACCAACGTATTACTTCCCTGTCCTGCTCCCCAAGTCCATAGATAGTCACCATTAATGGATATATAAATAAGTTGTGATTGTGATACCGCATTAACGCCTAAATCGTTAATTAATACAAAATAGCCAGTGTTATTAACGTCTGGTAACGCTTTAACACAATCACCTTGTGGGAAATACAAAGTAAAGCCATTAGTTCCCTTAATGATATTTAATTGTCCTTGTCCACCAGACGGGGCTGGTAACGCCATTAATATCGTATTAGCTGTATCATCAACCTGATAAACAGAACCACCATGACCTAAAATAAATGGCGCAACAGAACTAGATATTTGTGATGTCTGTGATAAAAATTGATTAAATAGCTGTACACTATATGGCGCACTGTTAGCAATATACCAACTACCATCTTGAAGCACTTGTATGCTAGTGGGTGCCATAATATTAGCCATAACGATATTACCAGAATCAACATTAACAGTACAAACTCCATTATTTGTCTGATACGCAAGTAAACTGTTTTCAATAAGAGATCCTGTTGTATTTGTAGGGAAGTAAACAGGGTCTGCCACAGGTGGGGTAATAATATTTAAGCCAGGTATATCATTGCCTGTGCCACCAGGATAAGAATTGACAAAAAATGGTGGGACGGACATTATTCTAACAGGTCCAATAGATTGTCCAGATGGACCACCACCACTTCCTCCACCACTTCCTCCACCACCAGTACCACCAGTACCACCAGTACCACCAGTACCACCAGTACCACCGCCAGATGTTCCACCAGAACTACCTGTTCCACCAGGACCAAAAACAACAGGTGCTACCCATTCTACCGATCCTTGATTGATATTTACCTGAATATTGCTGCTATTTGCTGTTCCAACACTACTTAAAAATGTATTAAATGTACTATCTAATATTTGAATCTGTATTGTACTAGAAACAGACTGTATTGGACTAAATAGAACCACTGGCAATGTGGCTGTACCACATTGATAATATTCATTATTTATAACAATTGAAATTAACGTGCTATTTTTAATTATAACATTTTGGCTGAACAATACATAAATGCAACCCAATATTGGATTATAAATAGCACTTAATACTGCCAAATCTCTAGCGGTTTGTGATAAACGAATATTACCCTGTAATGATTTTATTAAACTACCATCTGAATCTATTTGAATAATTCTATCATTCACTGTATCGGCAACCACAATACTTCCATCAACAGGATAGAAAACATCCATAGCACCTAAAAATCCAGAATTTAAACTTTGCCATTGTTGTCTAGGCGATAAATACAATGCACTAGGAGTGAAAATTTGTGTTTCTGTTTGAGTTCCAGCGTTGATTATTCCTTGTTTAAACGAATTAGATGCAGAATCAAAGAACAAATAGGCACCAAGGTTTTCAGTATCACTTAATTGTAATCCATATTGAGTATTTGAAATAGATCCAACACCTACACCACTATAAATATTGGGTGTTTGAGTTAATACATAACTTAATTTGTTAAGGAATGGAACATTAGTAGTACCCCAATCTTGCTGCGTTGCCCACGTATTAAAGTTAGCCATGCCAGGACCGGAATAAGTCAAAGCAACACTATCAATTCTAGGTGCTAATGAAGCATCTACAGGATCACGGAACAGGTAGAACGCAACATCTATTACAGATCCAGTATCTGGGGCTGGAATTGGAAATACTGTTTGTCCAGGTGTTGTATTGATTGTAACAAATTGTGATTCACTATTGAGATTACCAGCACTATTTGCAATGCGGGTTTTAATTAACAATCTAGGATCTCCACTAACAGCAAAAGGCGTAGAAGCACCTAACGAACTAGTCGTAAGTTGAATAAATACTTGTTGCCATTCTGTTGAAGGAAAATTGTTACCCAATCTGAAGATCATTACTGCGGATTCGGCACAATATACAGTGTTAAAACCAAAGAATGAAATAGGAGAAGGTGAGCCTGGTGGAATAATCAAACCATGTCCATTATCGGTACCAATTGATGGAAGATCAGCTTCTATACCTGATAAAACAGTATCTGAGAATGTACTAAAATCTGAATTACTAGCTACATAACTAGAACTAACAGGATATAACCTAATACTAACCGCTGTATCTAATTGGACTTCGTTAACTTCAGTTGATTCAGTTGGTTCAGATATTCCAGAGAAATTCTGATAGAAATATCCAAATCCTAAGACTCCACCAACTTGACTAGCAGTTAAAATAGTTGAAATATCTGTAACTACAATCTTTCCATTCATTTGCAATCCACCATCAAACTGATATTCTTCTAATGGAAGAGGGAAAGTGTCAACTGTATGGTCATATATTTTAAACGGTGTAGAAACCTGTAATTGAACCGCTCCATTTGCATTTGCACCTGATAATGTTAAGTTGGAACTAGATAAAATGAAGAACATATAAACATCATCTGGAAATGCTTCGCTTGTTCCTACTGAATTTAAATATTGAAGTGCGAATCCATGCACTAAGGTCGATAAATTAGTCCAATCAGTAGTTTCCGTACTATTAAACATACGATAATACAAACGTCTAAAGAATAACTTCATGTTTGTACCATTTCCTAAAGCTTGAGTGTCAATAGCGTCTACCCATGTTGTACTATTAAGTTCATTAATTGCGGTAAAGTTTAAAGGTGTATCAATTGTAAAGTACTGTTGAGTTGATTCTTCTGTTCCAAAGGTTATATTATTAATTGGTGGTGTAGAAATGTTATTCAATAAGGCTTCTGATACTTCATATTGCGCAATGGAATTCCAAACATATGTATTACTGCCAAAAAATTGAGATCCAGTACCTACAATCTGACGATTAACCCTATCTATCGTGGCATAATTTTGAGTACCAGGAAGGTTATTGGCTTCTAACTGATAAGACCATTTATGGGGCAAATAATAGATAGAATTGTATAGTCTATTATCAATATCATACATTATGTCAGTATCAGCACCAGAAAATAGTTGTCTTTTTAATGAAAGAATAAGGACTATAAGGTTTAATAAGCCAATATCAGACAATCTACTCATTGCACCTTGAGTTTGATTAAGAATAGATGCAATCAAAGACTCTAATTGAGGGTGAGGAACTAAACCAATGTCCGCTAAGGAATTATGACTGATCTGTGGTAATCTATCAGGATTTAAGGTGCCTTGAGTCACTTTGCTAATATCTAAATCTGACAAATTAGCCGCACTCAAAAATCCTCTAACGTGCTTACCTAAATCAATAGGTGAAGGATTTTGACCGCCAATATGAATGTGGTTTTTTACAGCCGCACTAATGGTTGAAAATAAATCAATTTCAACTCTACCATTAGTGGTTATCACATATTGTACTGGATTACTATATGTAACCTGTACTGTTCCTAAACATACAAACAAATTAGTATCAGCTTCTGTTTGTAAAGATGCCAAAAATACAGTATCTTCAGTATAAGAAGTGGTAGCATCAGTAGTTGCATAGATGATATACTCTATCATTTGTCCAGATGTAATTCCAGGTGGTTGAGTTAAAGTAAGTTGATATGTACTTGTTGTAGTACAAGCCATAAAGTTTATATTTCCATTACCAGCAGTAATATTTACATATTGTCCTGCGGTATCACCAGGAACAGGTTGTAATTGCCAAGAAATAGTACCATCTGCATTATTAATAATACCATTATTCATGATTTGGTACAAATTCAATAATTGTGTTTCAATTGCAGTAAAACGATTTTGATCATTAGACGCTAAGGAACCTACAGTATCCCCCGCTTGTAAATAAAACAAATTGTATATGCTGGTATATCCTGACATTAATTATTCCTGTATTTTAATTTATACACAATTACATCAAGTGACCGTTCTAAATTTCTCTGATTTATGTGTTAACAGTTGTGCCGCCACTTGGTGTGGCATTCATTCCTGATGAATCAGGAAAATCCTGGTCAATTATTGGTGTAATTCCCCAATATGAATTATTATCACAAGCCATTACACCTGTTACTGGCAGAAGTTCATTAGGAGCAAGGCTATCATCAGAAAACTGAATAGACATCGAACCCCTAGACTGTATTGATACCAAATCCACTAATTGTGAATCATTTATTTTTGAATCCACTAAATCTGCAAAAGTATTAAAACGCATTACATTTCACCACCACCAATAGCTTTCAACGGTTGAATGTACTCACCCTCTATATCGGCTATAATAATATTTTTATTTTTTTCATAAGTATAATTTACTTTTTTATAAAAATAAGGTTCTGTTTGTGGACTTCCATCCCCTATAAATGTCTGTAATGAGAATCTTCCCCAATGTAAAAGTGGGCGAGTAACGTATACTTCAAAATTAATAGTCTCATAAGGTTTTCCTGTATAACTATCCCTTAACGCATCTCCATATTTATATAAAGCATTTTTATCTTCAAAAACAGGAAGATTACCACCATCATCAAAAGTTATATGTTCATAACCTACATAACCCGTTGGTATATCTTGCATTTGAATATTTTTTAAATTATTTAGTTTATTCCAAACGTCTTGAGAAATAGCATTTGGAGCATAATAATTATAAGACATTAATTTACCAATACAATCCTTAGCCCAAATGGTAAGCTTATATATATAGTTTTGATATTGTACGTCTGACTTCCAAGATTTAACAAGCACACCGTGTTGCCAATCTCTATTTAAATTGTTTACAATATCGTCTGGAGTGTTTTGAGTGTTGGGTAATAATGCATTATTATTTCCACTATTATAACCGGCAAAATATAAAGTTTCCAAAAATTCAGGAGCTTGCCTCCATTCAGTACGGAAAAGTTGATCAACGCAGTCCCACCAAAATATAGGAGTTGCACCTTTTTCAATAATAAGCTGTAAAAAAGTTTTCATTACACTATAGGGCACCGTGTTAGAATCCACACGAATGGAACCTCCCTTAATTGAAGTAGGTAAACCAGAAGCATTAGCTCTTAATGTCATAGCCTGTGACCAAGCACTGTTTACGGAATTTGGTCTTTGTGAATAATATTTATCAAAACCAAGTATAGTTAAGATACTTTGTATAATACGGCAATATTTCATACCACTAAAAATATAAGGATCTTTAAATTTACAGTGTCTTAGTAAATAAGTACCAATATCTTCAAATGATATTGTTGTTATTGTTCCAGTTCCATCTCTTTCTGTGGAAACTTTAGTTATTACTCCTTGACCAAATATAACTGGATAATCAGTAGTATAACCAGCACCTAAAGAAATAGTCATCCTGTTACCATCAAGAGCAGTAAGTATTTTTCTACCAAGGATGTCTAATCCCATATCTTTAAATGTAGCAGACCCACTCATTGATAAATATGAACTATTTGCATTATCTTCACAAGCATAAGACATGTTCCACCTTGTAAGATAAGTGCTTATATCTCCCCATGAAAAATTATTTATTAATGAATTTGGATTATATTGATCTGTTCCATTGGTTGTGCTACCAATAACCCTATTACCAGCATTGATATTTAAAGGTATATAAGGCGGCAATGGCTGTATAGATGGGGTAATATTATTTGTTATTTCGTAAAACACAGGTCCCTCAAAAGTTGTATTATATTGAAGTGTTCCTTGAATATAATACAATGGGTCTACTTGATCAACCTGGCTTGCTCCAGTTGGGAGTAATGTAATTGGCGTTCTCCAAACAAAAGAAAATTGATTATTTGTCGCATTTCTCCAGTCTGGAGCATAACTCATATTTGTGTCTTTTGCATTCGTAGTATTTGTTAACCCAGTATATGCCAAACTATAAAAGTTTTTTTGTATTAACTTAGTGTCTAAATATTGTTGTTTGTCTCCAGGGGCTGTAAACGTAAAATCAAAATAATTTAAATATTCTTTATTGACAATAGATGTAGCGTTGGTAATATTTTGTTTATTATAATTCTTAAATGTCATTGGACCATATTGAAAAAGGGCAGTCATGTACCCTATACCAATAACTATAGTCGCCTGATCACTGATCATTAAATTAAGCTTTTGTCCTTTTTGTTGAGCATCATTGTCTACAGGACCTAGTGAGTACCATTGAACATCGCTAGAGTTTCCTAAATCACCAAATCCAACAAACATATAAGGTCCAGCATAATGAACATATACTGAAAAACTTACTGAATTAGGCAGTAAAGATTTACCATTTGGAAGTTTAATCTTTACCCATCTTGCGTCCACAGGAGTTGGTGTGCCTTCATTAGTCGCAACGTTATATATTTGTTTGGTAGGATTAAAATATCTTAATTCTGTACCTTGGCTACTTATTATAAGTTGGAATTGATTAATAGAAGTAGCTGATTGAACATTTTGATCTCCCCAGTTTATTGAGATACTTGGTGCAACTGATCCTGTTGATGCTGAATATGAAGAATCTATACCAGAACACTCAAAGTGTATTTGAAAGCCGCAATTCTGTGCGCCAGTCATGCTAACAGGTATCGCAGATGGCGCATCTAGTGTACCATCATCACAATTAACTAAACTGTAATATGATAACACTGGGTTTGTTTGAAAATTAGAATACAATAAATCATTACTAATAGGATATAATCTTTCAACGGTAACAAAATCTTTAGGTGTAGATACTGAAACTTTAGCGCCCCTCTCTGATATAAATTGATTTATTATCGGTCCATCATATGCTAATGCCGTAGCGGATGCAGTAGCCGTATTAATGATTGGACCAAAATCTTGAGAATATTCAATATAATTTTTAATATCAAAGGTTGATGTTCGAAATCTTGACGGATAATTTATCTGCCATATATTATAAGTCATTAAAGGTTTAGAAGCCGAATATAAATCGAATGCAGCACCATTAGAAGTTATTCCATTACTGTGCATTGTTGGAATAAGTGGATTATTATTAATGTAATATGCATTAAAGTTTACTAAACCGCTATCGTCCACAATGTCTTGCTCTGTAGATCCATATTGTTGTGGTTGATAACTAAAATTTATATAAGGTGAATCATAATAGGGAATAGAGCCATCAGAAAATGTACATTTTTGTGAAGATGGTGGTCCTTGAATAAGATTTAATACAGGATGATTCGCCTCCATGCTTGCTGGAGATATTCCACCAAATACAAAAGTGGACATTGGCGCACCACAAGCATTATTAACATATAAACCATATCCACCTTCTGGTCCCATTGTTGTAGTCTCTTTAGAGTTTTTGTGGCGATTTTGATTATCTATATAATAGTTCAAACTCATTTGTTGACCACTTGAATCGTCCTTTGCATCTGGTGTGAGTTTAGCAAAAGTTCCTCGAATGCCGCCTGTACTTTTTTGATTTAAACCACCTATAACACATAATCCTCGTGCAATTCGAGGTTCGCCTACGTATTGATTACCTAAGCCAGTATCATCTGATGAAGCACCAAAAATATCCATAATTGTTTTATACAGATTTTAATTAATTTGAATCGCGGCACCAACTGATATACCAAGCCTAACTTCTCTACAAAATACTTGATCTAAATTATTTTTATAAAATACAAATATTGAATTTTTCTTATCTTGTAAGTTTGGTGTAATTGTAATTCCAACTCGTTGAGAAAGAACATCACTAACATCTGGAGATGTTACATTATTAACAATATAAGAATTCTTATTGGCGACTGAAAAGAAAGCATTACCTGGATTAGTAGTCTTGGTAAAATCATTATTGCCAGCAACAAGTGTCAATTGATTTAAGGAAGTATCAATAAAATCAAAGAATCTAGTAATAAATATTTTACCACTGCACCAAAATGCACATATATAAGTCCCACTTAAATCATCATATACTACACTTGGGCATCTTATGGCTAAGCTGTCAGAATTGTTATTTATAATTTTAGGAAAAGATACAATTTCCCTAGAAGGCTTTACAGATTGCATACCTTGTAGCTCTTTGCAATATAAAATTCCATTATTTCCAAGTAAAGGATAAACCACCATGATATTTTGTGATGATCCTAAAGCACAACCTAAAGGTGTTTGAACTACGGGTATATTCATTGCTCCTTTTGTAAAAACCCAGTTAGGTGGAGTTGTTCCATTACCATCAATAATAAGCTGGATTCCTTGAGGAACAATTCCTTGTGGATTCGAAGTGTATGGACTTACAAATTTTGCAGCGGCAAACCCACTATCTAACCAACCGATTATACAGAAAAAACCATTATTCAAATCCACTACAGTTGGATATTGTAGATCAATGGCAACCCTGGCGATATCTCCAAATTGACCAGCAGCAATTGGGCTATTATTGTCCCAAGAATTGACATTCCCAAGATTTCTATTTCTAACAATGCTACTAGATGGTCCAGTAACTTCATCAACCTCAGTAACGATTTGAATATACTTATTACCATTATTTAGCACAATAGATGGATTATCACCTTGTAATTGATATGGAGAGTAACCCCCACCTGTAGCCAATCTATATCCAGATACAAATTGATTAGATAGTTTAGAGATAGCAGCCCCTGAGTTATTTACAGTAGAGGTAGCCTGTAAATTAGGATTATTCATATTTATAAGTTGAATAACTTTACCGGTTTGAACTAATGTGCTTGCTGTTATTGCAGATTGTTCAACGGAGTGTGCCACATGAATTTGTTGACTATCAGTGTTATAACCTGCTGTTACTGTGGTATCATTGGTGGATGAACTACCAATAGCGGTTCTAATTGCAACATCTCCAGTGTAAACTGAAGAATTGTATTCTATTTCGCAACCTTGAGGCAAATTAACTAACCAAGTTGGACTAAATAAGGTAGCAGATAGTAACATAGGTCCAATGGACGTGACAACTACTTGCTGATTCATGTCTGGATCTAAATCAACCCAAAAATTTTCACCACCAAATGTCACTGATGGCACCATTGGCAAACCTTCAAAAGAGGCTATACTCAATAACAAACTATCTGTTTGACTAACATCCATTGTGGTTAATGTGTGTGCTGAGACTGTGAATTTTGTAATTCTCAATCCAACTGGTTTACTTCCTAATTCTGTTTGTATTACTGATAAATCAATCGGTGTACCATTTGTGGAATATGGATAGCCTGAAACTCTAACTACCATTTGTACATTATTAGATTCAATTGCATAAGGTAATGTTAAGTCTACCGTATATGATGCTGAATCTTGAATAGGAGATTTCAAGATATAATTGATTAAAACGCCATCTGCTGTACACAAAAATGCTTCAAATTGATATTTATAACTAATAGATCCGGTATCAGCACCTTGATCTGCTGTGAAACTAAAAGTCCATGTTCCGTTAGTTATTTTACCATCAGTGAGAACAAGGTTATTTGTTACAAAATCTGCATACACCCTTGTATTAGAACTAAAGGTTAGAGGAACACTTTTGTACGGAATTGCAACTTGAATATTGTTATTTGTAGATGTCATTATCATTAAATTATTCAAAGCAGTGTCTGGGCTGTTAACAGTAGGAGTGGCAACTGAATTATTGTAAATGTACCAATTATTTGTAGCGTTTAAAGTCGCGCCAGCTAATGTAGTAGCATTTAGATATAAAGGTTCTGGTACGGACTCATAATTTGCGGTTCCAAATAAATTAGGTTGAGTTGGAAATAAGTTACCAGTAATAGTTTGACCAATAGTAGTTGTAACACTCATACGTGTGGGATCAACAGTAATATAAACTTTAGGAGATGAATCAGAAGAAGTTGCTGAATTCACTGAATTTAATGTCGTATCACCAGGATTTGGAACGGTAACAATATATAAACCTATTACTAATCTTCCTTGGTTATAAGTGTTACCAGGTTGAGAAAACGATGATGGGAAAGTCCACACATTATTAGAAACACCCGTTCCTTGAGCAGAAGTAATGTATTTGTTAATAGAGTAATTGGCATCATCCGTACCCAACGCTGGGGAAATCATTAATTGCGAAACATCAGCAGGGTTTTGTCTGCTAATAACCTGTTCTCCAGCACTATTTGTAATAAAAATCAACTCTGAAACACTTCTATATTGATGAGGATTTTGGGCATTAAAAGTAACGCCAACTGGGTGAAACCAAAATCTTGCAACTAAATAAGTTTCAGCAACATTATTGGCATCATCAGTATGAGCGGCAAAACTAAAATTAAATACACCAGAGGTAAATGTAGCACTACCAGCAGGAGGATTTGGATCATCAGCAATGAAAATAGCAACCGGTGAACTGTTCATAACTTGAGTAGGGTCACTCAAGACATAATCTTTAATTCTTCTTGCAATAACAGTAGTTGGCAAATTACCTACTTCGCTCCCAGGAGCCATTTGCATAGGACTACCCTCAGAATATCGTGAAGGCTGAAAAGCAGGGCTTAATCTTGATCCTGACGCAGAACCAAGGCTATATGTTTGATTGATGCGATACCACATTGGCGTTTTAGTTTGAAATGTATCATTGAGCGTTTTGCCATTAAAAGGTAACGTATCTAAATATAAATATCGACTAACCATTGGTCCATTAAACTGATAATTTGTATCACTTTCTGACACTGGATTATTAGGTTGCGGAAGTTCTGACCAAGTAGTAGGTGGAGTAGTTGTAGTACCAGTTCCGCGCTGAATATCAAAACTGATAATATCATTAACTAACTTATCCGCGTCTAAATTAACTGCATATCCATAAATTGGATTAATATTCGTGTTATCTAGTGTAGCGTTCATGCTATACGCCAATTGCTTTAATCCAGGCAATGGACCTGCATTAATTGCCATATATGCGGTTGCTCCAGCTTGAGATAACATAGGAAACCAAACTAATAAAAATCTAACATCTATTGCATGTGCGAATCCAATACTTGCATTTAAATCTTCTGGAGAGAAAATCTTAAAGTATATTAATGGTCTACCAGGTTCCAAGTTTGGATAAATACCACCAGAAGAACTACCATCTATATATACACTAGCTTCTAAATCCGCTTGATATCCAAATGCTTGAGCAGGATATTGTTTATCTGCCATATTAACTCTAGAATTATTAAATAATAAAATACGATTAATAGATAAAGTTAAATTTTGGTATTCTGGATTTCTTTGACGAATAATAATATAACGAATATTCGGAAAACTAGTAGGGGCACCTAAATTAAACGTAAAAGTACCACCTGGAGCATATAACTGTGTTCCATTTGCGGGGTTTTGCTGCATATTAGTTAGATTTTCAAATCCACTACCCTTAACACCAGTAATAGCTAAAGCTTGATATTTATTTTTAACTAACAAGGGATATTCTGTAGCTGTATTAGATCCATCTGGTATACCAACTATCTGCATAGGGTGATATTGTGTCCAATTTACCGCAGTAACATTTCCAGAGGCAAAGTTTTGTTGATCATTAGCGTTATTAGTATCATCTGCATCAGCAAGTAAGTCTTTCCAATATGGGAAATTAGGATCTACAACTAATGTATATTCCATTGTCATAGCTGATATGTTTTGATTAGATCCAAGATCAATTTTATACTCTAAGACACCATTATCATCAGCAGTCATAGTGAAATTAACTCCAACTGGTGGTGTTGCAACCTTCCAACTAGGTCTTCTTTTTCGTCTAAAAGCTGCCCAAAATGGGTAGTTTCTCGAAATATCATTCTTATCTGATACACCGTTAACTGTGCCTGAATATGAAGTAGTAATAGTGGCATAAGTTCTACTATCGTTTGGTGTATCTTTAGGAACATCATTTCTAAAAGTTCCTCTTACAATAGATAGAAAGTTAAATCCAGCAGTACTTCCAGCAGTAGCTAAGCCATTCGCGGGAACGGGTGGCACCCACTGATAGGCACCTTTAGGTAATGGATTATTTTGATTCATGTAGGGACTTAACATATTAACCGTTTAGTTTCTTCATTAACATTGCTTCACTTTCTTTAAGCAGTTGATCTCTTTCTTCTTTCATCATTTTAGGTAAAATAAATTCCAATTCAAATTTCATTTTCTTTTCAATGTCACGTTGTGCTTTTTGAATTTGCTTATCAATATCAACAGATTTAGATTCTATTTTTTTATCACTTCTTTCTTCTACAATTTTTACAATTTCATGTATTGTTTCGTTTTCATATATATTATGAATTGAATTCACACTTTTGTCCGTTGACGACTTAGACTTAGATTCTGTTTTAACCTCTTTTGTGGTTTTTTGAAGCAAATTTCTAAATCTATTTTCCACTAATCTTGCATTAACAAAATTAGTATTAGTACCCTCATTGGTGTAATTGGTTTTAAAGGAGTCTAACAGTTTGATTTGCTCAATAATATTTTTTATTAAGTTGACTGTAATTTCTTTTTCAACATCTACACCAATTAATGGATTTTTGTCAATTTCATTACCAATAATTTTTTCGACAATATGGTTCTCAACCACATTGGTTTGGACTCCTGTTTCCAAACTGTAAAGTTTCATCACCTTGTCTTTAATAGATGTTTTATATTTACTGACAATACTGGGTATATCTTGGTCAATAAATAAACTATCCTCTAGAGAAGATTTATAAGAAAAATCATTCACAACTGGCGCATTGGTGTGCTGATATACTAGTTCGTCTACAATTTCAGCAATGTATTCAGCTAAATTAATACCATTCTGGTTTTTAGACCTAATTTGCCATTCTGAATCAGTATTTTTAGTCGCATAAGCGCCTTTATGTATTAACTTCTGATTAACTAATTGAGCTAACTTAGATTCATCTATGTTTATATTTTTTAATGTAATGTGTTGTGTTTCAATAAATGGTAGCTCAACTTCATTTACCGAAATTGGGGTTTCAAAAACGACTTTATCACTTAAATTAGGTAAAGAAATAGGAAGTGAAATTGTGTTATCTCTAACCTCTGATAAAGCGATTTTCTTTTGAATATCTATAACATTTTTAGTTAAAGTTTGTTGAATCCAGTTATAAACACCCACCGGATCAATGGATTTATCAACAATAACCATTAATGTGTCTTCAATACACTTAATAACAAATTTTTCATTATTAAATTGCTTCAAAAGATCAGCAAATCTAGCGGCATGTTTGGTCTTAATGTAAAAAATATAGTTCTTAATAGCATCTTTCTTGTAATTTTGTAGAGTTCCAGATAATTTGCCAATCTTTAGAGAACCATTTTGAATATCTGCTAATTCTGCATCATAATAGTTTGATCCACTAACGCCTTCGTTTAGGAAATTAGATATATTATGACCAATTTCCATAATATTTTCACTGCTATTGATATAGTAAATATTTGTATCTAATTTTTCTTCCGTAGCAATTACACTATATTTTTTAACTGATTCGTCACCCACTTCTTTAGGCAATTCTATAGTAAAAACAGACTCCGAGAATGGTTCTAAATTAGGCTCAACTAGATTTAAATCATCAACAGAGGATCTTAAATAAATAGTTCCATGAGGTAAACTAGTAGTAATAAATTTAAGTTCACTCAATGGAATTACTGGTGTTTTCATAAGGTCTAATAAATCAACCCCTGGTAACACATTGCTTTCTGCTGCCGCTACCGCACCATCAAACATAGCCATTTCACTATTTTTTTTATTATCTAAATTAATGAAACTATTAAATGTCAATGCGTTTCGGTTAGAAGGTTCATCACTAACAAAACCTTTAAACTCATATGATTCTTGAGTTTGTTTGTAAAGTAAATTTAACTGAGTTTTAGATTCAATTTGTTCTTTTCTTTGACGATCTCTAAACTTCTTTAATATGTGTTTTTCTTCTAAAGATAAACCGCCTAAACGTTCTGCTCTTTCTAGTTGTCTAAAATCATATGCTCTTAAACTCTCATCTTCTTGAATTTTATTTTTAGTTGTTCCAATGTTTATAATCTTAGAGAAATCATCTAACGCTTTGGGCTTAAATTCTTCTTTAAATGACGCTATACTACCTCTAGATGGAAATGTTGGAGATTGAGGCAAATTCCTGTTTAGCTCATTAACGGTCATTGGCATAAACACCCTCATAAGTCTAGAAGGTAATGTGGCTTTTTCAGGTTTTACATATTCCCATTCGTTATTTTCACCTAAGTAACTAACGATAAAGTTTTCTGGTGGTAATGCATAAGCACGTCTTCCAAATATAGATGATACCGTTTCATAGGCATCATCTACATCTGCATTTAACTCTTCTGGTTTTAAGAATACATCATCTCTCAAGAAAACTGACATATTTTCTTTGTACAGTATTAGCTTTGATGATGACCTTCACCAATGTCTTCATAAAGTTTTCCATATCCAGGTAATAAGTCATCAAAATAATCATATATTTCGTCATCACTTTTATCTTTGACATGAGCTAAAAGTTCACTAAAATCATAACCAGCATCATCGTCTTCATCAGGCTTTTTATCTTCTTGAGCGATTTCAGCAAACTTCAAAACCTCATCAAAAGTTAATTTTCTAGTTTCAGCAAGTCTTTCTAACCGATCTATAGGGTTTACACTAGCTCCAAGACTCATTCCACCGAGATTGTATTGTTGTATCAATTTAGATGCTTCAGAAAGAGCTTCAGCGGCTTTAGCCTGACAACTAGAAACTAAACCAGTAATTTTATCACCACCTGATCCTGATAGATCAGAATACGCAGTCGCGGCTTGTTCATAAATATCTTTAATTTTCATATTTAAGTTAATCATTGTTTCTATATTAATTGCAGGAAGATTTAACCCGCTACCTTTGAATCCTAAATAAGATTCACTAGCAGCTTTTTCTTTCCGTAATTGATTCATTAATTGAACCAATGGTACTGCAAAACTATAAGAAACTTTCACAGATTCAAGCGCGAACTCATATGTTAATATTTTTAAAAGATCGGATTGATTTGGATATTTTCCAAGTTGTTGCACTTCATTATTAGTAGAATTTAATGTAGAATCAGACATGGAATTAGATCTCGTCAACGAGCTTAATACATTTAATATTATAGGTTTAATATCATTAACTATTTGTAGTTGGCTATTAACAAAATCCATAGTCTGAGATGGTTTCATTACTGACAAATCAGTTTTAATAGGATCTTGCATATTTGGAATAAGTGATTCATAAATATGATAATTTTTATCCAATATTTGCATAGTATTTACTACCTGTTCCATTAATAAAGACATTTTTGCTGGATCTGTACCTGACATAGATTTTGAACCCATACCAGAAGGTTTAGATATTGAGGGTGTTGTTAAATCAGTAGTAGAAGAACTAGGAATAGATGGAGGTATTGAGATAGGTGTAGTAGGTGTAGTAGGAGTAGTAGGAGTAGTAGGTGTAGTAGGAGTCTGTGCATATCTATAACCATGATTACCATAAGCTAATCTCATATTCAAATCTTCTACAAAAGCCAAAGTAGGAGCAGGACCGCCACCAATAGTTCCACCTAAACTTTTAACAAAAGAAATAATCATTAATGGTGTTCCTACTAATGATGCATAAGCCGTAGGTATACCTAAAGCTGTTAATGATTGAGCCATTCCTTTTTGAATTTCATCATAACCCTCTTGTAGAGACATTAACACTTTACCATGTTGAATATAGGCTTCTTGTTTAGCTTCTTGAGTCTGTTCGTGAATTTTCCAAAAATTTTGAACACCAAATTGATCGGTTCTTGTTGCGCCTAATTCTAAAATTTGATTAAAATTCTTAATTGCATTTCCAACCTCACCATATTCTTCACTGCCACCATGAGCATAGGCTAACATAAGCATTGAGTTTAAATCATCATTAATATTACCTCCACTTAATTTTTTAATTGCCAATTTAGATGGTTGATATCCTAAACTACTAAAAAATGGATATTGCTGTTCAAATTTGGCAATTTCTATAACCTTTTGAACAGCGACTTGAGGCTGTTCTATGTTTGCCCTTAACATTGTAATTAATATATTTGTGTAGTTAGTTAAAAACGTATTAATGTCACCACCAGCTAATCGCGCATCGAGTTGTTGAAATACAGCTTGACAAGCTGGATATGCCTTTGCTGGGCTTATTCCTGCCTGTTTAAGTAAATCAATTAGTTTTGCGGCTGTATCACCTTGGGTTTGTGTATCCTGACCTGTTAAGCGACCAATTGAACTTTCTAAATCCTTATTTTTTGTTTCTAAGCCGGTTAAAAAATCAATTGGGGCTTTTGCTGGGGCTGCAATATCACCATCTGCTGGTTGATTTAATGCATTATTAATTGCTGGCTGAGCCGCATCACCAAGTAATTTACTTGTAACTTCACCAACTAATGGTTCAGCGGCAGCACCAACAAGTCCCATTACTGCTGGACCAACTAAACTGCCTAAATTCGCCGCTGTTTTTTGAGGCTTTTTATTCATACTTATTTATTATAAATAAACAAATACGATCCTGCTTCACTGTATAAACAAATTGGAGAACAAAAATGCCATTATATGAATTTGAATATTATGATGACAATGGAGATAGATTTGTGTTTGAAGATTTATTTCCATCGACAGCAGATTTAAGTGCGATCAAAAGTCCTTGCGGAAAATATGACGCCAACAAAGTACCATCATCCTTCGCTATTCAAGAAGGTATGACTAGAAAAGAAAAAGTATCTGGTACCACAAAGAAACGTAGAGAATTTGCACAACATTGCAAAAGTGTACGTGAAACAAGAAAGAAAGACGCGGCTCCAGGCACTAGAGAACATGATTCAAATGAATTATGGATGGGTAATGAAAACCTTAAAGGCGTTCTTAATCCTAAGTCTTATATCAAGTCAAAACACACTATGGAAGCTCCAACACAAGCTTCTCAACCAAGACCAGTCATGACACCAGAAATTATAAATATTTAAAAAAGGATTTTTTATATAAATTCAGAATACAATATTTACCCCCGTAAAAACGGTAAAAACAAAAAAAGGAGAAAAATGGGAAAATTATCAAATCCACAACGTTCGTCAAAATTAGGCGCTAAAAACGCACAAGCAGAAGAAAGAAGCTTTAACACCGATGCAAATCCAACCGATTTCCTTGTTAGAAGCATTGTACCTACACCTTTATTTATTGGTGACATCAAGTTATCTATTCCCCCATTTGAGGCAGAAGATTTAACTCATGAAAACCCTATGTACGTTCGTGGTTCACGCGATTTAACTGCGGCACTAGACTGCGGTTTTCTACAACGTATTGACAGAAAAACATATACTATGCTTCGTAAGAGAAAGCAAGAAAAAGAACAAGAAGCTTGGGCACAAGAAGAAAGAGAATCCCATATTCGTGAGAAATACGGACGTAATGCTCCACAATTGATGGATATTAATTCCGCTACAGGTAAGCAAAAGAGTCGTGTCTCTACTGCTGGATATGCAAATGACTCTCGTTCATTCGTCACGGCTTTCCAAATTGCTTCTGATGAAGCTGCTGCCAAGGGTGAATACCTAGATCCAGCCGATTTCGCAGAACACTTAGCTAAGAATAAGAGTAACATCATTAGTCCTGCTATGTTAAATAGACCAGCTTACAATCCACAACAACAGCAAAGAGGTAATGCCTATGTTGCTGAAGCTGATGGACATGGTGGTATCGCAACTCGTAGATACGCAGCTAAAGGAGATATTGCACTTGACCTAGATCAACCAGATGTTGACTTGGACTTAGGTGGAATGGGTGAATCTATTGATCTTGAACTAGATTAATATATACATGTATTATGAAGAGAGAAGAAATTAAAGGTTTCTTCTCTCTTTTTTTGTAACATATATTTATGTCATGTTTCAGAGAAATGCTATATAATGATAGTCGCTCCATTTACATTGTTTGGGATTATACAATCAGAACAAATGTAGCTTACTATAAAATTCTAAAGTCATTAAACTTTAATGGCGATTATGAAGAAATAGATATTATACCATTTCCAGCTAATGATTATTACGATGCTAATGGTACTCCATTTGACTATTACAAAGTTGTAGAATTAGATGCCAATATGAATGTACTATCTACAATGGGTCCATTTGTGGGTGAAGAAGCTTTAATTAAACAAAGTTTATATTATCAAGTTAGAGATTTGCTTGAAGTAAACGTAAGTAATGAGTTAGCGATTTTTGATTACACACGTACCAAGGCTAAATTTCAACATGGTAATTGGAATTATTGGAATCCTTTAGAACTTAGAATTACTAGTGCTGAACCTGGTGGATTTTCCGGTTTAAGTGATCATGATCCTATTTTTCAAACAACTCTTAAAGGAGGGCAAAACTACCCTGATGGATTATTAATTAAACCTAATTATCAAGGTGTTGTACATACTGTAAATACTCAAGGTAATCCTCAAGCAGTACAACCATATGATGATGTCGTAGCTTCTTATCAAATCAGAATGTTTACTGTCAGAGAGATGAACGATGCTCTAAAAATGGCACTTTCAGGAATTACTGCTTTACCTGGTACTTATAAAATTGAAAATGTAGCTCAAGCACCATTTGAATGGGATGCAGCTTTGATTTCAGGGGCTGGTTATTTCCTTATGAGAAGCTTACAAACAAGAATTCTTAATCAACAAACACAAAGGTTGTTGGTTAACAGTAATATTACACCAGATTATGTTAAGGGATTGGCTGCGACATACAAAGAAGATTATGAAAAGTATAAGGAAACTTTACCTTATTCAAGGTACCCACATATCTTCTCTATCGTCTCTCCTACCAATACAATGCCTGGTGGAATGTCTAGAATGTATCGTCAAATTTGGCATAGTGGATTGGGATAAAAAAATTCTTCTTATATATACTATAGCTTATTTATTATATGCCTTATTATGTACGTCAAAAAAGAGAATGATATTGGAGTTAAAACAGATGAAATACGCAGAACAGTTTTTAAAATTTGCTAACAGAATAGATGCAAAGGGTTATGATTTGGAGGCAGATCAAATTACTGATTTATTCGCACAATACATCAAATTATCTCAAATGAATTACAATGTTGTCACTGCTCCAACGGGAGGTTCTAGTTTAACAGATGCAAACGGGAATCCAATCAAGCCATATAGTGGTGGTAAATTAGAAAGTAATCAAATCACTAGTTTCGCCTTAGATCCAGGTGAAATTGAAAAATTCCAAAGCAAAGTAGGTCCAGATAGTCCACCTTTCATTATTACATCCAAAGATGGTCAACGTAATTTATTTGTTCATTCCAGTAGCAATGAGAACGGCGAAAAAATATATACTGTGGAACCAGGACGACAAGTTAATCAAACACAATGGGAACAGTATAAAAATGAAAAAGGCTGGACTGGTATTAAAGAAATTACATGTTATGGTGGGGCATCCACTGACAGTAATACGATTACAGGCAATATAGGCAAAACTCAAGCTGCAATTGATCCAAATACAAATAGTCTTTTGATAAATCCAGAAAGCTAAAATGTATAATGATATTATGCACGTCTACGTATTTTCTACTCAAAAAGAAAAAACAAAAAACATATTGAACTATTTATTTTTAAGTAGCGACATAAAAGAAGTGACGGCAATTGTGGATAAAAACAATATTTATCTATATGTCTATTTGCAACAATTGAAGTTAGATTATCCAAATTTAAATATTCATACTGTTGACAAGTTTGATGCATATACGCCATTTTTACTATCTTTAACAAGTACTCATAAGAGGTTTTATTCAATCAAAGATACGGTTGAAGGCGATTCGTTAGCAGTGATTGATTCCGAATTTATTGTGATTCCAAATATTGTAAATTGTCCTTTTATCATTCCTTATCATCAAACTTGGGGTTCTATACCATTGGGTTTTGCTAACACTTGGGCAAATTCTAGTTTGAGTGCTATCAAAAATCCAGAAGATTATCAATATTTATGGAATGACTATAATAGCAACACTAGTGAATTCTATTCGATACCGTCTTTTTACGTTAGAGCAAAAGACTTTTACGTTCCTGCTGCAATTGGTTGGGATCGGAAGCTTAATGATTATTTGATGTCCGAAATGAAAAGTGGTTCGGTGAATTCTAATGTTAATCAAATGTTATTGTATTTATGCAAAAATCAAAGTGTGAAAGTCTCTGGAACAAATGTTTGTTTTGATACAGATGGAGTTATTAATGGTTAAAATAATGGTTGCTGGATTTATCAATTATATTGATCAAACACATAATTTGGTTAAAAAACTATGTAGCGTTGGTGTGCCAGCCAACGATATTTACGTAGTGGTTACTGGAAATACTCAGGAAAAAATTGAAGTCAATAATGACATTGTTTATCATTATGTGACGCATAATTCGTTTGAATACTCTATTCTTATTGAAGTGATTGAACAAAATATTGAAGAGGAATATGTTTTTCTAATTCATGATACGTGTGACGTTGGAGATAATTTTTATAGTAAACTAATTAGACGTATCCCTATGAAATACGATTATTATCCAGCGTGTGATGAACATTGGTTCAATATTGGTATTTACAAAACTCAGGCTTTGAAAAATATTGGTAATTATCTTGTCCGACTTAAAAACTGCAACAAACAAAAAGGGCTTATTGCTGAAAAAGTCATACCAACCCTATTTCAAACTCCCACCACACAAAAGACGGTTGATTTAGGTGTTAAGGATGAAATTCAGACATTCTATTTACCTGAATTTGAAATTTACAAAAAACAAAGACATTATCAGAACTCTACAGCTTTACTATCTGTTATTAATTCAAATCCGTCTATGTCTAAAGTCATTACGCCTAAACCAGAGTTCCAAAATGTGTTTGCCTGTTTAGTACACGAAAAGATTGACGTTGTACTAGACATGGTTAAAAATTTAACATATTTTGATCCTCATAGTAAGATAATTTTATATAATGGTGGTCATGATATGAAATTACTTAAAAATTTTGATCTAAAACAATACCCAAACGTATATATTCATCCAAAGTCACAACCTCAATCATATGGACGTTTACACGACTTCATGATTGATTGTATGTTGTTTGCTAATGATAATTTCAATTATGACACCATTACAAACTGTGATTCTGACCAACTTTTACTTCAAAAAGGCTATAGTAATTTAATGTCTAAAATCCAAAATCCTAAAGTTGGAATTTGGATTTCTCCAAACGGTTCGCATAAATTCCCTGCTTTTGTTAAGGATTCTAATGAATACATGGAACCATATCCTATTCGCACTTTTCATGATGAAATTGCTATATGGGAACCAATTGTAGAAAAATATAAAATACCTATAAAAACCCATCAGTTTTGGACTTTTAATCCTGGTACCGTCATTACCAAAAAGGGAGCAGACGCTATATTACAAGCTTGCAAAGATCCTTTGTATGCACAAGCCATCAATGATAGTAAGATATTTGCTACAGAAGAAATATTCTTTAACTTAATGTGTCTTGGTGCTAATTTAGAGTGTAAACGTAATCCTATTTCTTTTGATTATATTAAATTTCGAATGGAGTTTAATATAGAGAATATCAAAATTGGTCCTATGGATTACTGGGTGCATCCAGTCGAAAGAGACATGCAGAATCCTATTCGTCAATGGATTCGCACTAATAACAATAATTACATATAATAAGATATGTTTCTCAGTAGAACAACTCCTATAGAAAAGAAAACTGGATATGGAGAATTGGGGTTAAATGGCACTCTTGGTTTTGAAGATAAATTTATCGCTATCAAAGGTCAAAAATTCTTGAATTCGCTTAGTGTTCATTCTAACTCTGAATTAATTTACGATTTAGATGCTAAATACTCTTGGATGACTATTGGATGCGCAATTAACGATACAGGTTCAGATTATGTCTCTATTGATTTCCAAATATGGTCTGGTAAAGAATTATTAGGTATAGCTAATGGTATTAAACAAGAAAACGGTATTGTATACTTAGATATTAATTTAGAAGGTGTACGACAATTAAAACTAATCACACACAGTAACACTCACCAACATGCACATTCAGTATGGATAGAGCCTTTATTGTTTAAAACTAAACCAGTGTATACGAGTGGTCCTGTTGGGAAAATTAGAATTCCAATTAATGTCATGCCTAAAGCTAAATTTAAGACAGCTATTGCTATGTGTGTGGCTGAAGACAAGGTGGAAATGGCATTAAAGACACTCTCTTCGTTTTACGCTTTTAATGATGGTTCTAAAACGCCTTTAATACTTTATTATTTTAATCTTTCAGAAGATGTAATGAGGAAATTTAGTGCATTTAAACCATTTTGGGTTAAATGTGAAATGGTGGTTAAAAGCAACCCTGGCACTGAACAGACTGCTTTATACAAAACACATTATGTTGTCAATGCTGATTACTATATCAGTCTCACTCCTGGTGTGATATTTTTTGATAACGTTATGCCTTTAGTTGATATTTTCAATGTCACTCCTGTTTATAATGTCGTTGCACCATTATATAAACCTAATTTCATTACAACAATCGAATCATCAATGGTTGAACCCGGTTTAAATCTTTATGTGTCTAGTAGAGGCGACTTAGAAAAATTACGAATTAATGAGAATGAAAGACATTATAGTACCGTTGTTAACTCGGTTTTCTTTTTAGCTTCTAAAAAGGCAATGATGGCAATGGATAGTGCCATTAAGACTTTTTATCCGTATTTAGCTGAGTGGGAACAGTCAAAATATGGTGAAACATGGAATCGTCACGGCGCTTTGTTAAATCTATATGGATGTAGAAGCAAAAACATAACTACGCTAGACAGAGAGTATGGTGAATTACCACACAACGTTCAGAATCTGCAAATTTTCAACGTTCACGATAAGATCGTTGCAACTTCTGAGTATGGAGATATTAAAGTTCTACTCTTTACAGCAGATGACGGAATAAATCTTTTACAGCAGTATAATACTATTTTGAATTTCACTCCAAATGTGGAGTTTTTGTATAAGGAGCTTAAATAATGTATTTAGATGACTTGAAACCCATTAAAGCAGTGTCTGGATACCAGAATATAGGTTATTCAGGTGTGACTGGTTATGATAATGAGTGGATCAACGTCAAAGATCAATATTACACACGTAGTTTTTCTGCTCACCCACCTAGTGAATTAGTTTTCGACTTAAACGGCGAATGGGAATCTCTAATTATGGAGGTTGGCATAAATTCCACTTGTTTAGATGATAGATTTTCAGAATTTTTTGTATATGCGGATGATTTATTAGTTGCTCACATACCACAATTGATTAAAGGGGATGGAAAGAGAAGCATTGCTTGTAATTTACGTGGAGCTAAAATACTCACTTTAAAAACCACAGGTAATGCTCATAGCATCTGGATTGATCCCAAATTAAGTAAAGAGAAAATTAATAAATTCCAAGGATGCTTCTCTCATTTATGGGCTAATACAACTCCTAAAAACACTTCTAAGCCAATCTCAATAATGACAACCATTACACCCAACTTCCTAAAGTTGTTCAAATCCATGCTGGATTCATTAAGTGAAGTTTCAAACTTAAACGATCTGCAATTTATCGCTCTTTCTTTTGATAGTACGCCTGAAGTTGAAAAGTTTTGTTTAGACAATAATGTAATTGAAATTAAATGCGAAGACAAAAAGAATAAAACAGCTATTGGTAAGAAACTAATTTCTCACTCCATTCCTCATGTGTGTGATTCTGAATATTTCTTATTTTTAGACTGTGATATGTTGTTTAAAGAAGATGTTGTTGGTCAATTATTAGAAGCATTGAAGGTTTTAGATGATAGTGTCTTTATCACCACTAAAGAATTAGGGATGACACCTTATATTAGACTATATGAATCTGCATCATGGATTTATGATTCTAATCTTGAAGAATTAATAGATTTAGGGTTAACCGAAGATGAATGTAAGTCTAAAATAGTAATCAACACAGGTGTTTATGGTGGTTCACGACAGGCTTTCTATGCAATAGAAGATATCTTATTGAGAATGTTTCCAAAAGCAGAAATTTGGGAATCGCACAAGTTTAATTCCATTAGAGAACAAATATTAACTAACATTGCCACTATTAGACTAAAAAACACAGCTTTCATTAAGAATAGTTACAATTATCAGCTACATTCTCACTTGGATAAAATAAAAAGCATAGATGATGTTAATAAACTGCCAGCTAAAATTCTACATTTTAACGGTAATTCCAGGGCATTGTTAGATGGGTTTATTGCTAAGTCTAAAGTTGGATTCAATGTCGATATGGACCCAAATATGTTTATTAATACTACAGGCAGGACTTTTGCTAATGATTTGAGTCCCAACACAAATGCAATAAACACATTTAACTCTATTTTGGAAGGCAATGGTATTAAGAGTGTCTTAGAAGCTACACCTGGTAATGGTATATTTTGTCTACATGCTGCTTTACAGGGCAAAAAGGTCTATTCCGTTATTAATGGGATGAATAAGGATCTTCAGGATTTGTATGAACATGCACCATTTAAGATAACGCAAAATATTAAGCTTATTTATCAAGATCATCTTATGTTGGCAAAGCTTATAAGTCTTCACAAGCCATACATAGAAAATGACATTGAATACCAAGTTCAAAATAGTGATTTAATTTTGTTGGATACTTTGGCAGTATCAACCAATCCTTTATTTCTTCAAACTGCTGGTACACAATTGGATAATTTACTTAAAATACTAATACCGACTTTACAGCCTAAACAATTGATGGTTATTTATGGTACTGAGGATTTATTGTATTCCATTCAAAAAAATATTCAAGAAACATATCACTTTAACATAATTCCTGTTGATGTATCTACTAAACCAACATTTGGTATTTGCAAAATAAAAAATGTATAATACAAATATAAATGCTGGAGCTTCAAAAATATTTATTAGATGGTAAGACACTGCAAGATATAAAGCAGGATTTTAACATAGAAGTTACTGTGGACAGTGAATTACCATTGGTCTTATTCAATTATACGAATTTTAGTCCGTTGCATATACCAATGGTTCAAGAGAGTCGCGGGTTAATCTTAGAGAATGAAAGTTGGAATGTTGTATGTAAGTCATTAAATGCATTTTTCTATTATGGAGAACCTAATGCATTTTCCGTACAACGTAATTTTGATTGGAATCAAGCCAGAGCGTCTATTAAGTATGACGGCGCTTTATTGTTTGTGTATTACTATAAAAATAGTTGGCATATTGGTTGCAGAATACATCCCACGGCAAATATTTTAGCTGGATCAGTTAATTTTTCAAATCACTCACGTACATTTGCTGATGTTTTTAGAAGCATTTTGTTGGATGTTTATCATTTAACTTGGGAACAGTTTACATCAAAATTAATACCTGGTTACAGTTACAGTTTTGAAGTTTTTGATGAAGATTTACGAGTTGGTATTCTATATGACAAACCTTATATACAATTATTGTGTGTGGTGGACTCTAATCTTGAAGAAATATCAATAGACGATATTGATATTGGTGTTGATAAACCATTATACCTAATAGTTAATAGTATTGAAGAAGCATTTAATTATTTAAATACATTGGAAGAAATTCATGAGGGAATTGTCTTGTGTGATTCTAATTTTAAGCGATTAAAAATGCGAACTATGTCATATGACACCAGTGTAATACCTAAAGCACAACAGCGATCTATAACAGCACAATCAACAGCTTCTAATAAAGAAGCTATCGACTTTTTATCTCTTTATGCTCCAGAATTTTTTATGTTAGATGTTGGCTCTCCTAGCACTGGCACTGATGGAACTGGCGGTACGACGTTTACCAAAACAGTTATCACTATATCTTCGACAACAGCCATGTCTAGTATTGGTGAACCTCAAATCATGTCTATTCACAAACCCGTCATTAGTGTTATTAGTTTAATGAATGATTTAAATGAAATATACCAAGCTAATAAAGATTTAGATGATACTGCTTTTAATTACATTGCTGAATCAACTCCTTGGAAATCTGCCCTTCTAGCTATGAGGCAAGGCAAGAGTATGATTGAATATATTGACTCTGCTTCTGCAAATGAGGTTTATGAAGCTGTACAAAAATATCAACAAAGTGTTGTGGAAAAAGGAAATCAATTACCCACACAGAAAAAATAAATAGGTGAATTATGAGCAGCATTGGTTATCAACTAATAAGAATCGCAGAAAATTTGAGAGTTAATAGAAAAGAGGTAGCATTAGCCGATGAATTAACTAGATTTGCACAACAACTAGAAGGTGCTATGTTTGATCCTTCTATTGAATCAGGCGCAACTAACCCTATGCTTGCTGGTCAACAGCCAGGTCAACCACAAGTTCCTGGTGCTGCTCCTGCTGGTAACCCATTAGCTGTTAAGCAATTTGCTAGTGAAGCTCAACACGCTCCATTAGTTCATCATACGCTCACCATCGTTCTTGAAGCCGCACCAGATGTTACTAAAAATGACATGATGAATTACATTGGAGACATTGAAGGAAAACTTGATGTTAAACCAGTGAGTATGCAATGGGGCGTTAAAGAAGAATCCAGAAAGAACTAAATAAAATTGTATAAATAAAATACAACACTCAAAAACAAAAATAGGTGTAAAATGGAAGATATTAAAACAGGGATACCCGCTCGTCATAGCTTTAAACAAAGTAAAATTGCTCATACTGTTCAATCAGATAAATTTGGCAATAAAGTCATTCATGCTAAACCTACGAATGATCTTAACATCAAGCCTTCTATAGATCCAGAAACTGGAGAGCTAAAATATGATCTTAGCTACGAAGAAGGTTTAGAACGTACATTAGATACGCCACAAATGCGTCAATTTATGGCAAGTAAAGGTATTGAAAAAGTAGGAAATGAATTTAGAAAATACGATGGTCCTCCTGTTAAAGAAGTTGTTGTAGAATCAGTTGAACTTTCTAATGATTTAGAATCCCTAGTTGACCGTTTCGACAATTTTGATGACTTGGCTAATGGTTTAAGTAATGGATCAATTCAAGCTAGAGTTCAACGCTCAATAATTAGACAAGCTGTAAATCCTTCATATGACGCTTCTACTTATAAGGAACCCGCTATTTACAAAGTTGCCAGTAGAACAGATAGTGACATGGCAATGTTTTGCGCTCAATGCCGTTATGGATTTAAGGGTAGTGAAAAATTCTGCCCATCATGTGGCGAAGCAAGATTGGCTATTTAATCCTCAAGGGATTTAGCCAATCTTTCTTGTACTATATATATATGTGGTATCGTAAAGCCCTGCGCAAAAATCAATTAAGGATAGATTTAGGTATATATTGTACTAACCTAAATAATCTTAATGATTCTAATGCAATCTCCACAGCAGTTAGAAATATCCTTTTAACTGCTATTTTTCAGGGACTAGACATTGTAGGATTGGTTGATGTTAATGGTCCAAATATAGGATGGCTTGGAGTTCAAATTGCCACTCAAAACAATTTAGACATTTGGGTTTTGCCTGGTGAACAATATACATGTTTAGAAGGTGAACATGTAAATATTTATAAAATCCAAGAAAAAATCCAAGAAGGTTTACCTGTTGGTGAAGTTATTAAACTTGTCCACTCTAAGGGTGGTTTTGTTTTAGCTACCAATATCACAAAAAGACAAGCACAAAGATATAACCATATTAAGGATACTCCTGAAGCACCTGATGCTGTTGAAATTTATAACGCTGCTATTGGTGGATTTAATGATATTGAATTAGATTATCCTAAATTCGTATCTTCAGCTTCTCAAAGTGCTGATGACCTTACACACACCAATGTTTATACGCTCAAAAGACGAGAAGAAGTTGAAGCAATGAATCTACTACCACAAAATCAGGGCATTGATTATGTTCCTAATTATTTGGAAATTCAAAACAGACTTAATAATCAGATTACTCAAAATCCAGTTATTAAGGATGATACTTCTCAACCAGGAAAAGGAGTTAAAAATGTCTAAATATTGCGATGTAAATAGTGTAAGAAAGTTTTTGCCATCTAATTTGTTTGTCGAGGGCGATAATGATAACCCAACATTTGGTAGTCCACAATCAGATAATCTACCACTTGATACCATTGAATTTTATATTGAAATGGCGTCTGGATTAATTGATGCTGCAATTGGAACTATTTATGATGTTCCTTTGCGCGAAACTAACCGTGGTGGTATTATTGGCTATCCTCAACCCATTCCTTATATTGCAAGTCTATTGACTGCTAGATTCATTTATGAACAAGTCTTACAAGGTTCTGATAATCAAAAGACAGAAGAACAAAAAGAAGGTGAAAAAAGAGCCTTAAATGAATTGAAATTAGTGCAAAACGGAGAAAGAGTTCTAGATCATATTAGAGCCACTAAGAGTTCTAGATACGTTACTGGAACACTATATAATGCACCATTTAATCCAGTCAACAAAGATAATAAGTCTGAGGGAGTTTAATGTTAGAACAGGCATATGATACAATATTAGGCATTATTTTTAATGATTTACCAAAGAAAGAAGTTTCTGCTGGTAAGTTCTTACCTACTATTTATGATAAGCCTGTAGTCGGATGGTATTTTGGCGACAGAACTATTATTCCAAACACAGACACTCCTGCTATTTCTATTTTTGGAACAAATGTTACACCAACATTTAAAGCTTTTCGTGTTCGCCAACAAGAATATAAGTTTACTATTAGTTGTTATGCACAAAGCAATGATAAAGAAAATAGTGAAAGAAGTATTTTGGAATTTACTCGTCTAGTAAATGAAGTTATGAGAAAGCATAGATTTATTTGGGTTTGTAGCCTTTGCCCATTTACAGATGCGCAAATTCTATCCCCTGAATACTTCCTTAATCAACCTGACATAAATGCTGTTTTACAACCATACATTGCAGAAGCGTCTACAGGGTTACAAGACCTTTGGAGTGTTACAAACGGCAATTTACCACTCCCAATAACACCTTCTGCTGTGTTAGCATATCATGCGTATACTTTGTTTTGGCGAGATATTCAACGCGCAAACAAAGTTAACGGAAGCTGGAATAACGTTCCATCTAATGATATGGTAAAAATTGCACTTAACACTTTGCCTGATAATTACAGCCCAGAGCAAGTATTTAACAATATCGTGAATATGCAATTGTTTTTACGTAAACCAATTAGACTATTGTTTGATGTATTCGCTTCTGATATTAAGCCAACAGACAAAGGTGAGAATAAGGCGCTCTTATATGGTTCAACTTTTGAAATCCAAGCCAAAGAATTGTATAAAGAAATAGAATTTGGACCAAATAATGTTTCAATTTTAAGTGCAGCACCAAACTAATGTCAACACAAATTACCAGAACCACATATAAGAATTTATTTGATAGTATTTCTAAAATAAATTTAGCACTAAATGGTGCATTGGGGGATTTAGATAAAAATCCTGGTGTTCAACTATCATTGGAAGCATTGTTAGCAAAATTAAGAATTTCAACTTTCTATCACGACAATAATATTTCATTAAAAGATAACTTAACTTTTGGTGTGTCAGATACACCATTATTTGCAACTCAAGGTTATTTAGATTGTTTTGATAGTCGCTTTGCAGATTCATCTGCTGGCTTCACGTCACCAATTGGCTTTCCTCAACTTCCCGCCACAACACCAAGAACGTGGTTGTTAGATGGTCCTTGTTGTACTGAAGGATGGGAAGTTTGGGATTATAATTCTTGGTTTTATTACAATTTAGCTCAAACGCCTATTGCTAATACTAATAATGCGTATTTAAATAAAAACAATACTGCATCTACGGGTGAAACGGGTAGTGTTAATAGATTGGGATATAGTTACCCAGTAGCTTGGACTGGTTCAAGCTTTGCTAGGGTTCATCTTTGGGAAACGGCAAGAATTATCGCTATTAATAACTCTACAGGTTCAGCTTATACTAGTGGAAGTTACCAACTTGATTTAGATTCTAGCTATTTCCAAGGCTGTAGAACATTTCGTAATGTGATTAATTCAGATTTGATAGGGGCTGGGTCATACACGATATCACAAATGCCTGTTGACTTTACATTAACTACTTTTGGTAATTTATATTTTAATAAAAGCACCAATCAGTATGTCAGTCAACCCAACGCAGGTACGATACCAATTCAAATTAATAACTTTAGAATTTATTTTGATACAACTAAGAACTTGTATACATTAACTTTTTCATTAACATCCACACACATAACTGATTCATCATGGTCTAATGGAATAGAAAAATTATTTATCATGTATTTCGGGGATGCTGATACCCAAAGCTATACTAAAGCTGGTAGTACACCAACTCAACCTGCCGCTACTATTCTTAATAGTAGTGATGTCATTATTGGACCACGAAAAAGCTTCTTTTATAATAAAAATAATTCTCTATTTACTTGGTCTACAACTAGTCCATATAATGGAATAACTTATCTTATTGCTAACAACTACTCTAATGCAGTTATGGAAGATGGTTCGGCTGTTTTTATTGATCCACCTAGTCAATATATCATCAATCAAACATACAACTTAATACCAAGTAATTCTATACCAAATAGCTTGAATGGTATTGCATCTTTAACTAAAGATCAATATATGGGTGTTGTCTTAGTAGCCATTACACAGGGTGCGTCTCAATATATGCAATATGAATTCTTATTGGGTCCTCCAGTTGAAGCTAAATTTACACAAGCTGATTGGGAAAAATTCAAATACTTCCCAGAAATCCCTAATAACTACATTGCTTTAGCTAAATTCATTGTCAAAGGTTCTAACGATCAATATCGCAACAACGTATTATCTAATGTAGTTGGCAGAAATTTATTCACGAATAATAACCTTTCTAGTTGGAATGGTACGTTTAGTCCCACCTTACAAGATATCGACGTTGTATGGTCAAAACAAGTGCCTTATGACATAGCTGAAGAACCACTTGGAAGTTTAGATTTAGTTCAATATACTTTGCCAGCCTTATATTCTTTTGTTGTTAGTTTAAGGTCTGGATTATATGAATGGCTTAATAATTATGCTCAATTTTTGATCACAGTAGGTTTTGCTGATGTTAATCCAGTTTTAGCAGATACTACATCTAGTTTTGTTGACCCCAATTCAATTGGTTCGATTCTATTTAGAAATTACCTTAAAGCACCTGTTGATAATTCGGTTATTGCCAGATTGCCTAATGAACCATTAGCTATACAATTCAACAGTGATGAAAGAATATCTATTGCTGATTTTTGTGGAGTTGCACCATCTACAGAGTTAGTAAGATTTGATTCAAATAATCTTTATTTAACTAATCAATGGTTACCTGTTAATGCACCTTTAGAAATTTTCTTACAATCATCAGATCAATGTAATTATCAAGGAATTTACCCTGGTGGCACTGGCGTTACTTTAGACTATACTTTGCGTTTATATCTTCAGGCATATGATACTAGTGTCATAATTAAAGATTGGTATATTGATTCATCATTATATTATCTGAATCAAGATGCTTATAATAGAAGGTTATCTTTGGGTCAATCTGTAGCCGGTTATTATACGTCTTCGACGTTGAATACTATTAATGAATGGTCTGCATATGGATATGCAGGAGTTGTGCCAGATTTATTCATGGGAGAATCTCGACCTTTGTATATGAGAGAGGTTAACCCTCCAGGTACTTTAAATAGACCCCCTACTGAAGAAGAATATACCACTCAGTTACAGGATCAAGGTTATACCGCTAGTCAAATTGCGGATATGATTCAACAGTATTTAGATGAGGGTAATGTGTTTTATGTTATTGACACTAGGGAACACGAACAGAGCTTTATTGGTGTTCAGTCAGTGGCTATGAATATAACACAATACACCATAAGTAGCATTCCATATTGGAGTAATAATATTGAAAGTTCATATGGTAATGATAGTGGAGTTACTGTTGGTAACGAAAATCAGGTTAATGATTATACACAGGTTAGAGCAGACTCATTTACTATTGCACCATCTGGATTGAGTCCAGGTATTCTTGAAACACGTTATACGTATCAAGATCCCGCAGCAGCAATTAGCGATAGTGATCTAATACAAAATCCACGCTCTGGTATAGCTAAAATCATTGAATATGATACTGCTTTTGCTTTTAATACATCTGAAGTAAGCACTATTACTAGTATTGGTCTTCCATTGGCAATTGAACTTAATGATGCTGTAGCTGCCGTGGGTAATGTAGCTACTCAAGGTTTAATTTTAGAGGTTTACTTAGACAATAATGGTATACCAGGTTCAACTTTATTAAGTAGTAGTGATCTAATTCCATATAGTGCTATTCCAGTATTTAATTACACTCTACCAATACCTAAAATACAATTTACATTTGGTGCTGTGTTAAATCTAGATGCAAATGCATCATATTGGTCTGTTGTACGCTTTGGTGGTAGCATTGTTGGTGGTAGACTTATTAGTGACTCCAACTCAGTGGATAATAGCACTTCTGCTCCAACTCAAATACCATCAAATCCTATAACAACAGGTACTCCATTAAATGATATAGATTGGTCTAATAGATTTTTCAATGGAGGTACTTGGTTAATTGGAACAGGTGTACCATTATTAACTGTTTATAATAATAGTAATTTTACAGTATCTAACCTAGATTACACTTATGTAAACACTATTGATTTATTTACAGCGTGGGTTGGAGAGAGTTTTGCAATACCCATCAAATATACATCTGGTAGTAATTCAATTGCTTCTATATCCCTACAAATTCAATGTGATTTTACTACGTTGTTAAACTCAGATAACGATGTAATTGTTGCCGAAATTCATGCTGCCAGCGGAACTCAACCAAGTGATAGTATCATGTTAGTATCAGGTTCGAATTATGCTATTAGTTCACCTGTTCCCATTAACAGTTTATCTAGTACTCAAACTTTATTAGAATTTACATTCCCTAATAACAACATTTTTGCTCCTACACACAATGTTCTGTATTGGATTGTTCTCAAGAAATACAATACTGTATCTATGAATTCCGTAGAAGTGATTGGTGGAAATATTCTAATTGGTTTACGTAACACAACTATTAGTAAAATAGGTCATATTGCTCAATCTATTGATGGTGCATGGTTGCCAGATACTAATTTAACTCAATTGTTATTTAGATATCAAACACCATTAGCATTAGGAGCGTTCAATCGTTCTGATATCCCTCAACTGCCAGGACCTAATAATTTAAGAGAACAAGCTGGTGTATATACTGTGGATGGTTATTGGAGTTGGACAGCTAATGAATTACCTTACACTCAGGAAATTTCATTATACCCAAGAGCCGTTTATGATGGAACCGAATATCAATGGGTAGATCCAAATTCTAATATTTATTTTGTTGTACGTAAAAAATTAGATGGTGAAATACAAAATGTTTATGGTTCATTAAGTCGTTACCCAGCTTGGCAATGCTTCTGGGTGGCATCTACTGTTGATAGCGTACAAAACATGGACGGCAATTTCACAGGTGGATTTGATTTAAATAACTCAGTAATTAAATTTATTAATTCCAATAGCTTAAATACTGGTGTTTCTCAAGCCTATTATCAATATAACACCGTTCCTATCAGCCCAAATATTGATTATTATAGAGCTAGATTTGTTGGGTCTTTTGCTCCATTATTATCAGAACAAACTTATTACTATATTCAGGTGGTATGTAGAGACGGTGTTAGAGTTACATTTAATGATAGTTATATCATTAATAATTGGCAACCAACAAATGCAGTTATTGAAACAAATAATTCCTCTGCTATTCTATTGACTAATGGTGTATTCTATCCATTACAGGTTGATTACTTCCTTAGTAGAGCGCCAACTGAAGCAATAACTACTGATACACCTATCGAAGTTAAGTGGTTTAGTCATGGTTGGGAAGAAACTTGGACGGTTAATGCGCAAACCCAACTTAGAACAAATCAAGAGAAATATTACAATAGTGGATTTGCGTTGCCTAGCATTGTCACCACTAATGGTACTGCTTACACTTATGTTTTGAAGCACTATTTAGCACTTAACACTTCAAATACATATCAGTGGTCTATTAGTGTTCCTAAGAATTTTGTCTTAAAGATTAACGGTGTGGTTATTAATGCCGATACTGTTAGTTCATTAGGTTTTACAAAGATTAGCTTAACACCTAATGCTGGTGGTGGCGACACTCCAATCAGTAACAGCAACACACTTACTCAACCATACACTTTGGTATTCAATATTGTGCCTGTTCAAGAATTATATACTTTTGAAATAGACGGTGGTAATACATCAGCTAGTTTAAGCGCGGATAAGATTCTTATTAGTTCTTATGTTGTAACCAATTCTGGTAATGTACCAACTGCACAACAAACATTATTGTCAGCAAATGATTATGGATTTATTGATCCAAATACTTCGTATTCAGTTGGTCATGCTACACCAATTTCATTAGGTTATGCCGATAGTATTGTATATATAGGTGTAGGTAAGACAATGAATGATATTAGTGATGCAAATTACGGTGCCCCACCTGGTGATTTGCTAATAATTAGGAGTCAATAATGGAAGATAGTTTAGTACAACATTATTCAAATTTAGTAACTGCCATAAACACTGTTAATGGCAGTCAGGGTGTAATGTCTAATTTACAAGAATTTGCGTTAGGTGGGTATATAACAACACCGAATACGCAAAAGGTTCTTGCTTTCGGTTATGATATCTTAAATATTGGCACTGGGACTGTAATTAACATTGGACCTGGATTTATTAGAGAAGGAAATCAATTTAGCAATACAAGTGCTGCTACTAACTATACGTTGTTAGCTAATTTATATACATACAATTCTGGTGAATTAGCTAAATATTACCCCAATAATTCTAGTGAAACCGTGCAAGGCGTATATTTGATGGGATCTATTTATTTGGTTATGTCTGAACCAACCATAGGACCACCCGCAACACCTGTATCTGCGGAAATTATTATTACTTTTACTGAGCCTTTAGTTAATATTGCAAATTACAGTATAGATGTTTTAAATAGTAAATTATTAAATGGTTTAACTCCACCTGGTACATCGCCTAGTTTATCTAGTGGACAAACCGCTGTTGAATTGTATAGATTTTTGGTCGATTTAAATTCTTATACTCGTACTGGGGGTAATGATATTATTGTGGGTAATACTACAATTTATGATGTAAGACGAAATCAATGTTATCCTGGTTTTGCAGAAGAAAATATGGCAGTCAATTTATTGCCTGCCATCATTAAAGCTAAAGCCTTAACTGATGTTTCTCAAAATAATTTGAACTCACAATTGTTGTTAGCAATTCAACATTGGGCAAAATCTTATACGAATTTCCAATCTTATTGGACAGGGAATCCGCTTATGCCACCAGCTTTGAAGGCTTATATTTTGGCTAAGTTTGGTATCAGTCTGTGAAAAAATTTGTATAAAATAGTTATGCCAATAGTCATCAAAGAATATATTTATGATTTAGTGAGAAGCATAGGAAACGCCTATACTTTAATTAATTCTGGAATTGGGGATACCAATACACCTGGCACAGCTTTATTTGAACTTGAACAGATTAATTCTTTAGCCACTAATGGTTTACCTTATTTCGGTATTTTAGATGTTCCTAACGGTTTCTTAGTTACGCCCACACAAGCTAATCCTAATGGCATGTCACCAACAACAACTGATTTAATGAGTCGTCAAGTGCTTGTTAATAGAGGGCAAGTTGGATTTAAGGGGCAAATCGTTAATATCCCTACTCAGACAGTGCCTATTGCTACTAGTTTTGCAATGACTTACACAGAAAACTCAGTAGATCCTAATTATTATTACGGCGTTCTACTTGGTTTGAAATATTCAGAACTCACCAAAGCATCCACTGTATTAAATACCGTAACGACTAATGTCGCAACAACTAATCAAACTTATATTACCGTTCAAGACATTAAAAGTGTTTTTAATTTAGGATTTCCTATTAAAGCCGTTGTGAATAATACGGTTATTGAATTCTCTGATGGAGATTTAAATACTGGAGTTCTTTATGTCAGCCCATCTAGTCCTTCTATTGGTATTGGCAATAGTAGTATTAGTTATGGAATTGTAGGCAGTAGTTTTCCTGCTCAAACTAGAGTTACATTCATATATCAACCTAAAATTAATACTTTTTTTAATGCTCCTGTATTATGTTATCCTGATGTAAGTACATATTTTCCATATATACCAAATGACGTATTACCTATTGCTAAGCTACTGGTTTCTAATCCAAATAGCCCAACATTAGTTACTTCAAATAATTATCAAATTCAAGATATACAAAATCTTTATTCTTTAACAACTGGATTGAGTACAACAGAACAAACTGGATTAATTAATGATTATAACACTTTAAAAAAATCTATTGGTACAAGTCTTAATTACACTAGTGCTGCAAATCTTATTCAAAGTTTAGTGCAATATACAAACGCCATTGATGGTGGAGGACAAAGCTTCGTTCAATATTGGGCAGGGCAACCATTTGAAGCAGTAAATTCATACGCTCCTGGTATTAGTTTTAACAATTTACAACGATTTGAATTTCCAACATCTTTTTCTAAGGCTTATTTTAGTCTTAATAAACAGCAAGACACAATGCATACTTTGGGTATTTTTAGGGGAGATTTAATATCTAAACAACAAGCTAATTCCGCAGCCACGCCGCCAGTCAGTAGCGCAGTAACTGTAACCACTATTGACTTACCAAATGGTAGTTTAACCACAGGAACGATAATTTACAATATTACTGGTGTTGATATAAACGGCTTAGAAAGCGCACCGACACCCTTGGTGGTTACTGCATCAAATGGTAACAGTATTTATATTGCTAATCAATTAAACTGGACTACAAATGCAAATACTACCTACAATATATATCGAAATTCTAATGTAATCGGAAATATAGAAAGTTTATGTTTATCGCCAATTGGTGGATTTAAATATATTTCGCCACCAATTCCAGATAGTTGCACACCTAATGGATATTACATTATCAACAATAACTTTTTATTGATTCACGTTACCAGTACAGGATGCTTATTGGGTGGTGTCAATATTCCATTAATACCAGTAAGTAATGGAACATTAGCTACCTTATTGACTTTGTTAGATGGAATACAGGCTTTTTATTGGGGAACTTCTACTTCTGGAACAAGTGTACCAACTAGCCAATATGGATCATCTTCATTTGCTTTTGCGAATTTCAGTACTAATTCAACATTGACAACTAATTGCTTTATAACATTTAATAATTTTATTCAATTACCAGCAGGGGACCATTATATTGCTTTATATTTCCCAACGGATGCTTTAGGATTACTTCAAATAGCGATGCAATCTACTGGTTCAAATAGTACATACACTACTAATTCAACAAGCTATGGAACTTCAGATTATACCAATCCATTAACTGTTACTGGTTTCTCTGAAATTTCTGGAACATTACCTATTACTGTATATGGCTTTCTTGATTATGGTCAACCTGGTACTCAGATGTCCAGTAATGGCGTTTACATTACTGGTGAAGTGACAAATAAACCATCACGATTGGTGGCTAATGTACCATTATTAACCTTAACAAATGATTTATTAGGTACTCCTGTTGTTACAAATTCGAGTGCTACTCCACCTGCCGCAACTGCTTTAACTAATGATATACTGTTAACTGTTTATGCTAGAAATACTATTACTGGAGCTACAAACACCCTAACTACAACCTTGACACAAGGTACATTACGTGGAACTAAAACATTATTAGGTGCCACTACGGATTTATTTGATACTATTGATTATATGTACGTGCAGGTTGGAAATAATTTTAATGTCACTAGTGACAATAGAGTTTTGTGGACAATTAGTGATTTGGTAACTGTGGAAAATGCAATATGATAGAATATTTAGAAGAGTTTTTAGAGATTTTTGGTTATAATAAGGGTTACAATGATATTGTAGCTTTAGTGCCAGGTAACTATAAAGACATCTTGTTTAGCGCAGATATTAGTGATATTAAACATCATCATATCTTTCCTGTGTCGAATATGGAGGTTGGATTCAACACTCGTTTAGAGCCAACACCTATGATTGGTGCTGTAGATAAAATCAACATTGCTGGAAGTACATTGGATTTAGGCATATCATTTCAAGTTCCTATTTTTTCACCAGCGCAAGGCTTTGTACAGGCTAGTTTTGCTTCTTTATGGTCTTTGGCTGGATTAGCAGTTTATGGTACTCCATTAGCTATTAAAACAGAAATATTAAGCTATAATGATGAAACTAGACTAGTTTCAGTAGATAATGTGATTGAATTTGAGGAACTATTAAGTCAAAAATCGTCATTATTAGTTTCTATTTTAGATCAAAATCAAAAATTAATTTCCAATATTATGGTTTCTGGGGCTGATAAAATACATAGAACATTACAATTAGGAAGTTCTTTACCAGACGGCTCCAAATTTCTTGTATTCATAGACGACACCGATATTGTCACAACTAAAACCATTAAAAGTCCAACATTTTTATTATGGTCATTAGGTAATGGCTTGATTGGTCCATGTTTAATTGACACTATTACTATTACTGCAAATTCCAAAGAAGAGTTAACCGCATCAGTAACAATTAAAGCGTTAAAAATAGATAGAAGTTATCAAGTTGCACTTTACAATTGTCTTCAAAATATTACTCAGGATTATGATTTTGAACAGATTATCACTCCTATTTTGGGAAATACCATTAAGCTTTATTTGGCACCTGGTTTGGGTGGTACTTATAATTCTTATCAATATTTTGGTAAAGGGTTAACCACCGGTTTTCAAACACCACATATACAAAATGAAGTAATTTACAATACCACCTTTAGTATAAAAAACAATTTAACAGCAGAGTTTGCGGATGATTCATTAAGTGAATATCCAGAACGCACATATGAAAACTCTTTCCCTACTTTAATTTATTCTAGTGGTAGATTGATCGAAGGTATAGTAGAGGTTTATAGCCCTCTACAACCCTCTGCTGTCTTAGAAAAACTAGTAGGCAACGGATACATCAATTCATTAAATAATGCTCTACAATCGGGTCTTAAACTAGATTATAGTAATTTTGCCTTAACAATACCTGGTGTTGTTTGGTCCCCAGGTGAAAGAAAGGTACCAGTAAATGAAGAGTCTATTGCAACACTAAAATGGTATTCATATCATCAAACTTCATATAGTTATCCAGATTTAGAATATTCAACTTTAAATATTGTATAAAATTAATATGTCTATATTTATTGATGATTCTACGTTTCCATTGGAACAAAAATTTAGTGTAATTTATCATAATGTTACGCAACAACCTATTGGTGTTTGCTTGGAACCAGATGATGCAACAGGGGAGCATATTCTTACGATAGAATGTTTTGCTAAAGGTAGGGATTGGGAAAATTTCTCAACCATAACGGAAGCTAGTTGTGTTCTAGCTAGAGATAATGAAAGATTATTGAGATCCAAGATTCTTTACCCAGAAATAATTTTAAATTTCTTTGTTGCTTGGAATATTAAACAAGGCAAAGAAGAAAAAACAATACCGATTACTAGAGATAATATTAAAAAAATTCACCACAGTCTTATTAAAGCGATAGCTAAAAAGTGGATGAAAATGACAGGAGGTAAGCGTTATGCCCAAAGAGATTAATAGGCTTTTTCCTTCTGGTGCGGAACATACTATTTATGTTGCTTCAATCTCGGATTTTATACCATATGTTTGGTCTGATCCTAATCAATTAAGAATGTCAGCTAGAACACAAACTTCTATCACTAAAAATGTTTATGTGTGGAATATGTATTTATTAGCACAGACAATACAATCTAATTTAAGCACTAACCAATCATCTTTAGTTGAATGGGCATATTTAGATAATACGAGTATATTTAGTCCATTATGGTGCAAAGATCATGACTCAAATGCGGGGCAACCCATTTCAGCTTTACCCACGCATTTTTCTGTAAATGTTTTTAATACTTTTAATTCTGATGAAAATATTTTTAGAGCAGGTTTGACATTTCACCCTTTGGTAAATCAAAACCCAGTTACTACTTATACTTATTCTGATACTGAAAACACAACACTACAAAGCATATTATATGCAGATACTGTATCATATCCCGCCGAATTAATCGTGTGGCAAAGTATGATAGTTCCAGCCTTTCCTATGTGTATTACGAATAGTTTTCAAAATGTAGTGAATTTTGGACCATTATTTGCGGAACATATCCAGATAAGCACAGAAGGTATAGAAGGTCCTGTAACAATTAGTGCCAAATATGCTGGTAGTAAAGCTATTTTAATGCCTACAATTGGTGTAGATTATGGAGATTCAAGTCCTGATGGAATTAGTTATTTTAAGGCAGAATACCCTGATATAACTCAAAGAGATGTTACTTTAATTACGAATGATAGTAGTAATTCAGACAATATTACTACTGTTGATGAATATGAAGCTTATCGTTCTGCTAATATTCGAGACTGTATGATCTTATGGGAACAAGCTTCTAGTGATGGCACAACATCTTGGAATAATTTTGATGATCTTCAATCTGCTTATCAAGATTCTGATTGGTTTGATGACAATGGTTTATTAACTATTAAGATTAAAGGTATGTCTTTAACTGTTACTCAAGAATTAAAATTTACCGCAGTGGGCGACGAGGGTAGAAATGCCATGTTTGGTCCTAAATATGTAGCTATTAACACCAGAGCAGTAAGTGGAACAGTCAATCTATTTATGCCACAAGATATTTATAATAGAGTGTTAGGTATTAGATATCCAGGCTATGCCTTTGCGATGTATTTTGGTGGTCCATTTTTGTTCATTTTACCAAATGTTGATTTACAAGAGCCAAGTGCAAAATTCACCGCTGCTGGTGTAGACGTAACATTGAATTTCATCGCTCGTGCAGCACCAAATGCTCAAACTACAGTGCCATATCAATACTTTTTAGGAGATTTATCTGTTGGTAATTTTTCTGAGTTTTTAATTCCAACAGATGTTATAGAGGCAACAAATAATGGATAACGGAATGACACCCCAAGGTTTTGCTCAGCAAATTGCGCAATACATGAAGCAAAATCAGCGTAAAAACACTAATAGTTTTTCAGCACCACAAACTGCTGTGGAATTTTTAAAAAATCAACAACTAGATATTAGTGTAGATATAGATTTTCTTAATGAGAAAGTGGACGATGGTTGTTTTATGATTTTAGTTAATAAAACAATTTGTTGTGTGCGTGAATTAACTTGGCAGGAAAAGGCAGATATTCAAGCACAGGCATTTGCAACTCATGGTGAAGATACATTTTATAATGAAACATTTGAAATTCGCAATGTTATACCTAAATGTCTAAAGTGGGTGTATGATATTAATAATAACATATTACAAGAAGAAAATGTTAGCAGAAAACTTACAGAAGAATTTGCGGAAGAATTTTGGTATGTTTATCAAAATTATTACGAATTATCTACTGAAGATGCTGGTTTGTTATATAATAGTGCTTTTGAATATTTTAAAAATAAAAGCAATGGTACTACGCCAGTTCCAGCTATTATTTTAGAAGTAGATGATTTAACTCATTTTGTTTCATTACCATATGATGTTTACATGAATTTAGGTTGTATTAAATATCAAAAGTATAAACTCATTTTAATGGCTAGAACACATGCTTTATTTGCACAACAGAATGATATTCCAACAAGTGTTAGTGTGTCTACTACACCAGATAGCCAAGAAGAATTTGATAGATATGGAGGTTTACCTAAATGGATGTTTCCAGAGGAAATGTAATAGACTTAATGTATGTTATCAATAGCGTACCAACTTATTTTGATGTTGCAGGAGTAAGATGTCTTAACAGTTTATTGAGATATGGCATTCCTAAAGAAAATATACTGGTTATATTCGGTAATTGTAATATGGAAGGTTCTGAATACAGGGATGGTGTTTTATATATATATGCAACGCATAATTCATCAGATTACACTTCCTTTATTGAGGCTACCAAACTAACAGGTGTAAAAAATTGGTGTTTTATACATGATACTTGTGAGGTAACATCATTAAGTTTTTACAAGAAGACAATGCAAATGATTAACAGCAAAGAGTACAATGCGGTTGATAGTTGTACGTTTAGTCCAGTAGGATTTACTAATTTAGGACTATTTAAACATGAGTTTTTAATCTCAATTAAAGATTATTTAAATTCTCTTATTGACATCAATAAACATCGTGGAATGTACACTGAAACCGTTATTAATAGACTTGGAAAAAACATCGGTTTTCCTTGTGAAAGAAAATATTTACCAGAGAAAAACATTTATGGTAATAATGTTCCTCGTAAAACTGTTCAATACGATTTTGGATTAAACAAATATCAGGGTCCTAACACTCTTACAACCAACCTTGCTGCTTACAAGCCTTAAATTCCGCAGCAAACAAGTTAATATATTCATTAGAGGTAATTTCAAATCCAAACAAATTAGTGATATATGTTTTTTGTTTTTTAACTCCAGAATCATGTAATATATATCTGTTGTCGAAATATTCGTTATAGTATTTGGAATAATTGTCGATGGTTTTGTATTTAAATATTTTATCTAGTCCATCAAAGCAATAAAGAAGAACACTCTCTTTTGATTCATTATCTGCAATAAAGTCTGTATTCATTTCAGATAAATCAGGTTGTACTGAAGTGAAATCGTGTGGAATAATACCTAATGACCTTAATAAGTACACTCCATCTGAATTATTATATAGTAAGGGACTACGTTGTGAAAAGAAAGCACCATGCTTATTGATATGATTTATCACTTTTTCTACGGGGTTAGTCGTAAACATAAAAACACTATCATGGAATATAATTTTGTCTGGTGTAGACTTAAAATCATTATCAATTTTCAAATCTTTAACATCAGACAAAAATGTGTTAATCGCTAATTTTGTATATTCTTTATTGGTGCTTTTAAGGCATATTTCCATTGTTACATTCCTGTATATTGTGGATCATACTGTTTGAGGAATTGTGTAACTTGCATATACTTCTTATCATCACTTGGACTTAATTCTGATTTTCTCATTAATGTACCATACACTTTTCTAGCTTCAATAATTCTAGAGAAAATGATATCTTCTGGAGTTTGAACTCTTTCTTCAACCATTGTCCCGTTCTTTCTAGCTGCTCTATCGGCTTGCGCTGCAATACGCTCTTGCATTTCACGATAACCAGCACCTTTATCTATGGTTCGTTTGCCACCATCTTTACCTGCTCTAGCTTTCATAAATTCAGCATAAGGATCTGATCCAAAAGAAATACCATCTCTAACAATTGCAGCTTCAGAGGTTCTACCACCCTTTTCCATAAGACTTCTAGCAAAAGCATCAATACTATCTAATTCTTTAACTTCAACAGACCTACCACGACCATCAAAATCAAAGTCCAAATCTTCATCATCGTCAGCGTGAATAAACCTATCGTATTCTGCATCTTCATCTTCTTCGTCTTCTCTTTCGGAATAATTAAAATTGGTAGTATATTCGTCTCTATTAGAGTGCTGATCGTTTACGCTTTGAGCTTGTCTATTGGGTAGTCTGGGAACATATTCCTCTAATAATTCACTTGCCATTAATGTTAATGCATCTGCCCTGTTAACATCTAGCATATCATCTAATTTGTTTGCCACTTGCATTAAAACTTCTGAGATGACTTGTCTTTCTTTTGCTATTGCTTTAATATTCATTGATTTACTCCTGCAATTTGTTGGGAAAACAAATTTTGATATTGATTATCTTATTATATTTATTTTATAACGAAAATAACACATTTTCCTGCTTATATATTTATACAGTTAAATAGCGGAAGAGGATTTAGGTGGCAAATTTTATAACATATTACTATGGATATTCGTTTAAAGCTTTTGGAAATTTCTGAAGCATTAGAGGCACAGCAAAGATTCGCAGAGGCAGACGAATTGCATATGGTTGTAAGTCAATTATTGCCAACGAAAGGTATTTTTAGATCACCTAATTCAAAGGGTACATTAAGAAGTAAGATGTATTCTTTACACAGTGGTAAGGTTTACGATAAAAATGGCAATATTGTGGGTCACAATATTGATAAAGATGGTAATATTTATCATGAAAGTAGCACTGAACCAGTGGGTAGGCTCAAAGAAAAAAGTGTTCGAATCTACCGAAAGAAAAAAGAAGAAATTACAACAAAACCTACATTAGAGGACAATACGGTATTCAAAAAAGATCGTAAAAGTGTTTAATGTCTAGTAAATCAGGTATAATATGTCGTATGAGAATTACAATTAACATTCCCGATGGGATGATAGAGAAACTTAAAGATATAGCATTAGAAAAATCTAATTTAAACCGCATGAAAACCACTATTGGGGATATTTGTTTAGAATCGGTAATACAAAAATATAATTTAACTACTGATGGGTATTTTACTAATGATACATGTAAACATTATATTGTTTATTCTCAAACTGAAGTAGATAAAATTTTAGAAGATTTAGGTAATCCTCCAATTGTTAATGTTTATTTTGATGCAGATAAAATTGCTAAATTATTACAAACAAAAATAGACGATGTAATACATCATATAGAATATCGTTTATTCACCAAGCAAAATATTAAAACCAATACTACTTATATTAAAGATGTGGATGCCTGGTATCATATGCTAAAAGGGTTCGCTTTGGAAAATAAATTTGAGTTGTATCCTGTGAATTTACCAGCTAAACTAGAATATGGATTTTTAGTACTCCCATTAATGAAAATGTATGTAATAAAAATTACTGATTTGAAATCAGTAATGAGTAAATATAATGATATTATTACACTTAGAGAACCTTATATGAATGGTTTTAAATAGTCTGGTTTTTCATCTTCATCTAATAACCCAGTAAACAGTTGGTAGATATCTTCATAAAATTCTAACATTTTAGTACTACCATCAATAGTGGTGTGTGGGGAAGTCTCATTATTCCATTCTTCTGTAGTCCAACTTATAGCAGTATAGAAAATATGATTGGCTAAAGAATGAAAACAAAATGGTAATGAATTGTAGTAGTTTTCATTTTGTATTTTAGGTGTAGGATAAGCCGTATTAAAAAGTTCTTCAAATTTATTAAAACGATCTTTTCGATCCATATCATCTAAGGTGTATCCATTCCATTCTTTATTGGTGGTCTGAAAGCCTTTTAGTACTGCTTGTGATATGGCTATATACAGTAACTGATTAGATAAACCACGACGATATCCAACTTCGTGTTCTCTATGATAGGTGTAAGTCTTCATGACTAATTATAAATCATTTTTTCATATAATGATAAACAAGAAAACCCCGGACTTCTCCAGGGTTTTCTTTCCAAACCAGTACCATTTCTTAGGAAACAGTTACTTGAATACGAGCCAAAGAATAGTCGTTGATGACGCCAATACCGATATCTTCGTAGACTACCCAACCCAAGCGAAGCTTGCGAGGATCGTCAGCAGGGATAACTGTAACGTCTTGACGAATAGGCATTGCACCAACGAATTGGGCAGGAGCCATGATATACACACAGTTCTTAGGAACCATAGTACTTACGTGGATGTCCGCAGAGTAAATGTGTCCATAAAGTCCTGTCATTAAGATATCTCTTTGAGTTGCTTCATCAAAGAATTCCTTACCAAAGCCTCTAATATCTTTGTAACGTGAAGGAGGAAGGACTATCTTTGCTCCGACCAATTCATGTTCTTCAATAAGTGTTAAAGCGTGGTTAAGGTTCTCAGGTTGCAATTGTCCAACTACTGTAATTGACTGTTCTGTTGGAACAGCAGCGTTGATAACTTCAAATCCTAGAGTATCTTCTTGACGTTGTAGAGAGTCCTTAGCCTTAACTTGGGCACGATCTACTATGTAATATCTCCTGCTTTTCACCTCTTGGAGACGAATTGTAGGCAATGCTGCTAATTCGACTGTAGGGATAAATAAGTCTTCGCCTTCGATAACGCTAACAGGTACACCAGCACGATTACCGATGATCCAGCTTTTGACTGTAATATCTCTTTCGTAGCGAGGGTAAGCACCTTGAGGTAGTTCGTCTACCATAATTAATTTACGGATAACGCCTTGGTAGTTAAGAGCGTTCTTGATAGGGTCTACCATAGCTCCAGCAAGAGCGGAACGACCATCAGGTGTTTCCACTGCCATTGCAATGATGGCTTCTCTTTGTTCATTATATGCTTTATTATTTCTAATCATTGATGACATTTTTGTTTTCTCCTTATAGTGCAGATATGAAGGCTAATGTTGAGTTTTGAACTGTATTAGACTTGATAGATCCGAGTTGTAAATTCTCAATACGAGCTACTGCACGAGAAGTAGCCATATCACCGGAGGCAATTCTAACCAATAAACCGGTTGTTCCAGAGTAGGTTCCAGCGGACCAGGTAAGTAAATCACCGATGGCATACATGGTTCCAGAAGTGTTGTCGGCGTTAGTACCGTTGGTTTGAACTGCGTTACCGCTGCCGTCCCAAGCTAACATGTCAGTAATAAACTTACCGCCATTAGAGAATACAGAGCATCCTCTACGTGGACCGGAGTTACCTGCGGCTGTTAAGTCTGTAAAGTTAGTTGGGTTAGTGATTGTTTCACCAGCAACTGTTAACATGACGTTTCTCTTCAAAGCTACGAAATAACCGTTGTTATTAGCTAAGAATTGTCCACCGGAAATATAGTTAGATCCAGCAGGAGAAGGTTGAATTTCGGTAGCTACCTTAGCGGTATTATCAGCGGAAAAACCGACGAATAATCCATTTTGAGCGGCAGTACCTAGACGATTAGCTGTTAATACGTTACCTGTTGTAACGTCTAAAAGCATAACTGCTCCTTGTCTCCAGTTAGCATCTGCTGTAACTGGATAAGTTGTAGTTAATATGCTGAATAGTTCTTTCATTGCCATAATTATTTATCCTCCAAATTTCTGTTAGTCCATTGTTCAAATTCATCTTTGCTGGGAGTGGACCAAACCCCGCTCAATGCCTGTTTCAAATCTTCGACAGCAGGATTGCTTAGTGAACCGTAGCCCACAAAGGTTGGTACTGTTGATTTTGAAGCTGTTCTAGTAGAAGGAGCATCAGATGATGCCATTCTGTTATTGTTGATAGCGCCAGAAGAACGAAGCATAACACCGGTTTGCACCTTAATTTGTTTAGCTGTTGCGTTATTGTCTAGCCACATGTCTACGAATCCATCAGCTTCATCCACGTTAATGTGGTTAGCTGCAACTAATCTATAAGCACATGAATAAGCAGTCTTCATTCTTGCTCTTTCAGAAATAAATGCTTCATCTAAAGCTTTCTTAGCTTTCGCTTCAACTTCAATCTTTAGATTTTCTGCTTCCTTGTCGCCTTTCTTTTCTTTCTTACCGTCTTTAGCAGTAGCTAATACTTGACCTCTATGAGAATCAAATGCGCCACCTTCGGTTTGAGGAATCTTGGGTAATTTGCCACGTTCTGCATCAGTCATTTGGCTTGGAATGTCATAAACATCAAAGTCAATAACGTAATCAGAACGATCTTCTGGTGAACCTTCCATAGTAGAAGGTGTATATGCCTTGTTGAGTTCTAAACGTCCCTTGTTCAAAGTAGGAATTTCTTGTTTTGCAGGTTTCCACTTTGCTTCGTTAACGAGTTCACTGCCTTGACTATTGTCTAAGCTGTCACGTTCAAAATCAAATTCATCTGTGTGCAATTGAGCAGCCTTTGATTTATCAAATGTATTAGAAGCAGGGTCAGCAGCTAAGCCAACGCCCTTTGTTTCTTGCTCTCCATCTGATGCTGTTCTGACGCTCTTTGTCTTTGCTTGTGCTAGTAATGCCTCTCTAGCGGCTTTTCTTTTAGCTAAAACTTCTTTAGTCATTTTGTCTACCTCTAATTTTGATAAAACATGTTTATCATCGTCAAAATCACGAACATCATCTACTTCATCTTCACTACCGAAATCAGGTTCTTTAGGGAAACCACGTGATGCAGGTTTGCCATGAACTGGTTCGTCGTCCATAATTTCTATGTCATAATCGTCACCGAGTTCATCGTCGTCACCTGAATGCAAGTGTTCGTCTGAACCGCTTTCGTTAGCAAATTCACTAGTGTCGTCACCGTCAAATGGAGATGGAGATTCGGTATCACCAAAGTCATCCATACCTTGTTCGGCAAAAACATCTGCAATAGCTTGTTGAAGGGCAAGTAATTTTTCTTTAGGCACTTCTACTGTTAGTTCAGCAGTGTCATCATTACCGGTTGTATCAAATTCGTCATCTGTATCTTCGCTTGGGTCTGTTGTTGGAAATTCGTTTGTTTCAGTGTCATCTACTGCATCTTCATCTTCGTCTTCTCCACCTAGCATTGCTGGTTCGGAATCTTCATCTGTATCATCAGTTTCGTCTTTGTATTCAACTACTCCAGGTACTCCAGATTTAACTGGCTTTTGGAATGGTTGAGGCGTTTGAGTTGGGTCTGTTGCGAAGTCAGCATTAGCAGTGATAAGGTGTTGAATTTCTTCATCAGAGAAACCTTCCGCTCTTAATTCTTGAGGGTAAAGTCCCGCTCTGAGTGAAGAAGTTACGATCTTTGCTTCTTCAGGAGATAAACCTGCGAATGTTTGCATTTCATCAATGCATTGATTTACATCACGCTTATCTTCTAAGGCAAGTTCGGCTAACCTCATCGCTTTCGCTATTCTGTCATTGTTATTCTTCATATTTGACTCGCTCCTGCGATCTGTCTTGCACTCAATTGAGTGCTTACATATTACTCATACTAAAAAAAATGGAAAAATCCTTTTTATTTGAAAACGAAGGAATAAATATCGCGGTTTTTTTTACTGTTGGGGAAAAATAAAACAATGATGCCCACTATCGAAATAGTGGGCATCATTTAGGGCTTATTTAAGAACCCAAGTGACTCTAGCTATAACCTTTCCAGGGATTCTGGAAGCTATAATTTGACTCTTACTTATTGTCTTACAAGCGTAACAGAATGTTTGAGATCCAAGTTTATTAACTTCTCTGTTTGCACAACCAGGACAGATGAAACCAGGAGGTAGAACTTGTTCTGTAGCTTTGTTAAAGTCAGCTTGTGCTGTTCTAACAAAAGTACGACTATCAGCTAACCAAGAAGCTTGTGCTTGTAGTAGAGCTTGTCCACCAGCAGGAGCAGCACCGCCCATTCCTGGTGCGCCACCAGCAGGAGGGGTTGCACCATTTGCACCAGCTTCAGCACCTGGCAAGGTTCCTAAGCCTGGAATGTCCATAGACATTTCATCTGTAGGAGCTTCTTCATTCTTCTTGCTACCAGGAATAACTGTTGCTTTGAATTCATATGTGATTTCAGCTTTACAATCAGCACAGCTACCTTTACCGTCTACTAATGAAACACTAGCAGAACCACAGGCAGGACAGATTGAACCCCAAGGAAGTTGCTTACCAGGAGTAGGCATAGAATCCTTGTTTTCAGTAGCTTGATCACTTCCACCCATATCATCTAATCCACCATCAGGAGGATTGGTTAATGCACCAACACCAGGACCGTCACCAGCACCAGATAAATCAGGTGCGCCAGCAGCACCAGCAGCACCAGCACCACCTGGCATTCCACCGCCAGCACCTGGCATTCCACCACCACCGCCACCTGGCATTTGAGCTAATCTTAATAGATTTTCTCTCTTAGCTTTTCTAAGAGCAATTGCACCAGCAGTCATGATAGTTGGTTGTTCGTTTGGATCTGTCGGAGGTAGAGACATATCTGTAGGAACAAGAGGAACGCCTTCACCCTCTGTAGGTTGTGCTTCTGGTTCAAAAGGAGTAGGAGCGCCATCTACTGAGATTACATTTTCATCTTCACCAGATTCACTAGGATCAACTTTGAATGTCTTTGTTGAACGTGTACTAATAGTTGCTGTACATGCACCTTCAGCAGTAATCATAACATCAGTTAGATTAAAGTTGTTTGGATCAATAGGATATCCTCTTTGAACGAATAGTTCAGCAACTTTTTGCTTTAACATGTCGTCAAAGTTTTCATCTTTAGCGTCTAATCCTAATTCACCCAATGTACATTGAAGACGACGAGTGATGTTTGTGTCTTCTGTAATAGTAGCTTCAGCTTCTCTAATACTTGAGAAAGCTAAACGAGAAACATATTTCTCAGCATAACGAGGTTTGTCTACAACTCTACCAATAGCTTCTACGATAGAAGATGTATTGAACTTATCTTTGTTGGCATAGTCAGCTAAGTAACCTACGATAGTATTGTAGATGTCTACTTCACTAGCGATACGGATGTTTGCACCTTCAAAGAAGGCAACTCTTTCACGTAAATCATTTCTTGCTTTAACTTCTTTAGCATCTCTTGCAACTGTTAAGTCCTTGGATAATTGCTTAGCATCAACACTAGCTAATACTGTAAGAATTTCCTTTGGTGTAACTTTGATAGCAACAGTTGTTTTTGCCATAGCAGCCAAAGCTGTTTTAACTTGTTCAACACCTGAAATGTTATCATTTGCATCGCCTGATAAACTAGCTAACGCGACACGAATAGCGTCTGTTTTACTTGCTTCTCTTTGAGAATAATAAGCGTCGAATGAGAAGTCTTCTCCCATTTTACCTTTAGCATCAATATATGCTGCTTTAACAGCATGATCTTTATTTGCACTTGCTTCTCTAACAATTTGAGCAACATCAACAGCAGAAACTCCACTAACGATTACCTTACCTAATTCATTAAGAACAGCGGCAGAAGCAGATAGTGTAGGAAGTGGTTTGTTGTGGAAAGCATATCTAGAAGCAACTTTTGTTCTAGTTTGTGTTCCAGCAGCAGCAACTACCAATAATTCATTGAAGTTGTCTTTCTTAGCTAATTCAATAGCGGCAGTAACTACTTCATCTGGAGTATTCTTAGATGCTAGTACAGCATTACCAAAACCACTTAGAACTTTAGCAACAGCTTCATGTGTTTCAACACTGCTTTCTTGGGCACGGTGATGATTAAGCTTATTTTCTAATACTTCTTCATTAACTCCAACACGAGCATCTTCCAAAAGAACTTCTGCAATATCACGTTCTTCGTTACGACGTGCATATAAACCAGCTTCATCTGCTAGTAGATTTTCTCTAACATCTTCTTTAACGCCTGTACGATACTTTTCAAGTTTAACTTCTTGAGTTTCGTCTTCAACACCGGTTCTTAATGGTTTGATAGTGTTTTCTCTAACATCATCATCAGTACCAGTTCTTTCACCTTCTAAGCTAACTTCGAAAATGTTAGTAACAGTTTTTGGCTTTTCGTATGCAAGAATTTTACGTCCTTCTGTTTCTGCGGTTTTAACAAAACCAACAAATGTATCTAGAATTTCGTTACCTACAGGAGCAATGTCATTGTTTTGAAGACGTTCGATTTGAGTATCGTTCAATCTACAATCCCAAGCAACACGCTTGTTGTCTACAGACGCTTTGACAGTTCCATCTGTTGAGATGGCTACACTATATCTATTTGAGTGGTCTGTAAACACTGCATCAATAGAGAGTTTGGATGCGTTGCGCAAACGATGTCTTTGCGCCATTTCGTTGAAGATGTTGTTTTCCATATTGTTTCCTCCGGGTTGAGTCGATTTGCTTTGTTCTTGATTCTTTTTAATTTTAAAATTGAGTGCTTTTAGTGATGAATCGTCAGCAACACCAACTGCACTTGCTAGTTTGATAACTACTTCTCCAATGTGAGTTAAAGCTTCATCGAAAGATTTAACTTTCTTTACACTGGTACCTCTATTGCTAGAGGCAAAAACCTCACGAACATCATCGTCATCATGTGATGCCCATACTAATTTTCTATTACTTGATGTAGCTGTAACACCAGGTAAAGCGCCAAACATAGGACCTGTTACCTGACCAACTGCTGGTTGATAAGCCATTGGCATAACATTTGCTTGCTGTTGTACCTGTCCTGGTTGTCCTTGACCTGGTACTTGAGTTTGTTGTTGTTGTCCTTGTGGTTGCTGTCCTGGTACTGGTTGCTGTTGTGAAACTGGACCACCTTGTAATTGAACACCTTGTGGTTGTTGTGCAACATCAACACCGTCATTAATAACGTCTTCCATAACATCTTGTAAATCTGTCATAGCTTTAGTCACCTTGTTAACGTACTCAAGCTTAACTGAACTACTCTTAGAAAGTAATTCCATAACTGCAACTTCTAAGAAGTTAAGAGCTAAGTTCAACATGTCTAAGATATTTAATCCAGTAGTAGGATCAATACCTAGTAATTGCATTAGTGTATTAACTGTAGCGTTTTGTCCTATTTGTCCACCACCCATTTGTCCACCAACTAATGTTCCAGCTTCTTGAGCTATTCTAGTTGTGTGTCCTAATTTTTCAGCGAATCTAAAGATTTCAATATTACAATTATTGATAGCACGTAAGAATTCTTCACTCTTTCTTCTTTCAAGCATGTCTTCTGGAAGATTGTTTTCAGCTAATAGAATGTTTGCTTGTACACTTGCAGTCTTATGTCTTAATTGTGAAGCAGCATTTTCAATTTCTTCTTGTTCGTAAATTTCTTTAATCATACAAGAATCAAAAGCACCATCTGCAACAATAGAGATTTCAATAAACTTAATATCTTTATTCTTTTCGTAAGCAATTTCGCCAGTTCCAGGGAATTTCTTACCCTTGTAATTCTTCATGTGACTACAGTAATCATCTTCCTTAACTGCTTCTTTGCCACAAATTGAACAATTACCAGATTGAACCGCGCAATTATGAGTAGCAAAATTCTCAACCATATATGTATGGCTTTCTGTTTCAAAATTATATACTAATCCTTCATAGTGTCTTTTGATTATGTTTTTAATTGGATGAATTATCCAATTACCATAATGAAAATTATCTTGTCGTAAGTTGGGTTGAAAATCAAATCTAGTTTCATTTAACAATTGAGGACAATAAGCTTGAGGAATAGAAATTTCATAATATGTTTTCCTAAAATCACCTTTCTGCTTCCATGCTTCTTTAGATTTGGTATATTCAATATATTTCCCATTAATTCTTCCATTTTTCTTGTGATAAATTCCATTTCTAAATAATATCATTGAGATTTGTTCTACTAAATCCAAAGAACAAGAAGATGCGCTTAATCCAATAACACGATCTTTAGCACGATGAATACAACCGTCACCATTAAAATACCCTTTGATTAATTCTAATTGAATATTTTTAGGAAGGAACATTAATGATGAATCTAGTTTTTTACTATCAGAATATTCTCCGCAATATTTGTAAAATAAATTAGCTATTTCAGTGTCATATACTCTAATAACACAATTATTGTTAGGTATACGATCATATACTCTAATTGTAGAATTTGGAAATTCTTTTGAAAAAAGTGTAATAAATTCTTGAACTAATGTATATTTTTCGTGAAGACCAAAAGTAAGCTCTAATTCTTTAATAGAATCATTGTATTTAAGAAAATTTCCTTCAGCCAAAAAATAACCTAATAATCTAGCGAAATCAGGAGTTATATTATCAGGATTTAATTCAACCTGATTAATAGGTGTTACTAGCACGTCACCAACTTCTAAGTTTTCAGAAGTAATTTCAATTGGCTCTCCAATATCTTTATAAGACCATCGTTCTTTTCCTTTGCCTGGTTTATTTCTAGTTTTTCTAGATTTCCATACATCTTTTTTAAATACAAAATGAGGATGTTCTTTTGTTGCACTAATGGTTAAGCCGCCATTAAATTTAATGTCAAAAATATCTTCGTTTTTAATTTTAATTTGTCTATTAACTATAGTGGTAAAATTACCATCTTTATCTAAAAGTAAATCGTTTATATTTACATTTTCAATATTCTTATATCCTGAATTAGTTAATACTCTAGTACCTGGAATAAAACAACCCATACTAACGTCGTGCATAATTCCACCACGAATAGCATGAGCAATTTCGGGATAAGCTTCTTCGTCTATGTAAAATACACAATAAACCGCTTCTTCCTTTTCGTCCCACTCTGCATAAACTACAGTACCTTTTGCTTTTTCAATGTCATCATTTTCATGATTGGTATAAATTGGTACGCCTTCAAATGTTTTATAGGCTGGAACTTTTTTGCCATTGTGTATGGTTTCTTTCAATAACTCTTTAGTAGAGAAGTAATCACCATTAGCATTTACTACGTTAGCGTCAATAGCTCTACATCTAACCCATAGTAATTTCATGCCACGACGTTCAAGCATTTCGTTGGCGATGTCAAATTCGGTTCCTTTATATTTCTTTAGTGCATCTTCGGGGTCTGCATACAAACGTTGCAAACCGATACGGGCACTTTCACGCAAACTAGATGCCGTTAAGATTCTAGCCTTAATTGCGTTTGCTTCTTTTTTGTTCAAACAAATTAAATTGTTTAAACCTATTACACCGCCTGATATTCCTTTGCGTATCATGTTTTCTTTTGGCTCCCTTAAACGATGCTCAGAAATGATTTTTTGAAAAACCACATATATTTCACCTTTCTAAAATTCATAGGCAAAACCTTTATTTTTTCAAAAAATCTAAAAAGAATTATAAATTTCTTGAACATCCACTTTACGTTCTAAGGGGTTTGGAGATAAACCTGTTTGGATAACATCGAAAAGTGTTTTATTTAACCTGTTGCGGACAGGTTGGAGCGTGTTGTAATAGCATATAGAAGCTAATGGGGTTTTTAATATTGGTATAACACTTTCGTTTAAAACTTCGTAAATTAATAAACAGAGCATGTAAATGTCAGTTTGCTTATTTAAATTCCCACCATAAACCAATTCTGGTACTTTTAAAAACTGAGTACTAATTGTGTCATTAATGGACAGTGTTTCTAGATCAATCAAATGTATATCTTCATCAATTAAGATGTTTCTACGCTGTATATCTCCATGAATTAAATTTTCATCGTGCAATACTCTAATAACATCAACAATTTGTTTTATTTTTGTGTATTTATCATTATATTCCAATTTCATCAAATCGTATTTGTTTTGAATAAAAGGATACACAACATAATATTTATTGTTAGACTCTATGCAGTCAACAGCTTGAAGTAAATTAGTGTGAAACTTATTTTTTTGTAGTAATAAGTTTTCTGGCAAGGCATTATATTCAATAAAGTAATAATTTTCTTTGAAATAATGACCTAATTGCATTCCAGGCAATCTATCCAACTTATTAAAGTTGGATAGTATTGGAGTTACTGGATTGTCCCATGATTTTTGATGCAACTTCTTGGATAACACGAAGTACCTCTTTATCTTTTTGTTTAATGTCGTGATCTGTAAATCTCATAATTGTCCAACCTTGAGACATTAACTCTTGATCCCTTTGTCTATCTCTAGCAATTTGATCATCATGAGAGTGGAAAGATTCTGAGTCAGCTTCAAACCCTAATTTAATTGCTGGGAAAGCACCATCAATCTTGTATTTACCATCAGGTCCAGCCGCAAATTGTGCATAAAATGCATAAGGAATACCAGCTTCAAGTACGATATTGTAAAGTGCTTGTTCGATACTGGTAAAGTACTCTTTAGGCAAATTAACTTGTGGCTTTCTTTGAGCAGTTACAACTCTGACGCCATCAATTTCTTGTACTGAATCATCAAAGAAGTAATCTCTAATAGCGAGACGGTTCATTGGTACGCCAGTTCCTACAAAATTACCAAAATCAACAAAGTAAACTTCATTTTCAGGTAATAGTTGCTTATCGAAACCTCTACCAGTAATAGGGCGAACTGTTTCTAAGAACTTAGCATGAGCCGCACTCTTGATTCTAGATGCCTTACGCTTGTATCTAGGATTATCTAATGCTTCCATAAATACTTCTTTAGTAATAGCATGTGCTTTACGGTACATACCAATACTTTCTTCTGCGGTTCTAACCAAAGAATAACTACCTTTATCTCTACTAGTTTGATCAACTTGAGAGAAATTGTATTCGTTATAAATGTGACGTGTTAAATCTTGTGCGATTCTGTAAGCTTCAGGAACTTCTTGTGCAACTCTAGCCCAAGGTGAATGTATTGTAGCTACTGCTGGGATGTTTCCTTGACCTGGCAAAGCACCACCGCCACCAGCACCACCAGGATTTCCAGATGCACCAGCACCCATTCCACCCATTGGTAATGGTGGTAATCCAGCTTGTTGAGCCATTCCACCTGACATATCCGCACCCATTGGACCTCTAAATCCTGTTCCCATATCAGTACCAGTAACAGATGGGGTTTGCATAATATTGATAGATTGTTCAAAGCGTAATCTTTCAACTTGAGTATCCCAATCTAAGTCTAACATTTCAACAATAGTTTGTACTGGTAAGAATCCTTGAGCAACACATTGCATAACAATCTGTAGTGTTCCAGTGTTATCTTTAAGTTGTAAGTCATCAAACTTAATCTTAGGATAAATATATTTAGTAGTACCTGTATCATCTTCTTCTTCGAAACCGTTCCACATAGCAACAGGTTTGAATAATTTTTCTTGAATCCATTCTGCAACTATATTTCTAAATTCTTCTAAACGTCTTGCCATAACAAGTAAACCGATAGAAGCATTAGCGTATGAAGGACCTTCACCACTAAGAATAGCTTGGTTAAGCATCAAACCATTGATCATTTCTTTTTCAATAAGTCCAAATTCTTCTGTAATTTGAAGTACTTTACCTGTTGCACCGTAAAATTCAAAATCAAAGTCATGAGGTACGACTAAGGTCAAGAATGGATCGTTAGCAACTGCTGCTAATTCCTCTTGTACTGCCTGTAGATCGGCTTCACCAGCATAACGCTTATCAGAACCCAACTTAACGATTTTGATGGGTAGAATGTGCCTCTCTGCAATTAACCATTGTGCTTGGCGCAATCTATCTTTATACATAAGCAATGGAAATAGTGGCTTAATTAAAGAGTTGCCAAAAGGTGCATAAGCATTACCAAAATGTTTAAAGTGTGTAAGACAACTAGGATCTAAAGGAATAGGATTACCTTGTGCAATAGTCATCTTGAGTTTATTTGGAATTGCCTCATAATGTTCACGAGGATGCTTTTCCATAACAACTCTTTTCATTTCTTCTGTTGGTGTTAAGTAGTATTGTGGTGGCATACCAGGATAAGCATTACTTACTTCGATAGAAGATGGATCATGTACGTAAAGATTTTTCCAAACAGCACCTTCATGCTTACATGGTTGTCCTGATTCATCTTGCATACTTCCATGACAAAGTGGACAATTAATTTCAGCTTGTACAAAACAGTCTCCCATTGCATAGTATTCTTGTGCAATTAATGGTAGCCATTTAGCAAACTCTAGTTTAGCAATTAACTTTTCGAAATATTCTTTTACATAACTGGTGCAACCTTCTAATTTCCAACCAGAAAAGGGAAATCTAGAATAGAATAAAATAGCAGCAGCAATAATAGGTTCATTTCTTAACCACCAATCAACTTGGTTATATACTTCTTTTCTTTGTGTAACAGTGTTAAAAGCAATAGAGGTTAACTGTGGTCTATAAAATTGTGGTGGAGTGGAAATAGTTCCACCCATACCGCCACCCATACCACCGCCGCCCATTCCACCAAAAGCAATACGATTCATTCTATTGGCTGTTCTTGTTAAACCTTGATCTCTAGAAGCACCACGACCTTCAAAGGAAGTTGCATGAGGACGAGGAAATGGAACCATAACGTCCATTGCATTGTTAATGATTGCTTCATTAACAGATACTTTTTGCTTGTTACCATTTCTTGTCACATTTTGTGCAGTCTCGGACAGAACTTGCCTTAATGGAATATTTTTTTCACTCATGATGTTTTGTTATACAATTTATTTACACGGAACTTCCTATTGTGGTTCCTACAAATGTTTTATCTGTAGGTAGATTAGGATTTTCAATACGTGCGCCTACTGTTTGATATTGAGGCATACCTTGCCATATAATTTGCGGATTCATATCTTGTGGAACACCATGAGGATTAATATTAGTATTACCTTCATATTGTTGGTGTAAACCCATATCCAATTTAGATTCCGTGCTACTATTATCAGGATCAGGTGCATTTGTTGCTTGTTGTAATAACTTATTAACATCAGTAGGTGATGTACTAGCATCTAAATTTTTACTGATGAACTCTGCAATTTGTTGAGTGTTCATTTGAGCAAGTTGTGGAAAGGCTTGCATTAAGTCTTGAAGCGTTTGCACTGGTTCATTTTGTAATGCAATCCTAAAACCCGAAGATTGAGCTAAAGCCTTTTTATACCACATAATTACATCTTTATAAGGAATATACTGATTGATAAAGTTTACTTAGAAATTCTTTATCATAAGCTATGTGTTTATTAGTAATTTCTATTCCTTTAAGCTTCAGCCATTTTATTAGTAATTCACATTGTGAACGTTCATCAGGGAGATTATTTTGCATATCTAATTCATTTTCTTCTTCGCCGTCAAAAGGTTCTTTATGACTTTGGTCAACTTGATGCCAGTTTTCTTCATGACTAATATCATCATACATACCTGCTACCCTTCTCATAATAACAGTAATAGCATCAACTTCTTTTTTGAATTGATGACCATCTAATTCATTTGCCGCTATGCATAATTTCTGTAATACTAATTTCCTGTTCATTTATTTCCCCTTTTTATTGTCTTCTCTATGCTTGTTTAACCATGCATTAAGTGATCTATTAACATCTTCGTCAGTTAATGCTTTGTGATTTTTTTCGATTCCAGCAAAGAAGCTTTTATCATCTGAATCTTTATTGGTATTTCTAGCATCAACACCATGAAGATCGGATTCTTTAACCTTCTTTTCTGCCTTTTCTTTTTGATCTTGCAATCTTTCGCCATCTTTATGGAATTCATCTAATTGAACAGCTAAGGTCTTATCTGAAACTTTAGAATCGTTAAGCTTTGCTTTCTTCATTGATGCTTCGGTAGTAATTGTAGGATCATCATGTCCTCTTTCACCAGCCTTTAGAGACAATAAGCTATTCTTATTATCTGGGTGTCTGTGAACATCTAATCTTGCCATTGCTTTCTTATTAGAATCAGCAACATTATTAATCCAAGCTTTATAGCCACAAGTGATTGCACCTGATTCTCTATTTACTCTACTATCAATACAATTATCTCTACACTTGCTAATTTCCATAGCAATAGGATAACCTAACATATCCAAACCTTTAGGACACATTAGGAAGTCTTCACCAGGTTGAGTAGCTAATGTAGTGTAAGCTGTTCTAATATTAGGTGCTACAACATTGGAAGCGAAAACTTGGTGAGTTCTGTATTTAGCAGCATCTAAAAATTCTGGAGTGCCTTTCAAGACAGCATCAACTGCTTTGCTAAGTATAGCAATTTCTGTTGGATTATTGCTATACTTTTGTGCGGTTCTCAAACTGTTTAATGCCTTGTATTTAACTTCGACATTAGTTGGATCTTGAATAGTCTTGTTTAAGTAAGAATAAGCCATTCTCAAGTTAGAAAGTTTTTGTGCTTCCACTAGTTTAGATAAGTGTTTGACAAATTGATTATAGGTGTTTGCTAATTGCATTAAACCTTCTTTATTTTCATCGCCTTCTTCACTTATTTCATCCCAATCAAATAAAGGCTGTAGTTTAGTTGGTAAATCGCCACCTAAGCTTTTTTCTAATTGTTGAATAACTGGACAACCATGATCAAAATCATCATTTCCGAAAACATCTAAAGGATTGTCAATCTTCATTACCTTAACGCTACTAGAAGGACCATGTTTCACGTCTTCTTCAATAGTTTCGCCTTCTTCAGCGTGACCATCAAGTAATTTTTCAAAAACAGGAGTTACAGCATTTTCAAAGATGTTAAGTAATTTACTACCATCTATTTCAGCACCACCTTCACCTTCGCAACCTTGATTTTCCATAGAATGATCAAAAGATTCCTCACGACGATTTTCGCCTTCTAAGGTTTCGTAATCTTTAGCATCATCTCCGCATGGATCGTACTTATCTGTTGCACTGGGAAAAGTGTCACTGTGGATAATTTCTTCGTGTCCTGCTGTTTTTCTCATTCTTTAAACCTCTCAATACTATTTAGATTTCAGATTCGTCAAATCCTCTACTACGTAAAGCTTTTTTAATTTTAGTAATTTCCTCAGAAGCGCCTTCTTTACTAAAAGCTTCTCTACCTTCACCTATGGGAGAGTCTTTAGTCATTGATTCTAATGACTTTAACCAACCTAAACGTGCCATCAATTCATTAGTGCTTCTCTTGATGAAATCAGGTGGAACATCATAAATTGTTTCAGGCTCTTTTTCGGATGCAGCTAATGCGATACGATATTCATTAAGATTAAAAGCTTTCTTTGGTGTTTTAGATTTCTTTTTTTGTAAATCTTTATAGATTTTAAGACCTTTATCAATTATATCATCACCAAAAATACCATCTTTACGTAAGAATTTCTTAACTTCACTATCACTTGCGCCATGATCCTTTAATTTACCAATTTGACCAAGCAAAACCTTGAAAGGATTGCCTCTACTGTCATCCTTAGCTGGCTTATCATTCTTTCTAACTTTAGCCACTACTTGCTGTTGTTGCTGTGGCTGTGGTGACTGTTGTTGTTGCTGTTGTGGCTGTTGTTCTTCTGCTTTGATCATTGGTTTCAGATCCTCCATTAATTCTCTAGCCCTTGCAGGACCATCTTTGTGAAATTCTCCAGTGTCTAGGTTTTGTGTTTTTGGCTTGCCATGTCCTTCAAATTTTTCAGCATCAATAACGCTTTGAATTTGAGCTTTAATGTCTGGATTACTCGATTTTTCTAAAACTGCTTCTAATTCATCAAGAACTAATTCTGGATCAGTATTTTCAAGAACTTTTTTTAATGAATCATATAGTTCTCTAGGACTCAATACACCATTAGTAGCATTGCCAAGACCATCAACTCCTGGTTGCAATAGCAAATTTTCAGGAGTTGATGGATTGTAATATTGAGCAGTTTTCTTAGCCATTGTAATGTTTAATCTCTTTCGAAACCTTCTGAGTGACCGTATGGAATGAAGTCAACCCATCCTAAGTCAGCATCTTGATAAGATTGTCTTCCGTAGTTAATGTTATCTTCCCAATCTTTATTGTTATTATTGGTTAATTCTTCACCGGTATCTCTACGAATTCTTAATCTTTCTTGACGATTATTTTCTGCCATTCTGACTCTCTGTTCTTCTCTAGCCATAACGGAGTGCATATCCATCATACCAAAAGAGCTACCAATAGCTTCATCTTCACCATTACGGAAAATCGCTTTAGCACGGTTAGCCATTAAAGCATTACCATGAGCCAATACTTCTTGTCTTCCACGTAGAACTTTTTTGTATTGATTCTTACGTTCTTCTTCTAAAGCTTGATTGTATGCTTCGTTATGCTTGATTTGAGACTTGGCAACTCTCTTTCCCATTTCTCTATCCATACCTTCAGCAACAGCGGATTCAAGATCACCAAAAATACCGCCACCAGCATTAAAGAAGTTGACTGGATCGTTTAGGTTATTGGAAGGATTAGGACGGTAACCAGAATTATAATCATCAGTATCTTGTACGATTCTTGATGCTCCACGACTTTGGAACTTCTTCAAAAATTGTGCCATACTATCGTCATCACTAGGGCTATCATCTCTTTCCCAACTTTGACGTTTGGTGCTTGCAGAACGTTCTTGTTCCCATGCTTTTTGTTCTTTAGAAATAATTGATCTACGTCCAACGGAATTTTCCTTTAAGGACGCATAACGGTTACCACCGAAATCTGTTTCTTCTTCTTCGCCAAAGAAGGCAGCAGATACGTAACCTGGTATTTCATTTAATTGTGATACTTTTCTAATTTCAGCCATTCTAACTCCTTTAATGATTATTCTTTTCGCTAAGGTCAATCAAAGTACCTGCTTGAATGTAAGTATTTTCAGGACCGGAAGCGTTTTTTTGTCCCAAGAATAAATCCGCAAAAGGATTAGAAGTATTCTTATGTTCTTCTAAATACTTAATATAATGATCTAAATTACCTTGTTCTGCTCTTTGAATTGGGCTTCTCATGTTTTAAATTATCCCCCTTAGTTCTTAACTAAGGGGGATACCTCCTTATTACTCAGCTTTATAGTCCTCTACAAGAGCTTTGATCCATTCAGTATCTTGATAGTGAAGTTCATCTTTCCAATAGTGAATAACACGATTTTCAGATTCCTTATCTAACATAGAAGTTTTGATCATAGCTGTTACAGCGGCTTTCTTTGTTTCAGCATCCATCTTGGAAGCCATTACAGACTTGATAGCTTTGACGTGTGAACTATCTTCAGCTTCTGCAAATTTAACACCGAAACAAGCTTGAATGTAAGCTTCTGGTAAACCACTTTCTTTAGCAGTTAAAGCGAATAGATTCTTTTCAGCAGTAGACATCTTATCAACTGTCTTAAATCCATTACGTGATTTAGGAGTTGTGGTTGATGCAACTGTTTTAGGCTTAGTTGTTTGTGCGTCTTCTTTCTTTGCGGCAGCAGCAACTTGCTTAGTTGTCTTTGTGTTGATACGTGCTTCTTTTTGCATTTGAGTAGAAGTTGTTTCTACAATCTTTTTAGCAACAGCAACACGACGATCATTTCTAGCGGATAAGATTGCTCTAACTAGAACTTGGTCGTTAACAGCTTGTGCTTCATTCAATGCTCTAGCACTAATTTGTTCTGGGCTAGTGAAACGGATAACTCTCTTAGCATCAGAGAAAACGCCTTTGCGCTTTTTATTTTCTTCGCCAGATTTAGCTTCTGTATCCATGTCGGCATCAGCTTCAACTTCGTCATCGTCTTCGTCGTCTTTGCCTTCTTCATCATCATTGTCTTCGCTTTCGTCATCATTATCAGTATCAGCAAACTTACCTTTTTCTGGTTTATTGCATTCGTTGTCAGATGTTTTAGCAAATTTACCTTTACTTGGTGTTTCGTCTTCATCATGAACATGAGAATCTTCTAAACCAGTAAAATCATTTTCATCATCATCTTCATCTTTGGAAGCTAGACGTGAATTTTGACTTTTTTCGCTTAAAAGAACCTTTAAAAGATCATCTAATTGAGTTTCGTGCTTGCCACTTCTAATGTCAGCAATAGCACCAGGTAGGTTTTCATAATTAATAGTAGAAAGCACTTCTTTGGCTTCTAATGGTTTGTCTTGACGGGCTGTTGGGAAAATTCTCATTGTTGGTTTATCTCCAGTATCTATTCGTTCAATAAAAAGATAATAAACCCTTTTTTTTTGAAATCTAAAACAAAATAGTTTTTCAAAAAATTTAAGAAGAGTGGATTGTTAATTCGTCATCATTGTGATGAACCACGTCGCCTATTTTAATTTTATACTTATCAAATGCGCCTTTTGATGCTTCAATAACATATTTTACAAATTGAGTATCAGGATAAACTGTTTTTTCTTGTTCGGCTTTTAAATCCTTGAAATCTATGATTTTATGATTTTCATCTACAAAAGCTAACGTTAAATCGTAAGAAACATTTTTATTCCAAAATCCATAACAATCAGGTTTAGTGAAAGTAAAATAAGCAACTTCGTCAGAATGAAGGGGCTTGGTAAACATTAACCCCTTCTCTCTTTTTGCTTCGTTATTAGCTATCAAAACCACTTTAAATTTAGTCATTGGCATACCATTTGAAAATTAATCTATCTACCTTGTCAGCAAATTCATAATTTGAAATAGTATCGTAATATGCAGCTAAATCATTAAGTTCTTCTTTAGAAGCGCATCTTTTTAGTTTAACACGCACTGTGGCTTCTGGAGTTTTTCTTGTTTCTTTAGTCAAATCGTCCATGCCCATCATCCAACTATCACCTTTAGTACCAGGTGTGTTAAGCTTTTGAAGTTCTTGTTTAATAACGTGTGGCTGTAAGAAGCTTAATCCTTTAGCTGGTTCATAAGGATTCTTGCCCTTACTTCTAAGTGACATATCAACTTTACCATTCAAATAAACTTTCTGGAAAACTTCATTTGCGATTTCTTCAAGATCCTCTTGAGTTAATGCTGTACCACCGAAGTTACCACCCCATTCTAGTTTCTCTTGACGACGTTTTGCAATTTCGTCCTTAAAGAATTCGTAAGCAGCGGCTCTCATTGAAGGATCAATACTTGACAATAAACCTCTGAATACGTCATTAGCTTGAGTCATATTTTCAACTTGAGAATCATCTAATTCTTTCTTTCCACCAAGTCTTGCTTTTGCGGCTGAACGCAAATTAGTAATAAGAGTATCCTTGGCAGCTTGAATAGCTTGTGTTGCTTGAGGATTTTGAGCCAATTCGCCACTTTCTTCCGCAGCTTTAACGGCATAAGCATAATACTTATCGCCAAATTGAGCAATCAAATCAAATAAGAATTTACCGAAAATTGGTTTATACTGAGATGGTGAAGAAAGTTTAGACAACATAACTGCACGATATCTACTTTCGTAAAAACCAGCTTGTGTAATCAAATGAGAGATAATAGCTTCGTAATTTTGAGAAGACAATGAACGTGTTTCATCTAACAAGTCACTTAAATCTCCAATAGAATTAATACCTAAATGTAATAGTTTAGATAAGCCAATGTAATATTTCATTACAGGTTGACCTTCTGGACCTTGTTGACCAAGCATCTTAGAATATGGTTTGGTAGAACCATTTTCTACATACATACCTGGTTTACCACCAATACTCAATAATTTACGAGCTAAATCAGGAGCATGTTGTTCAATCCAAGCTAAATCATCTGTTTTTTCTTCAGTCTCTCCAACCTGTGGTGCAACTTCGGTTTCACCAGTTTGTGGATTAACAACTTCTTCAGCAACTGGTGCTTGAGGAATGAAATCTTCTAAAATGTCTGCTAATTCATCCGCAAAACCCTTTGAGGTATTTGGAAAAATTTCATGAGCCTTCATAAATGAAGTTTGGAAAATTTGTACTGCATTTTGAATTTGCTTTAGAGTTTCTGGGTTTTTATCTTGGAAATAGCCAATTTGCATTTGATCTATTTTTTTAGCTTGTGCTACAACTGTGTTCATAGCTTCGGTATAAGTACCAAATTTTTCCGCAAGAACTTCGTATTTTTCTGGATTCTTGTTTGCCAACTTCATAACTAAGTTTCTAACGCTGTTAAACATTTCTTTTGTCCAAGCAGACAAATTAACTGGTTTAACATCAACTAAAGCATGTGGATCTTGCTGTCTATTTTGATAAATATTTGCATTTTCAGTTGTCTTACCATCAGAACCTTCATATTCTAATGCTTCTTCGCTCTTGTTACCTTTATTCCAAACAGAAACAGCATTTTTACCCTTTTGTCTTAACAAAGGAGCAATATAACTTTCCCAGTTTTTAGTGCCACCACTAGCTTCTGGAGCATAACCAGCTAACCAGTCAACAATAGAACTAGACATCTTACCGCGATTAGCATTATCTGATAAAGCAGCGGTTTTATCTAAGTCCATTGTATTGCGAATCATATAGGCAACAGCATCTTCAGCACTAAAACCAGGAGGAATTTGTAAGTAATTAGGGCTATGTGCAATTTTATCTGATAATTCATAAATATGAGTAAACAAAGCATCTCTAAGTTCTGAATTAGATGTTAGTACTTCTTGAATTTTAAGAGCTAATTGGATTTTAACAAATCTTTCTTTTTCTTGAGGGGGAATATCTTGTCTAGCATCAGCTACTTTTCTAATTTGATTGCGCCAGGATTCAATACGACTAAAAAGATTTTCCAAAGCAGATGGAAGACCGGAAACGTCTTTAATTAAAGCAGCGTTTCTAATCTGCAACATCATACTAGAAGATGTTCTTAAATTATCACTTTCTGTGGTTGCAAAAGCTTCTACATAAATAGCCCAATCGCTAAGACGTTTTTTTTCTTCTTTAGTATATTCAAAACTATAACTATAATTGTCATTTTTGGCTATCTTAATCTTCATGCTTTTAAACACCATCCATTATTTCTAAATTCTCAAGAAAAGAATTTAACTTATCATCTAGTTCGTCAGCATTGGGAGCAAAACCTTTATAATCTAAAGTTTTTGCAATTTTTACTACTGAATTTATTTCTTGAGTTAGATTTTTTTGTGCAGTTCTTAGTTTTCCGTGTAAACCGTATAGTTCCCACTCTACAACTGTGATTTTTGCACCATATTCTTTATTTAGTTGATTTTGTTCACATTCCTGTTGAATCCATTTTAAAATAACTTCAGAGGTTGCATATCGAAGTGGTTTGTAAACATTACCGTCTTTAGCAATAAATGATTTTCTAGGTTTATTAAAATACATTTGCTCATAAACCCATTTAGCAGCATCATTAAGGTTATCAAATTGTCGCATGGCTTTTTCGACTAAAATTGCTCTAAACGCAAAATGTGCTTGTTGTAACCAATTATGTACAGTACGATATTGACTATCTTCTAAAATTGGTAAACCGCCATACTTATTATATAGTTGTGGCAAATTAATTAACTTCAAATGTCTGCCGTCTTCATATTCGGATAAAACACGAAACAAAGCTATTAAGTTTTTTTCACTAGTGATTTTGTCACTAGTGAAATTAGGAGGTAATTTAAATAAAGATTTGTCTTTCTTTACTCCAGTTTTGCGAACTAATTCTCCGCAAATATCTATTAACTCTGTGCTGTTTAACTTAACTTTAACCATTGCGTCTATTGCTTTGTACAGAAGATGCAAGACGATTTGCAACTAATGTTCGTGTAGCGATGTTAATATTAGGACAATTTTCTTCTAAACCGATTAAATGACGTAAATAAGCATGACTTTCATTAATGAATTCATCATTATATCCTTCTTTAATATCTGTTAAGATACTTTCAGCTAACACAACTTTCTGTTCATCATTCAAACTAGCAACAGCCTTAAACGCAGAGTTATCAACATAATTGGCGTTAGCTGCACTATATGAATATTTTGGCTCTTTCAAAATATCAAATTTAGGTTTGGTTCTCTTTTGTTTGATATTATTTTCGGAAGTAAGCCACTTATCTCTTAATAAATTAGTACCACTTTCAGTAAGTTTAACTAATCTACCTTGTCCCTGAACTAAACCATGAGTTTTTAAGCCAATTAATTCTACGTCATTGATTTCAGTTGGAACACGATAAATTTTAGTGTCATCATTGTAAGCAATCTTGGATGCAGCAGTTACTACGGTATCTTCTGATTTAGCGATTATTTCCAATAAAGAAGTAAAGTGTTCTTTCTTTTTGGATGCTTCTCTAGTTACAGATGCATTAGATAATAAAGTGCGTTGTAAATCGGATAAACCATCTACTTCATCGTTTTCGAAAGATCCATTGAAAATATCAAGATCATATTGTTGGCTTACAAGTCTAATTGGTGATCGGGGCATATTATCTCCTATATATTTATATTATTAAACGATTTCCAAATTCCTTTATGTTGGCATGGCGTTTTTCCAACTTCCGACGCCTTCAGTGCGATGTTGACTATTCCATTCGAATGGTCCAGTTTTACCACCGTTCATACCAATACTCTTGTAGTCATTAACTACATAAGCTGGACCGTTAACACCGCTACCACCGTCCATGTTAAATAAAGTAGTAGAAGTGTCGCTCACTTCTTTTGTATTTTGGGTTTGTGGTTTACATTTGTTTGGAGATTGAAAAACAAAATTCTTACCATTCCAATCTAATATACCGTTTTCGTGTCCTTCAGTATCAGGCATAAAATCCACAAACATATCAGTGGAGACAGGGAATTGCCTATCGCCTTGTGGTTTATTGGTAATCTTAACATCAAATACAGCACTTCCTTGAGCGCCACAACCTCTAAGGCTGATATTTAGAAAACATGGACGTGCAGATATGGTTTGTAAAATTTGTTTTGCAGATTCACTAACATTTACATTTTGTACTTTTTTAGGTTGAACTGAAAAATCTTCAGGAGCTTGAGTATAACCACTACCATAAGTTGGGATAGTAGATTGATGGAATTTTTGACGCTTAGAATCTGAATCTTTAAATTCTTGCGCGTGATCGCTCCAAGGTCTTAAAAACCAGTTAATTGATGGGTTTTGGTTAATATAACCTATTTGTGCAAGAACATGACGATCTAAGGCGTCAGCTTTTTCATAATCGCCGTCATCGCCTATGCCATCTAAGACGCTTGCCAATCTTAATGTTTGGATTAACCCCATATAATTTACTTTCTATTTTTTAATTCAATAACCTTTTTGAAAGTGTCATTGAAGCCGCAATTGCATGATCCATATCGTAATATTTATACGAACCAAGTCTGCCACCAAAAACCACATTATTGTCATGAGAACTTAACTCTTGGTAACTCTTAAATAAGTTATTGTTGGTATCATCATTAATGGGATAGTATGGAACGGAACCTGTAGTATAAGCTTTGGGATATTCTTTAGTTATAATTGTGTATTCCGAATCAGAATGTTCAAAATGTTTATGCTCTACAATACGAGTATAAGGAATATTTACATCTGCATAATTAACAACAGAACAACCTTGATAATCTCCTTTGTGTACTTCGTGATGAAAATCTAAAGAACGATATTCTAATCGACCTAAAGCATAATCGTAATATTCATCAATACAACCCGTAAAGATAATCTTATCTGCTATCTTGCTGAGTTCTTTTTTATTTTCCATGAAGTTAGTATTGTAATCTACAGGAATGTCTATTAACATATTCTCAAACATGCGCGTGTAACCACCAATTGGAATACCTTCATATTGACTATCATTATGGTAATAGTGATCATCTAGATTGAAACGTACAGGGATACGCTTTACAATCCAAGCAGGTAGTTCTTTAGGGGATCTTCCCCAGTGTTTAGTGGTATATCCTTTAATGAAAATTTCATATAATTCTTCACCAATCAAAGAAAGACAATACTCTTCCATATTTTTTGGATTATCATTATGAACTCTTACAGACTCTAACTTATCTTTTGCTTCATTTGGAGACATTACACCCCAAACCTGATGCATTGTCATTAAATTGATGGGAAAGGAATAAAGTTTATTATTATGACTTACTTTTAGTCTGTGTGAATAATGATGAAATTTAGTGAATTGATTAATGAACTCCCATATTTCCTCTTTATTTGTTCTAAAAATATGTGGTCCATGAGTATGAACATTTATGTTGTGTATTAATTCAGTACTGCTATTCCCACCAGGAATATTGCGTTGTTCGATCATTCTAACCTTATAGCCCTTGGCATGGGCTATGTTAGCAAAGGTAGCTCCATAAAAGCCAGTTCCTACAATTAGAAAATCGTAATGCATATTTTAATTTATACACGTATTTTATATTAAGGCATTGGGCTACTAGGCTGAGCAATTGAACCTGGGTTATTCTTCCAAGTGTTTGCGCCTTCAGCTTCTTGATAGAATTTATTATCCTTACTGTTACCTAATGCATCATATTGACTGTATCCAGCATCCATGTCCTTTGTTGGTGGACCCTGAAGAGAAGGATTTTGTACTTTGTTATGTAAGTTTAGTTTGGATTCAGTAGTAACTTCTGAATTATTCATAATACCATCTAATAACTCTTTCATTTGTGGATCTAATTCAGGTTCAGAGGTTTTAGCTTCTGTATCTGTCTTGTAATATTGATCTGGTTGAATATAGTTGGCAGCAGCACCTTCGTATAATGTAGAGAATTGACCGTTTTCTGGTAATTTATTACCATAACCACCTACACTAACATCTTTATCGTCATTTAACATATGTTCAATATCTGCTTGGCTACGTCCACCAATACCACCTTTTTCGTATTGCGCACTTGGGGAATTGTATCCACCACTAGCAGGGTCCATATGATATTTATCTTGACCTTCATTTTTCATGTTATTGATATTAGTATCTTCTTCAACACCCATAGAAGTTGGTGATCTTGCAATTTCCGCACCATCAGCGTTCATCCCGAAAACACCATTATCAAAATTTTCATCTAAATCTTCTTCGAATTTATTATCTGCGAAAATAAATCTTAAAGCATCATTATTGAGTTTTCTAGCAGACATATGAATTCTGTCTGGTTTAATATGTTCAACGACATTATCTTGGTTTAATCTAGCATCATCGTTTACCCTCTTATTGTTTAAAGCGGTTTCTGTAGGTACAAATTTAGGGTATCTTGGCTTTTCGTCACTAGCCAAAGGCTTATAACGATATTCATCTCTTCTTTGAAGATATTGACCATCTTTAATTTTTTGTCTTTGTTTTGGATCTAAATACGCGATTTGGTCAGCTTCCATATCGGTATGGAAGATTTCCAATTGATTTTCAATACTTCTTTCAATATCACAACCAATTTGATAAGGACTTAATAAACTATCAAATACAACATCAGGTTGTATTGCATTGGGTTTACCATTGTTTCCTGCGTTACCAAATTGAATTGGCGACCTTCCAGGGGCACCTTGATTGGACATACCTCCTATGCCACCAAACTGCGCGATACGTTTACTCATATTTTCTAATTCAATACGATAAATAAATTACCCTGCTTAGGTATAATAAAGCATGAATATAGATCAATGTTTTAAAATAGAAGGTGGTTATCAGGTTCCCAACATGGTAGACAAGAACAATAAGATCATGACACTTAAAGAATATAGCAAAGCCACTAACTTAAATAAGAAAATATATTGGATTGCTTCTCCTGACGAAATTAAAGCAAACAAGGGTGCTAAAAAACGTTTATTTGGTGCATATGCTGTTACTAACTATATTAAACGCAATGACTGGTATCATATTGTTCTTGGTCGTGTTAATGCACCAAAAATTAAAGAACTAAATCTAGATTTAGTGTTAGCATGGCATCCTAAAGAGGAACATTGGATCATTCAAGGTTGTTGGGAAATAATTGGTTTGATAGATAAAGAACGCACTTTATTATATACTTCAGATACAGAGGGGGCTTAGAAGCGTCCCCCTCTATATGGTAAATACACTGCTCTTGGTCTAAATGAAGTTTGGTATACTTGCTTTTGTAATGCCTGATAACAAGCACCAGCTAAGGCGTCAGGAATATCATCAAAAGCATTAGGTAATGTATAAATCTTTCTTTTATTAGCCTGGAATTTTTGTTGCAATAACTTGAATTGTTTTTTAGCTTCATCAATTTCATTTAATTCCATAATTGTGCCATTTGGCTGTGCTATAATAGTGTTCTTACCATAGAATTCAATTCTACCACTAACAAAGAGTTCATATAATTCTCCATATGCTAAACGTTTGTAGTCTGGATTAAACGTAGTACATACAGCATTGATATTGAAACCTTGTAATTTCTTAATTGAGTTTTCACTTTCCCATTGGTCATAAGAAACTTGTTTTAAAAATATTTTTTGAGATAAATTAATGATGTATTGATCTACTTCGTTACTGTCTATTTTGTGATCATTCAAAGGCTTCCATACGTGAATATGATCTACAATTATTTTATTAATAGGGCTACCATCTGGATTGTAATAACCAGTCATTTCAGGATGTACAATGGCTAATGCGTAATAGTCATTACTTCTAGCGGGATCTAAATGAGCATAATAAGATACTCCAGGCTCACCCATTTCTAAGCGACTTCTACAATATCCATTTTCAAAGGCTTTATCCACATGTTCTGCTTGTATCCAAGGTGAGCTACCTGCATCTCCAAACCTAGCTCCATAAAACATTTCGTAAGTAACTGGATTTCTAGTTTTTTGCGCTTCAAGGAAGTCTAATGGAATGAATGGGTTAGCTTCATGAGTTGACAATTGAAACATTAAACTGCTTTTAGAATCAAAACTATCTTTGTATAGATCATACAATTTACCATGAGGACCTAATGGGTTGGAAATACTAATCATTTTTCCATATTCCAAACCAAAGCTTGAGATAGCAGGAAGTAGTTTTTCGTACAATTCATAGTCAACACCAGCCCCACCTTCTTGAGCCATTTCAGCCATTTCGTCAATGATAACGACGATCATAGAACGTCCAACCAATGAAGACGAGTTACTATGTCCGCATATAATTTGAATAGTTCCAGTTAGAGGATCTAATCCTTTTTTCTTTCTAAGGACATTTTCTTGTTTATCATGTTCTGTTAATAAGTGAATTTCTTGACTATTTTGACCACCAATACACTGAGTAAAGAATGGACTAGAGTTCACATAACTTGACAAAGGAGTGAAAATAGCAGAGTCAGCCTGTTTTTGTGAAACAGCAACATTACAGATAGTAAAAACGGTTGAGTCAATAGCAGAAGGAATTCTACTTTGTGGATGTCCCATTTGTAATAGTTTAAAAGCTTCGTATAGAGCAATAATACAAACAATAAAACTCTTGCTACCTCTACGTCCCATAACTAAAACTAATTCAAAGAATCTTCTACGCATTTTAATTTTATCTAAAATTTGTTTTTTTACTTCTGGAAGCAAATCACCTTTAGTAATTAAATCCATTTCAGTAGCAAATTTATCTGAAACGTGACGTTCTTGAAGCTTTTGGAGTTCTAATTCTTCATTGGAGATTTCGCCACCTTCTGCTTCTAATTCATCATCATGATAGATTAAGTCAATTAGATAGTCATATCTAGCTTTTTTATAGTTCTCTGGGAAACGACTACAGGTTAAACAGGGTGAATTCGCAGCATTTAATTTAGGTTCAATAACTGGAATTGATTTTTTAATTAAGGATTCACAATGTCTTTTTTCGGATTCAAAATTGAAATTCCAAACACAACCAGAACAATCATCAGTCATATCTTGTGTCAATCTTAAATGGCGATTACCAACAGAATTACCATAAAATATCTTTAAGATAATTTTTTGCCAAGGTGTTAATGGTTGATTTAAGTAATATGGATGTTCACAAAAAGTAATAACATCTACAATACCATCTGGATTATATTTATCTTTAAGTTGTTTTGATGGTGCTTGAATGTTAATTCTTTCAGGAATGTCAGGTTGCTCTAACATGTCCGCAAAAATATTTGAACTAGTAATTTTCAAACCATCTAATAGTCCACCAATTTCATTTACTAATTCTTGTTCTTGATTATTGTTACCGTGAACTGCATTTTTACTTGCTCTTGCCATCTTTATTTACTCCCAACAGTAGTACTTCCAAGTAACATTTTTTGGAATTCCATAATAGATTCATACATGATCTTCTTTGATTCTTCATCTGTGAGTTTTTCTAATGCAATTTTAATATGGGCAATGAAATCACCAATTTTAAAAGTTTTAGTTTCATCATCTCTTTCTTTAGCAAGCTTATTCATCTCACTTTGTAGTTTAATAATTTGATTACTAATTCTCAAACGCATATCTTTATCGGAACCACATTGATCGGCAAGCATTTTCATGTAGTCAATTTCAGCTAAAACCATGATCATAGCTAATTGTTTTTCTCTAAAAAGCCACATTTCGACTTCTGGAGTTGTTAAGCCATAGGTCACAAGTCCCGGTTTTTGAATATTCTTAAAGTCGCAATGGATTTCCATGTGACGCTTAATGCTTTCATGAGTTAAGGTTACGCCATAATGACGTTCAAAAAACTTAACAACTCTCCAAGGACGTTTACCGTAATGTAGGTATGCGGTTTCAGCTAGTTTTTTGAAGGGACTTTTACAAACATCGCACTTACTTTCAGGTCTAGAATAATAGGATTCACCACTATGATCTTCTAATTCATAAGGTTCAATAGGTTGACTTTTGGCAGTTAACGTTCTGAAGTGAGGTAATCTTTGTTCTATACTTGTTAAAGTATTATCATTCTCAATCACAACTGCTAAAGCGGTGCTTTCTACAGTTTCAATATGGTTATAATCATTTTCTAGAGCCTCATCATCGTCTTCTAGATCGTCGTCAAAATCGTAATTGTCATCAGTCATATATACTCATTAAAAATGATGTATTAAATTTCCTGCTTTTAATATTTAAACCCTTAAATATCCAATGCTCTCTTGAGATGAAATTCAGGAGAAAGTTCTTCAACGGCGCAAATCATGTATTCATCAACCAATCCAAAGTCGCCAAAATTACCTTCTTGGTATCTACTTCCTGTGGATTCTGCGGTCTTAATATTAACAATAGCTTCGTTTTTGGAAGTGACTACTTTAAATTTGTCAGAATCAGTTTTGGACTTCAATACTTTGACGTTCATTTTTTCAGCTAATAAATAACTATTTAACATAGATTCTTCGAACCAAGGTTCTAGGGAATTATGTAATTCTCTCATAGCATTTGGATCATATAAAGCGTTTTCGGCTAAATTAGCTACTCTGGTTAAACTCTTTGAAGATAATTTAACAATTGGATTTTGTGCTTTACACAAACGCTTGATGAATTCATTGGAACCCAAAGCTCTCAATGTGTTTTCGACATCACCAGCAACATCTTTATAAGAGGAAGGTAGTAATGGTTTTTGAACAGAAGCTGTTCTAACATTTTCTTGTGTTTGTTGTATTCCGTAAATATCATCAATAGCGCCTTGTGAAGCGTCAATTGAGAAGTCATTGCTAATAAGCAAATCTAAAGCGGTGTCAGGTGAATAGCCAGCGGTTCTATATTTCTCAGCATATTTACGCGCAGCATAACGGCTACCGTTATCGGTGTCCTTAATCTTATTTAACCAATGTTCAATGGCGTTAGCGTTAGTCTCTTGTAAATTCATTTATGCTACTCCTAAAGCGTAATTTCTTTAAATCTATTAATTAGAATAACTTAATTAAAAGATATTATAACTAATCTGAAAAATTATTTGAAAATTTTACATACAATTCCTTTAAATCCTTCAAGGTTTTTTGTAATTTTTTACTAAATGCGGCTTGGCTTATGTTCATTATCTTTGCAGCTTCCGCTTGTGTAAGCTCTCTGTAAAAATATAATTCAATAACCATCTGCTGATCTGGGCTTAATTTACTTATACAAGATTCTATTTCTCTTTTGAATTCATTACGATTAAAAGGATCATGAGAAATTTGCAAAGCATCTTCATTGATAGGTAATTCAATGATCCCATTACCGGAAGTGTTAATTCCAAGATATGTTTTCTTACATTTAGACAATAAATAATAATCAAATCGAACAGTGAGGTAATAAGAAAAATACGATAGTTCAGAATTATAATCTTTAATTAAGTCTTGCATAACCAATAAGGATTCACCAAACATATCTTCACTGTATGAGCGTAGTTGAGGTTCCTTTTTGATACATCTATAAATTGAGGCTTTAATAAGTGGTTGATAAAAATTAAAAACATCATATAAAGCGGAATTATCACCTGATTGTATTTTCGTTACTAGCTCTTGGATATTTTCATAATTTTCATTCACACTGTAACTACTCATACACTATTTATACAAATTTTTCTTTTAGGAATCTTGCAAATAACTTCGGGTATAATAGAAACATGTAAGATGTTTGGTGAAAATTTTTGTATTAGATAACCCAAGGATTAATTGGGTTATATGTTAACTTGTCTCCAAGTGCTAATGTGTAATATGTCAAAACCACATTAGGATGTACACTTTGTCTCAAATCCTGTATTGCATAAATGGTAGCTAAATATTTTTTAGCTACCATTTCAATAGTTAAATCACTGTATTCTTGAGTCGCCTTTTGAACCCTGTAATAATTGGCTGGACTTGGTTGTTTTTCTTCAGGTTCAATCCAATCATCTAAATAACGTCCTATGTATGGATTTTCTTTCATGTACTCTAAAATATCGTTGACATTATGACTGTTAGCGCCTTTCATACTTAGTAAAAATTTAAGTTGTGATAATACCAAGAATAGTGTTGATTGCACATTAGACATATTATCCAACATGCTTAATGCCTTGGCTGTATCACCATTAATTGCATATTGTACGAAATCCCAAACGTTATCTACATTACCATACGAAGTGAAGCAGGAACTTAACCAGTCTTCATTTACCTCTTTATTGTCTAAAAAGTAAATATCTATTTTAGACAATTCATTTTCTAATGCCATTAAATCGTAAACAGCATTCTCATATTTCCCAGACTTTGTTTTAACTTGCGCCATACGAGTTGGGGCATTATTCACAATGTACTGAAGATTTTCTTGTTTCAATTTCACATGAGGATTTTCTTTACACCATTCTTTAATGTAAGCTTCAAGATTCTTAGTATCACCTTTCATCATATATGTGAACTCTTTTATTTTCCCTTCCTTGCTAAGCGCATTAAAAAATGACGACCTTAAATCGGGGTAACCGTCCATTAGCACAATATATACTGGAATGGTAAAACGATACTTTTCTAAGTATTTTTCTATCTTTTTGATTACCTTTGTGGTGGGATCTTTGACAACAACAATGTTATCCTTATCACTAAGTGATAAGCCATTAAAGGCTGAATGTAGCGCATCTAGATTAGATTGTTCACCTAATCGAATAATGTCATACTGATCTAGACCAATGTCTTGTAAAGTTAATTTACAAGACATTGGTTCACCGCATAAAACGGTGATTTGATCATAACTAGTCTTCTGTTTCTGTGGTTTCTTCATCTTCTTCTTGATCTTCGTTCATAACAACAGGAATCATAACACTAATATACTCATTATCAACGATCTGTAACAATGAGATACCTGGTTTAATTTCGCACATTTTAATGAAAATGTATGGGCTACATGTGCCTTCCACACCCTTATTAAGCAATTTCCAAGAATATAAAGCTTGATTTTCGCCTTCAGTTTCTTCGCATCGTAATGTTTCAGAACTAGCACCAATATCAGTGTCAGATGCGGAAATTGCCAATCCTTTATCATTGATGGCAATTCCAACACAAGAATCTTTAACAGTCAAACCAGCAAACTTCAAACCATCTAACAAATCTCCACGAGAAATTTTTACTGTGGCATCAGGTACCGCATTGATAAACTTAGTTAAATTAGGGAATGGCTTACCTGCTCCCTCAATAACGTTAGTTGTGAATATCGTTCCATCCCATTTCATTCGTAAATGCTTATCACCAGGTTCCAATGTAACTTCTGAAACGTCCCCTAATAAATCACTGAGAATACTGGCAATTTCTGCTGGAATTAAAAAGTTAAAATCACCCATATCATCATCAAATTGACATGCGGTACAATATTGATTGATTCGATTTTGGTTTGTTGCTTCCGCTGTAATACCTGAAGGTTTAATTCTTAAATTAACAGCCATCATTGCTCCAGATGTAGGGTCATCCGATACAGCAAAATATGTTGCCTTAAAAGAATTAGCCAAGATTTGACCATCGCAATCCAAACTACTTCCAAGTGGAATGTAATTTAAAGAAGCATAAGTTGAAGAATCAGGAATTGTGATAGGTCTAGCAAACTTTCTAGACTTATCTACAGACATGAAGTTAATAACATTTTTCTTCAACTTAACATCGCAAACAATATCTTGTGACTTAAAAGATCGTAAAAACTCAATAAGAACTTGTCCCGAAATAGCAAAAACACCATCTTCTTTATCTTGTTGGTCAATCACTAAATCAATTTCTTGTTCAGCAATACCATTGATAGTTTTGATTTTGGCTTTGCCGTTTTTAATGTCGAAAATTATATATGAATCTAATGATGCTTTATCTTTAGCATTACAAGTTTTAAAGGCTTGCTCACAGGTTGCCTTTGCTGCCATTCTGTTGATCTGAAATATCATACTTCATTATACTTCGACTTCAATCAGTAAGGCTTTCTTCTTGATTCTAGTGATTGAATTATCTACTGCTTTGGCGTTTCTTTGAATGTCTTTGGCTATTTTATTATAGGATTCAGATTCGGAATATAATGTTAATACATCGTTTTCTAATGGAGTACAAATGCTTCTTAATGCTTCAAATTTTGTGTCGAATTCTTCTTGTCTTATAATTTCATCTAAGATACTAGGTCTAGTATCTGGTAAAATTTCTGCTAGAGATTGTTCCCCTTCGTCGTCAATATGTGACGCTCTATCTAATGAATGAGCGCGAGTTAAAATGTCGTGTTTTCTGGATTTTGCATTAATAATTGCAGTAATCGCATTTCTCTTAAAACATAAATTTGCAAAACTTTTAAAGGTAGACTTATATTCTTCTTTAAAGTCCATACAGGCTTTCCACAAGGCACCCAATATGATTGCTTTTATGTCTTCGTCAAAAATTCCTTCTTTGGCACCTTGCAGATAAAATTCTCTTGCCATTCTATCTATTTCTTGTTTGAATGCATGTTCAACCTTTCTAAATGCATCGCCATCGCCTTTTTTCACACGTCTTACGTAAACTAAAACTTCTTCTTCGGATAAATTCAAATTAGACCACCCACTACAAAACATTTTATACAATAAAATATTAATGTAGTGGGCGTTAACTATTTCTCTTCTGTGGCTTTTAGTAATTTACTGAATTTATTGACAAGTTTTAATAAATTAGCTGTGATAATAACATCTACATCAGTGTTTTGTTTCAAGTTGCTCTTTGCTTCGATTAACATTGTACTCAACTCTAAAGCAATAGGTGGTTCTATGATTAATGCCAATTTCAAAATAATAGGATCAACTTGGTTCTTAGGGGTTTTAAGCAATCGCACCTTGACGTAATTCATTAACAACAATACAGTATCATCTAATAGTTTAGTTAAATCTCTACCTTCCAATTGACAAGCTTCAATGATTTTAATAATTTCTGCTCTATTAAGATTCTTGATATTATCAATTAAGTCTAGGCATAAAGTCTTTGGACCACGACCTAAAATGCCACGAATGATATCTTCTTTAACACCAATTAATGAAACTTGTTCTAATAGATTTAAAGCTGTTCGCATATTACCATTAGCATCTTGAGCAATTAGTTCTAGTGCATCCTGTTCGTATTCAACACCTTCTTTATCAGCTACGCCTGATAAAATACTAGTCATTTTAACTTGTGAAACTTTTTGTAAAACAAAGATTTGACAACGTGATTTAAAAGTTGCTAATAGCTTTTGTTCATCAGTAGTACAGAAAAAGAATCTAACATGTGGTGGTGTTTCTTCAACGATTTTAAGTAAACCATCTTGAGCGTTTTTAGTTAAGTTGTGAACTTCATCTAAAATGAAAATTCTATACTTACCCATTGAAGGTGAAATCATCATTTTGTTGGCAATTAAATCTCTAATATCATCAATGCCATTATGATCACCACAATTGATTTCCACAACATCTCTGTGATTGTCGCTAATAATGGCTTGACTGGAAACAGAATTAAGAACAGGTTCAGAATCTGATGCCTGTCTTAATTCACACATCATTGCCATTGCCATAATTCTAGCTAAGGTTGTCTTTCCAGTGCCTGAAGGTCCTAAAAACAAATAAGCATTTTGATGACGATTGTGTACAATGTGCGATTGTAAAATTTGAACCACATGAGATTGTGGAACGTCTTTGAATTGTTTGGCGCGATATTTTCTAGCCCAACTTAGTTCTTGATTCATACTCTATTATAGATAGATATCGCTTTCAGATTCTAAATCCATATAAGGTGGTGGTAAAGGTATAGGATCGTCATCTACTAGCATATCTGGTAAATCACCACGTTTGCGCCAGTAAGGTCCTAAATACTCCAACATGAATCCATATTCATCTGTAATCTCCGCTTTCCGCACTGATCCATTGCAATTTTCACCAATACTATACAACAAATAGAACATAAACCATTGTTGTTGTTCTTCCATGAGAGAATCCCAAGCATCATTCCAGACTCTGAGACAATATATCTTTTTACTACCAACGTCGTTTAGAATGTTTTTTACCCATCCACCAACACCACTTATTTCCCCTAAAGGTGCTTTTTGTGGTTTGTCGCCAGTTTGAACACAAAAATAAATCTTGTCAATATCCACATAGTGTAAATGTGTAGAATAACGACTAATTAACTTTTCAGCTAGTCTAAATAATTCTATGGATTCATAATATTCAGTTGGTTGTTTCTTGCCCATCACTTTCCTCTACTAGTGCTTCTTCATACTGCTTCCATCCTAAATGAATAATTGGACGTGGAATTAATTGCCCTACAATTACACCTGGTGTTAAATCTGGAACACTTGGATCAATTTTCATAACACAAAATGTGATTTCATTTGAATTTGTTTGGTTAATAACTATCGGACTATTCACTAACATATAACCCATATTTGTTAATTCAGGGGTTGGTACTAAATCAAAATACCATCCAAATGGAGTTGACACATGTAAACCGGTATTGCAACTATAAATATTTTCATTCCAATGTTTAATCCCTGTAATAGTTACAAAATATCCAGAATCTGATGCATTAATTTTAAAAGGTGCTACAGCATTCTCTTGAGATAAGCCATATTTAAAGTGTAAGTTTTCAGGAATTCCTTTTAAGATTGGAATGTAACTGTTTAAGTTAATTAATTCTTCTTTTTTGTGTGTTGGGATTAAAGATGCGTCTTTATATAACCACGAAGTAAAGTCTAATACATCTGCCCCAACCCAAACAATGTATTCACCAATCATTTTATAAGGAAAACCTAATTTAAATAGTTTCTTAATAAACTCACGACAGCGAGTATCTAATAATAATTGTGCTGTGGGTTGACCTTCGATACCTGAATTTTGAAGTGAAATAGAACCATTAACATCAAATACGCCTCTTAAAAACGCACGAAATAATTCATCATCAAACTTCGCTATGGCAAGTAATTCATTAAGTTTCTTTTCACGATTTTGTATGAATAGATTATCTACAAAAAAATCACACCAAACAAGATTTTCTGAATCGCCACCATAAGACGTAATACTCGCCATTGCCTGTGCGGAAAACAATGTTCTAACAACTTCTTGTAGCACAAATCTACTAGAACTCACCAATTGCAATGTGCCAAATTCAACTTCTTCTAAATACTTGAAGTTGAATAAATAACCTAACGCATAAGCATCTGTTGTGGTGAAATCGTCAACAGCTTTAGACCAGAATTTTGCTAATTGAAGATTAAACATTTACCTCACCAAAATTCTTAAATCCAAACTTGGCTTTAATAGCTTGCGTTTGTTGATTAGATAACTCTTCTTGTTGTTGAAGTAGTATTAAATCTTCTTCTGACATTTGAAGCATTTCGGCTGTAACTAGTTCATCTTCAGGAGACACAACTAGTGTCATAGGAGATTTTCTTAGTTTCAATTGATCTGCAAAGAAATTCATTTCTCTTGGACTTAAATCTGCTTCAAGATTAGCTAAATCTTTAACATCAGTTGGAGTTAAAATACAAACGTATAAATTACTAGTTTCTTTTTCTTTTAATAATAGATAAATTACATTATTGTAGGGGGAATCTTCCGCTAGGGTGATATCTTCACCTATATAATCAACATCTTGAATGTGAACAGTGACTGATTTTAATTTTGACATGTTAATTTATTATACAAAAACGCCTGGATTGTAAACAATCCAGGCGTTTTCAATTAACCGCAGACGCTATAATCACAAGAAGTACAGCGTTTACAACCTTCTTGGCGAATTAACGCTTCACCACAAGCTGGACATTCTTCAGATAAAGTAGTACCATCTGGAATGAATCTCTTTAAAGTTCTTGCAAGAACTTTAGCAAAGACAAACATATCTCCATTAGTTCTTTCTAGTTGTTCGACAACACGAGCTAAACTAGCTCCAGAGTGCAAAGATAAACTTACCATACGTGTCAATGCATCAACGTTAGCGTCAGAGTGTGTATTTAAGGGATAGCAGAAGGAATTTGCACATAAATCATACACTCCCTTGGATCTTTTCACAATAGAGGCATCATCCATCTTAATTGGAATAACATTTGTGGTGTTTAATCCAACGAAAACTTCAAAAGGTTTATCATTCAATAACCCAACTGCAACGTAGAATTTACCACCTTTAGCTGTTGGATGGAATACTTTCGCTTTTAATTCTTTAGGACGCTTAATGATAGGAGAAGTCTTAAATTCAATTTCTTCATCTTTCTCAGATTTTGCAGCCAAGACATTAGTCATTGTACCAGCACGATAAGTTGTAATTCCTTTAAGACAGCCTGTTTTGTAAGCATCTAGATAGACATTTTCGAAATCTTCAAATGGATAATCATTTGGAACATTAACAGTCTTGCTCATTGATGAATCTATCCACTTTCCAAAACCCTTCATGTCTGTAAGATGGTCATTAACAGTTAAACTATCTGTAGTACATGCCCAATCTGCTGATGCATCCCATTCACCCTTGAGTTTAAGGTGTCTAACAGCATAATCTTCACATAATACTTCTCTGGTTAAACCTCTATTTTTGTCAATCTTATAAACAACTCCACCAGTATCAACGCCTCTAAGAATTTGTTCTCCACCTTCTTTTGTAAATTTGAACAAAGATGTTTCGAAGAATTCGCCTTCCCAATATTTGGGTGTTACATTTTTAATATGATTTGGCACTGAGTTGACAATAACTGTTCTGATATACTCAGGCATAAACACAGGTTCTAGACCACCAGAAACGATGTTACATAGAACAGAAGTATTACCTGTAGGTTGAATAGAGAATAGAGCAGAGTTTCTAATTCCGTATTGTCTCATTTCGCTAAGAGTATCATCGTCAAGTTGGATCTGTTGCCAGAATGGATGATTTGCATGTTTTTCTGGATCACAACCAGCAAACATACCTCTTTCTTTAGCCAAATCAATAGATGCCTTAACAGCAGCATGTGTGAATGTACGCATTAATTTTTCTTTAATAGCTTCAGCCTTTTCAGAACCAAATCTAGTTTTAAGCATATATAATGCACTTCCCCAACCAAGAACACCCAATCCAATTCTTCTTCTCTTGCGAATTGATTCGATATATTCAGGTAATGGTGCGTTAGTATATGAATTAATATCATCCAAGAATCTAACAGCAATAGCAACATATCTTTGAAGCTTTTCTAGATCGAAGCAATTGTTTACTTCATCAATAAACTGAGTTAAGTTAAAGCTGAATAAGTTACAAACAGCACCGAAAGGTAAACATTGTTCACCACAATTATGAACTCTTATACCGTTTGCACAAAACTCATGAACAATATCAACAGTACAATCATAAACTTTTTCTTCTCCTATATATTCTATAGAAGTAACTTCACTATAAAATTTTTGTTTATTGAAATTCCTAGTATATGTATTCAATAAAATGTTTAAGTGATTTTGTTTTGATGGTTGCTTGAATCCAATAATATTTCTAAAAACCGAAATATTATCTTGGCTAATTATAAGTTCATATTGTGCTTTACACGTATAATATGAACTTCCACTTTTGCCATTTGGCAATAATTTTTCTTGTTCGCTTCTTCGTAATGAAATTTTTGAAATAATTCCTAATCTGCTTAACATACGTTGTGCAACTAAAAGGTTTTCTTGAATTGATGAAGATAATCTAACAGAAACACCTTTTTTGTGATTGCCTTGTACTGATCCATCAGCATCAAACCATCCAGATAAAAATCCACAATAAAAATCATATGATGTTTTTTCAATATCACTATTGTTTAACGATTTATCATTATCAATATTCAGTTCATGTGCATAATTCAATAAATTAGTGCAACTCAAAGAAGTAATATCTCTTTCTTGTGCCGTTTTACCTGATAAATTACCAGATCCCAAATCACTTCTAACGTCAAATTCTTTATGTATAAGCTGTGATGCATATTGAAGCATTATATCTTTTTCTTGACCCCAATATTCTAGTTTAGATGTTTTACTAAGCAAGTGACCGTCACCAATTAAAGAACCGATTAACCACCCTTTATTGAAATTTCCCTGCCCTACCCATGTGTGATTTCTATGATTTGATATCAAAATATTGTCTCCAATATTTATGTCTTTTAATTGCTTGTCACCTTTAGTGGTTTTGATAACATGATTATCGGTTACTTCAATATTAAATCCATGTTTTGTATTTAATTTGAAAACCTTTTTAGTTCCAGTTTCCCAAAAACTAGTTGCATTATATGGTAACCCATTTACTATAGCAATATATGGATCATTTAATAATTGTTTTACTTGTTTGGCACCATTAGAAGTATTTATCCAAGTATTCTCAGTAACGCATGGATTAGTAGCCTTAATGAGTGCTTCAATACCTCCATAATTCCAACAGTGTGTTGCATTTGCTCTATCTAAGAACAAAACACCTGGGTCATTACGTGTATATGTGGATTTGATGATTTGATTCCATAATTCTGTAACAGAAACTGTCTTTATGATATTAACAGGGTAGCCAAAAGACTTCCAATAATTGATATCACCATTCCAAATTTCTTTATATTTTTCATGTTTGGTATCTGGAAATTCCAAATGCCATTTATCATATTCTGCGATAAGGGCAGGATCTGCCTTACTTAGTCTAAGTTCCTTAACGAAGATAACCTTTTCCATGAATTCATCAGAACAGTTTACGGAAATATTAAACTTAGATAATCTACCAGGTGTTAATTTAGCTGAAATAAATTCTTCAATATCAGGATGCCAAACATCCATAACGCCCATCATAGCGCCTTTACGGATTTTACCTTTAGCTTTTTTATTTTTAGTATCTAAGCCTGAACCACTAGTGATTAAAGCTGAACTCTTATCAAAAAGTTCCATGTAAGTAACAGAACCAGGTGACTCAACACCAATTCCGTTAATGAAAGCGCCTCTTGGACGGATGAATGAAAAGTTCATTCCCCAACCACCTTCGGACTTTAAGGTTTTACATTGATTGTTAAGTACTTTTAAAATGCCATCTAAAGAGTCTTGATCGTAAGTTGCTTTTGGACCTACGAAACAATTCATTAAAGTGGTGCCACCCCATTCAGTTCCAGCATTTGATAAAATTCTACCACCAGCAGAACCTTTAAAATTTTGTAACAAATCAAAAAAAGAATCTCCCCAAGACTCTTTTAATTCTTTAGTTTCTTCAACTGAAGCGATAGCTGTTGCTACTCGCATAAACGTATCATCTACACTGTTATCTCTATAGTCTTTATATGTAGATGCCCAAACTTCTTCCGAAAATGAATCTTCAAATATGGTTTTCATCTTATTATTTTTCGTATCATGTTGCATTAATTTTTCTCCTTTTTTATGTCTTAGATGAATATATAATAAATGTTATCCTGTAACTTATAACTAAAAAAACTTATTTTTTATAAAAAATAGTGGTAAAATTGAACCTATTTTTATATATTTACTTAATTTTTTTCATAATTTTCATTACTTTTTGGTATTTGTGGACTCACATTTCTTACATTGTTCCCAATCTGGATAGTTTGTTGTTCCGCATTCATCACAGATTAATAGCCAATCATTTTCTAAATCTCGTAAGAAACTGATAGCTTGTGGACTTCTATATATTCCTTGACCACGCATGTTATCAATGAGTATATTTTTAGTAGCATTAACCGATTCATCCCCCCAGACAGCACATAATTTAGCTTTCTTTGTTAAGGCGTGATTAACGACTTCACTATTAGTTGTGCTATTATTATAGTTAAGCGGTTCAGTTTCTTGTGCGGCATATTGCGCTAATTCACGCCAAGTAAAACTAGAGTTACTGACGGGCAAATGACCAAAAGACTCCCGAAATGGTTCTGCAAAAAATTGACTAACACTTTGCCTAACCATATTTTTCTGGAGTCTTTGTTCTGTGATTATTTTGTTAAAAAAATTAAACGACATATTTTGTTTTAATTGGAAATACTCTAGTAATAGTTCTACGAGTTTTATCGTCTCCGATCATAGCTTGATCTTCTGTATGTGCGCAAACTAGCACGATACCAGAGTGCCTTTTTTTAATTTCAATGTTGGCTAATTTGTATGCAGATACTGCTATATCTAAAGACTTAGCCCCGACTGATAGTAATTCAACAAACCCATGTTCGTTAAGGACGTGTAACATACTTCTAGAAAGTCCTACTGGTGATGTTGGGTTTTCACTGCCACCTTTAACTTTCAATGCGGTAATTACAGCTTTTTCATTATTGTTTGTTTCGTTTTCCATGTTCTCCTTATCAATTATAAATACCACTGATCATTAATGCATCTTTCAAGCCATCTAAAGCATCATTAAATTCATCTTCACTACATTGGAGTTCTAAATAATATTTTTTAATGTTGGTTGAACCATTTAGTATTTTTTCCACAATTTTAACTTGTATGTCGCTTAGATTTTGCTGCAATAGGTAATCTAATTTATTGTTACTTTTCGGAGTGACATCATAAAGACAAATGTTATCATCGTCATTATCGGACTCAATAAAAATAGAGGTTATTCTTGGGGAAATAGTCACATGACCTGGATAATCTTCTTTGAATTTTTCGAATATTAAATTAGTGTGGAATTTTAATAAATGATGTCTTAATTGTTCATTGACGGTTAAATCTGCCTTTCTGGGTTTGAATGATTTACAACATGGGCAAGTCGTAATTACATTAATATCCATACCAAGTTCATGTAATTTACCCCATAAAATTTCATGATGTTTTTCAACTAAATGTGTAGATAATACATTAACATATTCACTACATAATGGGCAAATAGAGGGAATATTTCTTTTGGCTGCTGAATCTTTTTTTACAGCATTGGAAAAATAATTTGATAATGATCCCCAGAAATAATTTTTAAAATGTCCTTTGCCATTATATCGACTCTTTCCTCTTTGTTCTTTTGGCTTCCATTCTTTTAGGACTTTGCAAAAAACATCCAAATATTCTTGTGTAAAGTCATCCATGCTGTCGTAAAGCCAACCGTACTTTTTAAACCACGTTTGTAAATATAGTTGTGGTTTGTAAATCTCACAAATCTTCTTGTATGAATCATTCATACTTTGCTTATCTTTTTCTATAAGGGCATTTTGATATCTAATGATAGCTAATTCTAAGTCGTCTTGGCATATAACCATGTAAAAGTCCTCCGAGCAAAATTATTGTTTACACAATAATTATATATGTGAACTACCACAATTGCGGCTTCCTAATTCATCGTGGTTCCGTTGAACACACTCCAAAGGCGTTAATTTGGGCTATCCCAGCCCTATGTTATCGCCTTTCGGCAATAACAATATTATTATACGTCTTGAAATATTTTATTCACTGATATATTTATTATATTTGTGTTTTTTTGCAAACAGGACTTCTTAACCATTATTGTACAGGAATTTTAATATCTTCTAAAATTAATGACAAATTTTCAAACCCTTGGAAGTTTTCTTTAGATAGTACATAGGCTATATCAATAGTTTGCCCTTCTTTTAGTGTATCTTCCCATGAACCGTGTCTCCACCAAATAGCGTTAACATATGAATTATTACGCTGATTTGTTAAACGTAGCTTTAAATGTTGACCATCAGTACCAACTGTACTAATTTTAGCTACTTTTAAGCCTTTTGTATAAAAGACAGGAGTTTCATGTTGCGCACCAAAAGGGGCTAAACGTAATAGATCATCATATAAGCGATTATCAATATTGCTAAATTGAACTTCCGCATCTACATAAACCGTTTTACAGCTTTCGTGTTCTTCTCCTAACTTATCTTTGGCATAATCAATAATATTCAAACGCATCGCTTCAAGTTGTTTTACAGGAATTTCAAATCCAGCCGCAAAAGCGTGTCCTCCAAATTTCTTGAATAATGGAGCGACTTTTTCACTTTTCATTGCATTTAAAATATGGAAATCTCTAGTTGAACGACAAGAACCCTTTGCAATACCTTCAGCTAATATGGCGCAAACCATTGCGGGTCTACCATATTTTTCAGCGATCTTACCAGCAATTAAACCAATTAAACCAGGATGCCAATTTGCAGCAGATAAAACAATAATTTTATGTTGTTTTAAAATTTCTGGATCAGTTGGAACCATACTTATTGCTTCTTCTAATCCTTGTTGTAATTGTTTTTGTCGTTCTTTATTGGCAGAATCTAATAGATTAGCTAATCTTTTTGCTGTAGTCTCAGAACTAGTCAATAACAACTCTAATGCGTGTATAGGGTCATCTAAACGCCCAATAGCATTGATTCTAGGACCTAATTGAAATCCAATACTAGTTGTGTCAACTGACTTCACACCAGCAACCTTTAATAAGGCTTGAATACCAGGCTTATTGCTGTTAGTTAACTTTTTACATCCATAACTAACTAAAATTCTATTTTCATCTACCATTGGGGCAACGTCAGCAACAGTGCCCAATGCTACAAATTCACCAAGATCCTCAATCATTTCCTTTGGCGTAATTTGCTTGTACTTAGCAGCTAATACACACATAACTTTAAAAGCAATACCAACACCAGCCAAACCTGCAAATGGATATTTTGAATCTAATCTAGATGGATTAACAACCCCAATACAATCAGGAATACTACCATCATCTTTAGGAGTATGATGGTCTGTGATAATTAAATCAATTCCCTTTTCTTTAGCATGTTCAGCAGCGCCAAAAGCTAAAATTCCACAGTCTACAGAGATTAATAAACTAGCGCCAGCACGTATTGCACGGTCCACTGAGGGTTCTTTAATATCATACCCATCATCTATACGGTGAGGTACATGATAACTAAAATCAGCCCCTAATTTACGAAGCGTATAAATTACTACAGCAGTTGATGTTATACCATCAACATCATAATCTCCATGCACAAAAATCTTTTCCTTATTTTCTAAAGCCTGAATGATCCTATTTACGACTGGCTTAATATCAGGCAACAACATAGGGTTGTGCATTTTATTTAATGACAGATCAGTAAAATCATTAAATTCTTCTACGGAATCAATGCCTCTAACTAAACATAGTCTAGAGACTGCATCGGATAGACTTAAATCAAAAGCTAATTCTCTTGCTAGTTCTCTATCTACTTCTTTAATATTCCATTTTGTTTCAATCATTCTTTTACCTTTAATACTTTCTTTTCGTTGTTGTAAACCAAATTATCAATTGCTTTGCCAATCTTTTCACCACCATATTTCATAACAATAGTGTCAGGATCATAACCACTAGGTAATTGAACACTAAAAGCTTTTAAACCACGTTTTTCAATCTTCTTAATTGCTTCATCATTAGCTAATGAACCAGCAACGTCTGGATCGTACATAACAACAATATTGTCGCAAAAACGACTTAATAAACCTATGTGGTGATCAGTTAATGCGGTGCCACAAGTTGCAACAGTGTTTTCGATTTCGTAATTGCTAAAAATGAGAGTATCCAAATAACCTTCATTAACAATGGCGTAATTCTTTTTACGTATGCTTTCTTTTGCTCTATTGAGATTGAACAAATGATAACGCTTATCATAGACTTCGTTATACCATTTAGCCTTATCCCAAAATTTGATTGCCTTGTGTGCATCTTCTAATGCCATTTGTTTAACAAATTGATCATCTACAAATTCATGTAGCCAATCTGCTTGCCTACCAGCAAATGCTATAATTGTTCCATGTACATCTTGAATGGCGACTGTTAATCTACCTTGCATTAACGGATAACCGTATTGATAACTCGGAGGACACAAACCGACAATACCATCACAAACATTTTGTTTAGTGATTCCTCTTGTTTTACAATATTGAATACCATCTTTACTGCTAAGCAAATATTGTTTAAAAACTTCTTGTAGATTTGTTCTGTCGTTCATGGAGTGTCCTATTATAAAGTGAAAAGGGTGATCTAATCACCCTTTTCGTTACTTAGTCGATATCGACTTCGATATCAGTGTCAGCGTCATCATCGTCATAAAAAGGATTTGCTGTGACAAGAACTTCATCTACAACTACAGGTTCCTCAACACCTGTTTCTAATTCAATATCCAACAACTTCCTATCTCTTTCATTCATTTGTAAGACATAAGCTAGATAATCAAAAGCTGTTACAGAACTTGTATCACCTTTCTTTAGCTTAGTTGGAGCAGGTAGTTTTTGAAGTTGCTTAATGAATTCAACCTTATCTTTAGACTGAGCTAAAATTTCTTTGAATCCTTCTTCGCTAGGATCACTATATTGATAAACCTTACGGAATATTCTAACGTGACTTTCTAACTTCTTATTATTGGTAATGCGATTACAGAAATCGTTAACTGCACTAGAAGTTCCTTCAACGAATGGAATAGTTACAACAGCGGTAACACCACTCTTATGATAACGACTCTTACGAATTGTGACTTCACTTCTACCAGCAATAACTTCACCAGTTTCTTCATCCAATACTCTACCATCAGCACCACCAAGTGCTTTAACCCAAAGACGAATATGTGTAAAGTAATCAACACCAGCACCACCACCAGCTTTTTCTACCATTGTTCCAGGCATTGCACCAGCACCAACTCTCTTCTGATTAATGAAGAAGAATGAAGTTCCAGTCTTTTTGGCTTTAGGTAATGCTCTCTTGAGTAAGCGGTTAACAAACATAGCATGGGCACCAATCTTTTGACTATCGGATAAATCTTTAGTTAATTCAACTTCAGGGACCAATGCGGTAATAGAGTCGAGAATAACAGCACCATATTCACCTGATTCCAAAGCTTCAAGAATGTACATTCCATTTTGTTCAGCAGATGGGAAGTTAATATACTCCCATAAGTCTGGATTAGAAGTGTTAACACCTAATTGATTGAAACGAATATCATAGAATGTATTTTCAGCGTCAACGTACAATACACGTTCGCCCATTTCTTGGTATACTTTCATGATCTGAGTACACAACCAAGTCTTTCCAGACATGGAAGGACCCAAAATTTCAATAACTTTACCTCTTGGAATACCAACATTGTCTTCACAAGCGGCATCGGTTAAGATTAAATCTAATTCATAAATATGGGTTTTGATGAAAATGGTTTCTTCCTTTTCACCACCAACTAAAACGTATTCAGGGTTTCCACCACTCTTTTTGGCTCTTTCGGATGTTTTCTTACGACGTTCTTCAATTTTCTTTTGCAATTCTTTAGCGTTTATAGCCTCAAGTGCAGAGTTAATAATTTCTGTACCCTCTTTAATTGCTTTAGTCTTTATACCTTCAATAGCTTTATTTGTACGGTCTTCGTGCATATCAGCCATTTTTTTAAGGATTTCTGAATTTTCATTCTTTTTTGCCATATAATTCTCCACCAAAATTTAAGGGGTATCTATAGAGATACCCCTTAAATTACTAACGATTACTTGTCCCAGTCGGTTAAATCTGGGAAATCTTCACTACCTTCTTCTTCTTCACCATCTACTTCAGCAGCGGCTTTTGCAGCTTCTTCAGCAGCTTTTGCGGCAGCAACTGCTTTAGCTTTTCTAGCTTCTTTAGCTAATCTAGCTTTCTTTTCTTCTTCAGTTTCTTCATCACCTAATGAAAGTTCTTCAACAGACATTTCTGTATCAGAAGAAGCATCACCTTCAGTCTTTGGCTTTCTTGGACCAAAGATTCTAGGTAATGGCGCACCGAAGTAGTACCATTCTGGTTCATCATCAGAATCAACTAGTTTCTTTAGGTCTTCATCTTTTGGCGCACCAGCCTCTTTAAGCACAGCAATATCAGCGGCAGTTAAAGCAGGGGATTTCTTGATAGGCATGATAATAACACTCCAATCTCTTACGATCTTGTTGTTCTTATCTTTCTTACCTACTGCACTTACTTCAAGCCAACGAGAGTTAACAGAACCCAAAGCGACATCAACATCATCTTCTTTAAAGAGTGTCTTTTCAATGTCTTTTAGCTTGTCGATAATGGTGGATGATACGTTCCAAATTGCATGGGTGTTAGTTCCGTCAGGTTGCTTAACTAAGATGTTAAATGCGGCATGGACTTTAGGAACAAAGCCAGCTTTGCTATATTGGTCTTCAACGCCAACTAAACCATAACGAGTGATCTTAGGATCTTCAGCAACATCAGGGAAGGCAACAGGTGGGGTTCTCTTATCAAACTTGGAGTTATACTCTACAAAAATATGATAATCTCCTACGATACGGATTACGGCTGATTCACCAGCTTTAAGATCGAAGAAAGAAGATTGACGAGAATTAGTTGGAATTTCAACTTGACTTAATAATTGTACTCTTGACATTTTATGTTTTCCTTGAGCTATCGAATTTATCGCTTTAAAAGCATTATTCATTGCGCTCTCTTATATTATACAAAAAGCGTTGGATTAATTCCTTTTCTTTTTGTATATTTTATAAGAGTATTTTTTCTTGCTCACCTTACAGCTTATTATAGCTCTGGGTATTGGTTACGTGTTCGTCTTTCCAGTTAACATTCTGCTTTCTTTCGCTAATAATAGCGTATACAATTTGGTCAAGAGATTCAAGACGAGACTTCACAATCCACTTATATTGTTCTAGGGATTCCTTGATGGTTTCAATCTCAACAAGCGCCAAAGTATATTTAAAGACTAAATCATTAGCCTTACCAGTTTTTTCATCTGCTAATTTTCCAGGCATCAAAGTAAATGCCTGAGAAGCAAAGTCTTTTCTAGCCATGTCAAGATACTTATGCTTTGTATTGACCTTGTTAATGTATCTATAAATCATAGTTTGAGCATCGCTTATTCGATAGTAAGCTTCAAAGCATGAAGCTAATTCTAAGTCATCAACATTAGGAATAGACAAATCTAAATCTTCTAATACTTGAATGATATCGTCAGGAATGTCTTTGACTTTATCAAAATAGTGTTGCCACAATTCCATGTTTTCTTGTAGTGTAGCAAAAGTAACTTGTCTATCTTTATATTTTTCAATGTCCTTAGCATCAAGCTTCAAGTCTTTAAGTAAACCTGAAGCTTTTTGAACTTTCGGAGAAACCTCAACCACTTCTGGCTCTTTGGCTTTCTCTAAGTTTTCTAAAAATGCCGTATCTTCATTATCAAAAAAATTGTCAAAACTATCATCATTCATCATCATCATCTCCATCAAACCAACTGTTTTTACCACCAACACCTTTTAAGAATTTATCTTTTGGTTTAGCCACTGTGGGTTTTGCCTTCACAGGCTTATCTTGAAAAATATCTTCAGCCAATGAAGTGTATTTTTGCTTTTCCTTCTCTTTGTTGATTTTATCTAGAATCTTCTTGTCTTTATTGTGTGCTTCAAACATAGCCATAATTTCAGCAGGATGCTTTTTACAACAATCTTCAAAGCAATTCAAGGCAAGATTTTCAGCAAATGTTTCTACCATTCCTTTGTCTGGTCCAGCTTTAATTACGAAATCTCTAAACGATTCATAAGGTTGCATGTCTACAATGCTGGTAGCAGAACTACCAACACCATTCAAAATGGTTAACGGTAACAAAATGTGACCTTGCGCATTAACACCTGTAACCATGCCACTAGTATTGACATTAGGTTGAACAATTTTAATACCATCTTGACGACATTCTTCAAAATATTCACTAAGCTTAGCCTTGTTGTCCCTATCCATTTCGATAGAAGCCGCAAGCCATTCAGCAGGATAATAATGTCTCAAATATGCTGTTTGATAAGCTAATACAGAATAAGCGGCAGAGTGAGCCTTATTAAAAGCGTAACCTCCAAACTTTTCCATTAAATGTAATACTTCATCAACTAATTCTTCTTTACAACCATTATTAATTGCCTTCTTTCTAAACAATGCTCTGATTTTCTCAAATTCCTTGCTGTCTTTCTTGGCAATACCCTTTCTGAGTTTATCAACTTCAGTCCATGTTAACTTGCCCAATTCACGAGCAAGGAACATAGCTTGTTCCTGATAAATCATAATGCCGAATGTTGGTCCTAAATGCTTCTCTAAAATTGGATCACTATATTTGATCGCACTAGGATTCTTTTTACCTTTTGCATAATCTGGAATATAATCCATAGGTCCTGGTCGATACAAAGCGTTAATAGCAATTAAATCTTCAATACCATCAGGGCTAATAGATTGTATAGTGCTTTTCATACCAAAAGATGAAAATTGGAATATTGAACTCAATTTTCCTCTCTTGAAGATGTTGAATACATTTTGATCGTCAAACTTTAGTTTAGACAAATCTGGTCTTCTACCATGTCTTGCTTCAATAAAATCTAATGCTCTTTTAACTGTTGACAAGGTTGCGGAACCAAGTAAGTCATATTTAACTAAACCAATTTTCTCAACATACGCCATATCATATGCAGAACAAACAACATCTTTAGACACTTCTAAAGGCGTATGATCTGTTAATGGTTCACTAGATACCAAAATTCCAGCGGCATGAACACCCATGCTATTAATAGCTCCAACTACACCCCTGGCTTGCCTAATAATATCTGGATATTTAACAGCAAACGCTTTAAAGGGAGGCGATAATTCAATAGCATCATCAATAGTCATTGGTGGATTAGCACGGAAAGGTATTGTCTTACTAACTTCAATTGCATAAGCGGAAATTTGATCACCATATTTAGCAACCAATCCTTCATTAGCCTTAATAGCGTTTTGAATTGCACCCTTAGCTTGATAGGTATTATAAGTTCCGATGTTCGCAACTTTATCTTCACCATTTTCATCTTTAAGATATTGGAAAACCTCAATTCTACGTACATCTTCAATGTCAGTATCAATATCAGGTAATGAAGCTGCTTGAACAACTTCTAGATCACCAACTGGTTTTTTGTCAGTTAGTCCCATTAAATAAGCTGTCCATGATTGACTGTCATTATTCTCTAACTTAACACCTTGTTGTTTCATATCATAGAAATAACCAGCAAGGTCTTGGTTTTCAATAACCCAAACTTCTTGATCAACTTTATGTAAAATATCTTCAAGTGCAGGGTCTTTACTAGTTTTGTCTAGAATGTCATGCAAATATATATTGGCTTTCTCTTCTTGAGTTTGATCATATTGTTCAAGCCATTTTGATACAGGATATTCTGTAAAGTTGACGCCATATTGCTTACCTCTTCCTGGGTTTAAGAATCTTGGGAATAGTAAACCATGTTCAATGGGATCAACATTAGTAACGCCTAAGCAATAAAGCACTAAGCTACCAGATGCGCTACCACGAGCCAAAGAACTAATGTTCTTTGAACGCATGAAAGCAACTGTTTTGTATTGCATGATGATATAATCTTCAACACCCATATTGTTTATGGTTTTGATTTCTTCCATCAAGCGACTTCTATAAATTGGATCTTTAGCAAGTCCAAGACGATTAAGACCTTTAGCAGCTAAATAATATAAGAATGCTTGACTGGCAGTGTAATACTTACAATGTTTTGTCCAGAACGAATCAAATTCCGCATTATCATTTGGAATCTTCGATTGAGGCAATAGATTATACTGATTCAACTTCATGAAGTTATCAACTGTTTCAGCTAGAATAACTGTATTAGTCATAGCTGTACGAATATATTCTTCTGGCATAACTGGTTTAAAGGTTCTGAATATTTCTTCTTCAGATTTAAGCCAGAATTGCTTAGACTTATAAGCGTCTCTTTTTCCAACAGCATCTAGTTTATCTGCTTTAAGATCACGCATTCTAATTAATAGTTCATGTGGATCTGCATCTTCTTTATTGATGTAATGTACGTCATTACTAATAACGAGAGGAATCTCTAATTCCTTAGCGATTTTAACTTGATACTTCAAAAGATTTTTTGATTCTTCTGCATTGTGATAATGTAATTCAATGCGGTAATTATCACCATATAAGTCTTTATAGCGTTCTGCAACGGCTTTGGCACTGTCATAATCATCATTACGTAGATGTACGGACATTTCACTACCAAAACAACCAGATAAGGCAATAACGCCTTCTGCATGATTAGACATAACATTCCAGTCCATTCTAGGTTCGTAATACTTACCTTCTGTTGAAGCAATGGTAGAGGCTTTCATTAAATTACGATAGCCTGTTTGGTTTTGCGCCAAAAGAGTAATGTGAGGATGCTTTGGTTTACCAGGCTTACCGTCTGGTCTTTTGATTTGTTCTTTAACATTGATATCTTTGCAATAATATGCTTCAATACCAAAAATAGGTTTAATAATATCGTGTTCACTTTTCGATACACAACCTTCATATAGGTCAATACATCCACCCATATGTCCATGATCGGTTAGAGCAATCGCAGGGAATCCCATTTCCCTAGCTTTTTTAGCTAGTTTATTGGGTTGTCCCAAGGCGTCTTGCACTGAATAACAACTGTGGTTGTGTAAATGAACGAAGTTCTGCTTGCACATGCGTTATTATAATGAGTTTAGATCGTGGCAAACACTTGATTGTAAAGGTCTGTTAAAGAAGTTACTTCAAATTTCTCAGGTAATTGAGGTTGAAAATCATTATTGGATTGTTGCCAAATTTTAACTTTCTGTAACTTAGGGAAATTTAAATAATTACATGGCACTATACTAGTGGAAGTTTGTTTCTTATTAGACTTAATATCTCCATATTTAAAATCAATATTTACAGGTTGATTCACAAAATCAGATATTTTAGCATCTTTTGGACGTTTTTTGAATGGTAATCTTTCAAAAGACACAGAATATGAATTACCAATTTGAGACAACACCATAGGCTTGTCAGCTTGATAAACCCAAAAAACACGATTATTATTTAATGACAATTGGTTTTTAGCCGCAATAGCATCATACAATGTGTTACCTACATAATATTGTTGAAAATTATGTTGTTTGACAATATGAGGCATTGTTAACGCCCTCTGTGCGGTTCTGTGTGACACTCTAGCTTCTTTACTAATGCTTTCTACACTTTGTGGTCTAAAATCACTATGACGCGCAGCTACACACGAAATAAGCATTCTTTTAATGTACGTTCTATTTGTATGTTCAGTATTATTCTGAAAGTTTGTCAATGAAATACTAAAAGGTTTAGAACGCATCATACTTGGGTTTAAATAGTTCCAAACGGAATTAATATTTTTTAAGACTATTTTTTTATTTCGAGGATCTTTTCCTCCAGGTTGTTGCCAAAAAGTGCCAATTCCCTTTTCAATTCTTTTGTAAACTTGTGCAGTTTTAAGATCCATAATTTCCTGAAAAGCCTTAACGAGTACTTTGACTTCAATAAGACCTGTATTATTGTTATAATGAGCATCTAATGATTTTAAAATTGAATAAACAACTAGTAAATCATCTTCTTTATTGGCAATTGCTGGACCAATTAATTCAGGATAAATTGTTATGGGAATATTTTTAAAGTTCATTGTTGTCTAATTGCATCTCCCATAAAGGCAAATCGTTCTAATTCTCTTTCCGCGCCACCTTGGACTAAATATTCAGTAATTTCTTTATCTGATCTTTTAGTAAACGTTTTAATAATTTCTTTCATAAAATAGAATCTTGAAGCCGCGACACCAGTTAATGTAACGTCAATATGTAATTCTGCTGGAGCATTCATTAATGCTTCTTCTGCTGTAGCTTTCAATTCATTAATCGTTGCTGATGATTTCTGTAACATGTCCATTTTTTAATTCCTTTTTTCTGTCAGCGATATCTAAGCTTAATTCGTCCCACATTTTGGATACTAATTTATAATTCTTATTAAGCAATACACTGTCAAAGTGTTTATACATTTCATCCACCCATTCAACATCTAAATATTCCTGTTCATATTTTCTAAGGCGTTTTGATAATAAAAACATAAAATCAGTGTCACTCAATCCACCGGGTAAATCTGTTTGCAAGGATCTGTTTAAATATTCTTCGATACTCTTTTTAATGTTGCGGATATTTTTGTGAGTTTTTGTATATTGAGCCATTAAAGGTTCACCAGAAATTTCAGCAACTCGTAATACGGCTTGATAGAAGTTCACATTTTCTACTGTCTGAATAAACTTGATTAAATCTCCAGCACGAGAACACCCCCAACACTTATAAAAACCCTGTTCTGGATTTGCGTAAAAAGATGGAGTATTATCTAAGTGTCCAGGTAATGGACAACAAGCCTTAAAATATCCTTTAGATGCGGTTTCAAAAACAACGCCATATTCTGCTTCAAGAATTTCAACAATGTTTAGATCAGACAAAACCTCTTTAAGTAATGTCTGATCTATTTCATTTTTATATTTAGAACTGGTAGAAGCTTGTAGTAGCATTATGTATTATTCCAATCGTCAACATCGAATTTCAAGTCATCTTCAGAATAGGCTTGTTCGCCAGTACCCCAATCAACAACCTTTTCACCTTTGTCAGACTCTACTACATTATAATGATCACTACCTTTCGTCTTACCATTTTCATCTGTCTTTTTGAAGGAATCTGGGTCAAGAACACCACGATTGATACGCCATTCAATTTGTTCCGCATCTGATAATTCGAGAACCTTATTAAACTTCTGAAGTACCTTTGCCCCAAATGGTGGAAACCAAACGTCTCTCATTTTAACAGCATGGAATGTAACCATGTTTTCACCATTGTCTTTATGAGATTCTAGACCAATAATGTACCATGCCGCATTAATAAGTTCTTGGCTTCCAGCCGCAGCATCTTGTTGAAATTCAATAGTCTTACCAGCAGCTTTAGTCTTTCGTTGTTCTGTAATAGTTCCACGATTCATCTGTTGAGCAGTGTAAACTAAGACATTCATATTCTTGGCAAATCTATGAATTTCACGAATTGCGTCACCTTGCTTTTCATGCTGTTTTTGACTAGACTTAGCATTTCTTGTGGTCATGTTTCCTAGATAGTCAATAACGACTACATCAGGATGTCCCTTAGAAGCTGATAATTCTCTAATCTTAGATTCAACATATTCGGGTGTAGGATCTTCGGAATTTGTATCATAGTGGAAATACGCACCAGACATTGAATTCAAACGAATCATAATACCGTCTAACTGTTCATCAGTTAGATTAAGACCTTTAATTGCGTCATAATCAACATCTAGCATTAAGCTAATATGTCTTAACTTACAAGTCCAACTATCCATTTCAAACGAGAAGTATAAAACGTTTTTTTCTTGCATGTGAGCGTTAACAGCCACATTCAATAAGTGCGTAGACTTACCAGCACCAGATGCACCAATAAAGGCAACAATCTGTCCTGGGAAGAACCCTTGAGTTCTCTTATCAATTTCGCTATAACCACATTTAATACCACGATACTTATCAGGATTATTCTTACGCTTTTCGTATTCCTTGCGGAATCCTTTAAGATCAGCAATGTCAAACTCTTGAACAGGTGATTCATATAGTGTTCTTTCGCTGTACATTTTACTGACAGCAGCAGAAATATATTCAATACCCTTATCAATTCCTTCTTCTTCTAAGGTTTCTTGACCCTTAACTAAAGTGTCTTCCCAAATACGTAATACCTTTCTAACTTTGAGTTGTTCAAGTAAACCGAACAATTCGTCTTTAATACATTCTTGTTCTTGAATGTTGGACCAAATAAGTTCAAGAATAAGAATAGCCTTTTTCTTCATTTTAAAGTCTAAAATAGACTGATCTAAGGTTGTCTTAGTCACCAAACACCCATTACTCTTATTGAAATAACGATACGCTAGATCACATAAGAAACTGTCGTATGATTTCTCAAACCCTTCTGGAACAAATGTAAAATGCTCAGGTGTAATACGTAGATTTTGAGCCTTAATTATAGCTTCTGGATAGGTAAGAAAATGCTTTAAAATTTTATATTCTAATACTTCTGTGTCTAATCGCATTATTCTACTCCCTTTGGAAATTCAATTACAAAGCAATCTTCTTCAAATTCTTTGAAATATTTTCCTAATTTGATGTCTTTATAGTTGACATCACAAACTAATATAGTTGGTTTATTTGCTTTACGTCTTGCATTGAAAATCTGATCCATCTTTTCAGTTAAATAAGCACTAGTTTTCTTCGTGCCATTTTCTTCATCTGAGTCACCACCAACATTATCAACAATGATTAGATCATATGTTTCAAATTTACGGATGATATCGTAATGGATATCTTTTTGTTCAAAATCTTTCAATACTACTTTAAGGTCTAACCAATCATAGCAATGCACTCTTAAACCTTTGCGGATTACTTCTTGTGCTACAATAAAAGCCATTAACGATTTACCAGTGTTCTTACCACCAACAAATATGACATTAACGATTTCTCTAATTGTCATATTGTTTTTACTCAGTTTGAAAGGCATTGGTGTAATAGCGCATAATGCAGGAATTACATTAATGTATTTCAATGCAAAAGCTTTAATCATCGCCTTTTTCTTTTTAGATTTTTCATCTATATCTCTATGTTGAAAATCTTGGTGTGGATACCAAACATTATCATCTAAATTTTTGAAATGATATTTGGGTGGAATTCCACAGGATGAAAATATATTTGCGTATCGGGTTTGCTTTTCGCATTCACAAATAACGGCTTTACCATCTTTAACAATGAAACCAACACCATGACAATAACGACAGGATGTAAGTCTATTGCTAGGAGTTTCAGATGGCAAATTACGTAACTGTTCTATGATATCATTTGTATCATCTAAAGAAAATTCTTCTTCTCTCATAATTCTTGTTTCCTATCTAATGAATCTCCTGAAACTACTATTGGTGTTTCAATAATTTCTTCAGTGTTTAAGGTTTCTATTGAATCCATAAAAGTATCTGTTGCTTCAATTGTAATGGGATTTGTAATTTTATGTTTTGTCTTTGACGCACTTCTTGTTCTGTTTTGTGACCATTCTCTAGCGGCATTCAATTTTTCTTCCATAAGTTTAGAAAGAGGAATTGTGTTTTTTAAGGCAAGTACAATATCTTCATTCTTTAATGCACGTTTCCCGTCGTTATACGACTCATGTAGACCGTCACTTATAGCTGTGGCTATTTCTGCACCACTATAACCTTTTGCATATTTGGAAAGCAATTTAAGATCAAAATTTTCCGCATTTCGTTTTTTTTCTTTAATATGAATTTTAAAAATTTCCTCACGTTCTTCATCGTCAGGTAAATCAACCCAAAAAATTTCATCAAAACGTCCTTTTCTTAATAATTCTGGTGGAAGATTTGAAATTTCATTTGCTGTTGCAATCACATATACAGGAGAAGATTTCTCCTGCATCCATGTATAAAACGAACCAAATACTCTAGCAGCAGTTCCTCCGTCACTAAAATTACTTGATCCTAAACCGGAAAAACCTTTATCAATTTCATCAACCCACAATAAACATGGAGCAATAGACTCTGATATCTTAATAGCCTGTCTCATATTAGCTTCAGATGAACCTACTGAAGAACTAAAAATTTTACCAACATCGAATTTTAACAATGGTAGTTTCCATAAGTCAGCGACTGCTTTTGCGCATAAACTTTTTCCCGTACCTGGAATACCTAGTAATAAAATACCTTTAGGAAATTCTGGTAATCCATATTCGTGTGCATCTGTGGAAAATGAATCTTTACGTGCATTTAACCAATTTTTTAATCCTGCTAATCCACCTACTTGATCAATTTGTATATCATTTTCAACCCATTCAACAAATCCAGATTTCCTAATAATATCTCTTTTGCGAGACGCAATAATTGATACATCAAATTCTACAGATACAAGAAACATATATTTAATTAATAACTCAATCTCACTAATAGTTAAACCTTGAAAAGCATGAACAATTTCATCTAATTCATTTTCAGTATATGTTAATCTGAATTTATCTTTAATTTTACTATTTGATGCTTTAGTCATTGCCAATTGAAGTAATTCTTTAATATGAATATATTCAGGTAAAGACCAATCAATAACAAATGTGTTTTTTTCAATATCTTCTGGAATATACAAAGATGTTCCAATAATGATAATGGTTTTATTTTCAAAAGCAAATTGAGTACACATGTTACGAAGTTGTCTAACTATCATAGTTTCAATTTCTCCAGTACCATTTGCACCCATTAATCTTTGGTAATCTTTTAACACTAAGATATTTGTTTCTTTTTTATCTCCATCATCTTTATTAAGATCCAAGAACCATTTTAAAACCGATTCTTGATCTATTTCTTGTGGAGTGCTTTTTTTACTAATATCTTTAAAGATTTCTTTAACGCCAGAAGCTAAATCCCATGAATGAATTTTCCATTTGCGTTCTAAGTGTGGACGATTAGCCAACTCCAATAATACATTTATAATACGTTCTTCTTCGTGTGTACATATATAAATAATTGGGCGACGTGATCTAATTTGATAGTCTAATTCCTCTATGTTTTTTTGGTGATCTGTTTTCTTATTCATGTTTACCTAATATGTAATACTTATCCAATGGAACGCCTTTATAGTCATTATCTCTCCACCAGTCTTCAGATTGGTAGGCTTCAATTTGCGTTTCGAAAGTATCTCTCCAGTCCAATAATTCAAAATCACTTGGATATGGGCTACCTAAAATAGAAGATATTAAGATTTTAGAAAGCTGTTCTTTACCTGAAAATCCATTGCCAGCAAGTTTCGCAAAACGTTCTTCTAATGCTTTTAATACAGCTTCTGGTTTAACCTTCTTATGTCTAATGAAATATGTAGACGCTACTGGAATACCGAATCTAACAAAAATTTCACCAATCTTACCTTCCGTATGAGCCTCATTGATTTCATCTAACAAAGATGTATCATTTGTGTTACGGACAACCGCCTTAGACTCAACCATAGGCAAAATAATAGACTGGTAATATTCATTCGTGAATCCTGGCAAACTAGCTGGTGTCACAATAGACACTCTGTTTTTAATGCGTAAGAAGTTATCAAAGAACCAATCAATGTATTTCTTAGTAAATTCATTAGCATTTAAACCTTGTGACTTCATACGCTTCAAAACCACATGAATAGGTGGAATGTCTGTCTTGTAATTGACATGATAATTGCCATTGGTTTTTTCTTTAAACTTGTCAGTAAAATAAATAGCAAAATGCTTTGATTGCCATTCTGAAATATCATCAGGTAAATTCTTATTGCTCTTGAAATCCGACAGGCTAATTTGACGTGTTTTTGTGTTAGCCCTCAAAGGGTTAACAAGTTGACCCTTAGCGGGTACAGGTGTTGCCATTATTCGTTCAATTAATGTTTGGGATGCTGCCATTTTTTCCTTTCGTAAGACTCATAGCTTGAAGTAAATCCAATGCCTTGTCTTTATATGTTACATCAATCCCTAAAGCTAATGTATCTGAGTCAATATAAAAAATTTTATTGTCAATTTTTTGTTTAGAGAGATTCTTTTGAATTGTTCTAATAGCGTTACGTGAGTCTTCAATGGAACCCTTATATGCTAGATAATATGTTTGTTTGATGTTGGTAATTCTCATTATTAAACTCCCTCAATGGATGCTTGGTAAAATTCGCCAGTTTTCAAAGTAATAACTACGGATTTACCTTTTACTTTGTTGACTCTAAAAATCTTATCACCAATTTGTTCAAGTTCCCCTTTGTGAGTAGCAAAGATAACTTGTCTGCCTGTTTGTTGAGAAAACTTCTGTAAAAATGAAGCAACTAAATCAAGTTTGCCATCATTAGACATAAAATGAAAAGCTTCATCTAATATAATAGGACCTGTATAACCTAACCATTCCAAAGCAGCAAATAAAAGTGCAAAAGCTACTAATTCTTGTAGTCCACCACCAAGTGAACCAGACAAACCAGTTATCAACTCTTCACCATCATCCTCGTATGGACTAGCAACCTTCAAAGACATTTTGAAGTTTTTCTTTCCAGCTTGTCGTTTTTCTTCGTTGGTTTCAAAAAACAAACGATGCCCAGGACCAATAACCATTTCAAGAGAAGCGGTAACGATTTTCTCAATAGTTTCAATGCCTGTTTTACGCTTTTCGTTCAATACATTCATTAGAAAAATACCAGCTTTTTCAGATAGATTTTTATCTGTTTCTAGCTGTAATTGCCTGTCTATTTCAGACTGTAATGATTGTTGTAGCTGAGCCTTTTCTCCCTCTCTACGAGACAGATTAACATCATTAGCATGATACACTTTTCTAAGTTCTTTAACACTAGTCATTTTCTTCTGTAGTTTCGCTTTCGTCAATCATTTTAGTTTCAATTTTTGTAATCAATACTGACAATTCAGACTGTAATCTTTTTTGCAATTCAGGTAATTCCTTAATAGAACAATTAAGTTTCTCTTTAACTTCAGCTTCAATTTGTTTCTTTTTAGGAGTAATATCTGCAAGCTGTTCTTTACGAACAGTTTTTTGTGCTTTAGCTGTATTGATTTTAGATTCAATATTTTTTAATTTAGTTAGTAGTTCTTCCATATATTACTCATTATAAGAATTTTTTAGCGTTCTCAACCGCTTTCAGTGCTTCAATTGCTTTGTCCATGACTTTATCATCAATGCCTTTTTGTATCCCATCTAAACGCAAATTTTCAAATACATTTTGAGACATACCCAAATGTGTCATTTTTGCAATTTGAGTCATGTATTCTGTCATTTCTTTTTTATCAGATTTCACAGCTTTTAGTTCAATGTAATTGAATATATCTTTTCCTTCTTTAAAGTTTTTTAGTTCCTGATAAGAACATCTCATTTTAGAGCCATCTCTGTAATAATCTACAATAACAACTTTGGGTGTTTTATGGAAACTGTCAGCAGTAAAGTCATTTCTAGCAACACTTCCTGGGTTAATAAAAGTCACATTATTCTTTATGGATTCATATGCAGTATGAACGTGACCATTAATTAACAAACGACATTCTGGATTGAATTCCATATTCTTGAAAGTTACAAAATTATCAGAATCAAAACATTTGTCTTGCAAAATGATAGTAGCATGAGTTGCCCAAATAACAGCAGGATATTGCAGTAACAATCCATCTTTAATTTCCTGTTCTATTTCGTTGGTAAAATGCCCAAAACCAATACCGTATTTTTCATCATATTCAACTTTTTTAATAGCTCCAACTTTAATTAAAGTACCTAAAGCTGAATATTGAAGATCATATTTGCAATTATTGGTGTCATGATTACCAACAACAACAAACAAGTCAAATCCCCAAGGATTACCTTCTTTGTCGCCTTGAAAAGCGTCAAGCACTTGATTACGACAAATACCAAGTGGATCAGCACGATGAAAAATATCACCCAAATGAACAACATAATCACACTTAGTTTTCTTTGCCATATAGAGGATTTCATATAATTCGTCCATAGAGGAAGATAAATAATCATCTAAACGACTAGTTGGGGTACGATTATCTAAATGCGTATCGGGTATAAATAGACCTCTATATTTTTCAGGCAAAATGAACCTCCTGTTCACAAGTTGGGCAAATCAAACCGGATTGTTCAATTTCATCTTTAACTTGTTGTAATTCTGTTTCTAATAATTCAATTGTGTTATCGTATTGATTTATTTCTTGTGTAACTTTATCATAAATATCTTTCATGGATTTAAGTGATTGAATTGAATTTTGAGCTAATAAGAGTTTGTTTTTAATGTCTTCAATTGCTTCTGCATCATCGTCAGAGTAAGCAGAAATAATTACATCAAGCTTTTCGCATTCTTGTGTAATCAACCGTTCTTCTTTAGAAATTTTAATAATGTCCTCTTTGTATTTAGTTGCTAATTCATATTGTTTTTTGCAGTCAAGAATTATATTTAGTTCTTCTTCGTGCTTTAATACTTTATCTGCAACTTGAATGGCTGCAATTGCTTGTTGTCCTAAAGATAATATATTGGAATAGGAATCAATGTATTGATTAGTTAAGTCTAATTGATCAGATATTAATTCTGATTCTTCTAATAAACTAGCAATATAATTAAGTCGATATCGTTCTTCTTCTAAGTGTTCAAACTTCTTTAATTCTACTTGCAAACTACCAACTTTTTGAGTTGTAGTTTTTAATGCTTTAGTTAAATCTCTTTGTTCTGAAAATAAATTTTCAGCAGCTTCTCCAAATGAAGAAATACCAATTAACTGTGAAATGCATCTGGGTAAATCGGTTTCGCTCAAAGAAACAAAAAATAGGCTAGACATTTGATCCACATAAGCTAATGAACCATGAAAAGTGTCTTTAGGAGGAAACCCCATTGCCTTTTGTGCTTCTTCTGGCACCAAACTACCAACTTTGTTTTTGATAATAGGTTCTAACCAACCTGGAGCATTAATGATATATTGATTTAGGTCTTTGCGATCTTTCACGCGACTAACAACGACATCATCATTATAAGTGATTTTTACAGTAGCTTGGGTTTCGTTTTTACGAATGAATTCATCACCACTAGGATCGTTATATAAGACCCAATTAATAGCTCTTAAAGCTGCACTCTTACCGTGGTTAGTTGTACCAGTAACGAAATTAATACCAGGATGAAACTCAAATTTAGTATGAGCATGAGATTGAAAATTAATAATCTCTAATTCTTTTATATATCTATGTCTAGACTGATTCTTTGAATCCATTTATCTCCATCACTAAAAGAATAATCACCATGTATTTCTAAGAAGGAATATTCATCCTTAAAGAAGTCAATTAAGATATTATCTTTATTTGTACTGATACTAGTATAATTCAATTCGGATCGAAGTTCACAACCAACTAGTTGATAATCTTGCAATATTAAAATTGGAGCCTCAAATATGCAGTTACAAGGTTGATCTAAAGAAGTTAATATTCTTTCACATGTAATACATTGAACTGATTTCAGGAATAGAATAGGTACTAAGTCATCATTATCCTCAAAATCAAAAGCACTTGTATATGCATAAATGTGATTATTACGTTTTAAGTAATTAGTGTGTTTGACTTTGCCAATTACGATATTATCTTTATATATATCAGGTTGACGGTTGTTTGATAATGGAATATGCTGTGCCATAACTAATCCACCACCGAATTCAATACCGATATGCCCCAAATATGCAATATTGTATTCTGGATTTTTATATATTTCGCCTATTCGAGAACAAGGAAAGTCTTGCATAGCTATCTAAATTATACTTATGCAAATAGTAAAAATAGATAAAGAATACGTTGTAAGCCAATTATATGCGATTATTTATCAGCTTCAGCCAGAACAGGAAGACTTAAAAAAGAATCTCTTGGATTTAGTTTCCTTCTTTCAAACCGCTCCTGCTGGTGAATCTCAATTCCCACGTATTAATGGTAGGAGAATGGGTTAATGAGGCTGTTAAAATTAGCACACAGATTGGATCTTAATCATGCTCAAAGCATTGATGAATTTGATCAGGAGCTAATAAGAATTGCACAAGATGCAAGCGCCATACAACCTTCCGTAGATACGCAACCTCAACAACAGTCACCACAACCTCAAGATGGTGGTGGAGACGACAGTGGACCATCTTCCACTAATTTGATAGATCCTACAGATAATCAAATCTATACTCAACTAGCAAGACATGTCTTAAAAAACAATAATGAACACGCTGTAATACTTCAAAGATTAAAAGCTTTAGAAACTAAACTGTATAACTTACAACCAACGGACGGCAACCAATGACACTTGAAAGACTAGAACAAATTGCGGCATTAGCCAAAGAAAACAAACCTGTAAATGTTGAATTAGTTGAAATTTTAACTGATTTATTCTTATCATTACACAAGCATAGTACTGGTTTACTAGGTAAAATTAGTGATTTAGAAAACACCATTAAAGAGAATAATCGTAAAATCAACCTCTTAGATCAAAGATTTAATTTAATGGAAAAACAATCCATTAATCCTATTTACCAATTAATGGTTGATGAAAATCAAGAAGATAGAGATGAATTGTTTGATTATCTTAAATTCGTAATTTCTCAATCAGATGATCCTGTGGTCAATGAAGTAATACAAAAAGTGTTTAGATACTTCACTGACACACCAATTGAATTTGAAACAGAAGATTAATTAGTAGGTAAAGCTAATAAATGGTCTTTAGCTTTACCTGCTAGTATTTGTAATTGCTGATGAACGTATTCAACTGCTTTATCCAAATCATCACACATACGTTTTGCAGTGTAATATTCTAAATATTCGGCATCTGGAGTAAAATGACAAACTACATTCAATAATTCATGAGCATCCTTTTGTAAAAGATCGTCTCCAATTATTTTGTATTGATCTATATTAGCGTCTTCTATGATTTGTTTTTTTATTTGTTTTTCAAGTTCGCTCATATCAACCTTCCGTTTCACTAAAGAATTTATTTAACATGCCTTCGGCATCTTCTTCTGTACTATACAAATCACCAAGACCTAACTTACAGGTGAATTCTGTATCACAATCTAGACACATAAATTCATTAAAGGAAGTTGTAACATGAATTTTGGAGAAACACTTTGGACATAGAATTTGCCACTCTTCTGTATTATTTTCATGCTTAATAATACCTTCTGGTTTAGACTTATCTACCATACCATAATCAGGATTATCTCCTAAGAACTTACTAGCATTATCAATAAGGGTATTAAAATCTCTAGGGATATAACCAAGTGAGCGTAAACCTTCAGTATTAAGTTCTTCAGGTGGTGCTTCGCCTAACAAGTCTACCATTTCAAAAACAGTATCGTCTCCACCAACAATAACTTCAGCACTATTACTGTGAATTTCTTGATATAGTTTATCTTGCATCGCTTGATATTCAGGTGTTACTGTTCTATTAATAACAGGGGATTTTTTAAGTGAATGATAATTTGCCATAACCAAATCTGTAAAAGCAGTAAATTCAATGTTTAAATCATTAATTTCTGTAACAGTTTTTAAGGCAGCTTCACCTAATCGCTTACCAGCAAAAATAACTTCAGTTACAATTTCTGGTGATACTTCATTACCTTCAACATCTAGCACTGCATCTGTGGTTTCGAATTCAGGCATAACACCCACTTTAAGTTTAAATGCTTCTTGAAAAGCAGCAAGCAGGGCAAAACGTAATGGGGCTTCTTTGGAAAATTCTTCTAATGCTGGTTTGAGAACTCCAGAAAAATTCTTTAATCCCTTATCTTGATTATAAGGTAGTTTTTCTTCTACATTGTCTATACTCATAATTCTATTATACATATTATTTGTTAATTATTTTCTAAAGAAAAAGAAGGAGTCTTTAGAAAATATCATAACATAATTTATGTGTTAAAAGGTTTTAAATATAGAATATATCCAAACAAAGAACAAGAAGAAATGTTTAATAAACATTTTGGGGCTTGTAGATTTATTTACAACTGGGGATTAGAAAATAAAATTAAAGCATATCAACAAGAAAGTAAAACACTATCTTGTTTTGATTTAATAAATAATTTAAAGCAATTAAAGGAAGATAATGTTTGGTTAAAGGAAGTTAATGCACAATCACTACAAGCTTCATTAAGAAATTTAGATAATGCATATACTAGATTTTTTAGAGAAAAGAAAGGTTTTCCTAAATTTAAATCAAAACACAATTCTAAACAATCATTTCAATGTCCTCAGTCTTGTTCTATTAATTGGAATACACGAACATTGTTTTTACCTAAAATTAAACATATTAAAATAAAAATAGATAGAAAATTCGAAGGAATCATTAAATCCATAACTATTAGCAAAAATGCTATTGGTCATTATTATGCTTCTGTTCTTGTTGAAAATAATATTGACATTCCAAATAAAGCTGAACTTAAAATAGAAAATGCAATTGGAATTGATGTTGGATTATCTCGATTTTTAACAACTTCTGATGGAATGGTTATAGATAATCCTAGATTTTTTAAGAAATCTCAAAAAAAATTAGCTTATGAACAGTATAAGTTTAGTAAAATGAAAAAAGGATCTAACGGATCTAAACAAAAGAAAAGAATTGCTCATATTCATGAGCATATATCGAATCAAAGACGTGATTTTTTACATAAGGTTACAACAAAATTAGTAAGTGAGAGTCAAGCTACTACTTTTTGTATTGAAGACCTTTCAATTAAAAACATGTTAAAAAATCATTGCTTAGCTAAATCAATCTCGGACGTATCTTGGGGAATGTTTTTTGATTTTCTTAAATACAAATGCGATTGGAATGGTAAAAATCTGCTTGATATTGGAAGATTTGAACCAAGTTCTAAAATGTGTAATTCATGTGGAACGATCAATAAAGAACTTAAATTATCAGATCGTGAATGGAATTGTCCTTGCGGGATTAAACACGATAGAGATATCAATGCATCAATTAATATTAAAAAGATGGCATTTCAATATCAAAATTTAATAAGATGTATAGGATTGGAATAATCCGAATAAACGCTTGCGGAGACTGTAACAATAGTTGCGTCATTGAAACAAGAAACTCGTGAGAGTAATTCATTATAAAGGGTTTTGTTGACGTATTTATAATGTATAAAATAATTATGCCTGCTTTATCTTATAAATACGTTTCAAACTGGTTTCATCTAGAGGAATTTACCACTGGACGTAAATTCATTTTGAAGGAGTGGTCAGAAACACAAGATCAACCCGCTCAAGATTTAGAGCTAATGCAAGGTTCTATTGGACCCCACGTTAAAAACATTGGCGGTAGCGTTTGGTCACAGACAATTAATACACCGATTATTGTTTTCGAAAACTTTTCATCAAATAATGGAGACTTCACTTATCAACCTCCTTCTTATGGTTTTAAAGATGATAGTCCTGGTATTTATGACGGTAATACCGCCGCGCCATATGGAATTTTAGATTTATTTGTAGATTATTGGCAGTCATTTACTGATGGTAGTTTGCTTTACAATAATTTAAATACTGATTTCTTAAATCTGTATGTTATTCAGAATGCTAATCTAGTATTAAATGAACAGGGATCTACAATGTCAATGGAATTTAGATCCGATAGAAAAGGACCATTTTCTCCAGTGTTGGGATATCCATTGATTGCTCCAGATGACTTTATTGGTAGAACCGCGAAACCTTGGGATGTCACCATTCAACTTGGTTCTTTTACAGTACCAGGCATTATAGATATGACTGCTAATTTCCAATTAGTAATAGATGATCATTGGTTTATGTTCCCAGGAGTAATGTCAACCACTCCATTCTTTGCAGTTAAAGGGTATCATATTACTGGAAAACTCACCGCTTTGCTAGATGCAACACAACTGAATTATATTATTGGTACTAATCCTAATGCTGGTTTTGATCCTACAATTCTCAATCAAGTTGCTGGTACTTTTTATGCAGATAATGTTCCAATTGTTGTTAGCTATAACACTATGACAGATGTTAATACTGGAACTTATTCTTCTAGAAACTTGATTTTAGCTTCTCAAAGTGCTTCCACTAAGATTACTAAACAATTAAATGGTGGAGACGTTGGTAAAGTAACTATTGAATTCAGTTGTTTTGCTAGACCTAATGGTATAAATTAATATTGTATAAATACAATATGAGCTTAAAAGATTTACCAGATAATACATTAATTCTTGAGTTTATTATACCAGGACGCCCAGCTACTAAAAAAACATCTCAACAAATGATCCGCACAAAATATGGTAGAAATATATTATTACCTTCTCCATTGTATCTTAAATACGAAAAAAATTGTAAAACACCATGTTTAGATGCTTGGAAAAACAAAGGATTTGAGCCTATGAATTTCGGTGTTGGAATCAATATTAAAGTTTATTTAGATAGTTTTGTTATTGGTGATGAAGTGGGCTATGCACAAGCATTATTTGATATCATTGAACATTATGATATTATAGCTAACGATAAGTATTTACATTGGTTATCAGATGATACTCATATGATAAATATTGACAAAGACAATCCTAGAATGGAAATTAAATTGTATCGTTATCGTCATCCATGTGAAGAACACGCAGAAGCACAAGAAAAACTTGAGCAAGAAATTGCAGAAAAGAAGAAAAAGAGATTAGAAAGTCAAGAAGCTAAGCAAACTAAATTAGCCGAAAAACAAGCCGAAAGAGAAGCTAAGAAAGCTGAAAAGGAAGCTAAACCTAAAAAGCCAAGAAAGGTCACTCCTAAAAACGATCCAGAAGATGTTTTTACTAATTTGGAGTGGATGGAATAATCTCGTATACAACATAATGTTGTATAGTCATTAGGCAACAACAGTTACTTTATAACGACCATTTTCGTCAGGCTTGTCATCAATTGTGACATTACCAGATAGACCTAGAGGCTCTAGAACTTCATTGAATCGTGTGTTCAATCTGTTTGTAACTTCCACTAAGTTATCTTGAACTTCTTTAAGTTGTCGTTCGGCTTCTGTGGTTTGTGCCTTAATTGATTCTAAATATTCATAAAGGTTGTAACCCTTATCTTTCAAGTTGAGTTGTTGCGTTCTCAAGGTTGCTAATTCACGAAATTCTTCTTCCGAGATTGAATCTGTGTATTCAGGTGCGAGTTTCGCAGAAGTGTCAATTACGCCGTCTTTTTCGATATCTGTTTGTTTCATGTTTTAAATGCCTCTGTTTTTATTATACATTTTAAATAACATTTCGAAGTACCAACTTGTTTTTTTTATTCAACTTTTGTAAATTTCGAAATCTCTCCTAAATATTATAAGCAGTTTTTAATTTAATGTCACATTCTCTTATAATAAAATATGAATAATAATGTCGGGATTGGAGCAACACGAGACGACTTAATTCGTGCTTATGTAACAGAACAGCGTTCTTTAGAAGAAATTGGTTATGATTTAGGGTGTGACACTAAAACTGTAATTAAAATGCTTTCGGCTTTCAATATTGAAATTCGAACTAAAGAAAGTATGAAACGTCACAAAGAAAAATTAACTAAAGAGTTTCTACAGATTGAATATATCAACAATAAAAAAACAGCATTAGATATAGCCATTCAACTTGGTTGTTCATATAACGCAGTCAATAAAGCATTAAAAGAATCTGGTTTATCTATTAGAACACCTAATGTAGTTGATCATAAAAACCTTACTGGTAATACTTTTGGTAAATGGAAAGTATTATATCAAAAAGATATTAAAAAACAAAACGGTGCAATTACAGCTTATTTATGTAAATGTGTATGTGGCAGAACAAAGAGATTAACACCTAGTACATTAATATCTGGCGCTTCTACCCAATGTAGTTTTTGTGAAATAAGTTCATTATCAGCTTCTAGTATTCCGTCTACATACATTAATAGTTTAAAACACGCAGCGTTGTTAAGAGGTATTAAGTTTCTTGTAACCGTGGAATACCTTGAAGCTTTATATGAAAAGCAAAATCGACGTTGTGCTTTAACAGGGGCTAGATTGAACATGTGCGAAGCTAATCAAAATATAGCTGAAATGACTGCTTCTATTGACAGAATTGATTCTATGGGCATTTATGAAGAAGGCAATGTTCAATGGGTACATAAAATAGTCAATACTATGAAATGGGATTTATCTCAACAAGACTTTATTAATATATGCCACGAGGTAGCAGCAAGGAATCCAAAACAAGGTAATAACATATTAATTGAAGGCAATATTGAATCAGAAAATGATGAACATGTTTCTGCATGGGAATTGCCTTCAATGTTTTATAAATTTCAGACTACATCAATCTGAAGTATTCTTCAGGTGAAATCCAATCAAATCTAGAAACATAACCTTTTAATGCGATTTGATCTAACATCTGTTCGATACGAATTAAAAATAAGAGACTCTTAGTGTAAAAAACAAATTCTTTAGACAATGGATCTTCAAAAACCAAAACCTCTTTAGTAATATAACGATGAATCCACACATTGATAATTTTAAGAACTACTTTTCGTAAGTCTGTAATTGGACGCCTAGTAATATATTCATATTCCACCGGTACATCAAAAGAAGTCATTTCTGGAACCACTTCTTTTTTCTTTTTTGTTATTTTACTTTTTTTAATTTTTACTGTTTCTTGATCGTTTGGTTTATTCATGGTTATCCTTTAAAGTTGTTTGCCTTATATCTATCATACCACGAAGAATCATAAACCTCTACAGGATAATCATCATTATCTTCATCTTCTTGATTTTCTTCTTCTTTAAGCAACATTAGTGCTTTTTGTTCCTCAATAAATGGTTCAATTTCACCTGCAAAACCTTGTTCTCTAGCAATTTGCCAAGCTTCCTCAGTAGCATCAAGTTTAACGTGTAATGAAGGGTCAAGCTTTTCTACAAATCTCCAACCACCAAATTCGTCTACTAATTCATTTAAAACCAAAAACCAATTATCAGAATTAACCTTATCACCAAAAATCTCAGCTAAACCTGCAAATTCAGGGAATTGTTTAAGTAATTCTGGACGACACTCTTCAACAACTCTCATTAGTTGAAATTCATACACGTTTTCATCCACCATATAAGATAATAAACGAATAATACCATCTGCTTTATCTTTATACGGACTCAAAAGTACATTTGTAATAACTGTAATGATATCACCAATATGAAATTGATTTTCTTTTAATTCACTAAGAGTTGGCGCATCAACATTGTAAACATAATTTGTTTCTTCCATGCTTAAATTATACACAAAGAAGGAAAGGATTAGTTGAGTTGAGAATCAAAAGATATGGGTATGGGTTTAGTCAAAATAGCCGCATTATTAAAAAAAGCAATTGATCTTACAAATGATGTCAATGTTCCTAAAACTAAGTTTTCAGAGGAAGAACAAGTAGCATTAAAACAAAAGATTGATGTCCTTTTATACCCAAGATGGTTAGAAGCACCTGATGAACTTAAACCAGAAATTGCTCAACAAATTCAAGAACTTATTGCACCTTATTTCTTTCATTTAGCAATGAAATTATTCATGTATAATCCAGGCTTAAATGTCGCTTTAGACACAGGTAATAAAGACTTAATTGGTTCTGATGAAGCATATAAAAACACAAGTCACTATAATGCAGAAGAAGCGGCTTCAAAAGCCACAATGCAGACAGTATCTAAAATCCCTGATTATTTACAGGAATTTGATGGTAGAGGTAGTTTAACAGGCTTTTTAACTATGAAGTATAAAGGTCCTAAAGGTTCAATTCAAGGATTTCTAGGACCAGCTTTACAACAACAAAAAAATAGAGATTCTTTAGGTAATTTATCATTAGATGATCAAATGCCAGTTTCTAATAAATTTGAAGACTATACGAACATGCAAGTTGGTGCTGGCGAAGCATCAAGAGGTAACTCAGAAACTTTTGGCGAAAGAGATTTAAGTCAAGGTATGGATCATGTTCAACAGATCGTCAATGCTCCTACACAATATGTTTCTTATCTAGATAGCCTTATTGACCAACAAGCTAAATTTATTGCTAGAAAGCAAAATACATTAAGTTCACAAGAAAATCAAAATACTTTACTTAGTCGTATTGATCAATACGTTGCGGTTATTAAAGAACAATTACAACAACCAAACCCTATGCAAAATAAAGTATTGTTAAACTCAGTTGAAAAATTGAATTCAATAATCAATAATTACAATTTCATGACTCCAGTTAAATTCCCTGAAGTTGATTTAATTAATGAACTATATACAGATCCTTATAAGTTCACACAAGTATTAACACAAGTTGTTGGACAATTTAAAGCGGTTAGCGCAAGAGATGTTGATAAAATGCTATTAGTTACTAAGGCAGCTAAAGAAGCTATGCCACATTTATATGCATTAAGTCAACAATTAGATTTTGACAATCCTGGTGAAAAAGAACAGCAATTCATTCAAGGTGTGACTCATTTAGAAAAATTAGGTGAGTTCGGTGAGAAACATGCGGTTAAAGGACAATCTAGTGATTTACATAATGAATTATTACCTCATTTGTTTGCGGCTGGTGGTTACGGAAAAGCTGGATTGGGTGAAAATTTAGAATTATTACCAGAACAAATTAGAAGAAATATCTCACCAGAAGATTACCAAGCTATTATGAATCAAGATTATGCTAACGTTAGCGTAAATGGTAAATGGAGTCTCATGTTAGCTAAAACTTCTATGGATGCTTCATTGTCTAAATTCACTGCTGAAGACCCAAGTAAAGCTAGACAAAACTTTATTGCACAATTAGACTCTAATATTTCTTCTTCAGATTTCATTTTACCTGAAGAAAAATCACAATTAACAGCTAAAGCGCATGAATTATCCAGCTCAAATATTGACACCTTAAAATCATTTGGTTATTTTGCGCCAGCTATGGCTGCAACAAGAAAATTAAAGAATGAAAAGGGTGTTAATTATAGTGATTTATCTCCAGAGGAAGTACAACAATATCTTAAAGAACAACTCTATGCTACACCCGGTCATAGAGGTTTAGGTGCCATGAGTGGTATTGAATACAAACCTAATAACAAAGTTAAATCTGGTTGGCAATACGATCCTACTATGGTTGAACTCAACTCTGAAGATGTTGGTAATGTTGATACATGGACACATGATTTTGCACATAATCTATCACGTTCTCAAACTGGTGGGAACACTGGAATCAAGCCTTACACCATGTTTGACAATAGATATAAGCATAAGAAAAATCTCTCTGAAGACAGATTGCAAAAAATGTTAGCTAAATTCCAACAAGCACAAAATGCTGGAGCAGTTTCACCACACCACAAGAGACAAATGTTTGATACTGTTGGAACACCAGAACCACCTACAACTGCTAGTAGATTAGGAAGACAAATTATAGCATCTGTTAAAGAACTACAAATGAAAAGCACCATCTTTGATTTGTGTGGTTATGGACAAATTGCTTCTGCTATTGACGGTATTCTTGCAGAAATATATTAAAGTCCATGATGCTTAGATGATGACAACCAATAATATTTATCTACATTTTGTTCAATAAATTCTGCACTAAGTTTTTGGTGTTCCATAATGTAAAACCATTTCACTTTATTTTTAAATTCTTTTATAAAATCTTCACTCAATATAGAATTTTTAGAAACCTTACACCAGTCAACCTTGTCTTGAAATTCTCTAATAAAATCTTCGCTTAAAGGTTGATATAAATTACACCAAAAAATTCTATCTTGAAATTCTCTAATAAAATCCTCACTGAGTTTTTGACAAGACGTAATAAATGTCCAGTCAACCTTATTTTTAAATTCTCTAATAAAATCTTCACTAAGTTTTTGATATCGTGAAATATTATACCAATAAACTTTATCTTTAAACTCTCTTATAAAATCTTCGCTAAGATTTTGGTAACGTGAAATCCCTAATTCCCACGATACTTCATTTTGAAATTCTCTTATAAAACTTTCACTAAGTTTTTGATATTGTGAAATGTAATACCATTTCACTTTATTTTTAAATTCTTTTATAAAATCTTCACTTAATTTTTTATTAACTGAAATATCAATCCAATTTAATTCACCATAATAACAACTTGTAATAGAGTTGATTTCCTGTTCTAATTCTGTGGTCATATTTTATGATACATCAAAGAAATATTTTATGATACATCAAAGAAACACATATGGTGGGGAAACCATGACATATGAAATACTATGACGACTCAATAAACGTTGAATGTAGGCAAAACTAACGGGAAAGACTTCGCAACCTTCTTTATATAGACCTGATAGATACAAAAAGTCTTTTGCGTTTTCTTCAGACATAAACACATATAATGCTTTATGTTTCATTGTGGTGACAAAATCATACCAATTATTTTCTTTTTTACCAACCAGGTAGAAACAACAAGCTTTAAGATCAACTAGTTTTTCTTCTTCTACCGCATATTCGCAAGCAATAGTTAACACACTCACATTATACTATATTATGGATGAAATTAGATGCGATATTAGCGAAGAAGAATGCAATTCACGCTATAGAATGGCTTTTAAGATTGAAAAAGATGGGAAAAAGGGAGTTGCGGATTTTCATATTAGTCCGCAACTCCTACAACAATTCATTGTTAATCTCTGTAATGAAACAGATCAAGCGGTTTTACTAAAAGTAATGAATAAAACATTTAGTAAAAAGTGGCATCAATTTGTTAAGCCACAGAATCATTAACATGTTCATCAAAATGATCATGAATACGATGTTTTGCAATTTTACGAATATGATCTGGATTGGTAAGAGATTGTAAAGTCAATACGATGCTATTGCATAAAGGTTTTACATCAGATATGTGTACCACCTTAAACAATTCTTTGGTTTTTTTATCTAATAATTTCATTGTTTCACCTTTAGATTAACGCAAGAAACATAATAGTTTCTTGCGTTTTTATATTATGCCCTAAAATTCTGTGTTTTGTCAACTTACGCTAAAACAAAACAGCTAATTATTTTCGGGAGCGATGCATCCAAACCTACTACTTGAAGAATTTGTGGATCTTTAATATCTCCTACAGTATAAACATTAGCCATCATAGAACATACAATCAATTTGGCGTTTGCATTATATGTATTACGATATTCATTAAATAAGTCTTGAGTATGTCGTCCATTACCATATGTCTCATTGTCAGTGAAGACAACGAAGACATCAATATCTTTAATCTTTTTATCCAATGCATATTGCATAGGTAAGTTCAAATTAGTACCTCCACCATCACGAGCGAGTTTCTTAGCGTCATTTAAACTCATGTGCTTACTCAATTTTTCTTCTTCACGATATTTGGTATCGAAGAAGATAACCTGACAATTAGGTTCCGCAACGTAAGTAGTTAATGCCATAATAGCCGCAGCTTCTTTACAGTTTAATCCTGAAACAGCACTAGCCTGAGTCATAGACTGAGATTCATCAACACCTACTAGGAATTTCTTACCAGTTGGCACAATTGCTTGCATTGATGCATAGAACGAATCATTTAATGCATCGACTAATTTGGGGTTCACAGCCCAAGTGTTACTTCCCTTAAATCCTCCACCATGAGCATAAGTAATTTGTGCAATTACAGACTGCATAGGGTGACAATGATTCTTTCTAAGTTTTTCAACATTAGTTAAAGTATCAATTGCTAATTTGGTATTATCCCACTCACCAGCATCAAAGACACCGGCACTAGACATATTACCAAGATTACGCATCAAAGCAATTGGGGGAGTGTTGGATAGCAAAGCTTCCCATACACTCTTATCTTTAAGATACTGTGTTGGCACAGCTTCCCATGTAAGATCATATTGCTTAATTACCTTAACTAGTTCACTAGTAGAAGTAGCAGCTTGGGACTTTTCAAATCCTTCAATAATCTTTGGCTTAGCAACATCAAAGCCATTTGATAGTAATAGTACATGACCATCAACATTAATTTCAATCTTACCTGGCTTCCATTCTCCAGTAACAGCCCAACCATATAAAGCGGATGCTTCAACGTTTTCTGGTTTGATACGTATTGTTCTCAACACGTCACGGTGTGACCAACTGTTTCGTGAACGATATTTAACCATTTGATAAGCTTGTTGATCAATGGTTTTATTAGTGTACCAACGACGAATAGCACGATTAAAACCGTTACCACGTCCTCTAAATGCTTTAGAATCTTCCAAAAATTGGAATAAATGTGTTGCAATACGGCATACTCTTGGCAAGACTTCATAAGCTAGTTGTTTAGTTTGTTCATTACCATGTGCGGCAGCAACTGCAAGTGCAAAAACTGCAAAATCATTTTTAGGTGCCAATCCACCTTCAGACACACGCAAAATTTCATTTACAACTCTTACGCCATCTTCTTTGAGACAATCCAAGATGACATCATAATTTAGAACAGTTAGTTCACTTTCTTTGATGTAGTAAGTTCCTGAAATTGTTCCCAAAATGAGAAATCTTACTAATTGATCCCAATTACCGACTTTATATACGTATCCTCCATTGGAGTTCTTAACTTGTGTTTCGTCATAAGGTTGTCCCTGAGAGATATATGGTTTGACGATCTTGTTTTTGTTTTTATTACGATTTCCTACGTATTGTGCGATTTTACTCATTATTTTATTCTCCTAACTCGAAAAAAAAGCAAGTTCCTCACTATCCAGTGAAGCACTTGCCCTTTTAAAATAAACATGAACAAAAGTCTGAAAGGTTAAATCCCGAAGGATCGTTTTAGATAAGCGATAAACCTATTCAATCAGTCCATATTAAACTTTATCAGAGCAAATTGTTTGTCTTTGGAGTTTTTTTAGCCTAGATAATCCAATGACGACAGCCCTTAACAATCATATTATACCCATGTTCCTTAGTTTTTTCCAACTTTCGAAGATTTTTTCCAAAATAGTTATAAAACGGTTTTGTTTTCCTATTATTACATATTGGTTCCTATACAACGAAGGTTGCAGTAGCTAAATGACTCTGGTTAAACAGGGTCATTTTTGTTTTGGCTTACGAAAACCAAATTCACTTATTGGACGACCACTACTCCACATACCATAATAAACTTTATTATCGTAAGCACTACATTCCCAACCCGCTTGTTCATAAGATTTACAAACTGCATCAGTTACAATTCGATTGTATTTTTTATTTAAACTAAATCTCAACACTTCGCCATTTTTTAATTTTCCATAATTGGAAATTAATTTTTTATCCAATACACTGGTGATATATCCAATATCTTGAATTTGTTGTTCTGATAAAGCATTTTGTATTTCTTGTTCTGTAATAGCCATGTGAAGAATCATACCTAAATCATTTGTGTAAGTCAATACTTACTTCAAATAACTGTCTTCTTTTTCACATTCACGTTTCTTATTCCAAGGAAGCCCATTTGTGTAGTTGACGAAGAAGTTGAATCAATTGGCGTAGCCAATTAAATTATATTAAATACCAAATAATTCATGGTGAAAATTTAATTTATTTAATGTTAAAATACATAAATTTTCGAAATCGTGAATTACATCTAAACATCTCATAGCTACTTTAAAACCATCTTCATTTTTCACAATTAAACATAATTTAGAAGGATTAACCCATGAGCTTAGAGGTTGAGAAATTTTTGAAATAAACTCTTCACTACTATTACACATTATATCATAAGATTCAAGACTACTTTCTGTTTCAGAAGATTTTAGAATCTCTTTAATGTAAAACTGCCTATAATTATCACTATAATTATCACTTACGTATTTTTTAAAATTTTTATCCATAACAAGTAATTATAGTTATATATGCGTAAATAATCCAACAACAATGCAAAAAAATATACGCAAAATATCTAAACCATTTAACATTTATGAAGTTAACTAAAATATATTTAGAGATTCTGGTAAAACAGAGTCATTTTCATTTGTATGTATAATAGGATAGAATTTCATTAATCCCTGAATACCAGGACTACATGGACTAAATTTAATTTCTAAACCCAAGAAAAATGTTTCCAGTACTTGTTTTTCGTTATCTTTTTGAAGCAACTCTGCTAATGAAACTAAATAATCAACCGTAAGTTTCCATTCAATAGGATAATCAGAAAACATATGAACTAACTTATAAGTATGCCATAATGACTCAATACGATTATCTAAACGATAAAGTTTTACATCCATAATCAACATTACAATTAATCAATTTTCTATTCCTTTTTCAACTATTGATTAACTGATTAGCAGTAGCTTCATCGTATCTAGCACGAATCAAATCCAACCATTCTTTTGTTTTTGCCTTGTACATTTTCAAATGATGACCTTCGCCAGCCTTGCCAACAACACCTTCTAATGACATACCTTCAATTTCTTGATTGTATACTGCCTGAATAAAATCTTGATCCCATATATGTTTTCCTAAATATGGTGCATGATCTAAATGACCGAATAAATCCAAAAATTGTCTTGGTCCAATAATACACTTTTTGAATACATCAACATCAAACAAAGTGACGTTTTTAGGTTCGCTTTCAACGTGCTGCCCAGCAAAAGAACTCTGTCCCCAGAACTCACAAAATACTGTAGTTTCTTCGAAGTTTTGTTTTCTAAAAATCCTCTCTAAATCCTCACTATATTTGTTTAAGAACAAATCAATGGCACAACCAAATGTAGGGTCTGTACGGTCAAATAAACGGGTTCTAGTGCCAAATTTACCCCATCCACGCTTACGATGCCATTCAAAACGCAAGTTAGAACCATCCAACTTATCAAATACCCACATTTCTATAGGTTCGCTTTTATTTTTATTTAGTGTAACAATAGATGGGTACGTTTTCATGCACTCATTATAGCATAAACTTATATTTCTTGCCACACCTTATCTTTCAATATTTTCACTAAGTTTTGCGTCTTGGAAAAATCTTTAAGTGAATCCATTGTAAAGTCTAATTTCAATTCCAATAAAGATTCTACATCAGCGAATTTATCTGGCATTTTATAGTTCAATGTAGAAGTGTATTCTTCCATTTCCATTGTATAATTGACAATTTTGCTATTATTACTTAATTGTTTAAGTATTAATTCTAGGGTCCACTCTTGAGGATCACCTTCGAGAACTAATTCATTATTGCAATACATAACCGCATAATCATTTTGTAAATAGATAATTCTTAAATCCATTATTTATTATAATTCATTGTTTTGTTTAATACAAAAAATCTAAACCAACTGTGTTCGTTTTTTTATCAACACCTGATTTAATTCTCAAATAACAAATCACACCATATAATTCTTCGTCATATAGTTTAATACTGTAATGCCACTGTTCCCATTCTTCTAAATAAGGTAATGTTTCTTTTAATGGATCATTAAGCCATTTTAAATATCGTGTTTTAATTTCGTCTTCACTCATGATGTTAAATACTCGTGTATGTCATATTTAGAAATTTTATATGTTTCATATGTTTTTGTTTTATGAAATGTTTCAAATGGGAGTTTCACAACATACTGAAAAGTCCCCAATTTGGTGTTGTAATCACAAGTAATATCTCTTCTGACTGTTAAATATATTACTCCATTTTTGTCTAATAAATGAAATAAGTCCTGTAATATATCTAATCTAGTTTCAAAATTCACTACATTTAAAACGTAATTGCAAAGTATCACATTCATCTTACCTTGTCTACCTTCTGGTACGTAATAAGGATCGTAATTATATTTGATACCATTTTGAGTGTTTATGTTTTGGCATCTTCCACAGCCATAATCTAAAACACGACCTTTTAAAAGTCCACTAGATAACAGATAATTAGTAGGAGCGGGAAGTTTTTTTCTACTTATAGCAGTTAGCCAAGACTTATTCATGTCCTATTATAAACAAAGAATGGAATCAAAGGCATTACCCTCTAATTCCATTCTTTTTCATAGCACCGATATCGTCTTTAAGGCTTTACCAATATCATCACAGGCAGTTGCCCACCCTTCTTGATCATAGCAATACCATTGTCCAGCATGGTCCCTATCGACTAACCACTCAGAAAGTGCTTCTAAATTAAAAATTTCCCTATCTTTATCTTTGATTTGGTTTCTAATTCTGCATCCTTGTGCAGCAAGAGCATCATATTTATCACGTTCTGGATCATAAAATTCATCTGAATCAATTGTTTGTGGCGTCATATTTTTCGTCCTTTCCTGTTCTGTTAATACGATAGATTACCCCATCTTCGCGTTTAATTGTAAGATCATATCCACGCATATAATGATTAATAGTAATATAATCAGCACCTTTATCTACTAATTCCCTTAAATGTAGTTCTTCTCTAGTTGGTGATTTTCTATCACATTCCATTATAGCATGATAATTATCTAAATGACTTTGTAATTTTCTATTTTGTATTTGCAACTCTTTAATTTTTTGATCTTTTCGATTATTAGCTAATCGTTGCACCAAATATTCACAGTATTTTTTACTCATAAGTTATTGTACGTCGTTTTAGAATTTGTATAAAGATATTGTTGCAGCACTTGCAATCTTGAATTGAAGTGTGCAAAGGAGAAAAATATGCCCATAGGACCACAAGAAATCTCTCAAAAGAGAGTTGAAACAGCCGTCAATAAACTTATTGACATTATCGACAAAAAGCTTCAAACATATTCCGAAGAAGCTCCATTCACTTTTCGATTTAACGAAAACACAGACCCTAATGCAAAAAAACAAGTTTCTATTGTTTATCAAAGTGTTGGTTGGCAAACGAATTTAACTGATGACATTCTAACATTATCAGAATCTCACAAAGAATTAACATCAGACCAATTAATATCAGTATTTTATCGTGATAGCACAGCGCATATACTCACTACTGAAGAAGGTAGAATTTCTCTCGGAAACTCTATGGTTGATGCTATTAATGCATCTTTACTATATCAATCAGTTGCAAGGAAAATATTACTGGTAGACGAACTTCCTTCGGGTGTTGATCCTATTTATCAAATTAAAGAAGGAACAAAATCAATTTACTATTCAAATGGTGAAATAAAACCATATATTCCTAATGATGAAGAAATCATTAAAGATTTCACTTTTTTTAAAGACAACCCATTAGTCACGACAGAAGAATTTAATAAAAGAAGATATTATTTGTTTGATCAAATGCAATGCGAAGCTAAAGATTCAATCCAAAAACAAGAAAATCAAGCAATATTTTCACTTATTAAAGAAGCCGCCAATTTTGATCAAACCATATATACTTATGTGGAAACTGTAGATAGAGCTATACAAGATAGTATTAATGAAATTGAAAACAACGATTTACTTGCTGCAAAAATGATTATGACTCCTAAAACATTCAGGTTGTGCAAACAATACTTTAATGAAAAAGATTTTGAACAAGGTACACAGAGAGATATTATGATGATAGGACTTGTTGGACATTATGGATGGACCGATATGCATTATTCTGCGGATATAGAAGATGGAGAAATTTATGTTTTACCTCCCGCCCAATTTCTTGGTGCTTATGCTATTAAGGGAAAGATTACTTCAGTTCCTTGTGATAAACCGCCTACACATATGGGATATTTAGTATCAACAGAAACTATGCCTATTTTACTTAATCCGCAATATGTCAGGAAGATTAAAGTTAAATTTTAATAGGAAGGCAGTATTATTTACTGCCTTCTTTTTCTGGATAAAACAAAGAAAAGATATTCAAGATTTCCGCAAGACGTGCTATTGGCATTTTTTGATTAATAGCATCATCTGGTTCGATTGGCATTTCTCTACCCCAAGGTTGACCAGAAACCATTATTGATAAACTTGCATTATTAATTGGACGAACATAATGCCAACCATCTTTATTTTCCATTGAATATTCACTGCCAGTAGTCAAAATAATTTTACAAGCTTCTTCTGGTGGTTCAAAACCTTGACCATAACCAATTCCCATTTCATATCCACCATGAACAATACGAATAGCTGATGCCCAAGGATGCGGATGATATAAACAATCTACTTTGAGTGCTGGATGAATGACATGTAAACTAATACGGTAATTACCCCATTGTCGCCAAACTCTTTCAACTCTTGGCTCATGATAAGTAATATCTAGACCACTCCATGATGACCAGTCTTTAAGTAATTCTGGTAATTCTTCTTCTGCTTCATGCAGTTTGTGTAACATAAATGACATGCCTTATTATAGCATATTAAGTTGTGGGTTCGGAATATTTAGCCTTTAAAATACCCGCTTCACCTTTTTTTAATATGTCATCTGAAGTGTAATATACCTTCTTTAATTGAGGAATGGTATATTTTAAATCTTCTATAAGGTTATCTAAAGAATTTTCAAATTCCTTAGCTTTTAACCAATCTTTTTTAGCCTTACTCATATTATCAGGATACATACTCATTTCACCATAAGTCACAGGGCGACGATAATGCCATTCTGGATAATGATGGGTTTTAACCATAATTTGACCATTTTCGATTTTTAATGCTGTAACCATGTCTTATTATAACTCCTATAAAGCTTTTTGTTTTGCCCAATAACCACACGGTGGTTTATTAATTGAGTAATTTAAATCTATGTAGCAGGAGTCGAAATTGTATATTCGAAATATATAGTATGAATATACCATATGCTAATAATATACCTAATGAATATATATGTAATTTAAGAGGAAACGACTTAGTTTTATTAATTTGTCCTCAGTGTAATAATATTTTCAATAGAGCTAAGTCAAAAATTAATGAAAGTTATAAATTAAATAGACCAATGGTATGTAGTATGAAGTGTGTAGCAAATAAAAATAATTTAGATCGTGGTCATGGATCAATAAATACTTTTTGTAAAGAGTGTAATAAATACACAAAAAGAAATAACGGAGAATTAAATAAAAGTAAAACAAAAAATGTATTTTGCAGTAAATCATGTTCAGCAACTTATAACAATAAACATAAAACTCATGGAACTAGAAGATCCAAATTAGAAATATACTTAGAAGAACAAATTAAAATTTTATACCCTGATTTATTATTAATATGTAATGATAAATCTATTATTAATTCTGAATTAGACTTTTATTTTCCAGAGCTTAAATTTGCTATTGAACTAAATGGCATATTTCACTATGAACCAATTTATGGAAATAATAAATTTGAAAAAATTAAAAATAATGATAATAATAAAATAATAAATTGTTATCAACAAAATATTGAATTATGTATTATAGATTCATCGTCTTGCAAGTATTTAAACACTAACAGTAAGGAAAAATATAAAAAGATTGTTGTGGATTTAATTCAAACAATAATTCAAAGAAAAACAAATAATATTCTCGCGAGATGACAAGATTCGAACTTGCAGTGTATTTTTATAACTCTGGTTTCCAAAACCAGGCGGCAGCCAATTACCGTCATACATCTCGTGGCGCGTGAGGAAGTCGAATCCATATCAGCCTTTCGGCATCGGTTTTGTTAAATACCCATACTTAACAGACCGCGCAGCTAACCGTAAAACCGTAACTGCTATACGCGCCATATTTTATCTCGTAGTTGAGAGGACTCGAACCTCCAGCCTCACCGATCCAAACGGCGAAATCTACCAATTGATATACAACTAGATTTATCTCGTGGACGCAGTAAGACTCGAACTTACGAACCCGAAGGAGAAGGGTTACAGCCTTCCGCAATTGCCGCTATGCGATACGTCCATTTATTCTCGTCGGGATATGGTGAATCGAACACCAGAACTCGAAGCCCCTAACTTCGCGCCATACCACTTGGCTATATCCCGTTTTATTTTATCTCGGTGGCGCATATCGGATTCGAACCGATTCACCCGAAGGAACGATTTTACAGACCGTCATGCCTCTCCAACTGCATCGCTACGCCATTTTTTTCTCGTCTAGGACCGGGTAACGATCCCGTCATTGCGGGTCACAACCGCAATTCCCACCTTGGGCATCCTAGTATATATCTCGGTCACAACAGCAAGAATTGAACTTACATCTCTCCCACCACAGGAAGTATGTCAACATAACACCATATTGTGATATTTTATCTCGTGGGGTAGCCGATCCCCACACCCGTTTTCACAGAACGGGTTCATCACCGGATGTACTTTACCATTTTATTTGATTTTCAAAAACAGAAAAGGGTTCTCACTTTTTCTAGCGAGAACCCTTTTCGTTGAATCTGATTTTTAGTAAATCGTCTTAAACCAAAGTGTTTCGCCACTTAGGATGATAGGGGTATGGATGATATGGGTAAGCAGATGTAGTATTTACATTTGCGTTAACTTCATTCATTTCGCTATTCATATTAGTGTTGATTGCTTTCATATTTTTCGACCTTACTGTTCTATTATACCCATTTTTTGGGTTTTGTCAATGTCTTTTGAGACTTTTTTCGTTAATTAAATCGTATTCTGCTTTTAAAATGTTTTCATCCATATTATTAGTATAAAGGTAAATGACCAGTAATTACATCAATTCGAGAAGATTCATGTGGACCAATTGCAAGACAAGTATTAGTTTTCTCTCCATGAAATTCCGTAAGCCCTGAATCCTCAACAAGATGTACTTCTAATCCAGCTTCTTTAGCTTTATTATAAATATCTAATAATTCTTCTTCAGAATTAACATACACACAAATTTTCTTAAAAGAATTATCTAACCAATGTTCTTCTTCTGGAGTTAAACAAAAATTTGCATACAATGGTCCTTCAACAATATATGCAATTGGCTCACCATCAACATCTTTATATGAAACACTATTTAATCTAGCATTAATTCTTCGCGTCAAAAAAGACATTGAAGCATGAGCCGCTTGAGCTATGAGTTTTCCCGTTCTAAGCTTTTTAGTTCCACCTTTCCCATCTGGGTATTGTGTTCTTACTACTATGACTTGTTTAGTTTCCATTCCTCTATTATATCTTATATTGAGGTATAATAGCATAATGCGCGGAGCTATTTTAGGCGATATTATCGGTAGTGTATTCGAAGCACAACCAGAAGTCGATATTAATTTCGAAATGAATACACCCAATATTCACTTTACAGACGATACAGCACTTACTTGTGCTACAGCCGAAGTTCTTTTAGAATTTCCAAAACCCACTTCAGAAAATTTTGCTGAATACTATAAAGCATATTACGAAGTCTATCCGAAGCTAGGATATGGTAAAGCATTTAGAACATGGGCATCAACCCCATCACATGAAAAAATGACTAAATTAGATAGTTATGGCAATGGCTGTATTATGCGAATTAGTCCAATCGGACACACCGAAAAAACCATTGAACGAACTCTTCTTAATGTTACTAAATCAATTATGTATACACATAGACATGAAGAATCTTTAATGGCTAGTAATACAATTGCAGCAGCCATTTTTTATCTTCGCAATGGTGAAAGTAAAAAGTATATTAATGACTTCATTAAAAGAACTAGCGATTATAAATGGAAAACAGTTAACAAGAAGAAAATTAGTAAATTACACATGGCAAGCTGTGAAGCTTGTATGCCAGTCATTCTACATTCGTTTTTCAACGGCACTAGCATTGAAGAGGTAATTAGATTAGCAATTAGCTTTGGTGGAGACACAGACACAAATGCGGCTATTGCGGCTTCACTTTATGAAGCAAAGTATCCAGAATCAGTACAACCTCTCTGGGACGAACTCGACATTGATAGTAAACTCAATGTACATTTACTCAATGTAATATCAAGATTCAAAGAAAAGCTTCAAACTAATTAGTCTGAAGCTTTTCTTTCTCTACGTTTAATCTTTAGTTTTCTTACGACTGTGAATTTTGAACATCGAATCTTGTGATAGCTATCCACTTTAACAGCATCATCAAGGTGAATTCGAACTTCATAAAGATCACCACGACTATGATATCTTAATGCATTTTCTCTAGTCCAAGCACTTAATCCAAAACTAGCCTCATTATCGGCATTAAAATCACAATGTGCTTCATATTCCTTTCCAACTTCATATCTATGCTGGAAATTGAATACTGAATATCCATTTTTACGAGTAGTTTTATAGGCGATAATATAATCACCATCCAATTCATAATAATCCAAAAGGTGCTGACGTTTAGAATACACAGAGCGATAAAGCCAATTATTTTGTGGATTTAACATTCTCTTGAAAAGGAAATTACTAAATTCAAGTTTAAAGCTTTCTGATAAATTCTGATATTTTGATACATAATCCCATAGCATATTATCCTTAAACTCTCTCATGAAATCTACGGACATTTTTTGATGTTTACACGCATAGTGCCAGTGTATTTCATCTTGAAATTCCCTCATAAAATCTTCTGATAACTTCTGATACATTGAAATATAATACCAATCAACTTTTTCTTTAAATTCTCTAATAAAGTCTTCTGATAACTTCTGAGATTCAGATATATTATGCCAATTAACTTTATCCTGAAATCTTCGAATGAAGTCTTCAGACAAAGGCTGTTCTTCACTTAGGTAAAACCAATCTAAATCATCAGCGAAATCTACTATGAAGTCCTCAGAAAGAATTTTCATCTTTCTGAGTTTACTGAAATTTGTAAAATACCTTGACAAAACACATGGGTAATTTGGTTTATACAATCCTTTAATAAATCTTTTCATCATAGCTCCTGTGTCTTAGAAATTGCAGTCATACTTTTCCCAGCCATCGCATTCATGTTCTGTCTGAAAATTTGTTTATATGCTGGCGTTTCCTTGTTAATCATTAAGTTACTTAATTCTTCTTGGAAATCTGAAGCAATGACAACATAATATTCCGAGAACTCTTTCTTCTTTTCTCTAATCTTAATAGATTGATAGATATAAGAATCGGTATTAAGAATAATAGCCGCATTGTTTTGTTCATTGTTATACTCAAAATAATATGGTTCAGCATCTATGCCCAATGACATAGGTTGAATATTAATATTTTGAATCTTCTTGAGATTTTGCTTTAATGTATCTGGATTGCCCTTTGGATTTGTAACTTTCTTTTCACCAGTTTCAACACCTTCCACCATAGCTTCAATTTCGGTTGAGTCCTTAGACTTCTTAGATCCATTTCCACCACCGCTTCCACCATAAAACTGAACATTATTAGAAACGAACATAGTTAAGATGTTGACAATTTGATTATCCAATGCAGAAATCTTGTTTTCCTCTTCTTCCTTTTCGGCTTGCTGGAACAGCTTATATGCTTCATCAATGATGTCACTCATTTTACCTCTAAGGGTGCGATTAGAAATCAAAAGACGATCCTTATTAATGCTTGGTGTTACATTTTCAACATTCATAGTCTTTGGAACACTTAGAATACCTTTGAATTTGCCTTTTGCAAAATTGACCTTATAGATATTATCCAAATCGCCACCAAAGGATAGAACACGTTCACCTTCAATAACTGTCTCCATACCATTCCAAATGCCACTAGCAGTCTTATCTAAAATATAAAAATCGAATTTGAAAACATCATTATCAAAATTCAATGTTTTAGACATTAGGTGCTTACCAGCAATTGTCTTATTCAAATCTAAAGTAATATCATTAACAACAATAGTCATTTTGCCGTTAAGCGGATGATAAATATACTCCAAATCCTCTCTAATCATCTTAACTGTATTAGTGTTGAAGAAGTCTCTGCCAATATCCTGAACAGGTAAATGGTACTTGACAACTGTACCTTGCTTTGGTAGTTTGTCCAAGTTCACTGTCGTACCATTAAGTTTTCCATTAACGACGGTAGAAATGTGGACTTTACCAGTTACGACATCATAATTAGCAATATGAATTTCGTTTTCATAATTGGTGTAAATTTCCATTAATGTTGCACCTAGCAACATCGCAGTATCTTTCATTCCAAAACCATAACGTCCAATTTTATCATTTTGGGTTTTGATTTGCGCACCTTGTTTTTGTAAGGTTTTCTTTAAAATAGAGGGTGAAATACCATGTCCATTATCTGAAATTTCAACTAAAGATGATTTCAACTTAACATCAACTTTTGTGGCTCCAGCATCTCTACTGTTGTCAATTGGTTCTGCCAAGCGAATTGCTTTATCATAAGCAGTAGAAACACTTACGGAACTAGTTCTTTGACGACGATATCCTTCGTATTCAATTGTAGAGTTAAACGTGATGACGTTCTTATTGTCAGATTTGGGTGTAAATTTCTTTAAACCTGTCAGCTTCAAAGCTGATTCTTTGATCTTTATCATGCGTTTATTATACCCGCACACTGAGAAAAGATGTATAAGAAACCTATGATTAGCGCATATACACCAGTGAAAAACGAAGCTCATTTCATCAAATTGTATATTGAACACCTTAAAGACAAGGTAGATGAAATTTTCTTACTAGATACAGGATCTACTGATGGAACATTAGATGAAATAGAAAAATACAGAGTCATGTATCCAGATTTAATTAAATTAGATAGATATGATACTGGTGGTGTATCTTACACATGGGAAGAAGGCAAGGTTAGAAATTACGGATTGTCTAAATTAAAAAACAAATGGGTCATTAGTTTAGATGCTGATGAAATGTTTTCCGATAATTTCATGGATACACTTAACTTATCTCAGCCTAGAGTTTTTGGTTTTCCTTGGATCACTATGTGGAAAGACTTATCTACGGTTAGAGTATCAGTTCCAACTGATAATAGATGGTATGACAATACAGTAATTAAACTATTTCATAAGGATTATGCTCAATGGCAAGAAAAGGGTAATCATGCTCCCTTATGGTTTGATCATAGACTACTAAGTAATTATAAAAATGTGTATGCATATCATTTCCATTACGCTTTATTTGATCGTTGCAAAGCTAATGATAATAGATTATTTGATTTGGGTCAAATAGATTATTGGAGTAAAGATATTATTCCACCAGTAAAGGATGAAGATTTTGATTATCTATTAACCATCAATCATGAATACACTCTTAAAACAATTAAATGGAACGAACCACTTCCAAAGACTATTTATGATTTAGGTTTAGCATCACGCCAATCACCAACCACTTCATAATCTAAATCTTTGGCATATCTAAATCCTTGGAATCCTTTATATGGAATCGGCTTAACCCATTTCCATGTTGTTGCGTCCATTGAAACGTATTTTCCAGAAAATGCTTTTTGTGTAGCTTCACATTCAAAATCATTATCATCATTACTAGTATCTACAACTGTGGCAAAACCAGTAATGAATCCATTTTCTGTGTAAAAAACCTTATCCCCAACTTTAATTTTGGGGAGTGTTTTAAAAAATCTATAATAATAACCACTTCCCGTTATTTTAATAAATTCAGCCTCTGCTGCGGCAGATTCCATTTCTGTTTTAGGAGTTGTGACAATAATATCCACGAGTTATTATAATTCACTTACAAAAATAAAAATAGTTGGATATGCTTTAATATTAATTGAAATATTCAACACCTGGCTTTGTAGTATCGCCTTTTTTTAGCCATTCTTTAAATTCGTCAATAGTGCATTCTGAAATCTTTCCAACTTTAAAATCATCGGGATAGTTAGAAGAATATGTTTCTTTAGCATTTTTAAGAGAAAAACAACCTAACATTATTTTACATTCATCAAATTTACCTTCTTTATCTACTTGATCCACAATGAAAACTTTATTACTTTCTAGGTCTTCACCAACATAGATATCAATACACATACCGTCTGCGCCTTTTGTTTTAGAAATTCTGCCATATGCGGCAGTCATAACACGACTCCAGGTTTTACCTTCTTCATTGGTTTTAGTTCTGGTGTCGCCTTTTAGAAACTCAACAAAAATATCAATACCATGAAATTCTTGTCCACCAAGTTTTAGCTTTTCTTTTTCTTCTTTTGCTAATCTATACCACATAATTTAATATATACTATCTGAAAGATTACAGATCCTTTATTGTTTTGGTAATTGTAATTGAGCCAAAATAGGATAGTTATATTTGAATATAAAGTGTATTAATTCTTCTGCATTCACAATAAGTTGATCATCTTTAGATATACGATAAAATGCAAACAATTTCTGATTGTGCGGATGATTAAAAATATCATCTTTATTGTTTAAAACAAACTGCAAATCATCAAACCAAGCTATAGCATCATCAATAAATTCTTGATTAGGTTTTATGAATTCAGTTTCCATTTTGTACCGTTGTTTATTATTAAAAATCCAACTCCAATCAGGTGTTAATAAATCAACATTTCCATCATGAAAAATTAAACCATTAGAATAATCCATATACATAATTACTTTATCATATGCTTGCCATTCACCCATATCATACTTTTCTTCTTGAAAAGTCATTCGAAAGGTTTCAGTTTTTAAAGAATTTGCATCAAAATCCGAATTTTGATGCAAATTGATATCTAGAGATTGCAACATAACTTATTATAACCTCATGAGTTTCAATAATGGATGATTATATCTGAATAAATATTTAATAACTTCTTCAGTATCAGTAATAGAGGTTTTATCATAAATATGATATTCATCTGCAAATAACCCGCCTTTCACAGTGTCAAGTAGTTCAATAATATATTGAAGCTTCTTTTTGCACTCTGCTACATCTACATTAAAATAAGGTTTACTACACAGTAAACGGTATTCATGAAGTTTCCCTTGTCTTTCCAAAAGGGTTTTATTAACTACACTCTCTAAGATCGTATCTTTATTCCTTAAACAGTAATCTAATTGATTACACCATGTCACCGCATCTTTAATAAAATTTTCATTGTCTACACGGATACTATGTTCTTGAATATAATATTCGTGCATTTCTGGGAAAATCCATTTAAAATCTGGAGTAACCATATCGGCATCACCTAAATGGTTGCGAACTTTCATTCTATCCCAAGCATATCCTTTCCAACATTCAATCTTGTGAGAATTTTCAATGTAACGAACTACACTTTTAGCTTCATCAGTTTCATTCCAACCTGGGGTAATTAATTTAGATACATCTTGTCCATCTTTCCAAAAACCAACCGTTTTTGCATTTTTCTTAATTTCTTCTTTACTGGTATATCCTGCACTAGCAGTGAACGTCTTATCTAGATAATAATCTGAAGTCATGATTTATTATACTTCTCCATACTCTTCGTGTTCCATGATGTAATAGCGAGTATCTGGACCATCTTCGTGAACAATACAGAAATTAGATAGTCGATCAAATGTTGCTTCTGCAACTATATCCAGAATAAGAGATAGATCCTTGTCACTCAAACGTTCTAGATAATGCTTAATTAAACTTTCAGCATGATCCCTTGTGACATCCATTGTACTTTTATAACCCAATTTTATATTTCTCCCAGCTTTCTAAAAAGCGATATTTGTAATTCCTCTTCACCAAGATTATTCATTAGAGTAATTGTTCATTATACCTTTTCCACGACAAAAATTTTATCACATCTTAATTTATAATGATCATGAACTAAGGCTAATACATTATCGAGATGGATTTTGACTTTAAATAGATCGCCATTGGAA